>Ga0247843_1000050_pt1 | contig 234026 bp, 212 predicted proteins | sample LaCruzMarch2017__FD_192420 | JGI IMG/M metagenome (GOLD analysis project Ga0247843, IMG submission 192420) | Freshwater microbial communities from meromictic Lake La Cruz, Castile-La Mancha, Spain - LaCruzMarch2017_8m | ecosystem: Environmental > Aquatic > Freshwater > Lake | place: Spain...
CTTGCATGGGAACTGCGCCGATCTTGAAGCCGAGGCCGACCATGACCAGAGCGATGCCAAAGAGAAGAGAGATTGGAGATTGGAGATTGGAGATTGAGGATTGGAGATTGGTGAGATTCATGGTCCCAGTCGCTCCATAGACCCAAGCGATGCCATAGACGAGAAAGCCGGTGCTGAGAGCGCCGAGGATGAGGTATTTCACACCGGCTTCTAGCGAACCGACGTTGCGGCGCATGTAGGCGACGAGGATGTAGAAGGTGACCGTGACGAGTTCGAGTGCCACAAAAGCACCGGCGAGGTCCTTGGCGGAAGCGAGAAACATCATACCCGCACAGGCGAAAATGGGCAGTGCGTAGAATTCGCCGGTGCCGTTTTCTGAGCCCGGATGATCGGTGAAGCGGGCGAGGATTTTCCGGTAATCGACGGAGAGAAGGACGACAAAGATCGTGGTGACGAGGGCGAAGATCTTGTAGAAGCGGGCGAGGGAGTCGAATTGATAGAAATTCCAGAGCGGCCACGTGCGCCAGGTGCTTCCGGCTTCTTGCATTGTGGGGACGGAGATAATTCCACTGCCAGTGCCGATGTCGATGCTACCCTTGAGAGAGGGGTCGGGCCCAATGGCGATAAAAGTCAGGCCGAGAATGATCAGCAGACCGATCGAGCCTGCGATGCCGATCCAGGCCTTGCTTTTCGTGGGCACGAAAGTCTCGACCATGAGTAGAATCAGGCCGAGGGTTATGGTGAGGGCTTCGAGGTAGTAGGCTGGCATGGTGAAGAAAATTAAACTTTAAAGGTGTGAGGGAATGAGTTGTCGGAATTCAGCGACCAGATGGCCGTAGCCGGGTTCCGCGAGAAATACGCCGTGGCTGTATAGGTGTTGGTCTTCATCATCCGTGGCAGATGCGGCAATCAGCCACGCCTGATAGACGGCGGCGAGTTCCTCTTCCGTGAGGTTCTTTAAATCCAGGTCTTCCTCGCTGAGAAAAACGTCTGTTGGAAATGGGTTCATGCCGTGGAGGGAAGCAGGGTGAGTGCTGCGGAGCAAATGTGCTCGTGGGCTTGTGCTAGGGGAAGTCCCGCAATCTGGTTTGAAAGAGCAGACCAATTGGCTTCCCACGCTTGTGAGGCATTTTTAAAGCGGGTTAGGCGTGCTTCGTCGGCTTTCATCAATGTGCGGCGTTCCGCGTCCAGAGCGACAGCGAGCGCGTCTTCGCCTTGTTTGGCGATTGCTAGAAGAGGTCTTTGAGAGGTGATGCGGGACGTGGCGTCCGGGTGTTCGCTGGTCAAGCGGATTAGGTCGCGTGGGCTGCGTGAAAGAAGAAGTTGGTCATTGATATTCTCAATGCGACGGGCGAGTTCCCCAATGATTGGGTAGTCCTTTTCACGCATCGTCATTTTCATGAGTGCGAGTGGTTTCAATCCGGTAAATGGAATTGGCACTTGATCCGAGGATTTCCAAATCAAATCGAGATCGGATTCGGAGATGCGGGGTGGGCGGGTGAAAAAATCGGTTCTGGCTCGTATTCCCTCATGCCGGAATTCAAAGTGGGCACTCCAACCTCCGGAAAGCCAGCGGGCATCCAGCGGGGCTCCGAAACGATAGACGGCACCATAGTTTGAAAGTATATCCAGGATATGAGTTAGATCTTCTTGATTCTCTCGGACAATCCAATCGCCGTCCTTACTGGTGATCGCCAAGCGGTGCATCACTACCGCCTGACCACTGCAGAGAACAGCCCGCACCCGGCCGGCGTTGAACTCTTTCGTCAGTTGGTGGTAAACGAGCATGGTGGGGAAAATTTTAAATTCTAAATTCGAAATTCGAAACGGAAGAGGAAGAAAAGAGAAAGAAGAGTAAGGTCTTATATTTGTTTCGAATTTAGTACTTAAAATTTAGTGCTTTATTTCAAAAGATTGAGCAGAAGATTCGGATAGAGTCCCACTGCGAAGAGAGCTAAAACGAGCAGCACGGCGGGGATGCGGTCGGATAGGGTGAGATCGGAGGCGGACTCGGTGGATTTCACGGTGGGGCCTTGGAAGATGTTGCGGTAAGCGCGGAGCATGTAAACGGCCGAGATGACGACGCCCCAGATCGAGAGGATGCAGGCGATTTGCACGGGGCCGAGGCTGGTGGTGCCGTTGTAGCCCTTGAAGGCGGCGAGGAAGACGAGGACTTCGCCGGAGAAGTTGGCGAGGCCGGGCAGGCCGATGGACGCCATGGCGGCGATGCCGAAGATGAAGGCGAGTTTGGGCGCGGATTTGGCGAGGCCGCCGAGGTCTTGGAGATCGAGCGAACCGGTGTTGCGCTCGATGCGGTCGGCAAGGCCGAAGAGCAAGGGGATGGAAACGCCGTGGGCAAACATGAGGAGGACAGCGGCGGGTTGGGCGAGAGAATTTCCCGGGAAGGCGATGAGCGCGGCGATGGCGAGGAAGATGTAACCCATGTGCATCACGGAGGAGTTTCCGAGCATGGTGTCGAGGCGTTTTTGGGAGATGGTCACGAAACCGACCCAGAGGATATTTCCTAACAAGAGGACGAGCAACGGCGTGAGCCAGGCTTGGAGGCCATCGGGCACGAGAGGGATGGCGATGCGGAGCAGGCCGTAGAGGCCGAACTTTTTCAGGACACCGGCGTGCAACATGGCGACTGGTGCCGGTGCGCTGGCGTAGGCCGGAGCGGCCCATGAGTGGAAGGGGAAGAGCGAAACGAGCGTGCCGAAACCCACGAGCAGCAGTGCGGCGATGCTTTTTTGTGAGACGGGATCGATTTGATCTTTGGCGGCGATCATGGCAGCGATGTTGTAGGTGCCGGTGAGGTTGGCGAGCCAGACGAGTCCGGCGAGCAGGATGATCGAGCCGAGGCCTAGGTATATGGTGATTTTCCAGGCGGCTTCCTTGCGGTCGCCGCGGCCGAGCATGCCGATCATGAGGAAGGTCGGGATGAGGGCGAGTTCGTGGAAGGCGAAGAAGAAGAACAGATCGGTGGAGGCGAAGGCCCCGAGTGCGCCGCCGGAGATGAGTAGGGTTGAACCGAAGTAGAGTTTTTCTTTGCCTTCGGGGGCCTTGCCGGAAAGCACGGCGGCGAGGGTGACGATGACGGTGAGCAGCACCATGATGGCGCTCATGCCATCGGGAAATCCGAAGGCGAGATTGAGCGCGGGTTTTTCAAGAACGGGCAGGGAAAGCGACCAGCAGGAGCATTGCCAAGTGAACGCGGCGTAGATGCCGAGCACTAGATTTGCGGCGGCTACGGAAATGGTGGTCAGGCGGGCGGGTGTGCCCAGCAGAATCGCGATGAAGGCGATGAGCGGGAGAAAGACGAGGATTGCGAGCATGGGGAATTCTGGTTAGTTTGCCTTTTTTCGGGTGGTGCCGAGTTTCCGGGCGGGTTTTGAATTTGGAATCGTGTGGTAGCCCATTTCGCGGGCGGGCTGGGTGGCTGGAACCATCAGCTGGCGAATTGCATCGAAAACGATGCGAAACTGACCATCGTATTTTTTCTCGATGTCCTCCAGTTTTCGAGCCAAATCGGCATTGGAAATAAGTAGCTCACGAAGGCGGACAAAAGCCCTCATGATCGCGATGTTGACTTCCACCGCACGGTCGCTGCGCAAAACGCTGGAAAGCATTGCCACACCTTGTTCGGTGAAGGCCATGGGAGAAGCGCCTCCCAGTTTCCCAAGACCTGGTATCACATTCTGTGATACCAGCTGGTTGACTTCACCACTGGTGAGTTCGAACATGAAGTCAGACGGGAATCGCTCGGGATTGCGGCGGACTGCTTGTTTCAGGGCACGGGTTTCGACTAGATACAGTTCGGCCAGTTGGAAATCCAGCAAGACTCTCTGCTCCCGAAACAACAGGATGCGTTGTTCGACTTGGATAGAGAGCTTGGACGAGGGCATGGAGAATGTGGTAAATCGGTGACTTCAGGGGGAGATCAGGGTGACTTTTGGAAAGTAGGTCCGATATCGTTTCAAATCGCGGGTGAGGATGGCACAGCCGAGGGTTTCGGCATGAGCTCCGATGAAAAAGTCGGGGAGGGGAGACGTTTTCGTTCCACCTTTTGAACGATACTGGCGGTATGCTCTGGCTGCGATGAAGAGACTGGATTTTGGGATTTCCCAGTAATCGAGTTTCAGATCGTCAACGATTTCATCCACGTAATCCTGCGAGGGCGCGCCGGTGCAGAGTTCCGCATAAATCATGGGATTGATAAACACGCCTTGGCCGCGATATTGGCGGAGTGCCTCGTCGGCACGCGCGGCCCATGGGGAATCGTCAATCACAATGTCTAGAATGAGGTTGGTATCGATGATGACGGCCATGCAGATTATTCCTCTCGGGTGAGAGCCATGATGGCATCCGTGGTGATGCCGAGGTGCTTCCATTTTCCCCGGGCGAGCGACCGATAGCTTTCTGCTTGAGGGGATGACTCTGGTTCCGGATTGGGCATATTGGCGAATGTGGCGCGGGTGAGGATGTCGCGGGCTTCGGCTTCCATCGACTTGCCGTGTTGCGCCGCGATGACCCGCAGGCGCAGTTTCACCTGATCGTCGAGATTGCGAATGGTAATCGTGGTGCTCATGAAGCGATGATTGCATTGATTGCGTTGCTGTCAATTTTGGGTTTCATGAAAACACCGTGAAGTAGATGACGAGGATGACTCCGAAGCCGAAGGCGAAGGAGTAGGCTTGGAGTTGGCCGGATTGGAGTTTGCGGAAGAGGTTGCCGGTGCTGGCGGCTCCGCGGCTGAGTCCGCCGACGAGTAGGCCATTGATGAGGAATTCGTCGAAGAAGTGGACGATGGCGGCGAAGGCGTCTTGGAAATAGCGGACGAGGAAGTTGTCGTAGATGGCGTCGATGTAGAAGCGGTTTTTGAAGAGTGGGATTGAGAGCGGGTCTTTGTCCTTACCTGCATAGAGGAGGAAAGCAGCTCCCGCGCCGATGATGAGGGCGATGACGGAGACCCAGAAGAGGAAGTTGAGGTGGAATTCGCCGGCGTGTTCGGGAGCGGCGGGGGCAAATGCATTGACGAATCCGTAGCCAGCGATGAGTGCGAGGATGGAAAGAATGACAAGCGGGATGAACATCAGCGGGCTGACTTCGAGAGCGTGATCGGCATCTTTCGATTTGGCTTTGCCGAGGAAGGCGATGACGAACAGGCGTGTCATGTAGAATGGAGTGAGCACGGCGACGAAGGCGGCGATCCAGAAGAGGAACGGTTGTTTTTCGTGAGCTGCTTCGAGAATGAGTTCTTTGGAGAAGAATCCGGAGGTGAATGGCACGGCAATGAGCGCGGCGAAACCGAGGAAGAACGTGATGCCGGTGACGGGCATTTTTTTCAGCAGACCGCCCATTTTCCAGATATTTTGTTCGTGGTGGCAGGCATGGATCACCGCGCCCGATCCGAGGAAGAGCAGGGCTTTGAACCAGGCGTGAGTGAAGAGGTGGAACATGCCGGCTTCTCCGGCGAGCAAGCCGACGGCCATGACCATGTAGCCGAGTTGGGAGAGAGTGGAGTAAGCGAGCACGCGTTTGATGTCGTCCTGTTGGGTGGCCATCAGGGCGGCGACGAGGGCGGTCAATCCACCGACGTAAGCGATGGTGGTTCCGGCAAATCCATCGAAAGCCTCGGTGCCGATCGAGAGTTGCACGCGGAAGAGCATGTAAACCCCGGCGGCGACCATGGTGGCGGCGTGGATGAGGGCGGAAACGGGAGTGGGGCCTTCCATGGCGTCGGGCAGCCAGACGTGGAGCGGAAGCTGGGCGGATTTGCCGACGGCGCCGCAGAAGATGCAGAGGATAGCCGCGCCGATGACGCCGGTGGAAATGGTGGCGGGGACTTCCATTTCGGAGAAACTCAGGGTGCCCGTGATTCCCCACAGCATCAGGATGCCGACCATGAATCCGAAGTCGCCGACGCGGTTGCAGAGGAAGGCTTTTTTCGCGGCATCTGCGGCGGATTCCTTTTGATACCAGTGGCCGATGAGCAGGTAGGAACTGAGCCCGACCAACTCCCAGAAGATGAAGGTCATGATGAAGTTGTTAGCCAAGACGATCCCGGTCATCGAAAACATGAAGAGCGCGAGGCCGGTAAAATATCGGTTCTTCGCGCTGTCGTCCTTCATGTAGGCGAGCGAGAAGATATGAACGAGCGCGCCGACGCCGGTAACGACTAACATCATGCCGGTTGAGAGGCGGTCGAGCTGAATGCCAATCTGGAGGTTGAAGTCACCGATGGTCGCCCAGTTGAATGCATGGGATTCATTTTTCCCGAGGAGGAGGAACGAGATGACGAGCGTGGTGACGGCCGAGGCGGTGGAGACGAGCGGCACGATGGGGCTTTTGCGCAGCACGAGTTGGCACGCGGCGGCGACCGCGAACGGGAGGAAGAGGAGGATCCAGGCTAGGTTCATGAGGAGATTCGGAGTCTTGTGTGAAGGGGTGAGGGAAACCACGGATTACACGGATTTTACGGATTGGATTTCTGGTAGATGTTGGCTACGCGTTTGAATCCGAGGGAAAGGTGCTTGAAATTCAGGATCAAACCAACTTGGAGTTTGGTGATGCTGAGATAACTGAGTGTCTGCGCGATGTGCACGTCGAGGATGCTTTCGACGACCTTGGCTTCAACGATGACCTTTTGGTCGATGATAAGGTCTGTGATCAAAGTGCCGACGATGTGTCCCCGGTAGTTTACAGGAAAACGTTCCTGCTGGCTGAAGTGAATGGATTCTGCGGCCAACTCGATGCAAAGTGCATTTTCATAAATGCTCTCGGCGAGGCCCGGGCCAAGCGCACGATGCACCGTCATGGCCGCACCGATAATCCTTTCGGTGAGTTCCATGTGAGGGTGGCTGTTCGCTCTATTCTTCATGTAATCCGTAAAATCCGTGTAATCCGTGGTTTCTAATGATTTCAACCCTTCAGCGAGGTCAACTCGTCGGTGTGGATGGTTTGGCGGGTGCGGTAGAGGGCGACGATGATGGCGAGGCCGACGGCGACTTCAGCGGCGGCGACGGTGATGACGAAGAAGACGAGCATCTGGCCGTTGTAGTCTGGCAGGCCGTTGACGGTGTTGAAGCGTGAGAAGGCGACGAGGCTCAAGTTGGCGGCGCTGAGCATGAGCTCAAGGCACATGAAGACGATGATGATGTTGCGGCGCAGCACAACGCCGAAGAGGCCGATGGCGAAGAGCAGGCCGGAGACGAGGAGGTAATCGTTAAGGGTAGCCATGGGATGAAGCATTAAATCTTAAGCACGAAATTCGAAACGAAGAGGATGTTACTCCGCCTGTTTTTTGGAGAGGGCGACTACGCCGATGGTGGCAACTAGGAGGAGGACGCCGAGGATTTGGAAGGGGAGGTTGTATTGGGTGAAGAGCGTGTGGCCGATGAGGTGGACGTCGGGGAGTCGGCCTTCGGTGAGAGAGCTTGCGATTTTTCCGCCTGCGGGGAAATGGGTGGCGGCGGCGGTGAGCGTTGCTTGATCGAGGGCGGGAGCGGATTTGTTGGGGGAGTTGGAGAGCACACCGATGAGTTGCAGGACGAAGGCGAATACCAATACGAGTCCGGCGGCGAGCGGGGCGAGGGATTTGGCGCGTTTTTCCTCATCCTTGAGGTCGAGCAGCATGATGATGAACAGGAATAGCACCATGATTGCACCGGTGTAGACGAGGATCTGGATGATGCCGACGAAGAACGCACTGAGGCCAACAAACAGTCCAGCGAGGCCGACGAAACAGGTGACGACTGAGAGCGCGCTAGAAACCGGGTTGCGGAAGGCGATGACCGCCGCGCCACCGATCAGCATGATGGTGGAGAAAATCCAGAAGAGAAGAATGGACATTTGATAATTTGATATTGGAAATTAGGGAATTAAGAGATAACAACTAATCTTGGGCTTGTGCTTTGGCGGACCGTCTGAGCCAAGACATATAACCGTTGAGAATTCGGAGCGTTTTGTTGAAGTGTTCGCGACCTGTTTGATAGAGATCATCGTTGATCAGTGAATCATCGTTACAGGTAATGAGTTGGTCCAATACTTCGTTGAGTGAACCTCTTGCTTGGGAACAGAACCGGGAGTTGTCCAGGAAATGGTAACGGCCATGACCTTCGGCAATGTTATGAGTCACGGAGCGAGAGGCACGTTTGATTTGGTTGCAGAGGTCGAATTCTTTGAGTTCCTTTAGTATCGGAGCGATCTGCCTAAATACGAAAATGCGAAGTTCGCGGCCCGCCTTCCAGGCCTCCAGCTCTTCGAATGTTCTCGTGGTTTGTTCTTCCATACTTAATTATCCAATTTCAAATTTCCAATGTCCTATCACTTTAATTCATTCCATTTATTGACGAGGCCGATGCGTTTGCCGCCAATTTCGTAAAGTCGTTTCTTGTTGTGGACCATTTCGGCGCGGTTGAAGCCGGTGATGAGGTAGTCTTTGCGGAGGTAGATGGCTTGTTCGGGGCAGACTTCCTCGCACATGCCGCAGTAGATGCAGCGGGTCATGTCGATTTCGAATTCCTTCGGGCGTTTTTCGACTTTCGCCCATGGATCGTCAGAAGGAATTTCCCCTGGGGTGATTTTAATCGCCTTGGGCGGGCAGATGAATTCGCAGAGTTGGCATGAGACGCAGCGTTCGCGATCTTGCTCGTCGGTGACGAGGGCGGGGGCACCGCGGTAATATTCCGGGAGGTGGGAATCCCAGCGTTGTTCGGGAAACTGCATGGTCACGCCGAGACCGGAGGATTCCAGGTCATCGGCTCCCATGGATTTGCCACGCAGCGATTTGATCGCGTGTGACATGGTGAGAAAGAACCCTTTGATTAGGGCTCCGAAGTAGATTTTCTCACCGAAGTTGAGCTTTGGGCGTTGGAGTTTGATGACGGCCATCTTGGGGATAGTGGATAGGGGATGGTGGATGACAGAAGTTACGCGCGGAGTGGTTTCGGATGTTCTTCGGAGACTTTGGCGACCCAGATGACGGCGGCGGTGACGGCGATGAGGAGGACAGCGCCGACGGCGATGATGGTGGCAGTGAGTTCCGGGGCGGCGATGATGAGGGCGGCGAGGAAGACGTTGATGAGGGCGGCTTCGAAGAAGATGACCCAGCCGAGTTTCATGAGTTGATCGTAGCGGAAACGGGGGACGGTCCAGCGGACGAGGATGAAGAACAGGATGAAGGCGATGAGCTTGGCGAGGAAGATTCCGAGGTGGATGAGTCCGCCAAAATAGAAGCTGCCGATGTGGAAATTCTGGATGAATTTGTCCAGGCCGAATCCGAGTGACCATCCGCCGAGGAAGAGGGTGATGATCATGGCCGAGCCGATGACCATGGCGGCGTATTCGCCCATGAAGAAGAGGGCAAATTTCATCGAGGAATATTCCGTGTGATAGCCGCCGACGAGTTCCGTTTCACACTCGGGAAGGTCGAAGGGCATGCGGTTGGTTTCCGCGAAGATCGAGACGGTGAAGATGACGAAGGAGATGAAGGCGGGAATCCAAAAGAGGGCGGTTTGCAGGTCGGGGAGGGCAAGGCTGCCGTTTTTCCAGAGTGGAAGGAGGAGCCAACCATTGTCCGCTTGGAACTGGACGATTTTTCCGAGGTTGAGTTCGCCGAAGTAGAGGAGAACCGGAATGATGGATAGGCCGAGGGAGATTTCGTAGGAAATCATTTGTGCAGTCGATCGAACACCGCCGATGAAGGGGAACTTCGAGTTCGACGACCAACCGGCGAGGGTGATGCCATAAACGGTTAGGGAGGAAACCGCAAAGACAAACAGCGGGCCGACGTCGAGATCGGCGATGAGGAGGTTTTCTTTATGGCCGAAAATCGTGATGGGTGAGCCGAATGGCACCACGCAGACAGTGATGAGTGCGGGGACAAGGGTAAGAGCGGGGGCGAGCCAGTAGAATGCTTTGCGGACATGGGACGGGGTGAAATCTTCTTTGAGGAAGAGTTTGAGTCCGTCGGCAATGGGCTGGATAAGGCCGAAGAAACGGAAGTCTTTTTTAAAGCCTAACAGCGTGAGCGGGATACCGACGCGGTTGGGTCCGACGCGGTCTTGGATCACTGCGGAGAAGCGGCGCTCGAAGTAAACGGAGATCGGGACGAGCGGCAGCACCACGATGAACGTGAGGACGACGATCTTCACCAGAATGATGGCGATCTGGATGAGGTCGGGCATGAAGAGATTAAGAGTTAAAAGTTATTGGTTAGAATGGCTTACCCATTGATCTGACCGGCGGCTTTGCGGGCCTGCTCATTTTCGAGGAGTGGGATTTTATAGCCGGTGTCAGTGATTGAAGTGCCTTGGTGGCCGATTTTGGAGAGGGTGAGGCCGTTGAAGACTGGGACGGCTTCGGCGAGGGCTTTGAAGACGTCCTCGATGTGGTGGACTTCGTTTTTCTCCTCGGTGATGGCGAGGATGAGGTCGCGGAGGATTTCCCAATCGTCGTGGGCTTGGCCGGGCATTTCGACGGCGCGGTTGAGGCGCTGAAGGCGGCCGGAGAGGTTGACCATCGAGCCGCGTTTTTCGGCGAAGGCGGCGGCGGGCAGAACGAGGTGGGCGGCGAGGGCGGTGGGATTGGCGAGGATGTGGGATTGGAGGAGAAAATCGAGTTTCGCTAGATCGGAGAAATGGAATCCTGCGTCGGTGATGAGATCTTCGCTAAGCACGATGAGGGCTTTGATTTCGCCGGAGCGGACGCCATCGCGGATGGCGTCGAGTTTGGCGTAGGGGTCTTCGGTTTCGAGAACGAGTTTTGCGCCGGTCGTGTTCGGGTTGCGATCGGCGGCGATGAGTAGAGCGTCGGGTTCTGCGAAACGTGGGATGAGCGAAAGGTGGGAGGTGCCGATTTCCGAGGCAAGGGCGCGGGTGAGGAAGAGTTCCTCATTGGTCATGCGGCCGGAGGCGACGATGGCGATTTGGTTGGGCGAGATGGATTTCAGCTTGGCGGCGGCGGTTTTCAACGCCTCGGGCCATGAGATGGCGGAATGTTGGGCACCTTCCTTGGCGAGCGGTTCGGTGAAGCGTGCTTCGCCGTCGATGTAATGGAAATTCAGACGGTGGGAATCGGGCATCCAGGCTGAGTTCACGGCGTCATTTTGGCGCGGGGTGATGCGGTGGATGGTGTTGCTGCGGGTCCAGACGGTGATGTTGGTGCCGGTGCCGCAATTGACGTCGATGGTGGGAGTTTCCTTGAGGAACCAAACCCGCATTTGGAAACGAAAGTCGTTGGATGTGAGTGCTCCGACCGGGCAGATGTCTGCGGTGTTGAGTGAATAATTGGAGTCTAGCAGGCGGCCTGGATGGACGGTGAGAGTCGTGTGGGTCCCGCGTTGGGTGAAACCGAGGACTGGATCGCCAGCGACTTCGTCCATGAAACGAATGCAGCGGCTGCACATGATGCAGCGCTCGTCGTCGAGCCGGATGCGCGGACCGATATCGACATTTTTCGGTTTTTTCACCTTCATGTCGACGAAGCGAGATTCGCCGCGGCCGTGTTCGACCGATTGTTCTTGGAGTCGGCATTCGCCGGCTTGGTCGCAGATCGGGCAATCGAGTGGGTGGTTGATGAGGAGGAATTCCATCACGCCCTCGCGGCATTTTTCGACGAGTTCGCCGGAGGTGCGGATGCCCATATTTTCGGAAACGGTGTTGGCGCAGGCAATGACCGGGCGGGGAATCCAGCCGATCGGTTCGTAGCCGGCGTCGTCGCGCTGGGGCTCTTGTCCGGGTGCCGGGCGGGGAGGCATGCCCATTTGCACAAGACACATCCGGCAATTTCCGGGGGAGCTGAGCTTCGGGTGGTAGCAGTAATGCGGAACGATGGTGCCAGCGGAACGGCAGGCCTCGATCATGCGAGTTCCCTTGGGGAATTGGTGCCAAACGCCGTCGATCTGGACGTTGACCATGCCTTTGGCGGCCGCAAGGTCTTTAGGTTGTGTGGATTCCGCAATCGCCGAAGGTGTGTCGCTCATGGCTTCAATGAAAAAGCCGGACGAGGGTGCTGACATCGTCCGGAGGTGCGCGCGGACTATGTGTTCCGGTTGCTTGGCGGGCAAGCGTGCTTTCGGGAAAAATTCGCCGGGTTTTGTGTCAACGCGGGACGATTAGATTTCGATTTCTCCCTCGAAGACAAAATCGGCCGGGCCGGTGAGCGTGACGTTTTTGAACGAGGCATCGCCGGATTTTTCAAAGCCGATTTCAAGCGAGTCGCCGCCGGCTACGTCCACCTTGATGGGGGATGAAGCTCCGGTGAGCAGGTGGTGGATGAGCGCTGAGGCGACCATGCCGGTGCCGCAGGCGAGAGTTTCATCTTCGACGCCGCGTTCGTAGGTGCGGATTTCGATATGGCCGGGTTGGATCACGGTGGCGAAATTGGCATTGGTGCCTGCCGGGGAAAACGCGTCATGGTTGCGGATGGTGCGGCCGTGGGAGAAGACGTCGAGTTCCTCGAAGGATTGGCCATCGGGGACGAAGGCGACAGCGTGGGGGACACCTGTATTGACGAAATGGATTGGGGCTTCGAGGCCCGGGATTATGACGCCGGTGTCGAGTTTGAGATCCTTCGGGACGGACATGGCGATGCGGACATTTTCACCGATCATTTCAGCAGCGAGAGTTCCGGCGATCGTTTCAAAGGTCACGCGCTGAGGGACTTCTGGCAAGAGGTGGGCGGTGAATCGGCCGAAGCAACGGGCACCGTTGCCGCACATTTCGGCTTCTCCGCCGTCGGCATTGTAGTAACGGAACCTGAAATCCGCGCCATGCTCGGCGGGTTCCACGGCCAACAGGCCGTCGGCACCAATGCCGCAGTGGCGATCACAAAGGGCTTCGATGGTTTCGCCATCGAGGGAAATCGAGAGGTCGCGGTTGTCGATGACGATGAAGTCATTGCCGGCACCGTTCATTTTGTAGAAGTGGAGGAGCATGGGAGATTAGGGGTGGCTGGTGAGTCGTGGAGTGTGGTAGCAGTGGGTCGATCTTTCCGCAAGTCTGGTGAACTTGAAATAAGGACTTGGGCTTGCATGGGGGGCGGGTTTTTTGTTGATACCTCTGTAGGTGGACTTCCGCCGAGGGCGTTGACGGAGATTTTTGTCATGGTTTTCAAATTTTTCCATATGCCGATTGGGCGAGTGGTCGTTCCGTTATGGTTCGTCGGAACGATTGTGATTGGTGCGCAAACATCGGTTAGAAATGGCACGGGAATGCCGCAGGTGGTGGTTCCGACTGGTGCTCGGCCAGCGGCTCCGGCGGCGGCTGGAACTTCGCGCATCGTCTATCCGTGGAAGACTCATGTGACCTGCACGGTTTTTTGGATAGGTGAGCAGCCGAGCGGTCGGAATAAGACGCCGAACGATAAATCCTCATGGGATCAACAGTGGTTGGCGAATTTCGGGGGCTATGACGATCCGGAGCCGGGCAATCGGATCGCTAACCACACGACGGGCGATTTTCGGCCCAAGGGTTTTGTGCCGAAACTCAATCCATTTTACATCGCGTTACCATACAATGATGTGTCGAACTGGCAGAGTCACAAGCCGGAGGCTTCGCGGGTGATTCCGTGGTTTTCGCGGATGCGACCGGAGCCTGGCAAAACCGTTTGCAAAGGGCGATGGATTCAGATTTTCCGGGGTGGGCGCAGTTGTTACGGGCAATGGGAGGATTGCGGCCCGTGGGAGACGGATGATTGGGAGTTTGTTTTCGGGACCAAGCCGCCGAAAACCAGAGAAAATGGGGCGGCGGGAATCGATTTGTCGCCTGCGATCCGAGATTATTTAGGGCTGAAATCCGGCGAAAAAGTCCATTGGCGATTTGTCGAGACTGCGCAAGTGCCTCACGGACCGTGGAGAAAATACGGTGCCGGGCCGGAGGTCCCAGCCGCGAGGACGAATCCTGATTTGCTCGCCCAGCAGAAATACATCGAGCGATTACGCAAAATGCGGGACGAGCAATTCCTGAAAAAACCGCTCAATCAATTGTAGAGCGGAGTTGGTTTTTCAGCGATCCAGAATCGAATTCCAATGTTCGACGTGATCCTTCTGGGATGTGAATAACTCCGTGGTGTCGTCGTGGATGGTGATGGAGGTGATTTTGTCGCCTTGTTTGATGGCATCAACGACGTGTTGGCCGTTGGTGACTTGGCCGAAGACCGAGTGTTTGTTGTCGAGGTGCGGGGTGGCACCGTGGGTGATGAAGAATTGCGAACCGTTGGTGCCGGGTCCGGCGTTGGCCATCGAAAACACGCCGGGTGAACGATGGCGCAGGTCCGGGTGAAACTCATCGGCAAACTTGTAGCCGGGGCCACCGCTGCCGGTTCCGGTGGGGTCGCCACCTTGGATCATGAAATTCGCGATCACGCGGTGAAACGAGATGCCATTGTAGTAACCACGGCTGGCGAGATTGAGGAAATTCGCGCAGGTGATGGGAGTTTTGGACGCATAAAGCGTGGCATTGATATCGCCGGCGGTGGTTTGAAGTGTGATTTTGATGTCGGACATGGCGGAGAGAAAACCTCGGATTTCGGCCGTTGGCAACAAGCGCTTTTAAAAACATCGTTGAGAGATCTGACGATTTTACGCCGTAAATGCCGCCATTATCTCGTTATGCAAATAATCACCACCGCGCTTTTAGCCGCCCTTCTTTTATCGGTTTCCGTCACAGCGGCAGGTCCCAAGATCCAGATTAAAAATCCCGACCTCGCGCAAGGTGAGCCGGTTCCGGTCGAGGGAAAACACACATGGACACTGGGTGCCACGGGGGCCCGTGGTTGGATGTACAGCGATAAACTCACGACTACGGACGCTCGGCAAATCGCGATCACGGAAGTTGCTAAGGGCTCACCTTCTGACGGTGTTTTACTAACAGGGGATGTGGTTCTCGGAGTCGGCGGCAAGGCTTTTTCTTACGAGCCTCGTGCCGAGTTTGGAAAAGCGCTGGGCATGGCGGAATCCAAAGCCGGGGCAGGGGACTTGAAGATCACCCGTTGGCGCGCCGGCAAGACCGAGGAAGTTGTGGTGAAGCTCCCGGTTCTCGGCGATTACAGCGCTACCGCACCCTATGATTGCCCGAAGTCGAAACGCATTCTGGAACTGGGTTGTGAGGCATTGGCAAAACGCATGACGAAAGATGACTACGCAAACGGACAAAACCCCGTCACTCGTTCGCTCAACGCGCTCGTGCTGTTAGCCAGCGGAAATCCCAGCTATGCTCCGCTGGTGAAACGTGAAGTCGAATGGGCTTCTAACTATTCGGCGACGGCGATGCAAACATGGTATTACGGCTATGTCATCACACTGCTCGCCGAATATAAAATGGCCACAGGCGATGAATCCGTGATGCCGGGCTTGCGTAGGTTGGCGATGGAATCCGCTCTCGGTCAAAGTAAGGTCGGTTCATGGGGGCACAAGTTTGCCCTGCCTGACGGTCGGCTTGCGGGCTACGGCATGATGAATGCTCCTGGCGTGCCATTGACGATTTCCCTCGTGCTTGCCCGCAGTGCTGGTGTCAAAGACCCGGCCATCGATCTTGCGATTGACCGCAGCACGAAGTTGCTGAGGTTTTACGTTGGCAAAGGATCGGTTCCCTACGGCGATCACGCACCATGGATTCAAAATCACGATGACAATGGTAAGAACGGCATGGCAGCCGTGTTGTTCGACCTGCTTGATGAACCGGAAGCCGCCGGGTTTTTCGCCCGCATGAGTCTGGCCTGCCACGGGGCGGAGCGCGATACCGGCCATACCGGAAATTTTTGGAACATGACATGGGCGATGCCCGGCGTGGCGCAGGCGGGCCCAAACGCGACTGGGGCATGGATGCGCGAATTCGGCGCATGGTATTACGACCTCGCGCGTGGTTGGAATTTCGAGTTTCCGCACCAAGGCCCACCTCAATTGAATCGGGACTCCACCGGTGGTTGGGATGCTACCGGTGCCTACCTTCTCGCCTATGCCATGCCGCTTCAAAAACTCCATCTTACCGGCAAGCGCGCAAGCAAGACCCCGAAACTCAGTGCGGCAGAAGCCAAACAAGTGGTAATCGATGGCCAAGGATGGACGAACAAGGATCGCACGAGCACCTATGACAAATTCAACATTGATGAGCTAATCAAGCGTCTTTCCCACGAGTCGCCAGTGGTTAGAGATCGCGCCGCGATGGCAATCGCCCGTCGCAAGGACGTGCCGATTGATGCATTCATGAAGCTGCTTGAGTCCAATGACCACAAGGCCCGTCTCGGTGCCTGTGAAGTGCTGGCCCTGTTCAAGGCAAAAGCCGCACCTGCAGTGCCCGCACTCCGCCGGGCTCTCCAGGATAAGGATTATTGGTTGCGCATCAAAGCCGCCGAGGCTCTGGCGGCCATTGGTAAACCTGCGATGCCGGTATTGCCGGAACTGCTTGAAATGATCGCCCGCGCTCCCGCTTCGGATGATCCGCGCGGCATGGAACAACGCTACATCAGCTCGGCAATTTTTGGTCAAATGCTCAAGGATTCACTCGATGGAGTGGATCGCGAGTTGCTCTACAAGGCAGTGCGTGCCGGACTGCAAAATGAAGACGGGCGTGCCCGCGGCGTGATTTCATCGGTGTATAGCAAGCTTTCTTATCAAGAAATCGAACCGTTGCTGCCCGTTATCTATCAGGCGGTTGTCATCCCGTCACCCAGCGGTGAAATGTTTGCCGACGGTGTCCGAATTGAAGGCCTGAACGTTTTGGCGGAGCATCGCATCGAAGAAGGAATCCAAGCCTGCGTGGACTACGCCCGCACCCAAAACCTATGGAGCAGCCAGAAGCGGATCATTGAATTGATGGACATCCTTTGTCGTTACGGCACCCGCGCCAAACCGATGATTCCGCAACTCCAACAAATGGCTGATACGATCTCCAAGGGTGAAGCCCAGTTCCCGATGAAATTGAGTCAAGATAAAGCCCAAGTGATCCGCGAAACGATCCGCAAGATCGAAGCCGCCACTGATAATCCCGAACTGATTCGCCTCAAGTCATAAATCACGTCATCGCCATAATCCGCCACATGCGCCCTGCAATTGCCCTTCTGAGTTTTTTGTTTTGCGCCTCCTTATCCTGTGCCGAGTTGTCGCAGGATGCCTTCCGGACTCCACCGATCCAAGCGCGCCCCTCAGCCCTCTGGTCGTGGTTGAATGGCTATGCCGATCACCAGCAAATCACCCGCGAGCTAGAGGAAATAAAAGCCAATGGAATGCGCGGCGTGCTCATTTGGGACGTCGGCAGCCTTTCCGATCCCAACAAAATGATCCCTGCCGGTCCGGAGTTTCTCGGGCCGGAATCACTGAAGTCGATCCATCACGCGATGGACGAAGCCCAACGCCTCGGTTTGGAACTCGGGTTGTTTGCCTCCAGCAGTTGGAATGCGGGCGGCACTTGGATCACGCCGAGAGATGGTAGCAAGGCGCTGTTCTTCAGCGAACTGCAAGTCCAAGGACCCAGCGAGTTTTCCGACATACTGCCACTCATGGAAAAGATCAAAGAGCCTCATCAGGAGGTGGCGGTGATGGCAGTTCCCGATGCCACTAACAAATCCGTCGCCGCCGACACATCCATTCCGCTTGACGCGCATCTAGCTGCCGACGGCAAGCTGACCTGGAAAGTGCCCGCAGGCTCGTGGCGCATCCTGCGCTTCGTCTGCAATAACACCGGCGAATTTCTCAATTGTCCGAGCCCGAATTCCAAAGGATTGGTGATCGACCACTTGAGCCGCGAAGCGACCGACGCCTACATGACCCACATCCTCGACAAGCTGAAAGAAGGACGGGACGGCTACGGCGCGATGAAGGTCCTGATGCTCGACAGTTATGAAGTCCGCCCTGGAATTGACTGGACACCCGATTTCATCAAGGAGTTCAAAACACGCAACAGCTACGATCCCATCTCATGGTTGCCGGTGCTTGCTGGTTGGACGGTTGGTGATAAGGAATTGAGTGATCGCTTTCGGCACGACTATCAGAAAATGGTCAGTGACCTGATGGTCGATCACCACTTCGCCCGTTGCCGAGAACTCGTCAACCAACGAGGATTAAAATTGTTAGCTGAAGGCGGCCATGGCGGACACCCACGTGTTGATCCACTCAAGGCGCTTGGCGCGGCTGACATCCCGATGGGCGAATTTTGGAATCACCGGAAAAACTGGGTGACCAAAGAGGCCGCCAGTGCGGCGCACATTTATGGTAAAACCTTCGTCAATGCCGAGTCGTTTACCGGTTGGCAAAACTGGCAGGATGGCCCGGCGGCTTACAAACGCTTACTCGACATCGCTCTGTGCGCAGGCCTCAACCAAGTGACTTTTCACACGTTTTCCCACAACCCATCCGAGGCCGGATTGCCAGGATTCGCCTATCACGCGGGCGAACATTTCAATGTGAACAACACCTGGTGGAAACAAGCCGGACCGATGTTAGAAGATATGTCTCGCGCCTGTCATCTGCTGCAGCAAGGACAGTTTGTCGCGGATGTTTGTGCCTACTACGGCGATGAAACTCCGAACCTTGTACCGGCACGCCGCATCGCCCCGACGATGAAATCCACGTGGAGCGATGATAAATGCGCCCATTGCGGACGTCCCAAACCGGTGAACTTGGATTCGCTCGGCCAGGGATATGATTACGACTACATCAACGAAGAGGTGGTCCTCACCCGCATGCAAGTGAAAGATGGCAAGCTCGTGCTGCCTGACGGTATGAGTTACCGTGCTTTGGTGTTGCCGGAGCGCAAAACGATTTCACTCGCCGTGTTGAAGCGCATTGGCGAACTGGTGGAGGCCGGTGCCACGATTGTCGGTTCGAAACCCGAACGCTCGAACAGCCTACGTGGTTATCCCAATGCCGACACCGAAGTGCGCGATCTCGCCGCTCGGATATGGGGCGACTGCGATGGAGAAAAAGTGAAATCGCACAGTTATGGCAAAGGCAAAGTCGTTTGGAACATCCCACTGTCTGACGTCCTTCAAGGCATGGGCGTGGAGCGCGATTTTGTGGCTGAAAAGATCGACAACAAAGATCATCACATCGACTACATCCATCGTGCAACTGCTGATGAAGACATTTATTTCGTTTCCAACAGCTCGATGGGACACCAATCCGTGCAGTGCCGGTTCCGCGTAGTGGCTGGTCGGATTCCCAGCTTCTGGAATGCTGAGGATGGCAGCGTTAAACCATGCCATGTGTTCGAAACCGGCAATGGATTTGTGCGGTTGCCCATCGAATTATCACCTGCGTCATCCGTGTTTGTTGTGTTTTCCAAGAATGCCCGCGAGGAGCATCTCGTTCACTTCGCAAGCGGCGGAAATGCGGCCGAAGTGCTTTCAGTGAATGCGGGATCTCTGGCGGTGAAGGCTTACAAAACCGGAACCTATAACTATCAGACCGCGAAAGGACGGACCGGGAAAGTCGTGTTCGATCAGGTGCCCGCTGACCAAGTGATCGGTGGTCCGTGGAAAATCGAATTTCCAAGAGCCATGGGCGCTCCGCGCGAAACGACTATGGATGGACTGATCGATTGGACGACGGCCACCGATCCAGGAATCCGCTACTTTTCCGGTACTGCGACCTATCACAAGAGCTTCACCTTATCTAAGATGCCGTCGAATGGTGCAGTCATTCTTAACTTAGGAATGGTGAAAGAAGTGGCCACTGTCAAAGTGAATGGCAAAGACGCGGGTGTGCTGTGGAAGCACCCTTGGCAGGCAAATATCTCAAGCTTGATGAAAGCTGGTGAAAATCAGCTAGAAATTTCAGTGACGAATCTCTGGAATAACCGTATCGTTGGCGATTTGCAACCGGACGCGAAACAAACCTTCACGAGCACTAATATCAAATCGAAGTTCAAAGCCGATTCACCGCTCCTGCCTTCTGGTCTAATCGGTCCTGTGACGTTAGCGTTCCCGGTTTCGGTCACGACGAAATTGGATTGATGTTTTGAGTCTATTGCTTTGCGAAGACGAGACCGGTGCGTGAGGGGCTGTAGATTTTCATGATGCTATCGGCATCGACGGGGCAGGGGACGGAAGGATCGAGGCGGTTGTGGCCGCCGAATTCCGGGGCGTCGGTATCGAGTATGAGTTCGCGAGTTTCGGAGCCGGGCACGCGGATGGGATAGCCGAAGGGCGACTCGCTGACTGAGAAGTTGAAGACGAAGATGTAGTTTCCGCGTTCGGCGACGAGGATTTTCGGGCCGTGATCGATGTGAAGGACTTGGGCGGGCGGAGTGGCTAACAGGTTGGTCTTGCGGGCGAAGTCCATCAGTTCGCGATCAAATTCTGCTAGCCATTGGTATTTCAGTTCGGGATTTTCCACCAGCGACCATTGGCGTCGGCAATAATGATAGGACCAGCCATTGCCTTCGCGGGGAAAATCGAGCCATTCAGGGTGGCCGAATTCGTTGCCCATGAAATTGAGCCAACCCTCGCCACCGAGCACCAGGGTGACGAGGCGGATGAGTTTGTGCAGGGCGATCCCGCGTTCGATGACCGGATGCGGATCTTCCTTGGCCATGTGCCAATACATTTCCTGATCCATCAGCCAGAAAGCTAGGGTTTTGTCGCCGACGAGCGCCTGGTCATGGCTTTCCGCGTAAGCGATGGTGGCCTCACCGTGGCGGCGGTTGGCGAGCACGTTCCACAGTTCGTCGAGGTTCCAATCTTCATCGCGGCTGTGTTTGAGGAGTATGATCCAATAATCCGGGATACCCATGGCGAGGCGGTGCGTGAATCCGACGCCACCTTCGGCGAGCGGACGACAGAGGCCCGGCATGCCGGACATGTCTTCGGCGATGGCTATGGCACCGGGTTTCATGTCCTGGATGAGCTTGGCGGCTAGTTGAAGATAAAGGATTGCGTCTTCATCGGCATCGCGGCTGAAGTAGTCGTCATAACTGCCGAAGGACTTGTTGCCGCGTGAGTGGTAGAGCATCGAGGTCACGCCATCGAAGCGGAAGCCATCGAAGCGAAATTCTTCGAGCCAGTAGCGGACGTTGGAGAGGAGAAACTGGCGAACTTCCGCGCGGCCGTAGTCGAAACATTTGGAATCCCAAGCCGGGTGTTCGCCGCGGTCGCCAGCGTGGAAATACTGGTGACCGGAGCCATCGAAGTCGTTGAGTCCTTCTGAGAGGTTTTTCACTGCATGCGAATGGACGATGTCTAACAACACCGCAAGTCCGAGGCCGTGGGCGGTGTCGATGAGAAACTTCAAATCCTCCGGGGTGCCGAAGCGGGAGCAGGGGGCAAAAAACGACGATACGTGATAACCGAACGAGCCATAATAAGGATGCTCTTGGACGGCCATGAGTTGCACCGTGTTGTAACCGGCCTGGGCGATGCGCGGCAGGACGGTTTCCGCGAATTCCCGGTAGGTGTGGACGCGTGCTTCCTCGCCGCCCATGCCGACGTGGCTTTCGTAAATCAAGGGTGCTCCGAGCGAAGCGGGATCGAATTGATGTTTCCAGACATAAGGCACTGGTGGAGACCAGATTTGTCCGCTGTAGTCATGGGTTGACGGATCTTGCACGGCGCGGCGGATGCAGGCGGGGATTCGGTCACGGCGCGATCCATCGGCACCGATGATGTGGAGTTTGACTTGTTGTTCGTGCTGCAGTGCGTCGTGGGGCAGCGTGAGTTCCCAAACACCGCCGGGCAGTGATTTCAAGGGATGGGTTTCGCGTTGCCAATCGTTGAAGTCGCCGATCAGTGAGATTGCCTGCGCTTCGGGTGCCCATTCGCGGACGGTCCACTGCTGGGTGGTCGCATGAAAATGAATGCCGGCGTATTTGTGGCCGGTGGCGTGTGCGGCGAGAGTGCGCGAGGATTTTTCAATGGCCGTTAGTTCTTGGGAGAATCGCTGCATCCTGCGTTCGATGGCCGCTTGATGCGGCTCCAGCCACGGATCATCCACCACGAGTTTTGGTTTCTCGGTCATTGCGGGTGAGCATGGTTCATTGGATACCAACCTGAAAGCCAAATCTGCATGCGCGAATCACTTGTGTTCTTGTTCGCCCATGATCTTGAAAACATCCACCAGACAGATAACGGGTTATTTTCTGACTGCATGCGGAATTTGTGGTTGGGGGTAGGTGAGCCTGATTTTAGAAGGTGCGGCGAGTGGAGGACCATAAACTCCGGGCTTGGATCATGGACGAGGATCCCTAGTTTCTCCGGCATGTCATCGGCCATCGCTTTGGATCTGCTCATCATTGGGGTGTATTTCGCCATCATCGTGGGGATTGGCGTGCATTTCAGCAGGCGAAATAAAAATATTTCGGAATTTGCGCTGGGCGGGCGTTCTATCCCATGGTGGGCGGTTTTGGCCTCAATCTTGGCCTCGGAAATCAGCGCGGGCACGTTTTTCGGGACTCCGGGCGAGGGGTTTCGTTTGAGAAATTACACGTATGCCCAGCTCATGGTCGGCTACTTGTTGGCTAGATTGGTGGTGAGTGCGGTATTCATTCCTGCGTATTACAAACACAACGTGGTGAGCATTTACGAGTTTCTCGAAATGCGTTTCGGTCCTCGCAGCCGGAGGATTGCCAGCATGTTGTTTCTGCTCACGCGCTCGTTGGCGAGTGGGTCGAGATTGTGGGTGCCCACCTTGTTGTTGGTGGTGATTTGGAACCGGATGAACCCGGAGCATCCGCTGGGAAATTGGCAGCAGTTTTGGTTCACGGGGGCGGCACTGGTGGTCATCAGTTTGCTGACGGCAGCCTATACGGCGGTCGGCGGAATCAAAGCGGTGATTTGGACGGACGTTTTGCAGATTGCGGTGTTGTTCGGTGCGCTGGGGTTTTCGGTCTGGTATTTGTTAGGTCATATCCCCGGCGGCTGGGAAGGCGCAAAATCGCATCTCACGGGTCCGCGTGATCTCGTGCTTTGGCAATGGGAGGGTGATGTTCCAGCGGACACGACGTGGGGAAAAATTAAAAGTGTTTTGGAAACCGAATTCACTGTTTGGGCGGCGTTTTTCGGATCGCTGTTCGTGACGCTCGCCACCCATGGCACCGACCAAGACATGGTGCAGCGGATGCTCACGGCGAAAAACAAGCGCCAAAGCGCGGTGGCAACGATTCTTTCGGGACTGGCCGATATCCCTGTCACTTTCGCCGTGCTAACCATCGGAATTTTGCTATCTGTTTATTATGGACATGTTGTGAATGATCCCGCGTTGCCGATGGCAGCCGGTAAGCCGGATAGCACGCGGATTTTTCCTTACTTCGTGATCGATGTCATGCCAGGCGGCCTGCGGGGCTTAGTGATTGCCGGAGTGCTGGCCACCACCATGGGCTCGTTGGGCACTGCGATGAATTCGTTGGCAACGAGTTACTCGCGGGATTTTCATTTTCGTTGGTTCAAGACACCGGATGAGGATGCGGCGCGCGTGCGCATCATCAAGCTTGCGACGCTCGGTTTCACTATGGTGTTGATCTTAGTGGGTCTTGCGACTGCGTTTGTTAAAGCGCACAATCCGAGTCTCAGTATCATCGGGATTATCTTGGGAAGTTTTGGTTACACTTACGGATCGTTGTTGGGTGTGTTCATCGTCGCGTTGTTCACGCGTTCGCGTGGCAGCGATCTTGGGAATCCAATTGCGATGGCAGCGGGAATCATTGCCGTCGCTATCCTCAGCAATTTACCCAACGATTTAAGCGGGATGATGCTTGGGATCGATCTTTACCAGAATCCCGCGTGGATGCCAGTGATCGAGTTTCCTTGGCGGATCATGGCAGGCACTTTGGTTACGGTGGCTGTGGCTTTGTGCTTCAAAACTCGTTCTGTTTCAGCCGCTAAGCAAATCTGAAAAAAGCCTGTTATGGGCGGAGCACGCAGGTTGCAAAGAATCTCAGTTCCGTTCATCGCGACTATAAAATTTTGATGTCGGGATTGTCACAATGCGACTTGTTCGTTTTCAACAAGATGCAACATTGGAGACATCAAACTGAAGAAAATAGTTTGGAAAAACGAAGTAAATCAGGGGTCAAGATTTTTTAAAAAACAAGCCGTGGAACCCTTGTGGAATCGGGTAAAAAATCGCATATTGTTAGAGGATGCGAAAAAGATTTTCCCTGCTCACGCAGAATGAGCAGAATTTTCTTCGCATCACATTTCGCCACGTGGTGAGGAGTGGGTTCGGGCGGTTTTTAAAAAATTCAAAGCGGATTAATTTACGACAATGCAATCAGTGGAGGCGGCAAGACATGAGATGATCGAGGCGGAGGAAATTTCCTTGAAGGGTTGCGAGGGTTGGGCGGGGGTCTGTGATGTTTTACGAAAGAGTGTTGGAGAGGATTCATTTCAGCGTTGGTTTCGTGCGGCGGATTGGGCTGGCCATGAGGACGGAGTGGGAACGGTGACTGTTCCCGGAGAAATCCATCAGGTCTGGGTGGAGACGAATTATTTACCGGAATTGACGGTGGCGGTGAACGAGATTTTCAGCGAAGTGCGCGAGGTGCGGGTCATCATCGGTGATGCTCCGCAAATCACGTCGGTATATTCTAACGACCATGCGAAGCGTGGTGCAACTCCAGCTAAAATCGGCAAGGTGGAGAGTCTTGAAGGCGAGGCGTTGGACCGCCGGATCAAGGGCTCTGGGTTGAACCCCGCCAATACGTTTGCGAGTTTCGTGGTGGGAGCGAACAGCCAGTTTGCCCATGCTGCTTGTGAGGCGGTGGCAAAAAAAACCAGCGTTGGCTACAATCCGCTATTCATCCATGGTGGCCCTGGTCTCGGGAAAACTCATTTGATGCAGGCGATCGGTCAGGAAATTCTGCGCCGTTGTCCCGGTTCGCGGGTGGTTTATTTGACCTGTGAGAAATTCACCAATGAGTTCATCGATTCCGTGCGCCGTGGAGATCTGGAAAAATTCCGCCGCCGTTACCGGAACAGTGATGTGCTGTTGATTGATGACGTGCAGTTTCTCGCGGGCAAAGAGCGCTCGCAGGAGGAGTTTTTCCACACGTTCAACACCTTGTTGGATGGCCGCAACCAAGTGGTCCTGACCTGCGACCGCCCTGCCTGCGAGATTAAGAGTTTCGAACCTCGCCTCGTTTCGCGTTTTGAATGCGGCCTGACCGTCGAAATGCAGCCGCCGCAAATGGAGACTCGCCTCGCCATTTTGCGGAAAAAATCCGCCGACTGGAAAGTGAAAGTGGATGAATCCATTCTGATGTTCCTGGCGGAGAAAATCCGCACCAATGTGCGGCGATTGGAGGGTGCCTTGATGCGGGTGGCCACTTACGCCTCGCTCGCCGGCGAGGGCGTGACGGTGGAGAAGGTGGAGCATTTGCTGCGCGATCTGATCCGTGAGGAAGCCAGCCGCCAAGTCAGCATCGATGCTATTCAAAAAGCGGTGGCCGAACATTTTGACGTTCGTCTGGCGGATATGACCAGCCGTCGGCGCCCTGCGAGCATCGCTTTTCCCCGGCAAATCGCCATGTTTCTCAGTCGTTCGCTCACCAAAGGCTCGCTGATGGAAATCGGTGAGGCATTTGGCGGTCGCGATCATGGAACCGTGATTCATGCTTGTAAGAAAGTTGCTGCGCGGATCGATGACGAATCCGAACTGCGCGACACTTTGGCTCGGATTGAGTCTCAGCTGCGCCGTTGATTTTGAATTAACTGTGAGATTCTTCACAGAAGTTCACAGAAGTCTTGCCAAGGGGCACTGAAAGCGGAAACTGCTCAGCGTTCAACCACCCGGTTACCATCCATGAAGTTCCGTATTTCCAAGGAAGCATTTCTCGACGGCCTGCAAAAGGTCCAGCACGTGGTCAGTTCACGTACGACCCTGCCGATTCTTTCCAACGTGCTGCTTGTCGCCAAAGATGGCCGTTTGCAGTTCACCACCACCGACCTTGACGTCGGGATCACGGGGTCTGTTGAGGCTCAGATCGAGAAAGAAGGAGCCACCACGCTGCCCGCCAAACGCCTCGTGAGCATTGTGCGCGAACTTCCCTCTAGTGAGGTCGAGGTTTCCGTTGATTCGAAAAACCATGCGTCGATCCGCAGCGGTCCGTCCTATTTCAAAATCATCGGTCTCGGTGAGGCGGAATTCCCGCCGCTGCCGGATTTCGCCAATGCCAAGGAGTTTAAGATCCCGCAGAACGTTTTGCGCGATGGTTTGAAAAAAACCTCTTACGCGATTTCCACTGATGAGACACGTTACGTGCTCAACGGGATTTTCACCTCGTTCCGCGATGGGAAAATGACGCTGGTTGCCACCGATGGCCGCCGCTTGGCGATGGTCGATGCCGATCTGGAATTCCCGGCCTCCCACGAAACCGACGTGATCATTCCGTCCAAGGCGGTGCAAGAACTCCAACGTCTGCTCGGCGACGCCGGTGATGTGATCGTCAAGCTCAGCGATAGCCAAATTTCCTTCTCCATTGGCGAGAGCCTGCTTTGCAGTAAACTCATCGAAGGCAACTATCCGAATTACCGCCAAGTCATCCCCGGCGACAGCAACGAGCGGGTGGTTATCTCCCGCGAGGCCTTGCTTGAAACCGTCCGCCGCGTTTCCTTGCTGTCCTCGGACAAGTCGAATTCGGTGAAACTCGTTTTCAGCGAGAACCGCATCGAAGTCACTGCCAACTCGCCGGATGTCGGTGAAGCGCAGGAATCGATGGATGTGATCTATCAGGGGCCGCCGATGCAAATCGCCTTCAACCCCGAGTTCCTCCAAGCCCCACTCCGCGCCCTCGACAGCGACGACGTCTATCTTGACCTCATCGATGAAATGAGCCCCGGTGTGCTGCGCATTGAAGGCACCTTCCTCTACGTGCTCATGCCGATGCGCGTGACGAACTGAGCGAGAAAAGCTTCCTGAGCGGGCAAGCCGCGCCGGATCGATCCACTCGAAGTTTGCTTTCCCATGGCGACGAAAAAACCGAGTAAAGAACTTCCCGGCGGTTGTCTTTCCTTGTTCGGGCTGCCGTTTCTCGCGGGAGGCATCATCACATCGTGGCTGTATTTTTCCGGTTACACGGACTACATGGAAGCCCGGGGATGGGAAGAAGTGCCGTGCTGGATCGAATCCGCAAGTTTGGAGGACCACAGTGACAGCGATGGCTCCAGCTACAAAGCCACCGCCACTTACCACTATGAATACGCCGACCGCACTTGGCAGGGCGACCGGGTTTCCTTGTATAAGCCTGCCGACAACATCGGCGATTTCCAGCAGGACGCGCACCGTGAGCTCTCACAATACGTGATGAAAAAATCCGCCGCGACCGAAGCGGCGAAACCCGAGGATGCCACTAGGGCGTTTCATTGTTATGTGAACCCTGATAATCCCTCCGAGGCGGTGCTTTACCGCACGCTGCGCTGGGAGATGCAGGCATTCATGGCGATCTTCGCTCTAACATTTCCAGCGGTGGGCGCGGGATTGGTCTTCGGCGGTTGGATCGGATTGGGTGTTCAAAAACGGGAAAACTCACTCAAGGAGCAGTATCCCGATGAACCATGGAAATGGAGATCACAATGGACGGAATCCGCGATTCCCGAAACCCGTACGGTTTGGGCCAAGGCCCTGCACCTCTACACATTCTGGTCCGCCTTGGTCGTTTTCCCGTTGGTCTTCGCCACTGTATCCAGCGGCGCGTTTCAACAGAGCGCGACCGCAGCGTTGGTGATGATCTTTCCCGCGCTGTGGTCCATTCCCGCATGGTTTTCCATGAAATTCATCCGCCATCGCATCGCGGTGGGCACCACCCGCTTCGAGTTGGCTGATGGGCCCGCATCACCCGGCGGGCTGCTGCGCGGATCGATATGGTTGGATAAGCCGCCGCCGATGCACAAGCGCGGAGAAATTCATCTGGTCTGTGAAAGACTCACCACGCGCAAGAGCAGTGATGGAGACTCAACCTCCACCGAGAAAATCTGGAGCCAGCATGTCACTGTGGAGGCGGATTCGGTCACGCGGGATGTTTCCGGATTCCGCATTCCGGTGAGTATAGCCCTGCCTGCGGATGCTCCGCAAAGCGCGCCCTCGGATCAGGATCCCATCCGGCATGTTTGGAAGCTGCGGTTTGTGGTGACGGATACGGCGATTGATTCGGTGTTCGAGATCCCGGTTTTTCATACGGGGCGGACTCCGTTGACTGGCAGCATTTTAAAAATCCACGCGCCCTCGATGCTGGATGAGACGTCCATGGATCTGCCGGCCCTTCTCGCCGCTCGACGCATTGTTGCGGAATTTGCCGCAGACGGCACGCCCACTTCACTCGTTTGTCCCGCGTGTAGAAACCGCGTGATGATAGTCTCGTCGTTCTTCTTCAACGTCATTTGGACAGGGTTCGCAGTGTTACTCATCAAGCAGCACGCGCCCTTGCTCTTCCGCATGGTCTGGTCGGTCAGTGCAGCGGCGATCTGGCTCTCGATTCTCTGGCAGATCTTTCACAAACGCACCGTCACCATCCGTCCCGACGGCATAGAAGTGCGCAATCAGCTAGGACCGTTCATCCATACGCGGAATTTCAAAAAATCGCAGATTCTCGGTTTCAGCCATGACACCAACATGAGTTCCGGCAGCATTAGCTACTATCGGGTGCGGCTCGAGAGCGTAATTGGTAAAAAGACCACCATCGTGGACAACATCACCGAATCCGCCACGGCAGAGGTTCTAGCGAAACGACTGGATGCTTGGAAAAAAGCGTAATAAATCCTAAATCAGGAGACACATCGAAACTCCATCCGAGACATCTTCCCGGGCAGTGAGCCTTAAGTCACCCACTCGCCGGAGCTCTCACTTTTCCGTTTGCGGCTCCGCCTTCTCGATCCGCGTCACCCGGCCTTTGATGACTACACCCAGAAGAAAATGGGTGTAGGGATCTGGCTGAGAACCTTGTAAAATCACGCCGGTTCACGGACATGCAGCCAGGCATGCACATGCGGTTTGCCGCGGAAATATGAGATCATGTTAGGGCCTTCGATCTGCCAGACATCCCAGATCTCGTCGTTACCGATGTTCTCGCCCTTGTAAAATGACAGGTGCAAATTATCGATTCCGCCTGCCTCCACATGCTTGAGCGCTTCGTCGGCATCGCGCTTGCGGAAGGGCGCGAATAAGTCGCCGATGACTTTGCGCACGTGGTCCTTTTGGTCATGTGTGAGGTCGCCGACACGGATGCCGCTGAGACCCTCCTTTTTGCCGGTCAATTTCACCGTATCGAGGCCGTTCTCACCACGGCTTTCGCCGAGTAGGGCGATCTCGCGCTGTTTGCCATCGAGCATATGATAGACTTCGTTGGCGCGCACGGCCTGATACCAATAGGCATTGCCTTCATGATCCGGACCTTCGCGGAATCCCTTCGCGGCATGGCCGTAGAAGATCGGCCCGCCGAAAGATGCGCCATCCACTGAGTCGCCATCGCAGCGGCGCGTGCAGTGGCGCCCCGTCAGGACAAACTGGAATTTCCCGGTGCCGGGTTCGCCAAAAAGCGCCACGGAGGATCCACCCTCGAAGCCCGCCTTGCCGCTGTCCGAAGTGACCTGATTCAAAACCCGTTGCGCGTATTCCTCGCTGTGCAGTCCTAGGAAGATCTCCTGGATCATCGCCTGCTGGTATTTCGAAAAATCCTTCACCAGCGTCTTGGTGATGTGCCAGTTGTTGTCCACCTCGAGTCGCAGTTTGTGATCAAACCCGAAGCAGATCTTCGTCCGCAGTTCTTCGCTCAGGCTATCGTAGAATGTTTTGACGAGAGTTTCGGAGGCAGGCTTGGTTGGTGTGGCGGCGTGGCACGGGATGATCCCGCCCGCCCCGATCGCACCGGCGGCGAGACCCGCCGTCTGAAGAAACGAACGACGGCTTGTTAGTTGCGGAGAGTCGAAGGAACAATCGGGGCAGGAATCTGAATTCATGATTTTTGATGCTCCCAAGAAGCCAGTGGGGCGTCCAGCTATTTCCGGGGACGACCGTAACGCGATTTTGCCTCAGGATCCACAAAGTCTCTCAGCGCGTGGTGCCTTTCGCTCGACGGAAGAGCCTTGAAATATCTGCAATGAGCCGCAATCATCCGCGTCCTCATGTCGAAGAAAACCTTTATTGCCGTGGACTTGGGTGCTGGAAGTGGCCGCGTGATCGCAGCCATCACGGATTCCTCGAAAATCGTTCTCGAAGAATTGCACCGCTTCGACAACCCGGGCACGGATCTTCCCGGCGGATCGTTTTGGAATAGCATCGGGCTATACCGCGAGATTCTCGAAGGCCTGAGGCGCGCGGTGGAGCGTCATGGCGACTCGATCATTTCGATCGGCATCGATACCTGGGGCTGCGATTTCGGGTTGCTGGGCCCCGACGGCGGTTTGTTAGGGTTGCCCCACCAATATCGCGATCAGCGTTTCAATGGCATGGCCGAGGCGATGCACGCGTTGATGCCGGAGGTTGAAATTTACGCTCAGACCGGACTCAAAACGAATTTTTACAACACCTCGTTGCACCTGCTGGCGGAGGCGAAGAAGAATAGCCCGGCCTTGCGCGAGGCCGAGCGTTTGCTCTTTATGCCGGATCTTTTGGCTTACTGGCTCACCGGTCGCCAAGCCTGCGAACGGACGGTCGCCTCGACCTCGCAACTGCTCGATCCACGCACCGGCGATTGGGCGCGCGATGTGATCAAGGCGCTCGGATTACCGGATAAAATCTTCGGCGAAATCGTCGCGCCAGGGACCGTGCTGGGTCCGGTGCGCGAGGAAGTGGCGGCGATCATCGGTAAGGCCGGCATTCCAGTGGTCGCCACGGCTTGTCACGATACCGCTTCGGCCGTGGCGGGCATCCCGATGGATGGAATGGGCAGCTTGTGGCTTTCGTCCGGGACATGGTCGATCATGGGCATCGAATCGCCCGAGGCGATCACAACCGAAACGGCATATCAGTTGGGATTCTGCAACGAGCTCGGAGTGAACGATAGCATTCGTTTCCTGAAAAACATCAGTGGCCTGTGGCTGCTCCAGGAATGCAAACGCCAATGGGAACTCGATGGCAAACCACTCGATTTCGCCGCGATGGCCAAGCTGGCCGAGGCGGCAGAACCATTTTCCGCATTCATCAATCCCGACGACCCGGCATTTGCCAATGCCGGCGGGATGCCTGGAAAAATCCAAGCTTGGTGCGAAAAAACCGGGCAAGCCGTGCCGCAAGATCAAGGGGCGATTCTTAGGGTAGCCACCGATTCGCTGGCGCTGAAATACCGCATGGTGTTTGAGAGCATCAAATCCCTGACTGGCCGGGATTTCCAACGTCTCCACGCGGGGGGTGGCGGCATTCAGAACGAGGCGCTCAGCCAAGCGACGGCGAACGCGCTCGGGATCGAGGTGATGGCTGGCCCGGTGGAGGCGACTTCCTGTGGCAATGTGATCACGCAGATGATCGGCACCGGTTATCTGGCGGACCTGCAAGCGGGCCGCGAATTGATTCACCGATCATTCGATTTCAAAACCTACCATCCGCAAGACACCGCCGCATGGGATGCGGCTTATGCGAGCGCCAAGGAATTGCTGACGCGGATTTGCTAAGGCGGGTTTTCCCGCGGCGCATTCGCGTCTTGTCAGCGGACCTGGGTTTCTTTGGGATGTCGGAGGCCAATCATTTCATTTCCACTTACCAACCCAGCAACTCATGTCCACGACCTCAACCTCGACCACTGTCCGACTTTCGGTGATGATGTTTCTCCAGTTCTTCATCTGGGGTGCTTGGTTCGTCACACTCTATCTGGTTCTTGGTGGCAATGGCATGGCCTCCATTATTGGGGATTCTTACAGCACGGCACCCGTCGCGGCGATGATCGCCCCGCTCTTCTTGGGGCTTGTGGCGGATCGGTTTTTCTCGTCGGAGCGGGTCATGGGCGTGCTGCTGTTGATCGGGGGGGGGCTCATGTTGATGGTGCCTGCCGCAGTGGCTGCGGGCGATGCCACCAAGGTCTTCTGGCTATTTACCGGCCACATGCTCTGTTATATGCCAACCCTAGGTCTGGGCAACACCATCGCTTTCAGCAACTTGCCGCGCGAGGTATTCCCCAAAGTCCGCGTCTGGGGCACCATCGGCTGGATCGCTGCCGGCCTTGTCGCCGGATTCCTTGGTTGGTCCGCCAGCGTCAATCTCTTCTGGATGGCGGGCATTAGCTCCGTGGCGCTCGGAGTTTTCAGTTTCACACTGCCGCACACTCCTCCCCCGTCCGCTGGCCAACCAATCAACCTGCGCGGCATGCTGATGCTCGATGCCTTCAAGATGCTCACTAAGCCAGCATTCTTTGTCTTCATGCTCTGCTCACTGCTGATCTGCATTCCTCTCGGATACTATTACGCGAATACCTCTGGCTTCCTCAGCAACATGGGCTTCGAGCAACCGGCTTCAGCCATGAGCGTCGGACAAATGTCGGAAATCTTTTTCATGCTGCTGGTGCCGTTTTTTTTCCGCAAACTCGGTGTGAAATGGATGATCCTCATCGGCATGTTCGCTTGGGTGCTGCGCTATCTGCTCTTCGCCTACGGTGCACCTGACCAAGTCGTCTGGATGCTTTTCGCCGGAATCGCCCTGCACGGCATTTGTTATGATTTCTTCTTCGTTACCGGGTTCATGTATGCCGACGGAGCCGCGCCCATAGCGATCCGTGGCCAAGTGCAAAGCATGCTGGTATTCTTCACCCAGGGTGTGGGTATGTTCATCGGCTTCAAGGTGGCCGCCGCCAAGCTCGCGCCAGTTGTCGGCACCTCCACTGAGCTCAGCGCAGCCATCGCCGGCGCGCGTGGCGAGCAGAAGCTCAGTTTTGCGCAACAATTCGGCAAGATGTTCTCTGTGGACATGCCCGCCGGAGTGGACGGCGCGTTGCTCGATAAAACCGCGGAACTTTGGAAAGCTTACTGGCTGCTGCCAGCCGGCATGGCGGCGGCGATCGCCATCTTGTTTTTGCTAGCCTTCCGGGACAAGTCTGCGGATGAAGTCGAGTCTAAGCACTGAGGTCGAGAACGCCCGCATGCGCATGCGGCTTGACCGTCTGCTGGATGGGAATCCATGCTCCCCGCCATGCGCATCCTCACCGGTCTTCAACCCAGCGGCAAACTCCACGTCGGCAATTATTTCGGCGCGATGCAGCCGGCCGTGCAGTTGCAGGATGCCGGTGAGGCATTTTATTTCATCGCCGATTACCATGCGATGACGTCGTCACAAAATCCCGCCGCGTTGCGTGAAAACGTGCGCGAGTTGGCGGTCGATTTCCTGGCCTGTGGGGTGGACCCAGCGCGCGCCGTGTTTTTCCGTCAGAGCGCGGTGCCGGAAGTCAATGAACTGGCATGGTTGCTCTCGACCGTTTGCCCGATGGGTTTGCTGGCGAAGTGCCACTCTTACAAGGACAAGACCGCACAGGGCATCGCCCCGAATCACGCGCTCTTCGCCTATCCGGTGCTGATGGCGGCGGACATCCTGCTCTACGATTCGAATCGAGTGCCAGTCGGGAAAGACCAGAAGCAACACCTCGAAGTCACCCGCGATCTGGCGGTGAAACTTAATGAAACCTATGGCGAGGGCACGGTCGTTCTGCCGGAACCGATCATCCGCGAAGACACCGCCGTGGTTGTCGGGCTCGATGGCAGGAAGATGAGCAAGAGTTATAACAACACCCTGCCGATTTTCGGTGAGGAAAAACCGCTGAAAAAACTCGTCATGAAAATCCCCACTGATTCGACCCCGGTGGAAGACCCCAAACCCACGGAAAACTCGACTATTCTCGCGCTTTACAAACTCTTCGCCAGTGATGCCGATTACACCACGATGGTGGCGGATCACGAGCGCGGCGGGGTCGGTTATGGAGATTTCAAGAAACGGCTGGCGGAGGCCTACTGGGATTATTTCTCCTTGATGCGGGCACGACGTGAGGAGATCTTGGCGGATGCCGGATACATCGATCAAGTACTGGCCGCCGGGGCCGTGCGAGCCCGTGAGGAAGCGGCCATCGTACTGGATCGTGTGCGCCGGGCTGTCGGCCTCATTTGATTACAACTCCGAACCACGATGAAAAAGAGCGTCCTTTGTTTGTTGAACGATGGTTTCGAGGAAATCGAAGTCGTTACGCCGGTGGATTTGCTGCGCCGAGCGGGAATCAAGGTGGTCATCGCCGCGATGGGCGAGAAAACCGCCATCGGCCGCGGCGGGATCCGCATCGAGGCGGATGTCCTGATTTCCGAGGTCAATCCATCGACTTTCGATTTATTATTCATCCCCGGCGGCCCCGGTGTGGCGGACCTGCGTGCCGATGGCCGCGCGGCCAAGTTGGCTGAAGAATTCGCCGCTGAGGGAAAACCTGTGGCGGCGATTTGTGCCGCGCCCCTGATCCTGATGGACGCCGGCTTGCTAAAAGGTCGCAATTTCACCGCCTACAAATCGGTGCGTGAGGAGCTCGGTGGCGGACTCGACCAACGGGTGGTGGTGGACGGGCAGATCATCACGTCCTGTGGTGCCGGAACCGCGTTGGATTTTGCTTTGGCTCTCATCGCTCATCTCGTCGGGGAAACCGCGGCCGAGCAAGTGGCGGAGGAAGTCATGGCCTAGGGCCAGTGCTTGGCATCCGAGCTTGCGTTCGGAGATTCGGTCGGGGATGTTGCCCGCGTCGTGCCCGCCAAGGATCGCAAGCCGCTATGGCTCTACCCCAATCTGTTGAGCCTCGATGCTTCGCTGGTGGCGCTCGTCTGGCTGCATATCTTTGCGCAAAATTGGCGACTCGGCTACCACCCGTGGGAAGCCTATGTGACGCTCGGCTTGGCGGTGTGGGCGATCTATGTGGGCGACCGCTTGCTGGATGTCTCATTATTTGGCAGCACCGGCGGAAAACTTGAAGCCCGACACCGGTTTCATCACCGACATCGGAAATTTTTCGCAATTGCCGTGATCGCGGCACTCGCAATCGCAGTGGTGTTGGTGGCCACAAAAATGCCGATGACCATTTACAAACATTTATTGTTAGGTGGTGTAATGGTCGCCGGATTTTTCGGATTATCCCTGCTCTCCAGTCAGGATGCCGATGAGGTTGCGCATTCAAAAAACATTCTCGCCGGTGTCACATTCGCGTTTGGCACGGCCATGACGGCTCATTTGTATCGGGGTGGATATGACATCTACGATTTGTTGCTTTCCCGCGAATTCATGAGTTTCGCCGTGTTGTGCGTGCTCAATATCGCAGCGATTGATCTATGGGAGCACGCCGCCCGCTCTGCGGATCAGGAAAGCAAGGCTTCGGACGAACTGGCGCTGACCCTGCCGCTCACGCTGTTGGGGGCCGTGGCTTTGGTCTTCGCTGTTCAAGACATCACGGCGCGGCCGTTTTTCTATGCGATTCTTACGGGCACCGCTTTGTTGTATGTGTTGAATCGTGCGCACTCACGGTTTCCGATTCATACCCTGCGAGTGCTGGCGGATGTTGCACTACTAATACCAGTGCTTGTTTTTTGGGTGGCCTCGAAGAGTTGAATTTTTTTGGATTATCGTGTTGCCTGATCGAGGATTTTTTTCCCGGCAGTTAGGGCTGCCCGCGATGACAGGATGGAAACATGATTCTCATCAAACCCCCTGACGTTTACTGCGTCGGTTACGGCTTCTTTGCGGGTCTGGCTTGCCACGCTTACGGTTCCGTCGTTTTCTTGAGGCAGGATACGCGAGTTGCTAGCGTGATGGCTGTAGAAGAGGTGATGGCTCACCTTTCCCGTGAGACGTTTGTCATAGAGGTGTGTCAGAAAATCCGATCCATGACTCATGTCACGCCATGAGGGTACGACTTCAGGTGCGTATTTGACTCCCATGGCCGCTGCTTCATGCCCGTCCCATGGGCTTGAGAAAGTGATCATTGTGTTGATGTAGTTGTTTCCCTCCACGATCGCGTTTTGAATCACGAAATCTCGCGAAACCAAGCCTCCCATGCTGTGGGCCACGACATGGAGGCGTTTGAAGTGATAGCGTTCGTGAAGCAGCTTCACCGCTTCATTGAGCGCGAACGCCGCTTTTTGCAGGCGCATGCCGGATGGATAAACATAGAACCATGGCTGATAGATTTTCCGATCAATTTTTTCCATGGCAGGGCGCCAGTCCTGTGGTGAGCCCGCAGCACCATGGACAAATAACACCGGCGTTTTTGCCGGGTCGAAGTGGTCCAAGAAGTAAATGCCAAAGCCGCTCTGAATGGCAAAAGTGGCGGGCGTCCAAAGCCCGTCCTCGCCGCGGGTGGCTGCAAAGCGCGGGTCGTCGAGATCGGCTTTCTCACCGAGAGCAAAACGCACTCCCTGCCGGGTGATCATCTCTGCGGGTTTCTTGTCTTTCAGAAGGTCAGCAATGGCTTTGTCCAAGGCTGGGGGAGTCTTTTCGGTTTTTGAGAGTTTTCCCTTCACCCGGGCGACCCGAGCGGCGGGCCCAAGCACCACGGGGCCTGGCATGCCGTCCGTTTCGCGATGGATCCAGAGCGGTTCGCCTGGGTTGCGTTTGCCATCATGGTTCAGATCAGCATAGGCGGCGACGTGCTGGTTGAGCGGACTCTTGACAATGAACATGAACGCACCGCCATCGGTTAGATCCAGAACATCTCCCGCGAAGACCTTGTTTTCGTCCTTTTCCCATTCGATCACGACCACCCGGACCGTGCAGGAAAACTCATCGGAGTTTTCGATGATGCCGGAGATCCGGTATTCGTTGTCGATGAGTTTGAGATCTTTGCCAAGTTTTCTGAAATTGGCACAACCAGTGATCAAAGCGGCTGATAGAACAAGCGCTGTGTAGTGAAGTAAAGCGAGGTGTTTCATGGGACTTGCGGAGACGGACGATTTGAAGGGTCAATGACAAAACCTGAATGAATCCGTGCGACGCTGTAAAGGTCTTTTGCATGATGAATCTTTGTAACAGACGCATGCTTTTGCTGATTTGGGTGCACCCTCTGTCTTTGTTCCAATTGGACACCGTTGAAATGGTGACGAATTTGCCAGTAATAATATGGGGATTGCTCTGGAAACATGTCTGCATTTCACCATAACATTTAGCCATGAGCGCTCGAACATTTAGCCTACGGGTAGGCGCTGCGGTTGTGATCGCGGTAGCGGTTTGGCTCGCTTCTAACGCGCACGAGAAAAAATCCTCAGCGGTCCGAAATGCACCGGAATCGAGCGGCAGGTTTCGGCGTGACCGGTCGATGGCTTCCGTCACCATGAGTCGGGCGCAAGAGTTGGGGGAAATCCGTCGTTTGTTGGCGGCAGCGAAGCCGCTTGCTTCCGGCGAATTTCTCAATGATGACGTGATTTCACTGCTGCGACGTCTCGCAGATCAGGAACCGGCGGCGGCCATCGAGTTCGCCGCAGAGCACCCGGAGTTGCATGGCCAGATCGATCTGGTCGCCGAATTGTTCGGAGGCTGGTTGGATGGCGATGAGATGGCGGCTCGCGATTGGTTGGTTGGGATTCCGGCCGGAGAGTTGCGGCAGCAGCTTGTGCCGGTGTTGGTGGCGCATTTGGCATCGGACCAACCGGAGGAGGCGCTTGCCATGGCGGCAGAACTGCCCGGATACGATGGAGCACTCGATCCGCTGCGGCCCTTTGGAAACTGGAACCACGGCGATGAAATCGAGGGCCGGGTGCGCGAGCAGGCATATGCGGGAATTTTCGGCGAGTGGGCTGGCAGCGATCCCGTGGCCGCAGCGGCGCGGGCAAACGGATTGGAAGATCCCCTGTTGAGGAATCTGGCGATGCAGGCGGTGGCTTCCAAATGGGTTCGCACGGATCCCGCTGCCGCAGTGGAGTGGATGAAACTTCTTCCGGCAGGTGTGGATCGGAACTCCGCACTGCAAGGACTGATGCCAGAGTGGACGGCGCAGGATCCGCAGACCGCATCCACCTTTCTTGCCACATTGAATGAAAGCCCCGAGCGCGGCGAGTGGCTCCGACTGCTCGGTGAAAACTGGAGTTCTGCCGATCCTAAGACGGCGATGGCTTGGGCGCTGCAACTTCCCGGGGAGAACGAGCGGAATCAAGTTGTACAAACCGTGTTGGCGAAGGTCGCGGAGTCCAGTGGCCGACAGGCGGCGGAGTTTGCTTTAACGCTTCCCGCTGGTGCCGCCCGTTCGCAGGGCATGGAATTGGTGCTCGCCCGCTGGCGGGCGGACGATTCGGAAGCCGTTAACGCCTGGGTGAATGCGCTACCGCAGGAATCCCAACGCGCGGAGGCGCGGGCGATTCTCGCAGTGGAATAATCCAGCCGGGTTTCAGCGAGACTGCTAGATTCACCGTCGGATCAATGATGCGTTGGCTGGGACGGCCGTTGAGTGAGGCGAAGGCATCGGCGTAAATCTCTAACTCTGGATTTTTAAAATCATCGGCAAGCCATTGGGCGAAGTCGCGGATTAAATGCGGATCCTGGGCCATCATCGTAACTTGGCGGGGAGTAAGGTGCGTGAGAGGATCAATTCGCCATGACTTATGATTATCTCGGGCGGAGAAGGTGACGGTTCCACGTTTCTCAACGATCATTACTTTCCACGCCCAGTTGAATCCAGATCCAGTCCATGCGCTACTTCCACCGATCCACCAAGCCCTGGCGGGCATCAGAATTTGGCAGATGACATAAACTGCTATTAAAGCTTTTGCCCATGCGGGAGGCGCGGTCGATATCTCTAATTGAGATATTCCTTTTCCGGGCCAGTCCGGCGCAAAAAATAAAGTCGCGCCAGCAATCATGATCCACGGAAACATGCCGATAGGAAACAGCAGCCACGTCAACACATGAAATACGACCACCGTCGCAAACGCGAGCATCCGGGTGCGCGGAATCATCAATAGAAATGGAACGCTCAAATCATAAGCAGCGCCGAACCAACTGGCGGCATAGGCCACCCACGTTTGCTCAAACAGCGGACCGATGAGCGGAAGATCACTGCGAGCGAAGAGCCAGATGCGCAACGGTTGGGCGTCGAGCAGCCAGTCGGCGTTGAGTTTGGCAATACCGGCAAACAGATAGACGATGGCAAACTGGAAGCGTAGCAAGTTCACCGGCCACGCCGGAATGAAGTCGAGGCGCAGCGATGGATTGCGCGCAGCATCAAGCGACCACTTGCGGTGGGCAGGCATGAACACCAGTAATCCGGCGACCAGGCTGACTAGGTAGTAATGGTTCAGATAGGTCGTTCGGTCGATAAGTTCGAGATAAGTGAATCCCAGAAAAAACAGGACGCAGCAGACGCGGTAGTGGAAACCGAGCGCAATCCCGAATGCACATGCCGCAGTGGCCGCTACGTGCCAGTGCATCCAATCACCCGGCCATGGCCGGATCCACTCGAAGCTCGGATAGGGGAAGTGATACTTCGGTTGCAGGAACAACTCGTCCACCCAACCGTTCGCCATGAAGCGCAGCATCGCCGCAGTCATCAGCAGACCGAAAAGGATGCGAAAGACCGCCAGCGAATGAATGGAAACCTTAGTCGCCATCAGTGGAAATAAAGGTGAGCGTGACACCGAGTGTGCTCGGCAGATCGACCTTGTGTAATACGTTGAGCGAGTTACGGGATTCGGCCGATATTTCCTTTTTCGTTGCCGCAAATTCTTTGTCGACACGATCTGCCAATGCTGGATTGAGACGACGGGTGTATTCGTTCAATCCGCCGGAGTGCATCAGGTGAAGTCCCTCGACAGTGGCTTGCAGGAGAACATCCGAATGCCCGCTGACGGATCCGGGCATCGGCGGCGCAGACAATGCCACAGCATCCGTGGTCATCGCCATTTGGTTGACCAGCGCATTGAGGCTGGTTTGTCCGCCGCTGAGAAATCGTTTGGCGGACTCCGCATACGGTTCTTGCCACGCCTTTGCCAATCGATTCGCCTGACTCGAAATCTCCCGCGCGATGAGGAACAGATAATGCCGCCGTTTCGGATCATCAGATAGCCGGGCTAGGGCATCGCCTTCTTTCGGGAATAACAGATATTCCATCGAGAAGAGTCCTTTCGCTGCGGCACCAAGTTGTTGGAGATCGCCGTCGCCTTGGATCGCGCGTTCGATACTGGCGGCGCGCACCGGCAGGAAGTAGAAAGCGGAAGCATCTCCGGCATTGGTGATCGGGCCGATCTTGAAACAATCGAGTTTGCGAGAAGATAAGGTTGCAGCGAGCCAAGTGGCGCGCGCCTGCTCAAGGCGTGCCACGTCCGGCATCTTTTCTAACAATTCAGCCGCGTCGGCCATGCTCCGACAAGTTTCCGCGAGGCGGGAATAGCCGGGGGATACTGTGTTTTTAACGACTTCGCGAAGCATTCGGTCCTTCGCGGTTTCGGCGGTTGAAATGCCGCACAGCAGGATGGTTAACAGGAGCAGTTTCATAGGGACTGGATGAATTCGATGAGCTCCTGGCGGTCGGCCTTGGGCAAGGCGCGGAACGCTTCGCGCGATGCGTGCGCTTCGCCACCATGCCAGAGGATGGCTTCGGTCACATTGCGCGCGCGCCCGTCGTGAAGTAGGAACGAGTGACCGTTTACCTTGGGAATCAGACCGATGCCCCAGAGCGGCGGCGTGCGCCATTCGTTGCCGCTGGCGGCGAAGACCGGGCGCTGGTCGCTGAGTTCATCGCCCATGTCGTGAAGCAGAAGGTCGGTGTAGGGTTGGATCTGCTGATGAGAGAGTTCAGGGAAATCAGGCGAGGAGCCGGTTGTATGTTCGGGCGTATGACAGGCGGCGCAGCGGAGTTCCGTGAACAATTGTCTACCGCGCAAGGAACTTTTCCGCGCAACGGGGACAGCGAGAGTCCGGCAATAATAAGCGACACTATCGAGAATTTGATCGCTCACTTCCGGCGAGCCGCCGCTTTCCATGTGAGGATTCTGGGAGGTGGTATGGTTTTCATCGGGCCGCACGGAAGTGGTTAGGCCCATGTCGCCTTGGAATGCGGCAGCGACCTGGCTGGCTACCGTTGCTTGTTCCGCTTTCCAGCCGAAGCGGCCGATCGCTCCGTCTTGGACGATGTTGATCCGGCCGGAAATACCGTCGTTGTCCTTGTCCTCTGGGTCGGCATTTCCGAGTGATATTCGCTCTAGCAGACCAAGTCCGATTACCGCCGGGGCGACTCGCGCGGAGATGAGAAGATCATGAGAAGCGGGTCCGTAGCTTGGATTTTCCAGACGGTAGCGCGGACGGCGCAGGGCATACGTTTCGCCATCGGCAAAAGTGCCGGTGATCACTTCATAGGCCACCCGCACGTCGGCCTCGGGCCGGACACCGGGCAGCGAGGAACCTTGGATTTGGCTGCCATAGATCGGATCGGGCATCTGACCTGGACGGCTGATGCGTAGAATCGTTGTGCGAAATGGCTGGTCTTCCGCAGGTGCGGGACCGCGTCCGTCTTTAAAATGACAGGAGGAACATGAGCGGGTGTTGAACAATGGGCCAAGTCCGTCGCGACCGGCGGTGGAGGCCGGCGCGGCTACCCAGTTCTGGTTGAAAAACGAATTACCCACGAAAAACGGTGTGCGCCGTTCGCCCAGGAGATTCGGCAGCGGACGGGTGAACGCCTCGCGGGACATGTCATCCACGGTAATCTCGCCGTTCGCAAAAAATGCGGAGATGATGGATAATGTTACGATGCGGATGATCATTCTTCGGAGTCCTTTAATCCGATCAATGCGGCGGTTCTGGCAATCCCATCGGCTTGTTGCTGGAGCGAGCGGATGGTGCGGTGGATCGCTATCCGACCGGGAGCCGAATCCGGACCGGTGAACGTCTGATCAAATGGATGCGGAATCGACCGCGCTGCTTCCACCGAAGCGGTGAGTTGGGCGGCCAGCTCATCGGCGAGCTTGGGGGATGCCTCGCGCAGCAAGGACTCGATCCCGGGGCCTTCGATGTGCGTGCCATCGGTGCGGGTGTATTTCCCGGTGAAAACATTCTGGATGCCCAGCGCGTTGAGAAACACATCCGTTTGCGTCGTATCGCTGAAACAAGAGTGTTCGTCTTCCTGTTCTTTGGTTTCGTAGGCCACGGTCAAGCGTTCACCCGCAAGCTCGGTGGCGCTCAATGTCCCCATGCCGTGAAGTATTTTACGCAATGACTGATGGGGAGCCGAGGACAGAAACCATGCGCGGTAGTTGTCTGAACGGTCAGCCCGCCAGTCGTTCTCCAGGGTTTTCAAATCGGCCACGAGCATATCGGTGACGATGCGCAGGAATTCACGGCGACGCTCGCTTCCCGGCAGAAAATCCTGATAGGGGCGGTCACCCGGTCCGTTGACATTTTGATCCTGCCCCCACAGCACATACTCGATGGCATGAAACCCGCAACTGATGCTTTTTTCGCCTTCCTTTTCATTCAATGAGGCAATGGATTCGGCGGAGAGCTGCGGATGGAGATCGGGGTGCTTGATGATGGATTCGATGTATTCCTCATCCAGCGGCCATGCATTGAGACGACCGTCGATCAGATCGATCGGGCCCTCGTAAAAGCGGAATGTTTCCGACTGGAGATAAGGTTTGCGCGAGGCAATCCAAGCGCTGCGTGCTGCGGAGAGAGTCTCGGCGGAGGGAGTGGCAAGAAGTTGATGCACAGCGGCGCGGAGAGCTTCCGCAGCCTTGACTGAATCGCTGTAGGTCGCACTGACGATTTCCGCGTAGTGGCGGATCACGTCGGCTTTCAGTGACTCGGATGCGTCAGCCGCGATGGTCGATAGAAGGAAGATGAAGAGGCGGAAAAGGTGCATTTTGAAAATGAAGGAGAGCCCGGCGGAAAACCACCGGACTCTCCCTGTTACAACCGAGGTTACGGATTATTGATAGGTAACCGTGATTTTTGGACGCTGTGTGACCGTGGCTCCTTCGCTGGAAGTCAGGTCAACGCCGTTCGATACAGTGTAATCTTGGACAATGAATCCATAGTTGGTGGCTGGGTTGTTGATCCAGGCCTGCACCTTGGCGATGCCCGCTGCATTGAGCGTGATGGTCGTGGTTCCCACTGCGGAACTGAGAGTGCCGAGGATGGTGGATTCGCGGTCGCTGCTGGTGTTGCTGCCGCCAGCAGTGGTCCAGTTGGTCGTGCTGGTGGCCTTCACCCAAGTAGCGGCTGCTTCGTCCCAAGCGCGGCGCACTGCATAGAGTTCATAGACGTGGCTGGTGGCATCCACGACGTTGAAGGTCAGTGTTACGGCCGTCACGGTTTTGCCAACAGGGATGGAGGTCAGGTCCCACTTGAGCAGGGCCGAGTAGTCCGGGCTGCCGTCGATCAACAGCGTGGTGGCGGAACCGGATGCGGTGGTGGTGGCATCACCGCGGATATGGGTGTCGATCATGCCATTGTAGCCGTTGGTGCCGTTTTGCAGGGAAACCACGGTGGAGCCGCCCGCCGCGTTGACGGTCACAGGGATGGCAGCAGAAGTGGTAACTGCGCCGCCATTGTCGGTGGCACGAGCAGTGAGGCTGTAGCTGCCTGCCGCGACGCTACTCCAAGCGAAGCTGTAGGGGCTGGTGGTATCCGTGCCGAGCAAGGTGCTGCCTTGATAGAAGGCGACGCTGCTGACGGTGCCGTCACTATCGGCTGCGTTGGCATTGATCGTCACACTCGCCGGAGCGGTGAAGGTTGCGCCGCTGATCGGACTGGTGATGCTAACCGTTGGGCTGACATTTCCTGGATTGTTGACCGAAACGGAAACCGCTGTTGAGGTCTTGGTGCCACCGGCGTTGTCCGTGGCGACTGCCGTGAGGGTGTAGGAACCGGCGGCCACGTTGCTCCAAGCGAAGCTGTATGGGCTGGTGGTGTCAGTGCCGAGCAGGGTGCCGCCTTGATAGAAAGCAACGCTGCTGACGGTGCCGTCGCTGTCGGCGGCGGTAGCGTTGATGGTGATGGCGGCTGGAGCGGTGAAGCTCGCGCCATTCGCAGGACTGCTGATGCTGACGGTTGGCAGGACGTTACCGGTGCTGCCACCTTTGATCATGGTGAAGTTGTCACGCTGGGCACCCGCGCTATCGAGGTAGATGGCATCGAGGCGGTTGTTGTCGAAGTCGAGCACCATCGAACCCGCGACGTTGAGCGAGATCCACATGGCGGGGTGGTTCAATGTGCCACCGCTGGTTTGACCGGATGCGCCGGGAACCGCGTAAATCGTCCCTTCGTGAGCGACGGGACCAGTAGCGGTCTTGGTGTAGGCACCTGCGCCAGCACCGCTGCCGGCTTGTTTCACCATGGTGCTGCTGTTGAAGGTGGTGGAGAGACCGTAGTGGCCGTCCAACAGACGGGAGCGCTCGTAGGAATGGCTGTGGCCGCTGAGGACGAGATCAACCCCGTAGTTTTCAAAGATCGGGTTGAAATTCGTGCGCATCGACACGAGTTGGCTTTCGCTGTCGGAATTGTGCGAACCCTTCGAATACGGAGGATGGTGGAAGAAGACGATGGTCCAGTCTTTGGTGTTGTTTTGCAAATCACTCTTGAGCCAGTTCGCCATCGCGCCGGTGGCGGAGAGGCTGGTGTCGGCGGAGTCTAGGCAAACGAAGTGGATATTACCGTAGTCGTAGGAGTAGTAGGCCTCGGTGCCGGAAGCCACACCACCAGCCTCACCGCTTTTCGGAAACGTGTGTTGTGTGTAGTATGGGCCGGTCTGCGTGGGGGAGTCGGCGCTACCGGCATCGTGGTTACCAAGCGTGGACCAGAGCACGGACTTGCGCAACATGGTCGGGTAGTAGTTGAAGAGGTAGTTGGTGTATTCGGTGTCCGTGCCGCTGTTGTAGGCATTGTCGCCGAGCATCATCCACAGGTCGGTGTGGCGGGTGCCGGTGAAGGTATAATAGGCATTGCGGACATTCGTTTGCACGGTGCCGCCGATGCCGGAGTCGCCGAGCACCCAGACGCGGGTGGGCTTGGCGAAAGTGGGGGAAGTGACGAAGAAATAAGTCGAATCACCTGCAAGGGTGACTGCAGAGGTGCCGATGGAGTAGTAGTATGTGGTGTTTGGCGAGAGACCGGTGAGACGCACTTCATGTTCGGTGCGGGTGCCGGTGACACTGGCGGTTTGCGTGAGGCTTCCAGCCGAGGTGCCGTAACGAACGACGCTGTCGGCGGCGGTGCCGGTGCGCCAGCGCACGGTGATGGCAGAGGTGTTGCCGTTCTGGAGGTAGGCTCCACGAGTGATGGTTTGTGCTCCGGCAGACGGCGCAAGCGCCATCAGCGGGAGTAGTGCTGCGATGAGATATCGATATTTCATAAGGATCTTAGCGTATGGTTTTGGTTGTTGGGGTTTCGGGAGCATGGGCTTCCAAAAGGATTTGTAGCCGCGACTCAAGTTCGCGGGTCGGTTTGGCGTTGCGCGGAACCTGCGGCAGCGCGGCGATTGAAGTCAGGGCGGCAGTGTAGGCGGTTTTTGCCTCTTCATTGCGGCCTGTGTTTTGAAGGATTTCCCCGCGACGTGTGAGCCATTGTTCCTTGCGTTGGAGCGGGGCCATTGCCTGATCGATGCGAACCAGTGCAGCATCGTATTGTTTCTGAGCGACCTGAATTTCGAGCGCCGCGAGTTGCAAGGCCTGAAGGTTTCCGAGACGTGAAATCCCTTCATCGAGTCCTCGCACCGCATCCTGCGGGCGCTCTAACTTGACCAGCGCCGTGGAGCGTTCCAGAAAACAGTCCGGCGAGGGAGATTCAACGGTGGCTACTACATGATCATAGTCCCGTAATGCAGACGGATTGTCACCCAAGGCGGCGTGCGTCCTGGCCCGCAGGATGCGCCCATCTGGATGATCAGGCTTCATGGTCAGCAGACGATCCAGAGCGGGTAGGGCTTCCCTGTGGCGTCCAGCCTCAAACAATGTGCGTCCGCGTCCAAGGTGAACGGTGTAAATCTTGGGATCGAGCTTTTCGGCCTGCTGAAAATCTGCCAACGCCGCGTCGAAGTTTTCGTCCAGTCGATAGAGATCGCCGCGTTTCACATAAAGTTCAGCGCTGGGGGACTTTTTGATTATCGGGTTAATCCGTTGGATTTGGACGTGGATGTCTCCGTGAGCGTGAAGCATCGCGGTTTCAAATCCAAAACAAATCAAAGTTAGCAGGAGGGCGTTGGATTTCATGGAATCACTCGGATGTCATTTTAGACATCGCAGTTACTTCATGAAAATTGGCCCGGAGCTACTACGGATTTGTTACTAATTCGACACTTTGAAGTCATGGCTGAGTGCCGCGATTCCGCTGCTCGCTAATCCAAGTGTAGAGGAGAACCCATAACGAGAGGGCGAGGCCGAAGAGTGGGATTTGTAGCAAGCTTGGGAGAGAATAGAGGATAGAAACGACGGGGAGCCATACTCCCCAGTTCGCAAAAACCACAGGCACCATCACATCCCGTGCGTAGGCACGGGTGAAGAAACGGTGAAAATCGGTTAGGCTGTAGCCGGAGTGTTTCCAATCATAGAGCCAGCAAGTAAGGGGCGTGGCGAGGAACGGCGAATAGAGAAACTGGTCGAAGAATACCTTGGTCGCCACGATGCGAAAGGTGGCCTCCGCGCCGAAGACCAGTGCCTGGGTGCGGTAGAAGACGTCCACTAACAAGCCCATGCTGCACCAGAATGGGATGGTAAAAAGGAGGTTGTCGAAGTTTGTCCGTGCCCCACGGCCTTTTTGAAAAACCAGAATGCGCATGATTTCCGGGATGACCGCCCCTGCGATGATGGCGGAGACGGCGGAGTATCCGAAACCCCAGCGATCCTTCAGCACTGCGAGGCGGTCGAGCCATTGGGTGGTGGGCGGATAGAAGTAATACCCGAGCAGAAGCGTAAGCATGACCACCTGGAGAATGAGAGCGGGGATGAGGTTCGCGCGCGCAGCCCGCAGCCCGGCAATCCATGGAGCTTCTCTTGGGGGGGCTGACGTGCGGGTGTTCATGTGCGTGAAACTGTTTTTCCCGAGCTGATATGACAAGACTGCATCGGGAACGGAAATGGATTTCCCGTTCTGGAATTGGTTTGGGAACTCCCGTAAGCCATTCAATGGCGATGAGGCCGGGATGCTAGGGGAAAAAGCGAATGAAGAGGGCTTCGCGCGGGTCATGGGCTTCGACGCCCATGGATCGAGGTTTTGCGTGTCTATTTGCGCGACCCTACAGCGCTTTCCAGGCGGCGAGTTTGCAGGCTCGTTTGTGATGGAGTGGATCGACCGGGGTGATGGAGAGGCGGGTGCCGCGTTGGCAGATCATCATTTCTGATAGAACGGGATCGGCTTTGATGGCTTCGAGCGGCAGGAGGTTGGTGAATTTGCCGACAAATTCGAAATCGACGAGCCACCAGCGGGGTTTTTCCTGGGTGGCTTTGGGATCAAAGTATTCGCTCTTGGGATTGAACTGGGTGGGATCGGGGTAGGGGAGTCCGGCGACTTTTGCGATACCGGCGATGCCGGGTGGTTTGGCGTTGGAGTGATAGAAGAGGGCGAGATCGCCGGGTTTCATGTCCTTCCACATGAAGTTGCGCGCCTGATAGTTTCTAACACCAGACCATGGCTCGCGTTTACCTTTTGCGAGGTCGTCGATCGAGAAGACGTCGGGTTCGGATTTGATCAACCAGTGGTGCATGGGAATCAGGCGATGGCTTTGGCGAGTTCCGGCTTAAGGTCCGGGAGGTCGAGGTGTTCGGGGCCAAGTTCCACGCCTTTGGCGGCGCGTAGATCGGATTCGATGGCTTCGAGCACATCGAGTTCCGGGCGGAACTCGGCGGCATGATAGGAGCTTCTAACAAGTGGTCCGCTGGCGACGTGGCGGAAGCCTTTTTCAAGAGCGATTTCCTTGTACTCGGCGAAGGTGTCCGGATGGATGAATTCGACGACTGGCAGGTGCTTTGGCGTCGGGCGGAGGTATTGTCCGAGCGTTAACACGGTGACGTCGTGGGCGCGGAGGTCATCGAAGGCGCGGAGCAGTTCTTCGCGGCGTTCGCCGAGGCCTAACATGATGCCGCTTTTGGTGGCGACCTTGCCATCGACCATCGCCTTGGCTTTTTTCAGGACGGTGAGGCTTCGTTGGTATTGGGCGCGGGATCGGACGAGCGGCGTGAGGCGTTCGACGGTCTCGATGTTGTGGTTGAAAATGTGCGGGCGGGCATCCATCACGAGTTTCAGGGCCCAATCGCGGTCATTGAAATCGGGGACGAGGACTTCGATGATCGTTTCTGGATTGGCTTTGCGGACGGCCTCGATGGTGAGTTTGAAATGCTCTGCGCCGCCATCGCGGAGGTCGTCGCGGGCGACAGCGGTGATGACGACGTGGCGGAGGCCCATGCGGCGGGTGGCTTCGGCGACGCGTTGCGGTTCGTCGGCTTCGAGCGCGTCGGGTTTGGCGGTTTTCACGGCGCAGAAACCACAGGCGCGGGTGCATTTTTCACCGGCGATCATGAAGGTAGCCGTTTTCTGGCTCCAGCATTCCCAACGATTCGGGCACTGGGCTTCTTCGCAGACAGTCACCAATTTTAAATCGGTGATGAGCGATTTGGTGGACCAGAATTCCGGGTTGTTTGGCAGTCGGACTTTAATCCAGGAAGGCTTCTGGGCCCGGTGCAAGGCCGGGTCAATTTTTGTTTTCGGGCCGCAACTACTCATGTCGGCGGGAAGCTACGCTTGCGTGCGGGGACGGGAAAGCGGAAAGTGGTGGGGGAATGTGTTCGCCCTGACCGTGGGAGCAATTGGAAGTGGGCTTCGCTTGCTCCATTGGCTTTTCATGTTCATCGGCGGACATATTTCGCCGCTCCCGAGGGGGTGAACTGATTATTTTCGGCTTTCGGAAATGGTCTCTACGGGCATCATCCGGTCATGCGCTACGCCGAACGACTTCAGCAACGAATTGAGAAAACCGGATCCCGTTTGTGTGTTGGGTTGGACCCCCGGCCCGGTGATGGAGGCGCGCAATTTGCGCGGAATTTTCTGATGCAGGTTGTCGAAGAAACAGCAGTCTGGGCGGCGGCATTCAAGCCGAACATGGCGTATTTCGAGGCCATGGGCATCAAAGGAATTCGCCTTCTGGAGGATTTGCTTGCGGGCATGCCGGACGATGTGCCGGTCATTCTGGATGCCAAACGCAGTGATATCGGTGAGACTCAAAAATACTATGCGCAAGGGTATTTCGGTGGCTGGAATGTGGATGCCGTGACGCTCAATCCGTTTCTCGGATATGATTCGATTGAGCCTTTTTTGGACTGGGAGGGGAAGGGGATTTACTTGTTGGCGGTGACTTCCAATGCCGGAGCTGCGGATTTTCAACGGCAAAAACTCGCCGACGGGCGATCAGTTTTCGAGTTGGTCACGGCACTTGGCGAGCGAGCCAGTGCGGAGGGCCGCAAGACCGATGTTGGTTATGTGGTGGGGCTGACCAATGCGGCGGAAGTGCTGGAGAAAATCCCGGACGCGCCTTTGTTAGTGCCCGGGCTTGGTGCACAAGGGGGGGATTTGGCCTCCTTGGTGGCTGCCGCTCGCACTGCGCCGGACGTGATTAATGTTTCCCGCGGGATTCTTTATGCGGGAGACGAGCGCGGATTTGGTGCCCGCGCTAAAGATTGGGCGGAAAAGATCGCGGCGGCTTATCCGGGTTGATCGCAGAATAGGCGAAAATTCGGGCACCGCCGGGATTGCCATGTGGTGGGAAGTTCCTATCATCCCGCGCGAAATGAGTGCTCTCGAATCCTCTCTTAGCTCCGTCGTGGCCAGTGGCAATTTACTTGCCGACGCAAAATCCAATATTGAATCGTTGCTCGCAGGAACCACCAGCGAGGTGGCCGCCCAAGCGATCGACGAATTGGTGGCGTCCGGTTCATGGGATGAACTCAATGATCGGTTTTTCAAAACTCTCGCGTTCGGCACCGGCGGTCTGCGCGGGCGGACCATCGGACGCATTGTTACCAAGGCCGAGCAAGGAAATGGCGGGCCCAACGGCCGGCCGGAGCATCCCTGCGTGGGCACGGCGACGATGAATTTCTACAACCTTAGCCGTGCCGTCCGCGGCTTGATCACCTACGCGAAACATTTTGTCGGAAGCGCACGCAAACCGGCGTTGGTGTTCGCGCATGACACCCGTCATTTTTCGCGCGATTTCGCCGAATTCTGCGCCAAGGTCTGCTCCGATCTCGGTTGCGATGCTTACCTCTTTGATGGTCCGCGTTCGACTCCACAGCTTTCCTTTGCCGTCCGGGAATTACGCGCCGATGCCGGTGTCGTTCTAACCGCCAGTCACAACCCGCCGCATGACAATGGGTTAAAGGCATACTTCAATGATGGCGCGCAAATCGTGGATCCTCACGCCACGGCCATCGTCAACGAGGTGAATGCGATCAACTCCGAAAGTTACGAGTCGGTTCCTGCGGGCCAACGTGGAACCATCACGATTCTTGGCGCTGAGATGGATGCTCTTTATGTGGAGCGCCTTAAAACACTACTGCTTCGCCCAGCCTTGTTGGATGGAGCCTCGACCAAAGTCGTTTTTACCAATCTTCACGGCACCGGTGGCCACATCAACGTTCCGATGTTGCGAGGTTTCGGCTTCGATGTCCTAACGGTTCCAGAGCAGGACGCGCAGGACGGCCGTTTCCCGACGGTGGAATCGCCAAATCCGGAAAACGCCCCGGCATTGAAAATGGCGATCAATCTGGCGGAGCAATCCGGCGCGGAAATCGTCATCGGCACCGATCCTGACGCCGACCGCATGGGCGTGGCCGTCCGCGATTCGAGCGGAAACATGGTTTTGCTAACAGGAAATCAAATCGGTTCGTTGATGGCATGGTATCGCCTCAAGACTTGCTTTGATCTCGGCTGGCTCACTCATGCGAACCGCAGCCGCGCCGTGCTTATCAAGACTTTTGTGACGACCGAGCTTCAGCACGCCATCGCCGATGGTTTCGGTGTTGGCATCGTGGATACGCTGACGGGTTTCAAATACATCGCCGGCAAGCTCCGTAAATACGAGGAGGCGATTCCGGCGGATAAGAAGGGCGATTACCGCGCGCTCACGGAAGAGCAGACACGCTTGCTGCGGCTTGAATACTCGCGTTTCTTCGTCTTTGGCGGAGAAGAGAGTTATGGTTATCTCGGCTCGGATTCGGTGCGCGACAAGGATGCGAACGGCGCGACACTGATGTTCGCGGAAGTGGCGGCTTATGCAAAATCCGTGGGCAAGATGATTCCGGAGTTGATGGATGATGTTTACCGCGAGTTCGGTTACTATTTGGAAGTCGGCAAATCGTTGGTGATGGAAGGTGCGGATGGCGCGGCGAAAATCCAGGCGCTGGCGAATTCCTATGCTGAGAATCCACCGACAGCGGTGGATGGCTCTGCGGTGCTGCGTGTCCGTGATTTTGCGAAACAAGATCTTTACGATCAGGAGGGTGATTTGCTGCCGAAGGAAAAAATGCTTTTTGTCGATCTGGAAGACGGTCGTTCGTTCGCCGTGCGTCCGTCCGGGACCGAACCGAAGATCAAGTTTTACTTGTTTGGGAAAGCCGCGGCCGGGGGCGATCTAACGGAGAGTAAGGAATATGTCCGCGGCAGTTTGGACAGCCTTTGGGTGTGGATCGAGGCGGACGCGAAAATGCGGTAAATGGAGACACTCGTTCTTTGGGCCTGGAGAATGCGGGGGGCATCGACAGGGCGTGGAGCTCTGGATCAATGGCTTTTCATTCCCATCCACGACATGAGTGTCGTGACTCCTTGTCAGCCGAGTGGCTGGACGTTTGGAACAGACGGTCCGGTGGCTTGCTTGAAGCGGATTTTCGAGCGGATCATCAAAGTGCCGAGGCAGAGGTCGGCAAGGGGCAGCACGACGTTGAAGTTTTTGTGCATGTAGCGGTGATGCAGCAGGTGATGACCGTTGAGGAGGCGGAACCAGCGGGGTTTTTCGACCCGGCGGGCTTTGGGGAGATGCATGCACCAGTGGATGTATTCGTAGAAACAATAATATGCGGTGAAGGCGGCGATCGCACCGAGATGGATGGCCCAAAGACCGGTGGCCCAGCTGATGATGGCACAGGGAATGGAAAAAATAAGGATGAGCGCGGGGCCATTCCACCAAGCCATCGGGATGGTGTGTTTGTCGCTTTCATCGATGAGGTGGTATGAATGGTCGGCTTTGAAGGTCTGGTGGTGGACGACGGCATGCGCTTGGAATGCGTAGCGGAAGCTGCCCAAAGGCCGGTGCATCACGTATTTGTGGAGCAGCCACTCGAAAAATGATGCGAAGACGATGTTGGCGGCAAAGCCAAGGACAAGCCAGAGTAGGAATGAATTCATAAGAAAAAACCGGGCGGTCATTAGGACGACCAGCCCGGCGCGCGGAAGGCACTCGATTCCCGGCGGGATGTCGAGCCACAAAATCATTCAGGAAGCAAACTCCACCCGTTCGTAGAGCTCGGCGAGGGGGAGCGAGGCTTCGATTTCCGGCAGGGGAATTGTCGATTCCAGTCCGGTGTGGAGTTCGCTGGCAAACCCGCCACCGGGTTTACGGCGGTAAAGCGTGACCGCGGGTGAGTCTGATTCGATGAAAAGCAGCACCTTTAATGAGGGAATCGCCAAGTATGCGTCGCGTTTTTCACCGAGATCGGTGCGACGGGTGGAGTCGCTGAGGACTTCGATGATGATTACGGGGTTGTCCTGGAAATGGTCACTTTCCGGGTTCGTTTTGCAGACAACCATCGCATCCGGGTAGTAGAAACGAGTGTGGTCGGGGAATTCGATGCGGACTTTGGTATCGCTGTTATAGGGCTGGCAGGATTTGCCGCGAAGTTTGCCATGCAGAAACGCAAAACAATTTCCCGCGATGTTGTTGTGTCGAATCGTGGCCCCGGCCATGGCGTGGACGGTGCCGCCCAAGAATTCGTGTTTCACGTCTGAGACTTCCTCGCCTGCGAGGTAGTCTTCGATGGAGATGGAATCCGGTTGTTTGAGGGCGTTCATGGCGGGAAGGTAGCAGAAACTCCGGAAGCTGGCAACCGGTGTCAGCCGAGCATTTCGCCGACCAGTTTTTCGAGTTTCACGATGTCTGCGGCGAAGCTGCGGATGCCCTGTGCGGTTTTTTCGGTGGCCATGGCATCCTCGTTGAGCATGAATCGGAAGGTTTTTTCATCGAGCGAGATTTTTTGGGCATCGCTCTTGGCGGCATCGGCGGGTGTGAGGCGCGGGATGACGGGCTCAGTAGAGGCTTGCAGTTCGGCGAGTAAACCCGGGCTGATGGTGAGGAGGTCGCAGCCGGCGAGGGCGAGGATTTCGCCTTTGTTGCGGAACGAGGCACCCATGACTTGGGTCGGGTAGCCGAATTTTTTGTAATAATTATAGATCGCGCGCACGGAGAGAACGCCAGGGTCTTCTTCGGCGGAGTATTCCTTACCGGTGGCGGCTTTGTGCCAATCAAGGATGCGGCCGACGAAGGGTGAGATGAGGCGCACGCCGGCCTCGGCGCAGGCGACGGCTTGGGCGAAGGAAAAAAGAAGGGTCAGATTGCAGCGGATGCCTTCTTTTTCGAGGATTTCGGCGGCTTTGATGCCTTCCCAAGTGGAGGCGATCTTGATCAGGATGCGGTCGCGTGTGTGACCTTCTATTTCGTAGGCGGCGATGAGTTGGCGGGCCTTGGCAACGGTGGCGTCGGTGTCGAAGGAAAGGCGGGCGTCCACTTCGGTGGAGACGCGGCCGGGGACGATTTTGAGGATTTCCAGGCCGAAGAGGATCAGGATGCGGTCAAGGATGGCCTCGGTGAGAGCGGGGCCGCTGAGGCCGGAGGGTCTTAATTCGGTGACGGCTTGCTCGACGAGGTGCCGGTATTCGGGTTTCGCGGCGGCTTGTAGGATGAGCGAGGGATTGGTGGTCGCATCTTGCGGGTGATAGATTTTCATCGACTCGAAATCGCCGGTATCGGCAACGACGGTGGTGATTTGTTTCAATTGCTCGAGTTGGTTGGCGCTCATGTGGCAGAGTTAGTCTGTGGGGGTGGGTTTGTGAAGGTCAAAAACCCTAATCGCCCGCCCTGGTTCATGAATCCAATTTCAATTTGCGATGAATGGTCTTGAAGAAGAAAGCGCCGGAGCTTCCTCCGAGCAGGTCGGCGAGCCAGTCCCATGAATCATTTCCATTGCGTTCCGGGGTGAAGGTTTGGTGCCATTCGTCCAAGCCGCCTAGCACGGCCATGGCGATGATGGTGGTTCCAAGAATGAGTTTCCAGGATGGGTTTTCCGGGTTTCCGCGCAGAAGCCAGCCAGTGAAGAGAAAGCCACCGACGAAAAAGTAGCTGAAATGCGCGAGCTTGTCGAAATTGGGAAAGGGCGGTGGATGCTGATGGCCGCCTGACATCGAGGAAGCGCAGTAGAGAACAGCGATCCAGCCGAGTAGGGCCGCAAACCATGTGGCGGAATGCCGAAACATGGTCAAAGTTTGCGCATTTCTTCTTCGAGCCGCTCCGCCAGCCATTGTTTCATCATCGATTGGTAATTGAGGAAACGCGAGCGGGCGATGCGCTTGATGCGCGAGAGCATACGGGGATCGAAGCGCAGGGTGATGGTCGTGGATTCGCGGGAATCCGCCTCATGCACGGAGGCGGCCATCAGGCGACCGTCGAGTTCGTGAGTTTCCCAGAACCGTGCTTCGGCCTCTTCGTCGGCAAATTCGGGAATATCGGTCCAGCTGGCGATGAGATTCATAGTGGGTGGCGTGCGTTGGAATCAACGAAACTCGGCGTATTTGCGGTCGTAGAACTTCTGTTCGGAGTCCGCCATTTCGCGGGCGGCGACGACCCGGGCGCTCTTGCCATCGGTCGAAAACGCAAAAAACAGGTAGCGGTCGGCGATCGTGCGGCCGAGGGCATAGAAGCGCGAAGCGCCATCCGTGCGTTCGTTATCCGGCAGGAAACGCACGGCGAAGGGGTCTTCAAACGCCTCCTCCAACTCGCGGGGCTTGATGCTCCGGAGATCGAATTGTACATCGATGAGGTCGAGTTCCATGTGCCGACAGTGTGCGGATGGGCGGAGAAAGTGCAATAAAGAGTTTGCGCGGTGTCACAGCGTGTGGCCCATGCGGAGGCGTTTGGTTTCGAGGTATTTCTCGTTGTGGGGATTGGCGGGCAGTGAGATTGGGAGTTGCTCGACGATTTCGAGGCCGTAGCCTTCGAGGCCGATGACTTTTTTGGGATTGTTGGTGAGCAGGCGGATGCGGCGGACGCCGAGATCGGCGAGGATTTGGGCCCCCATGCCGTAGTCGCGGAGATCGGAGGCAAAGCCGAGTTTTTCATTGGCTTCAATGGTATCGAGTCCTTGTTCCTGGAGTTTGTAAGCGTGGATTTTTGCGGGTAATCCGATGCCGCGACCTTCTTGGCGGAGGTAGAGTAGGACTCCGCCTTCGTTAGAAATTTGTTTGAGAGCGGCAGCGAGTTGTTCGCCGCAATCACAACGGCATGAGTGGAAGACATCGCCAGTGAGGCATTCGGAGTGGACTCGGACGAGTGTCGGTTTTTCCGGATCGATTTTGCCGTGGCTGAGAGCGAGGTGGTGGCTGGCGTCGGTGGTGACGCGGTAGAGGTGGCAATCGAATTCGCCGAAATCAGTGGGCATTTTCACGGTTTCCTCGCGCAGCACGAGTTTTTCTGAGCGTCGGCGGTATTCGATGAGTTGGGCGATGGTGCAGGCCTTGAGGTGGTGGCGTTGTTGGTAATCGCCGAGTTCGCCGACGCGCGCCATGGTGCCATCGTCGTTGATGATTTCACAAATCACGGCGGCTTCCGGGAGTCCGGCGAGACGCACCAAATCGATGGCTGCCTCGGTGTGGCCGGCGCGGCGCAGGACGCCATCGGGCGCGCCGCGGAGGGGAAAGACATGGCCGGGGCGGACGAAGGAATCGGCGTGGGTGGAGGGATCGGCGAGGAGGCGGAGCGTGTGGGCGCGGTCGGCAGCAGAAATTCCGGTGGTGACGCCTTGGGCGGCATCGACGCTGACGGTGAAGGCGGTTTTGTGGCCTTCCAGGTTGCGGCGGGTCATCTGGGGGAGGTCGAGCTCTTCGGTGCGGCCAGCGGGAAGCGGGGCGCAAATCAGGCCGCGGCCATGGATGGCCATGAAGTTGACCATTTCCGCAGTGCAAAGCGAGGCGGCTCCGATGAGGTCCGCTTCATTTTCACGGGATGGATTATCTGCGCAGATCACCATTTTTCCGGCGGAGATATCCGCGATGATTTCATCGATGGGACTGAAGAGGATTGGGGTATCGGACATGGATGAGTGGATTGCGGGCAAGTGAAAACGGAAGGACGGAAGCGGACAACATGAGCGCGGACTCGGCAATTCCCGATTGCCGAATTCCTGTAGCTTAATTCAAAAAGGGATCATGCGGTGCTTCGGCGAGGATGCGGTGGAGTGGGGAAATCTGGCGGAGCAGAGCCGTCCAAAGGGCTGGATCATGTTCGTGGCCGAGGAGGTCGGGTTGTGGATTGACCGGAAACCAGGAGGTGCGGCGGAGTTCGTTTTCGAGTTGGCCGGGGCTCCAGCCGGAATGGCCGATGAAGGCGCGCACGATGCGGCCCGGGCGGCGTGCGTGGGCGGCGGCATCTGCGGCAGAGATGCGCATCGCCCAGCGGAGGCCTAGTTTTTTGCTCCACCAAAACGAGGAAAACGTCAATTGATCATGGGCGACTGGCCCACCTTCATGGACGGCGAGTTTTTTCAGAGGGCCGAATTCCGCATCCTTGAGGAAATCTCCGACGACCTTGCCGATGGGATGATTGAGGATTAATCCGGAAGCGCCGCCGTCCGGGGTGTGATCGGTTAGAAGGATGACGGATTTGTCGAACGTGCCATCGCGCAACGAGGGATCGGCGAGCAGCAGCTTTCCTTGAAGCAGAATTGGAGAATCAGACTTGGACGGATCGGCGGCCACGGAGAAATCATAGAGGTGTTTTCTCCCGAATGCTAGGAATTTGCTTTTGTGTGAAGGCTGGTGAGAGAGCCTGTGCCCGGACTGGGGGCGGAAAAATGGGGGTTGGTGGAATTGCAAAATCAAACTCTCACCCGCAGGTCCCGCATGCTCCACAGCTGCCCCTTCGCGCCGCTGCCGCTGCCTCTCATCGCCCGCGCTCCGTCCTTCCGCTTCGGCCCGAATCGCTCCCGCGCATTCGCAAACGCCTCGTTCACAAACTCTTTGCTGCCAATCACCGCGCCGTCCGTGAAATACCTCACCCGACACCGTAGCATCTTCGTCATTCCCAGATCTTTGAGCACCGGTTCGTTGTCATTTCTCTCCAGCATCTCCGCTGAGTTCTTGGTAGTTTGACCAAGCCCATTGTCTTTTCCCACCACCTCGGCGCGTCCCGGTTTCCGGCCCAATGCCAGCCCCATCAGACGCCGGTACAAGCGCGATACTTCCAGCCATTTTCCAGAATCAAAACCCACCCCCTGATCGCAAAAATACGCCCGCACCAAGCCTTCACGCGCCTTTTTCCCGTTCCCTTTCTTCCCGCCGCCCACCGCTTCACCATAACTGCACCAGCGATAATCCGCCGGATCTTGCACCATACCAGCACGCACCGGATTGAGATCAATATAGGCCGCAATCGTCCGCGCAGCGATCCCGCTTTCCACGATCACGCTCCTAAAACGATCTTCCCACAGCGTGCCCGTCCGCGAATGCATGCGATTGAACCATTTGGTAAAGCGTTCCAGCAAGGACTTCATGAACTCACTCAAATCATGCATCCGACGCGTGAAACGACTGCGGATGTCCTCCACCCTTCGCGCTGCCTGTTGCTGTGCCAGCAACAACTCCTTAGCCGTAGTCAATGGCACCCCCATTTCATCCACCGGCGGCATTTCATACTCACCCCGCACACGCAAGACTGCGGCAGCCTCCATTTCCTTCACGATCTCCGCCACCTGCGCTTCACTGTAAAAAGCGCCCAGTCGCTCGAACAATTCCTGATCCGAGATCCCGCCCTCACCCTCAGGCATCGGTGGCACTTCCAGTAATAGGTGGAAGTGGTTGGACATCAGGCAATAAGACAAAACCCTACAACCCGTAAACTTCTCGCACATCCGCATCAGCATCCGGAAATGTTCGCGCTCATCCGCCTCTAACAAAAAGTCCCGCCCCACGATCCGCGAGATCGTGTGATAAATCACCGGCTTCGTCCGAGAATCCTTCCAAGGCACAATCCATCGCTTTCGATTGTTCACACTCATTGCAACGGCAGATTGCCCAATAATGCCAATGCGGCAAGACAAATTTCTAATAAAAAGCCTGTCTTTTAGTATTATAAAAAGCCTGTCTTTCAGAATTTTGAGCGGTAGCCCCGACGCTACAACCCGCCCAACTTGGATTCGTCCGGCTTGCAACGGGTCTTCATAGCCGATTGATGAGGAGTTTCTTGGTGAGGCGTCCTTGATTGCCGGCGGCATCGGTGCAGCGCACATCAACTGTATTGGCACCGGGCACCAAGCCATAGATCAGGGCCGACCAATATCCCTGTCCGGCGCAGGGATGCCATTCACCACCGTTGACCTGCCATTCAACACGTTTAATCCAGTCGTTGTCTGTGGCGTCTCCAGCGATGGCAAGCGCATCACTGTGAACCGGCTGATTCTTGACCGGCATATATTTGATCACTACTTTCGGCGCTGTGGTGTCGGTGGATGGCATGTCAACATCCGTAAGGATCGCGCCGTCTTCGGGTGTGTTGATAAAAAACAGCCCAATGTAATAACTAATCCCGTTTTTCTTGGCAGTGACGTATTGGATTACTCTCGGAACATTCTTGTAGGGTGTTTGGGTTCCGGGATAGAAGCCCGAATACATCATTCCGATATTGCTGCCGGTGCCAAGAGACGTGCCGGGAATCGATTTATACGGCCCGCCGGGAACGAGCGTAATGGCGGGTGCATAGTAGCCGTTGCCCATGTCACTCAAAGCGTTGGTGAAAACCGCGAGCCGCCCTTCGGTCTTGAACCCGATTGAATCCGAACCAGGGATGGTGGTCCTTAATATGGTTCCCGGTGCCCAAATCAATGTGGGGAATGAATTCAAGTTCCCTTTGGCAACCTCGTTGGCAGCGCTGTTTAGAGATGCCGCGCTCGGAGCGTAAGTGGACCCTGTGCCGATTTCATTGACCTTTTCATCCGTAAAAGCTGTATCAAAGGCTGGACTCCGGATCTCAGTCACCCGCGCGCTGTTGAGGCCCGCCTGCAAATACAAAAAACCGTTGGATTCATTGAAGGTGAAGCGATCGTTGAATGCGAAACTTGTCACATAATACCATCCGGTGAGGAACTGAATCGAAACTGGCTGTTTTGATGACGCCGTTTTTGACGACGTCGTAATACGAGGGCCGTTTGTGGGAGGATCGGCATTGGTTCCCCATCCAGATCCTGGACCGTTGGTCAGTCTTACCAAGCATTTGCGTGCATTGCCGTTTACAATGTCAAAGGATCCTGCCGCAAATATGCGCCCATCCGGTTGCAATTTGATGTCGCGAACCCAGCCATTCGCGCCGCAATAGCCTGCAAATGATGAATCGATAGTGCCATTTGAATTTAGGCGTGCTAGATGATGGCGGACGCCAGAGCCTGAGTTATACACAAAACTTCCAGCTACCAGGATTTTGCCGTCAGCTTGAGCAATTAACCTATTAAAATTCTGGCTGCCCCACCCGAACTTCTCGTCGTTCAAGCCGTAAATAGAATCGCTTCCCGGCAGCGTCAGCGGTTGCCAGCGGAGTTCCGGCGTTCCATCCGGTCTGATTTGATCAATGTATGGGTAACCGGGATTGGGGGAGTCATCGTTATAATTTAGTCGTGCGATGAGCACGTTAGAGTTGCACATGACGGCGATTGCCTGCACTGAATCGAGAGTGTTGTAGTCTTCACCTACAGAATAATCCGGCTGGCCGGTGCTATCCAAGCGCCCCCAGGCCCGGTCGTATGCGCCATCGTCCATGATAAGCCTGCCGCAAAACCAGATGGAGCAATCCGAGGCGACCGAGATGCCTCTTATAAAAGAGCCGCTGTCATTATCATAATCGGTCTGGACCACTCTTGGCGTGAAGCCCGGATCGATCGAGCCGTCGGCAAGCAGTCGGATGATGCCGGTGTATAGATTGTCGTAATCGTCAGTCCATGAAGGACCATAGGCATATGTACTGCTAACAATAATCTTCATGTCGGGGGCTATGGCGATCCGAAATGATTGGGAATTATAGAGCCGCAGCACTTGTTTGAAAGCAGGGTCCAATTTACCACTGGTCAAATATCGTCTCACAATGCCGTCGCTGTCGACAGTTAGAATTTTCCCATCCGCTGCAACAGCGATGTCATCCGACCGGGCGCTCCCGTCCTGATCCGCGATCACCGTCGGATTGAACTTGGTATTAAGCGCGCCTTTGCTGCTGAAAGAGTTGAGACTTTTCCGATATAGCCCCGAGATTATTTGATCCCGACCGGACGAGTAAACCGTGCCCGCCGCCGCAAGCGCAAGCGCGTCCACTTCTGGCTGAGGGTTGGCAGCAGAATCTCCGTCAGTCGCCGGCCCAAAGGCAATCGGTGCAAATGTTGGGTCGATGTCTCCGTCCGCGGCAAGAACCTTGCCACACAATAACAAAAAGATCGCTAGGGATTTGAGGTTGAAGTTTGTCATATGTGAGATCGACGGTGAATTCTGCAATGCAAATTGCAATCTAAATCCCTATCCGTGTGGGCGGCGGAGCCAAACCGGACAAATTCCGTGGCGAAAGGTATACGCAACGAGCATCCGGTATGTTCCCATAAACGCACGCGAACTTTACCCCGTCAAATAGGTCCAGGTTGCTGAAAAAAGCCCGCACCGCACCTGATCCGGTTACTGTTCATCATCATATCTAGCCCCCTCTCGCCCCCCCTCCGGGCATTACCGCATGTCTGATCGCAGCTGTGAAGATGGACTCGCCGGCTGAAGCCAAGCGCTCTGGGAGAGAGAGATCAGGCGTTGAGTTTCTCGACGCTGACTTCGTGGCGGTGGCCGTCGATGGTGCGAAAAAGCCTGTCTTTTTGAATTGACGGAACAGAGTGATGTAGGAAATTAGATCGGGGGTGGCATTGGCTTGCCGCCTCGCCAGTGTACAGCTTGCAAAATTCACACAGACTCCTCGTCCGTGTAAATACTTTGGAAAATCAAATATCCTGACGAAAATGTCACAATCGCCAATTCAAAGCTTATGGAATCCAACAATTCGTAGTTTGCGCATAAACTTCACCAGGAAATCGTAGTCTCATTCGAGCGGAGACTTCAGCCTGGGAAACTTCGGAGTCGCTCAGGGATAACCCAACAGCTACGATTCCTTGCGGCAGCGGCGCAGCAGGGGCAACACCCCGAGAAGCGCCAGGCCAAGCGACGCAGGTTCCGGCACAGGGGCAATGGCGACGCTTTGGTAGAAGGTAGAAAGATCGGTGTCGAAGGCGCTGATATCGAGGCTCCTGATGTCCGCCGTCGTCTGGAGAAAAGTGATCACGGAATCCGTATTGGCGAAATTGCCCGCAAGAATCCTCAGCTCCGTTGAAGTGCTGGTGCTGAGATCAGGGTAATCCGCTAGGACGGGATCGTTTTGATTCGAAGTCTGCGCGTTGGCGGTGATGTCACCATACCCCATTACGGTCCACCAGTTTGCAAGAGCGACGTTTCCGGCATCAAAGGCGTTGAGAAAGGCTCGCTCCCCACCATCCACATCCGCGTAGCCGATCCAGGAACCGGCGGGTAGCACGCCACCGACCAATGTGGAAAAATCGAAGCCCATAGTGACTAGGGTGTCACCGTCCCCTTTGAAGGCCAGCACATTCAAGCCCGTGGGAGCGAGGTATTGTAGGGAAGGATTAATCTGTGTTTGCGCAACTGCAACTGTGGTGGGACGTGCCACTATGAATGCAGGGGATGGTAAGACAGGATGCTGCTGTGACCCCCAGAATCCGCCGGACACCGCGCCGCCATCACCCGCAAGTGTCGGATCATCGGCCACGGTGGCGGTGATCCCAAACGTTCCGCCAAGCGTGGTGAAGGATCCGGTGCCGGTGCGTGTGGCATTGCTGCCTGCAGGAAGCGTGTTTCCCGCGAGGTATCCGTCGCTGGTCGGAGCTTGGGTGTCCGTGTAGGAAATTGGCCCAACCAACGAACCAAAGGGGCCGGTAGTGGGATTGCCGTAGGTTGCAAAATCGAGCGTGGAAGCGGCAGATGCCGCAAATGCAGAAAATAAATACACTGAACACAACGGGGAAATTTTCATTAAACTACCTTCCACCAGCTCCACGCATTGAGGCAAGCGCGTTTATTGTGACATTCACGTCACTCTTGTTAGCGCTGTGGGAAACCTGCGGATCCATCGTAAGCAGCAAGGACATGACTCGTCGGAGATCACCGCTCAAAGCCTCCAGTCTGTCGCACATTGGGTAGGCAAACAGCTCAGGCTGTTGAAGGTCTAGCCAAGCACCAAACATCGTGCAAAGGTAGCAAGTAAGTCGATGAAATCAGCCCTACTCGAAATCATTCGTACGGAGCTTAAGGCCAGCATGGAAAGGCTAGCGAAGGCCGCCTTCGATGCGCACGCCGCTGCCACAGATCCGGGGAGCAAGGCGGAGGGCAAATACGACACCCGTAGCTTGGAAGCCTCGTATCTTGCGGCAGGTCAGGCCCGGCAGGTCGATAGGTTGGCGGCTGCCATAATGGTGTTTGAAACCTTTACGCTGCCGCACTACACAATGGAAGATCCGATTATTGATAAAAAGCCTGTCTTTTAGAATTGGGCCTTTTAGAATTGGCCCGCGAGGCAAACGCCTTTACGCCAGCGCACCTTGTGGTCGCTGGCGTGCAACCACCATGATTGGTTCGGTCAGACAAGATGGCAGCACGGCCTGCATGACTATTGAGGGAGCGATCAATGCGGAGGTATTCCGCGTCTATGTTCGGGATGTTCTGCTGCCGACGCTCTCGGCCGGCGACATTCTCGTGATGGATAATCTCAGCACCCACAAGGATCGACAATCACTTGAAATGTTGAAACAGGCTGGAGTGACGGTGCGATTCCTGCCCGCCTATTCACCAGACTACAATCCGATCGAGATGATGTGGAGCAAGATCAAAGCTTTGCTGCGCAAAGCGGAAGCCCGAACTAACGACACCCTGCTGCATGCCATCGGTCATACCCTCGACCAGGTCACAAAGAAAGACGCCACTCATTGGTTTGCCCATTGCGGCTACAACTTTATTCAAAATGCTCTAACGGCCTTCACCCCAAAAGCAAATTCCTAGCATTTTCTTATTTTCGTGCTTCCACATTGAGACTTATACGGACGCCGGCAAAAACGATTTCGCTGCAATCGCTAAACAAACCGAAAGAATCGACCTTAGTGGCCGAAGTAAAACCTGCTTGACCAAGAAACTCGAAGAGGAGTTGTGCGTTAAGCCCCACTTTGTGAAAATCATAGGGGTCGATCTGGCCGCCGTACATCATTCTCATGACATGAAACTTATCTTGCACGCCCAAGCTAGGATGGATGAACAATTGGCAAAGAACATCTAAGTCAGGCACCCCAATGCGAAACGTTCCGCCTGGTTTCAGCACACGCTGAATCTCTTTCAAAGCGCGCGGAAGTTCCTCTTGATAGCCGAGATGTTCATAAACATGGGAGGCATAGACCTCGTCCACAGTCTCATCTCCGAACTGCGACAAATCAGAACATTCGCCCACATAATCCACGTTATCGCCTGGTTGGATGTTTAAAATTTTCCAGCCAGCACGTAATTCCACACCGCCAATATGAAGGCGCAGCGGCTCGGTGATTTGAGTATCAAGGTTAGTCATAGGTTTTTTAGTAAAATAATGGTAAAAAAACCGAACACTTTTCAACCGCGTCGTCAATCTTGAAGTCGAAAGAACATCGACGGCACATTTCATTCCACCACGATGCACGAGGAAATATTAACAACCCCTTTTTCCCCGCCTCCGGTCCGGCCAATCGCTCTTTTAACGGCCTTCACCCCAAAAGCAAACTCCTAGCATTCAAGCGATTCATCCACCGTCGCAAGCCACCCCGAGGCGCAAATCAGAAAATACATACTTTATTACAGGAGCCCCCTTTCCCCCTTTCCAGACCGACCCATCCATGTATTCTTACAGCTGGGTGAAAAAGCAATTTTCCAGCATTTATGCAGCCGGTCCATTCGGACTTTTGCTGGCATGCGCTGGTCTCAGTTCGTGTGTGCACCATGCCCCGCCTGCTCCAGCGGCCTCGAGCGTGATGGCAGCTAAAAAACCGAATTGGGTGAAAGTGCGAACCAACCCGCCGACGTTTTATCCGCACGGTGTTCCTGCCGATTGTCCGACCGGTCCTAGTGACGGTGAATGGGTTTTCACCGAGGACTCCCAGAACACCTGCTACTTCATTCCCTTCAAGGGTCTGCGCTCAGGTGAGCGCGAGACGCTGCTCGCCTCAGCACTTGCCGCACGCACGCCTGAAAAAGTTCGGAAAATTCATGATGAAGATGACAGTCTTCGTGCAAAGACATGGGCGGGCGGAGTCGCAGGCGTCTTGCTCCATCCGGTCGTTATCGGCAGCATGGAGGCGCGAAACTTTTGGGATTACTGGCGTAAAAGATATGGTGACGATTATTGATAAAAAGCCTGTCTTTTAGAATTGGGCCTTTTAGAATTGTGGCCCTGTAGGCCCTGAATAAACCGGATTCGGTGAGGAGCAGCGCCCCCGTGGGACTCAAACGGGACGCGCCCGTTTGAGCCGACAGCAGGACATCATTCAATGGGATCAGGATAGCTGCTGATATCGATGGGGGTTTCTGCCGAGAAACTGACAGAGCCCTCGATCAATTCTTCCTCTCCATCATCATATTCCTCTCCATCATCATATTCATCATATTCATCATAAGATTCCACCGAACCGACGATACCGCCGAGCTTGGCGCTCACGAGTTGATAAAGGAATTTAAATCCGGGCTGATTGGAGATCGTCACCGGGCCCGACTTGGCGCTGCCAGAAATTACCCCGACCATACTAAATTCAGAACCAACCAACGGAAGATAGCCATAGAGGCCAAGTTGACCGCGGAATGTTGACTTGCTGGTAATGACCTCATCCTCGCTGTTCACGGTTTCGGAGTAGGATTCAGCAAACCCAGGAAGCTCGTCGTTAAGGGTGAGATATGGAACAGGCACCGGTATCTGTCCGGTTTTTACCAAATAGAATGAACGACTACTTCCTCCGTCGTCATCGTAGCCTTCGCCCTCAGGATTACGATTCACCATCACCAACTTCCAGCCGCTGACAGTGTTATCCGGCAGGTCGCCGGCCTCATTCATATCCGCGATGAATTGCTTGTTGCCGTAAGACACCTTGGCGATGCGGCCTGAATAGATGGTGTTGTCACCAGAATCCTTGGAGTCATTATCTTCCGTGAAACTGGAGGTGAGAGCAAGGGTGACGTTTGATTGCGCACCGGGCACGATTTGGGCGTGCAAGGCAGGTGCCACGGAGGAGAGGCTTCCTGCCAAGACAAGGAGTTTAAGCGAGGGGCGAGGGGTCATGATGTTGGTTATGGTTGTTGTTTTGGTGACTGCTGTTTGCGAGCAAACGCGAGTTTCTACCAGTGAATTCCTTCCTGTCGAGTTAAAAGCTGGCTGCAAGAAGATTGCTTTCTGCGGGAGGCCCTGAAAGAGCCGTTGGGTCGGACCGGGGGCGCGGAAACGGACGATTACTTCGAATCCAACCGGAAGAACGCCGCGTTTTAGGGCGAAGTGAACTCGAATTCGATCTCTCCCTGTGCGTTGATCGTTGTGGCCTCCGCCGAAAATGGCAGCGCCAATGCTAGGAATTTGCTTTTGGGGTGAGGGCCGTTGAAAGAGCCGGTGACCGGACCGGAGGCGGGGAAAAAGTTGTTCCGCCCACCCACCCATTGCCGGGGAAAGACACGGTCGAGCTTTTTCGAGCAGAAATGCGGAGTGCTCTTCTTTTTTACCCGCAATGAAGCGAATCCGAAGGAAACAGTCCCGTTGTTGAAAAAATACGTGCTTTTTCTCCGTCTGATACCGGAACGGATTCCAGCGGACTCTGCTACTTGGAAATGAATTCATCCCACCTGATACCATCCGCTACCCTGGTGTTCCTGTTGCTCGGATCGTGCGCTCCGGATTCCGGTGTGAAGAGCGAAGCCATGGCTGTTCCGGCGGCATGGAAAAACGCGGGTAATTTTCCGTCCGCCGCGCCGGTCCGGGACCTTTCACGTTGGTGGAGCCGATTTGACGATCCCGCTCTCCATCGCCTCATTGCATCCGCCTTAAACGATAGCCCGGACATCAGCGCGGCCACGGCGAGGATTCGAGAATCCCGCGCCCGCCGCGATTCGGAATACGCGGGGCTTTTTCCGGCTCTCAATGGCGGGCTTTCCAGCAATTCGCGCAGCACGGATTCCGACCCCGGCGGCAGAAACTCCGGCACTTCCTACTCGGCTTCTCTCGATGCCTCATGGGAAGTCGATCTTTTCGGTCGCCAACGCAGCGCAGTGCAGGCCGCCGCCGCCAATCTCGGTGCTGCGGAGGAAAACCTGAATTCCGTCCACGCCGCGCTCGCCGCAGAAATCGCCGCCACCTACACCAACCTGCGCGCCAACGAAGCCCGACTCGTCGTTCTCAAGCAAAACGTCACTACCCGCGAACAAACCGCCCAACTCGCCACATGGCGCCAACAGGCCGGCGAAGCCGACTCGCTCGAATCCAGCCAAGCCCAAAGCAGCCTCGAATCCGCCCGCGCCGCCATCCCATCGCTCGAACAAGCCATCTCTCAAGGGCGGAACCAACTCGCCCTGCTCGCAGGACGCGAACCCGGCGCGCTCGACGCGATGCTCTCTGGTGGAAAGGGCATTCCCCATCCGCCCGGTAGTCTCGCCATCGGGATTCCCGCCGACACCCTGCGCCAGCGTCCCGACGTCCGCGTCGCGGGTTATCAGGTGCTCGCCGCCGCTGCCAACACCCGCAGCGCGGAAGCCGCCCGCTATCCGTCGCTCAACCTAACGGGATCACTCGGGATCAACACGGTCAACGCAAGGGATTTCATCAATCCTGAAACCGCCGCCGCCAATCTCGCCACCAATCTGACATCACCCATCTTCGACGCGGGCCGCATCCGCGCCAACATCGAAGCCGCCGACGCTGTCGAACAACAAGCCATCGACTCCTACCGCTCCACTGTCCTAACAGCCCTGGCGGAAACCGAAAATGCGCTCATTGCCTGCCGGCGTTCCGCCGAACGCCTCATTACTCTGGAAAAAGCCACGCGTCTCGCCCGCGAGGCCGACCAACTCGCCCGCCAGCGATACGAGGCTGGGGAAATCGATTTCCTTGAAGTGCTCGATTCCCAGCGCACACTTCTCAATCTGGAAGACAATCTTCTCACCACCCGCACCGACCGCACCACCGCCTACATCCGCCTCTATCAGGCGCTTGGCGGCGGTTGGTCTCCCAAGTCCTGATCCATGCACCGCTCTAGTTCCAACGAAGACCTCGCCACCATCGTCCGGAGCGGTAAATCGCGGCCGTTTCGCAAGTGGTTTCTCATTCTATCCGGTCTCGCACTGCTTGGTGGCGGAGCATGGTTTTATCTAGCAAGAGATAAGGAGGAGGACGGGAAACCCGAATACATCACCGAACAGGCACGCCTTGGCGGCATTTCCCTGATCGTCACCGCCGCCGGCAACCTCGCGCCGATCAACCAGGTCATCATCGGTTCCGAACTCTCCGGCAGCATCGTCGAGGCCAATGTGGACACCAACGATACGGTGAAAAAAAACCAGCAGCTTGCTAAACTGGACACCACCAAGCTCAGCCAACAAACCGAACGCAGCCGCGCCGCGTTGCTTGTCGCCAAAGCCCGCGTCAGCCAAGCCAATGCCACGCTGGAGGAGGCGAAGGCTGCTTTCGCCCGACAGCAGGAACTCCATGAACTCAGCGGCGGCAAGACCCCGTCGCGCGCCACCATGGAAACCTCGCGGGCCACGGTTTCCCGCGCTGAGGCCGATCTGGAAAGCGCGCATGCCTCCGTGGCCGGAGCCGAAGCCGAAGTCCGCGCCTTCGAACGCGATCTCGAAAAAGCGATCATCCGCTCGCCCGTCGATGGCGTTGTTCTCTCGCGCTCCGCCGAGGTCGGCCAGACGGTCGCCGCTTCGTTCACCGCGCCCACGCTTTTCACCATCGCCGAGGATCTCAAGAAAATGGAACTCCTCGTTTCCGTGACCGAGGCGGACATTGGCCGTGTCAAAGCCGGCCAGACAGCCACCTTCCGTGTCGATGCCTGGCCGCAGCGCGAATACACCGCCATCGTCAAGAAAGTGGCCTTCGGTTCCGCCAACAATCAAAACACAGGCACCGGTTCTAACAATAACAACACTGCCGCCTCCACCGGCGTGGTCACCTACAGCACCGAGCTGGAAGTCGCCAACGACGACCTTTCGCTCCGCCCCGGAATGACCGCCACCGTCGATATCGCCATCGAGGAGAAGCAGAACATCCTGGTTGTGCCGAACTCCGCGTTGCGCTTCGACCCCGCAGCCGCAGCCGCGATCGGCAAGCCGGATCAAGCCAAACGCACCCTCGTCCAGAGCCTGTCGCCCGGCGGCGGCCGCCGCTGGCGGGGCAGCTCGACCAAGCCAAAAGCCAGCAGCCGGCCGGACTACCCGTGTGTCTATACCCTGCGGAATGGCGAACCCGTCGAAGTCCCGGTCACTCCCGGCATCACCGATGGCCGCATCACGGAGATCACCGGCGATTCGCTTCCACCCGACACCCCCGTCATTGTCAGCATCAAGCCCAAGCCTACCGAATGAGCGAGGACGCCCTCATCGAGTTGCGTGGACTCACCAAGACCTACGGCACCGGAGACGCCGCCTTCACTGCCCTCAGCGGCGTGGATCTCAGCATTCGCCGTGGCGAGTTTGTCGCCGTCATGGGGCCCAGTGGTTCCGGGAAATCCACGCTCATGAACATCCTCGGCTGCCTCGACAGCCCCAGTTCCGGCTCTTACCGGTTCAAAGACATCGAGGTGGAAACTCTCAACAAGGATCAACGCTCGCTCATCCGCCGACACGCGCTCGGTTTCATCTTCCAGGGCTTCAACCTGTTAGCCCGCACCTCGGCTTTGGAAAACATCGAGCTGCCTTTGCTCTACCGTGGATACTCGCGCAAACAACGCCACCGGTTGGCCCGCGAGGCTCTCGCCTCCGTGGGCATCGCCGACAAGGAGCGCAACACGCCCTCCGAGCTTTCCGGCGGCCAGCAACAGCGCGTCGCCATCGCCCGCGCCATCGTCACCAATCCAGATACCCTTTTCGCCGATGAACCCACTGGCAACCTCGACTCCAAAACCACTCTTGAAATTATGTCGCTTCTTCAAAATCTCAATTCCGAACGCAACATTTCCATCATCATGGTCACCCACGAAAACGACGTCGCAGAATATGCCCGGCGCACCATCCATGTGAGGGACGGACTCATCGCGGGGGATAGTGGATCGTAGATCGTGGATTGTAGATTGAAGATTTTAGATTGAAGATTAATCGACCGTCATTGTTCTCTCCATGCTCCTCAACGCCCTGTTCATCGCTCTGCGTGAGATCCGCCGCAATCTCACAAGGTCGTTTTTGACCGTGATCGGCATCGTCATCGGCGTGGCGGCGGTGGTGACGATGGTCACGCTCGGCCGTGGAGCCACCGAGACGGTGAAACAACAGATATCGAAAATGGGCAGCAACCTGCTCATCCTCCGGCCCGGCCAGGGTTGGGGCTCGTGGGGCGCGCCGCAATTCTCCATGGCCGACGTGCGCGCCATCCAGGATCAGGTGCCGGGCATTGCCGCCATCGCGCCCTTCGTCATGACCAATGGTCCCGCCATCTATCAGGAGAACGACCGCACCTCGGACGTTCAGGGCACGACCGCTAATTACTTCGGCATCGCCAACTGGGAAATCGCGCTCGGGCGGTTTTTCACCGAAGCCGAGGTCAACGATGCCGCTCCCGTCTGTGTCATTGGCGAAACGATCCGCAAGGAACTCTTCGGCCCCGGTGTCGATCCCACAGGTGAGAAGATCCGGGTGAAGTCCACCTCGTTGTTGGTCATCGGTGTCACCAAGGTCAAGGGCCAGGGCGGATTCGCCGATGACCTCGACGACAACATCATCACGCCCTACACCACCGTCTTGCGGCGTATGAGCGGCCGCGGCAACGGCCAGAACCTCACCCAGGTCATGATCTCCGGTCACAAGGATTATCCCACTGCCCACATCGTGGCCGATGCCAGCTCCCTGATGCGCGAGCGGCGGAATCTAACACCGAATGAAGACGACAATTTCAACATCTTCGACTCGCTCCAGTTGGCGGACGTGATCAGCTCCAGCACCAAGGTGATGACTTCCCTGTTAGGTGCGGTGGCCGGCGTGAGCCTGCTTGTGGGGGGCATCGGCATCATGAATATCATGCTCGTTTCCGTCACTGAGCGCACGCGTGAGATCGGCATCCGGTTGGCCATCGGCGCCCGCGCCCGAGAGGTTCTTTTGCAGTTCCTGGTCGAGGCCGTCACCTTGTCATGCGTCGGCGGTATCGCCGGCATCCTTGTCGCCTACGCCCTCTGCGATGTGCTGGCAGGCGTAGTTGGCGCTCCGTTTATTTTCGATCCGAAAATCAACCTCATTGCCTTCGCCTTCTCTGCGGCCATCGGCATCCTCTTCGGTTTCATGCCCGCCCGCCGCGCGGCTTCGCTCGATCCCATCGAGGCTCTCCGGCATGAATAGGCGGCACGATTCATGATCGGGTGAATTGCTAGGAAATTGCTTTTGGGGTGAGGGCCGTTGAAAGACCCGGTGACCGGACCGGAGGCGGGGAAAAAGAAGTTGTTATTAATAAAAAGCCTGTCTTTTAGAATTGTTTTAGAATTGCTTATTTCCCCCGCACCGCCCTTTTTCCCGCCTGCGGTCCCGCCACCGACTTTTTCAACGGCCTTCATCCCACAAGCAATTCCGTAGCATAAACCTTGGCAAAGCGGTCCAGAGAGCTACGCTCACGGCAAATGAACATAAGTAAAAAGATCTGGCGGTTATGTCTGTTTGTGGTGCCAATCGTCGTTGGTGGATGCGTGGCCCCCCAATTACCCTCTGGGGCACGTTGGGATGCGGAAGTAATAAAGTCGCTTACGGAAATTGCTGAACGGAGAACTGATGGAGAAAAGAGCTGGCCGATTAAACTCACCAGGTATTTAAATCCCGCTGTTGGGACAAACCTGCCGACACTCGCTTTGCATGTGGACTATACCACCGATGTTAAGTTTCCAGTGCCGCTTTTGCATATGTTCGGAAAGGGAGATACCAAAAACCGGGGTGAAGCCGAATGCCTTCGCGTAGTAGAGAACTTTCGGAAAACTGGTCTCCCACCTGAATTCAAGTTGCTGGTGGTTGCCGTAAGCCTCCCGGATGAATTCACGCACGCCAACTTGAGCCTGAGTCAATCCGACAGCACCCTTTGCGCCTTCTCTATAACGGGTGAAGACCTCCAGAATGGAAGTCCTCCGAAACAAACCATCAAGGATTATCACTTTCTAAAGGAAAAAAAAGAGTAAGTGAAATCGCCATTCGTTAGAATATCGACCCAAAGGGATACGGTTCATGATTTGGAATACAGCTTAATTCACAGTGCTTTTTGATCGCAACCATACTTTTGGCAGACCTTACTTGCTGAGCGACCTGTTTCCCTTGCAACTCATTCGCTTTTTGCCTGTCGCTGCCTCGGGGTCTGCCTCGGTACCAGTCCCAAATAACAGACATTGGCGGCGCTTAATGCTAGGAATTTGCTTTCTGCGGGAGGCCCCTGAAAGAGCCACTGGGTCGGACCGGAGGGCGGGGAAATGGGGGTTGCGGGGGAAAAGGGGGATTTAGGTAAAACTGAAATGCTGAAAACTGAAACGCTGAAAGGAAGAATGTTCCGCTGGACGCCGGGATTTGGCAGAATAGGGAGGATTTACCGCAGTTTTCATTCAGCGCGAGCTTAGCTCTCCAGACCGCTTTGCCAGGATTTCTTTTGGCGGCGGTTTTCGGCGAGTCTGTCCGGATCTTTAGGTGTATTCGATAACCAAGATGCGGGCGTCGTCCAAATGGATTTCAGGGGCTTTCCACGCCTGAGTTTGGTCGAACCAATCTGGGTCAGGCTCATGGGGATTCCGGGGACGGTTGAACCAGTCGAGATCCGGTTCTTCGTCGGGGATCCACTCTTTGATCGCCTGCCAAGGTGGCTCGATCGGTTCCATGGTTTCGATGTCGAAAGGAGGCGGTGGGAGATCGCAGCTGTGAAGATGAACTCGCCGGCTGAAGCCAAGCGCTCCGGGAGAGAGAGATCAGGCGTTGAGTTTCTCGACGCTGACTTCGTGGCGGTGGCCGTCGATGGTGAGGACGAGGTGGGTGATGGGGCCGGCGGTGGTGCTTGGGCCTGCGGGGGGGAGGGAGGCTACGGGCTTTGCCTCGGCGGCAGGAGTTGCAGGTTTGGCTTCGGCGGGTGGGGTGCCTTTGATGAGTGCTTCGACTTGTTGCGGGAACATGGCGAAGAGGACGGCGATTTCGTCCGTTGTGGGTAGGTCTTTCTCGGCGCACTGCTTTTTGTAGTTTTCGAGGCCGGGTTGGAGCAGGTCGGCGGGGCGTTGGGTGATGGCCTTGGTCCCGGTTTGTTTTTCCACCAATGCGAGGATCACCGGGTTGATGGGGCCCGGGGCTTTGCCGTATTTGCCGAGGGCGATATCTTGGGCGGGCTGGCAAATCATTTTCCAGCGGCCGAACTTGATGTTCATCATTGCTTGGGTGCCGACGATTTGGGAGGTGGGGGTAACGAGTGGGATCCAGCCGAGCGCTTCTCGAACGACGGGGATTTCGCGGACCACTTCATCGAACTTATCGGCCATGCCTTGTTCTGCGAGTTGGTTGCGGAAGTTAGAGAGCATGCCGCCGGGGACTTGGAAGACGAGGATGTCGGAATCGATGCGTTCGTTCGCCGGACTGGTGAATTTGGAGAGTTGTTTGTAAACTTCCTCGAAGTGGAGGCGGAGTTCCTGGAGTTTCGCGGGATCATAATCCGGGCGGCGAGGGTGGCCTTCCAGCAGGGCGAGCATGCGGACGGTGTCCGGTTGGCCGGTGCCGTTGGCAAAGGGAGCGATCGAGGTTTCGATCGTATCCACGCCGGCATCGATGGCGGCGAGGTAAGCGGCGGCACCTAGGCCGGCGGTGTCGTGGGTGTGAAGGACGATGGGGATGCCGAGTTTGCTTTTGAGTTCCTTGACGAGATCGTATGCGATTTTCGGCGTCATGATGCCGGACATGTCTTTGATACCGATCGAGTGGCAGCCCATTTTTTCGAGTTCGATGCCCATGCTAACAAAAGCTTCGATGGTGTGGACGGGGCTGGTGGTGTAGCAGATTTCGCCGCGTGCATGTTTTTTGCAATCGATCACCGTTTTGATGGCGGTAGCGAGGTTGCGGGTGTCGTTGAGGGCATCGAAGACGCGGAAGACGTCTTGTCCGGCGGCGGCATTGACACGGACGAAGGCCTCGACGACGTCATCGGGGAAACTCGTGTATTGCACGATGTTTTGGCCACGCAGCAGCATGATTTGTGGCGTTTTGGGTGCGGCTTTTTTGAGTATGCGGAGGCGGTCGAAAGGGTTTTCGTTGAGGTAGCGCAGACAGGAATCGATGGTGGCGCCGCCCCAAGTTTCGAGGCCGCTGAAACCGAGTTCATCGAGGATGGGGGCCGCCGGCAGCATTTGCTCGGTGGACATGCGGGTGGCCGCAAGGGATTGGTGACCGTCGCGGAGAACGGTGTTGTTGAAGGTGACAGGTTTCATGGGATAGGTGGATCGCGGTGAACTGAATGCACGCTACGTGGGCGGCAATGGGTTTGGCTATTCCATTCGGCCAGTGGCTTGGGCGTGAATTGCTATTCTTCTGTCATTTTTTGCAAGGCCGGGCGTAGAAATTCAGTAGAGTCGTATCCGAATCCGCAGGAAAATCAGTGGTGTGCGGAGTTAAAGGAGTGGGAATTCCCCATCTTCGTCGATGCCGTGCCAACCGAGGCGGCCGAAAGCACGTAGGATCGAGATGACGGGTTCGCCATCTTCTTCACCTTCGCCATGTTCGATAGTGGCGGAGCTGGTGAGTCCGTGGTTGGCCTCGATGCTGATCACAGTTTGATAGCATGCGAGATAGATCCAATCGCCCCAGGACTTGGCTTCGTGGCGAGGATCGAGGTGTTCCTTGCGCAGTGCGGCAAGCACTTCGATGAGGGTGCTGGGTGGGCTAAAATCGGGAATGCGGACAAGGGTTTCCATGGGAAGAGCGAGTCTTTGAGGAGAAAGGATTCAACATGAACGATAATGGGCCGCAGGTCTAGAATCGAATGCGAATGAGTGGTGAAAATAGGTTTATTCTTGATGGAGGTGGCGATCCACGGAAGGTCTGTTGCGGCATGTCGTTGTTTTATCCTTTGGCGTTATTGGCGGCGTTTTGCATTGGTCTGTCCAAGGCGGGATTCAGCGGGATTTCGATGGTTTCGGTATTTCTGTTAGCGGATTTGTATGGGGCGAAGGCGTCGGTGGGCTTGGCGTTGCCGTTGTTGATTGCGGCGGATTTGATGGCGTATCCGGCCTTTATCAAGCACGGGTCGTGGCGACCGGTGTGGCGATTGTTAGGTCCGACTTTGTTGGGTTTGGGCCTGGGTTGGTGGATGTTAGGATGGATCGATGATGCTTCGGCGCGACAAGTGATCGGGGCGTGTGTCTTGTTGATGGTGGCGTTGCAGGTGTCCCGGCATTGGCGGCAGGATGTGTTTGACGGTTGGGTGGAAACGCGGGGTTTCGGGCTTGGAGCTGGGGTTTTGGGTGGATTTGCGACGATGCTGGCGAATGCTGCCGGGCCGGTGATTCAGTTGTATTTGATGGCGCGCAAGGTGCCGAAGATGGAGCTTATCGGGATTGGTGCGCGGTTTTTCCTGTTAATTAATTTGATCAAAATACCGCTGAATGCGCGGTTGGCGTTGATCACATCGGAGAGTTTGCTGGAAAACCTAAGTCTGCTGCCAGGAGTGGTGCTGGGGGTATTCGGTGGGCGCTGGTTGATTCGTCACGTGCCGCAGGCAGCGTTTGAGTGGATGATCGTGGTGTTTTCCGCGATCGCCGGGCTGCGTTTGTTGTTGTGGTGAGCGGGAGGGTTTAAGGCAGGCGATTTTCTTTGAGCGCTTGGAAAGCTTGCCAGGCGAACATGCCGAGGAAGATGGGTAGCAAGATGCTGCTGGTGAATTTGAAGGCGGCGAGTGCGAGTGAGAGAGCCACGACGATGGTGACCCAGAGGGTGATTTTGATGCGTTGAGGGCCAAGGATGGCGTCCAGCATGCGGCCGCCGTCAAGAGGGAGAATGGGCAGTAGATTGAGCAATGCCCAGAAGATGCTGATCTCAATGAGGGTTTTGATAAAGTAGGCGGCGTCTGGGCTGATTTTTGGCAGGTGGGGAAGCATCAGATAGACGGCGAGTCCGAGCAAGATTTGGATGGCTGGGCCAGCGGCGGTGACGGCGAAGCTCTGGGGGCGAGTGAGGCGGACGCCGGAATAGGCGGCGTAGCCACCGAAGGCCTGGAGCACGATTTCGCTGTAGGCACCGAATTTGCGCGCGGTGAGGGCATGGCCGAGTTCGTGCACGAGGACGGAGATGAAACCCGCAATGGTGAAGAGGCCGACGTGGAGAATCGCGGATGGGGAGTTGGCATTCAAGCCGCCGCCGATCAAAACCAAGGTGATCCAGAAGAACGGTTGAATCAGAACTGGGATGCCGAAAATTGAAAAACGAACCATGAGGCGGGTTAGGTAAGCGAAGATTTCACCGGGTGCAAGGCCGGGAGAAACATCCGTGGGAATGCACGCGGGATCTTGACCCGGTCACAGAGCGCGATTAAGGCTTGCCGGGCGAGGAAACAATCAGTGGATTCTTCCGAATTGGAGAGACTTTTAAAACATCATGCGTGGATCATTTTTCCTAATAAAAAGTTTGGCGTCCATGGTCATCGGCATGGTTTGCGCGTCCTGTGGGATGTTCGAACATCCGACGACCGTTTCACGCACTGAGCGCAAGCTCTTTGACTGGCAGGATGACGGTGGATCCGGTAAAGTTTCTATCCGTATCAGCCTACCAGATCAGATCGCGGAGATTGAAAGAGGGGGGCGTCCGATCGGTTGGTGCTATGTGGCGACAGGCAAAGAAGGGCATGGAACCAAAGCCGGCAGCTACAAGATTACGGAAAAAATTGTGGACAAGTATTCGAACCGCTATGGTTGGATCGAAGATGAGTTTGGCAATGTGGTCGATGGCGATGCCAAACCGAGTGATTCCGTTCCGGAGGGGATGGAGTATGTGCCTGCGCCGATGCCGTACTGGATGCGGTTGACCTCCTATGGGATTGGCATGCACGGAGGGTTTATCCCGGAGCCAGGAAAACCGGCTTCGCATGGTTGCATTCGGCTACCTAAAGCCTTTGTGCCGCTATTGTTCGACTCGGTTGAAGTGGGGGCACAGGTCACGATCACCCACATGGCCAGCAAGCGGCGGGATCCGATTTTGGAAAATCCGGTTACACCTGAATTTGCGGGTAACCAGCGGGTGATTGACAGTCGGCCGCTTACTGATGCCGAGGCGAGGCGCATCGCCCCACTGCGGGCGGGAAGCGTATCGAACTTGTTCAGCGATTACTGAGGGACGTAGAGTTCCGAACCCTTTGCTAGAACCGTGGCGTCGGAGAGATCGAGTCCATTGAGGTCGTTGAGACGTCCGGTGTTCGTGCCATGTTTGGTGGCGAAAGTGGCATAAGAGATCTCAGTATCGATCATGACCGAGCGGATTTTCTTAGGGGCGGATGATGTCGGACTCACGGGTGGCGGTGTGGGGGCGGATTCGGTTTTTGCGACCGTTTTGGAGGTGGATTCGGTTTTTGCGACCGTCATGGATTTTTCCACGGCGGGAGTTTTCGCCGGAGGTTCCATTTTTGCGACCGTTGAGGTTTTTTCCACGGCGGGAGTTTTTGCCGGAGGTTCCATTTTTGCAACGGCGGGTGCAGGAGGCGGGGTTTCCATGACAGTCGGTTGCGGCTTCGTGGTCGGAACTGAGTTGAGTTCCGGTGATGGCGCTTCAGCGGACAAGCGGATGACTTGGCCTGGGCGAAGGGCTGTGGGTTTGATGGTAGGATTGGCGGCGACGAGGGATTCGACGGAGACGTTGTATTTCCGTGAGACATGCGAGTAGGTCTCGTTTTCTTGGATTTTGTGCGTCTTTCCGGCGTACGCGTTGGGCGGTTCCGGGACCACGATGGCCATGGGAGGCTTGGCTGTGGCGGTGGTTTTGGAGTCTGTGGGCTGCAGTTTTTCAAGCTGTGCCTCGAGGATTTCGATCTGCCGTTGTTGCTCGATGCAGCGCGCACGGAGCGTTTCCAATTCGGTCGCCGCAGATGCTCCGGACAACGGGAGGCCCATCGACAATATGGCAAACAGTGAGATCAGTTTCATAACAGCGGTATTTTTAACAAAAAATCCGACCGTCATCAAGAATAATTAACCTTTATTGATTATAATCTTCACTTTCGGATATTTCACGGAATGCCAGAAAGTTGTTTGAGGGGAGTGTATGGGACGGCTTAGGCGCGGCCGAGATACGAGTTGTCCTCGGTTTTCACATTGATGCGCTCGCCGACGTTGATGAAGAGCGGCACTTGGACGATCAAGCCGGTTTGCATGGTGGCTGGTTTGTAAACATTGTTAGCGGAGTCGCCTTTGACGCCTTCCGAAGATTCGGTGACAGTCATGACCATCGACAATGGGAGATCGACGGAAACCACGATCCCGTCGGCGACGAGCAGGTTGTAGAGTTGGCCCTCGATGAGGTAGTTTTTCACGCCTTCGATCAGGTCTTCGTAAACGACTGAGTCCTCGTAAGTGTTGGGATCGAGGAAATGGTAGCCGCTGCTGTCTTTGTAGGAATATTCGTGGGGAGTGCGCTCGAGCACCACGGACTCAACGGAGTCATTCGAAGTCATCCGGAGGTTGAACATCTTTTTGGTCGCCACGCTACGGATCGACATTTGGACATAGGATGCCATGCGCGGAGGAGTCTTGAGCTCGTGATCGACGACCAGGCAGACTTCGTTGTTGTGGCGGACGGCGTGTCCTTTGCGGAGGTTGATGATGGGTGTGCTAGCCATAAGTGTTGGGCAGCGGGGATAGGTTGCCGGATTCAAGGAGGCAAGCCCGGAATTGGAAGCTGGCGTCAATGGAGGGGGAACTTGCCTCAAACTTTTTGTTTTGCAACCCAGGCGGCGAGTTTCTGGTCGTCATCACCGGCGGCCCAGACTTGGCGCAGGAAGTCCGCCGGGTGGATGTCTCCATGGTTTTCGAGGAAACGGCGGTCACCGCCGCAGCCGAACATCAGATCAGGATCGAGTTCGCCGCGGATTTTGCCGCGGGCCTTGGCGAGGATGCGTGGCAGGTAGGGCATGCCTTCCAATTCGTCGCCGAAGGTCGGGATGTTGTCGCGGGTGAGGACTTGATTGCTGGTCGCACCTTTTTGCACGGTCCGGAAATGATCGCGGCGGACGGTGGCGATGATCAGGGCCGTTGCGGCCGAGGGTTTGCCGTCCTCGCAGAAATCCTCGACGAAATCGAAAAATTCGCGGGGTTTGTGGCCGATGCTGATAAGAAACGCCAGGTCGCTGGCTTGATAGTAGGTTTCGAAATCGTGGTTACCGCCTTGGTAAATGGCCACACAGCGATCAAATAAGGTGAGAAAGGTATCGTTCCAATGCATGAGTTGGATCTAGGCCGGGTGAGTGGGATTTGCAAGTGGAACGACCAAGATGGATGCTGGGATTTGCTTTGGGCTTGGGCGTAGCGAAAAATTTGATAACACCCTGTCCGGATTTGTCGTAGGGTCCGATTGATGCGAACAGGATTGAGACGATTGGATCGGGTGTGCTGCGTGGTTTCCGCGTGGGCCGCATCACTGGGCGCGGGTCTCGCGATACCGGTGGAATTTTTCACCGAAGTAGCCGAATACCGACTCGGGGAATGCGTGATGATTCCTGTGCGGACTGCATCGGCAGTCGAAGACGCCACGACGGTGGATCTTCAGTCGGACAAGCGGGGCGTGATTGAAGTGCTGCGCCAACCGGAATTTCTGCGCGGCCAAGCCACCGGGTTCGCGCGCATTCGCACGCTTGCGCCCGGTGAAGTGAACCTGCGATCTGGCAGTTCTCGATTGCGCGTTAAAGTCCTCAACCAACGTCCCATGGCGCTTCTGAAAAATATGCGGCCGCGATTCACCAGCCCGTCGGAAGGCAGTTGCGTCTGGGGGACGGTCGCCATCGGCGTGGATATTTGGGTGGGCGTGCCGGGTGTTGATCGTGCGGTGAAACCCGAGGCGCTCCTGCATCTTCCTGATGGCCGGAAACTTGCTGCTGTCGAGGCATTTCCTCCGCTCGATGGGCCGTTTTGGCGTTTGCTTTACCATCTTGATACCTCAACGTTGCTTCCCGGCGATTGTGTTTTCAAAGTCACCTGCCAGCCAACTGTTGAAGGGGGGGGGGAAATGGAGGCATTGGTGAGTGATGAACATCCGGTGACCATTCTTGCGGAATCTAACAAAGGCGATGTTGTCTTTAAGGGCGAGTGTGAGGACTCCCTTGGCATGCCGCGCAACGAGCGCATGGGTCTGGAACCTCCCGGAGTCGCGTTGGAATCAAGCGCATCCGGCTATCGGGCTGTGGCCTTGCGACGCGGACGTCCCGCATGGGTGATCCAGCCGGACATTCAAGAAGCCGGTCGCTATCAACTCATGGTGCGCGCCCGCGGAATGCTGGTCGGCGCGGCTTATCCTTCGCTTGGCGTCGTTCTTGGTGAAAATGTGACTGACTCCGGATCGGTGCGCCTTGTGTCATCCTCATGGCACCAAGTGCCGGTCGGCCTGCCCGTCCAACTTGGCAAAGGTCCGCAATGGATCGGCGTCGTGCTGGCCAATGAATTCAGTTATCGCAATCAAACCCAGCGAGCGGCCGACATTGATTGCTTTGAGCTGCGCCGTGTGCCCGATGCCGCAGCCGGTTCGGGTGGTGGCATGATGATGGAAGCGAGCATGATGATGCGGGAAGGTGGGGATAAAGCTGCCGCGGATAAAAACAAGGAACTCGTCGCACGTGGTCTCAAGATTGCTTTCACGACTCTTTATGATGGCGAGGCTATCAACGGGCGCGCGGAAATCCGTGCGATTCTCCACAGTCCGGCTTTTAAAAAAGAAGCAGACTATCAGGCAATCCGCACCGACATTTGGGTGAATGACAAGTGTCTCGCGTCATCTAACGGACGTGATCCGGTTTTTCTGATTCATCCGCATGATTTGAAAAAAGGTGCCAATCGGATTGAACTCCATGCGGCTTCTCCCTGCGGCAACAACGCCATTTCACTGAGTCAGGCCCTCATCGCTGATTCGGCCGCGCATCCTGCGAAGGAATTGGAAGCGGGATATGATTCCGACCGCTTCGACCTCAATCGCCAAGGATGGGACAAGATCAAAAAGACCGACCTTGCTGTGGGCCACGCGTTGGCGGTGGAAAACGGTCCGCGTTCCGCGCATCATTTCGGGAAGGCGGGGCGGTCCGTGCGCCTTGCTCTATCTGATGGGCTTGTCGGAAAGCGGCGGCTTTCGATTCATGCCTGCGGCATTTCCGCTGCCACGAAAGGTGTGCTTTCTATTAAACTCCACCAACCACAAGCCCGTCACCAAGCGCAGCGCGAAATGGAAATCGGCAGGATCCAACTCGAAGACAAATGGGAGTGGCGGCCACTGGCTGCAATCGATCTCGCGCAGGGACGCAAGTCCGTTAGCATCGAACTTATCGAAGGGGAGGCAGCGCTTGCTGGCTTCAGCATCGACACCCAAAAGTTCATCGATGCCGCGCCTCCCGTGGTGGAGGTTCTCTATCCGAAATCAGGTGCTGTACTTTCCTCCACCGGCGAGGCGATCGTGCTGAAAGCATTTGATGATCTCAGGTTGAGCCACTTCGAAGTTCATATCGACGGCGTTAAAACCCCACTCGCATTTCCAGTCACACGTGATGCGGGGCCGATGCTTCTACGCCTGCCCGCCTCGGTCTTGGCAAGCGGTCCGCATAAAATCGAAGTCGTCGCTTTTGATACAGCGGGCAAACAGACCCGTTCAAAAACCGTTCCAATCACGGTCCGAACAAATGTTGGTCCCGCTCTAACATCTGCTTGGCCACGTGCCGTTCGGCTCTCCACCACGCTCGGTTATGGCATGGATGAGGCGACTCTCATCCGCATTCTCACTACTGGGGAAAAATCCTGGCTGGACGAACAGACCGGCACGCAGTGGGGAGGACCGCATGACCAACTCGTCGAAGCGCTCGCCGTCACTTGGTTTCCAGAGTTGTCTGACTATCATATTCGCGGGCGGGTCATCACGCATTTGCTGGCCACACGGTATCCGGTGCGGGCGCGCTTCGCGCTTTTCGCACAGAACCATTTCTCGACGTGGATTGCCAAGACCGGAGCCGTCGCCAAATGGGAGGAACACCGGACTTTCCGCAACACCGGGATCGCGCGTTTCCAAGATCTCCTTCTGACTTCAGCTACCAGTCCGGCGATGATGGTATATCTCGATCAGCAGAACAGCCTCGGCCGACAGTTGAACGAAAATTACGCCCGCGAGGTCATGGAGCTCCATACCGTCGGCGTGCATGGTGGCTACCAGCAAGGCGATGTTACCAGTCTGGCACATCTTCTAACAGGTTGGGGCGCACAGCGGGAGGCGACGGCGGACGGCAGTCGTATCGATTACAATTACCGCTTTTCGCCCTATTTGAACGAGGGCGAACCACTGGAAGTATTCGGTCTCTCGGTTCCCGCTGCGGGGCCACCGGAGACGGCGGACGACCGCATCCGCATGGTCGTCGAGATGCTGGCTTGCCGGCCGCAGACAGCGCGCTTTATCTCGGAAAAATCCGTTTCCCATTACCTCGGGATGCCCGTGGACGGGCCGACTGTGGAGATGCTCGCCACGGAATTTCTGCGCAGCGGTGGAGATATGCGCCGGATGATCGCCGCGCTGGTGGAATCGCCGCGTTTCATGGCAGTGGATCTTGATGGAAAACTCATGACCCCCGTCGAGTTTGGTGTCGCGCATCAGCGTTCGGCTGCCACGCTTCATCCATGGTCTGTCATCGGCTTGGGCGACCGCAGCGGGCGCAATCTTTTCGACCGTGCGAGTCCGGATGGATTTCCGGAAGCTAATGAAGACTATGCCGATTCAAACTATCAGCTTCAGAAGTGGAGTTTTTGCAAAGAATTGGAACAAGGATTGTCCACATCGTTGCCATCCGGTTGGTTTGACGCCAAGGCTCTCAACGACCCGCTTTATGCTGATGCTCTGATTGATCATGCCTTTGCCGCGCGCAAAGGCGGCACGCCATCGCCGAATACACGTGACGCTCTGCGAGCGATTCTCCGCCAGGACGTCGCCGATCCAAATCATCGCCGTCTTCTCTTCGCCTCGTTCTTGCACATGATGCCTGAATTTCAGACCCGTTAAATCTAATCAATCAATTTATGGAAACAGATCGTCGTCAATTCATGCGCACCACCGGTGCCGCCGCGCTGTTAGGTGGTCTTGCGCCGCTTCAACTCTTTGCCGCGAGCCCGCCCCGCGTGCAGCCCGTCCGCAAGGGTAAAACCATGGTTGCTGTGTTCTTGCGTGGCGGTATCGATGGTTTGAACTTTGTCGTCCCGCACGGTGATGCGGCCTACTACACCCATCGTAAGGCCATCGCGATTCCACGGCCGGCGGGTGATCCGAATACTTGCCGTGATCTCGACGGTTTTTTCGGGCTTCATCCTGCGGCAGCGTCGCTCATGCCGTTGTTTAAGAATCACAGCGCAGTGGCGTTGCAGGCCGTGGGGTATGCCGAAAACACACGCTCGCATTTCGAGGAGCAGGACACATGGGAGACGGGAGTAGTCGGTAATTCGCTCTCATCCGATGGCTGGCTCAACCGCCATCTCGCCAGTTCCACCGGACATGGCAGCATTCGCGCCGTGGCCATCGGCGGCAATCTCCCGCGCATGCTTCGCGGGCGAGCCCCGGCTTATGCGATTCGTGGCATTGCCGACCTTGGCATGCCGCAGATGCGCGGAGATGCGGATGCCATTCGCGCCGCGCTTGAAACCGCCTATTGCACAAAGCCTGCCGCCGGAAACACCGCGCTCGCAGATTTGCTCTCCCAAACCGCCGCCGCCACGTTGGAGGGAACGCGTCAGTTGGAAGCCATCGCCAAACAGGAATACAAACCGGCGAATGGTGCGAATTATGGCAAAGCGGCAATCGCACTCCAGTTCCGCGAGGCTGCGCGGCTGATCAAGGCTGGCATCGGCACCGAACTCATCCAACTTGATTTTGGCGGATGGGATACCCACAACAACCAAGGCGGTGCGAATGGCGGATATGCTAGCCGACTTCGCGAGTTATGTGATGCGATGACTGCTTTCACCCAGGATCTTGGCGATGCCATGAAGGACGTGTTGGTCCTCACCCTCAGTGATTTTGGCAGAACCGTTGCGGAAAATGGCACCAATGGCACCGACCACGGCTGGGCCAACTGCATGATCGCCCTTGGCGGTAGCCTCGCTAAATCCGACAAGCTCGTGCTTGGCGAATGGCCCGGTCTTGCCCCGGAAAAACTCCATCAGAAACGCGATCTTCGACACACCACCGATTTCCGCGACGTGCTCGCTGAGGCGGTTTCCTCACACCTAGGCAATCCGAACACCGACCATGTGATCCCGAAACACGATTGCAAACCCGTCGGACTGGTTTGAAAAATTGCAATCAAGGAAGCAGCTTTTCGACTTGGTCTTCATTTCCCTTCCAGCCGTCCACGATTGCGCCTTTTTGCGCCACTTGAAGGGTATCGCCGGTTTTGAGTGTGGCGTTTTTGTGGGCGATGTTGTCGAAATCGAGAATGTATTGTTTTCCTTCGCGTAACAAAAGCACGTTACGGCCAAGTGACAAGCGCGGTGTAATGCTGCATCCGGTCAAGAACCCTCCCAGCTAGCTGGGCCCCTCACTCCCCGGATTTTTCCATCGGAATCGACGGGGTCCAAAATAACGACATTGATAGAAAATACTCTGAGTTGACGAGTCAGCTCATGGATTCTGGCATGGATTGTCACTACGTCATCGACTCGACGACCCTGCGTGCGCATTTGTTCGAGCTCGATTCGATGAATTGAGAACTTGAGTTTCCTGACTAGTGAATCAAGAAAACAACTTCCGATCCAATGAACGGAATTGGATTGCCTCCAACACATCGTTGGAACGGATTTCTGGTGATCCTCCGAGATCTGCTAGAGTGCGTGCGACCTTGAGGATGCGATCGTGGGCGCGGCCGGAGAAGACCATTTTCTCCATGGCGTGTTCGATATAACTGGTGGACTTCGAATCGAGCTGGCAAAATCGCTTCACCTACCGCGGCGACATGGAAGAGCTCGTGCGCGCAAATTACTTCCGCAGCCGACCAAGCTGGATTTCCCGTGCCGCCATAACACGGACACGAATGATGGATGACGAGTCGCCGCCGCCTCCATCAGAGGAAAGCTCGCGAAAGGGGACCAAGGGCACCTCGACGTGGATGTCGATCCGATCTAACAGCGGATCCGAAACCCGTTGTCGGTAGTTTTCAATTTGCCGAAAAGAGCAACGGCACTGGCGTCCCGCAATTTCCCCTAAATTTCCCAAGTAACCGCAAGGGTGTGGGTTCCACTTTAACTGAAACCAGCATGAAACTCGAAACTTCATATTTTCCGGAGAATATGGAGTTAATCGACCGAGTGCCAGAGAGAACCAAAATGCTGTCGGGTCTGCCAGGAAGTAAAAACCTCAACGTATTTCAGATCCAAGCCACCCTGAACCCCTTCGTGCGCGTTGCGCCATTACAGAAAAATGTTTTTTAAATCCCTGAGCGGCAGGTTATTTCGGTTTTCTATCTCAAGGCGCTGCCTTCAATCGCTGGAAATTTGATTGTGACTACTGCCTGGTATGTCACGATAAATGCCATTGGAGGCTGTAGGCAGAAGGATTTCTAAACCATCTAATTTTGCTGTTAAGAAATTGTCATGGAATATGACTACCACTTGTGTCCTCACACCGCCAACTTTTTGGACGCCCGTGACCTCAATTTCCATCGAAAATCTGATGCAGCATGCCGATTCACTTTATCGATACGCGCTATCGCGTGTGAAAGACCACCATGCTGCGGAAGATCTCGTGCAGGATTGCCTGTCGGCGGCGTGGCAGCGCATCGACACCTTTGATGGTCGGTCATCCCTCAGCACCTGGCTCATCGGTATCATAAAATTCAAAGTCATCGACTATTTTAGGAAATCGAAGCGCACGCCGACCGATCAAGCCGCCGATGATGCCGACGGGGAGCATGATCCACTCAACAGCCTGTTTGACTCCTGCGGATCATGGAAAATCGATCCCAACCACGGCCTTGAGATGCTGGCCAGAGCGCCGGATCAGATCGCCTCGCAAAACGAGTTGCTCGACTGGGTGCGCGCCTGCCTCGACAAATTGCCCGACCGTCTTCGCGTCCTATTCACCCTTCGCGAGGTTGACGGGCTGGACGTTTCCTCCGTCGCTTCCGCTGTAGGAGTGACTGTGGGCAGTGCCGCCGTGCTGCTGACTCGCTCGCGCCAGAGGCTCCGCAGTTGCCTTCAAGAACACGGAATCCAACCATGAAGTCCGCCCGTCAACTTAGACGACCTCCGTTTGCTTATCGGATGTCGCATGCCGTGTTGGGACGGTTGCTCAAGGCATCAGGCATTTCCTGCAAGGACGCTTACAAGCTCTGCTCATGGCAAATGGATCGGAAGCTCACCACCGGCGAATCGTTTCGCATGAGATTTCACCTCATGATATGTGCTGTTTGCCGCCAACTACCGAAACAATTTCGAGGACTGCGCGAACTTGTTCGCGCTTGTGAACACGGCCATGCGGACGACGAGTCATCGGACGCGCACCTTCCGTCTGAAGTTAAAGATAGAATTGCCAAACATCTAAAGGACGATGTTCGGACAGAATCTTGAAATGTCTGCCATGAAACACGAGCGTCTTGATCTAACAGATTTTTCAGGGCGTCTAGGAACATCCGGATGTTTTCCGGAATGCTCCCTTTTTTAATTGTCACAAAAAAATTAACGCAGCCAGTTAAGGATAGGCGGTGGATGGCGACTCACCCGTATCGGCATTGTTCTTTCTGCTAATTTCCGCCGATTTTAACTTCCTATGAAAACTCCCATCCTTCTATCCCTACTGGCGTTGCTGTCAGCCTGCCGTCCGGTTGGCGTCGCCGATCAGCCCGGCCTCAGCCGACCGGCCTTCGATTTCGCCGCGACCGGTGCGCGCTCAATGGAATGCAGCTTGTCCGGCCAGCTAGAGACCGGTCGCTCCAACGCATCGAACGTTTCTGCTGGTGGTTGTTCATCCTGCCGTTAAACCATGAAAACCCCGTTACTTCTCTTGTTAGTTTGCCCATCCGTCGTTTTCGCGGAGGCATTGTGGTTTTCCGGGCAGCAGGAAACCGAGGTCACCGGCGAGGCTCTATCCAGCATGGACATCACGGTGGAAAGCTACCGTCTGGCCTATTCCGGCGCGGAGGGTCCATGGACATTGGATCTGGGACTTGGTTGGAACCAGTACCGCCTCGACTACGAACCCATCCTTTTCGGCGAATCCGTGAGCATCGGCGAGGAAACCTTGCAAGGAGACATCGCCCTCACCCGCGAGTGGAACAAGGAATGGTCCAGCTCCCTGCGCTTTCGGGCTTACGAAGGATTTGCCGACTACCGTTCAATCTGGACCTCGGAGTTCTACCGCCAGTTTTTCGGAGCTTTCGACGCCTATCAGGCACCCGATCCACATGGCCTCGCCGTCGGTGCATCGACGGTCTGGAATTATCTTCCAGGTTCGGGCAAGGCTGAGTTGAATCTGGAGTTCGGACGCGATGAAATCGCTCCAGGATGGAGTTTCAACCCCGACATCGGTGCACCTGAGCCGGATCGCGATACGCTGGATTCGCTGAGCAGCAGTCTGCGCGTGGAACAGGCTTTGAACGGCTGGTTGAAAAGCGAGATCGCCCTCAGTGCGAGGCAAATTTCCGAGCGTGATCCGCGCTACGGCATCCGCAATACCTGGGCAGCAGCGGCTGGCCCGGTCGCCTTCCGTTTCACTGGCGGCTACAGCGAGGAGGCTCCGGCTTTCGATTCTCTGTATGGTAGCGCTATGGTTGAGTGGAACTTCGTGCCGCAGTGGACGCTGAATGCCGGATACCGGTACTATGAAGACAGTGGAGAGATCGAGACATCCGGCTTCAACGCCCAGGCACCCGCTCTCGAATCGTCTGAGATTTTAGCCGGAGTCTTGTGGGACCGCGGCGATCTCGCAATCAGCGGTAGCGTGGGTTTTCTCGACACCGATTATGCTGCCCTCACCGAGGACAATCAGTTTTTCGGCAATCTCTATCGCGACCGCGAGTGGTGGACTTTCCGTCTCGCAGCCACCTTCCGCTTCTAATAAATAATTTTATGAAAATCATACTATTCCTCCTCGCAGCCTCATTTGCCGCAACTGCTTCGGAACTCCCTGTGGGTTTCGTCTCCGCCAACCAGAGTTTCGCCGTTCGCAACGGCAACTCGTTCGTCAATTCCTCGCTCGATGCCTACGAGGGGAAGATTCTAGTTGTCATGATGATGACTCCGTGGTGTCCCTACTGTCAAAGTAATGCCCGCGCCGTGGGCACTGGAATTCTTAGCCAGTTCAATTCAGTCAACCGTGGTGAATTGCGCGGAAAAAACGACAAAGGCGTTGAGATCGAGAGCCTGTTGCTATCGACCGAATCCGCCGCGCAATGGGATAATACCAATTCGTCTTTCGCCAATTCGAACGGTTATGAGCAATGGGGGGTTGACGCGAACGCTCAACGAGCCAGCCCACGGGTGATGCTCGGCTATTACCGAGGAGGCTTCCCCAGCGGCTTCAATTCCAGCAACCTCTACGATTGGAATAATGACCGCCGCCGTGTGGTGGTGCTCAATCTTGTCCGCAACTCCACCTCGCACGCCTACCGAGAGATCGTCATAAACCAGAACTTCTTCACTTCCAATGATGCCGCGTCGGCACAAAGTCTGATCAACGCGATTACACCCGCCCCAGATATCGTCGTTGATCCCAACGCCAACCTGAATTCCTTGGCGCTCAGCGAAGGTAGCCTTACCCCCATTTTTTCCCCGGAAATTACCACCTACACCGCGAGTGTGCCAAACTCCGTTGCCACCATCACGGTCTCTGCCACAGTGGCCCAACCGGAAGCCCTTTTCACGATCAACGGCGTGCCTGTCGAGTCCGGTGCTTCCAGCGCGCCTTTTAGCCTCGTAGTTGGGAGCAATACCATCAGCGTGGCGGTAATGGCCGGCACCTCCAAAACCTATCAAGTGGCAGTAACGCGCGCCGCCCCAGTCGAATTGGCCCCAGAAATCGTGGTCGAAGAACCTGCGGGAACAAATCTATTGGATGGCACTGCGGCGTTGGAATTTGGCAGTTCTGACGTTGGCACACTAATCACCAAGACTGTGACTATACGCAACACAGGCACTGCAAACCTAACCGGTCTTGCGGTATCCCGCAGTGGCCTGAATGCCTCCGAATTCGCATCAGGCGTGCTGGGTGCCACCACTCTGGCCCCCGGAACAAGCACGACCTTCACCGTGATCTTCACTCCAACGGCCGCAGGAGTGCGCAGTGCAGCGCTCCAGATTGCGAGCAATGATGCAAATGAAAATCCGTTCGATATCAATCTTAGCGGCACGGGTGTGGATACAAACGTGCCAGCACCGGAAATCGCGGTCGAAGAACCTGCGGGAACGAATCTAGTGGATGACTCTGCGGCATTGGCATTTGGCAGTTCTGAAGTTGGCTCACCTGTGGTCAAAACCCTAACCGTGCGCAACACCGGCACGGTGAACCTAACCGGCCTTGCGGTATCCCGCAGCGGCGCAAACGCCTCCGAGTTTGCCTTAGGCGTGCTGGGTTCCACCACTCTAGCCCCCGGGACAAGCACGACCTTCACCGTGATCTTCACTCCAACGGCCGCAGGTGCTCGCAGTGCTGCGCTTCAAATCGCCAGCAATGACGCGGATGAGAATCCATTCGACATCAACCTCAGCGGCACGGGCATTGCGGTGGATCCGTATGACATCACTTTTGTCGGCACGCCGTATGAACTGCGGGTTGGAAATCAAGTTGCCTTCGAACTGAACCGCCTGCGCAACCCGGGAGAAACGCTCAAAGTGAGTGGCAAGATTCCAACCGGACTTAAGTTCAACGCCCTCACCGGCCTGCTCTCTGGTATCCTAGCAGGCAAAGCCGGAAAGTATCAGGTCGGCGTGCAAGTGCTTCAGGGCAGATCCGTCATCCGCACCATCGAACTTCCGATCACGGTAATGGATTTCCCAACCTCGCTCATTGGGAATTTCGATTTTCTCATGGAAGATTCCAATTCAGTTCCGATCGGTGTCTGCAAAATCACCATCACCCGCGCCAAGCAATGGAGCGCGACCCTCGAATCCGCAGGATCTAGCAAAAGACGCAGCGCCAAAGGCACCTTCATCCTTGCGGAAGGCTCCCCCGTCGCCCCGATCACCGCACCATTTCCAGCCGACACTGGCGCACCCGCTGTGACGGTGAATATCTCGCTCAATGGCTCAACTCCCAGTATCACAGGCACCTATAACGGTGGCACGTTGCGCGGATTCCGCATCGCTAAAGTCGGGGAATTGCCACCAGCAACGGTGGCCTACAGCTTGGTCCTCGATGCCAGTCATCAAAGTGGCATTAACATCCCGGCAGGCCTCGGCTGGTTGAGAGGAAATGTCAGGAACCAAGGTATCGGTGCCTTCAGAGGATTGCTCGGAGATGGCACGGCTGCCAGCATCTCTCTGCGTGTATCAGCCTATGGCCAAGCGATCCTTTGGTCGCAACCCTACAAAATCAAGAGTTCCTACATCGGCGGCATCGTCACCCTCAAAAACCTCGGACAAACGACAGCCGGCCCGGCCCCGTTCGAAAATGAAGTCTGGTGGACCAAAACCGCAGACGCCACCACTCTCAGCTACCCGAGCGGCTTCCCCGGCATGCCCGTCACCGTCGGCACCAGCCGCTGGACCGCTCCCGCCAGCGCCACTGCCATAGGCAGTTCGCTCGGTTGGCGCGACAACAGCAAAACCTCCATCATGATTAACGGCGGGGGGCTCAGCAATCAGGAACCACAATCCACCACTGCCAAACTGCCCACCGAGTTCACCCTAGATAGCAAGTTCGCGTTCGTCACCTCCCTGCCTATCGGAACGACACCAGTCGCATGGAGAGGCATAGCGTCGAGAACAGATGGCGCCATTTCGGGCGCACTCACGATTCCAGCCGGTTTTTCTAGCGATGTTCTGGGTGGCAGCGCGGCTGTCAGCGGCGTCCTTCTTCAAGACGAGCTTTGGGGCACCACCACCGGCTGCGGCCAAATTAGAGTCCCCGTCGCCGGCCCGAGAGGCAGCTTCAAAACGGCCTCCATTGTATTAGGTCAATGAAATGATACTTCGCCAATCTAGCAGAATATCAGCACCATCCATATTACTACTTCAAAAAGTGTGCCGCTGATTGATTGTTTTTGGAAATGTTTTAGACCACCTCCAGATTTCTCCGTATCACAGTTTGTTGCTCCCTGCCATGTCTGGCTAAAACTAAGAAATATTAGGTCAAGAAAAACCTCTGCCCTGCGGCCGCTGCCATCTTGTTCTCTGTCAACGCCTTTGCGGAGAATCCCAAACTAGCCGCGAGGGGGGCCTTCTTCCAAATGTCACTGTCAAAAAGGCGGATGCTTCCGAGGTGAAACTCCGCAAAGCCGTGATATCAAAACCCGCCGTGCTCATCTTCTACCGCAGCGGCCGTTACCCCTGCTGTTCCCGTCACCCGATGGCACTCGCCAGTGTGGAGATGGATCTATCGGCCTCGACCGTGATTGGTGGACCATCCGCATCACCGCCACTTTTTGTTTCTAACCAACTAAATCATGAAAATAATAATATGCCTGCTCGCGGCGACTCACGTCGCAACCGCAGCGGAGCTCCCTGTGGGCTTCGCCTCCGCCAACCAAAGCTTTGCCATTCGCAGCGGAAACTCGTTTGTCAATACCTCGCTTGATGATTATCAGGGGAAGATTCTCGTCGTCATGATGCAGACTCCATGGTGCCCCGCCTGCATCACTAATGGCATGGCGGTGGGCGCGGGAATTCTAAGCCCGTTCAATGCATCCAGCCGGGGAGCGTTGCGCGGGAAGAATGACCACGGCATCGAGATCGATAGTGTCATGCTATCGGTGGAACCTGCGCCGGAGTGGGATGGCACCAACTCGAGTTTCGCATCTACCAACGGTTACGAGCAATGGGGTCTCGACGCCAACGCCCAGCGGTTGACCCCGCGGATTATGCTCGGCTACTACCGCGGAGGCTACCCGAACGGTGTGAACTCGAGCAATCTTTATGACTGGGGCAACGACCGCCGCCGCGTGGTGGTGCTCAACCTCGTCCGCAACTCCGCCTCGCACGGCTTTCGCCAAATCGTGATCAACCAGAACTCCTTCGACAGTGGTGACGCGGCAGGAGCGCGGGCAATGATCAACGCGATCCTGCCGCCGCCAACGACCACATCTTTTGCGCAGTGGTCGGCGGGCTTCAGTTTTCCAACGGGAACCTCCGGCACCGACAACGACCCCGACCGAGATGGTTGTGTGAATCTTCTCGAATTCTTTCACGGCACACATCCGCTGCAATCTGCCTCGAGTGATCGTGGTCCAGAACTCGTCCGCCAAGAGGGCATCTTGAAGCTCGTCTATCGTCGCGCGAAGAGCATCGGCGGCTTAACCGTTGAACACCGCGCCTCCGCCAATCTCGGCGGTTGGCAAATCCTCGCTGCAGGCTCCTTGAACCAGACATCCACCGATCTCGGCAATGTGGATGAGATCACCGTCTCGCTTCCTGCAAGCGTTGACCCGGCGAGATTCTATCAGATCTCGGTCACTTTGCCGTGACGAAGCACAGATCCTGAACCAGCCAAGGATTCCATTGGCAATGAATTTGGTGTTTGAATTAAAAGAAAAAATTGTAAAATGCCTCGAAGTCAATACACGGCCTAAATCCTTAAATATACTGACATGAAAAACCTCTTCCCTGCGGCCATAGCCATCTTGCTCTCTATCAACGCCTTTGCGGAGAATCCCAAACAAGCTGTCAAGGGCGACCTCATTCCCGATGTCACTGTCAATACGGCCGATGCTTCCAAGGTGAAGCTCCGCGATGTCGTGAAATCCAAACCCGCTGTGCTCATCTTCTACCGTGGCGGCTGGTGTCCTTACTGTTCCCGTCACCTGATGGCGCTCGCCAGTGTGGAAAAAGATCTATCGGCAGCGGGTTATCAGATTCTCGCGATCAGCGCCGACAAACCTGCCATGCTTGTGAAAACACCGAACCACGAAAAACTCACCTGCACGCTTTTATCCGATGCTTCGATGGATGCCGCCAAGGCCTTTGGTATCACTTTCAAGGTTCCTGACGATCTCGTCGCAAAATACAAGAACGACTACCAGATAGATCTGGAGGCGACCTCCGGCGAAACTCATCACCTGCTGCCACATCCCGCTGTGTTCATCGTGGATCGGGGAGGAATCATCCGCTTCGCACATGTAAATCCAGACTACAAATCACGCCTCGATCCTGCGGAAATCCTAAAAGCCGCCCGCGAAAGTGCTATCCCAGTCAGGACTGATGCCTCTCAACCTTGAAATATGTTTTTTTGTTAACCCAGAACTATTCTCAGGCAACTCATCCACGAAGATATATTTAAACATGACTCCTCCGTCCGCACCATCGTCCGAATCCGCCACCCGCGAACGCTACGCCGCCGCTGCCGCCAAGCCCGAAGCCGAGCTGTGCTGCCCGGTCGACTACGATCCCAAATACCTCAAGGCGATTCCCGCCGAGGTCATTGAAAAAGACTACGGCTGCGGTGATCCATCGAAGCACCTCCATCCTGGCGAAACCGTGCTCGACCTCGGCTCCGGCACTGGGAAAATCTGCTTCATTGCCTCGCAAGTCGTTGGACCTAACGGTAAAGTGATAGGCGTGGACATGACCGACGACATGCTCGAAGTCTCCCGTCGCAATGCCCCCATCGTCGCCGAAAGCATCGGCCACGCCAACGTCGAGTTCCGCAAGGGCCGTATCCAGGATCTCGCTCTCGACCTAGAAATCCTCGATCAGGAGCTCCGCAAAAAACCGATAGCCGACGCAAACGCTTATCTGGCCGTTGATGCCCTCGCCGCCGAGCTTCGCGTCAAACACCCGCTCATCGCCACCGATAGCATCGACGTCGTTGTTTCCAACTGCGTGCTTAACCTCGTCGAGACCCACCTCAAGCGGCAACTATTCGAGGAAATCTTCCGCGTCTTAAAAAAGGGTGGGCGCGCTGTGATCTCCGACATCGTTTCCGACGAGGAAATCCCCGTTCACCTCCAAAACGATGCTTATCTCTGGAGCGGTTGTATCAGCGGCGCTTACACCGAAGAAGGTTTCCTGACCGCATTCACGGAAGCCGGTTTCCACGGCATCGAGATACTCAAGCGCGATGATACACCGTGGCAAACCGTCGAAGGAATCGAATTTCGTTCCGTCACCATCCAGGCATGGAAAGGCAAACAAGGCCCGTGTTTCGAACGCAACCAGGCCGTAATTTACAAAGGCCCGTTCAAGAAAGTCCTCGTTGACGATGGCCACGCCCTTGAGCGCGGAAAGCGTTACGCCGTCTGCGACAAGACCTTCGATCTCTATCATAAAACTCCTTATCGCGAACACTTCGCTTTCGTCGAACCCCTAACTCCGATTGTATCGGACGAAGCCCAACCCTTCGATTGTTCGGAAATGCGCGAGCGCCATCCGAAGGAAACCAAAGGCCAGGACTACAATGCCACCACAGAAACCACCACTTGCTGCAGTGGTGTAGACGGTGCGAGCTGCTGCTAGAAATCATGAATTCATTTCAGAATAAGCTCCGCGCCCACAACGTTCCGCTAAACCGCGGGCGCTTCGAGACTCTGCAAATCAACGTCGGTCGCAAGTGCAACCAGACCTGCACCCACTGCCATGTCGATGCAGGCCCGAATCGCACGGAGATGATGACGGAGGAAGTCGCGCACAAAGTCAGCGCTTGGATCCGCGAACATCGCCCGAAAACCGTGGACATCACAGGCGGCGCACCGGAGATCAGCGAGTTCTTCAACTACTTCGTGGAAACCGCCCGCTCGGTCGGCTCGCATGTGATCGACCGCAACAATCTCACGATCATCGAGACGAAATCACACGCATATTTACCCGAATATCTGGCAAAGCATCAGGTGGAAGTCGTCGCTTCGTTGCCTTGCTATCTGGAGGACAACGTCGATTCTCAACGCGGCAACGGAGTGTTCCAGAAAAGCATTTCAGCACTCAGGAAGCTCAACGCCGTCGGCTACGGCAACACCCTGCCACTCACACTCGTTTACAATCCCATCGGCGCGAAACTCCCGCCTGACCAAGCGGAACTCGAAGAGGATTACAAAGTTGAATTGAAGCAACGCTACGGCATTGTTTTCACTCGGCTCTTCGCCATCACCAATCTCCCCATCGCCCGCTTTGCCGTGGATCTCCGGGAGCACGGGCAGTGGGATTCCTACATGGAATTGTTATCCGACAGCTTCAATCCCGCCACCGTCGATGGCTTGATGTGCCGCAGCACCATCAACATCGGTTACGAGGGCGAGGTCTTTGATTGCGACTTCAATCAAATGCTCAGGATGCAACAGCGCAACGAGGGCAAGTCGCTCTATCTCTGGGATGTCACGCCCGAGTCGATGGCCGCTCAAAAAATCCTCACCGCCAACCACTGCCTAGGCTGCACCGCCGGCCACGGCAGCAGTTGCACCGGTGCGCTCGAACAACCAGCGACCGCGAAGTCATGCGTTTCTGCCACTCGATGATGTCGGAACTCCGCCGCCACATCGGAGAGGACACCGACATTCCTGCGGGCGACATCGGCGTGGGTGCACGGGAGATCAGTTATCTTTACGGCCCATACAAGCGTCTGGAAAACCGCTGGACGAGTGCTCTAACCAGCAAGGGTCTTGCTTATGGCGGAAGCGAAGGGCGCAAGGAAGCCACCGGCCATGGATGCGTCTATTTTTTTGCGAAAACATGCTGCAACATTCAGGATTTGTGAAAGTCGCCGATGCCATGCTCGGCTATGGCGCCGTATGAGCTCACCGATAAGTGATCAAAAAGTGGCATGGGAATTACACTCAAGTAGTCACTTTTCAGATAGATATGTATCCGCTCGCGCCGGGTCAGTCCGGGCGAAGGCATTCACCTTGGTCGCCTGTTCGGGGGTGAGTTGAAGCTTGGCATACTTCGTGCTCTGCAATTGTCGCTTCTGGTCGGAGTCCGGGGCTTTCTGATAGCCATCGAGAGACTCAAAAACCCGTGTTGCCACACCCGCTGCCTTTGCGTTGCGAGTGAGGTTTTCCAGAGAAACTTTACCTGGCTCGTAATCCACAAGCGTTACCTCGTTTCCATTGAGAAATCCTGCTTCAGTCCGGACCACGCCATCCATCGCGCCGATTTTCATCTCGCCCGTCCAAAAGCAATGCTGGGCGATGGCCACTCGCTTGGTGTCCACGGTCACGACCTTTTCCGGTCCGGCTTTTGCCAAGGCCTGATCCATCCTTTCCAAGAGTGGGGCAGCCTCCCAGACTCGGTCTTTTCTTGGGATCAAGTCCCCGCCGTCGGCGCCGAGGAAACGAACGACCTGATAGTTCCATGCGGGTTCGTTGAATTTTTCCAACACCTCCGCATCCTTGCCCGGCTTGTTGTTGTGAATCAGCAGCGGTATGAATTGGTCTTGGATCGCCTTCACCACCTTGTCATCGCTCAACACATCGCGGCCGAATTGTTTGCATCCTGCACAACCCGGGACTTCCTGAAAAAGCAGGAAAACCGGTTTGCCTGACTTCTTCGAAGATGCCAAGGCAGCCTCATAGTCCCGTTCCCATATTACCTTGCCGACCTCGACGGGATTTTTTGTTTCGCCATGAGGCTTGCATGCGGCCTGGGAAACTAACAACACTGAGGTGGCGAAAATGCTAACGGCGAGTGCCAGCGAGGGAAGGTGAAAACGATCAGTCATAACTACATGAGTGCGCAGGCTCTGTTCTATTCCCGAAGTGTTTTAAGAAATACTGCTGATCTTGATTGATCAATGGGTCAGTCTGTGAATTATAACACTCATAACCTATCATGATGCCCAGACGTGATATCGAAAGTTCGTTCGGAAAACATACCAAAACCCATGACCAACGCCCCACACAAACTCGGCCGCAATACCGTGCGCCGACTGATCACCGTAGTCCGGCGGTTCCTAATGTCCGAAACGACTGGCCGCAAGGCATGGCTGCTTTTGGCATGTTTGGTCAGTCTCATGCTCGCCATCACCGGACTGAATGTGGTCAATAGCTACGTCGGACGATGGTTTTTTTCCGCCATTGAAAAACGCGATGCCGCCGGTTTCATGAAGTTCGCTTGGTTGTATGTCGCGGTGTTTGGAAGCTCCACTTTTGTCGCCGTATTGTTCCGGTTTTCCGAAGAACGCTTGGGGCTGCTGTGGCGCGAGTGGCTCACCCGCAGGATCACGACGATCTACATCGACTACGGTCTGTATCTCCGCGCCTCTGACGAGGGTGCCATCTCAAATCCCGACCAACGCATGACCGAAGACGTGCGGCAACTCACCACCACCACGCTTTCGTTTTTCCTGTTGGTGGTCAACGGCACGATGACAGTGCTCTCGTTTTCGGGTGTGCTCTGGATGATCAGCCCAAAGCTGTTTTTTGTCGCTTTGCTATACGCGTCGCTTGGCTCGGCGCTGACGATCTGGCTGGGCCGCCCGTTGATCCGGTTGAACTACGCACAGTCCGACCATGAGGCGAATTTTCGTTCCGAGTTGATCCGGGTCCGTGACGATGGCAAGCAACTGACGGAAAGCGTCGGAGCCGATGGCATGAAGCAGAAGCTCAATCTCAGAATCGACGAACTCACGGGAAATTTCAGGCACATCATCGGGGTGAATCGTAATCTCAGTTTCTTCACCACCGGCTACAATTACATGATCCAGCTCATCCCGGTGGTGATGATCGCGCCGATGTTCATTGATGGGAAAGTCGAGTTCGGAGTCATCGGTCAGGCGACCATGGCCTTTGCTACGCTGCTTGGCGCATTCTCGCTCGTAATCACGCAGTTTCAGGCGATCAGCTCCTACGCCTCGGTCATCACGCGGCTCGCTGAGTTTGTCGAACATGCTGAGAGGGAGGGCTACCAGTAACGCGCTATCCAAATGAAACGGTTCTCCTGCTCACCAACAAGCGCGCCCGCTAGCGGGATTCAGACAAACCCAGCGCGGATTCGATGGCGGCCAGGATCTCCGCGACCGGTCGATCAATTCCCACGCTGACACCTTCTGCGGGCGTTGGTTCCTCCAAGATAGCGAGTTGGCTCTCTAACATGTCTGCCTGCATGTAGTGGCCGGGCCGCGTGGCGAGCCGGTAAGTAAGCGTGGCGGGATTCCCCTTCAGATAGACCAGCGCCACCCCGCTGCCACCCACGCCCAATCGCTCCCGATAGATTTTTTTCAACGCCGAGCAGGCCAGCACCGACAATCTTCCGGCGGGCGCGGCGTCAATCACCTCCACGCGCAGCCGCTCCAACCATGGCGCGCGGTCCAAGTCGTCGAGGGGCGTGCCCGCTGCCATTTTCGCGATGTTCGCAGCCGGATGAAAATCATCAGCATCGTGAAAGGAACCGCCATGACGTGCTGCCAGCAGCGCACCAATGGTGGACTTGCCGCAACCAGCGACACCCATCAACACCACGACCCGCAATTTCTCCATGCGCTGAGCGTCGCCCGGCAGGCGATGACGGTCAAATCCATAGTTGTGGGCGATAGATGCTTCTCTTTCTTCGATGTTATAGGCGTTAGTGCCAATTCACACGATCCATCGGGTTGTAAAAAACTTTCCCCCGTGGGGTAAGAAATCCGCCACCCACTGCATCGAAGTTACAGACGCCGATCACGGCTCGAAAATTGATCAAACAAACGACTCAACAACATGACACGACTCCACACCATCAACGCGGATGCCGCCACACCGGAACAAACGCAGATCCTCACAACGGTAAAACAAGCCATGGGCATGGTGCCCAATCTTGTCTCCACATTGGCCCAGTCACCCGCCGCAGCCCAAGCCTACCTCGCCTTCAACGGCGCTTTGGCCAAAGGCTCGCTCCCCGGGAAAATCCGGGAGCAAATCTCACTTGTCGTCGGGGAGGCGAATTCCTGCGACTACTGTCTGTCCGCCCACAGCCTGCTTGGCGAGAAGGCTGGTCTTAGCAAGGATGAGATCCTCGCCGCGCGTTCGGCGAAGTCCACCGATGCGAAAACAGCGGCTGCGCTGGCATTCTCACTCAAACTCGTGATCGAACGCGGCCTCGTCAGCGATGGCGACGTCGCCGGCCTGCTCGAACATGGCTTCAGCCAGGGAGACATCGCGGAAATCGTGGCCAACACGGCGCTGAACATTTTCACCAACTACTTCAACCATGTGGCCGGGACTGTGGTGGATTTTCCTGTCGCGCCGAAACTCGAGGCCTGTGCCTGCACTCACTGAATTGGAACTCGCCTTGTCAGTTTGATTTCACCTATTCAATCCCCGTGATGCAGACCGAAATCAACTGGCCGGCAGCGCTGTGCGCCACGGACCGTGCGGAGCAATCCGCCGCCGTGTCCGCGCTGCGCCTAGTCTTGCTGAACGGATTGCGTATCGCATTGAAAAACAGAAACAATCTCAGTGAGGCGCATCTGGAAGATTTTGCCCAAGATAGCCTGCTGCGGATTCTGGATCAACTCGATCAATTCCGAGGTCGCAGCAAGTTCACCACTTGGGCACAGGCCATCGCGATGAACACCGCCTTAACCGAGCTGCGAAAAAAGCGCTGGCAGGACGTCTCGTTTGACGCACTCATGGAAAACGGCGGGCAACTGGCGGATTCATCAGTGATCGCAGACGATGTGCTCGGCGCGGACGAAGAACGCATCCGCCTGATCGCCGCACTGCGCGCTGCCATCGAAAATGAACTTACGCCCAAACAACGTGCGGCCATCTTGGGCGAACTTCGTGAACTACCCTTCGACCAAATTTCCGAACTGCTAGGCATCAACCGGAACGCCACATACAAACTGATTCACGACGCACGACGGGCTCTAAGAAAACACCTGAATCAATCGGGCATCACCGGAGCTGACATCCAAAACGCCTTCGACTCATGAATTCCCAACCACTAACAACCACACAGGTCGGCAGTCTTGTGAAAATGCTAGAGCTCACGCAGGACCATGAATTCACCTGTGGCGAATGCCTCATGCACGTGGCCGAATTTGCCGAATCAAAGCTGGCCGGACTCCCACGGGATGAAAGACTCATCTTAGTCGAACAACACCTCGCCCTCTGCACCGAGTGCCGGGAAGAATACCAGGCTCTGATCGAGATACTCAAAGCACAATCCAGTGAAGCCATAACGGAATGAAACCCTCCTGTCTCTTTACCTAACTTTTTTACTAGACCCGGCTCATGCCACCCATTCGGCTGGAACAAATCTGGATCGCTCCCACGGCCAAAGCACCTCCGTGTTCGGTAGCAGCAGCGGAGATCGAAGCGCACTGCGGCATCGTCGGTGACCGCTACCACACGGGCATCGGCAGCTTTTCACGTTTCGCAACGCGCGGGCGGCCCATCACCCTTATCTCGTATGAGGCTTTGATCCGGATTCATAAGCATCTCGCCCTCGACCTTCTTAGCGCGGGGCTCCATCGCCGAAACCTCGTCATCAGTGGCTGCAATGCCGAAGATTTCGGCGAGCTCATGAGCCGCACTTTCCGCATCGGCGGTGTCGTCTTTAGCGGCCAGGGAACTGCCCATCCCTGCCGTTTTCTGGAAAAGGTGGCACCACCCGGAAGCTTTGATGCGCTGCGCCACTGCGGCGGCATGCGAGCCGACGTGAGCGAAGGTGGCCGCATTCAATGTGGCGACATTGTCCAGCCGGAAGGTCCACTACGCACGCTTCCGTGACCAAACCATTTTATTTTCCTGGCGCGAGGCTCGCCGTTCGAATCGACATCGATTTAATAGTGGTGGACGGACGCATCGTCATGGCCCGCCTTGAGCTGGCTGGCCAAGCTGTCCAAGGTCCCCAATAACTCATCTCATCAAACCATCATCTCCCATGCTTGAAACATACGACCTCATCGTTATCGGCGGCGGACGCGCCGCGACCCTTGCCATTCCCGCCGCCAAAGCTGGCATGAAGACCCTGCTGGTCGAACGCGATCTGCTAGGCGGTGCCTGCCCGAACCGCGGTTGCGTGCCGTCAAAGCTGCTCATCGGATTTGCCGAAGCAGCGCGGCATGTGCGTGATGCCGGTAGGCATTTCATCGATGCGGAACTCCGCAGCATCGATGCGCGCCGGATCTTCGAGAGTGTGAATGGTTACGTCGGCCAAGTGGACAGCCGTTATCAAGGCCGGGTGGACGCTGCGGGTGTCGAGCTTGTGCGCGGCGAGGGCCGCTTCATTGGGATGAAAACTGTCGCCGCGCTTGGCCGTGAGTTCACTGCGGAAAAGATCGTCGTCGCCACGGGTTCGCGGCCCGCTCCGCCGCCTTTCGCCCATCTACCGGTGTGGACGAGCGACAGCCTGTTTCCTCTCGAAGGCGATGTGCCCAAAAGCCTGCTCGTCATCGGCGGCGGCTTCATCGGCTGCGAAATGGCGGCGTTCTTCTCCGCCATCGGCACCGAAACCCGGCTCTTCACTCGTGGGGACAAACTGCTAGGCCGCGAGGACCACGACATCGAGCGCGTGTTCCAGACCGAGTTCGAAAAACACGTTCCCCTGCATTGCCACTCGAACTTGAAGGACTTGTCGTGGGATGGCGCGGAGTTCACAGCGACATTCGAGATTCACGGTGAAATGAAAATTTTCAGAGCCGAGCGCGTGCTCTTCGCCATCGGCCGCTCGCCCAACACCGATAGCCTCGATCTTTCAAAAACCGGTCTCGCTGCGGACAAGCGCGGGTTCCTTCCCGTCAACGAACATCTCGAAACCTCCGTATCCGGCATCTTTGCCACGGGCGACGTGAACGGCCGCTACATGTTCCAACACTCCGCCGCCTTCGAAGTCCATTACTTGCGGCAGAAGTTTCTCAAAGGTATCACCGATCCCATCGACGAACGCCTGATCGCCCACGCCGTGTTTTCCCATCCGGAAGTCGCATCGGTCGGCTTTACCGAAGAACAGCTCAAGTCGGCCGGCACGCCATACGTGTCCGTGTTTGAAGACTGGCTCGCCAGTGCCCGCGCCGATGCCATGCGCATCGACTACCCGCGTATCAAGCTGCTCGTTTCGCCAGCCGATCACTCGATCCTCGGCTGCCACCTCGTCGGCCCGGAGTCGTCCACAATGATGCATCAGGTGATGATGTTGATGCACCTGAAGAACGATGTTCGCGAGCTCGCCAACCTGATCTATATTCATCCCGCCCTCAACGAATGCCTGCTCGCCGCCGCTGTAAAAGTGGTTGGTGAGGTCGGAAAATTCCAATCTCACATCCAACATCCCTAATGCTTCTCATCCTCGATAACTATGACTCCTTCACCTACAACCTCGTCCAATACTTTGGAGAGCTAGGCGCGGAGATGAAGATTTTTCGCAACGATGTGATCACCGTGGAGCAAGTAAAAGCGCTCAAGCCGGAGCGCATCTGTATTTCCCCCGGACCCTGCACGCCGACGGAGGCAGGCATTTCATGCGATCTCATCGAGGCACTCGGCGCGACCACGCCCATCCTCGGAGTGTGCCTCGGCCATCAAGCGATCGGTCGGGTTTACGGTGGTGATGTCGTACGTGCGGACCGTCTGATGCACGGCAAGACCTCGCCGATCCATCATTCGTCGAAAAGTGTTTTCGCCGGAATGCCCAGCCCGTTTGAGGCGACACGCTATCACTCGCTCATCGTCAAACGCGAGACACTGCCGGATTGCCTTGAAATCACTGCCTGGACGGAAGAAGGCGAGATCATGGGACTCATGCACAAGGAATACCCCGTGCACAGCGTACAGTTTCATCCGGAGTCGATTCTAACAGCAGACGGCAAGCGTCTATTGGAAAACTTTCTCAAACTGTAGTGACGCTTTGTAGGCAACATGGCAATGATTAGCGGAATCATCCGCCGTTTCGCCCATTAGCCTTGGCTTCTCCTTTCTCGATCTGCAAAATGTTATTCGGTGCGTAGACGCACGATTTCCCTCGTTGGCCGACAGGGTGTTGGATAATCGATCAAAGCTTTACGCAAGCTAACATGTGTTTGGCGCAATCTAAAAGCCCACGTAGTTGGTCCTGTCAGCCCCTGTTTGATCTCGAACCGGGAGATCAGAATGAGTTTCCATTGGCGTTCTATTTGAGGCAGGCATCATCGCTGGGATATCAGATTTCCAGCAATCTTCCTTCAGTCGAACCTCGGATGGACCGAAGTTGTTCCACTCGTTCACTGGCCAGTTTTCGATTTGTTTCATTGGTTACGGTAGTTTGACATTGGCGAACTCGCTCATCTGCCTTTATGGGAGTTTGAGAAAGCGATTTGTATTCCGAAAACTATCCAACGTCCCAAGATGCTGCCGGGGTCTTTGCTTGCGCCTACCAAGTCACATCCTTGGCGCCCTTCAATAACAACTCCATCGCCACTCGCATCTAGTAGATTATCGGCGGACCGTATTTCGCTAGATCATTCAAAATCGGAAAACCTGCCGATGTCATACAGGCCCATACTTTGCGCAGCTGTGGTTTCGAGGTAGGTGCGATACTGCTGCAACTGTGGCTCGCTGAGAACCGGGCGCATTGCCTCAACCCTTTCGAGGACTTGCTGTTTGATGGTTCCGATAATGAATTTCTTTTCATCTTCATCGAAGGGGATATCGCTGTAAATCTCCATTCGCTGTTGCATCATTTCTGATATACCGAGTTCGTCGTCGGCGCAAATCTGGCTGTCATCGGTGAAGATGCTCCCCACGCCTGCTGATCTGATGTGAGGCCGAGTTCGGAGCTGCGCTTGGCCAGAAACGCCTCGAACTTCTTGCGGCTTAGGCTGGTCACATTCTGCGCCGCTTCCTTCCGTATCGCATTCAGTTCCTCCCCTCCTTCATTAGCCTCCGTCTCACGCTGCGGGCGGCTTGTGGAAGACTTGCCGCACTTGTCCGGGGATTCCGCTACCGTCCCTTATCGGAAAGCAAGGAAGACCGCGGGCTGCCAGCCGAGGGTTTCGCAACAGGCGTGGTTGCGACTTTGTCCTCCGAGGATTGCCTGGCAAACCAACCAATACCAATGCCAACGATAAGACAGATGAGAGATATAACAGATGTCAGCTTCTGCGTTCCCGGTGTTGGTCTCATAGTTGAAAGCGGCTGGTGTGATGGCGGTCCCAAGCGGCTCAGCTCCGACTTTGGTGAAGATCTAAACGGATTCGGGAGCGCCGCTGAATTTGAAATACAGCGTTTGGAGCAGGATGATGGCGGCGATGATGCGACAGATTTGATAGATGATTTTCATGGATGTTTCGGCGACTGGTTCACTGTGATCAGTTCTTGAGGCTATTGGTCGTCTGGAGCGGTGATTTTTTACAAAGGATTTTGGCACTCCACCCCCGTAGAACCAAAACCATAACCCGGGGCTTGGGAATGGACGCAGAGGCGGAGTTTATCGATGGACCAGGTGATGCACCACGGCCAGGAGAACACCTGCAAGGAAGGTCAGGATTGCAAAGCGCAACATGCGGATCTTACGCGCAAGAATGCGGGCGGTGTGGAAATTGAGTGTGCTGTAGTCATCGTCCAGCAAACCGGCGACCGCGGCACTCGCGAAGCGGTCGCGAAATTCCACCGCGCTGACGCTCGATGCGATATCGCCCCAGAACACGCAGCCCCTTCCGGTCTTTGTGGGCAAGCGCGGGAGAACCACCAGCGTGGCAAAAATGAGCGATCCTCCGAGGAGAGATGCTGAGAAGACATAGATCACGATCGATAGAAATTTGACCGGAAACATCGACAGCAGGAACGATGCGGAGGTGACGCTTGCTGCGATCATGATCGACGCCTTGGTATCGATGACCTGTATGTAGTAGTTCAACAAATCATTCACGCCCTTTGCCAAGGTCGTGACGACCCCGTTGGTGTCAGGCGGCAGAGACCTGGGCGAAAGCTCTGCGCCCGTGGAAACGGGTGGCCTGCGAAAGATGATTGGAAACCGGAAGACGTTCATTTTTTAGAAATTTTTCTTGGTCGGTGCTGATAGTCACAAAAAAGACACGGAATGCCATCCACATGTCGCATTTTTGCGCATGCCACGCCGAGGCGGGAAGTGACGCGATAAAGTTCGGCGGCACCTAACATGCCCAGCGGTGGAGCCAGCAGATAGATCCAGTAATCACTCCAGCCGCCCGCATGGGTGAAGCTGGCAAAAGTCCGCGCTGGATTCATGCTCATACCGGAAATCGGAGCCTCCAGCGTGATGAAAATTGCAACACACGCGGCGGCGCACCAACCGGTGTAGGGTGCGAGGCGGGGGCGATTCGAGACGTGCAACACGACTGTCATCATCAGTCCGCTGATGAGAAGCTCCGCGCCGAAGGCCAACAACGGTGTGCCTGCGGGCTTTGTCGTAACATGTTGCACCGTCGGGTGTGCAGCCCATTCGCCCAGGACAAGTGCAGCCAAAGCGAGACCGATTGTGCCGCCCGCGAACTGAGCGAGCACATAACCCCAGAGGTCGCGTGGTGCGACTTTGCCGAGGCGGAAAAACGTCAATGTCACGGCCGGGTTCAAGTGCGCACCGGAACGTTTCCCCCACGGCGAGTAAATCAATGCGGCAGCGGTCAAGCCCATCGCCACGCCGATCATCGCTCGTCGCAAATCGGCTGACGGAATCCATCCATGCAGCGGAGAAATTGGATGCTCCAGCAGAGCGACGCAGACGCACGCGGAAATCATGAACATCCCCAGTCCGAAGGCTTCGATCAAGTATTCGCGACGGATCATTGGAACTCAGGGTTGCGCGGGCAGCCACTCGATCAGGTGGCCGTCGGGATCGCGCATGAGTGCGGGCGAGACGGCCACGCCGCTAGCACGTCTCGCGGCGTCCTCGGCGGTGGTTTTCATTTTCAGTCCTACGCGCCATGCGAGTAAGTCGTTCGGTCGCGCTTCGGGAGGCAGCGGCCGACCACCCGGCGGGGTGATGTATTCGAGGAACTCGATGCCCGGCCCGCCATCTGGAGCAGCCAGTCCGGTGATGCGGACGCGGGCACCGAAGACTTGGTTGAGGTGCTCTTGCTCGGTGCCGAAATTCTCTGCCCGACCGGCAACTGTTAGTCCGAGCGCGTCGCGGTAAAACGCAAGGCTGCGATCCGTGTCAGCCACGACGATGGCGGTGTGATCGATGCCGAGAAACAGGCGATCCGTCGGCTTCTGCCAGCGCGGATTTCCTTTGCCCGGCGGGAACCAGATGATTTCCAGGACGTGGTCTTCGGGATCTTGGAAGTAGAAAGCACGGATGCCGCCCGCCGCGGGATTGGTGAGTGGCAGGGTCTGCGGCGCGGTCGAGACGTGGCGAACTTTGGCTCGCGCCAGTGCGGCGTAGGCCTCGTCCATGTCGCGCACGACGATGGCGATGTGTTGGAACCAATGGTCGGGACTGCGCGAGTCCGCCGGAACGGGCCGCCCACGTGGCGCGACAAACTCGGTGAGGACGATCTTTTCCTCGCCCAGCCGGAGACTGGTAGAACGGGTTTTCACGCCGGTGAGCGCAAAACGCCGGTCTTGCTCCACACCTTCCGCCTCGGTCGTCGCTGCGACTTCAAAGGCCAGCACGTCGCGAAAAAATGCCGTTTCCCGCTCCAGATCGGAGACTGAAATCTCGATCGGGCCAACCGCGCTGACCTGGCCGAAAAGCGAGGACGCGAGAAGGAGGAACCCGAGCAGTAGAAATGATTTGAACCGATCTGCGAGCGGAAATGGCATGCGGAAATGGCGGTGAAGTTTTGTGATGAGTTTGACCATTCTATCAGGCTTCACGCAGCAGGTGATCGCCGACGCGGAGAGCCATGGCCATGATGGTGAGCGCGGGGTTCACTGCGCCGCTGGATGGGAAAAAACTGCCGTCCACGACGTAAAGATTGTCCACTTCATGGGCGCGGCAATTTGCATCGAGCGCGGAGGTGTGTGGATCGGTGCCGAAGCGGATGGTGCCGTTTTGGTGGGCGACTCCCGCGAGCGGGATCCGCTGGCCGAGGAAGAGATTGCGCGGGATGATGTGGGTGCAGTCGATTTCCTTGAGCAGGCTCTTGAGCTTGTCGGTTAGACGGCGGTGGCCTTCTTCGTTGTTCGGTTGATAGCTGAGCACGATGCGACCTTCACGATTCACGGTGACGCGGTTTTCGGGATCGGGCAAATCCTCGGAGGTGAGCCAGAAGTCGAGCGAGTGGCGGGCCATGATGTCGAGCGTCATTCCGGGCACGATCGGCGGCGCACCTGCGGAGAGCATCACGCCGTCGGTTTTCCCAACGAAGGAAATGTGACCGAGTGGGAATTCGAAGTCGGGCGCGCTCAGGTAATAATCGTTCAGAGACAGGGTTTTTTGGAAAATGGTGTCGTTTTCCTCGCGCGAGAGTGCGAGCACCACGGAATTGATGTGGCCCATGTAGTGACGACCGACGACGCCGGATCCGTTGGCGAGGCCATCGGGATGGCGGTCGTTAGCGGAGCGCAGGAGCAGAGCTGCGGAGTTGATTGCCCCGCCAGCGACGATCACGACTTCGGCGGAAAGTTCGAGTTTCTCGCCGTGACGTTCGGCATGAATGCGGGTGATGCGGCGGCCGGATGAGTCGGTTTCTAGTCGGGTGACGAGCGTTTCCGGCATGAGTGTTACGTTCGGGAAAGTGAGTGCGGGATCGACGCCGCAAGTCTGGGCATCCGCCTTGGCGTTGATCAGGCAAGGATGGCCGTCGCAGGTGTTGCAGCGGATGCAGGGGCTGTTATGGCGGTCGGACTCGTCAAGCATGATGCCAAGCGGCGTGTGAAACGGGTGGTGTCCGGTGCGCACGAGATCGTCGTGGAGACGTTGCAGGCGTGGCTCATGGCTGATGGGCGGATAGGGAAATGGCTCGCTATGATGCGGCTCGGTCGGGTCTTCACCGAGGATGCCGTGGACGTGGTAAAGTCTCTCGGCGGCGGTGTAGTAAGGCTCCAATTCATCATAGCTGACTGGCCATGCGGGCGAGATACCGCCGTGGTGCTTGAGCTCGCCGAAATCCTCGCGACGCAAGCGGAAGAGGGCTGCGCCGTAGAATTTGGTGTTGCCGCCGACGTAGTAGTTCGTGTGCGGATGGAGTTCCTCGCCATCCTTGTCGAGCCAGGTTTCTTTAGGGTGATAGCGGCCCTCGACGTGGACGGAGCGGATGTCCCAGTTTTCTTTCTCACGCGGCACGTAGGGGCCGCGCTCTATAATGAGGATACTTTTTCCAGAGGAAGCGAGTTTGTGAGCAAGAGTGCCGCCACCTGCGCCGCTGCCGATGATGATGAAGTCGTAGTGTGTGTTCATGCGATATAATTTTTGTGGATGTTGTGGATAGAGAAAAGCGATTCAGTCAGCGAGCCTCGGTCAAGACCGAGGAGCCTAGCAGGCTATCCACAGGATCTTTCTTTCCTGCTTTCACCTGCACGAGTTGCGGCCAGAATCGCTCTGCGCGGGCTTTGTTGCCGGGGATGTCTTTTTCCCAAAGTTCAACTGCGCCCGTGGAGTGTTGGAGTATCAATTGTCCATCCACGACCGACCAGAGCGACGGTTTCACGGGACGGACCTTGCCGACGGAAGCGGCGTATCCACAATAGCCGCCATAAGCTGGGACGTAGCGGACGGGCCTATCAGAAAACAGTTTGCGATGCGCCGCGCTGGAAAATTGATAGGTGGCTCCTTCATGTTCGGCAGTGAATTCGGGTCTGCCTCGGACGGGCTTCTTGTCGGTGAAGTAAGCGACAGGATCGTAACCTTCAAGGGCGAGTCCCTTGGAATTGACATTGACCAGCAACTTGACCGAGGCGGGCGCATGCGCGTCAGCTGCGGGCTGAGTCTCGGTAACGGAGCAGGAAATCGACCCGAGAATGAGGCTCAAGACAGTTAGGGCGGAATGGATGGTTTTCATTGATGGAAACTGAGGAATGTGTATGGCCACTTTGCTGGTGAGATTGAGGTGACCAAATACAAAATGCTGGACGCATGGCATTCGGTCATACGGGCGATTGGTCGGTTGGCGCGGTGTTTCCTTACAAGGGATATCGGCGAAGAGGGATTTTGGCATTGCGATCCCTCCCGCCTGCCATTAGCACGTCCGCGCAATGCACTCATCCTCCAACAACGAGGCTCCGCAAGTTGACCCGGGGCGCTGGGTGGATGATCACGGCGATTGCCTTTACCGCTTCGCACTGCTGCGCGTCCGCAAACCGGAAATCGCGGAGGATTTGGTGCAGGACACCCTGCTGGCTGCAGTGAAGGCGGCGGAGAATTTCTCGGGCCGCTCGTCCGCACGCAGTTGGCTGGTGGGTATTTTGAAGCACAAAATCGCCGATCATTTTCGCAAAAGCGGGCGGGAAACCCCTTTCACGGACATGGAATTCCTGAACGATGAAATGTCCCATAAATTCGAGGATGGCTTCTGGAACCACGACCTCGGTCCCAAAGATTGGCAGGAATCCGATGCGGTGACGTATAGCGGGGAATTCTGGCAAACGATGCGCGATTGCCTCGGCAAACTACCGCCGCGTGTGGCCAGTGCCTTCATGATGCGGGAAATGGACGATGCCGCCACGCTGCAAATCTGTGAAACCCTCGGCATTTCCCAGAACAATCTCTGGGTCACGCTCCACCGGGCGCGGATGGCGTTGCGCGAATGCCTGGAGATGAACTGGTTTGGCAAGGCATAATCGCCCTGCTGGTGGATTTTTGGAAAAAACTTGGTGGCTTGCGTAAGGATTCCTTTGCTCGTTCGACTCACTTGGCGTGATCTTCCACCGTATTCCAAAATCATGAACCAAACATCGAATTGTCCCACCGAAGCCGGGTGCCCGGATCTCCCTCCACGTCGCCTGCTAGAAGGGCAGGTTGCGATCGTCACCGGTGCCAGTTCCGGCATCGGCAAGGCGATCGCACTCTCGCTTGGAGCGGCTGGCGCAAAAGTATGCGTCAACTACGTTGGCAACGCCGCCGGTGCCGAGGAGGTGGTCGCCTCAATCATCGCGCAGGACACCGAGGCAACGCTCTTCCGCGCGGATGTCTCCTGCGAGAGTGATGTCGTGGCGATGTTCGCACACGTTCGGTCCACCTTTGGAGCAGTGGACATTCTGGTAAACAATGCGGGACTCCAGGCAGACGCGAAATTTGAGGATATTACGCTCGCCCAGTGGCAGCGGGTGATCGATGTGAATCTTACAGGCCAGTTCCTATGCTCGCGGGAAGCCGTTAGGAGCTTCAAGTTGCAGGGCGTCCGTCCGGAAATCTCGATCGCTGCCGGCAAGATCATCTGCATCAGCAGCGTGCATGAAGTCATCCCGTGGGCCGGACATGTGAACTATGCGGCCTCTAAGGGCGGCGTGATGCTGATGATGAAAAGCATCGCCCAGGAAGTCGCTGCAATGCGCATCCGAGTGAACTCGATCTGCCCCGGAGCCATCCGCACCCCGATCAATACCGCCGCTTGGGACACACCAGAGCACTACAATGAGTTGCTCAAACTGATTCCCTACAAACGCATTGGCGAACCTGTCGAGATCGGCCGTGCGGCGGTGTGGCTCGCCAGCGACGACTCCGACTATATCAATGGTATCTCCCTCTTCATCGACGGCGGGATGACTCTTTATCCCGGCTTTGAAACCGGGGGCTGATCGGCCGCCTCGTTCCGCCTGAAAGTCCAACCGCCCGAAGTCATCCAGCCAAGCACTGGATAGGACACTTTGCGGCGATGGCACTCTCTGCGTTTATTTCACCTTTTGAAATCTGTTTGTCTCAATCCCTAACTATTACTTGTCATGAATGTCGAATTATCCCGCCTTAAAGAAGCCCGTGACGGAACCCAGCCATGGAAACGCTGGGGGCCCTACCTGAGCGAACGACAATGGGGCACCGTGCGCGAGGATTACTCGGCGGGCGGCGACTCATGGAATTCGTTTCCTCACGATCATGCCCGCAGCCGTGCCTACCGTTGGGGCGAGGACGGCCTGCTCGGATTTTCGGACAGCAAGAACCGGCTTTGTTTCGCGCTGGCCTTATGGAACGGGCGTGACCCGATCCTCAAGGAGCGGCTTTTCGGCCTCACCGGGCCGGAAGGCAACCATGGCGAAGACGTGAAGGAACTCTACTATTATCTCGATTCCACACCCACATACTCCTACGCCAGCGCGCTCTACAAATATCCGCAGTCCGAGTTTCCATACCGCCAATTGATTGATGGAAACCGCTCACGAGGTCTTGATGTCCCCGAGCTGGAACTGGACGATACAGGTGCGTTCGCGGAATCCCGCTACTTCGATGTTTTGGCGGAATATGCCAAGGCAGCGGCAGAAGACATCTGCATCAGGATCACCGTATCCAACCGAGGGCCTGATGCCGCGACGATGCATCTGCTTCCCACGCTGTGGTTTCGCAACACTTGGAGTTGGGGAGAGCAGCTCAATTCACCGCGACCGGAAATGAAACTCATCGCGCCGAATCTAGTCTCCGTGAACCACCCGACGCTGGGCAATTATGTCTTTGCTTGGGAAGGTGATGTAAAACCTCTATTCACCAACAATGAGACAAACAAAAAGAAACTTTGGAGTGCGGGCAATGGGAGCTTGTATGTGAAAGATGCGTTTCACGAAGCAGTCGTTCATGGTCATGTTGGAGCGATCAATCATGAAAACGAAGGGACGAAATTCGCCCCTCATTTCATCATGGAGTTGGCACCTGGCGAAGAACGCGTCGTCCAGATGCGACTGACTCCGGCAGCGGCATCGCCCGCCAAGTTTTTCGGTTCTAACTTCGAAAAAAACCTGCGTGACCGCAGAGCCGAGGCGGACGAATTCCATGCCGACCTCCATCCCCAAGGTCTCTCGCCGGACGCGGCCATGGTCGCCCGGCAAGCCCGCGCGGGCCTGCTCTGGAGCAAGCAATATTACCACTACGACGTGCGCGGATGGCTCACTGGAGACTCCGCACAGGCTCCGCCGCCGAGTGAAAGACACCACGGACGCAATGCCAATTGGGATCATTTCATTGCCGACAACCTGCTTTCGATGCCGGATAAGTGGGAGTATCCTTGGTTCGCTGCGTGGGACCTCGCGTTTCACATGATTCCGATGGCAGAACTGGATCCGGACTTTGCCAAAGCCCAGATGATCCTCATGCTGCGCGAATGGTATATGCATCCTAACGGGCAACTCGCCGCTTACGAATACAACTTCGGCGACGTCAATCCGCCAGTTCACGCATGGGCTGCTTGGCGGATCTATAAAATGACCGGACCGGGCGGCAGCCGCGACCGAGTTTTCCTTGAGAAAATTTTCCAAAAGCTCTTGCTTAACTTCACCTGGTGGGTCAATCGCAAGGACGCCTACGGCAACAACCTCTTCCAAGGTGGCTTCCTCGGGCTCGACAACATCGGTGTGTTTGATCGCTCCAAGCCATTGCCCACGGGCGGGCAATTACTTCAGTCCGACGGCACCGCATGGATGGCCTTCTACTCACTCACCATGCTCGCCATCGCCCTCGAACTGGCTCAGGAGAATCCAGTTTATGAAGATATGGCCACCAAGTTTTTCGAACACTATGTCAGCATCGCAGATGCGATGAATCACTTCGGAGGCAGCGGATTGTGGGATGATCAGGATGGTTTCTATTACGACAAACTCACGCTGAACGGCGTGGAAAGCCATCCCCTCCGCACCCGCTCGCTGGTCGGATTATTGCCGCTCATCGCTGTAGAGATTCTTGAAGAATCGATGATCACTAAACTGCCCGGATTTTCGCGCCGGATGGAATGGTTCGTCAGTAACCGGCAGGATCTGGCCGGGCAAATCACCCTTTGCGAACGCTGCGAACAGCACCACCACATCCTGCTTTCCATCCCCACCCGCCAGCGCCTGGAGTCGATGTTGCGCTACCTGTTGGATGAATCAGAGTTTCTCTCGAACCACGGAATCCGTTCGCTCTCCCGCGTTCATCTCGAACACCCGTATGTCTTCGAAAACGACGGCGTCCGGCACCAGGTGGACTACGTGCCGGGCGAGGGCAACACCCGCATGTTCGGTGGAAACTCAAACTGGCGCGGACCCGTCTGGTTTCCCATCAACTATCTGATCATCGAGGCGCTGGAGCGCTACGCCCATTTTTATGGCCCGGAGTTCACGGTAGAGTGTCCGGTCGGCTCGGGAGTTTTCCTCGACCTGCAAGCCGTCGCGGCGGAACTCTCGCGGCGGCACGCGAGCTTGTTTCTGGCGAGTCCTGATGGACGCCGCCCATGCCATGGAGACTCCGGCGCCTATGCCGAAGATCCTCACTGGAAGGATCTCGTGTTGTTTCACGAATATTTCCACGGCGATTCCGGCCGTGGCTGCGGTGCCTCGCACCAAACCGGCTGGACCGCTCTTGTGTCCCGGATGTTGTCGTGAGAGATTCTCCGTGCAGCGGATTTGCTAAGGATTGGAGAATTGATGTAAGGAATTTCGTGATAACCCGACTTATTAGTCGCCAAGAGGGCTCATTCATCACTTTATTCCCACATTGATCGCGCCACTAAAAAAATTCCTAGGCCAAGTGTTCGTCGTCCTGATTTGTGCGATCACGCCACGCTGTCGTGAAATGACGCGACTCATCTCCGCAGAACGAGATGAGCCGTTGTCCTGGCTCACCCGGCTGAGGATGCGCTGGCACTATGGCATCTGCGTGTGGTGCGTTAGGTATCGCAACCAGCTCGGCCTGCTTGGCCGTCTGAGCCGATCGTTCGAAAATGAATCTTGCCATGAAAATGATCCCCGGCTTTCCGAGCAATCGAAGGCAAAGTTGAAAGACATCCTTTCGCGTCACTCCCATGATTGAATCCGCCTTCAGCATCTTGTTGCAAATCGCCGCTGCCTACTTTGGAGCGGGAATCATCACCGCACTCTGGTTTTTCGCACGGCACATCAAGCGCCTCGATCCCGCCGCCGCTGGTGGCAGTATCGGCTTCCGGGTATTGATCGCTCCCGGTGTCATCGCGCTGTGGCCGGTGATTTTGCTGAAGGCGATCCGTCCAGGCTCCAGTGTCGGTCCTGATCACGCAGAGGAACTACGCCACAGCCACCGCACGGCGATCCTCATTCTAGCAACAGCTGGGGTAATCATCTTCGCCGCCGCGATGAGTTGGCGGGCGCCGGCGTTCAAGTCCCTGCCCGAGACTGAAACCACCCGTCCCTGAACCATGTCACATCTCTATCAAGCAGTCGGCTGGAACCGTCAGAAACGCATCTATGATTTCACCTTGTTGGGAGTTGTCCTGCTTGCAGCCAGCGTGTTCGGCGCGGTCACCGCGCTGCGCCATTCGGCCACCACGGCGGAGATGTTTCTCATCCGCTTCACCTCGGTCACTGCTTTCTTGCTGCTACATGTGACGCTAGCGATCGGGCCGCTATCCAGGCTTTGGCCCCGCTTCCTGCCATTGCTCTACAACCGCCGCCATCTCGGCGTGACGCTGGCCGCGTTGGCGATGATTCATGGGGTGCTAACAATTTTCCAGTATCATGCGCTGGGCGACAGGAATCCGCTGGTGAGCGTTTTCACGGCTTACGGAAATGATTATCTTGCGCCTCTATCCGACCTCCGTTCGATTTCGCGCTTCCCCTTTGAAATCCTCGGCTTCCTCGCGCTGGTGGTGCTTTTCCTGATGGCTGCCACGAGCCACGATTTCTGGCTGCGCCATCTCGGTCCGCGCACTTGGAAGCGACTGCACCAACTCGTTTATTTCGCATACGGACTGATCGTTGCCCATGTGCTGCTGGGCGTGATGCAGTCGGAGCGGAGCTTGGTTTTTCCAATCCTGTTAGGCACCGGATTTGTTACGTTGGTGTCAGTCCATCTAACTTCCGCCGCGAAGGAGCGAAAGCTGGACCGCCAGACCTGCGAGTTGGCGGCGGACGGCTTCGAGAAAGTGATCGATGTCCGCGAGCTTTCGGAAAGCGAAGGCAAAGTCGTCGTTGCGGGCGGCAGACGCTTCGCGCTGTTTATTCGCAACGGCAGGCTCTTCGCGCTTTCGAATGCCTGTCGCCACCAAGGCGGACCGATCGGCGAGGGACGCATCGTCAACGGCTGCATCACCTGCCCATGGCACGGATTTCAATATAAGGCAGAAGACGGCTGCAGTCCGCCACCCTTCGACGAAGTTTTGGACACCTATTCGCTGCGGATTCTCGGCACCGATGTGTATCTATCCACCCAGGCATTGCCGCCGAGGACGGCATCCGAGGGAGTGCCCGTGCCGGACATCCGGCCTGCGGAAAAGAAGGATTTCTACATCGGCTGGCAGGCAAAGATGGCTCCTGGGCTCGCCCGCCGCCTGCGCACCGCGCTGATTCCCGCCGCCGCCATGATTCCGGTGGTGACCGCGGTGCTTGTCTGGTTCCAGAATCCGGTGGACCGCGGAACCTATGAATTCGGCGTGGTGAAATCCTTCGAAGGTGTGCTTTATGAAACGCCGATCCCACGTCTCCGCCTCGATGCCGGAGACGGCAAAACGGTGGATCACATTCTCGTGGGTGCGGGGAAATTCGGGGTGAAAAAGTTGATCACCGGTGCGGATGGACATCGGGTGAAGTTTGACGGCAGTTTGATTGTCAGAGAACCGTTCCGGATGATCGAGATGAACCGCCCGGAAACTTTCAAGGTGCTCGGCAAGGATCAAGCTCCTGCTCCCGAAATCTCGCCACTCGGCGCGGGAACATTCACCGGCGAGTTGGTCGATACAAAATGCTGGTCCGGCGTGATGCGACCCGCAACCGGCAAGATCCACCGCGCTTGCGCCATCCGCTGCCTGAGTGGCGGTGTGCCGCCGGGTCTGCTAGTCCGCGACGGTTCGGGCGATGGCGTGGTGCTGATGCTCGCCGGGCCTCAGGGTGAAATTTTGAAATACGACATCCAGCTTGCAGGCACATTCATTGCAGCAAATGGAACACTCGAACTTCATGGCACCACCCCGGTGCTGCGCGTGAAGTCCATTCAATCTATCCGTTGAATTGTAGATCGAGTGTAAGGAATCCAGATGCGGTGCGACACATCTCACGTATGAAAACACAATCCACTATCCGACGCATCGTTCATTTCACACTTCTCATGGTTCTCGGCTGCGGCCTGGCAGGCCATCTCCACGCGCAAGCGAAGAACCTCGACAAAACCGGCCGCGCTCTGCAGGGCTATGATCCCGTCGCGTTTTTCACCGAAAAAAAACCTGTCAAAGGTGATCCCAACGTTTCCAGCAAGGTAGGCAACGCGACTTACTATTTTTCCAATGCCGAAAACAAGGCCGCCTTCGACAAGGAGCCTGCCAAGTATGAACCGCAGTTCGGTGGTTACTGCGCCTACGGAGTTTCCAAGGGTGACTTGGTGAAAATCGAAGTTGATGCCTTTCAGATCGTCGATGGTCGGTTGTTGTTGCAATATAACAAGAGCATCCGTGACAAGTTCAATAAAGATACTGCCGGAAATCTGAAAACCGCCGACGCGAAATGGCCGACCGTCTCAAAGAAGAAGCCTTCCACCGGTTTGTTCGGCGGTTAATCAACCTTCCGCGAGCATGCCTTCTAAACACCATCTCCTCGCCCTCCGGGCTTCACATGGGTCTTCTCATCGGCCTTCAGAAGAAAAGCAATTTCATTGCATGGAAATGGCACCAGAGCCGGACTGGATGCCGACCTAAAACCATGGACCTGCGGATACTTTATGGCATGATGGCGGAGACGATCTTGGTGACGCACTTTGCGTTCATCGCGTTCGTCGTCTTCGGCTTCATATTGACCGTCTGCGGCGGTTTTCGAGATTGGCCGTGGGTCAGGAATCCGTGGTTCCGCATGATTCATCTCACCGTGATCTGGGTGATAGTCGCGCAAGTGTGGCTCGGCGTAGTCTGCCCATTCACTACCCTGGAAATGAGCCTGCGAGCACTGGCGGGACAGGCGACTTATGACGGGACATTCATCGCCCATTGGCTGCGCAAACTGGTCTATTTTCACCAACTTCCACACGCGTTCTTCATTGCTTCATACACAGCGCTCGGCCTTGTGGCAGTGACTTGTTGGGTAGCAATTCGTCCGAGGCCGTTTCGCGTGCGCGGCATGCAAAGCGACGGTGACCCGCCGCGATGATCCCGGTGGTCAATTGTCTGGTTCCAGAAACCGGTGGGCTGCACAACCTACGAAATAAGACATCCAGTTTGCGGGCACGCTTATTGAAGAAAGTGGAACACTCGAATTTCATGGCGCCACCCCGGTGCTGCGGGCGAAGTCCATTCAATCTCTCCGTTGAATCGTAGATCGATTGTAAGGAATCCAGATGCGGTGCGACAGGTCTCACCTATGAAAACACAATCCACCATCCAACGCATCGTTCATTCTGCACTTCTTATGTTTTTCGGCTCCGGCTTGGCCGGCCATCTCCACGCACAAGCAAAGAGCCTCGACAAAACCGGCCGCGCTCTGCAAGGCTACGACCCCGTCGCGTTTTTTACGGAGAAAAAACCCGTCAAAGGCGATCCCAGCATTTCCAGCAACATCAACGGTGCGACTTACTATTTTTCCAATGCCGGAAACAAGGCCGCCTTCGACAAGGAGCCTGCCAAGTACGAACCGCAGTTCGGTGGTTACTGCGCATACGGAGTGTCTAGGGGTGAATTTGTGAAAATCGAGGTCGATGCGTTTCAAATCGTCGATGGCCGGTTGTTGTTGCAATATAACAAGAACATCCGCGACGTGTTCAACAAAGACACCGTCGGCAATCTAATAACCGCCGACGCGAAATGGCCCACGATTCCAAAAAAGTAAGTCCGTGAGGTAGTTCTTGGATTTCCGTAGGTGGATGGTTGGCAGCCTGCAGAAAGGGTTTTGCATCTGCGATGGGATCATGATCAAGGCCGCTCCAGCAACAAATGCAGCACGTTGTCCACAAACGCGGGGTCTGATGTCATGCTGACATGATCCGTGAAAACGAAATACGATGATGTCCACGGGATCGGGCTCATCAACCGGCGGGCGGCTTGATCGGGTTTCCGCATGTCACGCAGAACCGAGGCCCGTGTCACACTGCCGTCACCGGGGATCCAATCGATGATTTGCATTTTTCCCCCGGCGGACACTTGCACCCGGCTGCCGGTTTTCACCGCATCTCCAGCGAAGCTGTGGAGTTCGAGGCCACTTGGAAGGCTGGATTCACGGTTGATGGCCCGGTGAAAGGCACTGGCGTTTTGCAGGAGTTTCGCCAAGTGATCCCGCGCCCGGTTTTTCCGCTCCGCTGGCTCTGGTGTCTCGGGCATCAGGGCTGCCAGATCATCCGTGTAAGATGGATCTAACAATCCCAATCCGCGATGTTCCCACTCGGCCACGTCGTAGTAGGGGATCGGATGGCTGTGCTCGTCGATCAACGCGCCGTCTTGTTCCGGCGGCAGCAGTTCATACACCGATGGCATGGTTCCGATCGCCGCCGCCTTGAACCGTGGGACTAAGGGGCTGAGCCGGAAACCCTCCTTGATGTCATGGAATGGATAGACCGAGCCACCATTCGGCGTACCGACCACGATCAATTTCTCCACATGCCGAGCACCCGCCCAGGTGACTGGCATTTCACCATTGGCATCAAGAGGGCGACTACCATACATCAGGTAATAGCGGGCGATGAGGCCGCCCATCGAGTGCGCGTTGATGTCGAACTTCACCGGTGCGGTGCTGCCGTAGAGGCGCTTGCGTTCCTTCGCTACATAGCGGCGTTTTTCCTCAACGAATTCGCCGAGCAGGGCTGCATTCTCCGCGCAAGACCGCCGCCAGTCGTAGGCAAACTGGAAACAAGTGAAGTGCTCACTTCCATAGTCGATCGAGTCAGCCGCCGCGAGCGAAGGATCGAGGTAACCACCCGCTCCAAAAGCGGCTAGCATTCGCGAGTAAGCTTTGAACCGGAAATTCAGGCCCCAAGCGAGCTCTAACTCGCTCAGCACGCCTTCCGCCTTCACACCATCGCGCGGCCAGCCGCTGGCGGACACCGGCAGCGCGAGGCTGCGCATGCCTTCCACAGAACTATGATCGATGGCTCCAGAACCGAAACGCCCCCAGATGATCTGGCCATCGGCATTTTTCACCAGTTTCGATCCCAAGATCCCCGGGATCACGATGATCGGATTGCGGTCCACGTAGCTTTGCCTCGCCGCAGCATTGTAAATGGCCCCGAGTTCAGGTGCTGCCGGACGATGGCTGCAGCCAATCGAGCATGCGAGGATTGCCAAAAGAAATGTGAATCTCATGCTCAGCATCTTCCGCGCTGCGGTCCTCGGGTTCAAGCGCGCTCTTGACATACACGAAAAATATTTATTCTAACACCTGTTAAGGTTTCACGTCTTCCCAACGACAAGACACAGGTCATAATCAAACACTTTCCAAATGATCTCTCATTACTTTCATTGGCTTCATGGCAAATGGCCTTCTGGCGCGGTTGAAAAAGCCCCCGCCGTCCGGGACGATGGAACCTGCAACGTGCAGGGCATCCGCATCGTCGGCGATCTAACTGGAGTTCCTCTCCTCAAATTTTCCGCCGATACCGGTGCCCGCGCCATTCGCGAAATCCTTGCAGAGTCAGGGTTTGTGAAAGGCCAGCCTAGTGACGAAACACTCGATGTCGCCATCATCGGCGCGGGAGTGTCCGGCATCTCCGCTGCGATCGAGGCGAAAAAAGCGGGGTTGAATTTCCAACTCTACGAGTCCGCCGAGGCTTTCTCCACGATCCGAAACTTCCCCCGCAAGAAACCGATTTTCACCTACCCCACCGACATGGTACCCGAGGGGGAGATGAGATTCCGCGCGACAGTGAAAGAAGAACTCCTCACCGAGCTAAGCGCCCAACAAAGTGATCATGGTATTGAACCGGTTGCCGCCCACATCGACCGGATCGAGCGGAGCGGCAGTGAACTGAAACTCCACTTCCTCAAAGGCGAACCCGCGCTGGCGAAGCGCGTCATCGTCGCCATCGGTCGTACTGGAAATTTCCGCAAGCTCAACGTCCCGGGGGAGGGTCTCGACAAGGTCAGCAACCGTCTCATCGACTCCAAGGGATTCACCGACAAGCGGGTGCTCGTCGTCGGGGGAGGGGATTCTGCTCTGGAGGCCGCCATATCTCTAGCAGAGTCCGGCGCGAGTGTGGATCTCAGTTATCGCAAAAAAGAATTCGCACGTCCCAAGGCGGGAAACCTCGAAAAACTGGAAGCCTTCTCGAAGGAAGGAAAACTCCGTCTCCACCTCGGCACTAACGTTCAAGACATCGATGAAAACCAAGTCACGCTTTGTGGTGACAGCGGTTGCGACAACGTGATTCCCAACGACAACGTCTTCGTGCTGATCGGTCGTGAGGCACCGCTCGATTTCTTCCGTCGCTCCGGCATCCACATCAGCGGCGAGCGCACACCCAAGTTTTGGATTACCATGGCAGGAGCGCTGTTGTTTTCTATCTGGCTCTATCATTGGAAAAAAGGCGGCAAGCTGCCTTTTGACGGGAAACTCCCTGCATGGCTGAATCCGCAACCGGGCTCATGGTTCTCCTGTCTCCATGGCTGGTGGGACACTGCCGCCAGCTTTGGAAACATCATCAAAATCGCGGTATCCGAGCCGAGCTTTTACTACTCCCTCGCCTACTGCCTCTGCGTAATGATCTTCGGGATCCGGCGCATCCGTCGCCGGAAAACGCCTTATGTCAAACTACAAACCACGGTTCTAACACTCATTCAGTGGATCCCGCTCTTCATCCTGCCGTATTTTGTTTTGCCCTATCTCGGTGCTAACGGAGCCTTCACGCACGGCGGCATCGGCCAGTGGTTTGGTGAAACGTTTCTATCCAATGGCCCCGGCACCGCGCCCGACCAATATTGGCGCGCTTTCGGTTTCATCCTCGCGTGGCCGCTCTTTGTATTCAATCTCTTCACCGACGCGCCACTCTGGGGTTGGTTGATTCTCGGTTTCATTCAGACCTTCGTCATCATCCCGCTCATTGTCTGGCGGTGGGGAAAAGGTGCCTACTGCGGTTGGATTTGCTCTTGCGGCGCCCTCGCGGAAACCATGGGCGACACCCACCGCCAGAAAATGCCTCACGGTCCGTTTTGGAACAAACTCAACATGGTTGGGCAAGTTGTGCTTGCCTTCGCATTTTTGATTCTAGCAGTCCGCATCATCGGCTGGATTTATCCCAGCTCGGGACTCAATTCGCTATTCAAGACACTGCTCTACACGATGCCCATCGGAAACTATTCCTATCTTGTGGATTTATGGCTGGCCGGAGTGATGGGTGTGGCATTTTACTTCCACTTTTCCGGGCGTATCTGGTGCCGCTTTGCCTGTCCGCTTGCCGCGCTCATGCACATTTACGGCCGCTTCACCCGCTTCCGGATTTTTGCCGATAAGGACAAGTGCATCTCCTGCAATGTCTGCACTTCAGTCTGCCACCAGGGCATCGACGTCATGACTTTTGCCAACAAGGGCAAGGCGATGGAAGATCCCCAGTGCGTACGATGCTCCGCCTGCGTCCAGAGCTGCCCGACCGGCGTGCTGAATTTCGGCCGCTTGGGCAAAAAAACCGATGACGGATTCGAGAAAATCTTCGACACTCTGCCAGCCTCGCTCGTCCAGCTAGCTGAGCGCCGCAAGACTTCCTCCAAGCATTGATCATGTTCCGTTGGCTCCTCGACATCGCCTTCATCCTCTATCTGGCTGCCAGCGCAGGGCTTCTATTTTACGGCTTGAATTGTTATGTGTTGCTCACTCTCTTCGCCCGTCGTGCCAAGGAGACGGATGCCAGGCAGCGCCTGTTGGAAAAGGTTTGGAATGAAGCGCATCCCGCCGGGGAAACTGCGAATCTACCGAAAATCACCACCCAACTCCCGCTCTACAACGAACTCAATGTCGCCGAGCGGGCGATCCGGGCGATCGCTGCATTTGATTACCCGAGTCATCTCCATCAGATCCAGGTCCTCGACGACTCGACCGACGAAACCCGCGAACTCGTGAATCGCATCGCAAGTGAACTGAGGTCCGCCGGGATTTGGATCGATGTCGTTCGCCGCGAGATCCGTCATGGCTACAAAGCCGGTGCGCTCAGTGATGCGATGCCGACCGCCCACGGTGAGTTCATCGCGATTTTTGATAGTGATTTCGTCCCTGCGCCGGACTTTCTCCGCAGCCTGCTCCCGCATTTCGCGGATGAAAAGACCGGGCTCGTCCAGGCGCGCTGGGGTCACCTGAATCGCGAGGAATCCCTGCTCACCCGTGCCCAGTCTGTGGGAATCGACGGTCACTTCGCCATCGAACAAACCGCCCGATCTGCCAATCACTTGTTCCTCAACTTCAACGGCACCGCAGGCATCTGGCGGCGCACCACCATCGAGGACGCCGGTGGTTGGACGACTGACACCCTCACCGAAGATCTCGATCTGTCCTACCGTGCGCAACTCAAGGGTTGGCACCTCGAATACGTCCCCCACGTCATCGCGCCAGCCGAACTGCCAGACACGTATTCCGCCTTCAAGAGCCAACAATTCCGCTGGGCAAAAGGATCCATCCAGACGTCCATCAAACTACTCCCGGAAATTTTCGCTTCCGACCGCAGCTACTTCGCCAAGCTTCAGTCCATTTTCCATCTTTGCCATTACTTCGCGCATCCGTTGATGCTCGTCGTGGCGCTGTTAGCTTTGCCCGCCTTGCAATTCTTTGGCGGCTCGATCCATCAGTTCTGGCTGATCGTCCTCGCGATTCCACTGCTCGCGTCCACCTTCGGACCCGCCGTGCTTTACACCATTAGTCAGCGCTATATCTATCCGACTGATTGGTTCGGACGCATCCTGTTACTGCCGGTGCTTATGGTGGTCGGCTTCGGCATTTGTTTGTCGAACACCCGCGCCGTGCTCGAAGCCATTCTCGGTGTAAAAAGCGGATTCGTGCGCACGCCGAAAAGCGGCTCCACCCGCACCAAGGCTTACCGTGCGCGACCAACGGCCATCCCGCTGCTCGAAATTTTCGCCGGCCTTTACTGCATCGTCAGTCTCGCCAGCTTTCTCCGCGCCGGTTATTTCGGCATCTCGCCGTTTTTCATTCTTTACATCGTCGGCTTTCTAACGGTCGGAATCGCCAGCCTGCGTGAACAACTCCGTCCCGCGTGATTCATGACCCGCCGATGCGTCATCTGGGTCGCTTGTCTGATCCTCGCCGCCGCAGTGTGCGCCGTGTGGGGGCAACTCCCCCAACTCGACAGTGCTCCGCTCCTGCGTGTCGCCCTGTTCGCCACGCTTGGATTCCTCTGTCTGCCGCTTTGTTTTCTCTTTCCCGATACAGACCGTAGCCGATCTAGGATGATCCTCGTGGCAGGAGCCGTCCTCCTTCGCCTTGTGCTGTTGCCAGCCCCAGTGTCCGACGACGTGAACCGCTATCTCTGGGAAGGCCGACTCACTCTCGCCGGAGAAAACCCCTTCGCCGCGACCGCAGACGATCCCATCCGAGAAGCCTACCGCGATGACTATTGGGCGGCCATGAACCACCGTGATCGCCCGACTGCCTATCCGCCCGGCATTCAGTGGATCATGGCCGCAGCGGTTGCCATCGCCTATCACCCGCTCAGCATGAAGACGCTCGCCCTGCTCGGCGACCTGCTGTGCCTCGGGTTGATCCTCCGCTTGTTGGAAAAACGCACCGCACCGGTGCGTTGGGCCGGCTTTTACGCCTTCAATCCGCTAATTCTAGCAGCCTTCGCCGCGGAGGCTCATTTCGATAGCCTGATGGTCGCCTCCATTCTTGCGATGCTGCTCGCCGACCACCATCGGCGTCCGGCGCTCGCGTGGTTGTTCCTCGGTCTGGCCATTCAGATCAAGCTCGTCGCCATCGTGCTCGTGCCGTTGCTGGTTACCCGCCCGAACCTTCGAGGCGCATGGGCGATCATTCCCATGCTCATCCTGCCGACACTGCCGTTTCTATCTGAAATTGACCTCTGGTGGCAGGGTGTTGCCCGTTTCGCCAGCGGCGGAGCGTTCAACGGTCCGCTCTTTACCGCACTGAGTCTGCTAGGTTTTCCGCCGGAAGCCGCGCGTCCCATCGGCGTCATCGTCTTCGGACTCGCCGGTATAGGCATTTATCTAGCAAGCCTACGCGGCTTGCCGCTGAAACGTGCCGCATCTCTCATGCTCGGCGCACTGCTCGTGTGCTCGCCCGTCGTCCATTTCTGGTATCTCGCTTGGGTGCTGCCATTCGCGGCCTTACGGCCATCCTTCTCCCTAGCCACCGCCTCCATCACCATGGCGGGCTACTTCATCGCGTGGCACACCCAGGACCTCCACGGTTGGTGGGGCTTCGGCCATGGCACCGCCGCCCTCATCTGGTTACTGCCACTGCTCGCCTATCTGGCCCAGCACCGTCCATGGCTCGCTCGACTCCGTCGCATGTTCGAAATTCCCAAAAACTCGGAAACATCGCCGCGTCTATCCATCGTTGTGCCCACCCTCAATGTCGGCTCCGATTTGCCGCGCTTCACTTCAAAACTCCGCGCCTCCGTCCCGCCCTCCACCGAAATCATCCTCGCCGATGGCGGCACCACCGACGGCTCACTCGATGACATCCGCGAGAACGTCGTCCACTCCACACCCGGGCGCGGCCAGCAAATCGCTGCCGGGATCGCCGCCGCCTCGGGTGACTGGATGCTCATCGCCCACGCCGACACCCACCCCGCAGACGACTGGCACGACCGTCTTCAGCACGCCATCCGCCAGCATCCGCAGGCCGCCATGCTTGTGCTTGGACAACGGTTTCTCCCGCCATCCTTTCCCACGCTCATCATCGAGGCCCTCAACGAACTTCGCGTCGCTTTCGGCGGCGTGGCTTTCGGCGATCAAACCATGATCATCCGCCGCCGTGCGCTCGACGCCTGCGGAAACTTCCCAGCCCAACCGCTGATGGAAGACGTCGAAGTCAGCTTGAGGCTCCAAGCCCACGGCGACATCATTTACCTCGGTCAGGAATGGCAGGTTTCCGCTAAAAAATGGCATAGAGGGTTCACCCGCCGCCTCACTCTCATCCTGCGCCTGATGATCACCTATCAACTCGTCCGCCTGCATGGACGCGAGCGTGCCGAACAATTTTCCCAAAAACTCTATGCCGAATACTATCCGGGGCCCGAGAAAACCGCTGATCGAAACATTCGCTGTTAAGGTTTGGCTGCATGCCAACGACCCATTGTTGAAAGAAAGAATTCAACCATGAACAGAAAATACACGATCCCATTGCTTGCCATCACCGCAGGCATATTTGCCTTCACCTTCGCCAGTGGTAAGGACACGCCTGCCCAGATGGAACTCAGGAAAAAACTAACTCCCATTCAGTATAAAGTGACGCAGGAAGACGGCACCGAGCCACCGTTTCGGAACGAATACTACGATAACCACAAACCCGGAATCTACGTCTGCATTGTCGGTGGTGAACCACTTTTCAGTTCACTCGACAAGTTCGACTCGGGCACCGGCTGGCCCAGCTTCACCAAACCTATTTCACCCGCCGTTCTAAAAAGCGAGAAAGACACTTCCGCCGGGATGACCCGTGATGAGGTGCGCTCCGCTAAGGCGAATTCCCATCTAGGCCATGTCTTCAATGACGGCCCTCAACCTACCGGGCTTCGTTATTGCATCAACTCCGCCTCCTTGAAATTCATCCCAGCGGAGAAACTCGTTGAAGCCGGATTTCCCGAACTCGCCAAAACCTTCACCATGAAAATATCAAACTAATGAAAATTCGCACCCTAACTCTATTAGCCACTCTCGTGTTTCCCGCTTTCCTACAAGCTGAGGATCTTCGGAAAGCCACCTTTGCCGCCGGATGTTTCTGGTGCGTGGAGGCTATCTTCGACCGGGTCCCCGGAGTGACCGATGTCGTTTCCGGCTATACTGGCGGCAAAGAAAATAATCCCACTTACGAACAGGTCGGCGGAGGCAGGACCAGCCACGCCGAAGCCGTCGAAATCACCTATGATGCCGACAAAACAAGCTACTCGAAACTGCTCGATGTGTTTTGGAAAAGCCACGATCCTACCGACGGGCGCGGTGTCGCGCCTGACTTCGGCAAACAATATCGCTCCGCCTTGTTTTACCGAACTCCTGAAGAAAAAACCGTCATCGATGCGTCCAAAAGCGCGTTGGAGAAAAAGTTGGGCAAGAAGATCGCAACTCAGGTCACTGCCTTTGAAAAGTTCTATCCGGCGGAAGGCTACCATCAGGACTATGTGAAATTGAACCCGAAGAATTCGTATGTAAGGAATGTTTCGATTCCGAGATTGATTGAAGCCGGGTTCAAGGAATGAGTTAAACCTATCAACTATTTTATTTATCAGGGAATAAAAAATATTTCCTTACTTCTTATTCCGGGTGCTTTGTTTAGGCACCGCTCTCAGATAAAAAACAAACAACAAAAGAATACAATACCATGAAACTGAAATTGACTACAACCCTCGCCTCGCTCCTCTGTCTCGCCTTTGCCTCCACGGCAAACTGCGAAGAGCAGGCAGACAAGATGAACCACGTCATGATGAAAGACGGGAAGATGATGACGATGATGGACGGCAAGATGACGATGATGGACAAAGACATGATGATGAAAAATGGCAGCAAGGTCATGATGGATGGAAAAGTCATGATGAAGGATGGCACCAGCATGATGATGAAGGACGGACAAATGATGTCCATGGATGGCATGATGATCACGAATCACGTCATGATGAAAGACGGGAAAATGATGATGATGATGGATGGCAAGATGATGATGATGGACAAGGACATGATGATGAAAAATGGCAGCAAAGTCATGATGGACGGCAAAGTCATGATGAAGGACGGCACCAGCATGATGATGAAGGACGGGCAAATGATGTCCATGGATGGCATGATAGTGCCTTCAAAACCCTAATTCCCCGTTGGAGGAGCGCTTGACGACGGAGTCGGCGTTTATCCGCCGGCTTCGTCCACCGCTTGGGGTGATTTTTCGCCTACTGAGAATTCAATCTGTTGAGGTTCACCCGCTCGCCACCGAGGACTAGTTTTACCAAAATTTTGATCATGAATAACCTCACTACTATTCTTTTCCTGTCACTGCTCCCCATTCTAACCTGCTACTTACATGCCCAGAAGTGCGCTTCCTACGAAATCGAAGCGCTTCAGCTTCAGGTCGATCACACCCACGCCGCTTTCACCAACATCCTATCGAAACATGTGAAAAGCGAGCTTGTGGACTACGCCAGCCTGAAAAAGAATCCGGCTCCGCTCAACGCCTACCTCGACACGCTTGCCGCTGTGCCTGAATCCGCTTTCAACAAGTGGGACAAAAACCAACAGATGGCCTTTCTCATCAATCTCTACAACGCTGCGACCCTCAAACTCATCATCGACCATTACCCCATCAAAAGTATCAAGGACATTGGCAGTGCTATTAAAGGCCCATGGAAGCAGGACGTCGTGCGGGTGTTCGGTAAAGTGCAATCCCTTGATCACATCGAGCACAACCTGCTTCGCCCGAATTATAAAGACCCTCGAGTCCACTTCGGCGTGAATTGCGCGTCCATCGGTTGTCCTGCGCTGCGGGCCGATGCGTTCCAGGCATCCATGCTAGATGCCCAGCTCGACGAACAAGGCCGCATCTTCCTCCGTGACGCTTCCAAGAACCGCCTTGATGACAAAAACAAGACTCTCTATCTATCAGATATTTTCGATTGGTTCAAAGACGACTTCGCCAACAAATCCGGCACGATTGAGAAATTCATTTCGAGTTATGTCAACGATGCGGACCGCAAGTTGATCCAACAAGGCGGTCTCGCGATCAAAAACACGAAATACGATTGGAATCTGAACCAGCAGTGAGCGCCCGTGATGTCATAATCGTCATGACCCGCCTTCCACGCGAAGGCGGAAACAAAACACGGCTCATTCCGGCTCTCGGTCCGGCCGGTGCCACCGTTTTTCACGATCATCTCGCCCGCCATGCGGTGGGCAGGGCTTCTTCTTATGCCATGATGCATGAGGGCACACGCTTGCAGATTCATGTTGACGGAGGAACTTCGGCAGACGGCCGGGCATGGTTGGGTGAAGTCGATTGCCACACCCAGTCAGAGGGTGATCTCGGCAAGCGCATGCAGGCTGCCGTGGACCTCGCGTTCTCCAATGATGCGCGGCGTGTCGTGGTGATTGGCACCGATTGCCCATCTATTGATGAAGCGCTGCTGGGAAGTGCTTTTGACGCACTCAATCATGTGGATCTCATTTTCGGTCCGGCGGCAGATGGGGGATACTATCTAGTCGGCCTGTCCCGGCCCTGCCCTGCGATTTTCCTCGACATCGAATGGGGTGGGCCGCAAGTGCTCAACCAGTCGCTAACAGCTGCCCGTGTATCGGGATTTGATACCTCGCTTCTCGAAGTCCACCGCGATGTGGATGTTCCCGAGGATTTGTCTTCCGCAAACACCATACTGACTGCGGGAACTGCGCTCTCAGTCATCATTCCCACCCTGAATGAGGAAGTTAGACTGCCACTTTTGCTAGATCGACTAAAACAGTGCAGCCCGCACGAAATCATCGTAGCTGACGGTGGCAGTCATGACCGGACCATGGAGATCGCCAAACAGGCGGGCGCAAAGGTCATTTCCGCCGGAATAGGCAGGGCATCGCAGATGAACCGCGCCGCCGCCATGGCGACCGGTGAGTTTTTACTCTTCCTCCATGCCGACACCATGCCGCCGCCGGAGTATCATCAAGTCGTTACCCGCGTGCTGCAAACGCCCGCTGAGAGTGCGGGTATGTTTCGTGTTGGATTCAAAGGTGGTTTGTCGATCACGCCGCTCATCGAATCACCCCTCAATCTGCGCGGGCAGTTTTTGGACACGCCGCACGCCATAGAGGGACTGATCATGCGCCGCAGTATTTTTAAATACGTCGTGGATACCCGAACAAGGGTGTGGAATCCACTTTAACTGAAACCAGCATGAAACTAGAAAAGCCCTATTCCATAAGGGACGGCTGCGATGATGGACCAAGCCTGAAGGATGTAAATGCTGCAAAATCTGCCACCAGGCCAAGGCGCTCGACACAAAAGCAACGTTCTCGCCAAGGCATGTTGTAGGGGCGGCGCGGGCCGTAGGTTTTTGAAATCAACCGTTTTCCATTTGTTCTGTCGACTGCCCGGCCCGTGTGTTCGACCCGGCGATCTGGCAGAACCGGCAAATAAAACCTTGCCAAAACATCCAAAACGGATATTATCGCGCTCTTCTATTATGGAATTGAGTCAACAAAATTTGGAGGAAGCTCTGCGGCTCCTTGGACACCTGCTTGCTACACGGAAGAGCGCTGGGTTCTGGCTGGTTGTCTGTGGTGGCTCCGCCCTCTTGGCTCAGGAAATCATCTCACGCTCCACCGAGGATGTCGATATTCTGGCCATGCGGGACTGGGACGGCGGGGTGGATCGTGCGTTCCCGATGCCGGAAGCACTCAAGGTGGCAGCGGCTGAGGTGGCGGACGAACTTCATCTCGGTGGAAACTGGCTGAACAGCGCTGCCTCATTGCATTTCCCTGATCTTCACCTGCTACCTGCCTCATTCTGGCAGGAACTCGAAACCCGGGAATACGGCCATTATCTCAAAATCAGCTTTGTGACCCGCTCCGGCCAGATCCAACTCAAGACCTATGCCGCCCTCAATCGCGCCATGGCCCGTGACCTCGACGACCTTCGTACCCTGGCTCCCACCAGCGTCGAAACCGAAACGGCCGTCCATTGGATCCTCGACTGCATCCCGGTCCTCTCGCACCGCGACAAACTTCCCAACCTCCTCACCCATCTCGGACATGCCCACCTCATTTCAAAATTCCAAGGATAGGCTCCTCAAGCGCTTCCTTGATTTCCTGTGGCACCAATGGTCCGCACTTGGAGTCGCCGGGCAACGTGGCGCTTACGACGACCGTCTCATTGATCCCGAGGCTCTCTTGCTGGCCACCACAAGATTCGGCCGCTACGACTCGCGCCTGCTCGACGAGGTGATCGACTGGCTGAGCTCGAACGGCAAGCGCATCAACCTCCAACGGCTCCGCCGCATCCACGACGAGTGGCCTGTGGCTGACCTGCGCGTGCTCACCGTGATCAGCGGCGGACTTGCCACCCAATCGATGATGAGAAAATGGATCACGCTCTCAGCTCCATTGCCTGCCAAGACAGAACCCGAGCCGCTCTTCATCGGCTTCGACGGCACCGCCTTGCCCATCTTCCACAAACCTGATCCGGACTTCCTCCGCCACGGCTTGCTGCGCGATCCCATGGAACGCCGCCGCATGAGTCAGTCACCGGACCCAAGCCGGGCCACCAACCTGCTCTGCTCCCTGCGTGCGCTCTTTGGGGTCAATGCCCGTGCCGAAATCATCGCTTGGTTGCTCACCCACGAGTCCGGCCATCCAGCAGCCATCGCCCGGGATACCGGCTACTTTTCCAAATCCATTCAGCACACGCTCAATGAAATGGAGGACTCCGGTCACATCCGCTCGCGCAGGGATGGGCGCGAGAAGATCTTCTGGCTCAAGCCCGGCGCATGGGACGTCCTCATCACCTGGTCCCAGCCCTCCAGCTTCCCACGCTGGGTCGATTGGATGCCCGTCTTCTCCGCCATCACCACCTTCATCGACGCCCTCAGCCAGCCCGGTCTCGACGACGCTCCGGAGCAAGTCCAGTCCATCCAACTCCGCCATGCCCTCGACTCCGCCATGCCCGCCCTGTCCCGCGCAGGCCTCGCTGAAAACCTAACCGCATCCCGAAAACTAACGGGCTCCCAGCTCATCGACGCTATCCACGAGGACTTGAACAAACTGGAGAACACCCTTGATGCATCCTTGTAACCCGAACCAACTCGGTTCACCACTGTTTGCAGAAATGCCTTTCATTGCATCAGTGGCGGCATCAAGTGAATAATTGTTTTTTCTGTCTGTTCTGATTTAAGTGATCTCCTCAGATACCGCTGGTACAAACCGCCGATCACACATCGCTGGCATCACATTTGATTCGGTCATCCGCCCGCCATTCACCTCGCTCCGTTGCATCACCTGATGAATCCTTCCGCTCTCCACTTCACCCGATGCCACCTGACTCCGTCCGGTGGGATGCGCCAACTCGCGCTTTCGCTGGCATTCATGGTTTATCTGATCCTGCTTGGTGCCGCCTCCGCCGCGTGGAAAATCACGCAGAAACCCGGTGAGCTTCAGGTCGCCAACGGCAAGATCGGAGTTGTGCTGACCCGCGAGGCAAACCAAGCCGCAGGCATCACGCTGATGGCTGTGGACAAGAACGGAAAATGGCACGAGACCTGCCGCACGCTGCGGCCCGACTTCACGAAGACTCCCGCCGCGAACAAATTCTTCGATACCCATGTGACGCCTCATCGTTATCAGGCGAACGAATTGCTAACGGATTTCTCCATCGCATCGCGGAGCGACACGCAAGTGAAGATTAAGATGAGCGGTCAACTGAAGGATCGCGTCGTCGCGGAACAAATCCTCACCCTCGACCATGACGGCACAAGCCTGCATGTGGATGTTTCCTCCACGCTGCATGAATCACTGCTCGATTACTTCTTTTCCACCTGGGAATTCCTGCCACCCGGTGCCCCGGATTTCGTACACAGCCCGACGGTCAAGAAGGACGACCCGCGCTCCGGTCCGGCGGTGGACCAGGTGATCGGCGACCACGCATTCCACTCGCCCGCCATCGTGCTCCAGAAAGGCGGACTGTATGCCTGCATGGTGCCCGATCTGGCCATGATCAACGCCCACGCCCTCCAATCGCCCGACGCCCGGCGGAAGCAAGCCGTGGCTCGCAATCATTTCTCGGTGTCCATCATTGACGATTTTTACACCATGCCGACGGCGCTCGATTTGAACGCCAATTCAGGCCTCACCGCGCAGCCGGTCTTTTCCTACGGCCTGATGGACTTCGTGGTGGGTCATCATGTCCGCTACCAGCGGGTCAACGACGCCTCGATGGTCCGCCAACTGGCGAAACCGGAGATCCGCTACGGCTATGATCTGTTAGTGGGTGCGGACATGCCGGAAGGTGCGTCCTATCAGGTGGCGGCCCGCCACATCTGGCAGCGTTTCGGCCATCCGCAGTTCCGCGACCAACCGCATCTGGCCATGCCGTTCGCCGAATATGTCCGCACCATTTACGACGTGGTTTCCAAGCCGATGCCGCCGAAAATCCAGGCAGCGGTGCCCGGATACGAGGATCACGGCGTGTTCATTGATTTCGAGCTGAATGGCAAACCCGTGGGCGGCATGGTGACGCCGCTCGGTGGTTTGGGCATGGGTGATGCCCTTTGGAACTTCGAGTTCTGGAACAACATCCGCGATGCGAACGGCATGGTCTATTGGGGCGAAAAACTCGCCATGCCACAACTCAAGGAGCGCGGACAACGCATCGTCAACCTGGCCTTGGAAGCGCCGCAAAACGAAGCGGGCTTTTTCCCGCTCGTCTATCATGCGGCGAGCAAACAATGGGCGCTGAGCAGCCTTGGTCCGTCTCTCTCGCCAAGATCCATCTTCGACTGCAGCGCACCGGTTTACAACGTGCCCGCCATGAGCAAATCGGCCGCCCACCTGCTCGAGTTCCATCAACGCTGTGGAAAAGATCCGCGCATCATCGCCTACCTGCGCCCCTTCGCCGAGGGGCTGTTGGCACGCATCGACGCACGCGGCGCGATTCCATCGTATTACACGCCGGACATGAAACCGATCGCTGATCTGCACTACAGCGCGCAACCGGCGGCGATGATGTGGTTTCTCGCGGAAATGGCCGGCGTGACCGGCGAAGCGCGCTTCCGCAATGGAGCCGTGCGCATCGCCGACTATCTGAAAAAGGAAATCATTCCGCAGCAACGCTGGATCGACCTCGAGGTTTACTACTCTTGCGGCGCGAATGCGCTCAGCTATGTCGTGGACGAACTGCAAGGTCTTCCGCTCCGCGGCAACCTCAGCACGATGTGGGCCGCCAAAGGATTCAAGGCGCTATACCAAGTGACCCGCGACAAAGCCCATCTCGAAGCCGGGGCCAAAGTCGCGGACTACATGAGCTTTTCCCAAGCGAGTTGGGACCCGCATTACATTTACACCGCCAACCCCTTCGGCGGCTGCACGGCGGACAATGCCGACACCGCCACCTGGCTCGATGCGCGTCAGTGCGATCTGGTAGAACCTTTCATCTGGTATGGCCTCGAACTCGGTCGGCAGGATCTCGTCGAGCGCGGGATCGCCGCCGCACGCGCCAGCACCGTGCTCATCCATCACCCGCGCCACATCGAGAATGGCATTTATCCGCATGTGAATTTGTATGGCTTCGGCCTCGGCCCGGAAAACATCAACCACGAGGGCCACAACCAGTCCGCCATGCGCACCCACCCGAGTTGGGGCGAGTGCTCCGGCATCTTCACCGGCCTCGCCGACGCCGCGCGCTTCACTGGCGGCGGCATCATCGATTTCGACCACGGTTTCGCCGTCGGCACTGATGGCATTCATCTTTCTCTGAAGAAACGTGGTGAGGCATATCATGTCACGTTGGAGACTCGTCTCGCCAATCTCAAACAACCCTGGGACAAGCCCTACGAGGTCGCACTCATGGTGCGTGGGAAAAAACGTCCCATCTATCTGAATGGCGGATTGGCAACGGTCGAGCAAAGCGACGACGGACCGGTCATCCGCCACCGGATCGTCCCGGACGCCAAATAAGACATGCCGTGAGCCCTTGAATACGTCCATCACACATCCATGAAGCCACCTGATAGCCCTCATTACCGTCAGCGCGTCCTGGGCATTGCCCGCGACCCTTCCCGCCGAAACCCCGGCGGCATTCAAAAAACTCCCGACCGAAGCCTGGTCGCCCGTCATTCCCGCTGACAAGAAGCTGTCACCGCAGTGGGAGAAATCGCTGTTCGATAACGTAATCGTCGCACCGTAATTGTAAGCTCCATCACATCACCATGACACATACTCGAAAAGCTGCTTCCCGAAGCTTCCTGATGCCGCGACGAATTATGCGCTCCTTGGGCGCGATCTTCTGTCTGATAAACCTGCTAGGTGCCACTCGACTGGTGGCAGAGGACAGTGATCGGACGGTCACCATCCAATCTTTGCTAGGTGAGATGACCGATCGTGACGCGCCCGCCCGCTGGCCCGCGCCGTGTTACGCCGGCAAGCAGGCCAGCAGTTGGGACCGCTCGCAAACCGGGCCGGATAATCCAGCCACCTGGTTTAACAACAACGACTACGACCAATTCATTCGCATCGAAGAAACTGCGGGGCGAAAGGAATACGTGATCATGGAAGACCCTGGTCCAGGCGCGGTGATCCGCATCTGGAAGCCGTTGGACATCGGGAATGAACTTCCAAAGCAAACCATACGTTTCTATCTGGATGGGTCTTCGGAGCCTGCCATTGAATCGGATTTCACGAAGCTTCTGAGTGGAAAGTCCATTTTTGAGGAACCGTTCTCGTTCATCGCATCCGATGAAAAAGACGCAGAGCAGCAGTTCTCTCTGCCGAAGGACTACAAGCAATTGGGAGGCGATCTCTACTTCCCCATTCCATATGGAAAGAGTTGCAAGGTGACGATCGAGGCTCACCCCAAGCCCGGAGACGCCCCGCATAACGTGTTTTTCTACATCATCAACTATCGGAGCTACCAGCCGGGCACAACGGTCAAGAGCTTCACCATGGCGGATTACAAGGCCTCCGCCGCTGAGGTGAAGCACGCCGCCGGGACGCTCAATCAACTGGATCATGTGGCGGAAGGGAAAGAACAGCGCAAGGAAGGAACCATCGAGCCCGGTGCCGAGTTGGCGATGGACTTGCCGGCCGGTGCCAACGCGGTGCGCACGCTGGAAGTTCAGATCGATCCTGCTGACGCTCCCCAAGTGCTGCGGTCGGCCGTGTTGGAGGCGTCCTTCGATGGCGAAGCCGCCATCTGGTGTCCAATCGGCGAATTCTTCGGCTGTGGCGCCCGGCTGAATCCCGTGCACGATTGGAGCCGCAGTGTGGAGAAGGATGGTAAACTGACATCCCGCTGGGTGATGCCCTATGGCAAGTCGGCCCGCGTGGCCATTAAGAACCATGGCAAGAAAAGCCTGACAGTGAAACTCGTCGCCTCGACCAGCGCGTTGCAGTGGGACGATCATTCGATGCACTTTCACGCCAACTGGCGCAGCCAATATCCGCTCAACACCCGCCCGATGTCGGACTGGAATTATATTCAGATTCAGGGCCAGGGCGTGTATGTAGGCGATACCCTCACCGTGTTTAGTCACGCTAAAGTGTGGTATGGCGAAGGCGATGAGCGGATCTATATTGATGGTGAAAAGTTCCCTTCTCATCTGGGCACCGGCACGGAAGATTATTACGGCTACGCCTGGGGGATGGCTCATCACTTCGATTCTCCCTTCATCTCGATGCCGCTGCGCGACGGCAGAGGTAAACAGGATTGGAGCGGCTACACGACGACCTCACGGCTGCGCTTGCTCGATGGCATCTCCTTTCAAAGCTCACTCAAGTTGGACATGGAAGTCTGGGGCTGGGAGAACACGAAACTAGGCTATGCTGTGGGGACGTTCTGGTATGCCAAGCCCGGCGCGACAAGCAATCTCGGACCTGCGGTGGATGAAGCGTCGGCCGAGCTGCCCACTTGGCCTTCAGCCGCGCCCAGCGCATTTCGCGAGGCCATCGAGTTTGAAAGCATGAAAGTGCTCGCCGCCACGCTGGCCTTGCCCGTCGAAACACAGCAGCTGGCCGGACTGCTGCCAGGTGAGTGGAGCGGTGGGGCGCACCTATTCGTTCGCGCGACGAAACCCGGTGAGTTTGTGGAACTCCTTGTTGCCGAGGGCATCGACGGCCCGCGCCGAATCACGCTGCATGCCACGAAGAGCTTCGACTATGGCCTCCTTCAATTCAGCGTCAATGGCAAGGCGGTCTCCCAGCCGTTCGACGGCTTCAACGGGCAACCGCAACCGAGTGGAGCAATCGACTTGGGCGTGTGCGTGCCCGTGGAAGGCCGCTTGGTGTTGCGGGTGGAGGTGGCAGGCCACAATCCGGCCTCGAAAGGCCATCTTTTCGGACTGGACTGCGCGGTGCTCTCCCCGGTGACCGGTCAGTAAAACGACGGTTTATCTTCACTTCATTCTACAAGACAGGCTTTTTGAGTAAAAACATCTTTAATGCCGCTCTCCAATGAAAAAACTCCCACCCAATCGTCGCTTCGCCCCGCCTTTCCATCCCGCTGTGTGCTGATCACGTGTGCTGCTCGCCTGTGGTGCCATGTGACGTGCGCGGTTTAATGCTGCATCCGGTCAAGAACCCTCCCAGCAAGCTCAATCCCTCCCCGGATGTCCCATCGGATTCGACAAGATCTAAAATATCAGATATTGCTAGAGAATGCTCTGCGTCGACATGTCAGCTCATGTATTGTGGCATGGATGGTCACTGCGTCATCAACCCCACGACACTGCGCACTTGTTCGAGTTCGACTCGATGAATTGAGAACTTGAGTTTCCTGAGCGGTGAATTACGAAAACAACTTCCGATCCAATGAGCGGAATTGGATCGCCTCCAGCACATCGTTGGAACGGATTTCTGGTGATCCTCCGAGATCGGCGAGAGTGCGCGCCACCTTCAGTATCCGGTCGTGGGCGCGGCCGGAGAAGCCCATTTCCTCCATGGCGTGTTCGAGGTAACCGGTGGACTCTGAATCGAGCCGACAGAATTGCTTCACCTGCCGTGGCGACATGGAAGAGTTCGTGCGCGCAGACGACTTCCGCAGCCGACCGAGCTGGATTTCCCGCGCCGCCATAACACGGCCGCGAATGACGGATGACGAGTCGCCGCCGCCTCCCTCAGAGGAAAGCTCGCGAAAGGTGACCAAGGGCACTTCGACGTGGATGTCGATCCGATCTAACAGCGGGCCAGAAATCCGCTGGCGGTAGTTTTCAATCTGCCGAAAAGAGCAACGGCACTGGCGTCCCGCAATTTCCCCTAAATTGCCCCAGTAACCGCAAGGGTGTGGGTTCCACTTTAACTGTAACCAGCATGAAACTAGAAAAACCATATTCCATAAGGGACAGCTGCGATGATGGACCAAACCTGAAGGATGTAAACGCTGCAGAATCTGCCACGAGGCCAAGGCACTCGACACAAAGGCAACGTTCTCGCCAAAGCATGTTGTAGGAGCGGCGCGGGCCGTACGTTCGACCCGGCGATCCGGCGAGGGGGTCGATTTAGGACGCTTACGTTTATGCGCAAGGTCCCGAGCCGCAGCAGAGAGGCCCGACCTGAGAAGGGGGTCAATTTTAGGACGCTTACTGTCTTGTGGAATGGTGGGTTGATCGTTTTTGTGAGACTGCGGGGACTAACCCCAGAGAAGCGGTGTATCGTTCTTGGTTCTTCGCCCAAAAAGAAATCCAAAAGAAATCTAGGCAAAACGATTTGGCAGGCTATGCTAGCACTTAATGTAGATAAATAATATACCCACAGCTTTCACTAAGCAAATCATCTAGCAACCCACCCATCCCTATGAAATTGCAACCCAATCCCAACGTATCCTGCTTGTTTGCCATTGCAGCAGGCATCCTGGCCGCATCACCCGCTCTGTTTGCTGCGGATCCCCTGCCGCCAACCGGCCAATTGCTGGCTTCCCAATGCTTCCAGTGCCACACCAACACTGGCGGCAAAACCGGTGGCTTTGATTCCATCACCGGAAAAAACGCCTCCGAAATCGTCAAGGAGATGAAGGAGATGAAAAACAAAACCATCCCTGAAGACATCATGGAACGCCACTCCAAGGGCTACACGGATGCTCAAATCCTTCAAATTGCGACTTACCTCGCCACCCTGCCGCCAACCGAGGACGACGGAAACGACGACTAAGAACATGCTAGGCAATCCAAACATAAAGGAACCCAATCAAATGAACTCTCTCAGCCGCCGCAATTTGTTAAAACTTCTTGGAAGTGCCAGCGCATTTTCCGCCATTCCCAATCTTGGCTTCGCCGCCACTCCTGCCACTGCGTGCCGCGTCGTCATCGTCGGTGCCGGTTTTGGTGGTGCCACTGCCGCCCGCTATCTCCGCCTCTGGGGTGGTGACAAGGTATCCGTCACTCTTGTCGATGCCAACGCCACGCATGACTCGTGTATCTTGTCCAACTTGGTGGTCACTGGCGCCATGACGATGAATCAAATCATGCTCGATCTGTCGGTCCTGCAAACCAGCTACGGCGTGAATTTGGTGCAAGGATTGGCCACAACCGTCGATGCCATCGCACGCACCGTGACCGTCCAATCCGCCGGTGGTTTGATTGAGTTGCCATACGACAAACTCATTCTTTCTCCGGGCATCGATTTCATCACGCCGCCGGGTTCCTACGATGCGACCTTGACTCCGCACGCCTGGGTGGCCGGAAAGCAAACGACATTACTACGTGACCAAATTGCGACGCTGAAAAAAGGTGACACCTTCGTCATGAATATCCCGAAGGCCCCGTATCGTTGCCCTCCTGGCCCATACGAGCGCGCCTGTGTGATTGCCGATATTATTCTGCGGAAAAAACTCAAAGGCAAAGTGATCGTGCTCGATGCCAATCCGGGCATCACTGCGGAGCCGGTGAACTTTGGAAACGCGTTCACAAAAACATTCAAAGGCATCGTGGATTACCGGCCGAATTCGGTCATTTCCTCCATCAATTCCGTGAACCGCAGCGTGACCACCAGCCGGGGAGTCATTAAAGGCAAGGTCTTGAACTATCTCCCAGAGATGAAGGCGGGTGGCATCGTTGCCGCCGCCGGATTGTTGGATGCGGGTGGTCGTTGGGCAGCGGTGGATCCGCTTACCTACGCATCGTTGAAAAATCCGGACATTCACGTGCTCGGAGATTCGCAAGCCACGGCCCAGCCAAAGTCCGGCACCATGGCCAATGCTCAGGCAAAAGTTTGTGCCGACGCCATTCTCCGCGCAATCAGCGGAAATCCGCCTGATCCGCAACCGATGACGACCTCTGCTTGCTACAGCCCGATCACTAATAATACCGCCTCATGGCTCACGGCGTCCTACCAATATGATTCCGCCACCCGTCAGATGAAACGGGTTGAGGCGTCCTTCGGGGAAGCCAAAAAACCGAGCACTGGTAATTATAGCGACATGTTCCGTTGGGCCAACAGCCTGTTTGCCGACACATTCGGCTAAGAAATCACCAACTGCGGTCTCGGAGAGCACCCCTGTTGGCTGTTCACGGAAATTTTTTGCACGCCGCCGGACGGCGAACATCGAGCACTTTTCTGAGCCTTTTCAACTTGGACTGCGTGCAGCCTGCTGCCGCTTTCTCCGAGACAGCCTGCTGTCAGGCGCGGAAGGGTGGGGGAGATGAGAAAGAAATTGCCGATTGCTCTGTGTTCCCATCATTCCACAAAACAGGCTTTTTGAGCAAAAACATCTTTATTGCCGCTCATCATTGAAAAAAATTCTCTCACAGATCGTCGCTTTAATTCGCAGCCGCCTTTCGGCTGCTCACCCTCCGGGCATGTCGTGTTCGCTCCTGTCCAAAAGCCCTACACGCCTTCGGGCTTTTTGCCCCGCCTATCCATCCCGCGGCGTACTGATCACGCGTGCTGCTCCCTGATTTCTTTGGTACGACAAGGCGGCAGGTAGTTGTCAGCGGTCACGACGGGGTTGCCGGTATGGTTTTCGAGTTCGAGCCGGGCGCGTTTGGCAATGCTGCCGCCGGTTTTGGCAGCATTTTCATTTTCCGTCATGCCAGTGGCATCGGTGGTTTCGGCGATCTGTCGGGTGGATAGCTCTGCGAGAGCTGTGAAGATGAGTTCTGCCTCGCTCATGTGGTCGCGCAGATTCTGGGTTTTGAGGTTTTTCAATTCCTTGTGGGATTTCACGCTGATTCCGCTCCATTCCTGATGGATAAGGTTGGTGAGGATGGCGTATTCCTCGCCCTTCTTGATCTCGTGTTCGGCCCAGTAATCGGTGAGCTTGTTGCGGGTTTCCTGCCCCGTCATGCGTTGCTGAATCCATTTCTCGCTGCGTCCGTGCTCTTGCCATGTGGCGCGGGCGCGTTCGAGCGAAAGCGCGGGGTCGGTCATTTCCTGCATCCGTTCATAACCGACCTTGGCGAGCCAGAGTTTGATCGGTTCGGCTTTGGGGCTGGGAACGCTCTGGACGAGGCGCAGCAGGGTCTCGGCATTGGCAACGTCCGTGAGGTAACTTTTGCCGTCGGCAGCGGGTAATTTCAGTTGGTTACAGTTTGTAACCAACTGACTTCCTTCCTTACCGAGGCGGTTTTTCAGAACCTTCCAGTAGTTTCGGGCCGCCTTGTAATCCGGCTGTTGCGTAAGAATCTGAACGATGTCCACGACGGAGAAAAACCAAGTTTCTGATTTTTCGTCGTAGATGCGGCGGATTTCATGATCCTCGAATATGGCAGGGATGATTTTCATGGCGGTGAGTTATGAAAACAATTTCCGGTCCAGCGAGCGGTATTGGATGGCTTCTAGGAGGTCGTTCGGGCGGATTCGCTCGGCTCCAGCCAAATCGGCGAGAGTGCGGGCTACTTTGAGGATGCGATCATGGGCGCGGGCGGAGAAGTTCATTTCCTCCATCGCGTGTTCGAGGTAGCCGGTGCCTTCAGCGTCGATTTGGCAGTGGATTTTCATTTGACGCGGGTTCATCGCCGAGTTGGTGGCGTTCCCGGATTTCCGAAAACGCTCGTCCTGGATTTTGCGGGCTTGCACGACACGCTCGCGGATGGTCTCGGACTTGTCTCCGGTGGCCGTATACGAGGATAAGTCCCGGAAATCCACCAATGGCACTTCAACGTGCAAATCAATCCGATCTAACAGCGGCCCGCTGATCCGTTGGCGGTAGTTTTCGATCTGGCGTGACGAGCAGCGGCACTGGCGTTTGGAGTCCCCGTAAAAACCACAAGGACAGGGGTTCATCGCAGCAACGAGCATGAAGTTGGCTGGAAATGTCAACGAGCCGGCTGCGCGGGAGATGGTGACATCCCGGTCCTCTAACGGCTGTCTCATTACTTCGAGCGTTTGGCGACGGAATTCCGGCAATTCGTCGAGAAACAAGACGCCATGGTGGGCGAGAGAGACTTCGCCGGGGCCGGGATTGGTTCCGCCACCTAGCAACCCGGCGTCGGAGATCGTGTGATGGGGTGAGCGGAATGGCCGGGTGGTGAGGAAGGCGCGTTTGGGATCTAGCAAACCGGAGATCGAGTGGATTTTCGTGGTTTCGATGGCCTCGTCCTCGGTCATATCCGGCATGATCGTGGGGATGCGTTTGGCGAGCATCGACTTCCCAGTACCTGGCGGGCCGACCATCAGAAGATTGTGATTTCCGGCAGCAGCGACTTCGAGGGCGCGCTTGACCATGTGCTGGCCGCGGACCTCGTCGAAATCGACTTCATAGTGGCGGTGGGAATTGAAAAACGCCTTGCGGTCGAGATGGAATGGCTCAATGAGAATTTCACCGATGAGAAAATCCCACGCCTCCTTCAAATTGCGGATCGGATAGACGTGGATGCCTTCGATCACGGCGGCTTCAGGCGCGTTCGCCGCGGGCACGAGCACGCGCGTGCGGCCACGGCGCTTGGCTTCCAAGGCGATGGATAAGACCCCTTTGACCGGCCTAACGGCACCATCGAGGCCGAGCTCGCCGACGACGCAGCAATCGTCGCATTGAAATGGCTTCGTCCGACTGGCCGCGACCATCGCCAAGGCGATGGGTAGATCGAACGACGGACCTTCCTTTTTTAAATCCGCAGGCGCGAGATTTACGGTTTTCACCCCGTCGTCCAAGAACAAGGCAGATGCCCCGATGGCGGAAATCACCCGTTGTGAAGACTCCCTAACCGCCGCGTCAGGCAGTCCAACAATAATGACTACCGGTTTGTCCGCGCCGCGCGCATTGACCTCGACTTCGACTTCCCGGGCCTCGACGCCGCGCAGAGCTGCTGAAAATAAACGTGTGATCATGTGAACACGCAAACATTGGGTATTACGTCACCAACTGACAAGAGAAAATGACACCCAATACATCGGCGTCGAGGCGGCATTCGGTGACCCGGACTCATTGAGGAATTCGTCCTGTTATCGGACATGCGGACAGGCACTCTCTGGATTCTCCGCTCCTCGACCATCCGTTCGCCGAAGACAAACTGACTCCCCCGGGCACTCCGTCGAAAAGCGTCCCCTCAAGTCCACTGACAATTCCGTGTAAAAATCGAACGGATCAAGCAGTAGCTCGGAGATATTCTGTCGGTAATTCTCGATCTGCCGGGTGGAGTAGCAGTGGCATTGCCTTTTCGAGTCTTCGTAATAACCACATGGGTGTGGGTTCCAGTTTAGGTGAAACCCGCATGAAACCAGAAAAACCATATTCCATAAGGAACGACCGCGGTTATGAACCATTGCCTGAAGGATGTAAACGCCACCGAATCTGCCACGGGGTTAACTGGCTGCGCTTCTGGATAACGAACCTCTCGCCTGCGCTGGCAGCGAGTAAAACCGTTTTGCAAGCGGGTCATGCTGCCCGACATCTGGCAAGTGGACTCCTGCTTCTTTGTAGCTTTTCTTTTACATGCTTATTTGACAGGGGGTTCGCCGGGCCTTGTCAAACAGCCTCGGTTCGCCCATCATTTCCCCATCGATTCAGAAATTCCAACTCCAGAAGTCTTTGAAGGTCGCAGCAAGATCCTGGTGCGCTCGATTTGTGTCGGGGGTGACATCGATACCCGTTCGCTTCGCAAGGCCCCCAGTTTGTCGGCCTCTCCCCTGACGCTGGAGGCGGGGCGTTGTGGCTGTGCCGTGGTTTTCCGCTACGCCGTGATCGTGTTCTTCCAGGTGGAGCCCATGGAAGAGACCACCTTTCTCGACGGCTTGCGCCCGCTCATCCAACGACCATCCGCCGATCCGATGGTCGAGGAAATCGAACTCGCGCTCTCGACCACGGGACGCGAGAGAGTGGAGGGAGACACGCTATTTATCCCGGATTTCTCCCTGCCGACCCTCCAGGTGGTGGCTGAGGTGCTTGCCCGCAGTGTCGTATTGGAACGCTTCGAGGGGCGTGTGGGATCCACCTTTGAAACCCTCCAGCCGATGGCGGCCAGCCTCGGCAGCGGCCGTCTCACTCGTGCGAACTACAGCAAGCTCCTCAAACACCTCGGCGATGTCTTGTTAGACCAGCAGGAGATGGTTGGCCGCGTCGCGGTATCCGACAAGCCGGACGTGCTCTGGGAGCACCCGGAATTGGAGCGCCTTTACGCCCGCATCACCGACGAATTTGAAATCGCCGACCGTTTCGAGGCGGTCGAGTCCAAGCTCGAACTGATTGGCCGCACGGTCCAGACTGCCATCGATCTGGTCCAGTCCCGCCGCTCGCTGCGAGTGGAATGGTATATCGTGATCCTGATCTTGTTTGAAATCGCGCTGACGCTGTATGAAATGTTCGTCAAGGGACATTAGCGGCCCGCCTCTGGGCACTTGCGGCTGTGAGGAAATTGAAACCATTGCGAACGTGACCACACGGTGGATGACGTGGCATCATCCCAAATTCCCCGTCCACCGGGCCAACCCATTGGCTCTTTCAGAAGCCACCCGGAGAAAGCAAAGTCCTTGGCAGAGTCATGATTGCCTGGGTTGGGATTTCGTTCTGCGGGTCAACCTACTTGGCCTTCGGCACGGTAATCAGCAGCATGTCCTTCTTCCGGTCCACTGCGAGCTTGTCGGCATCGACCGGGCCCGGCATCGTGATGCTCTGGGAATACTTCGCTTTCCGCTTGAGGACTAGGCCATCCTCTGTCTGCTCTGTGGTCTCCTCGGCCACCGCGTCGATCTTGAGGATCCGGCCGCCTTCGACCACGACCTTCACGTTTTCCGCATCGCGATCCGGCAGATAGGCGCGGACCACATAGTTGCCGTCCTGCTCCTGTAGTTCGACTGATGAACCGAATCTCGCTTCATCGAAGAGGTCTTTGAATTCGGGCAGATCGCCCAACCGGTCAAAGCCCTCCTGAAAGATCTGGTCCATTTCCCGGCGCATGCGATTCATGCGGTCCAACAGGTCCCGGTCCCATCTATCGACCGGCGGTGCCAGGCGTATCGGGGGACTTGATTCGGCCTTGGGAGCAGGTGTTGCCGCAGCGGCGGCTTTGGCGACATGAACGGTGATGAGATTCTCTTTCTGGTTGATTTCGATCATGGGGCTTGCGTCGGATGACAGGCCTCCGAGAACGATGGTTTGTTCATAGCGTCCGGCTTTTTCGTCGGCCGGGGCAACGATATGGAGCTTGTTGCCCTCAACCAAGGTGACTTCGACTTTTGCTACATCGCGGCCCGGAAGATGAAGCCGGAGAATATAGCTGTCGTTTTGTTCGCGCAGGTCCACAGACGCGGTCGAGACGGAGTTTCCGGAGCGGTTCCCAGCCTCCACCGAGTTGCGCAGCTCATGCCATGTTTGATGGAACCTCTTGGTCATCTCGTCCCGCATTTTGCGCGTCTTTTCGACCAAATCGACAGAGTGGGGGGACGTGGACTTGTGATCGGCGGCTGCGGACCGGCTTGCCGCTGGCAGGATGAGCATGGCACCGGCAATGACAAGGACCGGAATCCGGCAGGCGGATGGTTGCAGAAATGACTTTCTCATGGTATTGGATGGCATTGATGCCATGGACATTCTGTTCTTGAGTCCATGACTTTTCAATTGGTGGACACACTCATCATCGCTAAGCATACATACTAAGGCGGATGTGCGGGATTCCCGCATAAAGCCCGAGCTGTGGCGGAAGACGGGTTCCTGAGTTATACTGAATTCGGAATCCGGAGACATCACAGTAGCCTCCATGAAAATCCATCATCTCAATGTTGACGAATCTTTCGCCAGCCTGAACAGCGGGCCTGCGGGTCTGGATGACGCGGAAGCCGCCCGGCGGCTTGCGGAGTTCGGCGGCAATCAAGTCGAGGAAATCTCGCGGGAACCCCTGATCCTGACTTTCGCGCGGGAGTTCATCCATTTTTTCGCAATCATCCTGTGGATCGCCGCGCTGCTGGCGTTTTTCGCCGAATGGAACGAACCGGGTCAGGGCATGGCCGCCTTGGGGGTTGCCATCATCGGCGTGATCCTAGTCAATGGCATGTTCTCCTTCTGGCAGGCTTATCGGGCGGAACGAACCCTGGCAACACTCAGGAAACTGCTGCCCCATTCGACCAAGGTGATGCGCCGCGGAGTGGTCCGGTTGGTCCCCGCCGCAGACCTGGTCCCCGGTGATGTGATCCTGCTCGAATCCGGCGACATCCTGCCGGCGGATTGCCGTTTGTTAGAGGGTTTCGGCCTGCGGGTCAACAATGCGACCATCACTGGCGAGTCACTTCCTGTCGCGTGCGATGCCGGACCTTGCGATGAGGCGGATCCGATGCGAAGTCACAACCTTCTTTTTGCGGGAACTTCCCTCGTTTCAGGCGAAGCACGGGCCTTGGTCTTCGCCACCGGCTCCCATTCGGCCCTCGGACAAATCGCCAGACTCACCCAGGAAACCGACGACACGGTTTCACCGTTGCAGCACGAAATCGTCCGAGTCAGCCGGATCGTGGCGATCATTTCACTCTCGCTTGGCGTGCTGTTCTTCTTCATCGGTCAGGCGATTGGGCTGTCGTTCTGGTCGAACTTCATGTTTGGCATCGGCATCATCGTCGCCAATGTGCCGGAAGGCTTGCTGCCGACGGTGACGTTGTCGCTTGCCATGGCATCCCGGCGCATGGCCGCGCGCAATGCCTTGATCCGCCACCTGCCTGCCGTCGAGGCGCTCGGTTGCACGACGGTGATCTGCACGGACAAGACCGGCACGCTCACCCTCAACCGGATGAGCGTCAGGAGGATTTTCGCCCATGATCGGATGATGGATGCCACACCGGAGAACCTCGCCGCACTGCGGGAAACATGCGCGCGGCTTTTCGAAGTGGCTATGTGTTGCCACGATCTGAAAAAATCCGACGGCGGCTGGCTGGGCGATCCGATGGAGGTGGCGCTGGTGCAAATGGCGCAAACCGCGCTTGGACCGCAGCCGGTTGGCGAGCGAGTGAACGAGATTCCCTTTGATTCGCAGAAAAAGCGGCTCTCCACGATTCATGCCTCCGCTGGCGGGACGATCCTTTATTGCAAGGGGGCTCCGGAAGTGGTGCTGGAGCGATGCACGCATGCGGTGTCCGCCAGCGGGATCACCCGTCTCACCGCCAGCCATGCCGCCGTTTACAAGACTGCCGCCGAACGCATGGCGCAGTGCGGCCTGCGCGTGCTAGCATTCGCCTGGCGGGAACTGGAGGCAAGCACCGATCCGGCTACCGCCGATCGCGACATGGTCATGGCAGGACTCGTCGGCCTTGAGGATCCTCCGCGGCCGGAAGTCGCCGGTGCGCTGCGACAGTGCCGCGAGGCGGGCATCAAGGTGATCATGGTCACCGGTGACCATCCCCAGACCGCAACGGCCATCGCCCGCGAAATCGGCATGATCCACTCGGACAACCCGGTGGTCATCACCGGCACCCAACTTTCGCGCCTGTCCAACATCCAACTCCAACTCGCTCTCGATGCCCCGGAAATCCTGTTTGCCCGCGTGCAGGCCGAACAAAAAATGCGCATCGTCGCGGCGCTCAAGAAGAAACGCGAGATCGTGGCGGTCACCGGCGATGGAGTGAACGACGCGCCAGCGCTTCGCAAGGCTGACGTGGGCATTGCCATGGGACTTGCCGGCACGGATGTCGCGCGCGAGTCGGCCGACATCATCTTGTTGGATGACAACTTCGCCAGCATTGTGGCGGCGATCGAGGAAGGCCGTGCGGTGTTCTCCAACATCCGCAATTTCCTAACCTACATCCTGACTTCCAACATACCGGAAATCATCCCCTACCTTGCCTTCGTGATCCTGCGAATACCGCTCCCGCTCACTGTGGTCCAGATCCTCGCCGTCGATTTGGGAACCGACATGTTGCCCGCCCTCGGCCTTGGTGCCGAACCGCCGGGCAAAGGCGTCATGAAATCCCCGCCCCGGCCCAGGGCGGATCGACTGCTGAACAGGTCCCTGCTGTGCCGCGCCTATCTGTTTCTCGGGCCCATGCAGGCCATCGCCGCCATGTGTGCCTATGCCTTCGTGCTCCGCCACGGGGGATGGACTTTCGGCCAATCCCTGCCGCCGACGGATCCCCTCTATCTGCAATCCACCACCGCCTGCCTGAGTGCGATCGTGCTGATGCAGGTGGCCAATGTCTTCCTTTGCCGCAGCGACCGCGATTCGCTGTTCACCCGCAGGCATTCAAGCAACCCACTGATCCTGGGGGGCATTGCCGCGGAGTTGCTGATCATCCTGCTGATCAATTATACAGGCTGGGGCAACATGCTTTTTGGCACCGCTCAGATCGGCGCGGACGTCTGGCTTTTCATCCTTCCGTTCACGATCGCGCTGATTGTCCTGGAGGAATTTCGCAAATGGCTCCGCCGCCGATTCACTATATCCGCAGTTTGAGAGCCATGACCTTTCAAATCCATTGGACAGGCGGATAATTGCCGCCCATAGCCGCTCTGAAGAAGGCCGGGATTCCGTATTCCGGCGTGCCCTCCGGCGGGTTCTTTCAAAACCTGCTGGTGTGGCTGCTGCCCGCCGCCCTGCTGTTCTGGTTCTGGTCATTCATGTTCCGGCGCATGGGAAATCTCGGCCAAACCCGTTCGGGCCACTTGCGGCGGATGAGGTCATGCAGCGCGATTGCAGCGAGCAGACCGCCCGTGAGATCGAACAAGAGGTCAGACAAATTCTGGACAAAGGCTACGCCGAGGCCAAATCCTTGCTAACGGAACATCGGAACGAACTCGAACACGTGGCCACGGTTCTGCTCGAAAAGGAAACCCTGGATGCCGCGAACCTGCGGGCGTTGGTCGCAACCAATGACGCACCTCCGGAAACCGCCGCCGTTCCCTAACTTCAGCGCTACGGCTTGTCACATGCCGGAACGAATCGATGGCCGCCCTTAGCGGCCTTGCCGGAAGTCCTGGAGCTCGCTATCGCTATCTCGGCATTCTGCTTCGACAAGTCCTTTAGGCTTTCCTCCCGATCACTATCAGATATTCTCCAAAGCAGTCCAAGCGCTGAGCCTTATCTCAACCCACAATGATCCGAGTCGGATCACCGAGTCCGCGACTTCCAAGAAAAGAACAACATATCTCAAAAAGTGCATCACCCCGAAGCAGCCGCCCGCGAGACAATCGACGCCCTTCTGGGTGCCGCGGGCTGGGCGATCCAAAACATCGCCTCGCTCAACCTCCACGCATCCCGCGGTGTCGCTGTCCGCGAAATGCAGTCCCACGGCGGCCCAGCCGATTACATCCTCTTCGTCGACGGCAAGGCTCTCGGCATCGTCGAGGCCAAGAAAGAAGGCACCACCCTCTCCGCCGTCGCCGAGCAATCCGCCCGCTACACCGCCGCGATGAAGTGGATCCCGCAGCGCTGGGCCGATCCTTTGCCCTTCACCTACGAGTCCACCGGCGTCGAAACCAACTTCCGCGACCAGCGCGACCCCGACTCCCGCTCGCGCCCGGTCTTCGCCTTCCACACTCCCGAGCACCTGCTCGAGCTCGTCCAGCAGCCCGATACCCTCCGCGCCCGCCTCAAGGCCCTACCCACGGCCCATCCGCTTGCTGGGCCCGCAGGGCAACCGGATCAAACGTCACGTTTGCGCGAGTGCCAGATCGACGCTGTCACCAGCCTCGAGAAATCCCTCGCCGCCAACCGCCCGCGCGCCCTCATCCAGATGGCCACCGGCTCCGGCAAGACCTTCACCGCCGTCACCCAGGCCTACCGCCTCATCAAGCACGCCGGTGCCAGGCGCATTCTCTTCCTCGTCGACCGCGGCAACCTCGGCCGCCAGACCGTCAACGAATTCCAGCAATTCACCACCCCCGACGACGGCCGCAAGTTCACCGACCTCTACAACGTCCAGATGCTCGGCCCCGGCGGCATCGATCCCGTCTGCAAGGTCACCGTCTCCACCATCCAGCGCCTCTACTCCCAGCTCTCCGGAAACGCCACCTTCGACGACGAGGCCGACGAGCACTCCGGCTACGAAGCCGCAGGAGCCACGGCGGGCAAGGACCCGCTGGAAGTGCGCTACAATCCCAAGATCCCCATCGAGTCCTTCGACTTCGTCATCGTCGACGAATGCCACCGCTCCATCTACAACCTGTGGCGGCAGGTCATCGAATACTTCGACGCCTTCCTCATCGGGCTCACCGCCACTCCCAGCAAGGCCACCCTCGGATTCTTCGACCGGAACCTCGTCATTGAAAAACGCCGAAGGCTTGTAGGCGTTTTGGACGGAGTGAGCGGAGCGAACGCAGCCCGCAGGGTGAGCAGGCGGGCGGAGCCTGCGAATCAATACCCCTACGTGCAGGCCGTCGCCGATGGCGTGAACGTCGGCTACGACATCTACCGGATCAAAACCGAAGTCTCCGAGAAAGGCGTCACCGTCAAGGCGGGGCACGACTACCAGAAACGCGACCGCCTCACCCGCGCCAAGCGCTGGGAAATCCAGGAAGCCGAGGAAACCTATCAGAAAACCCAGCTCGACCGCTCCGTCGTCGTCCCCGATCAGATCCGCACCATCATCCGAACCTTCCGGGAAAAACTCTTCACCGAGATCTTCACCGACCGCCCCGCCCGTGCCAAGGCCATGGGTCTCGACGAACCCTGGGTGCCCAAGACCCTCATCTTCGCCAAGGACGACAGCCACGCCGAGGACATCGTCGACATCGTCCGCAAGGAGTTCGGCAAGGGAAACGACTTCTGCAAAAAGGTCACCTACCGGGCCAGCGGGAAATCCGAGGACATCATCAAGGCCTTCCGCACCGCCCCGGAGTTCCGCATCGCCGTCACCGTGGACATGATCGCCACCGGCACCGACATCAAGCCGCTCGAGTGCCTGCTCTTCCTGCGCGATGTCCGCTCACAGCTCTACTTCGAGCAGATGAAAGGGCGGGGCACACGCACCATCGATCCCGACGTCCTCGCCAGCGTCACGCCGGATGCCGGAGGGAAAACTCGCCCCGCCATCGTGAACCTCGGCCTGAGTCTGCCGTGTAGATGGATGAGCCAAGACCCTGAACCCCTATCCTTCGTGTGACGAGCTCTCAAGACACAGACGAGAAGAAAGACTTCTTCGTCAGCTACTCCTCCCCCGACAAAGAGTGGGCGGAGTGGATCGCATTCCAACTGGAGGCGCATAACCACTCTACAGTTCTCCAAGCTTGGGATTGGGGGCCGGGGAGCAATTTTATCTTCGAGATGCAGAAGGCGGCCCGCACATGTGAAAGGACGATTCTCGTGCTATCGCCTGCTTTTCTCGAAGCTATCTTCACCCAGCCCGAGTGGGCTCAGGCGTTTCGCCGTGATCCTACGGGGGAAAAACGCATACTAATACCAATCCGGATTCAGGAATGCGAACTGGAAGGTTTTTTTGGTCCGCTGGTTTACATCGACTTTCTTGCAGAGAGGCCACCAGAAGTTCCCAATCTTCGGGAGCACCTGATTGATCTACTGCTTGATGGTATACAGCGTGGACGAAGAAAGCCCAACTCTGAGCCGCCAGTTCCGGCTTTTAGAATTGCGACTGAAGACCGCCGCACACTATCTCGGGAAGCGGTGGCACTTACGAACACGGAGAGTCTGGCCGGCCACCTTCCTGATCGGCCACGGACAGACAACCGCAACGTGATCTTCGGCCAAAGCCGCAAGACGTTTCTCGAAAGCCTCGACAGAGAGTGGCTTCAGACCCGACGTGTGGTGGCACTTATGCAGGGATTTCCGGGCACTGGCAAAACTCAGATAGCGTCGTCGATTGGGTCCGATGGGTGGATCATCCCGGATCCAGTTCAGGTAGGTGTTGAGTCCGAAGATCGCGAAACGGATCTTTTTATGGATCTGGCGTCTTCGCTCGAAATCCAAGGAGTTGATGAACTAGCGCAAGACCTCGCGAAGGGAGGAGGGTCAAACCCACTCGAGGTTCTTCGACGGGTCATTGCGAAAAAGAAGGTTTTGCTAATCATTGATGAGTTTCAGCGTTTTTTTCCCAAAGAGCACACCTGCCCTCCCGATAACTGGCAGGAGTTCATTGAAAAGTTGAACAACTCCCCGGCTTCCGAAGGCAAAGTCCTTTTGATTAGCAACCGGATCGTCATGCAGGACAGGTGGAACGAAGGGTGCGTCGTGAAAGAGCTTCAAAGTCTGCCTGACAAGGAAGCTGCCGATTTTTTTCTCGAGTGCCTCCTAGCGTGCAACGTAGAAGATCGCGTTCCTCGTAGGCGATTAACTGAGGTAGCCCGTAGACTTGGTGGAAATCCAAGGGCGCTTAAGACTTTAGTGGCGAGCTTGATTCATTTTAGCATCGATGAACTACTCTCTGAGTTGCCGGAGGAACTAGAGACCGGGGACGTTAGCATTGACTCACAGCTCCTGGAACGTTTTGAACACGGGCTGATCTCTCGGGCGATTGATCGGCTCAGTGCTGAAGAGATCCAGTTTATGCGCTGTCTGGCGGTCAATCGCCAGCCAATTGGCCGCAGTTTTTACTCAACCCTCACTGGCCGATATCCAGATTGGAAGAGGATGCGTAGCATGCTGATCGACCGATTCTTGATTGATGCGAGAAACGATGGTGACGCGATGCATCCGTTAGCACGGGAGATAGCGGTCACACGCCTCCGCGAGGACCGCGAAATCTGGCAGAGCGCGCATAGTTGTGCGGCAGACTACCACCTTGAATTATTCCGTTTTGGATCGAAAGGGCTCGGTCGGCAGCGAGCAGCTTCTTTCGTTGAGGTTAGACACCATCTTTTTGAGGCAGGACGACTACGCGAACTCTCAGACGTTAGCGCGAGGATGAGGTCGTTCGTCTTGTCGCGCGTGCCAATGCCAACGCTCTCTAAGGTGCCTCGGACCACTGAGATTCTTGAGGAACATATCGTCTTGATTGAATCGCTCCGCGACGACGAACGATCTAAGGGCCTTGACTACCACCTGGCGCTTTGCCTGAAGGAGAGGAATCGTCCGGGTGATTACGATAAGGCGCTTGAACACGCTCGAGTAGCTGTAGGGCCAGGGGTTTATTACTCCGTTTGGTTGCTTCTTGCGGACCTTGAATTCAGCTTGAATGGAGCTGAGGCGATGATGGGTGCGGCAAGGCGCGCCCTCAGTAGTCTTGGTTCCGGGTCGAACGCGTTCGCAATCTATCACCACTGCGCGGACTTGCTGGACAAAGACGGGCGGACTGAGGCGGCGATTGCATTCCTCGAGAATGCCATCCGCACATCAGGCGTCCAGTGCAAGTCGTCGTTAGTTGCGATGTGCGTCCGGTTTCTAGAGCAAGTCGGAGATACCGAGAGGGCGAACGGGATACTTGCTCGGGAACTTGAAGGTGGAAAGCGTAAGGAAGAAGGAGTTGTTTTTGCCCAGTGGGCCTCAATGCTCATTAGCCAAGGCAAACCAGAAGAGGCCGTCTGCTTGCTTGATCGGGCGATTTCCCGGGAAGGAATTACCAAGCTGTTTTCACTTTACCTGATTAAAGCAAGAGCGCTCGTTTCCGTTGGGAAAGCAGAGGCTGCTATGGTGTCACTCCGTGAAGGTATCGTTGACAAGCGTGTGATTGATCCGGTGGAACTCTTTCGAGAGCTTGCCAAGTTGCTCGCGATCGAGGGGAAGGTTGATGAGGCTGTTGAATTGCTTGAATCTGCAGTTACCCACAAGTCGATTCGTAACACCGCTCCATTGTTTCATTCCACAGCGGGCATCCTTGAGAAGGCAGGAGAATACGATCTAGGTGCAAAGCTCTTGGGTAGAGCCCTCCGAAAGCCGGAATTACAAAACGATCCTACGATCTACCTAGCGTGTGCTAAAATGCACTTCAGAGCGCGAGACTTGGAGAAGGCCGAGGAGGTGTTGCGACTGGGGTTGGGCAGACGAAAGCTTCGAGAGAGAAACCAAATCATCGTAAAGCTCGCCGAGATCATCCACAGAAGAGAGGCTACCAGCGAGGCAATCGCAATGCTCAGCACTGCGATTGATGAAGAGACTGATCCCCGCCACATAGGTAAGATCTACCAATACTGCTCGGAATTGCTTGAGGGATCTGGCGACCTTGTTGGCGCTGAGAATGTCCTACGGAGAGGTCTTGATGCCCCTGCGATAAGTGACAAAAATGTGCTTGTCCAGGGGTTGGCCAAGAATCTCGCAAAGCAAAAGCGACCTCAGGAGGCCGTGGATATGCTTCTAGAGGCAGTGCGGTGGCCTGGGATTTCGGGGATCGTGATTCTCTATCAAAGCTGTGCGAAAATTTTAGCGACGGAGGGAAGGATTTGGGACGCGATCAAGATCCTCCGCGAAGGGATGGAAAATAAGACTATAGGAAATCTGGGATCATTGTTCACCCAGTGCGGGGAACTTTTGGCCAGCGTGGGGAAACTCCCTGACGCTATCGAACTGGTGCGCCAGGGGATCAAGGAGTTTCCGAATGATCAGAGTCTAAAGCAGTTGCTCGGAAGGTTAACCCAACAGCGTCGGAGATGACTGACGTGCAAACATCATTCGCACTTGCCGCGGATCATTCGGCGAAACTTTACGGTAAGCTTGTTCAAGTTTGGCGTTCAGCCTTTCCGTGTGTATCTCCTCGTCCCCGGCGATCACTTTGTTATCCATAATCACTAATTCCATGTCGAAATCTTTCCCATTGTCCCAGCCTCGATTTGAAGCGCTCCTTTACCGCCGCTCTCCGTTCACATGGTTTTTATTTCGAGAACTGGAGTGGTGGGCAAACGAGGGCGAGAACCTGATCGCCACAATCACGCTCGACGCAATCGATGACGACTACGCCTACGTGGTGCTCGGACGCGACGAGACCGGTGTTTTCCGGGGCGTCGCGAACATGGTTTCATTTGAGACTCAGGATGCCGCCCGCGAGGCCATGTTGGCCAAGATGGCGGAACTCTCTGCCAGCGGTGATCAGGAGTTTCCGCAAGGCGACAACAATAAGAAAAAGCACGAGATTTTGGTTCCAAGCGTTCCCGAAGAGAAACTGAACCCCAACTTTCAGATTCTGGCGACCAGCGTCGCATACTCACCCGCGCAGGGGATTGTCAAAGAACTCTCATTCGCCTTCACGGATCTTGATGGGAATTATCGGAAGGATTTCCAAACCACCGGCTTCGATGGCCGGCTTTGGGAGCTCTACCTCTACGCCGCCTTCTACGAGCAGCGTTTCCATATCGACGATCAGCACTCCGTTCCGGATTTCATCATCGAGCGAGGAGAGTTGAAAATCGCGATCGAGGCCGTAACGGTCAATCCAACGCCTGATTCGACACCGCCTACACCGAAGACCCCTGCAGAGGAACTTGAACTCTGCCAAGACTACATGCCGATCAAGTGGGGCAGTCCCTTGTTCAGCAAGTTGCAGAAGCGCTATTGGGAGAAAGAGCAGGTGAAAGGCATTCCGTTGGTTTTCGCGATCCACGACTTTCACGGCCCCGGAAGCATGGTGTGGTCTCTTCCAGCTTTAAGCGATTGTGTGTTTGGCATACGTTGCGGTGAGGACGGAAAGGACTATCCCGTGGACTTCTACAACTACGGTGAGAAGAAAAACATTCCCGCCGGATTCTTTAGGCAGCCTGATGCGGAAAACATCTCGGCTGTGATCGCCTCGAACGAAGCGACCCTGACCAAATTCAACAGGATGGGCAAAATCGCCGGTTTCGGCAATCCCGATGTATTCATCGCCCGCGCTGGCGCAGCACTCGACCTCGAAACGAACGAATGCGGGGAGTATCGCTCGCTCACTGAAATCGGAAAAGTAACTGAGATCTGGTCGGCAGGTTTATGGGTGTTCCACAATCCAAACGCGAAGATTCCGCTGCCTCTGGAAGCTTTTCCAAATGCGATCAATGTGTTTCTCGATGAAAGCGGTCAACGAAACTACAGAAGCACCCAACGATTTCACGTCCTCAGATCGGTTTCCCAAGTGATTGCACCATCGGCCTCAGAATGATCACGTCGCGTCCGCTCATCCGCGCCATCGTCGATGTCATGGCACCCAAGCCCGGGCAGGTGATCGGCGACCCCGCCTGCGGCACCGGCGGCTTCCTGCTCGCCGCCCACGACTACATTTCCCAGCACAATAAGCTCAGCAAGCCGGAGATGAAGCACCTCCGCACCCAGGCCCTGCGCGGCACCGACATCGTTCCTGGCGTCGTCAGCCTCTGCGCCATGAACCTCTACCTGCACGGCATCGGTTCCACCGCCGACGCCAACGATCCACCCGTCGACCGCGCCGACGCCCTCGCCCAACCCAGCGGCAGGAAGTTCGACATGATCCTCGCCAACCCGCCCTTCGGCAAAAAAGGCGGCTACACCATCGTCGGCGACGACGGCAAGATCAGCACCGAGAAGCAGGAATACGAGCGCGACGAATTCTGGGCGACGACCGCGAACAAACAGCTCAACTTCCTCCAGCACATCGTCAGCGAACTCAAGGTCGGAGGCACGGCAGCCGTCGTCCTCCCCGACAACGTCCTCTTCGAAGGCGGAGCCGGCGAAACCATCCGCCGCGAACTCCTCAAACGCTGCAACGTCCACACCCTCCTGCGCCTTCCCACCGGCATCTTCTACGCCCAAGGCGTGAAGGCCAACGTCCTCTTCTTCGAGCGCAAGGAAGCCAGCGAAAAGCCCTGGACCAAAGACCTCTGGATCTACGACCTCCGCACCAACCAGCACTTCACCCTCAAGACGAATCCGCTCGCCAACAAAGATCTTGAGGACTTCAAAGCCTGTTATGGCTGTAGCGTCGGTGTGTCACCGTCGCTGGAATCCGGCGGTAAGAATGCGAAGGCTTCGAAAAATGAACCAGCGACGGTCACAGACCGACGCTACAACCGCAAGGAAACCGAGCGTTTCAAGAAATTCACCTACGCCGAGATCGTCGCCCGCGACAAAGCCAACCTCGACATCCTCTGGCTCAAGGACGACAGCCTCGAAGACAGCGAGAACCTCCCGGCTCCGGCATTGCTCGCAGCAGAGATTGTTGAGAGCCTGGAAGCTGCGCTGGAGGAGTTCCGGGCGGTGGAGGAGTCGCTGGCTCCTAGTGCCGAGTAATCGGTGGGAAGTCTTGGGTTGTTGGGCGGCCTAGGGAGTGTCCTCCAAGGCAGTGGTCGCAAAGGCCTCGACCGTGACAAGGCCGCAGGATCGGAGTGGTATGGCTGGGAACAAGGTCGCGGGATCGGTGCCGATGTTTTGCAGCGCCTGACGCACCTTTTGGAGCTTGAGGATTCTTTTGAGAAGCTTGAGTTCGTTGACGAGCGCGCGTTGGGTGATGCGTCCTTCGGTTGCTTCGCCGAGCAAGCTCTCAAAATGCGCGGGAAGAACAAACGTAAGCATCCGGACGTGCTTTTCATCCTGTCGGCCGATCTGGTCGAGCCCGAGGAGGCAGCAGCATTTGCTCTGGAAGAGAAAGATCGGGTCGATCACGCGGATTTCGCCGATCACAAGAGCCCGTTCCATGAGCCGGGGAAGAGTTTCCTGAGGAACGCCGTAAACCGAGGTCATGAGATCCACGGAAACCACGGGCGAAGTATTCAGGGAGAGGATGCCCAATTGCCCGTCGGCGGGGGAGGTTCCGACAACAAGCTTGCCGATCCCGGTTTTGGTGCGGATGTATTGGAACGCATCATAGCTCACCCAGATATCGCAATCCTTGGAGGTGAAGGGGCGGAACGATATCAGATCGGCTTCGGCGTCCATTCCGCTGTAGAATTCCGCCCAGAAGTTAACTGCCTGCCCACCTCCGAGAAAATAGTCGGCTTTGCTGGCGCCGAGATCCCGGAGAAAGGCCGCGTAGTCGCTGATCCGGGTTTCAGGCATGATCAGCGCCCGATGGCTTGCTTCAGATTCGAGATGCGCGCGTTCCTGAAGAAGTCCTCGGGGAAAATGGAGTTTTCCCGCTGCAGAACGGCGGGATCCTCGCCGGCCTTGAGGCGTTCCTCATCGGCACGGCGGGAAGCACGCTTCTCCGCGTCGCGCGATTCACGATTGAATTTTTCCGATGGTTTCATGGCTGCCGGTTTGTTGACTCCGTCTCTCTGACGCCCGATACACTACACTTTTTCATCCCATCTGTCCACCCCGTCGATTTCATGTCCGATAACTCCTCCGCCATCGTCTCCAAAGTCTGGAACTACGCCCACGTCCTCAAGAACGCCGGGGTCGGTTACCCAGAAGGAGAATGCGGCCATGCCCCGGGGCCGTTCTCACAATCCGAACGGATAGGTCTCCGGCACCCCGGTGCCTGCCGCAACGGGAATCGGGGTCACCGCCTTGCTTTCGTCGAACCAGATGTATTCATCGAACTGGGCCGGCAGGGCGGCTTGGAAATAGTGGCTCACCATCTCGGAATCGGGGCGGTAAATCACCCCGATGGCGCGTTCAAGATGCGGGGCGAGCAGTTCTTCCGTGAGATCGGGCTCGCGGGCGTGGCGCAGCGGCAGCAGGAACGAGGCGGCTCCTGACTCGTGACAGAGCCGCTCATAACTGTCCTCGTGGGAGGGCCGCACCTTCATGACCTGCATCGGTTCGTCCCAGTTCGAGGCGGCCGCCACGGTCCCGTGATCGGTGCCGAAGCCGATGTGATAGGACCGGTGTCCCCAGTATTCCCGCGCGAGCTGGCCGATGTTGAATTCGCCGCGGATTCCCATCTCGGTGGCGGCGGCGTTCCCGACATGGGAATTGTGCGCCCACACCACGGCCCGGGATTTCGCACCGCGGTGGGCAAGGACGGCTTGCAAGGTGTCGAACATGTGATGGTCCCGCAGGTTCCATGACTCGCGGTTTCCATAATACATGATGCGGTAGTATCGCTCGGCCTCGCGGACCGTGGTCGCGTTGCGTTCCGCGTCGAACATCTCGTCGCCGTCCACCAAGGCATAGGCGACCCGGCTTTCCAGCAGGTCGAATAGGGTCTGCACCACCTCATCCTCACAGCCCTTCAGCTTGCCGCTGACCGCCGCCCGCCCGTAGGTCGCGGGATCGGTTTCCCATGGTGAGAAGCACCCGTAGCGGACTCGCGCCGAGGCGGCCGCCTCCGGATCGTTCGCGTCGAGGAAATCGAGCACCGCGCCAATCGAGTTATAGAGGCTGTAAAGATCCAGGCCGTGCAGGCTCATCTGCCGCGACGGATCGCTGATACCCTTGTTATGGTCCTGCGCCCACCGCACGAAGGATTCCATCTCCTCGTTGTGCCACATCCATGTTGGAAAGCGGGAAAACGGAGCGCTGCGCAAGGTGCTGCGTTTGCGTCCCCGGATGGCGCGGTCGAGCACGCTGGTGTCCGGGTAGTCACCCTCGATCGCCACGATGTTGAAGCCGAGGCGGCTGACCAGTTCCCGCGTGATCCGGGCACGCATCCGGTAGAACTCGGAGGTGCCATGGCTGGCCTCGCCGATCAACACGACGCGCGCATCGCCCACCCGCCTCAGCAGCGGTGTTAGATCGGCGGACTCAATGTCCCCGAACGGTTCGCAGCAGCGCGAGATGAGGCGGCTGAGACGGAGCCGCTTTTCGGGAATGATCCGCAGCGGTTGGCGCGCCGGTCGTGGGGCCACCGGTTGGCCGTCGAGCGCCCATCCTTCGCTGCCGACCAAGGGAACGAACTGCACGCGTCCGAGCGATTTCCGGTCATAGTGGTGCTCGGCGCTGCGCTCGATGTGCACGAGTTCCTGGGAGCGCACGGTATCCCCGACCGGGATCACGAGGCGGCCGCCGATCTTCAACTGCTGCAGCAGACTGTCCGGTATCTCTGGGCCGCCCGCCGCGACCACGATGGCATCATAGGGCGCGTGCTCCTCCCAACCCAGCGTGCCATCCCCGCACAATACCCGCACGTTGTCGTAGCCGAGCTCCGCGTTCCGCTGCCGGGCCAACTCTGCGAGAAGCGGGTGACGTTCGACCGTGTAAACTTTGCCCGCGATGCGGCTCAAAACCGCCGCCGCATAGCCGGAGCCCGCTCCGATTTCCAGAACCCGGTCGTCCGGGCCGAGGCGCAGTGCCTCGATCATCAGCGCCACGATGTAGGGCTGGGAGATCGTCTGGCCCTCCTCGATCGGCAGGGGCGAGTCCTCGTAGGCGAACTCACCCAATTCCTCCGGCACGAAGCGCTCGCGCGGAACCTCGCGCATCGCGTGCAGGACCGCCGCATCGCTCACTCCGCGCGAGGCAATCTGTTTTTCCACCATCTCCTCGCGGCTTTGGTCGAAGGTCTTCATTATATTTTGTTAGGGTTATATGGATGAGGCTGCGGGGAGCGCCTCGTTTTCCAGCATGAGATAGGAGTCCGGCGCGAGGGACGTCGCCAGCATGACGCTGTTGATTTCCCGGTGCGCCTGCCAACTGCCGTTTTCCTGGCTGGAGGCCCGCAGCCAGAATTCATCGATTTCATCGCGCCACGGCAGGCAGCGTGCGAGATCCTCGAGCGTGTTTTCCAGTGACCGGCGGTTCGGGAACTTGCCCGGGTGGCCTGCGACCAGATCCCGGGTTTTCCCGACCGCTGCGAGTCCGATCGAAAGCCCCAATTCCCGGAAGGCGAGACGGCATGGCAACGGTAAACTCAGCGGGTCGGTATGCACCCAGTTTTCAAGACTTTCCACCGCGTCATCAAGGAGGTGTTCAAGCAGGAGTTCGTGCCCTTCGGAATCGGGAAGGTCATCCAGAACGGTCAGTTGCGCCAAGTGACAGACGTCAGTGAGTAACCCTCCGATCCCGAGAGGGTCCAGCGTGCGCCAGCACATCTCCTCACACACTTCCGCCATCTCCACGATTTCCACACCCAGATCCAGCCCCGTTCCTATCGCCCCGAACCTCCCGATCCCCGCCTCTAACTGCCGATAGGTGATCAAGCCGTCCAGCGGATCGTGCTGCCCCATGGATGTCACCAGCGGGCGGGAGAGATCGATGCTCATCTTCCAGTAAAGCAGCTTCCTTTCCCCGCCCGGCGGCACATGGGTAAACGCCGCATGAGCAGTCTTCGCGAGTTCCACCGCCCATCGGTGATAGCGCGCCTCACCCGTGACCCGCGCCACCCGGTCGAGGGCGTGCATCCATTTCGTGAGGTAGTGGAAATACTGACCGTCGCGGTCCCATTCCTGTCGTTCATCGAAGGGCTCGCCGGGCTGGCGTTCGCGGCGTTCCTTGCCGATCCTCAAGCCACCGAGGGTTGGGTGGAGTCCTCCTTTAGGCTCGTTCAAACCACTGATCCATCCTTTCCGCAGATCGTCCTCACGATGCCGGCCGAGAACATGATGCACTTGGTCCACCAGGCGCAGCGCATCCCGCAGAAACCGCTCCTCTCCGGACTCGCGGTAAAGTTCGAGGAAATTGCAGACCGCGAATGCGTCCGTCCACAGGTATCTCCGGGGTGGACCGTTATCCGGCACCAAGCCGGTCCGTTGCGCGAACCCCGACATGATCTCCCGCGTCAGGGAGGTGCTTTCCAATCGTTCCTGGATCATGGTGTTTGTTTTAGGGCTTGTTGAACGGATCGACCGAGGCTCGCCTGACAGGCGCGAAGGTGGATTAAAAGGATATCAGCCGCACATCGCGAGGGTTTTCTGAAATCAGATATAGGACATGGATGCGGCTTGTTCGAGTTTTCCCGGTGCTCCGAACAAGTGACTGGCACCATGGACCACTTCGAGCATTGGCTGGGAGTTCATCCTCGCACCCGCACTGCGATTGCTGCCCGCACCGTGGGCGAAAACGACGATGGACCTAGCGTTTGAGGGGATTTCCGGAATGCTGCGGATGATGGTGTCTTGAGCTTGGATTTCGACCGAAGCGGGGGGCGAGGGGATGGCTTTCACGGGGTGGAACTTAACGCTCCGGGAGCATCTTGGGAATTGGGCATTCCGGAGACTGGTTGTCAGGGGTTTTTCTTACAAGCACTAAGGATATCCGCGCATTCTTTGAATACCAAGGGATTGCCGAATGTCAGGCTGAGTTCACTATTCCTACGAGAGTCCAAATCCGTCCGCTTCGTCTCTCGTCCCCACAAAAACCTGCCACCTCCCTCGAAAACCTCGCCTTCCAGTAAAACCTCCCCCCTGATGATGCCGTGGAGGTTCTTTCCACTAGCGGGCGCAAGCTGTTGATCTCAGTCTGAGATTGTGGATTGTGGATTGTGGATTGTGGATTGTGGATTGTGGATTGTGGATTTAGAGGAGTTCATGCGTTTGCGACTTCCCGTGAGGGTGATTGATTTTCCCCGGCGTCCGTTGGTGATGGGGATTGTGAATGTGAATGATGATTCGTTTTCCGGGGATGGGACCTTGGACTTCGAGGCAGCGGTGGAGCAGGCGCAGGCGCAGGTGCGGACGGGGGCGGATGTGATCGATGTGGGTGCGGAAAGCGCGCGGACAAATCGTGAGGCGGTGCCGGTGGCGGAGGAAATCCGGCGGTTTCGGGGATTCATCGAGCAGTGGGAGGATGTTTGGTGCGGGGTAGAGGCGAGGGATGAAACGCAGATTTGGCCACCAATTTTATCGGCAAATACATGGCGGCCCGAAGTGGTGGAGGGAGTTTTGCGAATGGGGAAAGTGGAATTGATCAACGATATGGGTGCCTTGCCGGACGACCGCAATGCGCGTGCGTGTGCCCTGCACGGCGCGGCGTTGTTGATCATGCACAGCGTGGGCGAACCAAAAATCCCGCATGTTTCCCAGCAATGGGCGGATGTGATGGGGGCGATGGAGCGTTTTTTTGAGGAGAAACTCGCGTTGGCAGAAGTCGCGGGGCTGGCCTCAGACGCGGTGATTTTGGATCCGGGCATCGATTTCGCGAAACAGCGGGATGATAATTTAACGGTTTACCGCGAGTTGGCGCGTTTGCAGAGCTTCGCTCGGCCGGTGCTGGTGCCGGTTTCACGGAAAACGGTGATCGGCGAAGTGCTCGGGCTAACCGATCCACGGGACCGGGATGCGGGGACGATTGCTTGCATTGCGGCGGCGACGATACGTGGTGCGCAGATTTTCCGAGTACATGATGTGGATGCTGCGTGGCAGTCGATCAAGGTGCTGGCGGCGCTAGCATGACTCCGCAACCATTTGCGTTGGTCCGTAACTTTCGATTGCCCGAATTCCCGGCGGCGGACAATCTTCGCACCCGACCATGCATCAGCGACCGCCGAAAAAGTTTGTTCCGACCCCGTTTGAGTATCATCAGGAAATCGATCTAACGATTGATTCCCTGACGAATCTGGGTTCGGGCGTGGCGCGGGTGGATGGCTGGGTGGTGTTCGTGCCCTTCGCGTTGCCGGGTGAGACGGTGAAAGCGCGGGTCTATCGGAATGATAAGAATTGTTCGCATGCGGATCTGGTGGAGGTCTTGGTGCCATCGCCGGACCGCGTGCAGCCGGTTTGTCCGTTGTTCGGTGATTGTGGTGGCTGCCAATATCAGCATCTCGACTATCAGAAACAACTCGAATGGAAAACCCGCCAGGTAGCTGAGTTGATGAAACACATGGCTGGAGTCGTTTTCCCGGTGAATTTTTGTCTCACGACGCCTCAGATTTGGCATTACCGATCGAAGATCACGCCGCATTTTGACACTCCGCGTCAGGGCGAAATTGGTGCGATTGGTTTTCTAGCCAACGGCCAACGCTCCCGCATTATTGATGTTCCGCAATGCACGATCGCGATGGAAACGATCAACGACGCGCTGCCAGCAATCCGCACCGGCATCCACGCGAAGGCACATAGCTTCAAGCGTGGTTCGACGATTCTCATGCGAGCTACTGGCGACCGTGTGGAAACCGACTTTCGGGCGACCGCTACCGAGCGGGTGGGGGAGTTGACATTTCAATTTCTCGCGGGCGATTTTTTTCAAAACAATCCATATATTTTGCCAGCGTTCACGGGATACGTCGCGCAGCAAGCGGCGGCGGATGGCGTGCGATTTTTGGTGGACGCGTATTGTGGTTCCGGATTGTTCGCGCTGACATTGGCGGAACGATTTGAAAAGGTTGCGGGCGTCGAGGTATCTGAAACCTCGTGCGAATGGGCGCGCAAAAACGCGGCGGCCAACCAAATCTCAAACGCCACCTTTCTCACCGCCTCCGCCGAGGATATTTTCGCGGAAATCAACTTCCCGGCCGCAGCGACGGCGGTGGTGATCGATCCGCCGCGCAAGGGATGCACTCCGGAATTCATCGCTCAATTGGTGAAATTCAACCCGGCACGCGTCGTTTATGTTTCCTGTGATCCCGCCACGCAAGTGCGCGATCTCAAGTTGCTCGCAGAAGGTGGTTACCAACTTGCCGACGTACAACCATTCGATCTATTTCCACACACACGGCATCTCGAATGCGTGATGACGCTGGTGAAAGCGTGATGGTTTGGAATGAACCGCTTTTCCGGATATGGAGATCTTTAAATATCCATGGAAGACGATTGTGAATAACTTGTGAGAAAACGGTTTTTTGCCCGTCATTCTTGGGTTTGTGGCATGATTGTCACGTTAACCGCCCTGCCCATAGGAGCTTCAAACGGAAATCAGTGTGAAAAGACCAAAAAACTCTCATTGTGAATAACTTGGGGAAATCTGCGAAAACTACTCTGCCGTGAGTCTTTGCGGCGCGGCGAAAGATGAATTTCAGAAGTAGATGTTGGGGCCGGTTCTTTGCGCTTTACGCGGACCGCCGCAGCCTTCAAACAAGCTGCGTTGTTCGCTTCAATTTGCGGACGACGTTCCAACCATTCAAACATTCAACATGGACATTCAAATCGCCACTCTTTGCGACTTCGCGGCTGACTACAACGGCAAGCTCGTCATTTCCGGAACCTTCGATACCCTTGCGGCCCGCGCCGTGCCGGTCGTGCATCCTTCCTGCGCTCTCGCTCTGCGCTTTTGCTTCACCCCAGAAGATGCGGGTCGTCACAAGCTCTCGATCAACATCATCAATGAAGACGGCGCATCGCTCGATCCCAATCACATGCCGATCGAGCCTGAGTTCGACGTGCAACTGCCGAAGAACGTGCCGTTTCTCACGCGCAATATCGTGATGAATCTTCAGGGTCTGCGCTTTCCTGAGATCGGCATTTATTCGATCGATATCGGTTGCGACGGTGAAGTCCTTGTTCGCTTGCCGCTGCGCATCGTGCAAGTGACGCAAGATGCAAACGGACAGCCGCAGGTCGCTTGATCTTCGTTAAATTCTAAATTCGCGCCACTGGCCAGTCATCTGGTTTCAGTGGCGCGTTTTTGTTTTCACTCCGCAAGTCCTGCGATGAAGCGGGTGAAGAACTCCGCGCCTTTTTTCAAAGCGTCGATTTCAATGAATTCGTCCACGGTGTGTGCTTGATCGATCACTCCCGGGCCGATGCAGATGCTCGGGATTCCACCGTTTGATAGATGTGCGGCATCGGAAAACCATGGAGCAACGGTGAGCTGTGCACCAAGCCCGATCAATGCTTGGATCATCGGATGTTCCGCCGACGTATCCATCGGTGGATTTTCGTGCGGGTTGACGATTTCCACGGGCAAATCATGAAATGCGATCGTGTCTGCTAGAAGTTTCAGCGCGCCGCCAGCATCGACGAGAGACGGAGTCAGGCGGATGTCGAGTTCAGCCTCGGCGAGATCCGGTACGATGTTCGGTCGCGCACCGCCGCGGATCAGGCCGATGTTGAGAGTCGAGTGGCCAAGTGTCGGGTGGCAGTATTTGGCGAGCTCCGCAGTGAGGTGGCAATCCAGCCGGTCGAGCGCACGAGTTAGCTTGAGAATGGCATTTTCCCCGCGTTCTGGCGTTGAGCTGTGCGCGGCTTTACCGGTGGCCCGCAAGGTGGCCCACATCGAGCCTTTGGTGACGTGAACGATCTGCATGGCAGTCGGTTCGCCGACCAATGCGAAATTATAGTCCGCCCCGTGGCGCTGAGCGAAATCTTTAGACCCCCACTGGCCGGATTCCTCGCCCATGAAGGCGATGAAATCGACGGCGACCGGCAGAGTTGCAAGGCATTCGCGGTTTTCATGAAGTGCCCAGAGCATGGCGGCCATCGGCCCCTTGGTGTCGGATGCGCCGCGGCCCCACAGTTTTCCATCGCGGATCTCTCCGCTGAAAGGCTCGATGGTCATGCCGCCGACGCCTACGGTATCGAGATGCGGTCCTAACAAAATGCGCGGGCGGCCATCAAGGGGGGCGAAGCGCGCGATGAGATTGGGTCGGCCGGGCTTGATTTCCTCGAGTAAAACCTCTGCGCCGATGGATTCTAACCAGCCCGAGAGGAAAATCGCCAGAGTTTCCTCGCCGGTCTGATCGGTGCCGGGTGCGTTGTCCGGATTGACCGATGGGATGCGGACCAATTGCTGGAGGAGGGAAATCACATCTTGGCTCATGTCGGCAGAGTGGAGTTTTCACTGTGTCCGCGCAAGGGCGGATCGAGCTCAGATCAGAAAATCCCGGGTGGCACAATGAGCGGGGATGGTGTAGTTCCAAAGCATGTCCGATGTAATTTCATTCTCATGCGCCGTGGTGACGGGCGCTTCCTCTGGTCTTGGCGAGGAATTTGCCCTGCAACTCGCACCCCGCGTGAGACATCTCGTGCTGGTTGCGCGGCGTGCACCGTTGTTGGAAGAGCTCGCATCGCGCATCGGCGGGATGTTTCCTCACGTGACAGTCTCCGTGGTGGCGGCGGATCTCACGGTGTTTCACGAACGCGAGCGTTTGGTCCAATGGCTGGTCGAGCAGGGGAGTGTGCCCGATTTGTTAGTCAACAATGCGGGACTCGGCGATTACGGTGAGTTTGCGACGGCGGAGTGGGAGAAGCTCGAAGCGATGCTGCGCGTCAACATCGAGGCGCTGACTCATCTTGCACACGCGTTGGTGCCCGGCATGATCCGCAATGGCCGGGGTGCTGTGATCAACGTGAGCTCACTGGCCAGCTTGTTGCCGATCCCGGATTTTGCCGTCTATGCGGCGACAAAAGCCTACGTCACCAGTTTTTCGGAAGCCCTGCGGATTGAACTCCGTGAGCATGGAATTCCGGTGTTGGCGGTTTGTCCGGGGCCGGTTCACACCGGTTTCGGGGCTGTCGCCCATCGGGATGAGCGTGCTCCTGGTGGATCTATGCGCAACTTGTTTTATGTGCCGCGGGAGCAGGTAGTCCGTGAGTCACTAACAGCTCTGGCTCTTGATCGCCCACGCGTCTATCCAGCGCTGAAAACTGCTTTGGCAGCAGTGGCAATTTCCATGTTGCCGCTTGTTCTCTTGCGCCTCGCGATGAGCCGGCGGCCACGGAGGTGAGCCTTCAAACGTTTCGTCAGCTATTGAGTTTCGCGAATGCCTTGGGGAGGAAGATTCCGTTTTTGCGGATGAGTTTGCCATCGAAGTGGATTTCTCCGCCGCCCCAATCTTTGCGCTGGATGCTGACCATGTCCCAGTGGACTTGGGAGCGATTGCCATTGTCGGCATCTTCGTAGGCTTGGCCGGGGGTGAAGTGGAACGATCCGGCGATTTTTTCGTCGAAGAGAATATCGCGCATCGGTTCGCGGATCAAGGGATGCACGCCGAGGGCAAACTCGCCGATGTAGCGCGCGCCCTCATCGCTATCGAGAATCTTGTTGAGCTCCTTGGTCTTCGCTCCGGCCTCGGCCTTGATGATTTTTCCTTTGGAAAATTCTAACCGGATGCTGTCGAAGGGGATTCCCTGATAGATGGTGGGGGCGTTGTAGGTGATCACGCCCTCGACCGAATCTTTCACTGGCGAGGTGAAGACCTCTCCATCCGGCACGTTGTAGTTGCCGCATGAAACCAGCGTCGGAATGTCCTTGATCGAAAACCGCAGATCCGTGCCGGGACCTTTGATGTGCACTTTGTCGGTCTTGTTCATGAGCTTTTTGAGCGCATTCATGGCCGGTTGCATCGCCTTGTAGTCTAGCAGACAAACATTGAAGTAGAAATCCTCGAAGGCTTCGGTGCTTAATCCAGCTTGCTGGGCCATGGCGGAAGAAGGCCAGCGCAGAACGCACCATTTGGTTTTTTTGACGCGGTGATCGAGCACCGGGCGCATGTGGCGCATGGCGAGTTTCATTTGCTCCGCCGGGACGTCGGAGGTTTCGGCGATGTTGTGACCGCCGCGGATCGCGATGTAGGCGTCCATGTCCTTCATCTCGGCGAGCAAGTGTTTGGTGAGCACTGCGTATTGGGCATCTTCGGCACCCTTGAGCATCTCGCGAGTCAGGCGGCCTTGATGCAGGCGGATGAATGGCAGCGCACCTTTGGCTCGCGCCTCGCGGATCAGAGCCAGGCCGATGGAGTCCGGGACGTCGTAAAGATCGATCAGGACTTTTTCACCTTTTTTCAGCGAGGTGGAGTAACGGACGAGTTGGCGGGCGAGAGCGTCGATGCGGGAGTCGTGCATGAGTGGGTGATAGCGGTTCGTTTTACGAGTTCCAAGGCTCAAGTTCTGTCATTCTGGAGAACCGGACGCGCCAGGCATAGCGTATTTCGCTTTCCGCCTGCCGCTTCCCTCCCTACATCAAGCGCATGGTTCTCGGCGTTCTCGGCTCAGGTTCAGGTTCCAATATGCAGGCGATCCTCGATGCGATCGATGCCGGGACGCTCGATGCGCGGATCGCGTTGGTGCTTTCGGATCACCCGGATGCGCTCATTCTCGAGCGCGCCCGCAAACGTGGCATCGAAAATGGCGTGATCGATTGTCGTGGGTTTAAAACAAAATTTCCCGAGGAAGCGCAGCTGGAAACCGCCGACCGTCTCCGCGCTGCGGGTGTTGAATTGGTCTGTCTAGCTGGATTTCTTCGCCTCGTGAAGCGGCCGCTGCTAGATGCGTATCCGAAACGTATTCTCAACATTCACCCTGCGTTGTTGCCCGCGTTTCCGGGTCTCGAATCGTGGAAACAAGCACTCGATGCCGGGGTGTCCGAGTCAGGATGCACCGTGCATTTTGTCGATGAAGGCATGGATACCGGTCCGATCATTCTGCAGGAGAGTGTTCCCGTCTTGCCCGGCGATACGGCGGAAACCCTGCATGCCCGTATCCAAGTCGTTGAGCACCGACTCTATCCAGCCGCAGTCGCCAAGGTGCAAAAATCCCATTGATCGCGGTTGGTTGCAAACTTCCGTTTCCAAGTTGCGCATCCAGTGTTCCCGGCGTTGTCTTTGCCATGTCTCTTCCCATCCTCTACATCAAACCCGGTTGCCCATGGTGTGACGACGTCGTCGAAGCACTCGACCGCTTGCGCATCGAAGTGAAAACTGTAGTAGTTTCCGGTAACCCGGAGGCCATGCGTGAAATGGTCGCGCTTTCCCAACAAACGAAAGCCCCTACCATGGATTGGCACGGCGAGGTGCTTGCGGACTTCGGCGTGGACGAACTCATGCCATTTCTCCGCCAACGCGGATTGCCCTGAAGCACCTGTTCCGGAAATCCGCAGCAATCAGACTTGCTCGTTTTCCTCCAACAAACGCTTGAGCCGGTTTTTCACCGAAACCTTACTCACTGCGGACAAGCGATCCACGAAAAGCACGCCGTTGAGGTGGTCGATTTCATGTTGAAGCGCCCGGGCAAGTAAACCGTCGGTCTCGATTTCCAAGACGGATCCATCGAGTTGCGGAAGAATCGCTTTCACCTCCATCGGCCGCCGGACTTCTGCGCGGATGCCCTTGATGCTCAAGCAGCCCTCGATGCTGATTTCCTTTTCCTGACCCAAAGTCAGCTCCGGGTTGATGAAAATCAGCGGCATGATTGAATCCAAGTTCGCATCTTCGCCGTTCACTTTCAGAAAGGAAATGCATTCCGGATCATGTGAAACGTCGATCACCGCCAAGCGGAGGTCCTCCCCCACCTGCGGGGCGGCAAGGCCCACGCCATGTGCAGAGACCATCGTGTCCAGCATGTCTCCAACGAGCTCAATGAGTGTGTCATTCACTTCATCGACAGCGCGGCAGCGCTGGCGGAGGATTGGGTGGCCGTATTGGACGATTTCGCGGGTCATGGCTGGAAAGATGAAAATGCTTAACGCGCAATCGGGAAAGGTCAAACCCTGAGCATTCATCATTTCGATGTGTGCAATTCGGGGATTTTGGTGTTGGTTCATCCCATGCGTGATGATCTTCTGCGGAATCCGGTGTTTGCGATGGCAGCGGAACAATTTGACCAAGTCGCCGAGTTTCTCGATCTTTCCGAGGATTTGCGTGAACGCTGCAAATGGCCGAAACGCTGGATCACTGTCACCGTGCCGATCCACCGCGATGATGGCAGCACTGAAGTGTTCTTCGGCCACCGGGTCCAACACCACCTGACGCGCGGTCCAGTCAAGGGCGGCCTGCGTTACCACCCGTCCGTGGATCTCGGAGAAATCACCGCCCTCGCCATGTGGATGACCTGGAAATGCGCGCTGATGGACTTGCCTTTCGGTGGCGGCAAAGGCGGCATCGCTTGCGATCCGCGCAGCATGTCCGCAGGCGAACTCGAACGGCTCACCCGCCGATTTACCATGGAGATGATTCCATTCATCGGCCCCGATACCGACGTCATGGCACCGGACATGGGAACTAACGAGCAAACCATGGCGTGGGTGGCCGATACCTACTCGACTCACGCCGGCCACCTCGTTCCCTCGATCGTCACTGGCAAACCGCTCAGCTTGCAAGGTTCGTGTGGTCGCACCCGCGCCACCGGTCATGGAGTCGCTTTCCTTGCATCTAACATTCTTCACAAACTCGGCGGGTCCGTTTCCGGTGGGTCCGTTGTCATTCAAGGATTTGGAAACGTCGGTTCTCACGCTGCCCGCACGTTTTCCTCCTATGGCATGCATGTCACCGGCATCTCGGACGTCACCGGTGCCATCTGGAACGACCATGGGCTCGAAATCACCAAACTCCTAAAACATGTCGCCAAAACCGGTGGCGTGGTCGGTTTCAAGGACTCCGAGAACATCGATCCACAAGCGCTCCTGCTCCAGCCCTGCGACATCCTCGCACCTTGCGCGTTGGATCGAGTGATCACGGAGGAAAACGCATTATCACTTCGCTGCCGGATTCTAGCAGAGGGAGCGAACGGCCCCACCACTCCGGAGGCCGACCGCATCCTCAATGAACGAGGAGACGTCTTCATTATCCCGGACGTGCTCTGCAATGCCGGCGGTGTGACCGTTTCGTATTTTGAGTGGGTCCAAAACCTCCAACGTTACCTGTGGTCTGAACGGGACGTCATAACCCGCCTCGAAACCATGCTTCAGAAGACCCAGACCAAAGTCACTGCTTACGCAAAACACCACAAAATCTCACATCGCATGGCCGCCCAAGCCATCGCCATCCGCACCGTCGCCGATGCGAAATCCGCCCGCGGATTGTTCCCCTAATTTCTGCTATTGGAGAGCGGAATCCAGAGATGCCCCTTCTTGAGTGTGGGAATCAGAGAGATTGACATGCAACGCATAAAACGATATCGTTTCGGCGATGAATGTTATGATGTCTAAAATCCGTGAATTAGAGGGACGCAGGAGCAGTTTGCAATCTGGTTACTTGTGGCAGTGCTTAATCCTGACCGTGCTGCCCGCTGTGATTTTACTGGGAATTTCCAGTCCACTCTCCGCAGCCCAAGGCCGGCTGAAGTCACTGAAACTCCAAATTTCAGCGGACCGCCAGACTGCTGCCGTGATGGTCCCCGAGGGCTTTGAAAGTGTCTCCTTATACCGCTTCCAACGTCCGGGCGGTTGGCGAAGGGTAAGCTCGCAAAGCGGAGTGTCAGGTAGGATCGAGTTTAGTTTGCCAAGCGATGATCGGAAAATTCGTTGGAGTGCGCTCGGTAGATATGTCGGGGTCACGAGATTTCGAGACAAATTTCCTGCGAATTTTTATCAAGGGAAAAAAAGCTTTGGCCCGATCCGATCGGCTGCCGCGCCCCAACTCGCCAACGTGGGGCTCGATTACCTACGGGCGCTGCCAATGATGATGGAGTCGGAAGGACTGGATCCGGTGCCCACTGCCATCCCGGTAGAGGCGGATATTTGGAAGGTGGAGGGGAAAATCGTCTATTTCTTCAACCAGCTACGCGGCTTGCAGGTGCTTGATTTGACGAATCCTGAAGACCCTCGCCTAACGGCCTCATTGCGGCTTCCCGCAGTCGGTCAGGATCTCTACGTGCTGCCTGGCAACCATCAGGATCGCACGGTGGTTTTATTGACTCAAGGCGGTTCGTGGGGGAGTGATCCGTGGACACGCATCAATCTCGTCAAGGTCGTTGGAAGCGAGGCAGCAATCACCTTCACTCAAGACGTTCCGGGCAACCTCGCCGACAGTCGTTTGGTGGGCAATCGTTTGGTATTAGCCACCACTGAGTGGAACTTCCATAGCGTACTGACCGAGTGGCAACTCTCGGAAGGCCAACCGCCATTGGCGGTTGGCGAAACTCGGATTGAAGGTGATAATCCGCTGATTTCCTCGGGAAATGACTGGTTGGCAGTGACGACCAGCCCGCCCGGGCGGTGGAATACTTCCGCTGTTTCAGTTTTTGCGATCCGCCCAACAGGACTGGTTCAGATGGCACGGGAAATCCTAACCGAAGGAGCGATTTCTAACAAATTTCGCATTCATTGGAGCAACAACGTGTTGACCACCATTTCAGAAAGCCGCAGCAGTGAATCGGGATGGACTCCCAGAACGATCATTGAAAATTTCCGCGCATGGTCACCAGAAGCCATTCATCCGATGGTCGTCGAAGAACGTGTCCTGGGCCGGCTTGAACTGACCGAGGCTAATGGTGAAAGCCTTTATGCGACGCGCTTCGCAGAGAATAAAGCCTACGTGGTGACGTTCATGCAAACCGATCCGCTATGGGTGGTGGACCTTGCCAATCCCTACAACCCCATGGTGGCTGGCCATGTTGAAGTTCCCGGTTGGTCTTCCTATTTGCAGCCTATCGGTGACCTGTTGTTTTCCATTGGCTTGGAGTCCGGTAGAGTCGCGGCTTCACTCTTCGATGTGGCAAATCCCGCGAGCCCGCAATTGCTTCGCCGGATCAATCTCGGGGATTTGGGGTCATTCAGTGAGGCGGTTTGGAATGACAAAGCACTCAAAGTCTTGCCCGACGCCGGGCTGGCAATGATTCCTCTATCAGCTGACTATTGGTCGTCCGGGAAATCGGGCGTGCAATTGATCGACATCGACCTGGAAAATCGCGATTTGTTACTGCGTGGGTTCATCCCCCATGAATTTGACGCACGGCGCGCTGATCTAATTGGCAACTCCGTGGTTTCGATTTCGCAGCGGGTGATGAATATCGCTGATGTTTCCGATCGCGATGCTCCTGCAATGCTTTCCGATGTATCGCTCGCTTGGCCTGTGAATCGGGTGTTGGAAGTCGGCAGCCATTTGTTCCAAATCGAGGATGGCCAATCATTCGGTGGTGGACGCGCGACATTGCGGATATCACAGGCGACTTCGCCCGATGAAATTCTGGTGGAGACCGATCTGGGCGAGGGCATCGTCAAGGCGGCCGAATACCGCGATGGTCAATTCTATGTTCTCCGGCAGATTGGGTCAGCCTCGCCTTGGGTTTATTGGGCGCGATTTATGGGCGATGGAGGCAACCAGGCGAATCAACTGATTCTCGACATCTACGACGCTTCGGCCACCCCTGCGCTGACTCTGCTAGGTTCTTGCTCGGTGAATCCAAAATCCGGCGCCCAACTGGTCGGGGATCGCATGCTCTGGCCTCAGCCAAACCGTCCTGCCGTGGCCATCAGTTATCAATATTCCTATTGGTTTGAAAGGTTTCAAATCGATGCAGTTATGCCAAGCATGGTGATGGTGGAACCCTTACCGAGATCGTCCGCACCGATGGAATTTTCAAAGATTTTCCAACCATCGATAATCACACCCTGGGTTCAGCCATACTGGCTCCCTACGGAAGCTCCGCAACTGCTCGTGTTCGACGTCTCGCAGCCAGAAGCCCCGGTTGCCCAAGCCCCTATTGATATCGGCCCTTCGGGATCCATGCTGAACGCCGCCTGTGACGCCGCAGATGGGCTGTTCGTTGCGGGAATCACCCGCTGGAGAGATGGCAATACCGGTCCATGGCTTGATTCGGATCAAGCCTACCATTCCACTTCGGTCATCAAAGTCACAAGCTCAGGAACACCACTCGCTCGGCCATTAATCGACCTGCCGGGAGAGCTCTTCGCCATCAGCGAGCTCGATGCCAAGGGATTTTTGGCATTTACTCGGATGATCGACAGCAAGGGAGCCAAAACCCTCCAAGTCAGCGCCAGCGACGGAATCGACGCATACTTGGTCGCCAGTCTCGCGGAGCCCGCAGGGGCCGTTTCCATAGTGGGTGGAAGGCACGTCTATACCACGTTTGCCGATGGTGTGGAAAGATATCTGCTGGGTGATGGTGGGACTTGGATCAAGCAGACCGATTTGAACATCGGTTGGGAGCCAAACCGTCTTCGCTGGACTCAAGGCAAACTCACTGGTGCCAAGTGGGATTCCATCTTCTCCACTGCTGCCGAGGCCGAAGAGGTAAAAGTGTGGAACTTCCCAACTTGGAGTTTTGACTTAAATCGGGTTTCCTTCGCCGCCGATGGTGATTTGTTAGTTCCCTTTGGAGATTATGGTGCAGAGCGTTTGGATCATTAAACCTGCCCTTTTCTTCAACCCGTATGAATGGCGCGCAGGCGGGCTGCGAAATTCACACCGATGATGTCGGGTCTTCCGCTTAGCGTGTCCCCGGTCATCAGCAGTCCGGTGGGGTTTTCATCGGTTTTGGTTTCAAAGTTCACAAGCCGTCGAGGCTGGCGGTGAACGAGATTGACTTAGGTTGGTTAGATGTAAGGCGGAAGACCATCACTTCTTGGCGAGCGCACGGATCGATGCGCACCCGATGGGCAGGGCTTCGGGTTGCCATTCGGTGGCCGGGGGATTGATACCAGAGTGTGGTTGTTGGGTCGGTTTGCGCATGGGCACTAGCTATCGCGGCAGGGATGAGAATTGTGGCGATGATGCGGCGATGGAGCTGATTTAAACCATTTTTTCATGGGCTATCGGATTGAGGTTGGAGTTGCCAGTTATTATGGCTCTTGTCCAGCGGGAACGGCCGATTCTTCATCCGCCTCGGCGATGAATTCGCCACGGTCATGCTCAAACACATGGGAAAGAAATGAAATTCCAGACGAATCCTTGATCATCGGCTACTAGGCTGCAAGATAGCTGCACATGAAAGCTCACAGACAACTCCTCATTCCATTTTTCGGCGCGGCACTTTTGATGGCCTTATCGCCATGTGGCATGGCCGATGAAAAGGCATTCCGGCCCGGCGAGGTTTGGCTCAACACCGCAGGTCAGCCGATCAACGCCCACGGTGGTGGCGTGTTATTTCACGAAGGAGTCTATTATTGGTATGGAGAATTGAAGGAAGGACGCACCTATCTACCGGGCGTGAACAAAGGCTGGGGCGGCACCCGCGTCCTCGCCGGTGGTGTTTCATGCTATTCTTCCACTAACCTCTACGACTGGAAAAATGAAGGGTTGGCCTTGCCGTCGGATGCCAAGAATCCTGATCACGATCTCGCGTGCGAAAATGTCATCGAACGCCCCAAGGTCATCTACAACGCGCGCACCAAAAAGTTTGTCATGTGGTTTCATCAGGACAGCCCGAATTATCAGGCTGCACGATCTGGAGTGGCGGTGAGTGATACGCCGGTAGGGCCGTTTAACTATCTCGGGAGCATCCGTCCCAATGCGGGCGTTACGCCGCAGAATTCCACGGAGAAGGACAAGGTTCCGGACGTAAAGAAAACTGCCGAAAGTCATTTTAAGAGCGGCCAGATGGCTCGTGATATGACGTTATTTTTGGACGACGATGCGAAGGCCTATCACATATACTCTTCTGAGAATAACGAGACCCTGCATATCTCGCTGCTAACCGATGATTATCTCAAGCCGGCCGGACAATATGTGCGGGTGTTTTCCGGCCGCAAGATGGAGGCCCCGGCAGTCTTTAAACGGAATGGGAAATATTATCTGATCGCCTCCGGCTGCACCGGTTGGGAGCCGAACGCCGCGCGTTCCGCAGTCGCCGACAACATCTTCGGCCCATGGACCGAATTGGAAAATCCCTGTCGTGGGCTAGATGCTGAAATCACTTTCGGCGGTCAAAGCACATTCGTACTGCAGATTGCGGGTAAGCCGAGCACCTACATTGCAATGTTTGATCGCTGGAAAAAATGGGATCTAGAAGATTCGCGTTATGTTTGGCTGCCGCTCGCATTCGATCCGCAGGGCAAGCCAGTAGTTGAATGGAAAAATTCATGGAGTCTGCAGAATAAATGATGGATCACATTGGGTTGCATGTTTCACCCCTCGATGCGATGGGGAAAAAAGCGGCTGAGATTTCCCGTAATGGGTGAGCTGTCACCTCGTGCGGAAAGACCGCGGCATACGTTTCCAATCATCCATAGTCCCCAAACAATGTGCTGCCCACCAGCGGAAAAAAGATTCGCGTGCCTCTGATAGATCGACGGCTCGTCATGATGGCCGTCGGCACCTGCGGCGATCGTGTTGCCCCGATCGACCAGTGAAACCCCAGCTCCCTCGCGGCCGAAAAATGGTTTCTCCACCCAGAACGTAATCCCTTGGGCGCGTAATTCGTCGCGCGAAAAATAGGCTGGCAACAATAACGGGTGGCCGGGGTTCAACTCCCACAAAATCGGCAGAAGTGCTTTGTTAGATAACATCATCTTCCACGCGGGTTCGATGAAACGGGCGCGCTCCTGGCCGATTTCCGCGAAGAATGGTTCTTCGGCCATCCATTCCCATGGGTAGAGCTTGAAAAGCTTGTCGATGGCCAGCTCATTGGCATCGGTGAAGTATCCACCTTGGCAAAACCCAATCTCGGTCATGTCCATGAGTTCCACCGTTTTTCCGGCTTGTTCGGCAGTTTCTGCTAGATAAGCGATCGTTTGACGATCCTCGGAATTTCCCCATGCGCAGGCGAAATGGATCATGGTTTCAGGGATTGATCGCCAGCGTTCGACAAGCGCTTCGTGGATCGAATTGAGTTGATCGCTTTCCGGCGAGATCGCCTCCAGCCATTGCCATTGGATGACTGCGGCTTCTAATAGCGATGTGGGCGTATCCGCATTGTATTCCAACATTTTCGGCTGCCCTGTTCCGTCCCATGCCAAATCGAAGCGCCCGTAGATTGAGAAATCCGAATCGCGCCAAGAGGCTTGAGCGAAGTTGGCTGCCGCATCCGGGATAGAGAGACGGTCCCACCATCCGCGATTGACGATTTCCTGGCAGGCACTGAGACAGAGTGCGTGCAACTCGGTGGCCGCATCTTCCAACGTTTCCGCAGCCTTGAGCTTGAGCACCAAATGTTGATCTTCCGACCAATAAGGGGTTTTGCCCGGATCGCTGTGCCAGACAAGGCCGGAGGCCTCCACCTGTGCACGCCAGTCGGGGCGCGGCGCGTTCGCCTCAAGTCGAATTGCTGCTCTCATGACGGATGAAATCAGCTGCCAAACGAGGTCCGACGACTGCTGCGAGACGTCGATGAGCCGAAGCCCCCGCGCACCGATTGTCCGGCTTTCACGGGGACACCGCTGGCACGGCTTTGCTCGACCATTCGGGCGTATCCCGGATTGGCCGCAGCGTAGCGGCTCACCACGCCGCGTTGGTCTTCCACGCCGCGCTGCCACGAACCGGCCTGACTGCTTGCCTGACGGAATCCTGAGCCACCTGAAAACATTCCCCGGTTGCCAGCTAACAACCAATACATCATCAAGGCATTACCCATGCCAAACCCGTGTGAGTGCTGGCCGGAGGGCTTGGTTGCCACTTTTTGTTCCTCCTCCAGGGCGGCTTCCACTTTTTTGAGAGCCTCTGGTGTTGGGCGGCTCGCAATAGCCAAAGCGGGAACCAATTCATCCTTCCATTCGCCATTGATGAAGTATCGCCCATCTTGCGAAAACCCGTAGGGATGTGCGAAAAAGTCCTGCTTGTCCGCGTGGTAATAACCGACCCGTGCTATGTGGAAATTGTGCGATACCTCGCCTTGAATAAGCTTGTCTTTCTCTGTGTCGAGTTTCTCGATCTGCGTTTGAGTCTCCGCCATTTCAGCGTCTTGCTCGGTCATCACGTGAGTCACCCCGCGGTCGCAACTGCTGAGACTACCTGCCAAAATGCATGCGGTTGACCATCGAAGAATGCCGCCGGGGCGGAGCGGGGTGAAAAACGAGCGTTTTTTCATGAGAGGAGTTAAAACTAGTCGAACCGCCGACCAACGTCAACCGGATCACCATTCCAAAAACCACCCGGGTTTCAACCGATCAGACCGCGCCATTACGGCCACAAAAACCTGAGGATTTCTTGCGTGCGACGGTCACAATCCCTCGCTACACTCCGCGCATGCCGCGCATTGCACTGCTCCAATCCAAGACCTTCGTTACTAAGGGCGAAGCCTTCGATCACCATGAATCCCTCATCCGCCAAGCCGCCGCAGAGGGAGCCAACATTGTGGTCACCCAAGAACTATTTCTAACGCCTTATTTCTGCACCGTCGAAAATCCCGCCCTCTTCGATCTCGCGGATCCGCTGCCCGGCCCGGTCACTGATCGTCTTGGAAAACTTGCGGGCGAGCTTGGCGTTGTTATTATTTCCTCACTCTTCGAACACCGCGGGCCGGGCCTCTATCACAACACCGCCGCCATCCATGATGCCGATGGTTCATTGCTCGGTTTCTATCGAAAATCCCACATACCGCAGGACCCGGGCTTCGAGGAAAAATTTTATTTCACCCCCGGCGATAGTGGTTGGCCGGTCTGGGAGACCGAGTTTGGCAGACTCGGTGTGCTTATCTGTTGGGACCAATGGTATCCGGAAGCGGCCCGCCTGATGGCTCTTGGCGGCGCACAAATCCTTATCTATCCGACCGCTATCGGCTGGTTGCCCGAGGAAAAACCCTTGCTAGGTGATGCCCAACACTGTGCATGGGAAACCGTCCAACGCGGACACGCCGTTGCCAATGGCTGCTACCTCGCCGCCGTCAACCGCAGTGGCACCCATAACGGCACCGAGTTCTGGGGCCGCTCGTTCATCGCCAATCCCTACGGCGAAATCGTTGCCAAAGCCTCCACTACCGACGAGGAAATTCTCCACTGCGATCTCGATTTTACCCTTGTCGAAGACTTTCGCCGTATTTGGCCATTTTTCCGTGATCGACGCATCGATGCGTATGACGATCTCACCAAGCGTTGGCGCGATTTGTCAGTGCAACAGAAAATCCTGACGCAGTCCAAGCCATGATCATGCGTCTGAGGAGACGGTTCATGTGGATGGTTGCTGGAGTGCTTTTATTGCTGATAGTTTTTGTGGTCACTCAACTTCCTGCCATCGGCGCGGCGATGATTTTGCATCCTCCCCATCGGCCGATGATGGCTTCTCCACCACCCGGCTGCGTGGAGGTTTCATTCAATGGCGCAGGAGTAAAACTTCAAGGTTGGCGCGGGCACGGAGTCGGCAATCCCCGCGGAACCCTGATTTGTCTCCATGGTGTCTCTGACAATCGCGCCAGTGGAGCTGGAATCATGGAACGATTCCGCAAACGTGGTTTCGACGTGGTGGCGTATGACAGTCGTGCCAATGGTGAATCCGAGGGCGATGCCTGCACATACGGTTTTTACGAAAAGGAAGACCTGCGTGAGGTATTGGACTCGATCGAAAAGGGCCCTATCATATTGTTCGGCAGCTCATTAGGCGCGGCGGTGGCTCTCCAATTTGCCGCCAGCGATCAAAGGATCACGGCGGTGGTGGCGGTCGAAACGTTTTCGGATCTACGAACCGTGGTGACCGAACGCGCACCATTCTTCTTCACCCAAGATGCCATCCATCAATCGTTTGATCTCGCCGAAAAAAAGGCGCAATTCCGCGTGGACGCCGTGAGCCCGAAAGCAGCTGCGGAGAACATCACCATCCCCGTGCTCCTTATCCACGGCGAGGCCGACACGGACACACCCCCGGATCACTCACGCCGTGTGTACGCCGCTTTGGCAGGCCCGAAGCGCTTGATCCTCATTCCAGATGCACGTCACAATGAATCCCTTCAAGGAGATATCTGGGAGGAAATAGATCATTGGATCGACGCAGTTCTTCAGTCACCAGCGCTTCAGTCACCAGCGGCTAAATGAAATTTGACACCGATGCTTGATTCCTGTGGATTCGTAAAACCCGGCGGTTGCACTGAATGAGCAGGCTCGCTAGGGTTCTTCCCGTGCCCCGCCCCGTTGATACTGTGATTGAGTTTCTCGAAGCCGAAGAGGCGCGCGGGGTGACGCATATATTGCTCGACGAAGGAGCCCGTGATGGCTTGCGTGAATTGCTTTTCCGTGCCCGGGCGGCTAAGGCACCACAAGAATCGCCTAGGCCGCAGCCAATTCAACAGCCGGCTCCGTCATCTCCGGCAGTTACCGCGCCGCCGCAAGCAATCCCCGCCCACCTTAAAATCGAGGGGCAAACAAAAATCGAACGCCTCGATTCGTTGAGGAAACAAGCCGAAATTTGGTCCGCCGCCCGCGCATTGGACACTTTGCGCGACACCATGGTATTCGCAACTGGTGATCCGGATGCGCGGATCATGTTTGTCGGCGACGCACCCGGCTACGAGGAGGAGAAAAAACACGAGCCATTCGTCGGCGAAGCCGGACAAAAGCTTACTGTTATTCTCAATACTATGGGACTCTCCCGCGATGAAGTTTACATTTCAACCATCGTCAAATTCCGCCCGTCTTCACCACGGCAAGTCACTAACACCCGCAAACCCACGCCGGAAGAAATGGTTGCCTGCATGCCATTGATCCGTGCTGAAATCGACATCGTCCGACCCACCTGTATCGTCGCCCTAGGTGCCACCACGGCTGAGGGATTGCTCGGCCTCGCTGGCACCATCGCCGAAATGCGCGGTTCATGGCACGAGCTCGACGGCATCCCGGTGCGCGTCACCTACCACCCGAGCTACCTGCTGCAAAGCAATGCCAATCTCACGATCAAACGCTTACTGTGGGAAGACATGCTCGATGTCATGGCAAAACTCGCCATGCCGATCTCGGAAAAACAACGCGGATTTTTCCTACCAAAATCCTCAGCTTCTTAAAAACTCAGGATTTCTAACGATTTCAACCAGCATATCCAGCGCCTTCAGCCTTGAAGTGAAATCACCTTCCCATGAGACCAAAAAACATCATTCTTCTCGTCCTTTTTTTATTGAGCATCGTCGGCACGCCGGTCACGCGTGGCGAGGAGGCTGAGCACGGTCAACCGCCGGTGAAGGCACCTTTTCTCAAAAGCGAGGATTCGTTATGCGTGGACGATTGGTGGAATCGCCCGGCGAATCCGATCATTGATCTCAAGGTCCCCCGCGACCAAGTGATCTGTTTCGGTATCTATGCGGTTTCCAACAAGACATTCAAAATCAGCGCTCAGCTTTATCCACTCTATCCGAATGAGACTAGGGAAGTGCGGTTGGAGATCGAAACCGCTGGTGAATGGAAAGAGGTCGCACGAAAAATGGTCAATGATCTCGGGTGGTCCGCCACTTTCCGGATCGATCACTGGGACGATTCCAAAAACATCAAATACCGGCTTCGACACGGCGAAAACGCCGTTTTTGAAGGGCTGGTCCGCTCCAATCCAGCCGACAAGGATGAGGTCGTGATGGCCGCGCTCTCTTGCAACTCGAACAAGGATCGTGGTTTGCGCCCGGAATACACACGCAGCATCAATCATCAGGATCCTGATATCGTATTTTTTGCGGGTGATCAATCCTACGATCACAAGGAGCACACCGCCGCGTGGCTGAAATTCGGCCTCGCATTCCGCGAGATCTTCCGCACCCGCCCGTGCATCAGCATCCCGGATGATCACGACATCGGCCAAGGGAATCTTTGGGGCGAGAATGGCAAAGTTTCCAAAACCTCGGCGGGTCACGACGGTGGATATTTTTATCATCCGGAGTATGTGAAAATGGTCGAACGCCAGCAATGCGCCCATCTGCCGGACCCTTATGACCCGACACCCATCGAGCAAGGAATAGGCGTCTATTACACCAATCTCATTCTTGGTGGTGTGGACTTCGCCATCATCGAAGATCGCAAGTTTAAAACTGGGCCGGAGGGCCGCCATCCGATGAAAGGACCGCGTCCCGATCACATCCTCGATCCCAAATATGATCCCAAGGTCATTGATACGCCTGGCCTGCAACTCCTCGGCGAGCGTCAAGAAAAGTTTCTATCCGAGTGGGGCGCACGCAAGGACGGTGTCGCCATCAAAGCTGTGTTGTCTCAGACCGGTTTCTGTGGTGGAGCTCATCTCCATGGATCGCGCGATAACCGGCTACATGCCGATCTCGACTCTAACGGGTGGCCTCAGACCGCTAGAAACCGCGCGCTTGAGTTGATTCAAAAAGCCAAAGCCGTTCACATTGCGGGCGATCAGCACGTGGCCACGTTGATTCAACACGGCATCCATCAGCATCGCGATGGCCCATGGGCTTTTGTCGTTCCGGCAATCGACAACAGCTACTACGGCCGCTGGTGGTGGCCAGAGGATGAGAAACCAGGTGCCAACGCCGATGCTGCATCACCGCTGCAATGGACCGGCGACTATCTTGACGGCTTCGCGAACAAAATCACGATGCACGCCTATGCTAACCCGCATCCCAAACGCCTTCAAATCCGCGCATGGGATCAACAAAATGCCACCGGCTTGCAGCAGAATGAAGGCTGGGCGGATGGCTGGGGCATCGTGCGCTTTACGAAATCCAGCCGCAAGGTAACCTTCGAATGTTGGCCACGTTTTCAGGATGTCTCGAAACCCGAAGCCCGCCAATTTCCTGGCTGGCCAGTGACCATCAAGCTATAATTCACCTAGCACTTCGGAAATTATCCACTGCCCAATTGCGAGCAGTTCATCGCAATGGTCGGGAAAATTGCCGATTGCCTCTCAGCGGTCGCTTGTCCATTCTTCGCGAGCCGATGGTTGAAATTCCTCCTGCTGTTGAAATCAAAAACTTGGTGAAGGATTTTAAAACATCTTTTCGCCGTGAACCGCTGCGTGCGGTCAATGGGGTTTCGCTGCGCATCATGCCGGGCGAGGTCTATGGTTTGATTGGGCCGAATGGATCGGGAAAATCCACGACGATGAAGGCGTTGCTGGGTTTGGTGGTTCCAACGTCCGGGCAATGCGCGATTTTTGGCCGGGACTCACTGAAGGTGGATTCGCGCAACGACGTGGGATTTTTGCCGGAAAATCCATATTTCTACAAACATCTCAGCGGCGGTGAAACCCTGCGGTTTTACGGCAAACTCTGCGGCTTGGGTGGGCGGATGCTGAACGACCGTGTGAACGAGTTGCTGTCACTGGTAGATCTCAGCAGTGCGCGGGACCGCCGTGTGGGCGGATATTCAAAAGGCATGCTTCAACGGATCGGGCTCGCCCAAGCGCTCATTCAGGAACCGCGGCTGGTGATTTTGGATGAACCCACCGCCGGCGTGGACCCGGTTGGTTCGCGGCAAATCCGGGATTTGATCCTGAAGCTCCGTGAGCGAGGAATCACGGTGTTTCTATGCTCTCACCTGCTCGAACAAGTGCAGGAGGTCTGCGATCACGTCGGCATTATTTTTCAGGGGAAAATGATCCGTGAAGGGCGCTTGGAAGATCTCATCGCTATTGAAGACCAGACGGAAATCGTGCTGCGTGATGCCAGCCCGGAATTGATATCCAAGATCACGGCTCTGGTCGAAGCCGAACCGGGTGCTGCCGTCGTGCGCACCGGCAAACCCCGCACCACGCTGGAGCGGTTATTCCTACGTGAAATCCGCGAAGAAAAACGATGAGCACCGCCACTTCCAAGCCGATCAAAGGCTCTCACTTGAGTCGGATTTTCACCATCGCGACGCATGCCTTTACGCAGTTGGTGAGAATGAAGGTGTTCTATTTTCTCGCGATCTTCGCAGTGATCGCCATCGCCAGCAATTTTTTCGATTTGCCCCAACACGAAGGCCCGGAAGCAATTGGCGCGAATGTGTTGCGCTCGATCAAGAGCTGGTCGCTGGGTGCGATGACTTTGTTCTCTGTTGTTTTGTCGATTGTCGCCACGGCTTTGCTGCTGCCCAAGGATGTTGAGGACCGCACGCTCTACACCATTCTAGCGAAACCGGTCCCGCGTTTTGACTATCTGGCTGGTAAGTTGTTAGGTGTGTTGATGCTCATCTTCGTCTCACTGGCGCTGATGGACGTTCTCATGGTGGGGGTGTTGCAAATCCGCACCTCGATGGTCATTGAGCAGCAGCAGGAAATGGCGAAGGGCATGGGCTGGACTCAAGAGGCGATGGATTCGTTGCGCGGGGAAACCGCAGCCAACGGACCCAATGCATCGTTGCAAGGGGCGGTGCTCGCGGTGTTTTTGAGAGCTTCGATCATGGCCTCTCTGGCATTGCTAATTTCCACGTTCTCGACGAGTACTCTCTTCACGACCATCGTGAGTTTTCTGATTTACTTCATCGGCCACTTTCAGGCGGATGCGCGCGAGATTTATCTTCATTCAGAGCAGGCGGGGGAGGGGGTTTTTGCCCGGATTGGAGCGCTGTTGTTCTCGCTGGTTTTGCCTGATTTCCAGCTATTCAACGTGATCGACGCTGTGATCGAAGGCCAAGTGATGCCGCTGATGGTGCTTGGGAAATTGGTCGTGGTGGCTGGGTATTACGCCGTGTTTTTCACGGTTGCGTCATGGTTTATCTTCGCTGATAAGGAATTCTGAGCTCGTGAATATTTGGTCGAAATCGGTGATTCTTGCTGGGGCTTTACTCGTCCTCGGTGGCGCGCGTCTGCCCTTTGAGGCCAGCTTGACCCGAGAACTTGAGGACGCCCGTTTGCTGACTTCCGGGTTGGAAATCAGTACTCGAGATCGGATTGGCCAGACGAGCTCAGTGGTCGCTCTCGGCGGCTTGCGCACTTTGGTAGCCACCTTTCTCAATTTGCGGGCCTACACGTTTTTCACCAACCAAAGGTGGTCGGATGTGGCGGACACCTTCGAAACGATTGTCGATCTCGCACCGCGGACCCGTTATTATTGGGAAACTGGTTCATGGCACTTGGCCTACAATGCGGCATCCTACTACCAGTTCGATTCCAAATTGCCGCCCCTGCGCCGCCGCGAGGCATGGCGGTCATCGATTTTGCAGGGACGGGCGTTCCTTGAGCGAGGCATCCGGAACAACCCGGACGATTGGCGTTTGCATGCCACGCTGGGTTACCTGCTCGCGGATCCAAACAAGTTTCCGGCTTTTCGGAATCTTCCAGAAACCTTCGCCGCCGCTGCTGAGGCTTACCAGAAATCCGCCGCCACTGGAAAGGCTCTGCCTTATGTGCGGCGTGCCCAGTTTTACTCGCTCGCACGGGTTGAAAACCGGGAAACCGAGGCCCTCGCCATGGCACGCGCGCTTTATGCGGAGCGGACTCAAAACCGTACGCCCACTCTGTTGATGCTCTTACTTGTTCTTGAGGCGCATGAAAATCCCGCGATGGATGTCGCCGCACGGGCGATCGAGTTGTTCGGCACTTCTCAAAATGCTTATGATGCACTTTCGGGGCATTGGCAGCGGACGAATGAACGTTTCCCAGTCTTTGGAGTGGCCAGCGGCCTCGAATCACTCGAAAATAATCTATCTATTCCGAAAGAAAAAAGCATTCTAAATCACCCTTTGCCACCGCCCTTTGATCCAACCGATTTGTTTCAAAAATAATACCCCAGGGTTTCGTCTCGACAGTCCCGTTCTCAATGCCAAACTGCCCTGCAATCTTTTCCCTGTTTCCCCATGCGGATCGCTCTTTTCGCTGACATACATGCCAATCTTGAAGCCCTTGAGGCAGTCCTCCAAGATGCTGATAATCAGGGGGTTACCAGCTACGTTTGTATGGGCGATATCGTCGGATACAATGCCGACCCTGCTGCGTGCCTAGAGATCGTCCGGGCGATGGATTGCCCGACGGTGAAGGGCAATCACGACGAGGACGCATCTGGCTTCCATTCGCTTGATGCCATGAATCCCATCGCCGCCGCCGCGCTCGAATGGACTCGCGAAAAACTCACCGAGGAACAACGCCTGTGGCTTAGCCGCCTGCGAATGGTGCGCCAAGTCTCTGACTTCACTGTCGTCCACAGCACGCTCGACCAACCGGCACACTGGAACTACGTGACCAATCGCTTCGATGCGATGTCGAATTTTTCCTATCAGTTCACTCAAATTTGTTTCCACGGCCACACCCATGTGCCGCGAGTTTACGTCAAGAGCGACCGCGTCCGCGAAGTGCCCGCTGAGTCGGTGATGATCGAAGCCGGTTCGAAATATTTCATCAATGTCGGCTCCGTCGGGCAACCGCGGGATGGCGACTGGCGGGCTTGTTACACGATTTACGATACGGATCACAAGATCGTCGTTTTCCGACGCATCGAGTATGAAATCGCCAAGACGCGTCAGAAAATCCTTGATGCCGGCCTGCCCGAAATGCTCGCCGAACGCATTTTAGAAGGCCGATAAACAGCCCGCATCCTTATTGTTCTGACATCGCGAGGGCGGTCGGAAACAACACGGAGTTTTCCAGGTGAATGTGGCGGTGCAAGTCTTCTTCGAGTTCAGCCAATCCAGCGAACAGGGCCCGGTAAGTGTTGCACGCTTCTGGCGGTGGAGTAAATCCGTGGGTGAGTTCCCGCAGCCGGGAGATCGCGTCACCCGCGTCGTCGTGTTCCTGAAGCATGCAGGCGATCGGACCGTCGAGCGGCATGGAATGGGCTTGGCCAGCGGCCATGGCGACGATTGCAGGAAACAGGATTTGCTCCTCTTTCTGCAAATGACCGGACAATTCCTCAGCCATTGCCACGAAAATTTCGTGGACTTCCACCAGTGACGGTGTGTGGCCGCCATGCACATGAGCGACGCGGTGGGCCATCGCTTGCAAACGGGGTAACTCGCTCCGCAGGTAAGCGTGGTGAGTTGTCACAATGTGCTCCACCAACTCAACGGTCGGCATCATGGCGGGATTGTCCGTCGGAGCGGTTTTGATGCACATGCCAGCTTCGAGTTGCTCCAAAACCGTTTCGGTAGGAATACCTTTTAAGACACAGGCTTCGCGAAGGGTGCGACTGCCTTGGCAGCAGAAATCGATTTTGAAGGATTGGAAAACCCGCGCGATTGAGGGCGATTCGGCGACGATTTCACCGACGGTGCGGTCAATCAGTGGTGTTCCGGCGGGAGAGAAGACTGTTGGTGAATGGCTCATGGTGAGCATAGATTCCAACACACGACGCGGCTTTGCAATAATAAAAGAAAATAATTTCTTTTATTGGAATTGGGAATGTTTAGCGGGATCGGCCGTGTAGTTTTTCGCCCCCATGTTTGCCAAAATTCGATTTGCTTCCGCCTACGCCACCGGCCTTGTGCTCGCCAAAGTCGGCCATCCCCAGCGGAATGAACAGCTTCAGATCTCCAAGGAGGTTTTCAAGATCGAGCAAAAGGATCAGGAAGTTTATCAAAGTCTATTTCAATGAGGATCTAGCCGATTGAGACCGAAGACCGCCGCGCATCAGACTGGTCCTTGTAAGTGGGTCTTGCGTCGTTTATGAGACGTGAAGACGAATCCATGGCCGCGCCTGAATCAGAAAACTCCTCCACTACCGCACCTTGGGAAAACAAGCGCGGTCAGACGGGCAAAAACTTCGTTCGGCGCATGCTGCCGTGGTTCGGGTTGTTGGCACTGCTCGCCCTCATCGTCTGGGGATTGTTACCTAAGCCTGTCCTCATAGAAACTGGCGTGGCGGCTCGCGGCCCGCTGACAGTGAGGGTTTCCGAGGAAGGGAAAACCCGTGTGCGGAACCGTTACATCGTCGCCTCACCCGTCGCCGGGAAAATGCGGCGCGTCTCACTCAAGCCCGGTGATTCCGTGGAAGCCGGGAAAACCGTGCTAACGACCATTGAGCCAGCCGTCGCCCCGTTGCTAGATTCTCGGGCTCGCATGCAAGCGGAAGCCGCAGTTTCCATGCACGAAGCGGCTCGCAAGCAAGCTGAGGAGTCCCTCACGGCCGCTTGCAGCGCCATGAAACTCGCCGCATCGGAACTGGAGCGGTTGCAAGCGGTGAAACACGGTGGAGTCATCTCAGAATCCGCCAGAGATCAGGCTGAAGCCGATGCCGCGATCAAAGCGGCCGAAGTGCGAGCCGTGGAATTTTCCCTGCAAGTGATCGATTACGAACTCGCTCAAGCCCGTGCCGCGTTGGAGCGCCCGGAGGTTAGTTCGGCGGGTAATCTTGTCATCGTCAACTCGCCGGTTTCTGGGTGCGTGCTCAAAGTGATGCAGGAAAGTGAGATCATCGTTGCTCCCGGCACTGCGATTTTAGAAATTGGCGATCCCACGGATATCGAAATCGAAGCGGAAATCCTCTCCCGCGATGCCGTGGGCATGAAGCCCGGAGATCCGGTGGACATCGAGCAATGGGGTGGCGAGATGCCCCTCAAGGGTCGCGTCCGTCGGATCGAACCCGCGGCTTTCACCAAAATCTCCGCGCTCGGCGTCGAGGAGCAGCGCGTCTATGTGCTCACTGATCTGATCGATCCTCCGGAAACATCCAAAACACTCGGGGATCGCTATCGCGTCGAAGTCCGCGTAGCCGTTTGGCATTCGGATGATGTGCTCGTGGTCCCAGCTGGCGCGCTATTTCGTGAGGGTAATGTTTGGAAGACTTATGCCTATCAGGACGGGATAGCCCGGTTGGTTTCCATCGAGGCCGGCCACACCGACGGCCGCCTGACCGAAGTTCTTTCTGGTCTAAATGCCGGGGACAAAGTGCTGCTTCATCCGCCTGACACCGTAAAAGATGGCTCCTCAGTGCAGGAGCGAGATTAATGCTAGCTCACTTCATCGAAGCGATGATCTGGTCGGTTAGGAGTTGGACGAGCTTCTCGGCTTCGGGATCGAGCTTGGTGGATGAGCTTGAAGTTGCGGCTTGGTCGGGAACACGGCAGACAGTGCCGGGTTGGAAGTCGGCGTTGTCGCAGAGTTGGCATTCGGTCCAGTTGGCGCGTTTGTCGTCCATGCCGAGGGTTTTGCGCAGGCTGATGAGTTCTTTGGCTTGGCCGCCGGTGATGGTGAGGAGTTGGCCACCTTTGAGTTGGGAAGCGACCCAGACGGTCTTGCAGTAAGACTCGACGTTTTCCATTTTCCAATAGGCGTCTTCGATGTCTTTGCCCCAGGTGATGACGCCGTGGTTGACCATGAGCACGGCCATGTGATCGACGGCAGCATTGCCAACCACTTCAGCATTGGCAGGCGAGCCGGGCGTGCGGTATTCCGCCATGCCGATCTGACCAAGGAAGACTTCCGCTTCGGGGATCATGCAGGTTGGCGGTTGCACGCCAGCGACGGCGAAGGCAGTGCCGTGTGGTGGGTGCGCGTGGCAGCAAGCCTTGGCCTTAGGCTGGCGTTTCATGATGGCAAGGTGGGTCATGCACTCGGAAGTGCGCTTGTATTTGCCTGCGAGTTGCGTGCCTTCCATATCCACGAGGCACATTTGTTCAAGTGTCATGAAACCTTTACTAACAAGAGTTGGCGTGCAAAGCACGAGGTTGTCGCCGACGCGGATGGTGAGGTTGCCGCCATTGCCATCGGTGTATTCGCGGGCCCACATGCGCTTGCCGATATCGACCATGCGTTGCTTGATCTCGACGATCGCGGGAGAGTTGAAGAAGGCGGCGATTTCCGCTGGAGTTTTCGGGTCTTTGCCAGGAGTCCAGTGATATTCGTAGTTAGGAAGAATGGGTTCGGCAAAAGCGGCTGGAGCAGGGGCGGCGGAGCCGGCACCAAACACCGAGCCAAGGCCATCGCGCAGCACGTCTTTGGCGGATGGGGTGAGAATCGCTCCGGCTGGGATGTCAGCCGCGGATTTCCCGGCTTTGAGGAGGTTTTCGATATCGGCGGCGGTGAAGACTTTCTTGCTCATGGGATTCAGTGCTTGGATGAGGTGGAAATGATAGGTTGGTAATTCAGTGATTCAAAAATAGCGACGGTGATGGCGTCGATCGGGATGTCGTAATCAAAAGGTGCGGTGGCTTCGGCACCTTCCACGACGCCGACGATGTCGCCCTCACCTGCGCCGAGGTCATCATAGGCGACGATTGAGAACTGGTTGGAGAGCGGCGGTGGCGTCTGGCAGGCGGTGTTGAAATTCTCGGTATCGAGCGGATTGCACATCAGCCACCGGCCACCTTTGAAGGAGGGGTCTTGAATGCTGAGGGTGACTCGGCCGATGACTTGGCAGACGCGCATGCAGGAAGAATTGGAGATCTGAGATTAGAAATTTGAAATTAGTCGATGACTCCTTGGATGAAGTTGCGGATGGGGGATTTTATGTCATGGACGAGGTGGCGGGCACCGACGCCGTCGGTGGAGACGAAAACTTTCGAGTGCAGGCCGGCACCAAAAAGATCGATGGCGACCATTGGGGCTCCCCCGGGATTTCCTGCGGCATCGAGGGCCTGGCAGAGCAGCATTTTGAAACCCTTGAGTGAAGGGTGTCCATGACTGCTAACGGCGTGGCCGACGACTTGGGCGGGGATCATTTGGGGTGAGGTTATTTGTTATGGGTTAAAAGTTATTTGGGAAGAGACTGGATGGTTGGAATACTAATAACCCATAACTTCTAACTTTTAACACGAGGATCAAATGATCCTCAGGTTTTCGACTAGGACGCAGCGGCGGATGCGGGTGAAGGTTTTGGGAGTGGTGATTCCTTCGCCGGTGGTGGTGGCGATGGAGTAGGAAAGATAACCTTCACCACCGAGGCCGAGGCCGGCGACGGATGGGCCGTTTTTGACGAAGATGGTGGTGTCCATTTCCTTGGCCATGTAGGTCATGTGATTGACGTCGCGGGTGTGGATGATGGCGGAGTGACGATAGTTGTGCTCGGCACGTTTGGCTTCGCGGACGGCTGTCTCGAAGTCCGGGCAGGAAACGATGGGCATCATCGGCATCATTTGTTCTTCTTGAACGAATGGATGGTCGGCATCGGTCTCGGCAAAGAGCATTTGGGTGCCTGCGGGAATGGTGGCTCCGGCGTGTTGTGCGAGGACAGCGGGGTCGGCACCGACGAGAGCGCGATTCACGGCGGCGTGCGAGCAGCCACCGCCTTCGCCGGGCTTGAAGGTGAATGCGGCGGCAGTGAGCTTTTCTAACTGCTGAGCGTTGATGCGGGCGGCACCGGCTTTGGTGAGTTCCTCACAGAATTTGTTGAAAACCGGGGCGACAACGAAGACAACTTTTTCACCGATGCAGAGCAAATTGTTATCAAACGCTCCGCCTTCGATGACGTTGCGGGCGGCACGGGCGAGGTCGGCGGTTTCATCGACGACGACGACCGGGTTTCCGGGGCCGGCGCAGATCGCGCGCTTGCCGGATTTCATGGCAGCGCCGACGACTGCCGGACCACCGGTGATGGCGAGCAATGGGATGAGCGGGTTTTTGCAGATGGCATCGAACGATTCAAGGGTGGGTTGCTCGATGGTGGTGATGAGGTTATCGACACCGATTTCGCGGAAGATCGCCTCGTTGTAGGCGCGCACGGCCATGGCGGCGCTGCGGGCACCACCGGGGTGCGGATTGAAAACGATCGAGTTTCCAGCGGCGACCATGTTGATCACGTTGCCGGTTAGAGTGGGAACCGAATGGGTGACGGGCAGGATGGCACCGACCACACCGAAGGGCGCGTATTCTTCCAGAGTGATACCACCATCGCCGCTCATGGCATAGGGCTGGAGCCACTCGGTGCCGGGAACATTTTTGGTGATGAGGAGCTTGCCGATCTTGTGATCGAGGCGGCCGATCTTGGTTTCCTCCATCTCGAACTTGCCCCATGCCTCGGCATTGCCGACGGCCATCGCTTTGACAATTTCGATGACCTTGGCGCGGCCGGCGACTCCGAGTTTCTTCAACTTGAGGTGGGAGTCGTTGGCAGCTTGCGCGGCCTTTTCGACGCAATTGAAAACTCCGCGTTCGCCGCCGGAGGATGTGCCGCAACCGCAGGAGGTTTTAGCGGCGGGCGCTGGCGCGGCGGAGACTTGTGGCTGGCCGGACGCCAAGCGGGCGACGACGGATTCAACAACGGAGCGGAGAAGTTCTGGATCGATGGTTTTCATTCGGATTGCGAAAAGGGTGGATCAACCACCCTTGTAGAGGGTTTTGCCTTGGACTTCGACGCGGTCGATGATGGCGATGATGGCGGCGTCCACGGGGATGAGTTTGAGGCCTTGAGCGGCACGGGCAGAGCTGCCCTGGCACAACATGACGAGCTCGCCTTCCCCGGCACCGACGGTATCGATGGCGACGATGGTATTGGCTCCGTCTTTGAATTTGGACGGATCCTTGTCATCGACCAACTTGGGACGGAGCAGCAGGAGTTTTCTTCCCACCATGAGCTCGTCCTTCTTGGTCGAGACAACTTGTCCAATGACTTCGGCGAGGAACATGGGCGTATGAGTTGATAGGGATTAGTTAGCAGTGAGCAGTGGTGCGGGAGCGGCCATGAATGGCTTTTCCCGTGCCAAGACTATTCACCTCTAACTTACTTGCGTGGAGCGCGGGCGGCGGCGTCTTTTGGAAGCACGCTATCAATGGCGTCGTCCGGACGGGCGATGACATGGGCGCTGATGACTTCACCGCCAGCTTGTGCGACGGCGGATGCACCGGCATCGATGGCGGCTTTGACGGCGGCGACGTCACCGGTGACGGCGGCGTTGCACATTGCGTTACCGATTTGTTTCATCGGTCCGACGAGTTCGACGTTTGCGGATTTGAGCATCGCGTCAACGCCGACGACGAGGCATGCGAGGCCGCGGGTTTCGAGGAGTCCTACTGCTTGTTTGGCCATTTTATTGTTTGGTTAGTGATTGGAGGTTGTTGGAGAATAGTCAGGAGAGTTTGCGGAAAACTTCGCGGGCGAGGACAAGTTCCTCATTGGCGGGGATGACGAAAATGCGGGCGGGGGAATCCGCAGTGCTGATGTCGGTTTCGGTGGCGCGGCAGGCGGCGTTTTTCGCGGGATCGAGACGGATGCCGAAGGCTTCGAGATTCGCGCAAACGTGGGCGCGGATGTCGGTGTTGTTTTCACCGATGCCGGCGGTGAAAACGAGGGCATCGATGCCGCCGAGTTCGAGGGTGAAAGCGCCGATCCAGTGGCGGATCGAGTGGACGAGTGAGTCGAGGGCGAGTTGGGCGTCCGCGTTGCCGGAGTCGGCCGCTTCGCGGATATCGCGGAGATCATTGGAGACACCGGAGAGTCCTAACAATCCTGACTCCTTGGTGAGTTGGCGTTCAGCTTCATCGAGTGAGAGGCCGAGTGTGCGCATGGCATACGGGATGGCTCCGGAGTCGAGCTCGCCGACACGGTTGTTTTGCGGCAGGCCGCTTTGTGGGGAAAACCCCATACTGGTGCCGATGGCCACGCCATTGAGAATCCCAGTGACGGAGCTGGAGCCACCGAGGTGGCATGAGACGACGCGGAATGGCTTGGCGGAAATGTCAGCCGGTCCATCGAGATAGAGGCGGCGGGCGATTTGCGCAACGTCTTCACGTTGGCAGAGTTCGGCGGAGCGCTCGGCGATGAACTTGTGGCTGGCACCGTGGAACCCGTAGCGCCGGATACCGATTTCACGCCATGATTTCGGAATCGCGTAACTCGCCGAGGCGGCGCTGATCCACTGATAGAAGGCGGTCTCGAAAAGGGCGACCAATTTTGCTTTGGGCAAAGCCCGGGTAAACTGGCGGATGCCGTTCGCATAGGGTGGATTGTGGGCGGGAGCGACGGCCGCGAAGCCATCGAGCGCATCAATGACCGCTTGGTCGGCGATGACGCATCCACTGAGATCCTTGCCGAGAACCGTCTTGAAACCGACCGCGTCGATTTCATTCGGGCTGGTGATGATGCCATCGCGCTGCAATGTGGCGAGCGCGTCATCAATCACACCGGCGTGATCGGTCACCCGTTCGTAGCCACCCTTGGCAACGACCTCTTCACCGCTCTCATCCATGTGGAAGAGGCGGTATTTGAAGGAGGTCGATCCGAGGTTGGCGACGAGAACTTTCATGGTGGTGGTTATGGGTTATTAGTTATAAGTTATTCGTTATTGGGAGGCGCTCCGCGCTGTTTTTTACCAATAACTTTTAACTTTTAACTTTTAACCAATAACTTCTAACTAAGCATCAACCAAACCACGTGCCGAACTTTGCGAGGTCGTCGTGTGGGCGTGGAATGACTTGGACTGCGGTGACGGTGCCGAATTTCGAGGCGGCGGAGGCGGCGGCGTCGAGACCGGCTTTCACTGCGGCGACGTCGCCGGTGAAGAATCCGGTGACAAGGCCGGAGCCGATTTTGTCCCAGCCGGTCATTTTGATGTCAGCGGCTTTGAGGGCTGCGTCGGAGGCTTCAAGGAGGGAGATGAGGCCCTTGGTTTCGAGGATGCCGATTGCTTGTTTGGCCATGGTGGTGAGGAGTTGGAGGTTGTTGGTTAGAAGTTATTGGGAAACTCAGGCAATTCCGAATTGGCTGAGGAGTTCCGCATGTGGGCGGGCGATGACGTGGGCGGAAATGAGTTCGCCAACGCGTCCGGCGGCTTCGGCTCCGGCATCGACGGCGGCTTTCACGCTGCCGACATCGCCTTTGACGAGAACGGTGAGCATGCCCGCACCGATTTGGATTTGGTTGATAATTTGAACGTTGGCGGCTTTGGCCATCGCGTCTGTGGCTTCGACGCTGCCGACGTAGCCCCTGGTTTCAATCATGCCGAGTGCACTCATAATATTATTTGGTGATGTGGTTGGAGATGGTGGATTGGAGATTATTGGATCAGTTCGCAGAAAGTATCGGGTTTGAGGCCACAGGCGTTGCCTTCGTCGGTATCGATGTGGACTTCGAGTTTGAACGAGGGGTCCACGCGGACGACGAGTTTGTCGAAGGTCATGCCGAGTGGGCCGTGGACCTTGAGTTTCATGACATCGAGGTGTTTCACGCCGTAGTGGCCGGCGTCGTCCGCATTCATGTGGACGTGCGGTTGGGCGCGGATGACACCTTCGTCGAGTTTGAAATAACCGTTAGGGCCCATCAGCATGCAGCCAGGAGTGCCTTTGATATCGCCGGACATGCGGACCGGGATATCGAAGCCGAGTGAGATCGCGTCGGTGTAAGCGAGCTCGACTTGGTTGAGCGAGCGGCAAGGGCCGAGGATCCGGAGGTTTGAAATCACGCGGCTGCGGGGACCGATCAAGGTGATGGATTCCTTGGCGGCGTATTGGCCATCTTGATAGAGGCCTTTCATCGGCGTCAGCTGGTGGCCCGGGCCGAAAAGTGCTTCGACGGCTTCCTGCGTGAGGTGGCAGTGGCGGGCAGAAATATTGACGAGCAGCGCGTTCGGAGCCTTGGAGGCGGCTGGAAGAGCGAACCCGAGGCGGGCATACACTTGCTCGCGCACCAAGTGCTCAACGACGGCTCGCGGAGTGGATTGTTTGAGCGTTTCGGCCATGTCTTGGCTTTGTTTTTGTGGGAATCGATTGACAAGTCAACTTAAATTCCCAAAAATTCCCAAAGAAACACAGAAATACACAAAAAATCATGCTCGCCATTGAACGCCAACGCCGGATTCTCGATCTTTTGACTCTTGCTGGATCGCTGCGGACTACGGAGACGGCGGAGTCTCTGGGGGTGACTGACGAGACGGTGCGGAAGGATTTCGAGATGTTGGAGAAACGTGGTGAGTTGATTCGCATTCATGGCGGGGCGAGTCGGCCGGAGAAAATCCGGGGCGATCTGCCATTTACGCAGCGCCAAACCATCCGACGGGAAGAGAAGCAGGCGATCGCACGGTTGGCGGCCAGCCGGATTCAGGCGAACGAAACGATTTTCCTGGATGCGAGCTCGACGGTTCTGACGCTCACCGAGTTTTTACCGGACCTTCCGCTGACAGTTCTGACAAATGCGCTCAATGTGCTGACGGCGCTTTCCGACCGGCCGAATCTGGATTTGATGTGCACGGGCGGGCTTTTCGATGCAAAATCGCAATCGTTTATCGGCCTGACGGCGGAGAAATCCCTGCAACGATATAACATCCACCGGATGTTTTTATCCGGAAGCGGGCTGCATCCCGAGCGCGGGGTGAGTGAAAGCAACGCCCGCCAGGCGGCCTTCAAGGAACGGGTGGTCGCAAATGCGGAGGACGTGGTGTTTATGGCGGATCACTCGAAACTCGGGCGCAAGGCATCGTTTTTCTTTGCGGAGGTGACGGATTTGAGCTGCTTGATCACGGACAAGGGAGCGGACCCGGAATTTGTCGCAGGGCTTCAGGATCAAGGTGTCGAGGTGATAATCGGGGAGTAGGGAAGCATCTTCAAAACAAGGTGGACTGTAACGTTATGCCCAATCCTCCGCACTCAGATCAGGCATGCGGCGACATCACCGCTCACGTATGCCGCGCCGTTTTTTTGTTTCCGGTCGCCTCGAATCCGAGAATGCGCACATCGGCCGCATTGGCCGTCTCTTAAGCGAGCATGGCGGAAATGCTGAGCAAGGGAGCTTCGATGAAGCCGAGTGATGACATGATGGATCAACGAGCTTGAATGTTTCTGAGTACGGCCTCGACGATTGCTTCCACATTCATCGGTGCGGAGGATGGCTCCACACGGCATTCACCTGCGGCTTCTTCAAAACCACAACCTGCAAGCAGACAAGCCAGTTTGGAGCGCATGTTGGCGATGAGTCCCTGTTCGGCAGGCGACAGCGGGAAGCGCGCGCTGCCCGCTTTGAAACCGCGGAGTTCGTAGCCGGTGCGGAAGCCTTCGGGGAAATTCGGTGCGTTGACCATTAGAGCGAACAAATCTAGCAATTCGAATTGGATGCGTTTGGCTTCTGCCCAATGTCCGGCACGAGCTGCATGATAGAGTCTCATCACCACTTCCGGAACGACTCCAGCGCTTGAAAGCGTGCCGCCATCCGCGCCCATGAAAAGCCCGGTGCAGAGCAATTCCTCCCAACCGATCAGCACGGAGAAATCCGGGCGCTGGCGTTTGATGGTATGTAGCGTCTGTTGGAAGCGCCCCATGTCCTTGGAAGTGTCCTTGGTGCCGACGATGCGCGGGCAATCCATGGCGAGGCGTTCGAGCACCGGAAGTGAGATTTCATTGGCGAAAACCGGAATGTTATACACCACGATATCGATCGGTGACTTCGCCGCGAGTTCGCGGAAGTAGGCCTCGATGCTCTCTTGGGTGAGCTTGTAGTAATAAGGTCCGGTGATGGAAACCGCGCGGCAGCCGAGATCCGCGCAGTATTTGCACATTTCCAAGACAAGCTCGATATTTGCCTCGGCGGCTCCGGCGAGGATTGGGCGGCCCTTGGCTTCCTCGCTGACGATGCGCACGACGGTCCGGCGCTCTTCGACGCTGAGGCGGATAAACTCGCCCATGCTGCCATTTGGATAGAATCCGGTGACGCCCTTGTCTCCGACCCAGCGGATGATATGGCGGAGCTCGTCCTCATCGATGCGGCCCTTGGAATCGTAGGGGACGATGTTGGGAACAAAGATGCCGTTGATGGTGGATTGAGATGAGGACATCGCCAAATATCTTTGTGGATTCATGACCATCAGGCAAGCGGCTTGAGATAATAAATTCAGTTAACTCATGCGTGCCTAGGATAAACCTAATGACCGAGCGTGCCGCAGAATATGGTTTTAGGAGACGGAGTCTTGCCTTCCAAGAGTCGATTTGTGATTACAAATGACGCTTCCATGTAACGCGACACGTCATACTCATGAATTCACCCATCATACCCGGCGAGATCCTATTGGAGGAATATTTGATTCCCATGGGCATTTCGCAAAACGCCATGAGCACCACCACGATTCACACCAGCCCAATCGACCTCTAAAATAAGGAGCTACGACACTCCTGTCGTGCCGCCAATGAAAAATGATAGAAGCAAACGTGAAGTTCTCAACTTTCTCCACCCCATTGGCCCGGCGGACAAGAGTGTCCGCCCTCCGTTTGACGATTTCCCGTCTCAACCGTATTCATGAAGTGTGGGCGTCCTTGGGCAGACGTAGCACCGCGAAGCCACCTCACCCACGCGAGGGTGCGTATGCTCCCCGAAGGGAAGAATGAGCGCCGAATCGGTGGAGTCAGGAAGAACTCCCCGCCTCAACTCTGAAATGTGCGAAATCTCTTGTTTTCCGGTGCTAACGCCGCTACTCTACTTGCTTTCAATTTCCCACCCCCATGAAACTCCCCACATCTCCCACGCTCAGTCTGGTCGCATTGACCGGCATCTCCCTCGTCACCCCGGCCCTTGCCATTGTGACCATCGATTACGTCAGCGTCGGCCATGCCGGGAATGCGGCGGATACTACAGTGATGAATGATTCGACTACCGGCTACGGTGCGGTGGCCTACGCCTACCAGATTGGCAAATAAGAGGTCACCAACGCCCAATACACCGCCTTCCTCAACGCAGCGGACCCCAGCGGCGCGAATGCCAACGGCATCTACAACACCAACATGGGCAGCAATATTCGCGGCGGTATCACCTACACCAGCGGAGCAGCCAGCGGCTCGAAATACACCATCCGCACCAGCATGGGCGACAAGCCGGTGAACTACGTGAGCTGGTATGACTCGGCCCGCTTCACCAACTGGGTGAATAACGGCCAAGGCTCGGGTAGCACCGAGACCGGAGCCTACACGCTCAGTGGGAACACGGGCATCATCAACAAGAACGTGGGAGCCACCGTCTGGCTGCCCAGCGAGAACGAGTGGTATAAAGCGGCGTATTACGACCCGACGCCCGGCGCGAGCACGAACAACTACTGGCTCTATGCCTCCCAGAGCGACACGGTGCCGACAGTGGGAACGGCGAATGCCACCGGCGTTGTCTCCAATCCCGGCGCGAACGTGGTCAATTACAGCAATGGCGCTGATTGGAATTTACAGAACGGCAACGTGACCACGGTGGGCAGCGCGGCGGCGAACAACTACTTCGGCACGGCGGACATGAATGGAAACGTGCAGGAATGGAACGACGCGGTGATATCCGGCTCGACGCGCGGGCTGCGCGGGGGCTCTTGGAACGGCTCAGAGTCCGGCCAGCGCGCCTCCTCCCGCGGCTTCAGCATCCCCACGGTCGAGTCCTTCCTCGCGGGGTTCCGCGTCGCCAGTGTCCCTGAACCAACGTCCCTTGTCCTGACGATGTTGGCAAGCGGAGTGATGTTGCTGCGTCGGAAACGTTAGTTTTTCTCTTTAATCCTTTATCCCTTTGTCCTTTGGGAAGCACACGCGCCCTCGCGTGTGGTTTTCAGCGCCCTCGCTGAAAACATTCGTCTGCTACTAAAAACAGGCTTGCTCGTAATGCGCGCCACCCATGCCGCGAGGGCGCGACATGGAACACGCGAGGGCGCGTGTGCTCCCTTCCGACGCAGGCGGACGAATTTTTCCTCCTGAAAATGAAAGCCCCGCCAATGACGCGCCACTCCTCCTCGTGAAATGTTATGCCTACGCCAAGTGGGTGCTGGAGCGCGTGGAGAGCTTCCCGAAGAGCCAGCGCTTCATTCTCGGTTACAGCGGCTCTCGAACCACGTCATGGACGTGCTGGAGACGCTGGTGAAAGCGAGCTACGCCAGGGACAAGACCGCGCTGCTGATCCAAGCGAACGAAGGCATCGAGATGACCCGCTGGATTGTCCGCATGGCGAGTGACCGGAAACTGCTGGCACCGAAGCAATTCGAATTCTCTCTGAACCATTAGGCATCGCCGCTAACGAAGTGAGCATGGCTGGCCCGTTTCCATCCGCGCCATGCGTGGAACAGAAATGCTGCGGCGAACAGGAACATGAACAATGAGAAAAACTGGCCCTTGGTCAGCATGCCGACCAAATCTGCGTCCGGTTCACGGAATTGCTCGCCGATGATTCGAAAAGTCGCGTAGAGCGCGAAAAACAGACCAGTCAGCAAACCATCTGGAGCTTTCGGAAAGCGTGTCCTTACCCACCACAAGATCGCAAACAACAGCGCGCCTTCTAACAGTCCTTCGTAAATTTGCGACGGATGACGCGGCGGAAGGAAATTCCCCAAGGTCTGGGAAACCTCTGGGTTTTCACGCGCCGTCGCGATGAGCTGGTCCAACCGGTCAAAGGACTCTGGCTCGGCAAGTTTTGGCTCGACTTGGATGCACGCCTGCCACGCGGCCTTGTACACTTCCTCTTTGGTTTTCTCGAGCGAAAGCGGGAACTTTATTGCCCAAGCCACGCCTTCGGCCACACGGCCATACAGTTCGCCGTTGATGAAATTGGCAGCCCGTCCAAAAAACAAGCCCACCGGGGCCACCACACAAAGTCCATCACCAAGCCCGGTCCATGTCACATGGTGTTTTCTGGCGTAAAACCAAGTGAAAATCACTAATGCGAGAATCCCGCCATGGCTGGCCATTCCTCCTTCCCAGACGCGGAGAATCATCAGTGGGTCCTTTGAAAATGCGTCCCATCCAGCTTCTGGAATTTGATAGAATAAAATATAGCCTAGCCGCCCGCCGAGAAACACCCCGAACAACGCCGCCGCCGCGATGAAATCCCCAGTTTGCTCGGGTTTAAGCACCCACAATCCGCGCCGGGCTAGATTGCGCAGCAGGAAATACCCGGCAATAAAGCCCATCAGATACGCCAGACCATACCAGCGGAGTTGGATCGCATCGCTCAGGCGCAGCAGCACCGGATTTAAATCATGCACGTAAGTCGCAAACACCCGCGCACCACACACCATTCATCTGCTGCGTGCAAGCCGCGATGCTGGGTTGGTTCCTCGTTACTTGCCGACGCGATTGCATTTCCCCTTGCTTCGTGGCTATTTCTTTGGAGGTGAAACTCGACCGCTTGCTAGCAAAGCACAACGCCATGGGACGCAGTCAGGCGCGCCAACGGGTCGTTGACCGTTGTGTGAGCGTGGATGGACTCGTTGTTATCCGCCACGATTTGGAAGTGAATCGCTTTTCGCGAGTCGAACTCGACGGAGTGCTGATCCGTCCTGCCCAGCGGTTGCTGCATCTGATGCTACACAAGCCCGTGGGCGTGGTCAGCGCCACATTGGATGCAGAACACCGGACGGTCATCGATTTGATCGACGATCCAGACAAAAAATCTCTTCATTTGGTGGGTCGTCTCGATCGCAACACGTCGGGCCTCATGCTTCTCACCAATGACGGTCGTTGGTCGAAGGCGCTGATGGATCCTGCTCGTAAAGTTCCTAAAGTGTACCTTGTGGAGACGCTCGATCCGATTCCGCCGGAAGCGGTCGCCGAGTTCGCGCGCGGATTCTATTTCCATACGGAAGACCTGATCACGCTGCCTGCGGAATTGAAAATTCTGGGTGAACGCACCGCGCGGTTGACCCTGCATGAAGGTCGTTATCACCAGGTGAAGCGCATGTTTCACCGCATCGGCAATCGCGTCATCACCTTGCACAGAGAGCGTATTGGCGAAATTGCCTTGCCCGATGACCTGCCGCCGGGCGCATGGCGGCACCTCACTGCGGAGGAAATGCTGTGAGGTGGTACCCCGGCTTGGATTCGAACCAAGGACCAATTGATTAAGAGTCAACTGCTCTACCAACTGAGCTACCGAGGCATGGGGTTGCATTGAGACCGAAAATGATCGTTTTGCAAGCTCGTCGGACGAGAATTTACCGGTCTGGGCGTGAGGGCAACCTGAAAATGCTCTGAGAAGGTGATTTTGATCCGGTGAGAACTGTGAAGTGACCGGTCAATTGCTCTATTGAAAAGTGAGTGCGTTTAGAAATCCGATGTTGGGAGAAATCCGCTTGCCCTCTTGGGCTGAAGTTTGCAGATTGCCGCGCACCAAGGCGGCTTGGCGGAATTGGTAGACGCGCTCGACTCAAAATCGAGTTCTAACGAGTGTGGGTTCGAGTCCCACAGCCGCTACTTCCCGTGTTTCGCGGGGTTGCCGATTTTTCAGGATAAAACGGCATGACTAACACCCGCATCATCGGAATCATCGCAGGCAGCGGGGTATATCCAGAGACCTTTATTGCATCAGCGCGGAAGAATTCGCCGGGTGTGAAGCTTGTGGTTGCGGCATTTCATGGTGAAACCAAGGCGGAGCTGGCGGATCAGGCGGATGCCATCGGGTGGTTTCGGGTCGCGCAACTTGGCAAGGTCATTAAATTTTTTCGGAGTGAGGGGGTGACTGAGGCGGTGATGATGGGGCAGATTTCGCCGAGGAATTTGTTTGATTTGCGGCCGGATTTGCGGGTTTTGATGATTCTTGCCCGGGTGCGGGAGCGGAATGCGGAGACGCTTTTTGGAGCGATTGCGGAGGAGTTGGGGAAGGATGGGATTGTCGTTCTGCCGGCTATTACATTTTTGGAAGATCATCTTCCGGGGCTCGGTCATGTGTGTGGGCCGGTCTTTAAGAAACGCCAACTCACGGATGCGGAGTTTGGGTTTCGGATTGCCAAGCAAACGAGCGCCTTGGACATCGGACAGAGTGTGGTGGTGCGGCACGGGACGGTGTTGGCGGTGGAGGCTTTCGAGGGGACCAACGCCTGCATCCGGCGCGGTGGGGACTTGGGCAATGGCAAGGACGTGATGCTGGTGAAGGTGTCCAAACCCAATCAGGACTTTCGTTTCGACGTGCCGGTGATCGGCCCGCAAACCATCGAGACCTGCGCGGCTGCGGGAATCTCGGGGATTGCCATCGAGGCTGGAAAAACCTTGCTGCTCGAAAAATCGGTGGTCGCTGAGCTCTGCATGCAGCATAAAATCGGGATTCACGCGGTGTCGTGATGGGTTTGTGAACTGTTCACGCTTGGCGGGTGCTGGCGCAAGTGGCTTGATGCGGGGATGAACGAAACGGGTGGACGATTGCGGATTGAGTTGTTTCCGCGGGCGGAGGCGGCGGTGAGGCGTGGGCATCCGTGGGTCTATGGCGAGAGCATCAAAGGGCAAAACCGTGAAGGTGGGGTGGGGGAGTTGGCGGTGATGTATGATCGGAATAATCGGTTTCTGGCGGTGGGGCTGTATGATCCCACGTCGCCGATCCGGGTGCGGATTGTGCATTGTGGCAAGCCGGCGATAATTGACCGGGATTGGTGGTTAGAGAAAGTGAGGGGTTGTGTGGGGCTGCGCGAAGGATCGGTGGTGAACGCTGGAACGAATGGCGCTCGTATCATCAATGGGGAGAGCGAGGGATTTCCCGGGTTGGTGCTGGATCGTTATGCGGGGACTTTGGTGGCGAAACTTTACACTGCGGCATGGTTGCCGCGTTGGGAAGAGATGGAGGGGGTGATTCGTGAAGTGTTAGATTCACGATATTTGGTGTTGAGGCTGAGTCGGAATATTCAGGAGGAAGCGGCGAAACACTGGGACTTGGAAGAAGGTTTCCGTGGCGAGACGGGCGATGAAAACGTGGTATTTTCTGAGAATGGTATTCGCTTTGAGGCGGCGGTCATCAACGGGCAGAAGACTGGGTTTTTCCTCGATCAACGCGACAACCGCGCGCGGGTGGAAACGCTGGCGGCTGGGCGTGAGGTGTTGAATGTGTTCAGTTTTTCGGGTGGGTTCTCGCTGTATGCGGCGCGGGGTGGGGCGAAGTCGGTGACGGATTTGGATATCAGCGGGCACGCGTTGGAAAGCGCGGGTCGGAATTTTAAGTTGAATGAGGACGATGCGCGGATTGCGGCGGTTTCTCGGGAAATCGTGCGTGCGGATGCGTTCAAGTGGATGGATGAGGATGCGCGGACTTATGACATGATCATCGTCGATCCTCCGTCGCTGGCGAAGCGCGAGAAAGAACGTGAGGGTGCGATTCGCGCCTATCAACGGCTAAACGGGCGGGCGATCGAGCGATTGCGTCCGGGAGGGATTTTGGTGGCGGCCTCATGTTCCGCGCACGTCTCGGAAGTGGAGTTTTATGATATCGTTAGATCGGCGGCCATGCGCAGTGGTAGATCCTGGCGGGAGCTTTGGACGAGTGGCCATGCAGAGGATCACCCGGCGGGTTTTACCGAGGCCCGGTATCTCAAGGCGCTTTGTCTGGAGTTCGAATGCTAGGAATTTGCTTTTGGGATGAAGGTCGGTGAGAATGCACGTGTGGGGACTGAAGGGCGGGGAAAGAAGTTGGCGTGCCGCAGGGTTGCATGGTGCTAAATCCAGTGGATGGCAGAAAAGTGTTGAATAATGACCGTAGTCTGACTACGGTCATTTCATGGATATTACGGTAACCCAATTCAAGGCCACCTGCCTAGGAGTGATCGACAAGGTACAGAAGGAGAAATCCCGTGTCACGATCACCCGCCACGGCAAACCCGCAGCCGAGTTGATCCCGATTTTCGCCAGTTCGCCGGGGAAATTGTTCGGTCGGTCGAAGGAATCGACCATCATTTCAGGTGATCTGCTGAGCACGGAAGAACACTGGCATGCTGAAGATTGAAAATCTTATCGCAGCGGTATTCGACACCCATGTTTGGGTCTGGTCCACGGCTGGCGATCCAAGAGCCGAAAAGCTTCGCGATTTCTCAGGCACAGCTGTAATTTCAGCCATCTCGCAGTGGGAAGTCTCCATGCTGGTGATGAAAGGCCGGCTGCGCCTCATACCCGATGAAGCATTCTGGTTTTCCGCCAACCTCGAAGCACCCGCCTCCCTCGCACCGCTCACCGCGGAAATCTCCACGGCAAGCTGCCGCCTGCCAGACTTCCACGGCGACCCCGCCGACCGCATCATCGTAGCGACGGCGATCACACTGGGGATCCCCTTGATCACGGCGGATGAGAAGATCATCCGGTGGAATGAATCTCAGCGGATGCTGCAGATCATCGAATTGTGATTGAGACAGTCTCGGCGCTGTCATCGTGGAATCCGCAAGAAAACCCCTACCGGGTTTGATAGATGGATGGCGCAACGCTATCTCAATGCGCTTTGTTTTGAGTTCGAGTGCTAGGAATTTACTTTTTCACTTAGCCCGGAGAATACACTGAAGGGGCGGTCTGGGAAGTATCAGAAAGGGGTTGACTGGGTATTTGAAAGGTCGATTGCGGCATCGCTTCGCGGCGGCGGTCAACGGCGAGACCGCAGCTCACTGTCATGGCTAGATCACTTAAGCACATCGCAACGCTTCGCCCATGTTTGCCAGAGCTCTTTGAATTCTTTGAGCTTCGCGGGTTCGTTTTTGGCAAGGTCGTTCAATTCGCTGGGGTCGTCTTTCAAATGATAGAGATGCCATGTATTTTTTTCACCACTCACCGCTTTCCAATCTCCGCGACGCACGGCTTTTTTACCAAAATGTTCCCAATACAATGTGCGTTCTGAGCCAGCGGCGTCTGATTTGAAAGATGGCATGAGGCTCACTCCCTCGTGAGGTTTGATTTCTTTTCCAGCGACCTGTTTCGGGTAATCCGCTTTGGCGACGTCCAGCAAAGTCGGCATCACATCGATCACATGACCCACCGTTTTCCGAATCTCTCCTTTATTCGTGATCCCTGCTGGCCAGTGAGCGATGAATGGGGTCGCGGTGCCACCTTCATGAGTGTGCATCTTGAATTTTCGAAATGGGGTGTCGGAGACATTCGCCCACTCAAGACCGACACTTGCGTAGGAAAGTCCGGTTCCAATCGGCGCATCTTTTTTGCCTTTACTGAATCCGCCAGGCCCACCTTCAGCGGAACAACCGTTGTCAGAAAGAAAAAGTATCAGGGTGTTGTCAAACTGTCCGGTCTCTTTCAATTTTGCCACCAGCCTGCCGATATTTTGGTCAATGCAATCCACTTGCGCCGCATAGATCTCCATTCGATGAGCTAGGTCTTTTCGCTTTTCTTCTGACATTTCATTCCAAGCTTTGGCTTCTGGATCGCGTGGGCTTAATAAAGTATTTTCCGAGATTACTCCCAGTTGCTTTTGCTTGGCGAATCGCTTGTCTCTAACAACATCCCAACCCTCATTATAACGTCCTTTGTATTTTTCGATATCCTTTGGCTTGGCCTGCAGCGGCCAATGCGGAGCGATGTATGCGAGATAAAGGAAGAATGGTTTCTTTTTTTCTTTCACTGCCTCATCGATAAAATCCATCGATCGATCCGTGAAATCATCCGTGACGTAGAGATCATCGGGCGTTTCGATGGGAGTGCCATCTTTGTAAAAAACACGCTCGGGTTTTAACTGAAGGGTTTCTTTGAAATAAATTCCGCCCCCATGCAAGACGCCCCAGTAACGATCAAAACCACGATCCACGGGTTTCATGCCTTCGCCATCTCCAACGTGCCACTTACCTGCCATTAAGGTCGTGTAGCCAGCGGGCTTGATCGCTTCGGCCAGTGTCACACAATTGCGATTCAATCGACCGCGGTAACCGGGTCTGTTCTCACCCTCATCTGCAGTCATCGCACCAACTCCGGCTTGATGGGGATACAAACCTGTCAGCAAAGCGGCACGTGTCGGGCAACAACGAGAGGTGTTGTAAAAATTGGTGAAGCGTAAGCCATCTGCTGCGAGCTTATCCAGATTCGGAGTTTCAATTTCCGAGCCATAACAACCCAGATCGGAGAAGCCCATATCATCGGCGAGGATGACGATGATGTTTGGTTTCTCACCGGCATGAGACGGTAACACGGTTGCAAGCTGGAATAGGATGGTTGCAGCAAATAAGGTTTTCATGAGGAGTGAAATTTATGCCGCTTCCACCTTGCATCATTTAATCTTCTCGAACACATACAGCGGAGTCATCCAACCTTTCGGATTCTTGTCGCTGAAACCGCCGGCCTCGACGAAGAGATGGGATTTGCCACCGACCGTCTTGAGCTGTATCGCCAACGCTTCCTTCTTCTGTAGGACCATCAGCATGTTGCCCGACCAGATCATGTTGGAATCGTTGGTCTTGCCATCGGACATGAGGGCAAGCGAAGCAAACGGTGCCTTGACGCTCCGGCCCGACGCCTTGCTGGTGAAGTCGGCAACGGCGTCGACCTGATCGATCACCTTCCACTCACCGCGCAGCGCGGCGTTGTCGACGAACTTGCCGTTGTAGCGGTATTTGCCTTCGTTGGGATCGGCCCCGGCCACCTTGGTTTCCGGATCCTGCAACTCCTGCCATTCGGAACTGGCCATCGGCACGCGGGTCAGCGCCTTTGCGAGATCCGCATCCGTCACCGGCGGCATCTTCATCTCCTCTAACCACGCGCTGAGATACGCCTTGGGCGGACGGATGGCGGCGATCGCCACATACGCCTTGCCGCTATTGAACTGCTCGGCAAGCTCCTTGGTGATGAAGAACCCACGCGGCTGGCCACGCAGACGACCGCCGAAGCCCCCCTGCTGATGCACCGGCACGCCATTAATGTACACCAGCACCGGCCCGCCCTGTTTGGAGTGGATGTTTCCACCTAACAGAAACCGGTAGCGATGGTCCGGCTTCAACGGCGGCACGTCGAGCGTGGAGCGCATTAGCAGCACGTCCTTTTCCCACAAGGTCTTGGGCGGCTCACCGCAACCGCAGAAGTTGCCTTTGCAACGGTGCTCGATGGCCTTGAGCTGACCCTCGTTGTTGGCGAAAGGCGCAAGTCCCTTCTTCCAACCGGTTGGCACGAAAGTCGGCGCATACCAGTTCTCCAGGCCTTTGGGCAAGGTGCCGGAGAGCATCGCATGCCGACCATCCATCTCCGCCTTGGTCTGCGCTTGTTTGGCGGACGCAAGCTTCGCCAACGCCGCGTTGACGTTCTTCTGCAACTTGTCCGCTTCGGCCTTGAGCTTGTCGGCCGGCTGGTTCTTCAACGAATCGAGCCGCTTCTGCATGTCCGCCTTGGCTTGTGTCACCGCGCGCTCACTACCAGCACACGCGGCCTTTGCCTTGTCTGCCTGGTTTTTCAATATCTGCAGCTTGTCGAGGTAAACCATGGAGTTGCTTTCGATCTTGATGCCGGGCGCATTATAGCCGGTGTATTCCCACTCGATCTCATCACGCTTTTTGCCGATCGTGTGCCAACTGTAGTCCTTGATACCGATCTCCTGGTAGAGATCGACCATGCCGTTCAGTGTGCCGACTGCGAATTGATTGCGCTTCGGTTTTTCCTGCTGCCGCGCCCAGCGTATTTCATCCAGGATCGAGTCGACATTTGCACCGATGTATTCGGGAATCACATCTTCCAACACGATCTTCGGCATCGCCTTCGCGAGCTCCGGACCGAACTTCGAGAAGTCGGTTTTGAAATACAGCTGCTTGTATGGCAAGGCCTCACCCGGCATAATCTTACGGCTCGCCTTGTAGAGTTGATCAAACCCGCCGGGAAAGGCGCTGATGGCTGTGGCGAGACCGCCGTGGAGGTTTTCCACGGCATTTTGCATGTCCATGCCGCCAGGCGCCTTGAGCTTCAACGGGAATGCCTCGTAGGCCTTGACGAGGGAATCGCGGGCCATCTGCTGCACCTCGGGCTTCGCCTTGTTCAAGGCCTCGACCAGCTTCGGCAGTTGCGCGACCACGCCACCCACCGTGTTAGAGGCCGCCAGCTCGGAAACCGCTGGCATGATCTTGGACGCATATTGCGGATTGGAGGCGATTGGGGTCAATGCCGTCATCGCCGCACGCCGGATCCACCATTCGTCATGCTTCAGCCAACCGAGCAACACGTCCAGGTTCGGGGCAATCTGTTCCGGCTTGGCGATCGACAGCGCCATCATCGCGTTCTGCACGATCCACCAGGACTCATTGGGATCGGCAATCATCTTTGACAAGCACTCGACCATCTCCGGTGTCAGACGCTCGACGGGAATAAACGTAGGACCGCCGGCGTCGTAGCAGATCACCGCCACGCCGGCATGACGAACCCGCGGATCCTTGTCCTTGAGCAAGGGCACGATCAGGCTGTCGCGTGCCAACCCGCGGATCCGTTGGGCGGCCATCATGCGCACACCGAGATCCGGATGGCCGACGTATTGTAGCAGGGTGGCATCGGTGACATCCGGCTGGTTGATTTTGCGCAGCAAGGGATACGACGCATCGCTGACGAGTTTTTCCGCAGGGAAATCGAGCTTGCCGCCACCCGCTACCGACGCGGGTTCCATTGAGTAGAAGACGTCATCCTGGGCTGTTCCCCACGGCCGCTTCGGCAGTTGATATTTCTTGCTGTATTTCGACGGCGGCGCACCGGTCATGCGCAAGGTCTTGCGTGGCACCGTGTAGGTCATCGCGTAACCGCTGCCCCAGATCTCAGTGTCATAACCCTTGCTGTAGTCCGTGTCGCGCAACACCGTCATCGCCCCGTTGTAACGCCGCGAGAGGTCGAGGTGCCAGGTGCGGTTGTCCACGAACTCACGGAACTTCGTCGGCTGGCTGTCATACAACAACGCCATCGCCGAACTGCGCCAGATTTCGCCGATGCCACCACCGGTGTGACCGTGGAGCATCCAGGAAGTCGTGTAGAAGCTCTTCGACGCACTAATGTCGCGGGCCTTGGCATATATGGAAGACTCACCCTCCGGCGTGAGTGAGGCCGCAGCTGCCATGGTGAATGCGAGGCCGCCGACCTTGCCATTGTCGACAAAGCCGCCTTCCGGCATGCTGTCGCCGTATGGCACGCAGCCGCGCCCCGTGTAGCGGTAGAAATGACGCAACGAGGTCTGCAACGCATGCTCATCGACCTCCACACCGCACTCCTTGGCCAGAAGCAGGAATTTCACACAATGCACGCCCGCCGCATTCATGTGGCCATAGCGGAAATTCACCACGGTGCGATGGTTCCAAGCGCCGTTGTACATCACGCGCGACGCCTGATCGGCCACCTTCTTGATCAAGGGCAGCACCGACCCATCACCGGTGCGCAGGTAGTATTCGCAGAGCGCGGGATAACCGTAACCGATGTTCCAGGGGATCGCCTGGTCCATCGTCTGATCCTTCGTCTTCGTCACGATCTGGTTGACCCACTTGCGGGCGACCTCGAGGTCCTTCTCTTCGCCGGTGGAAAGCAGAAACATGAGTCCCTGATCAATCCCCATCGTCCCTTCGGGATTGCCGTGGGCGGCAAGATAGTCGGCCAGACCGCGCACGATCTTGTCGGACTTCGGGCATTTCAGCGGCTAGGTCTTGCTGTAGGCACCAAGCACCGGAATCTGCACCAGCACCTCCTGAACCGGCGACGTGGCCGTGTCCTTGACCTTGAACAGCACCTTGCCGTCGGTCGCCTCGGCCTTGGTGATCAGATTGCCGAGCAACACACGTGGGTCGATGTCCTTGAGGACTTGGCCGTTGATGCTCTCGATGATCTGACCCACCTTGAGTTTGCCGGTGGCGGCGGCCGGCGAGCCTTCCTCGACATTTTTCACCTTCATGCCGAAGGCGGGCATCGTCAGATCGATGCCGATTCCCACCGGACCGAAACGGGCCACGGCCCACGGCTTGGTGCCCTTTTCATCGGGGAACTGATGAAACATCGGGTAGGTTTTGTAGTAGGAATCCTTGGGCCAAGGGGCGGACATCGATTCCTCCTTGCTGGCCGCCGCTGCGGGTGGCGCAGACAACAACCAAGGGGCGGTGACAAGTGTACAGAGTAGCAATGCGCGAGGAATCATGACAATTAGGGGTAGGATTTCACCGAACTCGCATGCCATATAAAGGACGTCCGCTCACTCGGCAACACCGGAAGCGCCCGAAAGCCATACACGCGCAGGGAAGGTCAACATTCGTTTTGGCGGGTAACCGCGCCGATTCATGGCTGCGCCACCTCTCGATACACGGAATTTTGCAACCACTCTCGACAATACGCCCGCCTCACCATTTCCTTGGCAAGTAATCACCTCGATGCCCGGAAAGAAAAATACACGTCCCGCCGAACGCAAAAACGCCGTCGTAGAAAGCCTCTGATTGCGTAAGTGCGGCACATGGTTACGCGATCAAATCAGGTAAGTTTCAGCAAATTCGATATGACAGCGCATCAACGACCCCGTCATTCTCCAGCATGGTATCAAGCCACGAGGGAGGAGTTTTTAGCCGCTCCAAAAGACGCAATCGCAAACCAACTTGCCGGACGTGCTGCTGACGAGAATCTTGAAATTGAATCGGCACAGAATGAGGAATGGAGACGCAGTGTCGATCTATTGCAAAAAACACTGGATAAACGTCTTCCAATTCTTCGGGAGGCACTTCTGACACCCGGTTGCGAGTCAATAAGGAATGTGATTCTTGAATATGATTTTCACCGGAGAGGTCTTCGAATGGACTGTCTATTGCTTGGTGATGGCGTAGTCTTCGTCATCGAATTCAAGCGCTCTAAAATCCAAAGAGCGGACCTGGATCAAGTCGTGACTTATGCAGTCAACTTACTGGAGTTCCATGCTGTTACTCAACAACTCGCTCTTCCCCTAGATGGTTTAATTGTTATCCCGATCCTTACTCTCACTGAAGGCAAGCTTGCCGCCAAGGTCATATGGCCCGGACTAGGCGGTCATAGCTGGCCTGCAATGGCACGAAAACCCTTGGAAAGCGACGCGAAAAGTCTGCACGAGGCAATTCGCTTGGGTATCGAAAACCGTCGTTCCGCGGTTAGTGTATCACTCGTTGAGTGGCTCAACTCACCTTTCTGTCCATCATCTTCGATTCTGGATGCAACCATATCTCTCTATGGAAATCACGATGTCGTCGCCATCCATGAACATGCAGCGCCCTTGGCGGAGATTGAGGCAAGCACCGCCGAAATCCGAACTTGCATCGACGACGCGATCAAAGATGAAAAATATCATGTTATCTTCCTTTCAGGGGCACCGGGAGCCGGAAAGACGTTGGTTGGGCTGGATCTCGTAATGCGCGGAACTTCCTCGGAACAGTCCGTCTTCGTTACAGGCAACGCACCCTTAGTGGAGGTTCTCAATAAAGCTCTACAAACGTCATTCAAGGCGCAAGGCAGTGTTGCTTCATCGTGGACACCGACTGGATATCATCGCGCCGACGCACGATTTGTCGTGTCAGCCGCGAGTTTCAAAATTGTCAAAGCACATCATTTTCTTGGCAAACGAGGGGAAGCACATCGACAGGAAGACGGGCGTATTCTGGTTTTTGACGAGGCGCAGCGTACTTATGAGAAAGGCAAAGTCGTTCTAGGTGAAAAACTGTCCGATCACGAGGCTGATCTGATCCTCGCCGTTCAGAAAAATGCATTTCCAACTGGAGGTGCGGTAGTGGTCGCGTTGGTCGGTCACAATCAAGCGATCAATCGGGGAGAGCAGGGAATTGTTGCATGGCTCGATGCTGTCGAACGCAAGGGTTGGACATTTTCCATCGCCGACGAAACGCTGGATTTGGCTGAAATCGAAGGCCGTGTGAAATGGGCGTCACATCCGTTGCGACGGTTGCTTAAGAAAGGGCATTTGCATCAGTCCATGCGGTATTACAGGAATGCCAAGATCGAAGAATGGGTTGGGGCGGTTCTGTCTAACCAAATTACCAACGCACAGCGCTTGGCCGTGGAGATGGATACGAATGGGAACCAAGTGCTGATTACTAGAAATCTCGATGATGCAAGGAAGTGGGCAAAATCCCATACTATTGGCAGTCAGAGATCCGGTCTGATTGCATCCGGTCAGGCAAGACGTCTGGCGGCGGAAGGATTGTTTGTGGATTACAAGCCCGATATTGCAACGTGGATGCTTGCTCCTAGCAGTGATGTTCGCTCATCAAATGCGTTGGAAACGGTTCAGAATCAGTATCAGATTCAGGGACTCGAACTCGATTACAGTATCGTTTGCTGGGATGCGGATCTTCGCCGGGAGAATGATCAATGGGCCGCCTATAAACTCAGTGGTTCCGATTGGAATAAAGACTCACTCCAAGAGGTGGCAAAAAACGGTTATAGAGTCATTCTCACGAGGGCGCGAAAGGGGATGGTTATCTTTGTGCCTACCGGCGATTGCTCAGGGCAAGATTCAACCCGAGCAGTTGAATACTATGATGGCGTTTGGAATTTCTTGATTGCCTGTGGCGCAACAGAACTTGCTGCAAATTCTTTTAAATTTCACTCTTGATAACGTAGTTCAACCTGGCCAAGTATTTTTGCGAGCTATGGCAAAAACATACAGGATCGAACTGGATGAACATGACTTGGGGCAGCTTCTCGATGGATTGGTGATCCGCGCGGAATCATGGAGACGCACAGCGGAATACCTGCGGGCGGGCGACATGCCGGATGCCGAGTTTTTCGTGATCGAAGAGTGCCGCGACGAGGACGAGGCGGACGGTCTCGCGGACCGCTATGAAGCGATTATCAAAAATATTAAAAGCCAGATGGAGGCTTAGCCATGAATCATTGCGGTTGCTGCATTTTCATCGAAATTCTTTCAAAAAGCCTGTCTTTTTGAATTAAACCAATCGCTGGAGAACATGCTCCAGCCACGGTGTTTCCAGTCATTGCTATTGTGGGTAGCGGCGCTGATAGAAATGCCGCTAGAAGCGATGCATCAGCGAGCTAAACTTACATCGCGAGCAGCCATTCGCGGAAGGCGGCTTGATCGGTGCTCATTTGAATGGCGACCTTTTCGCGGTTGGCGAGGATGGCGAGGCGCTCGGGGATTTCCACGGAGTTAGGGCCGAGCTCGGCTTCCATGACATCGGGGAATTTTGCTGGATGGGCGGTTTCCAGGGTGATCGTCGTGCTGCACGGGTGGGCGGCTCGCCAAGTCTTTGCGGCGAGCCAACCGACTGCACCGTGGGGGTCGATTTCATAATTGTGAACCGACTTCACTTCGCGGATGGCGGCGCGGGTGAGATCGTCGCTGAACCACATGCCGCTGATGGTGGATTTCATGCTTTCCCATGAGCCGCCGAAGAGTGCTTGCATGCGGACGAAATTCGAGGGGGAGCCGACATCCATGGCGTTTGAGATCGTGGCCACGCTGGGGCGTGGGGTGTAGGTTCCGGTGTTGAGGAATTCGGGGACGACATCGTTGCGGTTGGTGGCGGCGATGAAATGATCGACGGGAAGGCCGAGTTTCATGGCGAGCAGGCCGGCGGTTAGATTGCCGAAGTTTCCGGAGGGGATCACGAAGACCGGTTTGACGCCTTCCGGGAGTTGGCGGGCGGCGTGGATGTAGTAGAAGCTCTGGGGAACCAGGCGCGCGAGGTTGATCGAGTTCGCGGAGGTAAGGTTGAGGTTTTCCGAGAGTTCGCGATCGAGGAAGGCGGATTTGACGAGTGCCTGGCAATCATCGAACGAGCCGTCGATTTCGAGGGCGGTGATGTTTCCGCCGAGTGCGGTGAGTTGTTTTTCCTGGAGTCCGGAGACCTTGCCTTTTGGATAGAGGATGACCACGCGGGTGCCGGGCACGTTGTGGAAGGCGGAGGCAACGGCGCCGCCGGTATCGCCGGAAGTGGCGACGAGCACGGTGAGCAGTCGGTCTTCATCGCGGGTGAGCCAGGCCATGAGGCGGGCCATGAAACGTGCGCCGAAATCCTTGAAGGCGAGTGTGGGGCCGTGGAAGAGTTCTAGAATGTGATCGCCCGGGCCGAGTGTGACGAGCGGGGCGTCGAAAGTGAGTGTGCCTTCGACGATCTCGCGCATAGCTGGTGCAGGGACGTCGGTTCCGAAGAAGGCGTCCGCCACGGCGATGCCGATTTCTTGGAAACTGAGATCACGCCAATTTTGCCAGAACTCATCACCCAGCACTGGCAGTGCGTCCGGCATGTAAAGGCCGTTGTCCGGTGGCAGCGAGCGGAGGATCGCTTCCTTGAGATCGACGCGGTAGGACGGGTTGTTGGTCGAGTGGTAGAACATGGGAAGAAAGCACTAAATATGAAGTACTAAATTCGAAACGAAGACCATGAATCACTTCACCACATGGACGCCGAGTGGGTTGATGCGGGAGACGTAGGCTTGGTTTTCGATGGGGATGGCGGAGAAGACTTTGGAGATGGCGTCGGCGACTTTGCGGGCGGTTTCCTCGCCTTCGCAGAGGGCAAAGACGGATGGGCCTGCGCCGGAGATAGAGAATCCTAGAGCGCCTGAAGCGAGGGCGGCGCGTTTGGCTTTGTAGAAATCCGGTATGAGTTTTTGGCGTCGGGGCTCGGCGATGACGTCATGGATCGAGCGGGAGATCAGGCCGTAGTCTTCTTGGATGAGGCCGCAGAGAAGTCCGCCGAGGTTGCCGATTTGTTGGGTGGCATTTTCCAGCGGGATTTCTTTGGGGAGGATTTCGCGGGCGACTTTGGTGAGGATTTCGATATCCGGATGGACTACGGCGGCCCAGAGGTTTTTGGGAGCGGGGATTTGCGCGAAGTCGAGCTCGTCATTCGAGCGGATGAAAACGATGCCGCCGAAGAGGCAGGGTGCGACGTTGTCGGCGTGCCATGCGCCATCCGCGGAGGCTTCGCCGGCCATGGCGAAGGGGAGCAGTTGTTTTTTGCTGAGTGGTTCGCCGATGAGTTTGTTGACGGCGTAGGCTCCGGCAACGGACGAAGCGGATGAAGAGCCGAGGCCGGAGCCGAAGGGCATTTTTTTGTGAATCTCCATCTCGATGCCGCGGTCGGTCATGCCGAGGTGTTTGAGCAGATCGAGTGCGGCGACACCGGCGCAGTTTTGGGCGGGATTTTTCGGGAGTTTGCCATTATCGCCAGTGATTTTCGTGATGTGCAGGCCTGGTTTTTCACAATGGCGGACTACAATTTCATCGCCGGGTGAGTCGATGGCGAAGCCAAGGACATCGTAACCGCAGGCGACGTTGGCCACAGTGGCGGGGGCGAAGACGCGAATTTCAGGAGAATTGGACATAAGAATGGCGCTAGCGGGGAGCGGGCGCAGTCTGCGGGCGCAACTCCCGGTTGTTCAAGTCTCGAAAAAGCGAGCGTTAAAAGAAGAACCAACGGCGTTTTTTGCGTTTGTAGGAGCCATCGCCGACCGAGAGGACTTCGATGCGGGTGGTGGTGAGGCCTTGGTCGTGGAATCCGAGTTTTTTGGCGGCGCGTGGTGTGACGTCGAGGTGGCGGTTTGGGATGAAGGGTCCGCGGTCGTTGATGCGGATTTTGAGGGATTTGTTATTTTCCAGGTTGGTGACCTTGACGACGCAGGGGAGGGGAAGGGTTTTGTGGGCACCGGAGAGATGCCATGGCATGACTTTTTCGCCGATCGAGGTATTGCCGCGTTTGAGGCCGAAGAATTTGGATTCGTTGTACCACGAGCAGGTGCCGGTTTCTTCGAAATCGAGAGCGGCATCCACGCTCATCGGTTGGTAGCTCTGACCGCGGACGGTGTAGGAGCGGGTCATGTAGCCGCGATAGCCGGATGAGCAGGAGGCGAGTAGAGGGATGGCCAAAAGCATGGCCGCCGTGATGCTTCTCCGGATGGAATTCGGAAAATTCATGGGTTTTGCATGGCGGTGCGGGTTGCCGCCATGGGTTGTTATTTGGGTTGGCGGATGATCTTTAGGGTAGTGGCTACCTTTTCCTTCAATTCCTTGCCGGGTTTGAATTTCACGGCGGCCCGCGCGGGAATTTTAACATCCTTGCCTGGGTTTTTCGGATTGCGACCGATTTTGGCTTTCATTTCACGGACTTGAAAGGCGCCAAAGTTGCGCATCACCACGGAGTCTCCTTGTGCCAAAGATTCGGTAATCTCGTCGATGAGAGTTTGGAGCACTTCCAATACGTCTTGTTGGGTAAGTTCGATACCCTTGAGCCCAAGTTGGTCGGTGATTTTGAGAGCGAGTTCGCGTTTGGTAATAGTGGCCATGAGGAGAGGAACATTGGGAAAAAGTCGAGATCCGGAAAATTCTGGTGCGCACGGATTGAACAATTTCGAAAGCTTGTTTGTCCCGTCAAAAATTGACGAATATCCAGCAGATTAGACGATAGGGTCGGGATCATGGCCGGAATCATCCGGAAGGTTGTTGAAAACTGCGTCGGTGGTGCGAAAGTGAAGTTTAGCGGATTTTCCGAGAGCTTCCCGGCCATGGAGAGCGATGAGATCACGGGCGGCCTGAATAACTGAGGCGGAGGCGCCGAGGGGCAGTTTGACACCGCAGGCGGCGGATGTTTGGTCGATCCAGTCGATGAATCGCTCGCGAGCGAGGATCGAGGCGGCGGCGACAGCGGTGTCAGACTCGCCCTTAGTGCGTTGTTCGAGCGTGAGGGTGAGGCCTTTTTCGCGGAGCGCGCGCTGAAGGACTTCTGGACGGGCGAATTGATCGCTAAGGGCGCGCGGGCAGTCTGGGCGGGCGGTTGCGAGTTTTTCGATGACGCGGGCGTGGCCCCAAGCTAACAGACGATTCAGATTGCCGAATGAAGTGTGCATTTGGTTGTAGCGTTCCGGACCGATGGAAACCATTTCATGAGTGCATCCCGGGGTTGCGCGGATGAGGGCGGCGAGTTTGCGGATGCGGGCGGGACTGGTCACCCGCTTGGAGTCCATGATGCCGGCGGCGATGAGTTTGCGGGCGATTTCCGCGTTGGTGAAAACACCGGCGATGACGAGAGGGCCGAAGAAATCGCCTTTGCCGCTTTCGTCGATGCCGAAGTGCGGTTCGAATTTGTCGGGTTCCAGGATTTCCTCATAGCCGAGTTTTGCCACGCCGAGCACTTCCGGTTCCAGGGTGAAACGTATGAAGTCTTCGGTGTCTTTGCCTTGGATCAGCACCTTCGGGCCTTTGTGATAGACCGTGACGTTGAGTTTTCCTTTTCGAGCCGCAAAGAGTGCGTGGGCTTTGGATTCGAAATCGAAGCTCTGGCTTTCAAGCACCCGGCGGAGAGTATCCGCCTGATCTGACGTGAGCGGTGCGGTGTACGTTGTCACTTAGAGGAAACTACCGGATTTGAGCCGCCGGAATCAAGCTGGGAGGAGATGGTTACCAACGGAGCAGGCGGACGACGGCGGCCCGCAAGGCGGTTTCCAAGACGGCGGCCTCACCATGGGAGAGGGGAATGGTGATTTTGCGTAGGGATTTATCGGTGGCGTCTTGGCGTGAGAGGCTCATGAAGAAGGGTGCGCGATCTGGTTCCTCGCGAAACGTGAGTTCGAAGGCGCTGTTGGCTTTTTCCGATTGATGGAAAAGTTTGGCTTGGGGGATTTTTCCTTGAAGGGTGGCAAGCACGGTGCCGATATCGGAAAGACCCCATTTCATGGTGATTTTATTTTCCCAGTCGAATTGTTTTTCGCCTATTTGGTTGGTGGCATCGACGAAGATCGAGGCCTTTGCATGGTTGATGCCGAAACGGATCACTCCGCCGTTGCCGCGGGAGTTGGGTTTGTAGATGGCGTAATCCGCGGGGCGATCAGTGAAGGCGTTTGGATCTTGGATCGTGTCTTGTTTGCTGTCTTGGATTGTGTCTTGGATTGTGTCTTGGATTGTGTCTTGGATTGTGTCTTGGATTGTGTCTTGGATTGTGTCTTGGATTGTGTCTTGGATTGTGTCTTGGATTGTGTCTTGGATTGTGTCTTGCATGGTGTTGTTAATTGAATTCGTAAAAACCTTGGCACGATGCGTTAGGTGCCGCAAGTAAAAAGTGTTCATTGGAACAGTTTTTGAAAAAATGAATCTTGGCGTCCGGATTTTAGGAGTCAGGTTGGGCGCAGTGAACGTTCGTGTATTGATTGATGGTCCATCGGAGCTGGTCTTTGACTATGCGGTACCAGAAGGACTGGACGTGCGTCCGGGATGCCGGGTGCGGGTTCCGTTGCGGCGGAAATCGGCGTGTGGGACGGTTCTCTCGATCATGAATGGGGTGCAGATGGATTTTGCGTTGCGTGAGCTCGAATCCTTGATTGATCCGGATCCTTTGATCACGCCGGTGTTGCTGAGGGCGGGTGAATGGATTGCGAATTATTATGGCTGCGGCATTGAGACGGTGATTCGCTCATTGTTGCCGGAGTCGGTGCGCTCGGAGGAAAACTCGGCTAAAACCCGGCGGATGGTCGTTCTGGATGCAGTGCCAGAGGAATCGGTGATGGAGAAACTGGCAAAACGCGCGCCTCGGCAATATGCGGTGCTCTCGTTGTTGACTCATGCGCCTGATCGGCGGATGGCGGTGGCGGATTTGGGTGATGGATCTGCGGGGGTTCTCAAGGCGATGGAGAAGGCGGGGTTGTTGCGCATCGAGCAAGAGGAAGTGCGCCGCGATCCCGAGGCGGATGGTGTGGACGAGGTGCTTGAATCCCAGCCGCTGGTGTTGAATCAGGACCAGCAACGCGCGTTGGATTCGATTCTAGTAAGTTTGCAATCGCCCGCGCCGAAGCCAATTTTATTGTTAGGTGTAACAGGTTCTGGTAAAACGGAAGTTTATTTGCAGGCGGCGCGGCATGTTTTGGATTTGGGAAAAACCGTATTGGTGTTAGTTCCGGAAATTTCTCTTACGCCGCAGACGGTTAGGCGATTCAAATCGCGTTTTGCAGCGATGCAGGAGCAAGTGGCCGTGTTGCATTCGAATCTCTCGCAGGGCGAGCGGTTTGACGAATGGCACCGCATCCGCAAGGGAATTGCGAGAATCGTGATTGGCGCGCGATCCGCCGTGTTCGCGCCACTGCCGGACCTCGGTTTGATTGTGGTGGATGAAGAGCATGAAAATACTTACAAGCAGGAGAATGTGCCGCGTTATCACGGACGTGATGTGGCGGTTCTGCGCGCCGCATTCGAGCCTTGTGCGATTGTGTTAGGTTCTGCCACTCCATCGCTGGAATCCTGGCAAAATACCCAGACTGGGAAATACGAATTGCTTCGTCTGGATCAACGGGCGGACGGCCAAGCGATGCCGCTGGTGCGCATTGTGGACATGCGGTTAGAGTCGGCGAAACAGAAGGGTGCTCCGGCGATTTTATCGGACAAACTGCGCACAGCGCTAGAGCAGCGATTGGAAAAAGGTGAGCAATCGATCTTGTTTCTCAATCGCCGTGGGTTCGCTCGTTCGCTGCAATGTCCGCAATGTGGACATGTTTGCCAATGTCCGCATTGTTCGGTGGCGCTGACTTATCATCGTACGGATGAGCGGCTGGTTTGCCACGTTTGCGGCCATCAGGCCATCGTTCCGCGCAAGTGCCCGGAGTGCAAAGATCCTGCGATCATCTTGCAAGGCTATGGCACGCAAAAGGTTGAAGAGGTGATGGCCAAGGTGCTGCCCAAGGCAAAAATCGCCCGCATTGATGCCGATGCCATGCGCCGGAAGCATGCGTTGCGGGACATTCTCAATGCTTTCAAGTCGCACAAGATCGATGTGCTGATCGGGACGCAGATGATCGCCAAGGGGCTGCATTTTCCAAACGTTACGCTGGTGGGGATTTTAAATGCCGATCTCAGTCTGCACATTCCGGATTTCCGGGCGGGTGAGCGCACCTTTCAACTGATCACCCAAGTGGCAGGACGCGCGGGGCGCGGGGAGCTTGAGGGTGAGGTGATCGTGCAAACTTACACTCCGCACTCGCCGTCGATCCAGTTTGCTAGGAAGCATGATTTTGATGGATTTTGCGAGCAGGAAATGGAGTTTCGCCGCCAATTTGGATTTCCGCCCTATGGTCATTGTGCGGTGCTGACGGCACGCTCGAATCATGAGCGGCGGGCGGAATTCACGCTGCAAACCCTTCATTTGAGGCTGGCGGAAAATCTGCCTTTCGGAATCACTCTTGGTGAGGTTTTGCCATCACCGTTGATCCGTTCTCATGGACAATTCCGGTTTCAGATCACGTTGCGTTCCCGGCGTGCGCGGCCGCTAACGCGGCATGTTCAGGCGGTTCTGGCCCGGACTACACTGCCGGAAGACGTTACGGTCGTGTTTGATATGGATGCGCTTAGTTTTTCGTGAGTTTGGATTAATGTTCTAACAAACAATGTCGCCTCCCGTGCCGAAGTGTTCGATCATGTAGTCCATGTCCTTATCGCCGCGGCCGCTTAGGTTGACGAGGACTGTGCGTGAGGTGTCCGGATTTTCGCGGGCGAGACGCATCGCGTGGGCGACGGCGTGGGAGCTTTCGAGCGCGGGAATGATGCCCTCGCTGCGGCTGAGAATGTAGAACGCGGCGACTGCTTCTTGGTCGGTAGCGGTGACATAACTCACCCGTCCGCTATCCTTGAAGTGGCAATGTTCGGGGCCAACACCCGGGTAGTCGAGTCCGCTGGCGATTGAGTGGACGGGAGCGGGTTCGCCATTTTCATCCTGCAGGAGATAACAGCGGAAGCCATGGATGATGCCTTCCCGGCCATAAGTCATAGTGGCTGAGTGCTCACCCAAGTTGGTGCCTATACCGAGGGGTTCCACGCCATGGAGTTCCACTGGATCATCAAGGAAACCGGCGAACATGCCCATGGCATTGCTGCCGCCGCCGACGCAAGCGGTGACAATATCCGGAAGATCTCCGGTCATTTCGATGAATTGCTCGCGAGCCTCGATGCCGACGACTTGTTGGAAATCGCGCACCATCATGGGAAACGGATGCGGGCCGACCACAGAGCCGATGCAATAGATTTGGTCCACTGGGTCCTGCATGTATGCCATGAGTGCGGAGTCCACGGCTTCCTTGAGAGTTTTGAGACCGTGGGTGGCGGGAATGACGCGCGCACCAAGGATGTTCATGCGGGCGACGTTGGGGGCTTGTTTGGCGATGTCCACCTCGCCCATGTAGATGTCACATTGGAGGCCGAAATAAGCGGCGGCGGTGGCGAGGGCGACGCCATGCTGGCCGGCACCGGTTTCTGCGATGAGTTTCTTTTTCCCCATGAAGTGAGCGAGCAGGCCTTCGCCCATACAGTGATTGAGTTTGTGTGCGCCTGTGTGGTTGAGGTCTTCGCGTTTGAGATAGATCTGGGTGCGTCCTAGTTTTTTGGAAAGTCTGGCAGCGTGATAGGTGGGAGTCGGGCGGCCTTGGAAATGTTTTCGGATGCGGCGGAGTTCTTCGATGAAATCATGCGAGCGTGAGAGGATTTCGTAGGCTTTTCGGACCTCGGCGAGCGGGGCCTCGAGTTCGGGCGGCACAAAGACGCCGCCGTAGTTTCCAAAAAATCCTGATGAATCCGGGGTTTGGCGCATCGATTGGGGCGTGGTGCTGGTGGGCATTTTTCGGGTTGTGGGGCTTCGGTGGGGGCAAGGCAAGGAGCTAGCCGCCGGATGCGAACCGATGCGCAGAGTTTGCAAACAGGTGTATAGGAATCTGAGTCTCAAGTAGCTCTGGGAGGAAGGCGGGGTGAAGTCGGGACATTCAGGATATCGCCATTGTGGTGTTGGATTCGTGCAGAAAAGTTGCCATAAGTTTGAAGTTTGCAATCCTATGCTGCGTATCTTTAGGCTGTGGGTATGCCTGACCATTTGGAAACTATCGCAGTCTGCAATTCATGCGGTACTCCAATGGATGTTTCGGCATTGGCACCGTTTTCCAACGTTGAATGCCCGCATTGTGGAGCTCACACCCGGGTGAAATTGCAATTTGGCCCATACACGTTGGTTCGCCGGTATGCGGTCGGCGGCATGAGCATGGTGTTTTTAGCTCACGACGAGACCTTGGATCGCGAAGTGGCGCTGAAGATTCTGAGCGAAGAATATTCTGCCGACGAACGCCGGATCGTTGCATTCGAGGAGGAAGCGCGGATTACCGCGTCGTTCAGTAACCCGAATGTGGTGAGAGTGCTTAGGACCGGTCGTGCATTTGGTCGGTTTTACATTGCGATGGAATTCGTGCCTGGCGGGCATTTCGAGCATCAGATCCGCGAGCGTGGGAAGATCCCGGAGATTGAGCTTCTGACGCTTGCGATTGAAGTGGCTCAGGGTCTCAAGGCCGCTCATGCGGCGGGACTGATTCACCGGGATGTGAAGCCGGGGAATATTCTTCTCGATGCCGAAGGTCATGCGCGATTGGTTGATTTTGGTTTGGCGTTGGTCACGCACGGAGGCAAGGCCCAAGCCACTGAATTGTGGGCCACTCCTTATTACGTGCCACCCGAGACGGTGGAAGGACATCCGGAGGATTTCCGCTCAGACATTTATGCGCTCGGAGCGACACTTTATCACGCGCTTTCTGGAAAGCCGTCCTGTGATGAGGAGACGATGTCAACCGACCTTCTTCGCGCAGCTAAAAAGAAAATCATTCCTTTAAGCGTGACGGACCCGAGTATTTCGATTGAAACCTGCCGGATTGTTGATCGAACGATGGCTTATGAGCCGGACGGACGATTTGGATCCTATGATGAGTTGATCGCAGGCCTAACTGGATCACTCAATCATCTTAAATCTGGACGCGCCCAGTTTACGGAAATTTCCGTAAAACGCAGGGCGAAGAAGAAAAATTGGGAGAGCTTAATCGCAATAGGAGCTGTCATAGCAATCGTTTCCGCCGCTGGGATATTATGGGCGATCAGCTCTCAGAAACCCAAGCCAAGTGTTGTCATACAAGTGCCTGTGGAGCCTAAGCCGGTGCCGAGTTCCGGGGAAGTCTCCAATATTGCTCGGGAGTATCGGGATGCCCGGTCTTCGATCGAGGCAAGGGAGTTCGAGCGTGCTGCGGTGCAATTCCGTGATCTTTTTAACAATTCGGCGGTGCAGGAACCCACCCGGACATGGGCGGGACTCGAAGTGATTCTGGCACATTTTCTCAACGGGCGTTCCACTGAGGCACTTGAATATGGGCGTGAAATTTTAACTCACATGCGGTCCGGGCGCAGTGATGCTGTGGGAAACGTTGCTGGGTTGATGGGAATTCTTCAGCAGTTAGATGAATACCCGCCGATTTCCGTACGGGATTCTTCTGAAGGTGGCGCATCCCAATTGGTTTCCGCAATGCTCGCGGGACTCAAGAATTGGGAACAAGGAATGGTGGATCCCGCAGCCATTTGTTTCAAAGCGGCTATTGCCGTCAAGCTGCCACCACAGGATCATTGGGCCTTGGTCTATCAGAAGTTTGCGGCTAATTATCTGAGTGACTACCAGATACTTTCCGGCCCGATGTTCACCCAGGTGCCCACGGCCAAAGCGGACTACGAAACGGCGATCAATGAGTTGAATACCCTGCCGGTGAATATGAAAACGCGGGGGCGTGCCAGATTCAATGTGATTGCCTGGCAAATGGATCTCAAACGACGCGCAAAGCTCTTGGATGTGCAAAAAATTTCTTCACCATCGTTGACTGAGGTGCTGGCCCAACTTGATGGTTTTTCTGCAGATTTTCGATTTAAAGACGCTATCGCATATCTCAAATCCCTCTCTACGAATTCAAAGGATGCCGCATTTTCCTCATTGCTCGCTGTCGCGGAGTCTTCGGAAGAGTTCCTTGTGTCAATCGAACAGGATCTCGTCAAGCAACCCGCGACTGCGGAGATGGAGCTTAAGACCGGCGAAATCATGGCCAAAATTTCTATCGATCCTCAAGGTGTTATCACCGCGACATCTGCGGACGGGCGGGGTAGAATTTGCAAGTGGAGCGATTTTTCTCCGAATGCGCTCATCGCCTTGCACCGTGTATTGGTGAAAAACCAGAAGAATGAGGTGGTGCTATTGCGTCGTCATGAATGTGCAATTGCCTTTGACTGGTTGGCCGGGAACCGGGCTCGTGCGTTCACCGCTGCGGCGACACTTTCGCAAACCAGTGAGGCCTACAAAAATCGCTGGAATCAAATTTCAGCAGGGCTGCCAAAATAGGAAAAGCCCGGAACGGCGAATCATGCCGGGCTCTGTTGAAACAACCCAATACTCCAAAGAAAACGAATTTAAATTCCGAGAATTTGCCACAGGGCAAAGCCTGTTGAAAACATGAGAACGGTGAATGCCGCGCCACCCGCAATGCGGTCGGTGATCGTGGATTTCGGGCGATTTGATGAGGAAGATTTTGGGAAAACGATGGCCGCATAGAGCATGCCGGCGAGTAACCCACCGGTGTGAGCCGCATTATCGATGTAGCGATAGCCGATGAGTCCGAAGAGTCCTGTGAGCAATACCCCGGCAATGAGTCTGCGGCGGGCTTTTTTCGGGATGAGTCGGCCGTGCAGTGATTCGAAGACCAACAGAAATCCGAGCCAGCCCATGAGTCCGCCTGATGCGCCGACCGAGGGGGCGCCGATGAAACGGGCGGATGCCTCGCCACCGACGCAAGCGGAAAACAGGAAGACGAGAGGAACATGCGGCCAGCGGGCGAAGACTTCGACACGTTTGCCGAGGTAAAGCAGGGCGGATGCATTCATGAGGAAATGGACTAGGTTCCCGTGCATCAAGGGAGAGGTGAGAAGACGCCACCACTCGCCCTGCAGGTAGGATTCTTTCACCAGACCTGCTGCGGAGATTGAGTCTCCAGGCATTAATTGGGCGAGTCCTACCAATGCGATCAGGCCTAGCAAGAGGCGGGTGAACGGTGCTTTTTGGAAATCCAGCCACGTTTCAAAACGCAGCAGTGGAATGACACCGGCCATGTCTCCGGCTTTGGATTTAGCAAGTTCGGCGAGGCGTTTTCGCGCTTGATACCATGGAATGAAGGCAAAAATGAGAAACATCAATAAGGCGACGCCGATGGACATCGAGTTGTAGATAGCGCGTAGTGCAAAGCCGAGACGTTCGGGCGAGGTGGTAATCCGAGGGGCAAGAATCCAGCCTTGGTAAAAAAGGTATGCGGCGAGTCCACCAAGCACGAGACCGAACCAGCGGAGTTTTGCGACGGCGTCGAGCGAGTCATCTGAGGCGCGCTGTTTGCGGGCGGCGAGGACGGCATCCGCAGAGCCAGGCAATTCCTCAGGGAGGATCATGTGCTCCCGCTCGGGAGTCCAGACGAGTGCAATGTCCGCTTTGTGGTCAGCCCGAATCGCGGAAATGAGCGCCTCGGACGAGTCGGCCGGGTGGGCTCTGCCTTTGATGTCGAGCCAGCCACAGCCCTTTGGAGATGTTGGGAATGCTTCTTGGCGCGCCCAGATGGGATCGTCGGAATTTTTGTGAAAGGCTTCCGTCACCTTCTCAATGCATTAAGGTTGGTCGGGTTTTGCTTCCGGAGCCGCAGGGGTGACCTCGGCAGGGGGTGACACAACGGCAGGAGTTGTTTCGGAATCGGCGGGTGTCGGGGGGGGGGGCGGGACGGGATTTTCGACGGGAAGTTCTTCACTCAGAGACTTCGGTTTGATTTCTTCCTTGGGTTCTGTAGCGGGTTTTTCATCTGCAGTTACGACGGGAGCCGGCGGATTCAACATGCTGGTTTTCTTGTTCTGGTGGCCGATGAGAACCGCAAGCGTGAGCGCCAGGATGAAAAATAGCGAACCGAGATAGACCGTTCCACGTTGAAGGACGTTGGTGGTACGTGCACCGAAGACTTGGTCCGTCACGCCACCGCCAAATGCCGCGCCAAGTCCTTCTTGTTTCGGGCGTTGCATCAGGATGATCAAAATCATCATAAGGCAGACGATAACGAATATTACCAACAAGAGGTTGATACTGATGGAGAGCCAAGGGATTGCTGCGAAAGTCATGGGCGCGGGACTATGGGTGCCAATTTCCAGCTTGTAAAGTGGGGAGTTGACGCTTTTTACACAAGATTTCTGTCGCCTCTACAACCGCCTGCCTGCTCGTGCGGATCTCATTCGTCTGGCATGTAATAAATAGAAGGGGTAGAATTAAACCCGGATTTTCCACGCCGGATTGGCTTGCCTTGTTTGGCTAGAGCGGCGCATTGTTCATGACGTGAAAGAAATCTGGGAACAGGCGATTCTACCTTACAATCTGCCACTGACCATCCTACTAGGTTTGGTGATCTGTTTCTGGATGCTCACTCTAATCGGCCTACTCGGCATCGATTCTTTCGATTCGGATTTGGATGTCGATGCGAATGGTGACCTTTCCCACCTGGGGGAAATTCCCGCCGCCATGCTGCGCGTTGTGAATGCCGGTTCGGTACCCGTCACCATCGTGCTCAGCGTCCTCGCCCTTTGCATGTGGCTTGGTTCCATTGTTCTGAATTATTATTTCAACCCGGGCCACAGTGGTTGGCTCGCCGCCGGATTCATCCTAGCCGCCTTTATCATTGGGGTGATTGCCACCAAGGCGCTCACCCAGCCGCTGGTGCCCTTGATGCGAAGACTCAAAGAAGCGGAGGACGCCCCACCCGTCATCGGCTGCGCGGGTATCGTCCGCTCGATCGCCATCGATTCCGAATTCGGCCAAGTCGAGGTAGAGCGCCCGGACGGTGCGCCCGCCCTGCTCAATGCTCGTCTCGGCCCCGATGCCGAGTCCGTGCCTCGCGGCACGCCCGTGATCATTATTTCACTTGATGAAACCAAGGGCGTCTATCTCGCCCGTGTCCTGCCACCATCTCCTCCTCTTGATTGAAAACCATCACCCGCATAACAATATGATCGCAAATCTGTCATCAATCGCTCTCCCTCCGGGGAATTTTTCGCTCATCGCCAATTTCCTAACAGACATCAGCGTGATCGGCCTGCTCGTCGTCGTTTTGATCGTGGTCGGGTTTCTCTACCTGCTCCTGACCTGCTACCGCAAGGTAGAGAAAGGCAGCGCCCTAGTCCGCACCGGCGGCACCCGTACCAAGGTCATCCTCAACGGCGGATTTGTAGTTCCCATCATCCACCGCTCGGAGCGGATTGATATTTCCGTCAAACGCATCGAAATTGACCGCACTGGCAAAAACGGCCTGATCTGCCAAGACAACATCCGCGCCGATATCAAGGTGGTTTTCTTCGTCCGCATCAACAACGTCGAGGCGGATATCATCAAAGTCGCAGACTCGATCGGCTGCCTGCGCGCCTCCAGCGAACCGGAAATCCGCAACCTCTTCGACGCCAAGTTTTCCGAGGCCCTCAAAACCGTCGGCAAGCGCTTCCTTTTCATCCAGCTTTATGAGGACCGCGACAAGTTCCGCGAAGCCATCCTCAAAGTCATCGGCACCGACCTCAACGGCTACGTTCTCGAAGATGCCGCCATCGATTATCTCGAACAAACGCCCGTCGAGATGCTCGATCCCGACAACATTCTCGACGCCGAGGGCATCAAGAAAATCACCATGCTCACCGCCGAGCAGGCCAAGCTTTCTAACAAAATTAATCGCGATAAGGAAAAGGTCATCAAACAACAGGACGTCGAGGCCCGCGAAGCCATCCTCGAACTCGAACGCCAACTCAAGGAAACCGAAGCCCGCCAACAGCGCGAAGTCGAAACCGTGCGTTCCCGCGAGGAAGCCGAGACCGAAAAGGTGGCTCAGGAAGAGCGCCGCAAAGGGGAAGTCGCACGCATCGCCGCAGACGAGGAGATCGCCATCGCCGAGGAAAACAAACAACGCCAGGTGCTCGTCGCCCAACGCAACAAAGAGCGCACCGACGGCGTGGAACTAGAACGCGTCGAACGCGAGCGCATGATCGAACAAATCGACCGCGAGCGCATCACCCAGCTCAAACAAATCGAGGCAGAAAAAGCCATCGAACAACAGCGCAAGGAAATCCAGGACGTGATCCGCGAGCGAGTCATCGTTGAGAAATCCGTCGTCGAAGAGCAACAGAAGATCAAGGACACCGAGGCCTTTGCCACCGTCGAGCGGGAAAAACGCGTCACTGTCACCCACGCCGAGGCGACAGCCCAAGAAAACCTCATCCAACAAATCAAGGAAGCCGAGGCGCACAAACAAGCCGCTCAGTTTGAAGCCGATGAGCAGGCATACTCGGTCACCACCGCCGCCGAAGCATCACGCCAAGCTGCCAAAATGAAGGCTGAGGAGAAAATTATCCTTGCCGAAGCCTATCAAACTGCATCCGAAAAAGAAGCCGCTGGCAAGATCCTCATCGCCGAAGCCGTCACCAAGGAATCCGCCGCCATAGGCATGGGCGAGGCCGAAGTGCTCCGCGCCAAGGGCTCCGCCGATGCCGAAGCCATCCGCGTGAAAGCAGAAGCCATGAAACTCTTCGAGGAAGCCGGCCAGGATCACGAGGAATTCAAACTCGAACTCGAAAAGGACAAAACCATCGAACTCGCCCAGATCGACGTCCAACGCCAGATCGCCGAACAACAGGCCATCGTCATTGGCGAAGCCCTCAAGCACTCGAAGATCGACATCGTCGGCGGCGAGAGCGAGTTCTTCGACCGCATCACCCGCGCCATCACCACCGGCAAGGTGGTGGACCGCACCATCAGCAACAGCCATGTGCTCAGCGACGTCAAGGACACCTTCTTCAACGGCGATCCTGACTACTTCAAGTCCCAGATGGCCACTTGGATCAAAGATTTCGGCGTTTCCACCGAAGACCTCAAAAACCTCAGCGTCTCGGCATTGTTAGGAAAACTCGCCGGTTCCACCGAAGGCGAGCAACGCCAACGTGTCATCGGCCTGCTAGGTGCCGCCGAGCGCTTCGGCGTGGCTGATGCCAAGGCGGCGAATTTCCTGAAGTAGAAAAATGAGGGCACCATGAATCTTACGAATCTTACGAATCTGTGCTTTATGGAATTGATTTACAGAGATGAGGTTTTTGGAATGCTTGGTGCTTGTTTTGAGGTCTATAATGAGGCCGGATCGGGGTTTCTGGAGGAGGTATATCAACAGCCGCTGGAGCACGAGTTGGGACTTCGGCACATTCCGTTCGTCTCGAAGCCGAAACTGGAAATCCGCTACAAGGGAATTCTGCTGAGTAAAAAATATGAACCGGATTTTGTGACCCACTCTAAAATCATCATGGAAATCAAGGCTGTAAGTGCTTTGAACGACGAGCACCGGGCACAAGTTCTCAACTATCTCAAAGCCTCCTCCTTCAAAGTAGGACTATTAGTCAACTTCGGAAAAACCAAAGTTCTCGAATACGAACGCATCATCCGTTAAAAAATTAAGATTCGTAAGATTCGTAAGATTCGTGGTGCCTCTCCTCTAAATCCAAGAACATGCCCGACTCACCCCAACAACTCGAAGGCGGCGCGTATGAAGTCATCCGCGCGCGTCTCGAACAGCACGCCGCAATGCTGCGCGAACGCGTCGAGGCGCTCAATGCAGCGCGGCAAGAGGTGTTCGGAGCGATTCCCACGGAGCTGCTCTCCACCGGCCACGTCGCAACCACTCATAACTGCGTGCCGCGTGATTTGGCCAGTCTTGGAAATGGCGTTTACCTGTTAGGATACAACATCCAGTTCGGACTAAAACAAACCACCGATCTCGGGGACGTGTTTGCGCTCTGCCGCCTTGATGAGAATCGGAACTTCCACCCGCTACCGCTCGATCAGGTCTTGAGCGATCCGGCATTCAACGAGGATTTCCTTACGCTGTTCCGCTATTACCGCGCGACGGTATTCGTGAAGTTCATGCTGATCGGCCCGCACCTTCACATGAAGATGCGAATCGGAAAATCCGAAGACGACTTCAAAACTTTCAAGTGGCTCGTCAAGGGCGACGGCGCGCTTGAATATCACGGCAACCGCTCGGACCACGAATGTCGCTACCCGGAACCCACCGAGTTCCAGTGGAAACGTGCCCACCGGGACATGCACCGCTCCGGCGAGCATCCGCACATTTCAATCGAGGATCTCGTCTATGTCGAAACCGTAGGTGGCGACCTGACCATTAAGGTGGAGGACAACACGTCCAGCGGTCAGGGAATCTATCAGGAACCTGTCGATGACGCGGACCAGACACTCGACGACGCGGAAATCCTCTATGCCATCGTCGGCCCACTCGTCATCCTACGCATCCTACCCTACCGCGAGACGGTTCACCGCCATCTTGTTTTCAACGGGAAAACCCGCGAGGTTTACCGACTGGATGGCATCGGCCAATCCTGCGTGCTGCTACCAGAGGACCAGGGCATCCTGTTTGCCAATGGCTACATGCTGGCCACCGGCGAACTGAAAACCTACGAAACCGGCCACGCCGGACTGCGCTTCGAACGCCGTATCGCCTCGGGAAACGGCGAAGATACCTTGTTTGTTTTCTATCAGCGCACCTCTGGCCACTATGTGTTGTTTTCCTACAACGTCATCGCCCAGACAGTGGATACGCCCGTCATCTGCAATGGCTTCGCTCTGGATCCAGACGGCTGCATGGTCCGCTTCCAAGCACCGGAACAACCGCAGAAACACCACGCACTCCAAGTCTGGCGCACGCCATATGTGGCAGATACCTCGACTAATGTACCCGTCGAAAAACGCGAATCGTTGCTGTTTAAAATCGGCAACTCGCCCCTCGTTCGCGGCATGGCCGAAGCCCGCGAAATACTGATTTTATTAGGGAAAGGCGACACCTATGCCGATGTCTATCTGGAGCTCGTGCGCCGCAGTCGCGAGGTGCTCGACGGTTACTTCTGGCTCAAGGAGCCAGAGGCTAAAAAACTCGCCGAGCCGCTGGAAGCCATCCACGCCGCCGCGAACTCCGCCATCGCAGAGTTTGATAAGGTCCAGCGCTTGCGCCAAGCCACCGCCAGCCGCACCGAAGAAGTCCGCGCCGCCACCGAAAAACTCTTAACCGCCATTCGCAGCAGCTCGCCGGATGACATCCGCGGGTTTGTCCACCACCTCGCCGAACTGCGCCTGCGCCGTGGCGAAATCATTGGCCTGCGCGAATTAAGGTATGCAGATTCAGCCCTGATCGATGACCTCGACGCCCGCGCGGCAGCGGCAGCGGACTCGGTTTCCGCACGCACCGTTGAGTTCCTGCTGCGCGAGGAATCACTCGATCCCTACCGTACCGCCATCGAGAGTCAGCGCGCGTCGCTCGCCGCCATCACCAAAACCACTGAGGCGGACACCACCGCCAAGGCACTCGATGATGCCGGCTCGGAACTCGAACTGCTCATCGAAATCGTCGGTAATCTGCGCATCCAAGACGCCACCCAGACGACGGCGATCATTGAAAAAATCTCCGCCATTTACGCCACACTCAATGGCATCCGCGCGGAGCTGAAATCGAAACGCCGCGAACTCGCGCGCGTCGAGGGTGTGGCGCAGTTCGGCGCACAACTGAAGCTCTTGGAACAGTCGGTCGTCAATTTCCTCGATCTCTGCGATACCTCGGAAAAATGCGGCGAATACCTCACCAAGGTGATGGTCCAAGTGGAAGAACTCGAAGGCCGCTTCGCCGAGTTTGATGAATACACCGAAGAACTCTCCCGCAAGCGTGAGGAGATTTACGAAGCCTTCGAAGGCCGCAAACAATCGCTTATCGAACAACGCAACCGCCGCGCTGGCACTCTCCTCAAGTCTGCAGAGCGCATCCTTTCAGGCATCAGCCACCGCGTCGCCGCGCTGGATGACATCAATGCAATCAACGGTTATTTCGCCGGCGATCTGATGGTTTCAAAGCTGCGCGAAATCATCGCAGAACTCCGTGACATCGGCGACAGCGTTAAGGCGGACGATCTCCAAACCCGCCTCAAAACCAGCCAGGACGATGCCGTCCGCCAACTCAAGGACCGCAAAGAACTCTTCGCCGATGGCGGCAACGTGCTGAAATTCGGCAGGCATAACTTCTCGGTCAACACTCAGGAGCTGGAGCTATCGATCGTCGAGAACAAGGGCGAGATGTGCTTCCATCTATCGGGAACTGCGTTTTTTGAACCGGTCGATAGCGAGGAATTCCTAGCTACCCGCAGCGTGTGGGAGCAACACGTGGTGAGTGAAAACACGCGGGTTTATCGTGCCGAATGGCTCGCCTGGAAAATGTTGGAAGAAAACGATTCGCCACCGTCCATGGAAGCCATCCATGCCTTCATGTCACCGCGTTACAGCGAGGGCTACACCAAGGGTGTTCATGACGAGGATGCCTTCAAGATCCTCAGCGCCCTGCGTCCGGTGCATGCCGCGCTCGGCCTGCTGCGTTTCAATCCACGCGTCCGGGCACTGGCCTTGTTGTTCTGGGAAGTCTATCGCCGCAGCGAAGAGGGCCGGCTTATGGAACCACTGCTCAGCTCCCACGGAGCCATGCGCCGGGCTTTCGGCACGCCGGCAGCGGAGGCACATCCGCTTCGCATGACTTTGGAGAACGCTATTGCAGACTTCGCCACCTGCTCCCAGGCCGCCGCACTTTTACTCAGCATGGGCTTTGCAGATGCCGCCACGATTGCCCGCGAAGCTTCTTTCTATCTATTCGAACAACTTACCAACGGCGGCCCCATCGCAGCCTCCGCAGAAGCCGCCGCCTGCACCGACGCGTTCAAGATGGCGCTCACCACCAACAATGCCGGTGCCGGATTCTCACAGACTCTCGACTCTCTCATCGATGATCCTGAGCGGCGTTTTCTCGTGCTGATTGACTGGATGAGCGGCCATCTGCTTTCCGGTGGAACCACTCTTGAAAACCCTCGCCGCACTCCACCACTCGCTTGGGTTTCCGAAGCCGCCGCCCATTGGTTGCGCGGCGGCATCGAACAACTCGGAGTGATCGCAACGCCTTCAGGGATATTCGTCGAAGGCCTGCGCGGACAACATGCGGTGATTGAAGACGGTGGAATCTATCAGACCGATTACCACGCCTTCCGCGAGCGACTGTCGCGCTTTGCCCGCCATGACGTTCCAGCCTTCGAAGCCTGCGCGCGCCTCAAACAACGGCTCATAGAAACCCGCCGCGAAACCCTGCGTCTGGACGAATTCAAACCAAAGGTCATGAGTTCGTTCGTCAGGAACCGCCTGATCAACGACGTCTATCTACCGCTCATCGGCGAGAACCTCGCCAAGCAAATCGGCACGGCAGGCAGCGACACCCGCACCGACCGCTCCGGGTTGCTACTCCTCGTTTCGCCGCCCGGCTATGGCAAGACAACCATCATGGAATACGTGGCCAACCGGCTCGGGCTCACGTTCATGAAGATCAACGGTCCGGCACTTGGCCACGGCGTGGTCTCGCTGGATCCCACCGAAGCACCCAATCTATCTGCACGCGAGGAAGTTGATAAACTCAACCTCGCGCTTGAGATGGGCGACAACGTGATGATCTATGTGGATGACATCCAGCACACCAATCCTGAGTTTCTCCAACGCTTTATCAGCCTCTGCGACGCCCAGCGCAAGATGGAGGGCGTATGGCGCGGCAAGGCCCGCACTTATGACCTGCGTGGGAAAAAAGTAGCCGTTGTCATGGCAGGAAACCCATACACCGAGGGAGGCTCCAAGTTCAAAATCCCCGACATGCTCGCCAACCGTGCGGACACCTACAACCTTGGCGATATCCTCGGCGGCCATCTCGATGCATTTAAGGCGAGTTATATCGAGAACGCCCTCACCTCGAATCCAATCCTCTCGCGCCTCGCCAGCCGCCATCAGGAAGATGTGTATGCTGTCATCCGCATTGCCGAAACCGGCAGCCACGAGGGCGTGGATTTCAAGGGCAACCACGCACCTGCGGAGATTGAGGAAATGGTCACCGTGACTCGCCATTTGTTCGAAGTGCGCGAGACAATTTTCCGAGTGAACCAGGAATACATTCGCAGCGCCGCGCAAGAGGACGCCTATCGCACCGAACCGCCATTCAAACTTCAAGGCTCATACCGCAACATGAACCGCATCGCCGCCAAGGTGCTGCCACTCATGACTCACGAGGAAATCCGTGCGCTGATTCTTGATCACTATCGCAACGAATCCCAAACACTGACGCAGGGAGCGGAGGCAAATTTACTCAAATTCAAGGAATTCGAAAAAATCTCCGTCGAAACTGAAAAATCCCGCTGGGCGGACATCCGCAAGGAGTTCATGAAACGTCGATTGTTAGGTGGTACGGGAGAGGAAGATCCGGTCGGCCGCGTGGTCGCACAACTCTCAGGATTCCAAGACGGGCTGGACGCGATCAAAGCGGTCATCGGCGAGTCCGGCCGGGAACACGCGCGCCCGCAGACACTATCAGAAACGACGGTCACCCAACTACGGGAGATCATCGCCAGCCTCCGCGCCGTGCCAGTGGAGGTGGATATCAAAGTCATGCCGGTGCAAGCCGAGGGTGGACCAATCCAACAAATGGGCGGCAGTACTGAAGCACCGCTTGAGGTGAAATCCGAAATACGATAACTCATTATTTTATTTCGCCATGTTCAAATGTCGGCTTCCCTGATTGCGCGACAGTTCAAAAATAGAGTAAGAGGGTTGCGGGGTTCACCCCAACCACCATGAAGAAAAGTCGATTCACCGAGACCCAGATTGTCTCGATACTCAAGGAAGCCGAT
>Ga0247843_1000052_pt1 | contig 231360 bp, 141 predicted proteins | sample LaCruzMarch2017__FD_192420 | JGI IMG/M metagenome (GOLD analysis project Ga0247843, IMG submission 192420) | Freshwater microbial communities from meromictic Lake La Cruz, Castile-La Mancha, Spain - LaCruzMarch2017_8m | ecosystem: Environmental > Aquatic > Freshwater > Lake | place: Spain...
CGCAGGGCGATCTTTTCCCACAATAGCAGCACAAATGCAGAGGCAGGTATCATGAGTGTCAGGGCAAGCCGAGGTAATCGCCGAACGTCTGCACTCCGGCGATGGCGGCGAGTTGGCCGTCCGGGAGATTGAGCCGGGTGCGGAACCAGTCCTGCAAGCAGGCGATGGCTTCATGAAAGAGGAGATCGAGAAGTTTGCGGCGTTTGCGGAAGATGCCCCGGAGCGGTTTGGGCATGGTGAAGACGAATTGGCGGTGAGGGACGTTGAAGCAGACGTCGTAGGCGATCCAGTGGCCGGTTTGTTTAACCTTGCGCTGGTGGCAGCTCGGGCAGAAGTGGCGGGTTTTGCAGGAGAAGGCGAGGAGCTTTCACAGGATCTTTGCTCCTCTGCGCCAGATCGGGGTTTGGCGTCGGCTCCGGCATTGAGGATTGAGGATCCCGGGATTGCTGATTTCTGAGGGGTGATAATTCAGAAATCTGCAATCCGAAATCCCGAGATCATCAATTATGGCCACAGGGGGGGCGCAGGGGCAGAGGAGGCGGAGTTTCCTGGGATCACAGGATCTTTGCCATCACGGCGCCTTTGCTCCTCTGCGGCAAATCCGGGGTTGGGCGTCGGCTCCGGCATTGAGGATTGAGGATCCCGGGATTGCTGATTTCTGAGGGTCATGATTCAGAGATCTGCAATCCGAAATCCCGAGATCATCAATTATGGCCACATGGGGGGGGCGCAGGGGCAGAGGAGGCGGAGTTTCCTGGGATCACAGGATCTTTGCCATCACGGTGCCTTTGCTCCTCTGCGGCAAATCCGGGGTTGGGCGTCGGCTCCGGCATTGAGGATTGAGGATCCCGGGATTGTTGATTTCTGAGGGGTGATGATTCAGAAATCTGCAATCCCGGGATCCTCAGTCGCCAAGCCGCAGCGAGGCCAACGATACGAAGGAAGGTGGCCGGCGGAAGATATCGCCGTTCCGCTACGCAGTGGATTCCGTGGAGATGGCCATCACTTTCATTCACATGGCGCCACCCATCCGACTTGACTTTCTAGCCCAGCATCGCAGACATGAGACCATGTCGATCCGCAAGGTCGTTCCCATCTCTGACGCGGATTGGCGGTTGGAACCCGTTCCCTCCTGGGTCGTCGCGCGTGAGCCGGATTGGGAGTTCGAAGGTCCCGAGGAGTGCGCCGTCGTTTTCCTGTTGGTGGATGAGCAGCATCATGTCGCGACTCAGTCGATTTCGACTCGGCTGGTGCGTCGGGTGCTGACCCGGGCGGCGGTGCAGGCGCTTGGTCAGGTGGAGATTGACTTTGATCCGGCGGCTCACCGCTTGCGCATTCATGATTTGGTGGTTTGGCGCAAGGACGATACTGGGGCCTGGCAGGGGCGATCCGTGGCCCATGCCGTCCACTTTTTGGTGCGGCAGAGGGAGCAGCAGTTGGAGCAACAGATGCTCAACGGGAGGGCCAGCGTGGTCGCCCTCATCGAAGATCTCCGGGTGGGTGATGCCATTGATTTGTCTTGGACCCTTGAGTCCCGGGATTCGCTTCCGGGTCTCCGTTTTACCACCTTTCATGGGTTCGTCTGGAGCATTCCCGTGGGTGCCACGCATTTCACGCTCCATCTCGACCCGGCCGTGCCAGTGACCTGGCGCTTGCATTGTCCCGAAGGGATCGAACGACCGGAGCACGAGAGCGCACCGGACCGGGAGCAATGGAACCAGAGGCGTCCGCCGCTGACCATCTTCGAGCCGAACGCGCCCCCTGGGGCTTGGAACTTTGCGGTGGTGGAAGCCTCCGCTTGGGCGAGTTGGAATGAAGTCGCTGAGTTCACGGCGGCGCTTTGGGCCGGGGCTCTCAATGATGCCGCAGACGAGATAGCCGAAGCTGCGGGCCGGATTCAGGTACACGGCGATCTGGCGGCTTCGGTGACGGAAGCGATTCGGTTTGTCCAAGGAGAGGTCCGTTACCTGAACGTGGATTTCGGGCACGGGGCGGGGCTCTTGCCCAACGGAGCGGGCACGGTCTTGCGGAGGCGCTTTGGAGATTGCAAAGACAAGACCGTCTTGCTCACGGCCTTGTTGCGTCGGCTCGGGGTGGAAGCGTGGCCTCTGGTGGTGAATCCCGGGTGGCAGGGGGCCCTGACGTCGCGGCAACCTTCGCTCGGCGTTTTCAATCACGTCATTGTCACCTTTGTGGTGGAGGGCTCCCGGCATTTCATCGATCCCACCTACGTCGGCCAGCGGGGCGATCTGGCTCATCTCGTTCCCCCGTTTTACGGCTTTGGGCTGGAGATCAGGCCAGGGGCCACCGGGTTGACGCCCATGCCGCCGCGGCAGGAGGCCAGACTGACGCTGACGGAAACGTTTCATCTGGATCGCAAAAAGCAGAATGGATCCGTCGAGCAGGTCCTCTACGCCACCGGTTGGCTCGCCGACGAGGTGCGCGGATCGATCGGGCGCGACGGCCAAGCCGCTTTCTTCAAGGCTCGCATCGAGGCGTTGCAGAACCAGTTTCCGGCGCTTTTGCCCGACGAGGAGAGTGGAGAAATCCAGGAGGATCCGGTCTCGGATGCGATTGAGTTGCGGGACCGGCATGTCTTGCCGACCTGGGGACCGAAAGGAGAGAAGCCGCCGGACATGTTCCGTTACGGAGCGCATGGGCTCTTCCTGGCGGTGGAAGCGCTGGAACCGCCCGAAGAGCGGAAGATGGCTTGGGCATTGCGGTATCCGATGCGTGTGCAGCATCTCGTCGTGGTGAAGGGCCGTTGCATCCGGCGGGCGAAGCCTGAGAAGCACCGGCATAGCGGTCCGGGCTTTCGCTATTCCTGTGACGTCAGCTGGCAGCGCGGCGCGGTTGTTTTCGACTACCTCTGGGAAACCACCGCCGCGAAGGTCAAAGCAGAGGAATGGCCTGACTACTGCCGAGAACGGGGCAAAGCGTTCGAACACGCCGGGGCGAACGTGGTGACGAAGTCGTTCTGGGCCAGTTGGTGGCAGAATTGGGGGATTGTCACTTTATCGATCGGACTTGGCTTGACGCTCGGTGTGCTGGGCGTCGGGAACGATCGTCGCAACGGTCCGAGCAAGGCTCAGGATCTGAAGGCGGCGGAGAGGGAGGTCCAGGCGGCTTGGGAGCAGGCCGGCGCGGGGAATTACGCCGCCGCCGAGCCCGTCTTTGAACGGCATCAGGCCTCCTATGCCAAGAACCCTGCCTTTCAACTCATGCGTGCCGAAACGGCGATCCGGCAGGGTCACCCCGACCGTGCGGCCCAAGCACTGGAGATGGCCCGCCGACTGGCCCCTGAGGATGCGGGGTGCGATCTGATTCAAGCGCTTTTGCTTCGGAACCAAGGAAATCCCGCCGGGGCGCGGGAACTGTTGCTCGGCGCGACCCAACGACACCCGAAAGACGCCCGGTTATGGCGAGAGCTGGCGCAAACTTTGACCCAGCTGGGGGATTTGGAGAGAGCCCGGAAAGCCTGGGAGCGGGTCCTGGGGCTGAGGCCCGGTCATCCCGAGGCATTGGGGCAGTATGCCACCTTGGTCTGGGAGAGCGGGGATCGGGAGCGGGCTAATTCCATCGTGACCGGAACCCTCGCCGCCCAGCCAACGCCGAGCGAATTGTTGGAGCGCGAGGCGGGAAGATTCTTCACGAGCACGGGTCAGTTTGACCTGGCGGCGGAGCATCAGGAAAAGGCCATGAATCTTGCCCCGGAGAATCCAGCGGGAGGTTTTGAGGCGGCCATGGCCAATCTTCGGGCGGGGCGAACGGCCCGGGCCTTGGAGTTGGCGGAGCGGTATGCCCGTGATTTCCCGCAGAGCACGGGATCCTGGCATGCTCTGGCCGTGGTCAAGTCCACCGCAGGAGATCGCGCCGGAGCCGAGCAGGCATTCCAAGAGTTGTTGCGGATCGCTCCGCACGACCCGTTGACCCACTCCAACTGGGGGTTCTTCCTTCACCAATCTGGGCGGACGGCTGAGGCGAAGATCGTTTTGGCGGCGGCGGCGGCCCAGTTCCCGGGCGAGGCCATGGTGTGGGTCAATTACAGCGAGGTTCTGGAGGCGTTGGGGGAATCGGAGGCTGCCGCCGCTGCCAAGCTGCAAGCGGATCGTCTTCTCACCCCGGCCCAACGGCAGAGCATGATTCGCTGATTCTTTCTTGCGTTGGCGGTTCGGTTCGAGAAGATCACCGCAGTGAACTCTCGTAACCTCCTCGGCGTTCTGGTCGTCCTGATAGCCACCCCTTTGATCGCCGCCGATCGGCCGCCGTCTTACCGGGACAAGAATCCCCAGCGCTACAAGTTTCAGGTCCGCGCCAGTGAGCTGGATCCCAAGTGCAAGGAACATCCAGAGATCGACTTCGTCTTCACCAAGGACGGCAAATCGGCCGACGTGGAGAACGCGTCCGTGGACACCCGGGTCGATCCGCAGGGGAAGCTCATGATTTGGTTGATGGGATACAACGACGCCCTCTTTGAGCGGGTCAACAGCTACGGCTACCATGCGATTCAGGTCAGCTACGCTAATCAATGGTTCGGCAAATTGTGTCAGCCTGCGCCGAAGAACGATCATGCCCGGGGCGACATCCGCTTGGAAGCTTCGATCGGTGAGGATGTCAGCGATGAGATCGATATCCCGAAGCCGGATTCGATCATGGAGCGCTCCTATCAATTTGTAAAACATCTGGAGGAGACGCATGAAGAGGGACGCTGGAAGCAGTTTCTCACCAAAGACGGAAAGGGATTGCTTTGGGAAAAAGTCACTCTTGCCGGCGCCTCGCACGGGTCGACTACGGCGGCGCGTTTTGCGATGCATCAAAAGGTCGATCGGGTTGTCATGTTTTGCGGCCCTCGGGACCAAGATCAGGACTGGCAGGGGCGTTCTTCCGCGACGGATCCAGCCCGATATTTCGGATTCAGCCACGTCCTGGATGGCGGCTGGAGCGGCGATCACTACTGCCGGTCCTGGGAACTGCTCAACCTGAATCGATTCGGCGCGATCGTGAGCGTCGATAGCACCAAGCCGCCCTACGACAACACCCGTCGGCTCATTTCCGCCGCAGACGTGGGCGGCGATCCGGACAAGGCGCACTCCTCCGTGACGCCGGGCGGCGCGTCTCCCAAGGATGCCTCGGGGGCTTACCTGTTCGAGCCGGTCTGGAAGTATCTCTTTACCCAACCGGTCGAGAAATTCGGCAAGCCGACGGGCAAAGATCCGGACTGCAAAGTCGCCCCCTGAGGTTCCTCCGGTCATGTGGGAACAGTTTGTGGGACAACGCGGGTTCTCGTTGGATCGGCTGGCGACGCTCTGCCGGGTGGCGGATCACGGCGGGATCATGGCGGCGGCGCGACAGGGGCTTGATGCAAGCCGGGAAGCGGACAAACACACGATCGCCCACCGCCAGGCGCAATACAGCCGGCAAATCGCGGAGTTGGAGGAGTTCCTGGGAGGCGACGAAAAGGTTCCATTGCTCGACCGAAGCCGGAAGCCGCACCAGTTGAGTCGGCAAGGCGAGGAGTTGGCCCGCCTCGCCCGGAATTTCTTTTCGGGGTTGGAAGATTATCTGAGCGAACAGCGCGCTGGGGCGAACCGCTTGGTGATCGGGGCAGGGGAGAGACTCATCCAGTGGCTCCTGATGCCCACCATGTTGCCTTTATTGAGAGCGAAGTTCCCGCAGACGAGCGTCCTCTTTTTGAATCGGCAGACGCAAGACATCGTCCGGGGCTTGCAGGACGGGACGCTTGACCTCGGACTCTTGCGCCGAAGCGCCCTGCCTGGAACTGGACTGAAGACGGCGGGAAGCTGGTGGGAGACCTATCATTTCTTCCTTTCGCGTTCGATGCGTCCGAGACTCCCTTCTCCGCCCAAGGTCGCCGATCTGGGCCGGTATCCGTTGGCGGTGTTGGAAGGGGCGGGGGAAACCCGCGCGGCGGTGGTCCGCTTGTTCGCGCATGCCGGCATCCAGGCGAACATTCAACTGGAGTGCAGTTCCCTCACTCAAGTGGCGCAAGCCGTGGAGATGGACTACGCCGCGTTCCTCCCGCATCTCGCGAAGAGCCGCTTCGGGAGCGACATCGACATGCACCGCGTGCCGGGCTTAGAAGAACTCGATGCCGAACAAACGCTCGCCTGGAACCCGGACAGGGAGACCTACCGTCCCCTCATTCGCAACGTGGTGAGGGTGCTGACTGGAGTCTGAGATCTCACTGGAAACTGAGTCGCGGACCCAGGAATTGGGCATCAGGTCAGGGCGGCTTGCGATTTTTTCCGAACCGCCAACGGGGAAAATGAAGGAAACTTGTGAGACAAAGACGAAAAATACTTCGGAAGTCTTGATTGTTTAAGTTTCCTGAAGTATTACCGGCCCATGTATTCACACGACCACAATAATCAGGGAGGGCCACGGTTTATCTGGACCGTGGGCTTCTTGGCGCTCGGGACACTGAGCGCCATCGGAGCAGCCGCCCTGTTTCCCTGGTATCTGGCGATTGCGATCGCCGTATTGGTAGTAGGCCTTGCCTCTGCTTGCGCCTACCAGTTCCGCGTCACAAACAACCCGCTCTACCTGGTGGCCATGTGCCTCATGACGGCCCTGGCCTCCTTCCTAGACGGTGTATCCGTCTGGGAATTGCTAAATGAAACGCAAAATTCCGGGCTCCATGCCGCAGCAGCGCATGAGGGGGCCTTGGACGATCAGTTGAAATCCACTCAACAACAAGCTGACGCTCTCAGGGCGCAGATCGCCACGGTCGTGCAAGAGTACACGAACATGGACAACGACGGCAACGGAGCCAATGACGGCTTGATTGCTGGTAAGATGGCTCTAGCGGAATCGCTCAAAGCGGATCTCGCCAATGTGCAGTCCCGAGTGGACCAGTTGCAGACCAAGACAATCGAAGCGGCCTCTACGACCGCTGTTACGGATGGTGAACGGCACGTCCTCCTTCAGTTGGCGGATGAGCAACCCCAACCTGCTCGTTGGCTCATCATGTGGGCATCATGCGTGTTCCTCATTCCTGAGTTTACTTTGGCTCTGCTTGCTTGGAGTATGCACGGCGGTGAGCGTCGCAAGGACGAAAGTTCCAACCCTTCGGAAAATCAGACGGGTGGTTTGGTTCCAGCGCACCTTGCCCAGCAACACGCACAGTGGCTCGTTCAACAACAGCATTTGCACGCAATGCATTCGATGTCTCACGCCTTTCCGGTCGTGAACGCTCTCGCCGGACAAAACCCAGTCGTTCATCATGCTGGGGAGCAGGTCAGTGAATGGGGTGGTTCCATGGTTCATCCTGGTGCCGGAACTCATCTGGCTATCGCCGGACGGTCATCCACGACCACTTCGACTTCGCAGGAAGCCAATCAGATTGCCACGCACAATGGATATTCTCCAGTAGCGCCGGTCGGTGCACCCGTTGCATCGGTCAGTTCACATACGACTCACGCTCCGCAAGAGCCGGTGTCCCCACTGGCAATTGTCGGAAGCCATCCCGGATTAATTCATCATGCACAACCGGACGGATTGAATGGTTCGTCAGATCAGTCTGACGGCAGTCCCTCTGGAAGATCCAACAACGATGAGGCTTCTCCCGCAAATGCAGCAATCAGCAACTTGAGAGAGGCAAAGAGAAGGAAACACAACTTGTTTGGAAGTTCGGCCACCAAGGCTCACAAACAGAAAGGCCGAAAGGCAAGAAACCTTAGCGAGTTAGCTGCGAGATTGAATTGAGAGACCGATAGAAAAACAGAGAACTCAAATCAAAACTCAACAGCCCCGTCCGGTTCGCCGGACGGGGTTTTTTGTGTTCAAGAGATCCGCTCAAATCACCACGCCAGGCTTGGTGAAGACGAGGCGGGTTTCAATCGACTCTGGGGCCAGGGCGGTCAGGCGGGCCAATGCTTGACGATAGACGGCGAGCTGCGGTTGATAGGTGGCGCTTGCCTGGGCGATTTCCTGCTCACTGCTAACCCGGTTCGTTTTGAAATCGTAGATCCAGCCTCGTTCCGGGGTGAGGACCACCCGGTCAAAGGTCCCGGATACCCATGCTTCATTGAGGATGATCTCGAAGCGTTTCTCGCGCCAGAGGATCGGATTCGGTCCGAAGGAATTCCGGCGGAACAGGGACTCGATCTCGGGTTGGGCCAAGGCTCCAAGCACTTCATCCCGAACCGCCAAATCGAGGGAGTTCTCGGGATCGATCAGCTGGGCTATCTGATCACTGAGACCCCGGGGACCAAGTTCTTCGAGCCAGGCGATCTCTTCAAAAAGGCCATGCACCTTGGTTCCATAGGTTGCGGCCTCCCGTGAGGCGCGGGAAAAAAGGAAGCGGCTCTTTCCCTTCTGAGTGGCCCCGTCCTCGCCCAAGCTGGAGGGCATGGCGCGGTGGCGCGGTGGAAAGCGACGTCGGGCGCTGATAGAGGGAATGGACGCCCGCTCCGGCGGAACCGGAGGCGGCATTTTGCGTGTCTCGAACCAGTCCGGATCGCCCAGCGCGCAGGCCACGCGAACGGACTCCTGGCCGAGTGGGCGGGTCGGGCAATCTTCAGGACGTTGTCCCAGTGCACTGACGACAAGATCCCGCGCGCTGCCTTTCAGTTCGTCCGGCGCCTCCATGCAAACGATGTGCGTGGCAAACTTCGCACGCGTCAGGGCGACATAGAGAACGCAAAGTCCTTCGTAGGCGCTGTCGATCTCGCAACGATGCCGAGCCGCGCGCAGGGCGGGATCGAGTTGGCAAAGATCCTTGGCGGGCATGGAGAGCACCCAATCGATTTCGCGGTCGAGGCCCGAGCCGGTCTCGTGTGCCACAAGGGAGAGCGTTCCTGTGCTGCTGAGAGGTGATTCCTCCAGTTCCGCCAGAATGACCACGTCGAAACCCAGTCCCTTGGATTTGTGAATCGTCATGATCTGGACGACTCCATCTGCCGGACTTTCCCGGGTCGAGGCCGCTTGGGCGTAGCGGAGAAAATCGGCGATCGAGCGGTTTCCCTTCTCGTCGAAATCGTTGGCCGCCTGACGGAGTTGGCCGATCCGGCGCAAGGCGAAGGCGTCTGGGACAAAACCTCCAGAGGTGAGTCGGCTGAGCCAACCTTCGAAGGCTTTGCGGAACCCGTGGTCGTGAATGAGGGCAAGGGTCTCTGGAACCAAATCGTGCCGCAGGCTGGCGAAGTCCTGCCATGCTTTTCCGGCAAAGGCCGGAGTCATGCAAAGGTGCTTCCAGGCCACGGTATCCCCCGGATGGGCGGCGAACTGGAGGAGAGAGAGGAACGAGGACGCCACCGGATGATCCATTCCGATGAGGGTGTCGGTCTCCACCGTCACGGGAACATCCGTGTGGGCCCGGATCGCATTGGCTAGGGCCGTTGCGGTGTCGTTCTTCCGGACCAGAATCGCACAGGAGAGCTGTTTCTGGTGCGGGGCGAGTTCCTGGACCAGGGCCGTCACCACCGCCAGGCGGCGCTCCTCTGGACTGAGCTCGGTATCTCCCTCCTTGGGAAGCGTCAGCAACTCGACGTAGTCCCGCCGATCCTTGTGGTGCGTGGTATGCGGGGCCCAGGCTCCCGCCCAACGATCCGCCAGTTCCGCGTGATCCGGAAGGAGGGAGCGGAGGCGGGGGATGTCGCCAAAGACGCGATTGATGGATTCCATCAACGCGGGGCCGGATCGGCGGCTGTCCTCCATGTGCTCCTTGCGGATGCTGCCCGGGAGCACGTCGTTGTAATGCTGGTAGATGTCGTCGAACAACGCGGCATCGCCGCCCCTCCAGCCGAAGATGGCTTGCTTGACATCCCCGACGTAAAAGAGGCTGCGTCGCCCTTCGGTGTCTTGGAGGACCTCGTCGATCAGGTTGGCGATGACTTGCCATTGTCCGTTGCTGGTGTCCTGAAATTCGTCGAGGAGCCAGTGATCGAACTGGCCGTCGAGCCGGTAATCGACGTGGAGCCGACCTTCACCGCCCTCAATGCTCAGCTTGTGCTGGGCATTGAGTGGTTGCAGGGAGCCGTTGAGGAGCATCTGGATGTCCTCGAATCCGAGGCGGCCGGAACGCCGCACTTGGTCATGGTAGTCCCGCTCAAAGGTATGCAGGATCTGGTAAATGCCTCGCGTCCGCTGGAGGTGGGGGAAAACTTCGCAAAAGAGAAAGTAATCAAGAACGCTGGCCAAGTTCTGACAAGCGGCTGGCGGGAAAGGATAGTTCTTCCCGTTGAGACTGACGGTGACAGGTCCTCCGGCCGCAATCTCGGGGTAGAGTTCCAACAATCGTTTCAAGGTGGTGCTGCGATCGCCGCTGGGCTTGCCGGGCTGGAGGGTCCGCATCGTGGCGAGGAAGGTATCCCACATGCCCTGAGCCTTTTTGTCGAAGGTGATGGCTTCAGTGGCCCGCTCCAGATCGGCGCAGGCCAACTCGATGTTCTCCGGACCATGGAGCCAGCGGCACCCACCCGGCCAAATGGCGAGTTCCTCGCCCCAGCGGGATCGATTGGGCTGACGGAGGTAAGCGCGGTGATGGTTCTTGACGAAGTCATCGAGGCGCGACTGCAAGGCCCGCTCTTCCGACCCAAAGGTGGCTTTCTTGAAGGCCTCGACGAAATGGGCGTGAAGGCGGCGGTTGCTGAAGATGTGGTCGAAGACTTTGGAGCGAGCCTCCTTCTCCTCATAGGGATTCATCACCTCAAAGCCTGAACCGAGTCCGAACTCCGCCGGGAAGCAGGCCAGGATGCGGTGAAAGAAGGAGTCGAGGGTTCCCAGGGTGAGCAGGTGAAGGCGATCCACCACCAGCCGGAGCAGTTCCAAAGCCCGCCGGGAATCGAAGTAATCGAGCCCGAGTTGCCTTTCCATTTCGTGCGCGGCGGCCGGTTCTGCGGCAGCTTTGGCCAGTTTCTTGAGGATCTCGTCGAGGAACTCCGCCGCCGCCTTGCGCGTGAAGGTGAGGGCGATGATCCGTTCCGGGGGCACGCCCAACGCCAGGAGGTGGACAAATCGGCTGGTCAGGCGGTAGGTCTTTCCGGACCCGGCTGACGCGAGAATCATCTCATTCTGAAGCGGCTTCATTCGGATTTTTCGAGGGTCGTTGCGGGCAGGAGTGGCTTAGATTCGATCGTTTTCTCTGGCATGCCGAGATGGAGCCGGGCAAAATCGTCCTCCTCTGTGGAGGCCGGGGCGGGCCAGAAACGCCCGGAGCGGACGTCCTGGATGACTCCCTCAGCGCAGCGCAGGGCGGCTTCGTCGTGCGCTTCACCCAATCCGGCCCAGAGCCGAATGCCGGTCTCGGTGGTCGCTTTCGGTAGATTGAAGTAGCCGCACTCGATCTGGTCTTCCGGTCTCTTGTCCAGCCCGAGCCGGTAGAGAGGCAGTTGCAGGTCCTTCCAGCGATATTCGGCCGGGCCGATCTTGAAGCGCGCGTAGTCTGGCAACCAATCCAACCGGGTCCGGGAGGTCACCTTGACATGGTGCGCGGCACCAGGGAAGTGCGGTTGATCGCCCGTCTTGTAGTCAAGCACGCGGATCGCGCCGGTCTCTTCATGGCGATCGATGCGGTCGACCCGGCCATTGATCCGAACTCCGGCGATGAGCAGGGCGGCTCCGCTCAACTCCAGTTCGGTGGATTCGATGAGCCATCCTTCGCGACGGGTTTGCGCCTGGATTTCGGCGGCGCTGGAGAGGCGCTGCCGGGCGGACTGGAGTTGAATGCGGACCGGCAAGGTGGGCGAGGGGCCGAACCATTGCAGCGCCACGCGCTCCGCCGTCTCCAGGAGGAATTCCCGGATGGCCGAAGCATCCTTCTCATGGCGAATCGCGACTTCTTGCCCAAAGATGCGTAGGACATCGTGACAGAAATTCCCAAAAGAGAGCGGATCCATCTCTCGCAAGTCGGCGTCCACGGAGTTCATCTTCTCCACCTGCCGCAGGTAGAAATCGAACGGGGAAGTCAGGTAGGTCTTGAAGGCGGTGACGCCGAGGGTCTCGGGTTCGTAGGGCGGTGGATCTCCGGGTAATGGCCGCAACTGGAATCCCGGCGTCCAGGGCAAGTCTTCCTCGGGAGGCGGAGAGTCGTGGAAGAGCGCCTGGACCCGGGAAGGCAATTCCTCATCGGGGCACAGAAAGAGCAAACGGGAGGGGCGCAACGGATCACCCGCCAAGCTGTGCTTGCCCATACAGAAATCGACCCGTCCTTGGGCGCGTCGGCTCTGCAGCAGGGCGTCCATCAAGTAGATGTCCCGGGCCAGACGGGTCTCATTGGTCGCGAACGGGGCGTGCTCCGCGAGGCGGCGTCGCAGACTTTCGGGTAGGAAAATGTCCCCGGTCACCGACTCCGGGGCGAATCCCTCGTTGAACCCGGTCACGATCAGGTGCGGGGCATCGTCCCAGTGCAGTTCCAACCAGCCCAACAACTCGACCGAGTCTGCCGGACGATCTTCGTAAAGCGTCTCCTGCTCCAGTGCGTGGATGATGAGATCGAAGATTTCCGGTCCGGAGAGATCCAACTGCGCCCCCAGTGTCCCGGCCAGGGCGTCGAGAACCGGTTGGACGGTATCGGAAACGGCGCGGTAGGCGCGATCGACGAGGTCGTCCCGGGCGGGCGGACGGCTGCTGAGGATCTCTTGGAGGACAGACGGGATGGATTCCGTCACGGGGGCGCGGCGCAGTCTGGCGAGGAGATTCTCGACCTCCTCCAAGGCACCGATCAAATCCACGGAAGAAGAACCGAGGCTCCGACCGCGGGCAAGGAAGGAGCGCAAGGTGCGTAAATCCTGAAACAGGTGGCGGCGGTAGAGCTCATCGAAGCGTTCGAAGACGCGGTGGCTGTCCCAGAGCAGAAGAGAATTCGCCAGATAGGCCGTGAAGTCGGGGCAGCGCAGCAGCTCAATGAAATCGTGATAAGATTCCTCTGCGAGAAGCTCGCGCAGGACCCGCAGCAAATGGATCACGCCCCGGGAGCGCAGAGAGGATCCACTCGGGTTGAAGGTCGCTTGCCCGCCCTCATCCAGGAACCGTTCCAACGGAGCGGTGACCTCTTCGTCCAGCACGCCAATCGTCAGGGTCGCCCCCGGACCAGGGCAGTTCAAAACGGCGCGGGCTGCCAGTGCGGCTTGGGCTTCCGGCTGAGGCAGAACGTGGACGGGGAAATCGTTGCCCGGAAAGAGGATGCGGCGGCGTTGCCAAACTTCGGGAACGGGGCGGCCCCAGGCATCGAAGTCTGCCGCCATCGCGAAGGGCGCATGAACGAGAACCTCCACCGGCACAGACCGGCTCAAGGCGTCGAGGATCTCGACGGCCAAAGGCAGGGGATCAGGACAACCGGCCAGCCTGATCTCGGTGATGCCCGACGGAAGGCTAGGGGTGGCGGTTCGCGATTTGCGCACGGCGAGGAGATCGAGAATCCCATGGGCTTCCACTGCCTGTTCGTAGAGATGTTCCATCCCCGCTAGTTCCAGCCAGCGGTCTTCCTCCTCCAAGCTCCCCGCCAGGAGGGTGGAGACGTCCGCCATCGAAAGGCCCGCCTCACCAAGGGCATTGCGCAACTCGGTCAGTCCCTTGGAGGTGGCCAGCGCCCAATTGAAATCCTGGGCGGCCGGGGGAATCGGAAACAAGGTCGGAAATTCTCCCAGATCGACCTCCCGGAGCACCGAGAGCCATGCCAGCAACGTTTCCGGAGGCGAGGCCAGATGGCCGGTGGCGGGCTCGGAGATCAGGCTGAGGAGGAATTCTGGGGGAACCACGTGAGGCGGGGAGATGGCTCGGCCTTGAGTGTCTGCCAGGTGCGCCAGCATTTCCCGGAGGCGCCGCCCGGAATTGCGGGTGGGCACGACGACGAGGAGATGGCTCAGATCGAGGATCGGCGGGGAAGCCGCGGCCAGCAGGTCTTCCGCCACCAGTTCCAAGACCGGGCGATCCCATCCGAGAAAGCGGCGGGTGATCGGCATAAAGAGAAGGAAAGAGGCTGGGAGGAGTAAGGATGTTGGTGATTCGTGGTGCAAGGGTTAGGACGGAAAACCTTGCCAGAGGGCTCTTAACGTTCTAAATCGTGCCTCGGTAATTTGAGATTTTCTGCTTTCTTGCTTGCCTCTAGCCGTCGATTTCTCTTTGAATGACCTTCACTCCCTCGTGATCGCCCCATCCGCCGCCCGCCGCTCCCTCCGGTGTTCCCGTCTGGACCGCTCCTCGCTCCAAAGGCATTCTTTGGCTCTTGGGTCCAACGGCGCGCCCGTGGGCTACAGCCGTGAGAGTGCCGCCAACTGGGCGCCCACGCAGCTTTATGGAGCTCCAGAGGCCGTAGTCTCCCGCTCGGCGCAAGGTGGGGAACCGCGGAGTGCCTCGCAGGTCAGCACAGCCACCGGCGCGGGGCCAACACGACCGCCTCGCGCTCGTTCTGCCCGGCCCGCCGTCGTGAGCGTGGCAAGTGCAGCCTGCGATGCCTCGCCTTCGGGCGACGGCGATTCCGCAGTGGACGAGGGCGAAGATTCAGAGCCTAGGGCGGGTCGTGAGACCCGCCGCGCTACCACCGTCCGTTTGAATCCGCTTCCGACTCCGGAATCCGTCACGGTTTTCTCTTTGCCGACAATGCAGAAGAGGCCTCGTACCCTCCATCTGTCCGGATTTTGCTTCCCTTCCTAATCCTTTTCCGATACGGATCGTCCCCCCGCTTTTTAGTCAATTTCCCGTTTCTTCCAGGTTATGAACCCGAAAAATCCCAAACGCCGCCCCACCAAACCGATCGAGCAGAGAACTGGTCTGCAGTGGGAACAGCTCGAACCACGGATTCTTTATTCCGCCGCGCCTGCCGAGGCTCCGGTCGAAGAAGCGCCCCCAGAGGCGGATTCTGCGGATGTGGGCAAAGCGACACCGGTTGAGGCGAAGTCCCTGGCGGACAACGTGACGGCCGCCGCGATGGCGGATCAGTTGTTGGAAGCGGATCCATCGGTGCAGTTGGGAACCATCGACTTCGGGACGGGACCCGATGGCGAGGAAGCGGCGCTGGACCTGGGCGCGCCGAGCTTGACGCGCGATCAATCGGAAGACGCGTTGCGCAACTTGGCGTTGGAATCGATCTCTCGTTGGCAGGAAGCGGGCTTGCCGGAAGATCAGCTGGAAACGCTTTACACCGCCTCCTATGGCGTGGGCGATCTTGGCGGGAACCGCATCTCTTCGAGCGAGGGGAATCACATCAGCCTGGACGACAACGGCGGCGGGCTCGGCTGGTTTGTCAGTGGCGTGACGGAAGGTGACGACGCGGGACGTCAGGATCTTTTGGCGGCGCTCATGCATGAGCAGTCCCTGGTGCTGGAGTCGACCGGTCATGGCGAAGCGGCCTCGTTGTTCGCTGGCCTGCTTGATTCCACCGTCACCGCGTCTCCGGCCTTGGTTGCGGGCAGCGAAGGATCGCTGGTCACTCTTTCTCCCGGTGAAACGGGGATCACCCTCGCAGACATCGAGGCGCTCGCGCGGGAGGCTTCGGCTCGTTGGGCCACTACCGGACTCAATCAGGAGCAGCTCGACGCTCTCGGACAAATTACTTACCGAATCGAGAATCTCGAAGGCAACCGGCTTGGCTATGCGGATGGAATGGTCATCGTCATCGATGCCGATGCCGCTTCGCGTGCTTGGTATGTCGACAGGACCGCTGGGATTGACGAAGAATATGACCTGACGGACCTCGATGGGCCCAATGCGGTTGCGGCCAGCGGCGCGGCCGGAGGTTTCGACCTTCTCACGACTTTGATGCATGAGCAGGGGCACGTGCTCGGACTGGCGGATGACACGTCCGCGCGATCCGACGTGATGTATTCCTTCCTGGAGACTGGCCAGCGCCGTTTGCCTGAGGCCGGTCAAGCCGAGGATGCCATCGTGAGCGTCCATGCGGATGGGCGGGAATTCCTGACGGCAGCGTTTGTCTGGAATGGCGGGTCTGGGTCAATCACCGATGGCTCCAAGTGGGTCGGCGGCGTCGCGCCCTCCATGATGGACGATCTGGTCTTCGCGGGCACTGGCGGTCTGGTGGATTTCAGCGGCCTTCCCGCCGGAACCCGCTTCAATTCCATCATGATCACCGGCAGCGGCTACACCCTGTCCGGCAACTCGATCGAACTCAATGGCGGCCTGACCGTGAACAGCGCGACCGGGGCGACGAACACAGTCAATCTGGACATCACGTTGATCAATGCCCAGACGATCATGAACGCGAATGCCGGTTCGACGTTGAATTTCAGTGGGTCGATCCAGACCGGTGGGTTGGTGGGGACGACCAACTTCACGGGCAGCAACTTCCAGGGCACGTCCGCCCTGACGTTCGACGGCGCGGGAGCAACGACGGTGTCGGGCATCATCGCCGGCCAGGGCAGCCTCACTAAACTCGGATCCGGCACGGTAACGCTAAGCGGTGCGAACAGCTTCCAGGGCATCACCGATGTTCGTCAAGGAGCCCTGGTGGCGGCACACAACACCGCGCTTGGTTCCGTGACGGGAGCGGAGGTCCAAATTCAAGCCGGTGCCGCCCTCCACCTGAGCGGAGGAGTCACCATCGCCAAGGCTCTGGCGATCCGTGAGGGCGGGATTGGTTTCGGCGACGCCACCCTTCCGGACCTTGGTTTGGGAGGGCTGGGTGCCTTGCGCAGCATCGGTACTGCTACGAATAATTGGGTCGGCAACATCGACCTCGCCGGTGCGAACAACCTCATCGGCGTAGACTCGGGAGGACGGTTAAACCTTAGCGGCGTTGTCGCCAACGGCTTGAGTTCGGGGAACCGCCTCATCAAGGTAGGCGCGGGTACCCTGGAACTTTCCGGGACAGAGGACAACGTCTACCGCGGGGAAACCCGCGTCCTCCAGGGCATCCTCGAATTGAACAAGACGGCCGGCAAGGACGCCATCGGCGGGAGCTTGGTCGTTGGCGATGACCTCGAGGCCACCGGCGGGAATGATAGCACCTTGCCGAGTTCAACCGCCAGTGCCAAGATCGTGCGGCTCCTGGCCAGCGATCAGATTCCGCATCTGGATTACCACGACACCGCCCTCACTACGCTGACCGTGCTGAGCACCGGGCGCTTCGAGATGGGGAATTTTTCAGATACCGTGGGAAACATCACCCTAAACACAGGGGTTACCAGCAGCGGACAGATCACGATGGGGACCGGGACCCTGACGATGGCCGGATCGACTTTGACGGTGACTGGGTTCCAGGGCAGCAGCGGTGCAAGTCCTGCGGCTCTGATCTCGGGTGGGACATTCAATGTGGGTGACCTATTTTCCGGAGTGGGCGGCAGCATTACGAAGAACTTCACGATCAACGACACCCAGGTGCCGGACATTGCCGCAGATCTCGTGATTACCTCCCAGTTGGCCGGAGCTGCGGATGTGAGTATCACCAAGGGCGGTGCCGGAACCCTCCGTCTCACGGGCGACAACTCTCTCTCGTTGGCCGGTGCCTTCATCATGAACAACGGGATCATCGAGGTGGGCCACAACAACGCCTTCGGCAGCGGACTCCTCTCCCTCCAGCCCAGCAGCACCACCAGTATCGTGCTCACCACGTTCGGTGGGGCGAAAACCATCGGCAACGTGGTTAGCCTGGACGGCAACCTCCACACCATCGGGAGCGACGACATTACCTTCGGTGGCGACGTCACGCTCACGGGCTCTCGGACCGTGCTGGTGATGGGGAACCAGACCGTCACCTTCTCTGGGGTGATCGGCGAGGGCATTTACGGCAGCCAGGGCTTCGCTAAATCCGGGCGTGGCACCCTAGCTCTGACCGCTGCAAACACCTACAGCGGGGCCACCTCGGTCAACAACGATGGAGGAATCCTGAGTCTGAGCGGGGGTGGATCGATCCTCAACTCCGCCACGATCAGCATCGAGGATGGCGGGAGGTTGCTGCTCGACAACTCCGGCACCGCCGTGTCCGACCGCCTCAACGACCTGGCCACCGTCAATATCAACGGTGGTGAACTCTCCGTCACCGGTGGCTTCGGCGGCGTCACCGAGCAACTCGGCGTCGTGGTCGCCGGGAACGATCTTGGTTCCACGATCACCACGGACTCCACCGCCGGGACGATCCATCTCATCATGAACGCCCTGACGTTCAACGGCCATGGTGTCATGGGGTTTGTCGGCCTTGGAGCTGAGCTGTCGGCGGCGGGTGCAAACCGGGTCACCGTGGTCAATGCCCCCGGCGGTTCCGCCGCCATGGTCAACGGCATTTCCCCCACCGCCACGGTCCGCCGGGCCGACGGTCGGATCGACCAGGCTACTTACGCCAGCGTCGCGGAGGGGTTCGGCATTGTCCGCGTCCCGCAGGCCATCTACGTGACGGACATCAATCTGGCCACCGCCACCAGCAACGTCCGCCTAGCTGCGGGAATCCACTCCCTGACGGACAATCGCCAGATTAATTCCCTGATCCTGGAGGACGGGGCGATCTTGCAGGGCCCGGATTTCGTCCTCACGGTGACCAACGCCAGCGGCCTTTCTAACATCGTCCTCGGGGACGACTCGCGGATCGATGTGGACGTCCTCACCCTGGGTGCCCGGACCTACTTCATGGTAGGCGGGGATGGAACCCTCGGCGGGATGAAGACGGGGACGATCAGTAGCACCATCACCGGGGCCGGGTCCGCCCTGAGCAAGGACGGCACGGGCAAGCTGGTCCTCACCGGGGACAACCAGTTCGCCGGTCAGTTTTTCATCAATGACGGCATCCTCAACATCCAGAACTCCACAGCCCTCGGAGTCCAAGGCACCGGGGTCCAGGCCGTCTCCAGCACCCATGTCCGTTCCGGAGCAACCCTGGAACTGGAGCATGCCACCGGCCTCACTGTCCTGGCGGAGGGCCTCACCTTGGAGGGTAACGGATTCGCAGATCGCGGCGCCATCCGCAACGTGTCGGGCATCAATTCCTGGGCAGGCACAGTCTTCCAGGCTGGAGTCTCCACCAGTCTTCTGGGCACCGGGTCCGGGGACACGATCGGCGGCTTACCGGTCATCGCGAGCGGTGTGGTGCGCTATCACGTCGCAACCGATAGTTCCTTGAACCTGTCGGGTGCGATTACCTTGGACGCCGAACTGGTCAAGACGGGCGGTGGCACCCTGGAGACCAGCGGCGTCTTCGCGAACACGTTCAACGCGGCGGCCCGCGTCCTCGAGGGCACGCTCCTCCTCAACAAGGAACCCGGGGTCAATGCCCTCATCAACTTCGTCCAAGTCGGCAGGGACACTCCAGGCGCACCGGCGGCAATCTTGAGGCTCGGCGGGTCTGACCAAATTCTCGATAGCCAGTTGCTCCGGGTTCACTCTTCCGGTCTGTTCGATCTCAACAACCAGTCGGACGCCATTGACCAGTTGCAACTGGTCGCTGGACCGAACGGCGCGGCGGACGTGACTTTGGGGACCGGAACACTGTTGATCGGCCGCCAGGGATCGGACAACCACACCGCAGTTTTCCTCCTTTCCATAGGCAAGGACAACGCCGTCACGGGTTCCACCATTTCCGGGGGAACCCTCGCGCTGACCATCTTCGGTAGTAACGACTCCGCCGCAGCGCGTCTGAATCGGCGCATTGAGGTGAACGACGCCACCAACGGGACCGATCTCACCATCACCTCCGCCATCGTCAACGGCAGCGATCTGCTCAACATGGGGGTGGAGAAACGCGGCTTCGGCGCTCTCGAACTGGGCGGGACGGCGGCCAACCGGTTTACCGGGGACACCGTGGTGTCCGAGGGCACCCTCCTCTTCAACAAGGACACCGGATCGGGCACCGGCGGCGTGAACGCGATCGGCGGTCGGCTCTTCATCGGGGACAACACCGTAACCAGCGGGTTCTCCCGGTCCGACGTGGTCCGCTGGATGAAGGACAACCAGCTCCCGGCGTTCCTGGCCCCGGTCGATCTGCGGACGACCGGTTGGCTCGACCTGGACAACCACAACGAGACGATCGGCCTGGCCGACGCCCAGAACGCGCTGACGATGCGGGCCTCGTCCCTGGTCACGACCGGCACCGGCACGCTCACCCTGAACGGGAATATCAACGTCAACGCTGCCGAACTGGCCACCCTGTGGACTCCGGTCGCTCCGGCGGAGATCCGGGGGAATCTCGCCCTGGGATCCGTCGTCCGTCAGATCGATGTTCCGGACCGGACCGAATTGCCGTTCGATTTCATCATTTCGGCGAACATCTCCGGCACTGGAGGCCTCCGCAAGACCAACACCGGGATGCTCCTGCTCAGCGGGAATAACACCTACGGCGGCGCGACCTACCTCGAATCGGGTGGACTCAATCTCGGCACCGACTCCGCCCTGGGCACCAGCATGGTCTACACGCTGAACGGGACCGCACTGTTCGCCAACGGCGGCGAGCGGACGATCGCCAACGCGATCCAGTTCCCGCAGGCCAATGACCAAACCGTCTATCTCTTGGGATCGAGCTACGTGAACGGGGCGTTTTTCGGGAACGGCGGGAACAACATGCTCTTCACCGGCCCGGCCAACTTGGCAGTGCTGAACGGCGGTCGCACCTTCGTGCAGGTGGGCATCGCTGGGAACGTGGAATTCAGCGGCGGCATCGGGGAGACCTTTGGTTCCCAACAGCTCTACAAGCGCGGCTACGGCACCCTGGTCCTCTCCGGGGCCAACACCTACAGCGGTGCGACCTCCGTGGAAGGTGCCAGTGCCTTGGTCAATGCCAATGGCGGCAAGATCATCCTCGCAGGCCAGGGCACGCTGCTGAACAGCAACATTGTCGTCGGACTCGGTGGTGAGTTTATTGTGGACAACCGTTCCGGGGCAAATCTGCCCAACCGGATCGGCGATCTCGCCACCGTGACGACTTCTGGCGGCCAGTTCACCCTAATCGCCGCGGCAACGGGAACGACCACGGAAGCCATGGGAACCCTGACGCTGTCCGACAGTACCAGTTCCTCCGTCCGCTCCATCGTCGCTCCGGGGGCCACAGCGGAATGGCGCTTCAGCTCGATGACCGCTGCGGGCAACGGTCGGTTCATCCGTTTTATCGGCGAAGGCACCGAGCTGGGCGCGACGACGAACAACCGCATTGCCTTCAGTACCGCGCCCACCCTGACCGACAGCATCATCAACTACGCCGTCATCGAGAACCGTGTCGACGGAGGCCCGAACGCCGGCCTGCAGTTCGCCTCCCAGCGCGATCCGTCCGGTGGAGCGAAGCTGCTGAACTTCCTCCTTGAGGTTTACAACGCGAGCACGGCGGCGGCGGTGGGAGGCACGGGCACCTTCGGCACGGACTTCACCGTTTCCGCCGGGACCCGGAACGTTCGCCTCAGCGGCAACCAGGCCATCACCCTGACCACCAACCCCACCCTGGCCAACGCGGTCCTCCTGGCCAACGGCACCATCTCGATCGGCGGGACCAGTCTCACCGTCGATTCAGGATTGCTGGTTTCCAACGGCGCGGCGAACACCATCACCGTTCCGAACCTCAACCTGGGCGGCACCGACGCGAATATTTTCGTGACCGAGGATAGCACGCTCAGCATCTCCTCGATCATCGGCCAGGCGACTGCGAACCTGGGCAAGCATGGGACCGGCACCCTGATCACCAGCGGGGCGAACACGTTTACCGGGGCCACCCGGATCAACGAGGGCACCTTCCAGGCACGGAATAATCTGTCTTTCGGGACCACGGCGGGCAATGTCACGGTCACCCACGGTGCCACGGTGGAGCTCAATGGCACGGGGACGGGCGTCAACGAGGTGCAATCTTTGACGGTGGCGGTCGATGTCACCAGCTTCAAACTCGTGGCCAACGGACAGACCACGGACGCCATCACGACGATCGATGCAGCCAACATTCAAGACGCGCTCGAGGCCAAGTTGGGAGTCGGCAACGTTTCGGTCACCAGCCCGGGAGCGGGAAGCTTTACGATCACCTTCACCGGTTCGCTGGGCGGGACCGATCTGGGGATCATGGGCCTGCTCGATATCGTGAGTACCAGCGGTGGAACAGTGAGTGCGGCTCCGGTGACGAATGGGGCAGGACTCACCTTCGCGGCGGAGACGCTCACCTTGCACGGAAACGGAGAATCCTACTTGGCCTCGCTTCCACTGCGCAGCGTTGGGACGAACACCTGGCAGGGGAACGTAGCCCTCAACTCCAACCGCACCGGGATTGAGGTGCCCACTGGCAGCACCCTGGTGATCAATGGCGTCGTCAGCGGCCAGGCGATGAGCAAGTTCGGGGGCGGCACCCTTCGCTTGGGCGGGACCGCCGCGAACACCTTCACGGCGGACAACCAGACCACCGTCATCTGGCGGGGCACCCTGGAACTGGCCAAGACTGGGAGCATTGCCGCGATCCGCGTGCCTGGCACCAACGTGAATCTCTGGGTCGGCGACCATGTGGGCGGAGCCAACGCCGCCCGGCTCGTCGTGGCCGCGACGGAGCAGATTCCCGATGCGGTCGTCGTGACAGTGTCCGCGAGCGGGCAATTGGACATTGGCATCTTCAACGAGACGTTGAATGGCCTCACGATGTTTGTCGGTCCCAAGTCGAGTTCTTCCGTCGTTGGGACTACTGGCGTGCTTTCTCTCAACGGCAACCTTACCTTGAGCGTGAACTCTGGCGGAGTTTCCACGGTGGCGGGCGTCCCTTCGGCGGCGGCCGTCATTTCCGGGAACATCGCGTTCATTGGCGCGGCGGACCGCACCGTCACCGTCGGCGACAGCGCTTCCATTGAGGATCTGGTCGTCACCGGCGTCATTAGCGGGACCGCCACGGGATGGACCAAGGCAGGCGGCGGGCGCATGGTCTTGGCGGGCAGCGCGAACAACACCTACACCGGAACCACCACCGTCAGCACGGGTGAACTGGTGTTGCGGCATGCCGGCGCGTTGGGCACGACCGGAGCGGGAACCTTCGTCGGCACCCACACGGGGTCCACGGACCCCAACCGGATCGATCTCAGCGGGTCGCTCCTCCTGGAGGGCGGCATCACCATCTCCGGTGAGTCTCTCCGGCTCGATTCCCGGAACAACAGCGGAAACTACGGCCAAGGATTCCAGAACTCCGGTGCCTTGCGCAGTCTGGGGGCGTTGGCCAACACCTGGCAAGGCAGCGTCGTGCTGAACACCGACAACACGAACAACTTCGCGAACGTCCGGATCATGGTCGTCGCCGGAGGACAGTTGAACATTGACGGCGCGATTACCCAGTCCGGTGTCACCACCGTGGGCATGGGTCTGACCAAGTTGGGCGAGGGCATTCTCGAGTTCCGCGGAAACACGGCCAACACCTACGGTATCGGCGGTACGGGTAACGCCGGAGTCACATCCGTCGCCCAGGGCACGTTGCGCCTCAACAAGACCGGCGTGGCGGCGGTCAGTGGTCGGCTTGAGATCGGAAACAACGCGGGAGCCGCCGGGGATGACCGGGTCATCTGGCTGCAGGACAACCAGTTCGCCGACCAGCTAAACGGGACCAACGCCTTCCTCATTGTGGAGAGCAGCGGCTATGCCGACCTCAATGGTCGCACCGAAACCATCGTGGGGCCGACAGCCAACTCGTTTTTCTCCCGCCTGGGTACGACCTTTAGCGGGACGTTCGATCTGAATGGGGGCACGCTGATCTTCGGCAACGGGACTGATGCGGTCGGTCATTGGGGCGCGGCGGCCATTGGCTTGGTGACCAAGGACACCCCGGCGGGCTTGATTATGGATTCCAGGTTGGGGACCCCACAGGAAGGCCGGGTCGTCCTCACGAACAACAACGCGGCCTGGGACTCCGCTGCGGTCACCTTCGCGGCGGCCAATACGAGGGTGGACGCCCGCATCACCAACCAGTCCGGGACCAGTGCCACGGGAGTGGCCTACACCGGCGGCGGTCGCATCCTGAAGGCGGGGACCGGCGTGCTCGCGCTCACCGCAGACAACTCAACCACCTATCTCGGAGCGGTCACCAACCTGAACGCCGGATTGCTGGCCGTACGCAGTGACAGCGCTCTCGGCAATGCGGCGTCGAGCCTCCGTGTGACCGGGGCCGCCGCCCTGAGGGGCTTCGACGTTGCGGTCGGCGCGATCGGGCAGGCCATTACCTTGGAAAACACCCTGACGCTCCGAGGCGATCGGGATCTGACTCTCTCCGGCACGATCACCAACTCCGGGGGCAACCGGACGCTGGCGATGAACATGAACTCGGCGGCGCTGGCCAAGATCAGCGGTACCATCAACCTGAGCGAAACGACCACGAGCCGCACGCTCACCCTGACCAACAGCACCTTCAATCAAACCGCAGAGGTCACTTCCTCCGCCGTGATCCAGAACGGCAACGGATCCACCGCCGGCGCGCTGACCACGTCCGGAAACGGCACGATCCTCCTCAGCGGTGCCAACACCTACGGCGGTCTCACTACCGTGGGCAACGCGATCCTCCGGGTAGCCAACGCGAGCGCCCTCGGCACGACCGTTGCGGAAGTGCAGACGTTTACCATCGACGCGACGGGCTCGGGCTCTTTCGCGGTGGGCTTTAACGGAGGGACCACCACCGCGATCCCCTACACGAACACCACCCCCGCCTCAGCTGGAGATGTCCAGACGGCCCTGAACCTTTTGCCGAATTCGGCGCTCCAGGGCGGTGTGATTAGCGTGAGTGCCTCGACGGCGGGAAGCGCCACCACCTACACCCTGACCTTCGGCGGCCAACTTTCGGGAACGGACGTGGCCCTGGTCACCGTGACTCCCACCACGGGCGTCTCGGTTAGCACCGCTCCCGCCCAGACAGTGGCTGGAAGCGGAAACACGACCGTCAGCACCGGCTTCACGCTCGATGTCGAGCCGGGGCTCACTCTCTCCGACCCGCTCACCCTGAACGGGGTCGGCTTCGCGAACTTCGGAGCGATCCGGGTGCGGGACACCGGGGCCAATCAGATCACCACCCTGACTGGAAACATCAGTCTCGCGGGTGTGGCGCTCATCAACGTGATTGGGGCGGATGACGCCCTCGATTTGGGAGGGAACAGCGGTAACCACGTGATCTCCGGCACGGGCGGCCTGACCACCACCGGTTCGGGGACCGTGGTGTTGAACGGCGTGAATTCCAACCTCTACACCGGCGTCACCACCGTGAACCGTGGCACCCTGGTCCTCAGCAAGTCCGGGGGAGCCTTGGCCATCGGTACCGGAATCGGGACGGTCATCGTTGGGGATGGCGGCGGGACATCGCAATCCGATATCCTGCGCCTGGAGAATTCGAGTAATCTGCCGTCGTGGGCTGCGGTTACCCTCGGATCCACTGGCTTCCTGGACCTCGCGACCCATTCCGCCACCCAGGGAATTGGTGCCCTCGTTCTCACGACAGGGCGGGAAACCAGTAGTGCCGTGACGACCGGGACAGGACGCCTCACGGTGGGCACCGTGACCGTGAACACCTTCGGAGCCACGGACGGCAGCACCGCGGCCCAATCCGCTACGATCGACGGCATCCTGACCAACGTCTCCGGGACATTCACCGTCAACGATACGTTGATCGCTTCGACGGGCCGCGATCTGATCCTCACGGGAACCCTGTCCGCCGATCCGGTGGCGGGTCTTCTCGCCGGTTCCATCGGCTCGGCCTTTGACGCCACCGGTTCGAATCCGGGTAACTTCGGCACCGAACTGTTGCCGAGGGGCGGGGCGACCCAAGGCATTCCTTGGGCCGACAACACGACCTTGGTCTACACCGGCCAAGTCTTCGATGCCGACGGCATCTTCTCCTTTGCGGAGAACATCGATGACAACGTGTCGATCTTTATCGACGGGCTCGAACGTCTCCGGAACGCGACGTTCAACGTGCCGACGAGCACCGCCCTGGCGACGAACAACACCGCCTCGGCCGGCAACATCACGAACAACTTCGGCATGGGGCCGCTCGGTGATGGTTGGCACACCATCGAAATCCGCCTGGGCAACGCTACCGGCGGGGCCGGGCCGGTCGCCGGGACGGGGTGGACCGCCGCCTTCGGTCTCGGTTTCTCCGCCTCCGGATCGAATTCTACAGATGGATCGAACTATGTCGCCCTGCAGGACAATGGAACCATGAATTTGTTCCGTACGGTGCCTACCCTCCTCACCAAGGCAGGTACGGGCACGCTGGACCTCCAGGCCTCTGCGGCTCTCACTGGAACCACCACGGTGAACGCCGGGACCCTCACGCTCTCTGGCACGAATGGGGCGCTGGCCGCTGCCTCGGCAGTCGCCGTGAACCCGGGCGCTGTCCTCATCCTTGACAACACCGCGGCGGTCACCGGACGGCTGGCCGACACCGCGAACGTCACCCTCAACGGGGGTGAACTGCGTCATATCGGACACGCATCCGCTCCGGTGAATGAAGTGATCAACAGCCTGACGATCAACGCTGCAGGCAACACTGCGGGTGGTGGCTCCTCCGTCATCCGGTCTGTCTACAATGGGGGGAACCTTTCCCTCAGCACGGCCGCCGCCACCGGATTGATCCGAGGCGCGGGGGCAACTGTTCGATTTGTAGCGGAAGGTGTCGGAACGGCGGCCGATCTCGGCTCCGCGTCCAACAAGGTTGTGTTCACGGGGACCATCCCCGGGCTCTCCAACGGCACCCTGGCCTGGGCGACCTTGGACCAAGCCTCCACGTCTGGCCTGGAGTTCGTGCAGCACGGCGGCACCGGCATCATCCACGATGCGTTGGCCAAGAATAGCCTTGTCGGCGCCTTGGCCACGGACAACGTCAAACTCACCGCTTCCGAAGCCGTCGGCGTCAACCAGACGGTCAACGGTCTGATCCTCAATGGCAGTGGCATCACCGTGAGCGGTGGCCCCCTGACGATCACCTCCGGTCTCGTCGCGAATGCCGGCGGAAGCAACACCGTGACGGCCAATGTCGGCTTCAGCCTTGCCGAGGTGAACTGGTTCACAGACACGCGCCTCACCGTGAGTGGCGTGGTCTCCGGAATTGGCGCGCAGTTTAAAGAGGGGGACGGCACCTTGGTCCTGGATGGGACGAACACGTTCAACACCAACTTGACGGTTGGTGACGGTATCCTGGAGGTGACCAACAGTGGTTCCCTCGGCGGCACCACGGGAACCACGGTGTTGAAATCCGGGGCCGCTCTGCTCCTCAACGCCGCAGCGGGCACTATCGCCCTGGGGGCGGAACTCATTACGCTCAACGGCACCGGCCACAACAACGACGGGTTCGGCGCACTTCGTCTCATCGGCGGCGATGCCAGCATCGGCACCGGGGCCACCGTCTTCACCTTCGCGAGTGCCACGGTGATGAGCGCGGATCTGGGACGTACCTTGACCTTGAACGCCACGTTCGCCGGTGGCACCAGTGCCTATTCGAAACGAGGTGGCGGCGTCCTCGTGCTGGGCGGTTCAGCGGTGAACGTCAATGGTGCCGTGACCGTGGTCGAGGGGACCCTCCGTCTCAGCAAAACGGCCGGCAACGCGGTGAACGCCGCTTTGACCATCGGCAACTTCGCCACCTCGGCGCGGGTGGAGTATGTCGATCCGCTGCCCTCCGGCATCGCCACCGGCGACCAGATCGGCACCCAGACCGTGACCGTGCGCTCCGGTTCCAGCCTGGATCTCGGCGGGAAGAGCGATGCCATCGGCGCCCTCACCTTGGACGGTGGCGGCACAGTGGCGACCGGAGTGGGAACGCTCACCCTTGGAGGCAACGTGACCTACAACGGCGGCGGCGTGGCCACGATCGACGGCAACCTCAGTTTGGGCGGGGCGCAGCGGACGTTTACCATCGGAGATGGCGGCTATGTCCATGATGTCATCGTCAATGGCTTGGTTTACGGCGGACGCATCATCAAGGCCGGTGGCGGGCTGCTGCAACTGAATGGGGACAACGTGCTGGCAGACGGGTTGAACGAGGTCCAGCGCCTCACCTTCGCAAACGCCACCGCCCCAGCCACCAACTTCCAGCTTACGATTGGGGGCCGGAACACTATCCCGATCAGTGGAGGTGCCACGTTCACGGACACCGCTACGAATATCCAGAACGCGCTGAATACGCTGTTCGAAGATCCCGCCGGGTTCAACTTCGGCGCCGGAACCGTGCGCGTCGTCGGGTTGAGTTCCACGGTCTTCGACGTCATCTACACTGGAGCCCTCAGTTCCACCAACATGCCGGAACAGCTGGCCTTGGTCGGTGTCGCAGTTGGAGGAACCGGCGGTACGCTGACTCCGAGCACGACGGTCGTGGGCGTGGGTAACGAGGTACACAACCTTGCTGTGCCAGCCGGAGCTTCCACCTTCGACCTGACCTTCTTCGGCCAAAACACCGGGCCCATCACTGCGGGGGCCACCTTTGCGGACACCGCGTGGAATATCCAGGAGAAGCTGGAACTCCTACCGAACATCGGCGTCGGCAATGTCAAGGTCATCGGGAACAGTGCGACCAACTTCCGCGTCATTTTCATGGGAGCCCTGGGCCTGACGAACATTCCGGGAGTCTTCAGCGGCAACGTGACGGATCCGGCCCCTGGAACCATCACCGGAACCGAGCTTGCCGCTTCGGCGGGCGCGGGCAGCGAAGTCCACACCATCACCTTTGGTTCTGGCACGGATGCCAACTCCCGGTTCACCCTCCTCTTCGGGGAGCGCACCACCGCCACCATCTCTGGCGGCACCAACTTCTGGGATACTGCGGCCAACATCCAGACCGCCCTGGAGGCCCTGCCGAATATCGGAACGGGAAATGTCCGCGTCCTCGGAACCGACGCGTCGAACTTCCGCGTGATCTTCACCGGAGCGATGGCTCAGGTGGACATCCCGGGCACGATCGCCGGCACCCTGACGGTAGGACCGGGAACGACGGCTGTCGCGCCCTCCGTGGATCTTACCACGGGCACCGCTTCCGGAACCGACGAGGTGCAGGTCTTGACCTTTCAATCCGCGACGGATGCCACCACTCGGTTCCAGCTCAGCTTCGGTGGTCGGAGCACGGCGGTGATCAGCGGCGATGCCGCCTTCGCGACGACCGCGACGAATATTCAGAACGCTCTCAATGAGCTGCTCAGCAGCGTGGTGGGCTTCAATTTCGGAGCCGGAAACGTCACCGTGACCGGCACCAGCGCCAAGGTCTTCAACATCACCTTCTCCGGCAGTCTGGCCGCCACGAATATTCCGGATCAAGTGGCCGTTGTCTCCGGTTCGACATCGGGTGCCGGCGGCACGCTCACACCGAGCACGCTCACCCAGGGCGTCGGCAATGAGGTTCAGACGCTCACGTTTAACCCCGCCAGGAATGTCAATTCCCGGTTCACGTTGACGTTCGGGCCAGACACCACCGCTACAATCTCCGGAGCGGCCACGTTCGCGGACACCGCATCAAACATCCAGACGGCGCTTGAGGCTCTGCCGGGAATCGGGGCAGGCAATGTCCGGGTGATTGGCACCAGTGCTAGCGCATACCAAGTAATCTTCAGGGGCACCAGCTTGGGCCTGAGTGACATTACCGGGACGATCACCGGCACTGATTTCTCCTTGGCTTCGGTTCAGACCACCGCCGGAATTAACACGAACGCCGGGATCCGCTTGGATGCGGGCACGCTTGCGGTCGGCCACGACAATGCCCTGGGAGGCAGCCGTGCTCTGATTCACTTCAACACTGGATCCTCCTTGATCGCGGCCAACGGAGACCGGACTCTGGCCAACCACCTCCAGTTCAACACGAATCAGACGATTACCCTCGGCGGACGGCGCGACATCGACGGCACCGGCGATTTGATCCTGACGGGGGCGGGTTACCTGAACGCCAACGCCACCACCCTTCAGACCACCACCTTCCAGGTGCTGGACAACCTGACGAATGTTGCGCTGACTGGCCAGATCGCCGGCGGCGGCGACTTCCTCAACCTCCAGAAGAGCGGCATCGGCACCCTCACCCTGGCCGGCGACAACACCTTTAACCTCGTCGACACCCTTGGAGCTGGCAACGTTGTCGGCACCCAGTTTGGGATCAACGTGGCCGGAGGTGTCCTCCGGGCGGCTCACTCTAACGCTCTCGGCATCGGTGACGGCCAATTCAGCGATGTCCACATCCGGGGTGACGCAGGAGCGGTCCTGGAAGTCGATGGTTCGGTCAGCGCGGTGAACATCGCCAACCGGAACCTCGTCATTTTCCACCAGAACCAGGATACCACCAACGTTCCGGCAGCGACGACCCTGACATTCTCCCGTGGCTTCCTGAACCGCTCCTCTTCGGAAGCAGTCCACACTGGCGTGGTCCGGAACCTGGCAGGGAACAATTCCATCACCGGGCAGTTCGATCTTCGCTCCACCAGCGGGACAGCGGCAGAGAATGTTCGACCGGCCACCACCGTGATCGGGGCTGATGCGGGCAAACTCACCCTGGACGGGCAGATCATCGGCAGCATCAACGACTTTATCAACACCAGCTCCGCAACTCGCGCTCTGGTCAAGACTGGTGCCGGGGCCCTCGAGACCGCCGGACAGGATACCGGAATCGAGGTGCAGCGGATCACCTTCGCGGGCGGGGCTCCCTCCGCCTTCCAGACCGCGATCTACACCTTTGGGGCGGCGTCTACCGGTCCGGTGGCCTACGGTGCCAGCGGTGCCGCTGCAGCGGCTTCGATTGAGGCCGCGCTGAACCGGCTCTCTACGATCGGCGGCGTTGGCGGTTCGGTAAGGGTGTCCTACCTTGGTGCCACCGGAACCACGCCCAGCAACATCTTCAACATCACCTTCGGCGGAACTCTGGCAGGAAGCGACCAGGGTCAGATCGGGGTCAGCGGCGCGACAGGAGCACCCACCGGAGTGACGGTGGGCTCATCGACCGCGACCGCCTTCACGGTCCGAGGTAACACCATCACGAACGGCTATTTGGTTCTGGGAGGCGCGCTCGAATTGGACAAAACCAACACGGGCGGCACCAACCTCGCGATCGCGATCACCACCAACGTAACTACGGTTGTGGTCGGCGACAGCATTGGCGGGCCGAATGCGGACCGGCTCCTGATCTCCAGCAGCAACCAGATCCAGAACGCCGTTCCGATCATCGCCGGGGCCAGCGGCCAGATCTTGGTGGGGGCCATTGGTGCCCCGGTCACGCAGACCGCCGCCGTATCCACGATGCTGGCCGGTTCGACGGCCCGGGGGAGCGCGAACATCGTCATCGAAAGTGGATCCACCCTCCGTTTGGGAGGCAACCTCACGGTGAGCTACCTGCCGGGCACTCTCGACTCGGTGGGAGCTTCGATTTCCGGGGCCGGCACGCTGGAACTCGTCACTGGCGCTGGCACGCGGACGTTCACGGTGAATGATGGGGCGGCCGAGAGCGACCTGACGATTTCCACGGTGATCAACGACGGCGGCGCTGCAGCCGCCCTCACCAAGGCAAACCAAGGCCGACTGACGTTGAGCGGCACCAATGGCTACACGGGCCTGACGACCGTGAGTGCGGGCGGCGTGCTCCGGATCAGCAACAGCAGCGCCCTGGGAACCACGGCGGGTGCCACCACGGTGGCTGCCACCGGCGTTCTTGAACTGACGGGCGGCATCACTGTCGCCGAGGCCATCACCGTGAGCGGCAACGGCATTTTCAACGTGGCGGGCGTGCCCACCGCAGCCGTCGCCACGGCCCTCGGGTCGGGCGGGATCCGCAACCTTTCGGGGACGAACACGATCACCGGGAACCTCACCATCGGAGCGACGAACACATCGATCGACGTCGCTTCCGGCTCGACGCTGATCGTGGGTGGGGCTGGAGGTTTAGGAGTGCTCAACTTCGGCACCAGCCTGACCACCTCCAAGACCGGGGCGGGCACGCTTGAGCTGTCCGGTTCGGCCAACAACACCCTGACGACCGGCGGCACATTCCTGGTGAACGAAGGAACCCTGGCTCTCAACAAAGCGAGTGCGTTTGTGGCCCTGCCCAACCTGATGAACCTCGTTGTGGGGGACAATGTGGGTGCGGACAACGCCGACCAGGTTGTCTACGGGAGCGCTGTCGTCGCGAATGCCGGAGGTTCCAACAATTTGAGCGACACCGTGAACCTGACCGTTCTGAGCACCGGCCAGTTCGACCTGAGCGGAGCGACGGCCGATGAGCAGGTACAGAACCTGGTCCTGCAGGTTGGTCCTACCCGGAGCGGTGACATCATCACCGGAGCAACTCGGACCCTGACCGCCACCGGAACCATCACCGCCATTGCCATGGTGGGCACCACATCGACGTCACCCGCCGCGACGATTAGCGGAAATCTGGCGTTGGCAGCGGTCGGGGCGACTGCGGGCAATCATACCTTCACCGTGAACGAAGCGGCTGGTGTGGACGAATTGCTCATTTCCGCGAACATCATCAACCAAGTGGGCGGTGCGGGCAATGCACAGGCACTCATCAAGGCGGGCCGTGGTGCCTTGACCCTGGGGGGCACCAACACCTACACCGGGACGACCACAGTCAACGCGGACAGCGGCATCCTTTATGTGAATGGCTCCACCGTTGCGGCGAGTGCATTTACGGTCGGTGCCGGCAGCATTCTGGGCGGCACGGGCACGGTCGGGGGAGCCGTCACCTTGAACACGGCGGTTGGCGGGCCGCTGTTGGTGGGCGGCATCATCGCCCCGGGGTATCCGGGAGTGAACTCGGGCACCGAAACCCTGGCCACGGGCAACGTCAGCTCGAACAGTGCCGAGCGGATCTTCCGGTTTGACATCAACGGGGTCACCCCAGTGACGCAGTACGACCAGATCGTGCTCACGGGCGTCCTCAGTCTCACCGACGCCTTGCTCCAGATTTCCAGCGCCGCGCCGTTCGTGAATCCGAACGTCGCCACCGCCATTGTTCTCATCCAGAACGATGCCGCAGACCTGGTGACTGGTACCTTCTCCCAGCGCGACCCGGTCACGGGGGTGCGCACCGCGATGCCCGAGGGCACCATCGTGTCCGTCGGTGGGAACGACTATGTGCTCAGTTACCGTTACAACGCGGATACCGGTGCCGAGGGCACTGGCAATGACGTCGCCCTTCTGCGCAACGCGGTGAGCGTTGCCGCGACCAATGGAGCGGAGCCGGGGACTCCGGGCCAATTTACCCTGACATTAGGTCGTGCGACCAACGAGGATACCGTTGTAACCTATACCGTCGGGGGCACTGCCGATGCCGGCAGCGATTACACGGGCACGGGGTTTACGGGGACTGCGACCATTCTCGCTGGTTTCACCAGCGTGACCATCTCTGTTCCGGTCCTTGATGATGATCAAGTCGAGGCGATCGAAACGGTTATCGTCGCGTTGACCGCCGTCTCCGGCGCTGTCACCGGAAATCGCACAACGGTTCTAGGCACTTCGGCGGAGGCCACGATGAATATCGCGGATGACGACGCCTCGCTAATCGCCATCACCACCATCTCGCCCACGGCGGCTGAGCCCTCGACTGGTGGTGGGTTTACGGTCAGCATGGCCAAGGCCAGTGACATCGATGTCGTGGTCCGGTTTTCGGTCAGTGGAGGCGCGACGTCCGGGAGCGACTTCACCGCCCTCGGGAACTTGGTCACCATCACCGCCGGACAGACTTCGGCGACGATCCCGGTGAGCGTGCTCGAAGATCTGATCGTCGAGGGTGATGAAACGGTCGTCGTGAAGCTTGAAGAGATCATGACCCCGCTGAATGGCCGGGACATCTCGATTGATGGGCCGCAGACTTCAACCTTGACCATCGTGGACGTCGACACCGCCATGGTGAGCATCTCTGCGGTCGATGGGGCGGAATCGGGCACGGCGGGTCAGTTTATCGTCACCTTGAGCGCACCGAGTTCGACCGATACGGTGGTGACCTACAGCGTGGCTGGGACCGCGACGGAAGGAACGGATTATCTCGCGATCGCCAGATCGGTCACGATCACTGCGGGCTCGACTTCGGCCGAGATCTCGGTGCAGGTTCTCGGGGATGATCTCGTTGATGCCAACGAGACGGTCATCGTCACGCTGACCGGCTTCGACCTCAGAGATCCTGAGGTATCCCTCGGCGCGCCCAATCAGGCTACGGTCACGATCGTGGACAATGACCCCGCCACGGTGAGCATCGCGGCCACGACGCCGAACGCGGCGGAGCCGGGAACCAACGGCCAGTTTACGGTGACCTTGAGCAAAGTGAGTTCCACGGACACTGTCGTGGCCTACACGCTCTCGGGGAGTAGCGCCACCCCTGGGCTCGATTATCAGGCACTAGCCGGTTCCGTGGTTATCTTGGCCGGGACCACCTCGGCCACGATTGACGTGAATGTGTTGGATGATCTGGATCAAGAGGGACCTGAAACGGTCGTGGTGACGTTGGGCACCATCACCGGTGATCCCCAGATCACCGTCGGCTCAGCGTCACAAGCGTCCGTCGGCATCATTGATGACGAGGCCGGTATCGTCACGATCGGAAATGCGACGATCGGGGAGAACGGCCTGCTTACCTTCACCGCGACCCTCGACAAGGCGGTCGCTAGCCCATTTATCCTCAAGGTTTCCACGGTGGCGGGAACGGCTACCGGCGGCGGGGTGGACTACGTTGACCTCACCGATTTTGAAGTAAACTTCGATGGGACCTTGGGTGAAACGCGGACCTTCTCCGTCACCCTGAATAACGATAGCATCGTCGAGTCCTCGGAGAGCTTTGGCATCGTGATGACTGGCGTCAACAGCTCGCTGGTCGATATTTCCGATACGGCTACAGGAACCATTACGGACAATGACACCTCGCAGATCACCATCGGCAATGCCAGCGCCACGGAAGGCTCGGGGTTGACCTTCACCCTGACTTTGGGCAACGCGGTGGCCGGGGGTGTTTCGGTGAACGTGTCCACCCTGTTGGGTACTGCGACCGATGGTGGAACGGATTTCACGGACGTGGTCAATCAAACCATCACGTTCTTGGGCGCTGCGGGTGAGACGCAGACCTTCACGGTGAACACCACCCCCGACGGCCTCGTGGAGGCGAATGAAACCTTCAGCGTGAGCATGAGTGGAGTGTCCAATCTTGCGGTGACGCCCGGTGCCTCGGCCACTGGAACGATTCTGGACAACGACGTCGCCACGGTGAGCATCGTGGCGGCTTCGGACGCGTCGGAACCGTCGACCGCAGGTGTGTTCACGGTCAGCTTGAGCCAAGCGAGTTCGACGGACACGGTGGTGACCTATACCACCCTCGGTACGAGTACGGCCGCCTCTGGTTCCGATTACACCCCGCTGCCCGGCACGGTCACCATCTCGGCGGGCACCACGTCCACGACGATTACCGTCCCCGTGATCAATGATAGCTTGGTCGAAGAAGACGAAACGGTCATCGTCAAGCTGAGCGGATTTGTCAGTGGCGATCCGGACATCACGATCGGCTCGGTTAGCGAAGCCACGGTGACCATCGCGGACAACGATAGCGCCACAGTGAGTCTCTTGGCAACGATTCCGAACGCTTCGGAACCGGCAACGAATGGTCAATTTACGGTCAGTCTCACCAATGCGAGTTCGTCAGACACCGTCATTCTTTACTCGGTCGGCGGCACGGCGACCGCTGGCTCGGATTACACCGCGTTGAGCGGATCGGTCGTCATCACGGCAGGAGCGACCTCGGCCATCATCACGGTGCCCGTGAGTGACGGAAGCGAGGTCGAGGAGAACGAAACGGTGATCGTGACCCTGACCGGTTTCGGGCTGCGTGATCCCCAGATCACTCTGAGTGGCACCGTCCAAGATACCGTCACGATCGCCGACAACGACAGCACCACCGTGAGCTTGAATGCGACGACCAACGGAGTCGAGCCAGGGACTAATGGTGTCTTCACCGTGAGTCTCTCGGCTCCTAGCTCAAGCAATACGGTAGTTTCCTATGTCGTCTCGGGCGGAACCGCCGTTTCCGGGCTCGACTACACCCCGCTCAGTGGGACGGTGACGATCCTGGCTGGTTCGACCACGGCGACTATCAATGTTCCGGTCCTCGATGATGTCCTTGTCGAGGACACCGAAACGGTCGGCTTGAGGTTGACCGGGGTTTCCGGCGATCCGCAAATCTCGCTGGGTGGGACCACACAGGCGACCCTGTCCATCGCCGATACGGACACGGCAACGTTGAGCATCGCCGTCACCTCCGCCGGTTCCGAGCCATCGGAGAACGGGGTGTTTACCGTGAGTCTGAGCCAGGCCAGTTCGGTGGCCACGGTGGTCACCTACAGCGTGGGAGGCACCGCTTCGGCGGGCAGCGACTACTCCGCCCTAGCGGGTACGTTGACGATCCCGGCCGGATTCCTCAGCCGGACGATCACGGTTCCGGTTCTGGACGACGCGACCTTGGAAGGCAACGAGACGGTCATCGTCACCTTGACGAGCATCACCACCGGCGATCCTGGGATCAGCATCGGAACCGCTTCGGCGACCATGGTGCTTGCTGATAACGAGGACCCGAGAACAGCGGGGCTGACCTGGGATGGCGGCGGTGACGGCTTTAGCTGGTCCGACCCGCTCAATTGGGCGGGCGATGTGGCTCCCACCGAAGGCAGTGACCTGGTCTTCTCGGGAAGCAACTTTGTCACGGACAACGACCTGCCCGCAGGCACTCGCTTCAACACCATCGTCATCAACGGCACGGGGATCACGTTGGGCGGCAACGCGATCGAGCTTTCCGGAGGCTTGACGGCCAATCACCTCAACGGCATTAACACGGTCGCGTTGGACGTGACCCTAATCAACGCTCAGACCATCCTGAACGCCAACGTGGGGGCAGTGCTCAACGTGACGGGTCCGATCCACACTGGTGCCTTGGCGGGCACAAGTCAGATTTTGGGCACCTCGGCAATTACCTTTGACGGCTCTGGGACGACCAATGTTTCCGGGCTCATCGACGGCGCGGGAAGCGTCAGCAAACTGGGTGCCGGCCCCGTGACCCTGAGTGGAGCGAACATCTATGAGGGGATTACGGATGTCCGGCAGGGCGTCCTGGTGGCGGCCCATGACACCGCGCTGGGCAATGCTTTGACCGGGAACGTCCAGATTCAGGCTGGAGCGTCGCTTCATTTGAGTGGCGGCGTGACGATCGCCAACGCCCTGGCGATTCGTGAAGGTGGCGTGGGCTTTGGCAATGGTACGGATCCGAGTTCGCTGGGTGCCTTGCGCAGCATCGGTGTGGCTACCAACACCTGGGCGGGGAACATTGACTTGGCTGGTGGCAACAACCTGATTGGCGTCGATGCCGGGGGGCGTTTGAACATCAGCGGCGTCATTGCCGGAGCCCTTTCCCGTTCCGTCTCCAATCAGTTCACCAAGACCGGAGCGGGCACCCTGCAATTCTCCGGTAACCAGGACAACCTCTTTGTCGATACGATGATCGTGCTGCAGGGCACGCTTGAGTTGGACAAGACGGCCGGGAGAGATGCGATCGGGGGCAACCTCGTCATTGGGGACAATTTCGGGGGCAACGACGCAGCCAGGGTCGTGATCCTGGCCAGCCATCAGATCCCGACTCTTAACCTCTTTGATGTGGGCTTGAATACGGTCACCCTGAACAGCTCCGGAAAACTGGAGTTCCTGAACGGTACCATCACCGAGGAAATTGGGAACTTGGTGCTGACTACTGGGCAGACCTATAGCTCGGACATTGATCTCAATGGAGGCACGCTTGTTCTCGGCGGTGCCAGCGTCACTTTGAGTCCTTCGGCTCAGGGCGGGACGAGCGGGGCTTCGCTTGCGGCAACCATCTCCGATGGCACCTTCAACCTCGGTACTTTCTTCTCCGGTGCGGGTGGCGGCCTCACTAAGACCTTTGCGATCAACGACACGCAACTCGGCAACGTGGCGACCGATCTGACCATCGCCGCCAACATCATCGGTCTGGAGGATGTCAGCGTCACCAAGACCGGTGCCGGCACTTTGCGTCTGTCTGGCTCCAACGCCGGGATGGTCGGACCATTCATCATGAACGGTGGGATCATCGAAGTCGGAAATGACGCCGCCTTCGGCTCAGGCCTGCTCTCGCTGCAGAACAACGAGAACGTCCTGTTGGCGGTTGGAGGTGCCAAGACGATCGCGAACACGATCAGTCTTGACGGCAACGTGGCTACGATTGGGACTTTCGGCCTCACCTTCTCTGGCCCGATCACCCTGACCGGTGACCGCACCTTGCTGGTGATGGAGCCCGCCCAAACCGTGACCATCAGTGGGGTGATCGGCGAAGGCATCTTTGCGAACCGGAATTTCAGCAAAGCGGGTCGGGGCACGCTGCAACTGACGGCGGCCAACACCTACAGCGGCACCACCGTGGTCAATGACGATGGTGGCACCTTGGTCCTGCGGGACGGCGGCGCGCTCGTCAATTCCCACACCATCGCGGTGCGCGACGGTGCCGTCCTCAAACTGGACAATAGGGTAGGCGCTAATCTCCCGAACCGGATCAACGATCGCTCCATTTTGCAGTTGGAAGGAGGCGACCTTCACTTTATCGCCCACGCCACCGGCACCGAGGAAGTCCTAGGACTTCTTTTGATGTCGGACAATCTCTCCTCTGGCGTGATCTCGGACAGCTCAGCCGGCGGAACCGCGCATCTCCTGGTGCAACGCTCTCGTTTGGATGGGAATGCTGACCTTCGGATCACGGCGGTGGGAAGTAACCTCAGCGCCACTGGCACCAATCGGGTGACTTTCGCGGAGATTCCGGTCAACGAACCGATGAACGATGGGGTGGCATCCCGCCTCACCATTCGCGACACCGCAGGCAATCTCCACATGGCGACCTTCGCCAATTCCACCCTCGGTTTGGCGGCGGTGAGCCTGGCTCCGACTGACTACGTGACGGATATCAACCAAGCTGGCCCGCTCAGCAATGTCCGCTTGGCCGCAGGTGACCACTACCTCACCACCGCGCGGACGATCAATTCACTCTACCTGGAGGATGGCGCGAGAGTCTTTGGCGACGGATTGATCCTCACGGTCGAGTCCGGGTTGATTGTTCTTGGCGATGGCAGCCAAGTCAATACCAGCACCCTGAGCCTCGGCGCCGTTGGTGCCACTACCGCGCGGAGTTACATTACCGTGGATTCCGGGGATACGGCCACGATCTCCAGCACGGTGGTCGGAGCGGTTACGGCTGTATCCAAGAGTGGCCAGGGCAAACTCATCCTTTCCGGTGACAACCAATTCGCCGGAGCGGTCTTGATTAACGAGGGCATCCTGAACATTCAGCGCAGCACCGCACTCGGCGCGACGGCCGGCGCGACGTCAGTGCGTCAGGGAGCCACTCTGGAACTTCAGCAAACCACCTTCGGCGCAGTCAACGTGCTGGTGGAAGCTCTCACCCTTGAGGGCACTGGGTTCAATGACCTTGGCGCGATCCGCAACGTGTTTGGCGACAACTCCTGGGCGGGGACGATTACCCAATCCGGACCGAGCACCAACCTGCTCAACGTTCTCGGCGACTTCCCGGTGATCTCCAGTGGAACGACCTTCTACGGGGTTGAGACCGGTAGCTCGCTGAATCTCTCGGGTGTGATCACGGGTGACGTCGAGTTGATCAAGGTCGGCGGCGGCACGCTGGAGACCAGCGGTGCATTCGCCAATACCTTCAACGCGGCAGTCCGTGTCTTGAATGGCACGCTGCTCCTGAATAAAGAACCGGGCGTCAACGCCCTCATCAACTTTGCCCACGTTGGCTCAGACAAGGCGGACGCTCCTGCCGCAACCCTGAAACTGGGCGGTTCCGATCAGATCCGTGACAACATGACGGTGCGGGTCCACTCCTCTGGCTTGTTCGATTTGAACAACCAGGCGGACGTGATCAACGACCTCATCTTGGTGGCCGGTCCTTCCGGTGCCGCCGATGTGACGCTGGGAACGACCGGCAAACTCATCTTCGGCAACCAAGCGACCGACAACCAGACGGCTCTGTTCCTCTTGTCGATCGGGATCGGAAATCCGACCGGCTCCACCATCACGGGAGGCACGATCGAGCTGAACAGCTTTGGCGCTCCGAACGTATCGGCGGCGCGGTCCAACCGTCTCTTCCAAGTCAACGATGCGGTGGCCGGAACCGATTTGACCATCACGTCGGTTATTGCGGATGGCAGCGGACTGACCAATATGCAGCTCGACAAGCGCGGCTTCGGCAGTCTGGAATTGGGCGGGACCACGGCCAACACCTTCACCGGTCTCACGACGGTGACCGAAGGCACCTTGCTGCTCAACAAGGGCACGGGCACCGGTGGCGTGAACGCGATCGGTGGTGCTCTCACGATTGGGGACAACAACGTCAGCAATGGCTTTGCTTCGTCCGACGTGGTTCGTTGGCTGCAACCGAATCAGCTGCCCGATTTCTTGGCGGCCGTCGATTTGAGGACGACTGGGTGGATGGATCTCAATGGGCACAACGAAGTGATCGGAAACGCCGATGCGCAGAACGCGCTGACGATGCGGGCCTCGTCACTGATCACCACCGGGGCCGGCACTCTGACGATCAATGGAAACATCACGGTGAATGCCAGCGAAGGTGCCACGCTTTGGACACCTGTGGCTCCGGCTGAGATCCGCGGGAATCTTGATCTCGGTTCCGTGGTTCGCACGATCAACGTGCTGGATACGAACCTTCCCGCCGCCAACAGCGCCGCTGACCGGACTGAATTGCCGGTCGATTTTATCATCTCGGCGAACATCTCCGGTACCGGTGGTCTGCGGAAGATCAGCAACGGCATGCTTCAGCTGTCTGGTGCTAATACCTACTCAGGTAATACCTTCATCGAAGGAGGAGGCATCTCGGTGGGAAGCGACACTGCCCTGGGTACCAGCCGGGTTTACTTCCCGGCTGCTGCCAACCTCTATGCGGAGGGGGGGCCTCGTACCTTGGCTAACACGATGTTCTTCGGTGGAGTCCAGATCAACTTGGGCGGTGGTAACAACGTCGGCGGTGGTGGCAACTCCATGACCTTCTCCGGTCCGGTCAACCTGACCACCCAGACGACGACCCTCAACATGGCGATTGCCGGCATGGTTGAGTTCTCGGGTGGGATCGGGGAAACGATCGGTTCTTCGGCCCTGGCCAAGTCCGGCTTCGGTACCCTGGTGCTTTCCGGCAAGAACACCTACAGCGGCACGAGCACGATCAACACCAACGGTGGTGCCATCGTCCTGCGCGGTGAGGGAGCCTTGCTCAACACCACGAGCATCACGATCAACGTGGGAGGCGAGTTGCTCGTCGATAACCATGCAGGGGCCAACCTGGACAACCGGATCAACGATGCCGCGACGGTGGTTCTCTCCGGTGGCACCCTGACGTTCAAGGCCAAGGCAGGCGCGGTGTCTTCTGAGTCCATCGGTGTCGTGACCTTGAGCGACAACACCAGTTCCGTGATCCAATCCATGGTCGCGGCTGGTGCGCAAGGCGAGTGGAGCATCGACCTCCTCGACCGCGGCACGACGTTGGCCGGGGAATTCGTCCGCTTTGTGGGACGCGGCACGGACATTGGGGCCACGACCGGCAACCGGTTTGTCTTCACCGTCGCTCCGAGCCGGGCGAACGGAATCGTGAACTACGCGGTGATCGACAACCAATCGGTTGGCGGGCCGCGCAGTGGCCTGAACTTCGCGACTCACTATGTGCCGGCGGGCACCGAAGTGCCCACGATGTTCTACGGCTATCTCGACGTCTACAACAGCACGACGGCCGGATTGGTCGGCGTGGGCAGCTTCGCCAACACGCTGGCCGGATCGACCGCAGGCACGAACGTGCGCCTGACCGGCAACCAGACCGTGAGCGGATCGATTTCCGCCAATGCCATCCTCTTGGCCAACGGCGGGATCCTGGTGGACGGAAGCGGCGATCTCACGGTGGGCAGCGGCTTGGTGGCCAGCTCGGGCACTACCGCCAGCCAGATTGAGGTGGCCAGCCTGGTGCTGGGCGGCGCGAACGGAAACATCTTCGTCGCGGATGGCTCCACCTTGACAATGAGCGGTGCGTTGTCCGGTATGACCGGCAGCTTCAGTAAGCAGGGAACCGGCATCTTGGTGGTATCCGGCACCACCGCCAACACCTTCGCCGGGGTGACCCGAGTGAACGAAGGGATCTTCCGCGCGGCCAAGGACACCGCCTTCGGGACCACCGGCGGTGGGGTCAACGTGGCCTACGGTGCTACCTTGGAGTTGACCGGCGGGGTCAATATCGCGGCGGAAGCCTTGACGCTGAACGGAAACGGCGAGGGCAGCACCGCTGCGATGCCGCTACGAATTCTGGCCGGGACCAATACCTGGCAAGGCGGCGTATTGCTCAACAGCAACACCCCGACCCTCGCCGGCAACCGCACTGGGATCGAGATTCGGACTCCCGGATCGAGATTGATCATCAACGGCGTGGTCAGCGGGCAGGGTTTCAGCAAGTTCGGCACCGGCATCCTAGAATTGGGCGGCATTGCGGCCAATACGTTCACGAACACCAGTATCATCTGGGCAGGCACCCTGGAGTTGAACAAGACCGCCGGAGTCAATGCCATCCCCGCACTGGCTGACAACTCGGAACTCATTGTCGGTAACTTCTATGGAGTGGACAACTCCGTCACGCTGAGGCTTCGCAACCACGATCAGATTGCGGACGGGCCGTTCCGGACCCGGATCATGCAAACGGGCGTGTTTGACCTCAGTGGGTTTAGCGAAACCCTCACCGGGCGCGTAGGCACCGTGTCGGCGGATCATGATGCACTCGGGCTCGAAGTCGGCTCCGCCGGCAGTGCCAATGTGCTGCTGGGTGGGGGCACCCTCACCCTGGGCAACACCTCCACAACCACAGGGCGACTGGTCGTCCGGGTCCTCAACGGTGGGATTCCAGCCGGACCGGCCACCATCTCCGGCGGCACCTTGAATCTCTTCGGTGCCTCAGCGGGCGGCGTCCGCGTCATCCGGGTCGATGACAGCGCCGCTACCGAAGATCTCGTCATCAGCGCGACGATTGCGGATGGCGGAGCGGTGAACTCCCTCCAGAAAGAAGGCGCTGGACGCCTCGTTCTTTCAGGAAACAACACTTACTCATCGGGAACGATCGTCAATGGAGGCGAGTTGCTCATTAATCATCCCAATGCCCTCGGTAATGCCACCGGCAACACCCAGGTCAACGCCGGTTTCTCCCTGTTGATCGATGGTTCAGCCGTCCCGCTCACTCTGGCGGAGAACTTGAATCTCAACGCCGCAGGTTTTGGCGGGCGCGGCGCGCTGGTCAGCTTGGCGGGGAACAACATAATTGATGGCACCGTGACCATGGCGGCAGCAGCCACTATCGGTGTTGCGTCGGGCACCCAGTTGACGGTCAACGGAGCCGTGTCTGGTGCGTTCCTTCTCACCAAATTGCTTCCTGGCGCGATTTCATTCGGAGGAACCGTCAGCAATACCCACAATGATATGACCATTGCCGAAGGAAACGCCGAATTCAATAAGACCGGCGGAGCCAGGGTGATGGGTGCGGGAATCTTGCGGATTGGGAATGATTTTGGTGGTCAGAGTAGCACCACGGTCACCTTCCTGGGTGATGAACAGTTGCTGTCGACCTCGCGTGCAATCATCCAGGCTGATGGTCGGTTGAACCTCAATAATTTCACCCAGACGATGGGCGGAAGCCAGGAGTTTCATACCCATTTGGTGAATGCCGTGACCCAGGCGGGACGCCTCGATACGGGTGCCACCGGCAACTGGCGGGTCAGTCCGACCGCCAGCGGGACGACCGAGATCGTGACCACCACGGCGGGTGGCTCATTGACTACCTTGTCCCCGGCAGCGGTCATTTCAGGCAATCTTGAGTTTGTCGGTGCCAGCCCGATCGATTTCCGGGTGGACGACGCCGGGTTCAACATCCGCGAACTGCAAATCGATGCGAAGATCACAGGGACAGCTGGCTTCAATCAAATTAGTCAGACGACACAAGGCATCCTGGTGGTGAACAATGACAACAGCAGCACCCTGAGCGGCACCGTGACTTTGAACACGGGATCGAACCTTATGCTGTGGCAAGATGGGGCACTTGGCAGTGGTGGCGTCAATGTGGTTGGGAACGCCCAACTGTTTGCGGGCGTCGCTCCCATCACCCTGGCGAACAATATCACCCTGAACGCCAACCTCACTCTGCGGGGGGACCAGAATCTGACTATCAATGGTTCGGTTAGCGGTCAAGGCGCGGCCAACCGTACGGTGACGTCATCGGTCTCCAGCAGTGCCACGGCGACATTGGCGGGGGCCATCAATCTCAGCAATGACACGACCAGCACCGGCGGGAATGCCAACATCCGGGACCTGATCTTCGTCAACACGACCTTCAACAGCCCACTTCGGGTTACCGGGACCGTTGCCAACGGCAGTGGCGGCCCACACCGGTTGCGGGTTGGCGGAAGCAACGAGGCTGTATTGGTTTCTGGCAGCAATACCTTCACGGGAGGCACGGCTGTTGATAACAACGGCATGTTGCGGATCAGCAACAATCTTTCGTTGGGTGCGGGTGCATCGTCCAATGAGGTGCAGACCATCACGCTGCAGGGTGGCGGACTGGGGGGCACCTATCGGCTCACGTTCAACGGACAGCAGACTCCTGCCTTGCCGTTCAACGCAACCGCCGCAGAGGTCCAGAACGCCTTGGCCGCGCTTTCCACGGTCGGTGCCGGAAATGTCATCGTCACCGGGACCACTCCAGGCAGCAACGGTGGCACTCTCACTGCGACTTTCGTCGTCGCAAGAGCGGGCACCGATCAGCCGGAGATGACGGTCGCCAGTTCTCTGACGGGGATCAGTCCAGGGGTTACCACGGCGACGACGGTGCCAGGGGCCACCGTGGTTACGGCGGAACGGCAAGACATTACATTGTCCGGGACGGGGCTTGGCGGGACCTACACGCTAACTTTCAACGGTCAAACCACGGCCGCCTTGCCGTTTAACGCAAGCGCCGCTGCCGTCCAGGCCGCTTTGGAAGGACTCTCCTCGATCGGCGCGGGAAATGTCACGGTAGCCGGCACCACACCGGGTGCGACTGGTGGAACCCTGAACGTCACCTTCACGGGCACGTTAGGGGGCGCTGAGCAGCCCGCGATCACCATCACCCCTTCATTGACCGGGGCCGATGCGGACATTGTCACGACCACGGTGGCCAACGGCTCCACGGTGGAGACCAGCGAAACCCAAACCGTCTCCGTCAACGGCGCGGGGTTGAGTGGCACCTACACGTTGACCTTCGGCGGCCAGACCACGACGGCTCTGAATTTCGACGCCAGCGCTGCGACGGTTCGGAGTGCCCTGGAAGCACTATCGACCATCGGCGTTGGCAACGTCACCGTTACCGGGACCACACCCGGGGCGAATGGTGGTGTGCTGACCGTGGCTTTCGTGGGCACCATGCGCGGCCTTGATCAGGCTCAGATCACAGCCACTAGCTCGTTGGCGGGGATCTCCCCCGGGGCGCTGATCGCGACGCCGCTGAATGGCGCGGTCGGCCCAGTCGTGGAGGTGGCTCAGGGCGGTGTCTTGGAGCTCGATGGTGTTGCGGGCGACCTCAACATCAGCGGGAAAACCTTGCGCCTCCGGGCAACGGCAACGCCGTCCTACGGATTCAAGGGCATGCAGTTCGGCTCGGTTCGCAACCTGGCGGGAAGCAATACTTGGACGAACACGGGGACTGCGGCCGGCTTGGGCGCACTGGACCTTCGTGGGGAGGACAATAGCAATGGGCGCCAGATCTGGATTGGATCCGATGCGGGGACCCTCAATATTGCGGGACAGATCGCAGGGACACAGGATAACGGAGGTGCCCGGCAAGGCCATGCGCTCACGAAGTCTGGTGGCGGTGCCGTTCGCTACAGTGGGCTGGAGCCGAACTTGATCAATGGCCAGACCACCATCCTGGCGGGAACGCTGGAATTGAACAAACCTGCCGGCGTCAACGCCCTGGCAGGGGGTATCACCGTCGGTGACGGCGGCGGCGAAGAGACATTGGTCCTTTTGGCGAACAATCAGATCGGTGATACGATCGGCGTCACCGTAGCTCCGTCCGGTGTCTTCAATCTGAGCAACCGGGTGGACATCATTGGGGCGCTCACGCTGCAGCGCCTGGGTACCCGGGCGGCCATCGCGCAGACCGGATCTGGCGCTCTTACCATCACGAGCGTCGCGGTCACGAATGCCGGCAACACGGATTCCTCGACCCCGGCTGCCGTGATCAACGGGACGCTCAATTTGGGCAATGCTGCGCGGGTCTTCACGGTGGAAGACTCCTTGCGCCCGGGCAGCGGCGATGACCTCATCGTGAACGCCGTCATCATTGGCATTCCCGGAGGCGGGCTCACCAAAGCTGGGTTTGGATCTATGGTGCTCACCGCTGCCAACTCCTACTCAGGGGCCACCACGGTGAACGGCGGCGTCTTCACGGATGGGATCGCCCGTCTGGGTGGCTCGCTCATTCTCCGCGGCGCAGGTTCGATCATCCAATCGGGGGCCATCAGTGTCACGGTTGGGGGATCTCTCGTCCTCGACAACAGCGGGACGGTGGTCGGCAACCGCATCTCCAATTCCGCGTCGATCACTTTGGCCGGCGGTGAGCTGCGGCAAATCGGGAACCTGACGACCGCAGTGACCGAGACGGTAGGCCTCATTACCTTGGATCCAGCCAATGCGACGATCGGGGGCGGTTCCAGCATCATTCGTTCGGATCGTGCGGTGGGCGGAGCCGATGTCGGCATCGCGATCAACTCGATCGTCCGGAACGCGGGAGCGACGGTTCACTTCGTCGGCGGGAATAGCGATCTGGGTACCACCGGAAACGTGATCAACGTCATTTCCGGAGCGAATCCGTTCGTAAACGGTGTTTTGCCCTGGGCCACCATGGAAGGGCAGGCTGGCTTCGACTTGGTGAGTGATGTCGATGCCACCGCAGGGGGAGCTTACACGATCGGTCGGGTCGCCTCCTACAGCAGCAACATCAATGGCGGCGGGATTGTCCGCCTCAACGGGGGCACCCATACCCTCACCGCCAACCGGACGGTGAGCGCGATCCTGCTGGAAAATGGAGCCACCATCACGGGTGCCTTCGGCTTGCAAGTGGGGACGTCCGTGGCGGGGTTGTTGGTCAACCGCGGTGGTGGAACAATCAGCAGCAATGTGAGCTTCGGTGCCGCCGAGGGGCTGGTCATGGTGGAAAACGGATCCACCCTGACATTGAGCGGTTCAGTCTCGGGCTCCGGCCTCCGCAAAGAGCGCAACGGGCGCCTGGTCCTGTCCGGGAACAATCCGTCGCTGACCGGTCTGGTGACCGTCGCGGACGGTTTGGTTCGGGTTACCAATGCCGGAGGTCTGGGGGCTCAGTCCGGGGCCACAGCGGTTAATGCGATGGCGGCCTTGGAACTGGATGCCACCAACGGCGCCTTCAATCTTGGCGCAGAAAGCTTTACGATCAACGGAACCGGACTGGACAACGACACGACCGGTGCGATCCGCGTCGTCGGCGGCAATGTCACGATCGGCACGGGGACCACTCTCTTCACCGAGGGAAGCGCAACGGCCATCTCGGTGGAGACGGGAGGGACGCTGATTTTGAATGCCACGGTCGCGACCAATACCTTCACCAAATTTGGCGGCGGCACGTTGGAATTGGGAGGTTCGGCGGCGAACACCGGGACCGGCACGGTTACCGTAGCGGACGGAATCCTGCGATTGAACAAGTCGGGTGCCTTCAACGCGGTGACTGGAGCGCTCACCATCGGTCGTCTCTCCGGATCGGCCAGCGTGGTCTACGCTGGAACGGCGGGTACCGATCAGATCGGCAACGTGGCGGTCACCGTGAACCATGGGGGCACGCTCGATCTCGCGGGCCTGAGCGATTCCATCGGAGCCATCACCATGACCGGTGGGGTCATCAGCTCCGGAACGGGCACTCTGGCCACCACGGGGACTCTGACCTACGGCGTTGGTGGTGCAGCGGTCATCAACGGGAATCTTGATCTCGGCGGGGTCACCCGGACGATCGCGATCGCGGATGGACGGGAGATCAGCGATCTGACGATCAACGCGGCGATCAGCAACGGTCGCATTCTCAAGAACGGCAACGGTTTGCTGCTACTCACTAACTCGGCCAACAGCTTCCTCCCCAGCGTAAGCGAGGTCCAGACCATCACCAATCCGGGTACGATCACGGCCTTCACCCTCACCTTCAATGGATCGACGACCGGGACTCTGAGCAACGCCGCCGATGGTGCCGCGATTCAGGCTGCCCTGGAAGCTTTGACCTCGGTGGGCGTCGGCAACGTCAGCGTGACCGGTGTCGCGGGTGGCCCCTACACCTTGACGTTCCAGGGCAATCTGGCGGAGGTCGATGTCGCTCCTCTCACCCATTCGGTCGTCACGGGGACGGGAGCGTTGACCCATGCGACCCCAACAGCCGGTGCCGCGTCGTTCGATTTGGCGGCGGGCTCCCTGGGTGTGGGCAGCAATGGAGCGTTGGGCGGGGCTGCGGCCCGTCTCCACGTGAGCACCAGTTCGACCCTGATTGCTTCCGGCGCTGATGTGACCTTGGCCAACAGCGTTTCCGTCAACAACGCCATCACCCTGACCCTGGGTGGCCGGCGTGATTTCGGCGGCACCTCGGATCTTACGCTCAGTGGAAATGTCCGATTGATCGCTGCCGGGAACACCGCGCAGACGACCACCTTCAACGTCCAGGACAATCAGACCCTCGCCACCATCAGCGGCGTGATTTCTTACGGCAGTGATGGCACCGTCTTCACCAAGACGGGCATCGGCACCCTGGTCCTCTCCGGGGACAACACCTTTGACACCCGTGATTCCGGGTTCCTCACGACGACTAGCGTGGGTAGCCTCGATGGGATTCGCGTATCTGCGGGAGTCTTGCGCGTCGCTCACTCCAATGCACTTGGATCCGGCGATGCCGATCTTGAGAACATCAATATCAGCGGTGATGCCGGAGCCGTGCTGGAATTCGGGGGCTCCGCCCCGGTGAACCTCACCGGCAAGAACATCGTAGTGGTGTTCGCCAGTGTCGATCGGGCCGCAACCGGCGCTCCCAACAATGCGCCGCTTTCCGCAGCTCGTGGCTTCCTCAACCGTTCTTCATCGGAAGCGGTCACCACTGGGGTAATTCGGAACATTGGCGGTGACAACTCGTTCGCCGGATCGATTGATCTTCGCTCCAACGGCGATGCCGACCACCAAGGGGACATCTTCATCGGATCGGACGCGGGGCGTTTGGTCCTTGATGGCCAGATTACCGGCAACCGGACAAACTCGACAAGCGCGTCCAACAACCGGACTTTGGCGAAAGTCGGTGCCGGGACCATTCAGTTGGCCGGTTCCAACGTCGCCAATTCCGAGGTTCAGCGATTGACCTTTGAGGGCACGCCGTCTGCCACCACCGCTTTCAGGGTGACCTTCAACTCCGTGCAAACTGCGTCGATCCTCTATGGTGCCAATGCGGCCACTGCGGCGGCGAATATTCAGAGCGCCCTCAATGCGCTGGCGAGTATCGGTGGAGCAGGCGGCTCCGTGACGGTTACGGCGGTCTCGGGCACTGTGTTCAACATCATTTACGGCGGGACCCTGGCGCAAACTGATGTCGGTCAGGTGACCACCAGCCTGACGACGCCAGACGGTGCCACGTCTCTGACCCCTTCGACCCTCGTCACCGGGGGCGTTCGCGGAAACACAATCACGGGCGCGCACGCAGTGCTCGCTGGGATCCTCGAACTCAACAAGACTCCGGGGGTCAACGCGATCGACGGTGCCATCGTGGTGGGTGATCGCAACGGCGGTGCCAATGCCGATCGTCTGGTCTTCTTGCAGAGCGACCAGGTGGGCGATCGCGCACTAACGGTCCGGAACAGTGGCCAAGTCTACTTCAACTCCGGAATCACCGATACATTCAACTCGCTGACGATGCTGGTGGGTAGTGCTTCGAGTGCCAACCTCCATTTCGAGTCGGGCACCCTGAACAACAACGTCGCGGTCAATTACGATCCGGGCACACTTTCTTCCGCAGGAGCCACGATCACTGGCAACGTGACTCTTGGTGCGCCGCGCACCTTCACCGTGGCCGATGGACCGGCGGATTCCGATCTCACCGTCTCCGCGACCCTGACTGGTGCGGGTGGGGTGATCAAGTCCGGCGCGGGGTTGATGACTCTCTCCGCCGACAACAGCTACGCCGGCACCACCACGGTCAATGCCGGCGGCGTCCTTCGGGTCACCCATGCCAACGCGCTCGGAACGACAGTCGGTGCCACCACGGTGGCTGCCGGCGGTGTCCTCGAACTGAGCGGTGGCATCAGCATCGCTGAAGGCATCACGATCAGCGGCAGTGGCATCGTCAACGGCACCGGGCCGAACACCGCGATTTTCACGACCGCCTTGGGCACCGGAGCCCTTGTCTCCGTAAACGGCGACAACACCCTGACGGGCACGGTTACCTTCGCCGCGTCGAACACCTCCATCGGCGTGGCTCCGGGCACCAAGTTGACCCTTGGCGGCGTCACCGAGTTTGGGGCCAACTTCAACCGGGTCAAGACCGGCGAAGGGACTCTGGAGTTTGCTGGAACCGCAGTGAATACCGGCAGCGGAAACGGCTTCTATGTCAACCAGGGCGAAGTCGTTCTGGCGAAGACGGGCGCAGGGATATCGCTGACGGTGCCCCTGATCGTGGGTGACGGTGTCGGTGGGGACAACGCAGACGTGGTCCGTTATGCGGCCGGGTCAGGCGCCAGCCAGATGGGCAACGTCGCCGTGACGGTCAACAGTTCGGGCGTCTTTAACTTGGCTGGCGTCGCAGATGCCATCGATGCGGCAATCACGCTCTTCGTTGGTCCAGATTCCTCCGGTGATTTCCTCACTGGCGGGGCGAACTTCGCGCTCAATAGTCTGACCGTCGGCATCATGGCGGGCACGAGCGCCGCTTCACAAGCCGCCACCGTCCAGGGGCTCGTCAGCCTGAACAACGCCGATCGCACCATCACCGTGCGTCGCTCCGGCATGGTGCCCCACGAGTTGGATATTCAGGCCCTCCTCAGTAGCGGTGGATTGCGCAAGCTGGGCCAAGGAGCCCTACTCCTATCCAACAATGGCAACAACTACGACGGCACCACCTCCGTCCTTGACGGCAAACTGGTAGTCGGCGCGGCCGGGGCACTCGGAACCGTGGTCGGGGGAACCCTGGTGGCGGAGGGCGCTTCCATCGTCTTCCCAGGCGGAGTCCATGTCACCCTAGCCGAGGCTCTCGCCATCTCCGGCGCGGGCTTCGAGGGCGGCGGCGTCATTCAGAACACCGGCGTCAACAGCTTCGCCGGCAATGTGGTCGTCTCCGAAGGTGCTCGCTTCAACACGTCGGTGGTCAATATGATCAGCGGCGGCCTGACGCTGGGCGGCTCCGTGACCCTGAACAACGCTACGCTGGAAGTCATTGGCGCCGGCGATCTCACCGTGACCGGGGCGATCAGCGGCAACGCGGGCCCCAGCACCACTGTCTTCGGATTCGAGGAATGGTTCCAGGATCTGTCCCGGGGCGAGGTCACTGCGGCCACGGGCGATATCAATCGAGTCCTGGCCTTCTCGTCCAACGTGCGCAAGCTTTTCACTGGTCATATCAACTTCACCAATGATGCGGCGTTCAACACGGAAGCGGGCACGGACATCAACGGAGTCACCAGCGATCTTACCGCAGTCTGGGTGACCACCTTCACTCCGAATGCCACGGGTGCCTGGCAGTTCCGGACGACCGCGAACATTGATGACGATGTGTCCGTATGGATCGATTACGATCAGAGCGGGACGTTTGAGCTTACCGAATTGGCGGGTTCCAGAACAGGGGTTGGTGCATTGGCGGCCTTCTCCACCAACAGCCTCACCTCGGGCCAGTCATACCGGATGGCCATCGCTTATCGAGATGGATCCGGCGGAGGGGCTTTCCCCGACATGGAGTTCTTGCGTCCGTCCTCCGCGACGTGGGAAGACGTGAACGGGGCTTCCGAATTGTTCACTGTGAACAATGGCGGTCAGGACGCCATCCTCAAGAACAGCACTGGGGTCCTCACCCTCCAAGGCGAGGGCAGCTATCTGGCGGGGACGACCGTGAATGCGGGCACCCTTCTGGTGAACAATTCCACCGGATCAGGCACTGGCACGGGCAACGTCGTGGTGAACAATGCGTCCATCATCGGTGGCACCGGCACCGTGAGCGGTGACGTCATCCTCAATGATGCGGCGACTCTGGCTCCGGGCAATCCGGGAACTACCGAAACCCTCTCCACCGGGAACCTGGTCCTCACCCCGAGCATCAACAAGACCTTCGAGGTCCAGATCAACGGTTCCACTTTGGCGACCGAACATGATCGGGTCACGGTCACAGGAATCGTCAACCTCAACGGCGTCACCCTGAGCACGGCAGGGAGCACGATTGGTGGAGGCAACACCGACGACATCATGCTGATCGATAACGACGGCACCGAGGCCGTGGTGGGCACCTTCACCGGGCTCGCCGAGGGGGCTTCAGTCCTCGTAAACGGTCATACCTATATCATCAGCTATGTGGGCAATACCGGCAACGACGTCGTCCTCAGCCGGAACGCCGTTTCGATCACCGCGACGAATGGCTCCGAGCCGGGGACCAGCGGACAGTTCACCGTCAGCCTGGCCAAGGTCAGTGCGGTTGATACTGTGGTGACTTACACCGTGGGGGGCACTGCTACCGCCGGTACCGACTACGATGCGGCCAATCTTACCGGCAGCGTGACGATCACGGCTGGCTCTCTCAGCGCCATCATCACCGTCCCAGTGTCGGATGACTTGGTCGTGGAGGATTCAGAAACGGTCGTTGTGACGCTTCAAGACATCACGGGAGCGACCGGGGTGGGCAAGGGAGATCCGAGTCAGGCCACCGTGACCATCGCGGACAACGACTCGGCCCTCGTTAGTATCGCAGCGACGACTCCGACAGCTGCGGAATCTGTGCTCAATCGTGAGTTTACCGTCTCCCTGACCCGTGCGGCAGACACGGACATCGTGGTGAACTACAGCGTTATAGTGGGCAGCAGCGCGACGGCGGTGGACGATTACACCGCGCTCACCGGTACAGTGACGATCTCGCGAGGTCAGACGACCGCCATCATCCCGGTGAGTGTCATCAATGACGACATCGTCGAAGGGGATGAAACCGTGATCGTCAGGCTTGACAGCATCGGGGCGGGACTGGGAGATCGCGTCATCACCATCGACGGCCCGCAACAAGCCACCCTGACCATCTTGGAGGACGACAGCGCCACGCTGAGCATTGCGGGCAGCGGCTCCAGGCCGGAGTCCACCAATGGCGAGTTCACGGTATCCCTGACCAAGGCGACGGATATCGATCTGGTGATCAATTACAGCGTCCTCGTGAGCAGCACGGCGACTGCGGGCGGCGATTACGCGGCCCTCACCGGCACGGTGACGATCTTGAAGAATCAGACCAGCGCCGTGATCCCGGTCAATGTGGACAATGACCTCGTCGTCGAAGGCGACGAGACCGTCATCGTCAACCTTGACGGCATCGCGACGATCTTGGATGGGCGCGACATCGACTTGGGAACCACCCAAGCCACCGTGACGATCGCGGACAACGACACATCGACGGTGACCATCGCCGCCAATGGCAATGCGGCTGAGCCCGGAACGAACAGCTCGTTCACTATCAGCCTGAGCCAGGCCAGTTCGACCGATACGGTGATCACTTACAGCATCGGCGGCAGCGCGACCAACGGGACGGACTACAACTCGGGCGCTCCGCTCACCGGCACTGCGACGATCCTCGCCAATCAGACTACCGTGACCATTCCGATCACGGTGAATGACGATGGGGCTGCCGAAGGTCCCGAAACCGTCATCCTCGCCCTGACGGGCATCTCAGGCAACCCGGGTATCAGCCTGGGAACGGGTGCCGCAGCGCAGGCCACGGTGACGATTGCCGACGACGAAGCCAAGCAGGTGACCGTGTTGGCCACCGACCCAAATGCAGGTGAACCGTCCAACCCTGGTCAGTTCACGGTTTATCTGAGTCAGGTGGCGACCGCCAACACCGTGGTGACCTATAACCTCCTCGGTAGCACCGCCACCTCGGGATCCGATTTCACCGCTCCTTCCGGCACGGTGACAATCACGGCGGGATCGACCTCGGCCATCATCGACATCCCGGTGCTCGACGACAATCTCGTGGAGGCCGATGAGACGGTATCCATTCAATTGCTCAGTGCCACCAGTGCCGATCAGAGTGTTGCGCTAGGGGGCACTTCGCAGGCCACCGTTACCATCACGGACGATGACGTTGCCACGGTCGGAATTTTGGCCAGCCTGCCAACGGCGGCTGAAGCTGGGACAAACGGTCAGTTCACCGTTACCCTCAGCAAGGCCAGTTCCACGCCCACCGTGGTTTACTACAATGTGACGTCGAGCAGCGCCACGAATGGGGTCGATTACGTCACGCTCCCAGGCACGTTGACGATCGCGGCGGGGGCGACCAGCGCGACGATCCCTGTCTCGGTGCTCAACGACGACACGGTCGAGGCCAGTGAGACGGTGGTCGTGACGTTGACTTCCATCAGCAGCCCTGACCCGCAGGTGACCTTGCCCGCACCGGTCTCGGCGACTGTAACCATCGCGGACAATGACACCGCCACCGTGACCATCGCCAAGACCGCTGACGGCGCGGAACCGGGCACCCCGGGTCAGTTCACCGTGACTCTGAGCAAGCCGAGCTCGACGCCCACGACGGTCAACTACACTGTCGCCGGTACGGCTTCATCAGGTGTCGATTACACGGCGCTGACGGGCTCGGTAGTGATCCCGGCCGGTGACACCACCGCCCCGATCGTGGTGTCGGTCATCGATGACGGCGGCGGGGAGGGCTCTGAGACGGTCATTGTCACCCTGGGCACCATCACCGGGGCTCCCCAGATCAAACCTGGCACCTCAAGCCAGCAGGCTACCCTGACGATCGCGGATGACGACAAACCGAGCGTCACCATCGGCGATGTCACCGTTGGGGAAGGCGGCGTCCTCACCTTCACAGCCACTTTGAACAAGGCGGTTCCGGGTGGATTTAACGTAAAGGTTTCCACCGTCGCAGGGACCGCCACCGGATCGGGTGCTGACTACACCAATCTCGCCGCTCAAACCCTCTTCTTCACGGGAACAGTGGGTGAAACGGTGACCTTCACCGTTAATACGATTGACGACTCCATCGTCGAGCCGTCGGAAACCTTCAGCGTGGTTATGTCCGGTGTCAGCAAGCCGGTGGTCGATATTGGGGATACCGCGATCGGCACGATCACGGACACTGACACCTCACAGGTCACCATCGGCGATGTCACGGTAGTCGAGGGTGGCACCGCGACCTTCACCTTGACCCTGGGCAATGCGGTGGCCGGTGGCTTCACTTTGGATGTTTCCACTTTGCCCGACTCGGCCTTGGGCGGAGGGATTGATTATACCAGCGTCCTCAACAAGCCGATCACCTTCACCGGAAACGCCGGTGAGAAGCGCACCTTCACCGTCGCCACTACGAACGACGCGGCGGAGGTGGAGGGCACGGAGACCTTCACGGTGAACATGAGCAACGTGAGCAAGCCTGCGGTGACGATCACGGGCAGCGCCACCGGAACCATCACGGACAATGATGCCGCCACGGTCTCTATCGCGGCCTTGGTTCCGAACGCAGCCGAAGGCGGAGCCAATGGGAAATTCCAGGTGACGTTGAGTAAGAAGAGTTCCACCGATACAGTGGTCAGTTACTGGGTGGCAGGTAGCGCTGATGCGCTCGACCGCACCCTGACTCCGGCGACCGTGACAATCCCGGCGGGTTCGACGACGGCGACGATCGACGTCACGGTGATTGATGACGTCGTGGCCGAGTCTTCCGAGACGGTCGTCGTGGTCCTCTCCAGTGTAAGCGGCGATCCGCAGATTACGCTGTCGGCCACCAAGCAGGCCACCGTGACGATCGCCGACAACGAGATCGGAGTGACGATCGCACGGGTCAGAGATGGTTCAGAGCCCTCCACTGCGGGCCAATTCCGGATCAGCTTGAGCAAGGCGAGCTCGACGGCGACTGTCGTCAGTTACAGTGTCTCGGGGACGGCAGATGCCGGCGACCACACCTTGACGACGGGCACGGTGACGATTGCGGCGGGCCAGACCAGCGTCTTGCTCAACGTTCCAGTCATCGATAACACCATTGCCGAATCGACCGAGACGGTCATAGTCAATCTGACCGGAGTGAGCGGAGCCCCTGCGGTGGTCCTTGGCTCCACGACTAGCGCGTCCATCAACCTCATCGACAATGACCAGCCCACGTTGGTCGTCTCGGCCGCAGGGCAGAGCGTCAGTCGAAGCGAAGGAGACACCTACACCTTTACCGTGGTGTTCCAGGGAAATCCCGGCACCACGGTGACGGTCAATGTGATCCCCTCCAGCGCGGATCTGGATGTGGGTGCGGGCCCTGGCCAGCCCAGGACGCTGACATTCACCAGCTTGAACGCCACGACTCCGCAAACCGTCGAGGTGACCGCAGTGGATGATGGCGACGTCAACGGCAATCGCACGGCCACGGTGCGCTTCACCACCGTGAGCAGCGAGGCGGCTTTCAGCGGTCTTACCATTCCCTCGCTCAGGGTCACGGTCCTCGACAACGACGTGCCGCCGCCAACGGTCGCACCCGTGGATCTGACCGATGTGGTGGGCCCTCTGAGCAATAGCTTCCGGGACCTCGGGAATCCGGATTCAGCTTTCGCCGGATATGCTGGTCCAGATACGCTAGGCAACATTGGCACCTATCTGCCCGGCATCGGATTCGGCCAGTCGGTTAGCCTGTTGAGTCCGGAAGGCTTGCGGCAGTCCCTGGTCCCAGTCTTCTCCGGGGTGAGTCCGCTCGGTTGGAGCACGAACATCACGGTCTACGACAAGAATGGCTCGGCCATTGCCACGGTCACCCCAGAGATGGGCAATGGTGGTGTTTGGTTGATCGCTCTTCCGGGCATCAATCTAGTTGACGCCGCTTGGGTCCGGATTGAGATCGCACCCCCGTTGACGGGTTACGAGGGAGTCCCCGGCACGCCAGAACTGGGAGGGCTGGGAGCCGAGCCGGCGATCTTCGATGTGAACATCACCGGTCTCTTTGAGGATCTCAGCGGCCTCTTTGAGACTGGATTGCTCAACGACGATGGTGACATCCTCGGGAAGCTCCTGGATTCCACCCGCTTCTGATCCGCTTGTCAGCGCCGCTTCAGCCACTCGCCGGTCCCATACTTGGCCCGGATGAGTTGGGCGGCGGTCTCCTCTTCCTCTTCTTCGGAGTGGAAGGGGAGAACTTCGGTCGCCAGCAGTGGCGCGAAGCGCTCCCAGGGCCATGCCCCGTCAGGTGAACGGAGGTGGACGGATCCTTGGTGCAGCAGTCCGGCACGGGTCCGCCGTTGCGCCGCTCCGGCCACCTTCCCGCCATTGGCGATCAGGTCACCGGGTACCGGGGGATCCGCAAAGCACCAGCCGGCCGGCGCACGGAGACCGGGCGCGGCCACCAGTTCCACAGGAATTCCCTCAATCGTCAGACATTGGGCGAGCCATCCGTGCACCCGGCGATACGATTCCGTCGCCGGGACCTGCGCCAGTTCGTGCTGCGAGGGGACCATAAGGCTGTAGGTCTCATCGACCCGATGATCCACCGTGCCTCCCCCCGTCCATCGCCGGATCGCATGCACTCCTGCCGGAAGCTGCGCTCGAATCACCTCCCATTCTTGGAAATACCCAAAAGAAACCCAGTCTGCGTCCCATCGATAGACCCGGAGAACTGGCAAACCACGCTCTGCGGCCAGGGAGAGTACGACCTCGTCCATCGCCATATTCGCCGGGCCGGAGCGGGGCAAAGGGTCATCGAAGAAGATGAGGCGATCGAAGAGCACGAACGGACGTCAAGTCCCCAAGGCGAACGACGCGAGTTCGCGATAGGTCGATCCCTCTTGGTTCAAATCGGAGGCGTAAAGAACGACTTTTGCGGCGGGCACAATCATCCGTCCTCCCAGTTTGGGCAGGCCAGGCCTGGACGCGGATGTCTTCAGCCGAGCCAGAGTAATATGTGGACGGAAGGGAAAACCGTCCTCCGGGATACCCACGGCGGTCGCCGCCTTGTCAATGGCCCGGGCGAGGGTTTTCAGCCGGAAATTCGGAGAGATCTGCGTCGCCACGGTTTTGGCGCGAGAGACCCGTGGAAAGAGGGTCGCCTTGCCCAGCTCAAATTCAAACGAGAGCGCTGAACTCGTCGCTTCGCGTACTAGATTGATCAGATCTGGAAGGGCGGTCTCGCCCACCGGACCGAGGAATCGCAAAGTGAGGTGCAGCGATTCCGGAGCGGAAAATCGAACGTAGCGCTCCCAACCACAGCGCCGCAGTTGATCCTGTTGGGAGACGAGAAATCGCACGGCCGGTTCGTGGGGAACCAGGGCAAAGAACAAACGTGGGGGAGCGTCACTCATTAAGCTTTCTGATTGGTCAGGGAATACTCACGCCGGTTGAAGTCAACGTACTCGGGCGAGAGATCGCTCGAATAGACCACGGCATGCCCGGTCCCGAGATGCAGGTCCACCGTCACCCGGAACTTTGCTTGGCGGACCACATCGATCAGGTCAAGGAGAGGAGTCGCCGTGGCCAATCCGCCGCGTGCCGCGATCAGATGGTCGAAAAAGATATCGACCGATTCCTCGCGGATCGCCGCCTTGGCGTAGCCGACGGCATGGAGAATGCGGCCCCAGTTGGGGTCTTCACCATTCCAAGACGCCTTGCACAAGTTCGAATTGGCCACCGCGTCCGCCACGGCTCGGGCATCAGCATCGGAACGTGCTCCTTTGATCTCTACGGTGACGAATTTGGTGACGCGTTCCCCATCGGCGACAATGCGGTGGGCCAGTTCCAACATGACCGCGTTGAGTCCGCGTTGAAAAGCTTCAGGTGCGATCGAGCCTGCCTGCCCATTGGCCAGGACGATGACGGTGTCGTTCGTGCTCGTGTCACCATCGATGGTGATGCAATTGAAGCTCTGGTTGACTGCGGCGATGGTCGCGGCCTGGAGAGCGTCCCTCTCGATTGCGGCATCGGTGGTGAGGAACGCCAGCATCGTGGCCATGTCCGGCCGGATCATGCCCGCGCCTTTGGCGATGCCCCCGATGCGAATTCCGTCGATCTCGATCGCGAACTCCTTGGGGCGAGTGTCACTCGTCATGATCGCCTCGGCGGCGGCACTGGAACCGTCGTGGCTCATCGATTGATGGAGGTCAGCGAAGCGCGGGCGAATCCGGTCCATCGGCATCGGCTTGCCGATGATACCCGTGGAGCAGACGAAAACCTCCTCGGGGGACAATCCGAGTTGGGCGGCGGCCAGGGCGGCCATTTCTTCGGCGTCGCGCATTCCGGGCTCGCCCGTGGCGGCATTGGCATTCCCGCTGTTGGCAATGATGGCGCGGGGGGCGGCCTCAGCGAGATACTTGCGGCACAGTCGGACCGGAGGAGCAGCGACTTGGTTCTTGGTGAACACGGCAGCGGTGGAGCAGGGGAATTCCGAGGCGATCAGGGCCAAGTCCTTTTTCGGAAGATCGGGACGCTTGATGCCACAGGTGATCGCACCTGCCAGGAAGCCCTTGGGGGCACAGACGCCACCGGGGACGGAAATGGGTTCAGAAGGGGTCATGGTTCGCTTAGAAATTCATCAAGCCAGCTTCTTCGGGATGGCCAAACATCAGGTTGAAGCATTGCACCGCCTGACCCGCCGCTCCCTTGCCAAGGTTGTCCTCGGCACTGCTCAAGAGGACCCGGTCGGCCCGCGCATCAAAGTGCCAGCCGAGATCCACGAAGTTCGTGCCGGTCACCGATTTCGTGTCGGCGAATTTTCCGGGACCAAGGAGGCGAACGAAGCGCGCATCGCCATAGGCCTGGGCAAAGGCTGTCGTCATCGACTCGATGGTCGTTCCAGGCCGCGCGGCGGCGGAGATCGACGTGCAGATTCCTGCCGTTACAGGAACGAGGTGCGGGATGAAGGAGATGATCATCTTCTGGCCTGCGGCGAATTCGAGTTCCTGCTCGATCTCGGCGAGGTGCCGGTGCTTGGGCGCGCCGTAGGCCCTGACGCTTTCATTGCACTCGGCGAAGAGGAGATCCTCGCTGGCCTTCTTGCCAGCTCCGGAAGTTCCGCTCATGCTGGCCACGACGATCCCATCGGGTTCGATGAGCTTTTCGCGAAGCAAAGGGAGAAGTGGAATCAAAGTGCTCGTCGGATAGCATCCGGGTGCGGCGATCAACTGGGCAGTGCGGATCTCCTCCCGGCGGCATTCGGGCAGGCCGTAGACCGCGCGGGGAAGCCAGTCCGGCACCGGATGGATTCCGTGGTAAAACTCTTCGTAACGGGAAGCTTCCCGCAAACGGAAGTCCGCACTCAAGTCGATCACCCGCAACCCGCGCTCCACCAGAGGAATGGCGAATTCCGCAGCTAGGCCGTGTGGCAGGGCCAGGAATGCGGCCACCGCTCCCGAGGCGGCGATCGCTTCCGCATCGGGTTCGATGAAGCGAACCTGTTCCCCCCGGGAATGCCGAAAACGCGGAAACACCTCCGCCAGGCTTGATCCTGCGTGTTGTCTCGACGTGATGCAGCTCAGTTCGATCCCGGGATGCATCAACAGGAGGCGGAGCAATTCCTTCCCGGAATACCCGCTTGCGCCAACCACCGCGACTTTCGTAAGGCTCGACCCAGACATGAGGGGGGCATCCTCCCGCCTCCAAGGCCTTCCCGCAACTCCGGGGTTGTGGTGAGTTTTCTCCGAAACCGCGACGCGCCTCCAAATCCGGAAAGCTGGAATGGGGGGGGGCGCAGTTGATCGACCTCGGCCTCCGATGAACTCAAACGGAAACATATAATCAAGAAGAATATAATGAAGCAGCTTGACAGTAGGAAGTCCCTCGCCATCATTGTCGAATTGTCCTCGGAGGAGCCCAGATTTCCCAGATTCCAGCGGTATCGGCCCAGCGAGCTCACTCCTTGGGCGGTCATGCATGTGGTGGATCGGGTCGTGGGTCGGCAGATGTTGCTCGGGGATGAGGAGAAGGAGTTTCTCCGGGTGCTCATGCGCAAGATCTCCCGGTTTTCGGGCGTCGAGGTTATTACGTGGGCTTGTCTTGGAAATCATTATCACTTGCTTCTGCGCGTCCCGAACGAGCTGGAGGCGGCGCATTTGCGGGCGGAGATCTCTGAGGAGGCTTTGTTGGAGCGGATGAAGATGGCCTTCAGCGCGGAGTTCATCGAAGAAACCCAGCGTCGGGTGGGGCAGTTTCGCCGGGAAGGGAAGCCGGAGATGGCGGAGTCGATCCTGCGTCGATTGCGGGAGCAGATGTTCGATGTCTCTGCTTTTATGCACATGCTCAAGCGCCGCTTCAGTGCCTCGTACAACAAAAAACACGGGCGCAAGGGCACCTTGTGGGAGAGCCGGTTCCGGAGCGTACTGGTTGAGGATGAGCAGAGCGTGGTCCTGAAGATGGCGGCTTACATCGACCTCAATGCGGTGCGGGCGGGGATTGTGAAGGATCCGAAAGATTACCGGTGGTGCGGCTACGCGGAGGCGGTGGCGGGCAAGGAGGAGGCTCGGGAGGGGATTCTTTCCGTGGTCCGGGGATCAAGCGAGGACCAGGCCGTTGGCTGGGAAGAAGCCGCGGCGGCCTACCGGGACTGGCTCTACGACGCGGGCTGCGAGGTTCGGGACGGGGAGGGGAGGATCACGCGCAAGGGGATCACGTCCGAGGAAGTCGATGAGGTCCGGGCCGGTGGCCGGCGGCTCAGCGCCAAGCAGCTCTTGCACTGCAAGGTGCGCTATTTCACCGATGGCGTGGCGATTGGATCCAGGGCTTTTGTCGAGTCCGTCTTTGAGTTGTATCGCTACCGGTTCGGCGCGAAACGATCGACCGGGGCGCGTCCATTGCGATGGGGGGAATGGGATGGATTGTGCGCCTTGCGAGACCTGCAACGCGAGGTGATCAAGGGTTCCGGATAGTGCATCGAACTCCGGGGTTGTGTTCTATTTCGGCTTTGGGTCAGAATTCGCCCCGAATGCGTTTGTTCAACATCGCCGCTCGATCCGTTCGCCTTGTTCGTAGCCGTGCGACCGAATATTTGTCCCCTAAGCCGTGTTTCTCTAGCTCGCCTGTGGGTCGCTAGTTGCGATTTGCCCTGATCGGCCGACAGTCGGTCCGTGAAGATTCTTTTCGTTTGCCTGGGCAATATCTGTCGGTCGCCGGCGGCGGAAGGCGTGATGACGCACTTGGTCGCTGACGCCGGATTGCAGGGCCGTTGGCAGATCGATTCTGCGGGTACAATCGGAATCCACGCAGGGGATGCTGCGGATGCTCGAATGCGTGCGGCGGCTCGTCAGCGAGGGTTCGACCTGACCAGCCGAGCGCGGCAAATCCGGGCCGAGGATTTGGAAGAGTTCGACCTCATCCTGGCCATGGATCGATCGAATCTGGCAGACATCCGTAAGCTCTCCACAGATCCCACGGCGGAGATCGTGTTGTTCTCGGAGTTCTGCACTCGGCATGAGGCGATCGACGTCCCGGATCCATACTATGGTGGAGCCGAGGGCTTCGAAGTGGTTCTCGATCTCCTCGAAGACGGCTGCGCCGAGATTCTCCGGCAATGGCGGGAGGATGATCGATGATGGATCGGGTCGACGAAGAGTTGATCGCGCGGCTCCAGGAGGAGACCGGCAGGGAGCTAGGCCAAGCGGAGCGGGTGCCGGTGTCCGGCGGGTGTATTCATCGGTGCTGGATTCTACAAGGTCGATGGGGCTACTGCTTCGTCAAAGCGAACGACGCGGATCAGCTCTCTGTGTTTGAGGCGGAGCGGGATGGGCTGTTGGCCTTGCGCGAGGCGGGGCCGATTCGAGTGCCGGAGCCCTTTTTGGCGGTGAGAGTGGGGAACGAAGCCTTTCTTCTCATGGAGCGGATCGAGTTTGACGGCCCCGTCGATGGGGAACGCCAAGGGCGCGAGTTGGCGGCCTTGCACGGCAAGCTTTCCGGGGATGGCCGGCACGGCTGGCATCGCGCAAACTTCATTGGAAAGACCCCTCAACCCAATTCCTGGACAGCGCATTGGGGAGAATTCTTCGCGGAGTACCGGATCGAGCATCAATTCCGTCTCAACCGACAGGCGGGGAATGACTTTCGCGGCGCACTCCGCTTGGTGGAACGGGTCGCGGACCTGGTTGGAGATCACGCTCCGGCGGCTTCGCTGCTGCACGGCGATTTGTGGAGTGGCAACGCCGCGTTCGATCGTGCCGGGCGGCCGGTCGTTTTCGATCCGGCTTGTTTCTTCGGTGACCGGGAGACCGATATCGCGTTCACCCGGTTGTTTGGTGGCTTTGATGAAGCGTTTTACCGGGGCTACCGGGAATCGTGGCCTTTCCCCGACGGTTGGCGAGATCGGGCGGAGATTTACAATCTTTACCACCTTCTCAACCATGCGCTCCTTTTCGGTGGAAGCTACGCAGTGCAGGTGCAGCGGGTCGTGGACCATTTTGTGTAGTTCGGCCCCATGAAATCGCCCTGGAAATCCCTCGCCGCGTCCCGTCCCAAAGCGGCCTCCGTCCTTCCGAAACCGGGGGCACTCGAGGGGCTGCTGGAGGCGGGGCCCTGGCAGACGATCGCTTCCGGAGAAGCGACCCTCTCTCTGCGGGCGGACTTCGGCCCAGAGTCGGACCGGGCGTCGTTGCGCTTTGATTTCGATTTCCACGGGAGCGGCGGATTTGTGGTGGCTCGCCGGGTTTTGCGGATCGGACTTCCGGAGACCTACTCCATCCGGCTTCACTTTCGTGGTCACGGTCCGCGCAACGATCTGGAATGGAAGTGGGTCGATGCCCAGGGCGCAAGCGTTTGGCGGCACGTCAAGGCGATCGAGTCCTGGCCGGCTGCATGGACAAGCCTCGAAATCCGGGGGAGCGAGATCGGGTATGCCTGGGGACCGGCCGGTGGCGGTCTTCTTCAGGAGACGAGCGCCATCGAAATCGCCATCGTGGCGCGCGACGGCGGTTGTGGGTCGATCTGGCTGGCGGAAGTCGAGCTGATTGACCGTACCGTGCGGGAGGAACCGATTTACTCGATCGATGAATCGTGCTGGATGGCGGACTACCGTGGGGAACGGGAGTTTGGAGGCTTGGCGATCCGCTGGACGGAGGCTCCTTCGCCTTCCTTCGTGTTGGAGACGTCGCCAGACGGGATCGAATGGAAAGAATTGGTGCGCCGGGAAAGCGGGATGTCCTCCCTCAGCCTCCTCAGTGTGGGGCGCTCGGTGACCCGCTTCCTTCGCCTGCGTTGCGCTCGGCTGGGCCAATTGGCGGGCGTGGAACTTGTGCCCGTGGAAGCGGGAGAGTCGCGGGACAGTCCCTTCTATCTGCTCGCGCAAATGGCTCCACGCGGATGGTTTCCTCGGTACTGGCTCCGGGAGCAGAGCTATTGGACGCCGGTGGCGCCTCCGTCCGGGAATCCACGCGGATTGATGAATGAGGAAGGACGCGTGGAGCCCTCCGCCGGGCTGTTCTCGCTGGAACCCTTCCTTTGGTATGAGGGGAATTTTGTGACTTGGGCCGATGTCCAGGTGGGGCACTGCCAAGAAGAAGGGTGGATGCCGGTCCCATCTACCGTGTGGAACTGCGGTGCCTGGCGGTTGCACACGGAAGCTGGTGCGACGGAGAATGGCTTCGTGGTTCGCTACCGTTTGGAGAATCTTGGGGAACAAACTCAGTCCGTGCGTGTCTTTGTCGCGCTGCGTCCCTTCCAGGCCACGCCGCCCTGGCAAGCCTTCCGCGAATTTGGTGGGCTGGGCCGCGTGGAGGCGCTTTCGGCGCGCGGGGAAGACCGGATTCTCACCGGGGATGGCACCATCATTTGTGTCGAGCCGTCGCCTGGCGGCTTCGGGGCGATGGCTTCCGGGGACGGCATCCTCGTGGAGACACTGGCGAGCGGGCGGCTTCCTGACGCTCAGTGCGTGGAGGATCCGGCGGGAATGGCGTCGGGGGCGTTCGCCTGGGATTTGCGTTTGGGGCCCGGCGAATTCGCCGACATCCAGGCCCGGGTGAATTGCGCGGACGGCGTGGTCCTGGAAGAGGCGGACGAGCTCTGGCAGAAGTCCGCCGTGGCGGAGGCTTGGCGGATCGATGGCGGGACTGCGGAGACGGGGGACCTGGCTTTGGCGATGCGGGCGGCTACTGCCCATATCCTGGTCAATCGCGAGGGGCCCGCCCTGCATCCGGGGCCGCGGCGTTACGACCGCTGCTGGATCCGGGACTCGGCCGGGATGTCGCGCGCCCTTTTGCAGGCGGGATGCCGGGCCGCGGTCCGTGACTTGCTGGATTGGTATGCGCCCTATGTCCGTGAGGACGGGTTTGTGCCCTGCCTAGTTGACAGCGACGGGCCGGATTGGCTGCCGGAGTATGACAGCCTGGGGCAATTCATCCACATCATTGCGGAATACCTTCGCTATGGTGGAGAGCGATCGGTGGCGGAACGGCTCTGGCCCGTTGCCTTACGCACCATCGATTGCCTGGTCCGGTTGCGGGAGACCCGAATGACTGAGGCGTATCGGACCGGTCATCCGCCCTACCGCTACGGATTGCTGCCGGAGTCGGCCAGTCATGAGGGTTATCTGGCCCATCCGGTGCATTCTTACTGGGACGATTTTTGGGCGTTGCGCGGGCTCCGGGATGCGGTCTGGCTGGCCATTGAACTCGGTGATGAGGAGCGATTGGAGTCTTTGCGCGCGCTGCGTGACAGCTTCACGGAGACCCTGGGGGCTTCGCTCTCCGGGTTGATTCGGGATCGCGCGCTCGACTTCGTGCCGGGATCGGTGGAATGGGCGGACTACGATCCGTCCGCCACCGCGAACGGACTGACCTTGTTGGAGGAACTGCCTGGAGTGCCACCGGATTTGTTGGGTAATGTTCATGCCCGCTACATGGAGCGGCTTCGTGCGCGCAGGGACGGCAGGGTGGCGTGGGACAACTATTCGGCTTACGAGATTCGGATTGTCGGCGGGTTGCTCTTGCTCGGCTGTCGCGACGAAGCATTGGAAGCGCTCCGCTTTTTCCTTTCGGACCGTCGGCCGGTGGCTTGGAATCAATGGCCGGAGATCTCCTGGCACGATCTGCGTTCACCGGGCCATTTGGGAGATGTCCCGCATACCTGGATCGCAGCGGAGTTTGTTACGGCGGCCCGCTCCATGTTCATCAGCGAACGGCACCGGGATGGCTCCCTGGTGATCGGGGCCGGTCTGCCGCTGGAGTGGTGGCAGGGACCGGAAGGGATCGTTTTGCGAGACTGGCCGGTGGAGCAGGGGCGCTTCAATTGTTCCTTGCGGATGGATGGGCCCGGTAGGGCAGAGTGGCGGATCGATGGGGATTTGCGCCTCCCGGCCGGAGGGATCGTTCTCGCGGCTCAACTCCCTGGCGCGGTGGTTTCCTGGACTGTCGACGGAATCTCGCGTGAGCTTCCGGAGGGCGGATTCCCCGTAGTGCGGCATGCTCCAGCGGTGGTTCATCTTCAATTTGCAAAGGCATGACAGACTTTCATTTCAGCAAGGATTCCTACGAAATCCAGATCACCCCGCACGGAACCGGGCGATCCTCGCAGGGACCGATCACCCTGAATCGTTGGAGTGGGGACCGCCTCATCGACGATCAAGGGTTCTTTCTCTACCTGCGCGATCCCGAGACGGGGATCGCCTGGAGCGCGACACCGAAACCGTGTCTGACCTCCGGCGTGATCTACCAAGGGGCTTCTCTGCCGAGCCAGGTGCGGTGGGAGGCGCGGTTCTCCGGGATCACGACCCGATTGGAAGTCGGCTGCGCAGGGCACGGTTCGGGCGAAGTGCGGCGCTTGGAGATGAGCAACCGTTCCGACCGGACGCGGAGCATCGAAGTGACGAGCTTTCTCGAAGTCGTTCTTCATCACCGGGAGGCCGATGCGAATCACCCGGCTTTCCAGAAGCTCTTCGTACAGACGGAGATGGACGACGCATCTTCGGCGTTGCTGGCTCACCGGCGTCCGCGAGGAAACGACGAGAGTTGGCCCTGGATGGTGCATCGCCTTGAAGGTGCAACGGTGAGCGGTTGGGAGACCAGTCGCCTCCGTTTCCTCGGCCGGGGCCGCGACGCTTCCCGGCCGTGGGCGCTTGAGCCGGGAGAGGGGCTTTCCCAGACCACGGGAAGTGTCCTCGACGCCTGCTTCAGTCTGCGCGCCGTGGTGACCCTTCAGCCGGGGGAGACTCGTACGCTCTCCTTCTTCCTTGGGCTGGCCGCTACCCGCGAAGAGGCCCTGGCCCTGACGGGTGATCGTCCGCAGGAGACGGGGGCCGGAACCCCGTTCGTGATCCCCCCGGTGGTGCCTCCGACTCCTCGGCCGGAGAGCAATCCGCAGCCGGAAGCGTTTGCGGGTGCGTTGCGCCACTTGAGCGGCTATGGCGGGTTTTCCGCCGATGGTTCCGAATATGTCATCCGCATGCCTTGGGAGGATGGCGGCCCGCGCCGGACGCCCATGCCCTGGACCAACTGCATCGCCAACCGCCAGATCGGAGTGGTCGTTTCCGAAAGTGGAGCCGCCAGCACCTGGGCCCGCAACAGTCAGGCCAACCGTATCTCCCCGTGGTCGAATGATCCGGTCGGCGATCCTCACGGTGAAGCCTTCTATCTGCGCGACGAAGCGAACGGCGAATTCTGGTCTCCCTTGCCCGGCCCGGCATCAGTGCCGGCTGCAAACGAAGTCCGCCACGGGTGGGGGTATTCAGTCTTCAACTCATCATGGAAAGATCTCGCCAGCGAGGTGACCTTCTTCGTCCCGGTTTCGGATCCGGTCCGGGTGGCGTGCTGGCGCCTGACTAATCAGGGGGATACAGCGAGGCGTTTGGCGTTGTTCGGTTACAATCATCTCGTTTTGGGAACCCTGCCGCCCGCGCCGGGAACCTTGTCCGTACGCGCTGAGCGGGAACTGGTTGCGCTGACGTCCGGCTATCCGGATTCCAGTCCCTTCAGGGAAAGGCGGGTGTTCGCGTCGGTCGTGATCGATGGAGCCAAGCCCGCGAATTGGTCATTTACGGGGGATCGGGCCGCTTTCATCGGGAGTGATGGGGGAGGCATGCGTCAGCCGACTGCCTTGCGGGCGCGTGGACTGCTGAGTGGTGAATGGTCCCCCGGAGCGGACGCCTGCTTTGCGCAACAGATCCTCGCGGACCTGAACCCTGGCGCGACGGTCGAGGTCGCGTTTCTCCTGGGCGAGTATGAGGATGAAGGCGATTTGGCCCTGGTGACTTTGTTGGGGCGTTACCGGAAGCCCGGGGCGATCGAGGCCATGTTGGAGGCTGTTCGGGAGGTTTGGAAAACCACGTTGGGGGGAATCCAGATGCAGACTCCGGTTCCCGCGCTGGACCTGATGATCAACGGCTGGATGGCCTATCAGGCGATCGCTTCTCGGATTGTCGCCCGGACCGCCTATTACCAATCCAGTGGTGCCTATGGTTTCCGCGATCAGCTCCAGGACAGCCACGGGTTGTCGATGCTTTGGCCTGCCCTGACCCGTGAGCAGATCCTGCGACATGCCCGCCATCAGTTCGTGGAGGGCGATGTCATGCATTGGTGGCATACGGAGCCGGTTCACCGCGGGATGCGGACCCGGTTTTCCGATGACCTGCTCTGGCTGCCTTACGTGGCCGCTGATTACGTAAGGCAGACGGGCGACGTTTCCATCTGGAGCGAAGTCGTCCCGTTTCTCAAAGCGTCCCCACTGGAGGCGGGTCACGATGAATCCTATGTGGAAGCGGTGGTCTCGGGAGAAGCGGGCTCGCTTTACGATCATTGTTGCCGGTCGATTGACCGTTCCCTGGCGGTGGGGGCTCACGGCCTTCCTCTGATTGGTTCTGGGGATTGGAACGACGGGATGAACCGGGTCGGACGTTTGGGGCGGGGCGAGAGCGTCTGGATGGCGTTCTTCCTGGCCGACGTCCTCAAGGCTTTCATTCCCTGGTGCGAGTATCGTGGCAATACGATCCGGGTGAAACACTACACCAAATGCTTAGCGCAGCTTGGCAAGGCGGTCGACCGAGGGGCTTGGGATGGGGAATGGTACCGCCGGGCCTACTATGATGATGGAACGCCCCTGGGGACGTCCAGCGCGTCGGAGTGCCGGATCGATAGTTTGGCGCAGTCTTGGGCGGTGATTTCAGGGATCGGGAAACCGGATCGGGCGGCGCTTGCGATTCAATCCGCCTGGGAACAGCTGGTGGACCGGGAGTCGGGCGTCGTCCGGTTGCTGGCCCCCTCGTTTGTCGAGGTCCCCGAAGACCCGGGTTACATCAAGGGCTACGTCGCCGGGGTGCGGGAGAATGGCGGTCAGTACACCCACGCCGCTTGTTGGTTTGCCAAGGCGCTGGCGCTTTTGGATCGGACGGAGGATGCCGCCCAGGTGCTGGAATGGCTGACGCCGGTTTGGCACACGAGGAACCGGGAAGAAACGGATCGCTACATGGTCGAGCCCTACGTCATCGCCGCAGACGTTTATCACGGCGCGCCGCATACCGGTCGGGGAGGGTGGACTTGGTACACCGGATCCGCCGCCTGGTTTTACCGGGTGGTGCTCGAGTCCCTCTTGGGCTTTTCCATTTCCGGGGGAGACGAAGCTTTGATCCGGCCGCGGGTGCCGGACTCTTGGCCAGGCTTTCAGTTGCGCTATCGCCACGGACACCGGGGAACCATTTACGAAATCGATGCCTCTCGCAGTGAGGGCCGCAGCAACAGCTTGGACGGCCAACTCTTGGAGACGGTGGATGGAGCGGTGCGGCTCCCTCTGGCCGATGACGGTCTGACTCACACGGTCACCATCCGGCTAGGCTGACCCGGCCTTTCAGAGGCGGGATCTGTGAGAGTCCAGAAGCCGTCTGCCGCCACGCAAAGGATCCGGTCGAAATCGGTCGGATTCTCCTCTCCACTGCCGAAGCAAAAGCACGTCACCTTCCGGGCGCGAAGCTTTGCCCACACCATCCGCAGATCCTCGTCCGTCAGGGTGGAGAGGAGATGATCGAGCACGACGACCTTGGCACCGGAGATGAGGACCCGGGCGATCACGAGAAGTTGCTGGGTCGCCAACGGAAGCTGCTTGTCCCAGTTGCCGACGTGACGCAAACCGCCGGGAGACTCGGCCAAGAATTCCAGGCCAAGATCGCGGAGCACCTCGAGGACCTGGGCGTCGCTGACGGCGGCATCGTGCCGGGTGTGAACCAGCGTGTCCCGCAAAGGGCCGGCATGGAGGTAGGGACGTTCCGGAACGAAGGCGACATCATCTTCGGGAAGGATCACCCGTCCTGAGCCCTCGCCCCAGACCCCGGCCATCGCCTGGAAGAGGGCCCGCTTGGCCGGTTCGCTATGGCCATCGATGAGAAGCCAATCACCGGGTTGCAGCCGGAAATCCAAGTCGCGAATCAACGGGGGAGCGCCTTCACCTGGCGAAAGGGTCAGCTGGGCGAATCCGGGAGCGGCATCCTTGACCAATTCGACCAGGGATGCGTCCAGGGTTGAAGCCTCTTCCATGCCGTCGATGAGTCGGCCCAGGCGCGCCACCACCGCGCTGTAGGTGGAGATCGTCTGGAACTGGGTCACGATGAGGGAGAACGCCCCCATGAGGTGGGCAAAGGCCATCACGGATTGGGTGACCACCCCAAACTCGGCCTTTGCGTCGATGAACAAGGGCGCCACGATCAGGTAGGGGATCAACTGAATCATGTAGCCGTAAGTGTTTGTGAAGAAGGCCAGATTGCGGTTCACCGAAATCATCCGGCGCATGTTTTGCACCAAGGCATCGAGCCTTCCCTTGAGGTGATCGGCTTCCCGCCCTTCGCGTCCCAGGATGGCGATGGCGGCGGCATTCTCCCGGACGTGGTGCAGTTCCGATCGGAAGTTCGCCTCCTGATCCAGCTGCTGATAATTGAGGCGGATGAGTGGCTTGCCCATCAAAACGGTCAGGGCTGTCCCGGCGATCGCGTAGGCGACCGAAAAGGCAAACAAGCGGGGACTGATCGTCCAAAGAACGCCAGAGAAGGCGATCACCGTGAAGGTGCCATTGAGGAGGAGGAGAGCAAAGGAGACGGTGGACGTGGTGAACGTCCGGACATCCTCCGAGATATTCTGGTCCGGATTCTCGACCAAGCCGAACCGGCCAAGATAAAAGTAAGTTCGGTTTCCCAGGTAATCACCGAGCAACTGCCGGGTCTGCCATTCCCTCCAGAGCAGAGCGAGCCGTTCTTCCGCGAATCGATACCAGGCGCCGGTGAAAGCGAGCAAGGCAAAGACCCCAAAATAGGTCCAGCCCAAGCTGATGAAGCGGTCCACCCGCCGTTGTTCCACTGCGGAAACGAAATCCCGCCCGACGTAGCTGTTGAGCACATTCAAGCCGTTCAGGCCGATCATCAGAACGAAAAGGGCCAGGAAGAGGAAAAGGGCTTTCCAGCGAACCTTCGATAACAGGAAGGCACGGACCACCCGGTTCAAGCGGCTGCTCAGGTGGTTCTTTGCCTTCGCGGCTCCGCTCATGGGTGGGGACTCCCAAAGCTCCGTTCGTCCGGGACGAGGCTGACGTCAAGCCGCACCGGGTGGTCGACACGTGATTTGTCCGGTCAAAAGAGCCGTGCATTGGTGCCTAACAGGACACCAATCCAGACTTGACACCGGGCCCGCGAAGGTCCCTGATAAGGGGGGCTCACCCCCTGGCCTAGCGAGTGTCCGTTCGTGCCTAAACCCGATTGAACCTCATGCACGCGACTGAGATTGAAGAGTTCCGCCTCAAATTACGCGGGTCGAAAAGCGTCAAGAAGCTGCTGGTGAGCGCCGGACCGCCGGCGGCGAAGGAGCGGCTCTTGCCCCTCGTGGCCAGGATCACCGAACACAAGGTGGAGGTCTTTGCTACGGGCGGCACGGCGCGTTACTTCAACGCCCGCGGGGTGAACGTCACCGAGGTACGCAAAATCACCGACACGGGCGAGCCAAACATTCGCACCTTGCTCGAAGGCCGGATGCTCGACTGCGTCATCAATATCCTCACGGGCGACGTCGATTACGATGAGTCATCCGACAGCCGGGTCATCCGTTCCCTGGCGGTCACTTCGGAAATTCCGCTCTTCACCGATGTCGAAGTCTCCGAGACCCAGCTCAATCACCTGTTGGGCACGTTGGCGGTCGATCGTGGGGGTGATGCCTGGGATCTCAAGACCCAGTGTTTGGATCTGATTCAGGCCCGGGGCGGATTTGCCAACCATCACGGGCACTTCGACAAGGCATTCCTGATCAATGGCGAGAACCTCGTCCTGAGCCAGAGCGATATGCAGAAGAAGTGGTATCTCTACCGCTTCCTCAAGGAGAACTACAACTACGAGGATTTGTATCTCCGGATCTCGCGGTGCGTTGAAAGCTTGATTCGCCAGGGGTGTCGCTACACCCGGACGCTGGTGGATGCCGATAGCATCGTGAAAACGTTGCCGTTGGAGGTCGCCTTGGATGTGAAGGCCGCCTATCGCGACCGGATCCGCATGGATATCGGAATCCAGCCGCTGGAAGGGGTCATCGATCCGAAGGCGAGGGAGTTTTTCGAGAAGGCTTGTGAGCGGGCGGACTTCGTAGGCGCCTTGCCCTCCCGGGACCGGCCTCAGCCGGAAAAGCATCTCGATATCGTCTTGAAAATCGCCAAGGACTTGGGCAAGCCGCTCGATGTTCACGTCGATCAAGAGAACAATCCCGACGAAGACGAAACCGAGTTGCTCGCCCTCAAGACCATCGAGCATGGCATGGAAGGACGAGTCTTCGGCGTGCATTGCATTTCGCTGGCCGCCAAATCGGTGGAGACGCAGGAGCGGATCATCAAGGTCATGCTGGACGCCGGACTGCAGGTGATTTGTTGCCCGTCGGCCGCGCTCAGCATGAAGTCCCTCGATCGCCAGGCACCGTTGCACAATTCCATCGCGCCGGTGCCGCGGTTGTTGGAACGCGGGGTGCCGGTTTATCTCGGCGTGGACAACATCGCGGATCTCTTTATGCCGTTCGTGGACGGGGACATGTGGGTGGAATGCCGGCTTTTGATGGAGGCTTGCCGGTTTTACGACATCGATGCCATGGTGGCGATCGCGACGCGGAAGTTGCCTTGGGCGTGATGAAGTTTTTCGAGAAACTATCCAGAAGACAAGCGGCCATCGATTCCCGGCTTTGTGTCGGGTTGGATCCGCGGTTTGAGCAGACAGGTGCCCGCACTGCCGATCAGCTGCGGACGGTGATTGAGGAGACCTTGCCGGTGGCGGCGGCTTTCAAACCGAACGTCGCTTATTTCGAGGCGATGGGGTTGGAGGGCTTTCGCTTGCTCGAAGCGGTCCGCAGTTGGATCCCAGACGATGTGCCTCTGGTTCTCGATGCCAAGCGCGGGGACATCGGGGAAACCCAGCGTTATTACGCGAAGGCTTGTTACGAAGTGTGGGGGGCGGACGCGGTGACGTTGAATGCGTATCTTGGCGCGGACACTCTGGAACCGTTCCTTGCTTATGCGGACAAGGGAATTTACCTGCTGGCGGTGACCTCGAATCCGGGCTCCGCCGATGTCCAGACCCAGCGCCTCGCGGATGGGCGGGCCGTTTTTGAACTGATTCAGGAGATGGCTCTGAAATCGGACCAGATCGGACTGGTCGTCGGATTGACCAATGCCGGGGGCGTTTTGGAACGGATCGCGGATTTGCCGCTCCTTTTGCCGGGCTTGGGGGCCCAGGGCGGCGACCTGCAGCGGCTTGCGGTTGGAATTGCTCGCCAAGCGCCCTTGCTGGTCAACGTTTCCCGGGCCATTCTTTTCCCCGAACCAGGGGAGACCCATGGCGAAGCCGCCACCCGCTTCGCAGGGGAAATCCGCCGGTCGATGACTCCAGCACCCCTATGAATCCATTCGAGTTGACGTTGAGCTTTGACGATGTGCTGTTGGTGCCATGCCCCAGTGCCGTGGTCCCGGCGGAGGCCCATTTGGCTTCGATGTTGACCAGTAGCATCGGCCTGAACATCCCGATCATTTCGTCGGCCATGGACACGGTCACCGAGGATCAACTCGCGATTGCCCTGGCCCGGGAAGGCGGCATCGGGGTCATCCACCGCAACTGTCCCGTCGACATTCAGGCCGACTTCGTGGCTCGGGTAAAGCGCTCCGAAAACATGGTTATCACCGATCCATTCACGGTGACCAAGGATCTCACGATCGACGAATTGGTCGCGGTCATGGAGCGTCGCGGCGTGGCTGGATTTCCGGTGATCGACGCCGAGGGCAAGCTTGAGGGGATGGTGACCACCCGGGACATTTGGTACATCGAGGACCCGTTCACCACCCACGTATCCGATGTGATGACGCCGCGCGATCGCCTCGTCACCAGTCACGGGGAGACCAGCCTGGAAGAGGCGCGATCGATTCTCTTTCGGAATCGGATTGAGAAGCTTCCGCTCGTAGATAAGGAGAATCGCCTCGTCGGGCTCATCACCAGCCAAGATATCGAAAAACGGCAACGCTTCACCGTTTCCGCCAAGGATGATCACGGGCGGCTGCGGGTCGGAGCGGCGGTTGGCACCGGGCCGGAGGCGCTCGAACGTGCCCATGCCCTGATTCAGGCGGGGGCGGATGCGCTGTTCATCGATGCGGCCACCGGCCACACCACCCGGGTTTTGGATTTGATCGGGCAACTCGTGGATCTCTCCGGTGGCCGGGTTCCCGTCGTGGCGGGCAATGTGGTCACTCGCGAAGGGGCTCGTGATCTCATCGAGGCTGGGGCCGCTGCCATCAAGGTTGGGGTGGGCCCGGGTTCGATTTGTACCACCCGGATCATCGCCGGCGTGGGCGTCCCCCAACTTAGCGCGATTCTCAATGTGGCGGCGGAAGCTCGGCCTCGCGGGGTTTCCGTGATCGCCGATGGTGGAATTCGCTACTCCGGGGACATCGTCAAGGCTCTCGCGGCCGGAGCGGATGCAGTCATGCTCGGGTCCATTCTGGCCGGGACGGAGGAAAGTCCGGGCGCGACCGTGCAATCCCAGGGGCGCACCTTCAAAGAATATCGTGGGATGGGCTCCCTCAAAGCGATGCGCCGGGGCTCGAGCGATCGTTACGGCCAGAATGCCTCGGGTAAGATGGTCGCGGAAGGGGTTGAGGCCCGGGTTCCGTATCGGGGCCGGTTGGAGGATGTCATTTTTCAACTGCTCGGCGGGTTGCGTTCCGGGATGGGTTACATCGGGGCGTCGAACCTCGATGAACTCCGCGCCAACGCACGTTTCGTGCGCATCACGCCCGGCGGTTTGCGCGAAAGCCATCCGCACGACATCACCATCACCGAAGAGCCGGTCAATTATCAGAGCATGAAGCTCTGATTTGGCGGGCAGCTTAGGGTGGCTCGTGCTTGCTTCAAAAACCCCCGGGGAGATCGTTGATTTCCTTCGGGTTCAGTGATTGATCGTTTGCAGGATCGCGCGCATGGTGCGCGCTTCATTCTGAATCCTATTTTTCCTGTGTCCTTTTCCCACTTTGACCGCGCCATTGCCGTTTTCGATTTCGGCTCCCAGTACTCCCAGCTCATTGTGCGCCGGATTCGGGAACTCGGCTTTCAGGCTCTTCTCTATCAACCCAGCCAGTTGGCCGAAGTGGGGCTCCCATCAGCGGTGATCCTTTCGGGCGGTCCGCGCAGCACCACGGAGCCGGACGCACCGGACATCGATTTTGCGCGGCTTCGGGAATTGGGGGTTCCCATTCTCGGGATTTGCTACGGCATGCAGCTGCTCAACTTGAAATGCGGCGGAAGGATCCACCCCCGGACGACCCGTGAGTACGGTCCGGCTCTGCTTCGCCCTGTGGCGGAGGATGGATTGATGGCGGGAATTTCCCCTTCGCAGGTGTGGATGAGCCATTCCGATACTTGTGAGCGTCCCGATTCCGCCCGCGTTCTTGCGGAGAATCAGGATGGCGTCCCCGTGGCGCTGCAATGGGAAGAGGGGATTTTCGGGATTCAGTTTCACCCCGAAGTGAGTCACTCCGAACAAGGCGGCCGCCTCTTGGCTAACTTTCTCGCGATGGCGAAGGATCCGGCCAAGTTTGAGATCGGTGCGTTCAAGGACAAGCTGGTGGCGGAAACCCGGGAAATCGTGGCGGGCCGTCCGGTGGTTTGCGGGGTCTCCGGCGGGGTCGATTCCACCGTGCTGGCAGCCTTGCTCCACGAAGCTGGGGTCGAGGTTCGCTGCCTCTTTGTCGACAACGGGCTGCTTCGCCAGAACGAGGTGGAGGAAGTCATCACCCAGTTTGATGAGATTGGGATCCATATTGAAGTCGTCCACGCTGCGGATCGCTTTCTCGATGCCCTCAAGGGAGTCGATGATCCGGAGGAGAAGCGGCGCATCATCGGCAAGATGTTCGTGGATGTCTTCTTCTCGGCGGCCGGTGACATCCAGCTCCTGGCTCAGGGGACGCTCTTTCCGGATGTGATCGAGAGCGCGACGAGCGGATCGATCGCTTCGACCATCAAGACGCACCACAATCGGGTTTCACAGATCATGGATTTGGCCCGGCAGGGGAAGGTTCTAGAGCCCTTGTCCGATCTGTTTAAGGACGAGGTGCGGGCTCTGGGGAAGGCCTTGGGACTCAAGCCTGCGGTGTTGGGGCGGCATCCGTTCCCTGGTCCGGGCCTGGCGGTTCGCTGTCCCGGAGAAGTCACCGCCGATCGCTTGCGGATCATCCGGGAGGCGGACGAGATTTTCATTTCCGCGCTGCGGCGCCACGGGCTCTACGATTCCGTCTGGCAGGCCTATGCCGCCGTGTTGCCCTGCAAGACGGTGGGCGTCAAGGGGGATGAGCGGGTTCACGAGGCCCCGGTGGTCCTGCGTGCGGTGGCCAGTCAGGATGCCATGACTGCGGAATGGGTGCGTCTCCCGGGCGAATTCCTGGCGGAGGTCTCCAATCGGATCTTGAACGGGGTGCCCGGGGTGAGCCGGGTTTTGTACGACATTTCCACGAAACCTCCGGCAAGTATCGAGTGGGAATAGGCGGGTTTGACTGATAGTCAAAACCGGTTAATTAGTCTTGATATCATCATAACTTAGTTTCTTTTGTCTAATCTTGCTGTTATTGAAAATTCTGCGCTGGCGGAATTCCCATGAAACTCTTCGTTGCGGTCCTGTTTTTTCTTCTCGTGCTGATTCTTTCGATCATCACGTGGCGGACACCTACGATGCAGGTCGAGTTGGCGGGACTGGAAAACAAGGCGCGGGAGATTCTCAAGCACCCTGATCATCTGGGCGCTTTCGATGGGTTGACGGTGGATACGGAGCAACTTGACGTTTTCCTCAAAGGGACTGCGGAACGGGAAGTCCGTGATCGCGCCATCAAGCTCTTGAGCTACGGTCAGGGCAAACGGATTCCCGGATTGCCCGGTGGATTGATCATTGATCAGGTCCAGATCGGCAATCCCGAACCGCCTGAGTTGCGAGTTGAGGCTCAGGATCTGCTGTTGAGTTTTTCCGGACGGATCCCTGAGGGCGGCTTCCGGGAGCAGATTGAGGTGGTCGCCAAGGAATTCCCCGTCACGCCGACCATGAGCATGCTGAAAACGAGCCGGGACGTAGGTGGAGCCGAATGGTTTGCAGCGATGCCGGCCTTTCTCCGTAAATTCCTGACGGGCGCGGACGGGGCCAGTCTCATCCTGACGGGCGAAAGTCTGATCCTCGACCGGACGGTGGCGGACGATGCGGCACGGGCGGACCTCCTCAAGGCCGCTCGGGCGATTGTTCCGGCCTCGATCTCCATCGATGACTCCAAGCTGCGGATCGCCCCGGGTTTGAGAATCCGGCGGGAGGCGGAGGGCTGGCTGATCGAGGGTTACGTTCCTGACGAGGCTTCTGCGGCGTTCATCCGGCAGTCCGTGGAGGAGGCCGATCCGGCCAGTGCGGGGAAGAACCAGAGCGAGAAGTTGGTGGTCCGCACCGGGGTGCCTTCGGTCCTCTGGCTGCGCCGCTTGCCGACCATTTTGCAGCCATTCATGGCGGGCGTTCACTCGGGCGCGGAAATTGCCGTGACGGGAAATGAGGTGGTGATGCAGGGGGATGTCACGGATCTGGCCATCGCGAACAAGCTGCAGACCACGGCGGAAGCGGGCTTCGGAGCCCCCATGGTGGTGATTTCCAAATTGATTAACGCCAACAATCCCCTAAGGAGACTTTCCTTTGATTTTGGGAAGACGAGCGCTGCGGAGATCGTCGCCACGGGCGGGGTGCCCAACCCGCAGGTGGCCAAGGAAATTGAACAGGGCTTGAAGGCGGCGTTCCCCTCCCGACGGATCGATATTCGCGCATTGCGGGTGGAGCCTGCTGCCCAAACGGAAGACTGGGTGGAAAGTCTGCCACGGTTTCTTCTGGAAGTGGGGCTCCGTTCTGCGGGAACCGGTTTCCTGAAGCTGGACGTGCGGGAGGTCAGTCTGGCGGGAACGGTACCAAATGAGATCACCCGCGACGCGCTCGGTCTCTGTCTCGATTGGGCCTTGGGGACTTCATTCCGCGTCAACAATTTGCTGACGGTTGGTGATCGGGTCAGCGCGGGCGCACCCTATGAAGTGGTGCAGGTCTTCTTTGATGAAGGGAAAGCGGAGATTCCCCTCAAGGAGCAGGGGAAGCTTTCCGGTCTGGCGGCCCGTTTGAATCAGCCCGGTGATCGGGTGGTTCTCATCAAAGCTTTCGCCAGCAAGACGGGCACCGCCTCCGCCAATGCGGCCATCAGTACGAGACGATCGGATGCGGTGCGGGGGGAGCTGAAACGCGTGGGCATCCAGGAGAACCGGATGTTGGTGCAACCGACCGGGAAATCCGGTTCAGGTGGCCGGGGTGCATCGGGGGACCGGCGGGTGGAATTGATCATTCTTGAGTAAAAGCGCACTCACATGACCAACAGCATCTGGTTCTACACATTCTTGGCGTGGCTTAGTTACGGCCTCATTTTCGCTATCCTCGGTATGCTGATCGCCCGCGTGATCTGGAATGAGGACCAGCGGCGCATCCAGGCCATCGATCGTGAGAATGAGCGATTGCGTCAGGAGAGAAATGATTTGGAACGAAAACTGAAAACGGGTCGCGACCTCTGAGTTTCGTCCCCTCCCGAGATAGCCATGGTTCAGCTGCTAAAGAACATCATTTTCCTCCTGGCGCACACACCCGCTGTCTACAAGTGGTTGGCCGCTCCGATCTTTTTGGTACTCGGCTTTGTCATGGGCTACCTCATCTGGAAGATCTCGGCGGCCGAGGACGACCGCCTCATCAAGCAGCAAAGTCGGCTCCGGGATGAAATCGCCAATCTCAAGGAGAAGCTGGAACGGCGGCGCAAACAGCGGGAGGACGAGAAGAGCAAAAAGCCAGAGCCGGTCCCGGCTCCCACCGGAGACGATTTGACCCGGTTGAGCGGGATCACCCCCGAGATCGCACAGCGGCTCAACGAATCAGGCATCCGCACTTATCAGCAATTGGCGGAGTTGGAAGTATTGAGCGAACAGGAGCGGCAGCAATTCGCGACCACTTTCGGTTTGCCGGACATCAATCTGGACCGATGGCGATGGGCTTGGACGGGACGCCCGACGGAAACACCAGAGCGGAAGATTGAGGAACTCGAGACCCGGGAAGACCTCACGGTGGTTCGCGGGATCACGCCCGACTTGGCGGATCGCCTCCACCGGAGAGGGATCCACAAGCTCGCCGACATCGCCGCCTGGACAGCGGAGGATGTGCAGCAATTCTCCACACGTCTGGCGGTGGGGCGGCAGATTGTCGAGGAACGGTGGGTGGAGCAGTGCCGCCGAATCCTCAAGATGGACGAACCTGGGGAGGTTCCCTCTCTGGACCCAAGCGTGTTGGAGCGTCAGTTCACCGGTGAGCCGGTGCGCTTAGACACGCGGCTTGGGGTGGTTTATACCCGTCGACCGGAACTCGTCGATGAGCTTCAACGCATTCGGGGGATCGGTCCCATGTTGGAACAGGAACTCCATCGGTTGGGGGTGTTTCGTTTCAAACAGATTGCCCAGTGGACGTTGGATCACCTCAAGGAGTTCGGCGCCCGCTTGAATTGCTTTCCGGACAGGATGGAACGGGATCAATGGGTCGAGCAGGCCCGGGCGCTTCATGCGGAGCAATACAGCCACGACACCGCGTGGGACGTTGCCGAACCGCCATTGGTTGCCTATCAGCAGGTGATTGATGAGGTGCTCCCTGGCGAGTCCGTCGTCGTCACGCCGCCTTATGGAATCGTCTATTCTGCGGTGCCCGAATCTGCGGATGACCTGATCCGCATCGAAGGGCTCACCCCGGGGTCTGCCGCTGAATTGGGGCGTTTGGGGATTTTCCGCTACGAACAAATTGCGCATTGGTCCGAATCGAACGTGGCCGCGGTGGCCACTTGGTTGGGGACTTCACCGGACCGGATCTACCGGGAAAACTGGATTCCGCAGGCCCGGCGCCTTTCCGCAGGGCGACTTCCAGCGCCTCAACCTACGGTTGCGTTCAGCGGGCTGACCGTCCTGCCGGACCCTGTGAATTCGGAACCGAATCCGGTGAGCCAGCTTCCAGCCGCAGAAGTTCCTGCGGAGCCCATTAGCGCGGTGCCGGTGGAAACGACCCCTCTGCGCGAAGGCGCGGAACTCGATTCCGTGATGGGTTATATCTATCGGTCTGGGCGTCCCTCTGTGATCGACGATCTCAAGCTCATCCGCGGCGTGGGTCCGGTGGAAGAGACGAGGATGCAGCAGGCCGGAGTCTACCGCTTCTGGCAAATCGCCGAGTGGTCGCCCGCGAATGTCGCCGAGGTTTCCCTGAGATGCTCGTTGGCCGATCGGGTGCAACGGGAAAAGTGGATCGCCCAGGCCGGCAAGCTCGCCATCCTGTCAGACGCTTCTCAGAAAGATTCATACCAGGCGCGCACGGACGTCGATCAGTTTGCCGTCGTGGACAGGGAATTTGCCGGGGATTCGGTGCGGGTGGATCCGGCATTTGGAATTTTGTATGGCGAAGCACCGGTCGTGCTTGATGGCCTCACCCTAATTCAGGGCGTGGATTCGGTATTGGAATCCGCTCTCCATCGGATTGGGATATTCCGCTTCAAGCAGATCGGTGCCTGGAGGGACGCCAACGTAGCCGCCGTGGCGCAACGCCTGGGGATCGAGAAAAGCCGGATCGAGAGCCAGAAATGGGTGCCCCAGGCGGTGAATCTGCAGCGCGTCATTTACGCAGCCAGCCCCGTCTGGGCGGAAGACCGGCCGTCCCTGGATGCATACGAAGCTCGTGCCGGCGAAGTGTTTGCCGGGGAGGCAGTGCATCTTTCGGAAGATCTCGGGATCCTCTACGCGAAACGCCCCGAGATGGTGGATGCTCTGTCGACGATCCATGGGATCGATGCGGCGATTGAGAGCCGCCTCAATGCCAGCGGTGTGTATCGCTTCAGGCAGATCGCAAATTGGTCCGACCGCAACGTGCAGGCCTTCGCCGAATGGTTCGGCTGTCACCCGGACCGGATTTATCGCGATCGCTGGATTGCGCAGGCCCTGGAGCTTGATCAAACAAGTGTGATTTCGAAGGCACCACCGGAGCCGGTATCCGGGGATGCGGAGATTGATCCGTTTGTCATCCTTCAGGAGCATTTCGCCAAGGAGAAGAACGTGCGTGTCGATCGGCGGGCGGGCATTGTCTATGGGGAGCGCCCCGAGTTCGTGGATGAGCTGACCTTCATTGGTGGCGTGACACCCGAGATCGCGGCCGGGCTTCAGGATGTCGGGATCTTCCGTTTCAAGCAAATTGCGCATTGGACCCGCGGCAATGCACGAGAGGTGGCGTTGGTGTTGGGGATCGATCCGGGCCGCATCGAATCCGAGCAGTGGATCGAGCAGGCGCGACGCCTGGAAAAACAATATTATGGGGCGAGTCCGGTGTGGTCGACGGCGAGGCCGTCCCTGACCGACTATGAACGGCGGATGTCTGAGGCCTATGCCGACGACGGGGTGGGGGCCGATGAGGAACTCGGGATTCTTTTCGCCGGAACCCCTGACACCTACGATGACCTGAAGCGCATCAACGGCATCTCTGCGGATTTGGAAGCGCGCTTGAATGCCTCAGGAGTGTATCGATTCAAGCAGATCGGGGATTGGTCGGAGACGAACGTGGAGGCGTTTGGGGCCTGGTTGGGGATCCCGTTTTCCCGGATCTACCAGCAACGCTGGATCGCGCAGGCGACCCAGCTCAGTGCGAACCCGCCCCTGCGCCGGGCGGCTCAGGATCCAGTCGTCGTCTTCCCGAGCTTGGCCGAGGCCCAGTTCGAAGCGCTTGCTCAAGAGTTTGGGGATGAGCCGGGAGCCCGGATTGATCGGCAGTTTGGGATCGTCTATGACGATCCGCCGTCTCTACAGGACGATCTCAAGCGCTTGCCTGGCGTGACGACCGGCATGGAAGCGGTTTTCCATGAGCACGGGGTCTTCCGGCTCAAACAGATCGCGGCATGGACTCCTTCCAACGAGTCCGAGTTTGCCCGGGTTTTGGGAATGCCGCCGGATCAGTTCCGGGCGGCCCGGTGGCCTGAGCAAGCTCGTCAGCTTCATGAGCAAACCTATCGCGCCAGCGGTGCGTGGACGGTGCGACGTCCCACTTTGGAGGACTATAGCCGACGGATTGCGGAGATCTTTGCGGGCGAGGCGGTGCGAGCCGATGAGAATCTGGGTATTCTCTATGTTCGGCGTCCCGCCGTGCGGGACGATCTCACCCAAATCCAGGGGATCGATGCCGCCAGCTTGGCTCGCTTGAATGCCTCTGGAGTTTATCGCTTCAAGCAGATCGGCAACTGGGCGGATGCCAACGTCGAGGCTTTTGCCCGGTGGATCGGCGTTCCCGCAGAGCGGATGTTTAGGGAAGACTGGGTAGGTCAGGCCGCGCTTTTGTCCAAGCAGACCAGCGCGCCCAAAGCGGAGGCCGAGACGGAGCCGTTGGCTCGCTACTTTCACGAGGCGGGCGTTCATTGGCGTGACGACTTCGGCTACGTCTATGGCGAAGCCCCAGCGGTGGTCGACGATCTCACCCGGATCCATGGGATCGATGAGGCCCTTTGCGCCACGCTGCAGAGGCATGGGGTTTACCGCTTCTGGCAGATTGCGATGTGGTCCACGGACGTGGTGGACGTCATCTCCGGCGATTTGGATTTGGGCAATCGGATTAAGCGGGAGCGTTGGCGCTCGCAGGCCCGGGTGCTTGCGACCTTGGGAGCTGCCGATGAGGAGGGACGCTTCATCGCTCCTTCTGAAGTCGACCATTTCGCGGAGATCGAGCGGGAGTTCGCGGATGATCTGGATGTCCGGGCTGATCCCCAATTCGGGATTGTTTACGATCAGCGGCCTGGCGTGGTCGACGATCTCTGCAAGGTGAATGGGATTACCTTCGCCTTGGAGGAAGAGTTGCACCGGCTCGGAGTCTACCGCTTCAAGCAGATTGGAAGCTGGACCGACGGGAATGTGACCGCCGTTGCAGAATCGGTCCACCTGAGCAAGGATGAGATCGAAACGGGTAAGTGGATCCCGCAAGCGCGGTGGCATCACCTGCGTACGTATGGGCAGGCGACTTGCTGGGCAGAGGCAAAGCCTTCCGTAGACCGTTTTGAAGAAATGCTCAGCGAACTCTTCCCAGGAGAGAGCGTTCGGGTAGACGATAAGTTCGGCTTTGTCTACACGGGGCGGCCTCGTCACAAGGACGATCTCTGCCGGATCCGCGGGCTCAACGAGGCTCTCGTCCGCCGACTCCAAGCGAGTGGAATGCACAGTTTCCGCCAGCTGGCTTGGTGGTCGGACGCCAATGTACGGGCGATCGCCAAGAAGCTCGGATTTCACCCGGATCAGGTTTATCGGGGGCAGTGGATCGCCCAGGCGGCGAAACTCGACGAAGAGCGCCCCGAGACGGAACCGGAGATGGCCCCTGTCGCCGACGACTCTGAGGAGGAGTCAGGGCTCGAGCAGGGCTTGGTGTTGCATCCGGAGATGGGGCCGATCTTCACGGACCGGCCGGCCATCATCGATGATCTGAAGGCGATCCATGGGGTGGGGCCGAAGTTGGAGCGCATGCTCAATAGCCTCGGCGTCTACCGTTTCAGCCAGATCGCAAATTGGGACGAAGCGCAGCTCGGAGCTATCTCCGCGAGGATGCGCTTCCGTGAACGGATTCAGCGGGAAGGCTGGGTCGAGCAGGCCAGGGAACTAGCTGCGCTTCGCTACGCCGAGCATCAAGAAAGCTTCTTTGCCCCGCCGCAACTCGACCAAATTGCCGTGGTGGATCGTGAACTCCACGGCGAACGCGGTGCGCGGGTCGATCCCTACCTGGGCATCGTCTTCGATCACCCTCCGCTGGTGGCAGATGATCTGACGGCGATCGATGGGATCGGCAAGCGGATGGAACGTGAGTTGCACGAGGCCGGGATTTTCCGTTACCTGCAAATTGCCAACTGGACGGATGGGAACGTTGCCCAAATCGCGGAGAACCTATCCTGCCTCAAAGATCGGATCGAGCGCGACAAATGGATTCCGCAGGCCCGGCGTCTCCAGCGCGAGACCTATTCCGCGAGCCGTGCTTGGGGGGTGGATCGTCCCTCTCTGGCGGATTACCAAGCGAGGATCGAGGAAGAGTTTTCCGGTGAAGCGCTTCGGCCAGACGTCGAGCTGGGGATCGTCTACACGGGTTGGCCGAGCCACGTCGATGACTTGAAGGAGATTCCGGGGATCGATGCGGAAACGGAGCGAGCCTTGAATCAGCTGGGAGTCTTCTGCGTGAAGCAGTTGGCCAACTGGTCCGTCGCCAACGTGGAAGCGTTCGCCAAACGGTTGGCGACTTCGCCCCAGCGAATCTACCGCGACCGTTGGATCTTCCAGGCGGGTGGATTGCCCTGCAAAGAGCCGCTCCCGATTCAACCGGTGTTTGAGGGGCTTGATGTCGACCTTCGACGAGTGCTTTCGGTTCAACCGGGGTTGGCGGCGGATGAGCGGCTCGGATTCGTTTATCGGGACCGGCCCGTGGACATGGATGCCCTCCACCTCATCAAGGGGCTCGGGCATTCCCTGGAGAAGCAGGTCAATGCGCTCGGCGTTTACCGCTTCCGGCAAATTGCGAGCTGGTCGGATCCCCAGGTGGAGGAGTTCGCAAGCCGGTTGCGGATCGGCTCCCGGGTCCGGACTGCGAATTGGGTCGGTCAAGCCCGCGAATGGGCGGCGCTTTCCGAAGAAGAGCGTGGTCTCTCCTTCGTGGCTCCTTCGGTCGTGGACCAAGACGCCGCGCTGGAATTTGACTTCGTGAAGGATGGACATGTGCACATCGATGCTCAACTCGGGATCGTCTATGAACAGGCTCCCGTCGTGGTCGATGACCTCAATCTCATCAACGGGATCGGTGCCCAGATGGAGCGGGAGCTCAACGAGCTGGGCGTTTACCGGTTCAAGCAAATTGCCCGATGGTCGGATGCGAACGTCGCTGAGTTCGCTCGGCGGCTTTTCTGTCAGAAGGAGCGGATCGAGCGAGACAAGTTGATTCCCCAGGCGAAGAAGCTGTTGCGGGTGATTTATTCTGCCTGCCCGGAATGGGCGGGAATGCGTCCCACTGCGGATGAGCTTCAGAACGCCATCCGGGAGGATTTTTCCGGTCAGCGGGTCAGGGCGGACCAGGATTATGGTATTATCTATTCGGAACGACCGAGTCGTCCCGATGATCTGAAGGAAATCGCTGGGCTGAGCGAAAGGCTGGAGGAAGAACTCAATGCTTCGGGCGTCTGGAGGTTCGCTCAGATTGCGAGGTGGGCTCCAGCTCATGTGGAAGCGTTTGCTCTCCGCCTTCAGATTCACCCCGATCGGATCTATCGGGAGCGATGGATTTCCAAGGCTCGCCAGCTCGCGGCGTCCACTCCCGCAGTGGCATCGCCCAGCCCCGAAGTCGGGCGGCGGGTTGCGACCCCGGTCCGGGTGGCGGTGCCCCCAGTTGAGGAAACCGTGACTCCTGCGGTCCCCGCGGCACCATCTGTCGTCCGGCCGCGGGACAAAGCGCCAGTGATCCCTGCGGTTCCGGCAGTTCAATCTCCCGTGGATCCGGCGATGGTGAGTGATCCAGATCTCGGTTTTCTTTACGACGTCCGGCCTTCCACGGTCGATGAGCTGCAGTTGGTAGACGGCATCGGGCCTGCGCTGGAGCGCCGACTCCACAGCTTTGGGGTGTATCGCTATCGACAAATTGCCGACTGGACCGATCTGCAAATTCAGAATTACGCAGATCGACTGGATCTTGGCAGTCGGATCGAGCGAGAGGAGTGGGTCAAACAAGCCGCTGAACTGGCCGATCTCGTCGAATCGGAGGAGTCTGGCGCAAAGGCTGTGGCACCCGCCAGCATGGATGACTCACAGTCGCTTCGACAGCTCTTCGCTGGCGAGGATGTCGAAGTCGATGAAAGCTACGGGATCGTTTACGTCTCCCGTCCGGATCATACGGACAACCTCAAGCTCGTGAAAGGCATCGGGGCGACTTTCGCGGATCGGCTGAATACGGTTGGAGTCTACCGGTTCAAGCAGATCGCTAGCTGGAGTGAAGCGAACGTGGAGGCGTTTGCGCGCTTATTGGGCACTTACACGGAACGCATTGATCGTGAGGAATGGATCCGCCAAGCTCGGGATATGGCCTCAGTGAAGCGCAAGGTGGAGGCTGCCCAGGTGGATCGAAGCGCGCGGCACGACGATCGCCAGGAAGAAATTTTGCGCCGGGATTTGCGGGGCGAGGACGCTTTGATCAATCCGGAGCTTGGCATCATCTTCCGGTCGCCGCCGCGGGAGGTCGATGACTTGAAGAAAATTCGAGGCATCGGCAAGAAGCTGGAGAACAGTCTCAACGACCACGGTGTCTACCAATTTCGCCAGATTGCGTTGTGGACGCGGGCCAACGGGGAGGAATTCTCCCGGCGGCTGGAGCATTTCGCCGATCGGATGTTCCGGGATCAGTGGGTCGAACAGGCTCGCGTGCTGCACGGTGAGAAATACGGAGTCGATATCTGAGCGGGCGTTCAGCAAGTGCGAGAAAAAGGTTGCACGGGGAATGCAATGCATTAGTTTCGCGACCCTCTGTCTTAAGGAGCCGCCGGTGACGGATTCCCAAGTGACAGGGTTTAAAACCAGGTCATTATGAAGGCTGAGATCCACCCAAATTACCAAGCGACCTCGATTCTCTGCACCTGCGGCGTTTCTTACGAAACTCGTTCCACGGTGAAGGACTTGCGGATCGGGATTTGCGCAGCCTGCCATCCGTTTTTCACCGGCGAGCAGCGCTTCATCGATACGGCAGGACGCGTCGAGAAATTCCAGCAACGTTACGGCGTGCAGCGCGAGAAGCGCAAGGCTCCCAAGCCGGGCGATCTCTGAGAGCATTCCGGAAGGTTTCCCTTGATTGGGGCTCTTCCTTCGGGGGACGTTCCGGCTCGTCGGGTTTCCCAGGACGGCTATGGATTACAGCGCCCTGATCGACAAGAAGCGTGCCCGGTGGGCCGAGCTGGAGATGGTGATCTCTGAGCCTGGCTTTTTCCAGGATCCCCGTCGCGCTGGCGAGCTGCTCCAAGAGCACAAACGGTGCGCTAAGCTTCTCGATGCCTGGCGGGAGTTGCAGTCAGTCTCCGCCCAGGTTGGGGAGAACGAAGTACTCGCGGCGAGCGGTGATGAGGACATGGCTCTTCTCGCCAGTGAGGAATTGCCGGGGCTGCGCAGCAGAGCGGCCGAACTGCAGACGTCGATTCAATATGCCCTCTTGCCCAGGGATGAAACGGAAGACCGAGACGCGCTCGTGGAAATTCGGGCCGGCACCGGCGGGGATGAAGCCTCCCTTTTTGCCGGAGATCTCACCCGGATGTATCAGCGATTTGCGGAAGAGAGGGGCTGGAAGGTCGAGTTGATGGAGACCAGTCCGTCCGAGGTGGGCGGCTTCAAAGAGGTGGTCTTTCGCGTTTCGGGCGAGGAGGTCTTTCGCGCCCTCAAGTACGAGAGTGGCGTCCACCGGGTCCAGCGGGTGCCTTCCACGGAAACCCAGGGGAGGATCCACACCTCGACTGCGACCGTGGCGGTGATGCCTGAAGCTGAGGAGGTTGACGTTGAACTGCGGGCAGATGACCTCCACATCCAAGCCACTCGTTCCGGTGGTCCGGGGGGGCAGCATGTCAACACCACCGATTCGGCGGTGCAGGTCACCCACCTTCCCACCGGGATCATGGTGAAATGCCAAGACGGTCGCAGCCAGCACAAGAACAAGGAGAAGGCTCTCATGATTCTCCGCTCCAAGCTCCTTGAGGCTCGGCAGCGGGAGGAGGCTCAGAAATACTCCGAACACCGGCGGAGTCTGATCGGGAGCGGCGGACGCGAAGAGAAGATCCGGACCTACAACTTTCCCCAGAATCGGGTTACCGATCATCGGGTGGGGTTGACCTCTCATTACCTGGAGGGGGTCATGGACGGAAAACTAGACGAATTTGTGGCCGAGTTGCAGAAGGCGGATATGGAGGAACGGCTCAAGGAAGCCGGACTCAAGGAGGAATGACCACGATTCTCGACGCGCTGCAAAAGGGGACCGGCTACTTGGAGAAGCACGGGGTGGAAAGCGCTCGGCTCAACATGCAGCACCTTCTGGCTACAGTCCTCGGCTGTAGGCGCATGGACCTTTACGTCAATTTCGATAAGACGCTCGACGAGAAGTGTTTGGAACGGCTTCGGGATTTGATGCGCCGTCGCGCCGCTGGTGTGCCATTGCAGCATCTTGAGGGGCTGGTGGAGTTTCACGGTGAAGAGTTCCTTTGCGATGAGCGGGCCTTGATCCCTCGGCCGGAGACCGAAGAGCTGGTGGAATTGCTCCTCAAACGATCCTGGGGACCGGGCCTTCATATCCTGGACGTCGGCTGCGGGAGCGGCGTGATCGGGCTGTCCCTTGCTGTCGCTCTGGCGGCTCAGGAAGTTACCGTGGTTCTTGCCGATGTTTCGCGGCTCGCTTTGGATTTGGCCGGTGAGAATGCGGCCCGCCTCACTGGCAAATTGGATGGAGTGGATCTTCGCTTGGTCGAGAGCGATCTCTTCGCCGCGCTTCCGGGTAGTTTCGGGTTGATTGTGGCCAACTTGCCTTACCTCTCTGCCCAAGACATGACCGAGATCAGTGCAGAGGTTCGGCATGATCCTGCATCTGCCCTCCTGGGAGGGGAGAAGGGGACGGAATTGATGGAGCGCTTCTTGCGATCCTGCCCGGACCGGCTTGTGTCTGGAGGTTTCCTGGCGATGGAGTTCGGTGCCGGACAAGAGGATGTTCTCCGGGATGTCGCACTTTCCGTGGGACTTCAGGACGTGACGATTCGGTCCGATTTGCAGGGCAAACCACGCTTCCTTTTTGCCTGTGCGCCGTGAAACGGCTTAACAATTTTTCTCGTAGATCATGATGGAGAAACTAGTCATTACGGGTGGGACACCGCTGAGCGGCCGGGTCGGTATCAGTGGTTCCAAGAACTCTTCCCTGCCCATTCTTGCGGCGACACTGTTGACGGCGGAGCAATGCGTCATCCGTCGGGTGCCCGATGTCAGCGACACCCACCACATGCTCGGAATCCTCCGGGCCATGGGGGCGGCGGTCGATCGCGCGAGCGGGACGGTCACGGTCAAAGCGGAATCGCTCAGCTCATCGGAGGCGCCTTACGATCTCGTGAGGAAGATGCGGGCCTCCGTTTGTGTATTGGGTCCCCTGATCGCGCGGTTGCGCAAGGCCACGGTTTCTCTTCCGGGTGGGTGCGTCATCGGAGACCGTCCTATCGACCTGCATCTGCGCGGATTCGAGCGGCTTGGAGCCGCGATCCGGGTGGAAGGCGGCAACGTCATCGTGGAAGCCGACGAACTGGTGGGCCGCGAGGTCAACCTTCGGGGGAAGCACGGATCGACGGTGCTGGGAACCGACAACGTCATGATGGCGGCGACCTTGGCGGAGGGGATCACCATCATCGAAGGAGCCGCCACTGAGCCCGAGGTCGTCGACCTGGCGGAGTTCCTCATCAAGATGGGGGCCAAGATCGAAGGAGCGGGGACGCACCGAATCGTGATCGAAGGGGTCAAGGAACTCGGCGGCGCGGATCATACGGTGATTCCGGACCGGATCGAGGCGGGAACCTTCCTCGTGGTGGGGGCGCTCGCCGGAACCGAAGAAGGGCTGATCCTGAAGCGGACTCGGCCCGATCATCTTACCGTCGTCATCGATGTGCTGCGACGCTGTGGTCATCAGATTGAGACCTCGGGTGAGGAGATGGTCGTGCGTCCCGGCAAAACCATCCGGGGTAGCAACATCGAGACGGAAGCTTATCCGGGTTTTCCGACCGATATGCAGGCGCAGATGGCCGCACTCTTCTGTCTCACGCCGGGGATCAGCGTCATCACCGAAACGATTTTCCCGCAGCGCTTCATGTATGCGGCGGAACTGAATCGGATGGGGGCGGACATCCGCTTGGAGGGAGCCACGGCCGTAATCCAAGGGGTGGAGCGGCTCAGTGGCGCTCCCGTGATGGCCAGTGATCTCCGGGCCTCAGCGGCGTTGGTTTTGGCCGCGCTGCGGGCCTCAGGGAAGACCGAGATCAACCGGGTCTACCATATCGACCGTGGCTACGAAATGCTCGATGACAAGCTGATGGAGCTTGGGGCGAAGATCGAGCGAATGCAGGCATAAAGAGGAAAAAAGCAAAAAATCCTCAAGAAGTCTGAAGAATCGGCGTCTGCACACTACTAACAGGTGTAGCAAAAACACCGAGCTGAATCAGACATCCTATGATTGCGTTGCCTTCAAACCTCGATCTCACCGCGAACCAAGCGGCTCTTGAGTCCAAACTCGCCCGCGAGCGGTTGGACCAGCGCGGGGATCTTCTTTTGCGCTACTTGAACCAGATCCGCGCTGTCCATGAGTTGGGAGAGAACTCGCTGACGACGACCTGCCTCACCCACGAATTGGAATGGCTCGCTCGCGAGCTTCGGGAAAGAGGTTTTCAAGTGGCTTGCGAGGTCCACTTGATGCATGGTCAACTCACCATCAATTGGCCCGTTCGCCACTAGGCAAATGGTCAAAGTGACGGGGGAGTGATTCATTGATCGAACAGAGAAGCCTGCGAGGCACTCTGTATTGCGGACCGGATGGGAGGAAAGGAAGACAACGAGACGGGGTCGACGCCCGGGAAGCCTGCGGTTGCGCCGGGCTTCACTCCTTTGTTCGTCGCTCCGACGCCCGCAGAGCTGGGCCACTTGTTGCCGCAGTTTGAGATCCTTGAGCTTCTCGGCCAGGGCGGAATGGGAGCCGTTTACAAGGCGCGGCAGCCCCGTTTGGATCGGTTCATCGCCATCAAGTTGCTGCCGCCTTTGCCCGATGACGACATCCATTCCTTCGCGGAACGGTTCGAGCGGGAAGCCCGGGCCATGGCTCAGCTCAACCATCCGAACATCGTTACCGTCCATGATTTCGGCGAGACGGAGGACGGCCTCCGCTACATCGTGATGGAGTATGTGGATGGGACGGACCTCCACAAGGCGATCGCCTCGGGCAAAGTGACCACGGCCCACGTTCTGGCCTGGGTGCCCCAGATTTGCGCCGCGCTTAGCTATGCGCATGGGCAGAACCTGGTGCACCGGGATATCAAACCGGCCAACATCCTCATCAGCAAAGAGGGGCAGGTCAAAGTGGGGGATTTCGGGTTGGCCAAGCTGGTTGGGACCAATCGCGATATGTCGTTGACGCAGAGTCAAGTCTCCATGGGGACTCCGGACTACGCCGCACCGGAAGCGATGCGGCCCGGGGCGGACGTGGATCAACGCGCGGATCTCTACTCTTTCGGCGTGGTCCTTTACGAAATGCTCACAGGGGTCATACCGCGGGGGGCCTGGAAAGCACCGTCGGCACTCTGCCCGGTTGATCCTCGTTTGGATAAGATTGTGATCCGAGCGATGCAGCCTGATCCGGATCATCGATACCAACGGATGGCGCAAATCAGCGAGGCCTTGGAAGACTTAAAGCGAAATCCTGATCCTCCGGCATCGGTGGAGCAGGTCGTCCGCGCGGTTCCCGTGGTCACTCCCGTGCAGACGAAGAAGCGGATGCACCCAGGCCTGGTCGCCTTGATCGCGCTAGGCAGTGTTGGTGTCGTGGTTGGGCTTATTTTGTTTGTGGCGGCCAACTACATGCAATCGGTCGATGGCCAGCCTCCGTGGTTTCTTGGATTACAGTCCTCCAAGACGCTTCCGCCAGTCAAGACTGCCCCTGAACCGGAGAAGACCCCGGCAACGTCGGCGACTCGTCCTGCACCTCCCACTGGGCCAACGGTGGCTTCCCCTGGACCGGCGGAGAAGCTCAGGCCGCCCAACGTCAAAGACGGCTGGGTGTCACTCCTTCCGGCGACTGGTCCAGAATCGGAACCTCCGGGGCCAGGTTGGTCGGCGACTGTCGATGGGCTTCTTTACAACGGCAAGGGCAGGGATCGGGATGGCAGAGTGGGAAGCCGTGTCTTCCTAGGGCCTCCGCCACCTCCCGAGGACTATGAATTCCGGGTCGAGGTCGTCGATGGCGGACTCACCCATCCCCTGGCCGTTCGGATTCCGGTTGGCAACGGGGCCGCTCACGCTGTCTTCGGCCTTCCCGCTCCAGGCGGTGGCAAAGAACGCTACGCGGGTTTGGCCCTGTCGGCCTCCCCTGATCCGGGGGATCCAGGAAACATGAGCCGGCATTCATTGGCGGATCCCAAGGGCGAGTCCTGCCGGATTGTCGTTCGCGTGGTGAAAAAGGGAGGCAGGCTTGGAGTGGAGGCAACGATGAACGGGGCGCTTGCCATTTCATGGGCTGGTGATCCTGCAGAGTTGGCGGGAAGCGACTTCTTTCGGGGATCGGCGAAGCGATTGATTGGTCTGGCGGCCACTCATCCGGCCACGCTTCACGGCGTAGATTGTCGTGCCCTGCCTCCGGGGACTTGGCTGGTGCATGAGGATGAATCCCTATCCGTTCTGGCGAAGGCAGCTCCCGGTCCAGGTCCCGCTGCGGCCATAGCGCCACCGCCCCTTCCGGTGACCCCCGTGGCCAAGATTGAGAGCCGGATCGCGGAACTGCGGGCCCGTTATGAGGGGGTTGAGAATGACATCGCCCGGGCGGGCTTTGAGCGAAATATGGGGAACCTTCGGGAAAGCTATCAGGCGGCGCTCAACCGGACCCTGGCAGACGGTGGCGGGAGTCTTCCCATAGCGGCAGCCGTGCAGCGTGAGCTCCTTCGAATCCGGGAAAAGGAACCCCTTGAGGAAACCGATCCGCCGGAAATGCCGGACACCGTCAAGAAGATGAGGGAGGTCTACCGGACTTCGTCAAAGGGCTTCGAAGCGGACCTGCGTCTGGCCACGGCCCCGATTCTTCGTGAGCATATCACGGCTCTCCAGACCATCGCTGCCGACCCAGCTCTGCTCGATCCCAAAATGGGGTCCAGCCTGAAGCTGGTCACTGCGGAGGCGGCCCGGGTGGAGGTCAAGTTGCGGGAGCTTTTGGCAGCTTCCGTCACGACCTCCGTGAATGCCGTCGCCGCACCCCCAGCCGCCGCAGTTCCACCTGCCGCCGCACCCAATTTGTCACGGCTTCCCTTTCCGCCCGCTCGGCCGCAAATCAAAGGCACCTTGGTCATCGAACCACGCGGACGGGACGATGAGGTTGCTTCGCCCATTGGTAAAGTTCCCGGGGGCTTGAGTGGGAGCGTGGTCGACGTCGCCGTTGGGGAATCCATCATTGTGGCGCTGAAAAGCAATGGCCGGGTTTCGCTCTGGGGGCCCGGAGCGTCGGATGTGATCCGTGAGGAGATCGAGTCCATCGACAGGGTCTCCCGGATTGCTCTGGCTCAGCGGGGCAAGTTTGGGCAACTGGCATTGCTCCTGGAAGATGGGAGCCTGGAGGTCAGGGATCTTGGAACGGCGATTTCCGGAATCATGGAATCCGGTGAGGAGACCAAGGGCTTCAAAAATCTCGTCGATGTCGCAGTCACTCCTGTGGGTGGTGTGGCCCTGGATCGCGATGGGAAGTTGCAGCCCTGGGGGGTTTTTGCGGCGTTTCCGGGTATGCCGGAGAACGTGATGCAACTGCGCCAAGCTGGGGTGGGAGTCGTTGCGCTTGGGGCGAATGGCATCCCGGTCTACCTTACGGCTTCGGCGCTTCCACCAGGATGGCCGGTGGGGCAACCGGTTATCGATATTCAGTTTGGTCCGCAAGAAGAACCAGGGGCCGTAACTCGGACCCCGGACGGAAGGATTCTAGTGGCCGGCTCCTTTGCCGAATTGGCCAAGGACTTGGAGGGACTTACCAAGACGGCGGTAGTGAGTCGGTTCGAGGCCGGAGAAGAGGGGATCGCCGTGCAAACCGAGGGCAATACTTGGCACCTCCTCGGCACCGGATTCCGGGCGGGACTGGCCAAGAGTTTCAATGGGTGCGCCCGGGTCCTTATTTCCAAGACCTTTGTCGCAGGTTTGCTGCCGGAGTGAGCCCGCCAGCGAATGCCGGAAAGAATCCGGATTGCGCTCACGTGAGTGCCCTAGATGAAATTATCCTGCGTCGTTGTGGGTTGGGCGCTTCTCACGGCTTGCTTTCTGGCCGAAGGGCAAGCGGCGGCTGAGAAGGGAGGGACGCGTGCTTCGGCAAATTTTGACCCTGCCAAAGCGGCCGTGCGATTGGATCAGCTGGTGGATTCCAAGCTCAAGGAGCAGGGGATCAAACCGAACGCGCAAATCGATGATGCCACCTTTGTGCGTCGCGCCTACCTCGACATCATCGGCCGCATTCCAACGATTGAGGAAGCGGAAGCGTTTCATCAGGATCAGGCCAAGAATCGGAGAGGCAAACTCGTTGATGCGCTGCTCGGATCACCCGGTTACGTCTCCCATCTTTACAACTATTGGGCGGACATTCTCCGCATCAATCAGAACCTGGGCACCGGAGCGAATGAAGCGGAAGCTGCCTACCAACTTTGGCTAAAGGACGCGATTGCCGCGAACATGCCTTATGACGAAATGGTCCGCAAATTGGTGAGTGCCCAGGGGCTAATCTGGGACAATGGCGCGGTGGGCTACTATCAGCGTGATCGGGGAATGCCCTTGGATAACATGTCCAATACGGTTCGGATCTTCCTTGGAACCCGGCTGGAGTGCGCCCAGTGTCACAATCATCCTTTCGATAAGTGGACCCAGATGGACTACTACCAGATGGCCGCCTTCAGCTATGGGATGACGGCCACGGACTACGACAATCCGAACCGGACCTCCATGCAGCAACGCCTCCGGCAGGAGCGGATGGACGCGTATCGGACGGCCGTTGGAGTGCCGAACTTCCCGGTTGTGACCCGGGCTGAGGATCTGGATCGCATCATCGCCAAAGAAAAGGCGCGTGGGAAATTCGACATCCAGCTAGCCCGCTTTGGAATGACGGAAGAGCAGTTCCGTGAGAATGCCGGTCGTGGGATCGCCGCCATGAGCGGCTTCGACAAGAAGTTGATTCCCCTCCGTGATGCCGAAAGCGAATTGTATCGGCCGGTTCGCTATGTCTCCGCTGACGAGCGTGCCAAGGATCTGAAGCTTCCGCACGACTATCAGTATTCGGATGCCAAGCCTCTCGCCACGGTCAGTGCGAAGGCGATGTTCGGCGGTGAGCTGGCGGTCGCCAAACCGGGACCAGGGACGATCGATACCTATGCGTCTTGGCTGACCTCCTCGGAGAATCCGGCCTTCACTCGGGTGATCGCGAATCGGATGTGGAAGAAGGTGTTCGGGGCTGGAGTCTTCGAGCCCGTGGACGAGATCACGGACCAAATGCTGATTCCCAATCCGGCCTTGATGACCGCATTGGAGGATCTCATGAAGGAACTCAACTATGATCTCAAGGAGTTCCTCCGGGTCCTTTATCACACCGATGCTTATCAAAGAGCGGCGGATGCCAATGAGGTCGTCATGGGAATGCCCTATTATTTCCAGGGGCCATTGCTCCGGAGAATGACCGCAGAACAGATCTGGGACTCGATCGTCGGACTGGCGCTGCCCACCGCCGACAATTATCGTCCCCGGCTGAAGTCCCAGTTGGCGGGCGTGGATCGGGTCCGTTTGATCTATGAAAGCTTGGCCGGTAAATCCGAGGATGAGTATGTCGCCTTGGTCAATCAAGTCTCAGAAGCGATCGTGGAAATGCGGCCCAAGCAGACCGAACTCCGCAAGGAATACGTCGCAGCTCGTGCCGAACGCGACGAGGAAAAGGCTCGGGCAAAGAAGCAGGAGCTCAGCAAGATCGATCGGGAGTTGGATGCAACGGTGGCGCGGATCGGTTACACGCAACTCAAACAGCAGACTAAACCGGAGGAACTCCTGGCCGCGCTGGGGATGAATGAGATGAAGGAGGCGGAGGCCATGGAAGCGTCTGCGGAGGATGACAATGCCGTTTTGACGAAATTACCGAAGCCCGAGTTTCCTGAACCTCCGGTCGGAATGGACAAGGCCGCCGCGAAACAATGGCGTGCCCAGTTGAACAACGAATACAAGACCTACAATAGCCTGGTGGCCGGCATGGCGCGAGCCTCGGAGCTGACCTCGCCCGCGCCGCGCGGTCACTTTATGCGGGAGTTCGGCCAGTCCGATCGTGAGGTCATCGAAAACGCCAACACCGCCGCTTCGGTTCCGCAGGCGCTCAACTTGCTCAATGGCCCGATCGTCGAGGCCTTGGTCAATCCGTTCGCCGTCTTTGGACGCCGGTTGTCCGTGGCGGAGACTCCAGAGCAAACTGCGAATCTCATTTTTCAGGCCATGCTGACTCGTCAACCGACTCCGCAAGAGGTCGCGATGGTCAAGGCGGAGTTTGACCTCGCGCCCGCCGAGGGTGCGGAGGGAGTCATTTGGGCTCTTCTCAACACCCGCCAGTTCCTCTTTATCCGCTAATTGCTACCCCATCACAACCCTCTCAGCCGATTGAATCACATGAACTCCATCCGCCGCCAAGACGAACTCAGCCGCCGCCGTTTCATGGAAGGCACCGCGAAGACATTCCTGGGAGTGGGGGCTCTCGGACTGACTTCGCGAACCGCGAATGCCGTCCTCGGACCAGGGATTCCTATTCCGAATCGGCTGGGCGCAGCCAAGCACGTCATCTACCTCTACATGGGGGGAGGGATGACCCATCTCGATACGTTCGATCCGAAGCCCGGCCACGAAAACCAGGGCACCACGCGGGTCATTCCGACCAATGTCGACGGCATTCGCATCTCGGAGTATCTGCCATCCCTGGCTGCCCATGCTGACAAGATGGCGATCGTCAACTCTTTGACCTCTACCGCCGGGGCTCACCAACCGGCCAACTACCTCATGCACACCAGCTATGAGGAGCGGGCCACGATTCGCCACCCGGGGGTCGGGGCCTGGATGCTCAAGCTCAACGGGCGCCTCAACCCCAATCTGCCCGGCTCCGTGTTCATCGGAAGCGACAGCCGCAACAATGGGGGCGGTGGCTTCTTCGAACCTGAATACGAGCCGCTCGCGATCAATGACCCGGTCGGCGGTTTGAAGAACTCCAAGGTCCGTGGGATGAATCCGGAGACCTTCGAGCATCGCTTGGAACTGGCGAACCGCTTCGATGCTGAGTTCCAGCAGCACTATGATCTGCGTCAGGTGCGTGCCTATAGTCAGATGTATGACGAGGCGATCCGCATCATGGCGAGCCGGGATTTGGCTGCATTCGATCTCACCAAGGAGTCTGAAGCGACCCGCGAGCTCTACGGCGATGATCCGTTTGGCCAGGGCTGTCTCCTGGCGCGGCGCCTGATTGAGCACGATGTCCGGGCGGTGGAGGTGAGCTATGGCGGTTGGGATATGCACAACAACGTGTTTGTCTCTGCTCCGGAACGCTGCGCGGTTCTGGACAAGGCCCTCGCTGCTTTGCTCGGAGACTTGGAGCGGCGTGGCAAGCTCGAGGAGACCCTGGTCGTCCTTACCACGGAGTTTGGCCGGACCCCGCGCATCAATCAGAACGCAGGACGCGACCACTATCCCAAGGCGTTCAGCTCCGTCCTCATGGGCGGTGTCGTCAAAGGGGGCACAGTCTACGGCAAGACCAACGAGAGTGGGGAAGAGGTGGCCGAGAATCCGGTGACTATTCCCAATTTCAACGCGACGATCGCGCACGCCCTGGGTCTGCCTCTGGATCAAATCCTCTACAGCCCGAGCAAGCGGCCCTTCACCGTTGCGGACAAAGGTAAGCCCGTGTTCGATTTGCTCGCCTGACCTTCCCGCGTGCCTCGCAAGAAAACTCCCAAGCGAAAGTGCCTCAGGCCTAAGCCTGAGAAGCGCTACCGCACGCACGTCCTCAACGCCCAGCTTGACCAGGCCTACAAGTCGTTTTGTGGGGAGGGTCTCACCGAAACCAAGCGACGGCTGGAGGCTGAAGGTTCACCGCTCGCGTTGGCCTTGCTGCTGGCCATCCAGATCGAATGTGCCAACCGCAGAGCCAAGCGCCGCAAAAACCAGGCGGAGGCGCAGCTCTACCGGGAAAAACGCGACCTGATCCGTCGCTTTGTCGCCCATTGCGCGCTTTTCGGGTTCGAGTTGCGTGGGGCCGATTCCGCTGAACCGGGACAGCCTCACGTCCTCTATGCCTATCTTCCCGGTTGCGAGCAAATCTCCTGGCACACATCTCTGGGGGGAATTGAGCTTCCGGCCGACGACAGAGGGTGGGACGGCAAATCCTGTTCCACATTGAGCAAACTCGAAAGGGTCATCGCCCGGACGTTTCCGCCTACTTAGGCCCGATACACCAAAGCGCCTGGTGTGTGCGGATGAAGAGCTGACCGTCCGATGGAACCGGCGAAGAGTTGGTTTGCTCGCCCAAATCGTTTTGTGCCAGGATCTCCAATTGTTCGGGCGTGGCCCGGAAGACCACAGTGTCTCCGGCTTGGCTCAATGCATAGATCCATTCACCGGCGCGGAGGAACGATCCCCATGATTTGCCCGCTCCGGGCAGGCGCTCTTCCCAGATGGTCTTCCCAGTCTTCATCTCCAGGCAATAAGTTACGCCCCCGGAGTTGTGATAGTAGTAGTAGCCGTCCTTGACCACGCCGGTTCCGATCCCTCCATTGTGGCGCACCTGCTGCCAAAGGCGTTGGGATTTCGTGACATCGGAAGTTCCTCCGGTCTGGACCGCGATTGAGTTTCCGTAGTATCCGCCCGTGGCCAGGATCACGCCATCCCCGGCTACCGGGGACGCATAGATCAGCGGATTCAAGCCCGCGCAACTCCACAACTCTTTTCCGCTGGCCGGTTCGAACGCCTTCATCTCCATGGGGAAACTCATGACAACCTCGTCGCGATCCCCGGCCTTCACGATGATCGGGGTGACGAAAGATCCGATGACGCCGTTGTCCTGACCCTTGAAGCCATCGGTTCGTTCGCCCGGCTTCCAATCCGGCTCCTGGAACTGCCAAACCGTCTCGCCTGTCGCCTTGTTGAGGGCGTAAAGTGAGGCACCCTTGCCCGGGCCGTGATAATAAATCACGAGATCCTGATGCAGAACGGGGGAAGAGGAAGTGCCCCAAGTGTGGGCAATCGGTCCGAGATCGCGTCGCCACAGCTCCGTGCCCTCAAAGTCGTAGGCGGCGATCCCCGCAGAGCCGTAGGCGGCGATGACGATGCTTCCGTCGGTGACGGGAGAGGCAGAGCAGTAGGGATTGGTCGGGTGCGTGGATTCCGTTTTGTCGTAAACCAAGCCGTTCTTCCAGAGCAGCTTGCCGTCCCGGCGATCAAAGCAGAACAGCCCTCTCCATTTCTCCGTCGAGATCGGTTGAGTCACAAACACACGATTCCCATATACGACTGGGGTGGAGTTGCCGGCTTCTGGCAGAGGGATGCGCCAACGCACATTCTTCTCTTTGTCCCATTCCAAAGGGAGATTGGCCTCTGCGGTCACGCCAGAGCCAAGGGCATCGCCCCGCCAAGCGGGCCAGGATTCACCGGGCAGCGCGGCTGGCAGGAGGAGGGCCAACAAAATGGGAAGGGCTTTGTGGTTCATAATGGCTTGAATATGAGACTAGTGAAGCGGCTGGATGTTCGCATACCGCTCAATTTTCGGAACCGGAAGGAGCGATTCAGCGGTTCGCAGCGACATTGCGAATCTCCTCAGGGGTTAATGGCCGCCACTCTCCCGGTGCCAGATTCTCCGGCAACCGCACCGCACCGATGCTCTCGCGATGCAGGGCCACCACGCGGTTCTCGACGCGGTGAAACATGCGTTTGATTTGGTGGTAGCGTCCTTCCTGGAGAGTCACCCGGGCCCGGCGCTCGCCAAGGATCTCCAGCTTTGCGGGCAGCGTGGTGATGTCTTCCGTGTGAAAGTAAAAGCCGCGAGCGAAAGCTTCTACGGCATCGGGAGCAATCGGTTCCGCCGTCTCCACCAGATAAACCTTGTCGATCTGGCTTCCGGCCGCCATGAGCCGCTTGGACCAGTTTCCATCGTTGGTCAGCAGTACGAGCCCTGAAGAGCCGCGATCGAGTCGACCCGCGAGATGGAGTGTCCCTTTGTCTGGATCGTCGATCAAGTCGATCACCGTACGATGCACCGGGTCCGAGGTGGCGCTAAGGATGCCGACTGGTTTGTGGAGCATCATATATAAAGCACGTTGCTTCTCCTGCACGACGTCGTCATCCAAGGACACCGTCATAAATCGGTCCACCTCCAGCAGTCCATCAACGATCACCGCCCCATTCACGCTGACGCTCCCTGAGGCCAAGGCCCGATGAGCCGCCGTCCGTCCCAGGCTCTTGTGCTTAGCGATGAGCCGATTGAGCTTCATCAAGGACCGTCCTTCTCACGGCAGCTTGCGCCACTCGTCCTCGATCATTCCCATCTGGTCGATCGGCAACGGTTTGAACCCGAGCTGGGTGATGGCAGGGGATTCCGGTTTGAGTCGGTAATCATCCTTGGTCACATCTTCAAAAAGCGGATCGGCGACGATCCCGTGGCGATCCCAGCCTTCCGCTTGCCACGAGGCCCATTCGTTCATCGCTTCGGTTTCAAAGATCCGCACATCATCGATGAGCACCTTGCCTTTGCCGTCCCGGCAATCGATGCGGAGCCAAAATGCCGTCATCCACGGCTTCCAAGCCGGCGCATCCTCCTTGGGAATGACTCCTCCTGCTTCGATTTCCTGCCACTCCGGGGTAGCAATGAATGGGGTGCTCTTGCTCTGCCAGTAGCCTTCACCGCCTTTGTAGATTGCCAGGGCCAGGCCGATCTGGCTGGTCGGTTCGGTCGCCTTTACTCGAAGCCTTACCCGGAACGCGCCGCCGGGTTTGACCGGGACGTCGGGCCCACGGAACACGGTGTGGCTGTTCGCCGGATCGGAGCCCACTGCGCAATCTGCCTGCAAGGCACCGTCGACCGCGATCAGCTTTACCTCGGGGTTCGCGCGGTGGTTGAAACCCCAGCCCCGGGGCGTCTTGCCAGCCTCCGCAGAAGAGAATGTCTCCACCAGAATCGGTTCCCCTTTGTCCGGGCCAAACTGATTGAGACCGGTCACGATCGGATGCCCACCGTTCCAAGCGAGATTTCGGTCGATGGTGTTCCATTTGGGCGAGACGTTGCGAAGGTCGCAATATTTCACGCCGGGGGAGTCGGAGAGTATAATGTTCCGTTCAATGATGTTTCCGCTCATCATCGTTCCATCCTCCCGGATCGCGTCCTTGGGATGGAGTTCCATTCCCCGCATCTTGCTCCAGGCGGGTTGCCCGGCTACGGATTCATAACCGGCGATCATGGTCGGCAAATGGCTCGCATAGAATGAATGCTCCTTACGCCAGCCATGGAGATCGAATTGATACGCGCCGCAAAACGCGAAAACGTTATTCTCCACACGGCAATCCCGGGAATTGTGGAAGTGGATCGCGGTGTGAGCCGCGCGGTAGATGAGATTGCCGATGATGTCGATCCCTCCACTGTTGTCATCAGGATAAAGACCAAAGGTAAACCAGGGAACCTTCAGTCCGTCCGCTTCCTGACCGCAGCCGATGATATCGTGGATTCGGTTGTAACTCCAAATATTGCCACGCCCACCCAACCAATCACGACCTCCCGTATAAACCGCCGCGCCATCTTGTGTTTCCAGGCAGAGATGGTGCAGGTGATTGTGTTCGATCGTGATATTGTTCCCGCTCATCTGCACGCCCATGCGTGGACCATAGGCGATCTCGTTGTGTGCTACGGTGAGCCCGGCACCCGTCGCGCCCACGCCGCAAGCGTTCTTGTTGAAGACCCCAAAATGGTGGATGTGGTTGTTGATCGCCTGATTGTTGGCTGGCGTCAGGGTAGTTCGGTCGCCTCCCGTCAAGCTGATGCCGTTCCCCCCGGCCAGGGATATATCATTGGAGCGGGCGATGTTGTTCTTGCCTCCGCCGAACCCGATGGTGGATCCGTTGATATGTCCCGTCGTCGTAAACGTGCAGCCCGCAACCAGGCAGTCCTCCGTTCTACTAAAGCTGAGGGCTGTGCCATTGCAGCCGCTGAACGAGAGTCGCTCAATGCGGATGTTCTTGGCTCCTTCCTTCACCTGCAAAAAGCCTTCCAAGGTGATGAGACGGACGACCTTTCCTTCCAACGGCGTCGGCGGCCAGAAATAGAGAACTGAGTTTCTCGGATCGAGGAACCACTCTCCTGGGGAATCGAGCTCCTCCAAGGCGTTCTGAATGTGGAACCGGTTCATCGGATGAACGGCGTAGCCACAGGGCTTGGCAAAAGTCAGTTGGCGGGTCTCGCCATCCACCGACGCCACCGGCATGATGAAATTCCACCAACCGTAGTAAGGAAAGAGATCGATCTCGAGGTCCTCGGGATGCGCCCACCGCCGGACATCTCCTGGCTTCAAGAAAAAGCCGCCCTTGAGGTCGTGGCCCCCAGGAATTTCCGTGCGGGGGAAAGCATCGACGAAGGCCCAACCTCCATAGAGAGGATTGGCGGGATCGTGATTGGGATAACGCGCCAGGATCATCCGCTCGTCCGCGAAGATCAACTGACGGAGTTTCGTGCCGGGTTTGACCCAGGCTGAGACATCCGCCTTCACGATGGCTCCGGTGTGGGGAGCGAAGCCGCTGACGATCGTTCCGCCGTAAAGTTTGGGGCGCGCGCCTTCTGCGGCCCTCAAAGTGAGGCCGGAGTCCTGCGGCTCCAGAATTAATGGGGCAGAGATTTCATAAGTTCCCTCCTTCAGAATGACCGCAGCCGGACCTGTTTCGCCAGCCTTGCGTAGTTCCCGGATGGCATCCCGAGCGGCGCTCAACCCGCTGTTCGGCCCTGAGCTGGGAGAGATGGTGATCTCGAGGGCGGCGGAAGCGATGCTGGTCCAGCTAAGCAGGGAAAGAAGAAGGGTTTTCATGGAATCGAGACGCCGATCACTTTCCGCAGAACTCGCACGGAGTCCATTCTGATTCTTGGCAGTTCCGGCTGGCGGCCAAGGAGGTCCCGCCCCTTCGCCCTGCAAGGGAAGACATGGGCTCACCCGGTCGTCGTGGGAGACCGCCTTCCTAGATGCAACTCCCCAGATGCCGCTGCGTACCAGTTTTGCGTACGCAGAGCGGTTAGTTGACTTTAGGCCGGAACCCCAAATCGATGGTGAGCCTCGATCTTGTTGATGCCCAGCGAACGGCAGAGGTGGTTGGATGCGAGCATTCCGATCGCGGTCTTGACCATCCGGTCAAAATCATTGCGCGGTAGTTCCACGCCCTCATGGAAGATGGATTTGATGGAGAATCCGTGCTCCAGCAGTTTGCTGAGAGTCTCTTCGCAGGTCACCGGATCGTTCGTGATGTAGTGGTGGGCCTGCTCGTGGTTGTGGAAGGGAATCCCGTAGTCGATTTTGTATTTTGCCAGCATAACGGTTTTTTAGTTCCTATTACCCTGGCGCGTTGTGGCGGGTGGCGCTTCGCGGGGGTTGCCAAACACTGGGCGGCGCTTGCCCGGGGTGCCATCGGATCCCGGTTGCTTCTGGAGCTCCGACCGAGTTGAATCCAAAGCATGACGTTTCCTCGACCTCTCGCGATTTTGGTGGCTCTGCTCGGCTTGGCCCCACTCCTGGCCTGTCAGGCTCAACAATCCATCACCCACTCCTTCCTCGCCACCGGCGCTGAAACGAAGATTGTCGATGGAGTCGGCCAGACCATTTGGTCTTACCCGGGCGGGAGCCGGGATGGCTGGGTTCTGGCCAATGGCAACGTTTTGCTCGCGGTTTCCAAGTGTAAAGAGTTCCCCGGCGGCGGGGTGGTGGAGGTGACCCGGGAACTCCATCGTGTCTTCGCTTTTGCGGGGACTCAATCGGAAGTGAATACCGTTCAGGCGCTCGACAACGGGAACATTCTTCTCACCGAAGCAGGGGACCGACCGCGTTTGCTGGAAGTCACTCGGGAAGGCAAGATTGCGCTGGAGGTCCCGCTTCAGGCCCAGACCGGCAACCATCACTTGCAGTCGCGGATGGCCCGCAAGCTCCCGAACGGAAATTACCTAGTGCCGCAGCTATTCGATCGGGTAGTTCGAGAATACGCGCCAGACGGGAAGATCGTCTGGGAAGTGAAGACTCCCGATGTTCCCAAGGAGAGTTGGCCCTTCACGGCGATCCGGGTCCCGGGCGGGAACACCCTGGTCACCTGCACTCACGGAACTCACGTCATCGAAGTGGATGCCAATCAGAAGATTGTCTGGCAATTGACGAACGAGGATCTGGCCGGAGCGCCCCTCAAGGATCCTTGTGGGGCCCAGCGTTTGCCGAATGGAAATACGGTGATCGCGACCTACGGCAATCACGCTCCCGGGATCAAGCTGATCGAAGTCACGCCGGGAAAAGAGGTGGTGTGGAGCCACTCCGCCGACACAAAGCAGAGCATTCACACGGTTCAGATTCTGGATACAAATGGCGTTGCTCTCCCCGGACCGGCGCTGAAGTAGAGATCGGTCGGACTTTTTTGAGGAGTGCAGAAATTTTGGCATGATGGCTGCTTTTGGCGTTGCGAGCGGGCGAGGCCTAGGAAAGTGCTAGTCCCATTTCACACGACAAAACCACATCCAATATGCGATCCACCCAACTCAATCCATCCAGGGGCCTTGCCGCAGTTCTTGCGGCGGCAACGCTCTGTGTCCTGAATCTCGGAGGCAATCTGTTTGCGCAGACGCCTGCGGAACCCGCGCCAGTGCCTGAACCGGGCTTGGCTGCTTACCTTAATAACACCGATCCCGCTGGCACTGTGGCCGTGGGGGTGGCCGGTCCCGGCCACAACGCGTGGATGATGGTCAGTGCGGCGTTGGTCCTCTTCATGACCTTGCCCGGCCTGGCCCTCTTTTACGGCGGTTTGGTCCGTAAGAAGAACGTCCTTTCCGTCGTCGCCCAGTGCTTTGCCTGTGCCGGCTTGGTGACGATTCTTTGGGTCGTCTGCGGTTACACGATGGTTTTCGGTGAACACCCGGCGGACAACTGTCCAAGTTGGGCCCCGTTCCTGGGCAGTTTCAAACACGTCTTCATGGAAGGTGTCACCAGCGTTCCGGACACCAGTTACTGCTACTGGGTCTCGGAAAACGTCTTTGCGATATTCCAGATGATGTTTGCCATCATCACCCCGGCCCTCATCATTGGCGCCATTGCCGAGCGGATGAAATTCGCCGCGATCATGGCGTTCATCACCCTTTGGATGTTCGTCGTCTACTTCCCGCTGGCCCACATGGTTTGGGGCTTTGATGGTTTCATGAACGGCGTCTGGAACGGCTCGGCCGTGATCAAGGCGGTCGACTTCGCCGGTGGCACCGTGGTTCACATGTCCTCGGGTTGGAGCGCCTTGGTTCTCTGCATCCTTCTCGGCAAACGCACCGGCTACGGCAAGGCCCACATGGCCCCGCACAGCATGGTCCTTTGCGCCGTCGGCACCGGGATGCTCTGGGTGGGCTGGTATGGCTTCAACGCCGGATCGGCCCTCGCCGCTGACGGCGTCGCCGCCAATGCATTCACCACCACCACGATCGCAGCTGCGGTGGCCTGCTTCGTCTGGCCGTTGCTGGAATGGATCACCAAGGGCAAGCCCTCCATCCTCGGCTTCTGCTCTGGAGCCGTCGCTGGTCTGGTTGTGGTGACTCCGGCTTGCGGATTCATCGATATTAAGGGTGCTCTGATTATCGGCGTGGCCGCTGGTGTCGTCCCCTTCATCTTCTGCACCACCGTGAAGAAGATCTTCGGCTACGACGATGCGCTCGACACCTTCGGGGTCCACGCGATCGGCGGAACCTTGGGCGCGCTGCTGAGCGGCGTTCTTGCCACCAAGGACGTCAATAGCAACCTGGTCGGCGCTTACGCTCAAGCCAACGGCCTGGACAAGATCCTCGAAAGCGGCATGCTCTGGCTGGAACAGGTCAAGGCTATCGGAGTGACGCTCGCGCTTTCGATTGCGGCGACTCTCGTGATCACCCTGATCGTCAAGGTGCTCATCGGGCTGCGCCCGAGCGTCGAAGACGAAGACACCGGTCTCGACCTCGCCGAACACGGCGAAGCTGGTTACGAGATGTGATCCTCGTTTCGCCAAGCTGATTCGAAGCTTATCTCAGGGCCGGGGTGCGCAAGCGCTCCGGCCCTTTTTCTATCTCCGCAGAACGCCGACTCCCTGCCGAAGCCCACCGTTCCCCCGGTAACAGCGTCGGCGCACCTTCGCAAAATGGGCATCGCCTCGCCGAAGAAATCCGTGCCGAGTTCCAAGCACGCCGACGCGGCGGCAACGTGGGATGCCAGGTTCGCAACGAGGGACATCGGCGGCGCGATGAAGCCGTCACGCTTGCCAACGTCGGTGGCATGTGCGGAAACGCCGGTGTCAAAGCCTGCAGAGCCGACGACGTGGCTGCAAACGCCAGTGTCGCGGTTGCAGAGCCGAAGTCACGCCTGCAATCGGCGGTATCGCTGTTGCAAACGCCGGTGACGAGCCTGCAAAGCCAGTGTCCCGCCTGCAAATGCAGTTGTCACGATTGCCAAGCGGCTGTCACGCCTGCAAACGGCGGTATCGCTGTTGCAAACGGCGGTGCCGAGGTTGCAGAGCCAATCTCTCAGCGAGTTCAGGTGCGGGATCTGGGACCATGTGGCGGTGGCGGAGTCATCGCCGGTTTCAGCCCGGACCAAGCAGCTCAATCCGGTTCGAGCCAAATTCCCGCCCGCAACTGCTTCGCCATATCCGCTCCAACGGTAATCCATCGGGTCTTCCACAGTACCGCACCGTCAAAAGCAGCGATGCCACAAAGGAAGGATAGGATGTGCTTCATGCCGGGCTAGGGCGACGATACATTCAGTCGCATAAAATACGGGCCGGTCGCGGGCTGGGGCGCTCTGATGGTGATCTGGTCAATGCCGTCGGCGGGGACAGGCGTCTGGATGGTGAGCGTGACGCCCTCGCTTCCGGGAACCAGGGGGCGCCAGGTCATCAGGTCAAAGCTGGCTTCGGGAACAATCACGAAGTCGGCGGCAGCCGGGTGCCGAAGGTAGCGGAATTCAAGTTCGGGGCCGTTGATACTCACCCGAGGCAGGCGATCCTGGTCGACGCGGAACAGAGGATCCCCGCCGAAGACAAACTCCAGGAGGTTGGACACGCCGTCTTCGTCCGGGTCGGCGAGGTCACCGGCGATCGCAGGATCCAGAGCGGCGGCGGCAAAGGCAGCTTCGTGCCAGAGTTCGAACTGAGAACGGGACAGCGTATTGTAGGTCACGAGCATCCGACCAGCGCCGCCTGGGCCGCCGGTGCGTGCCATCGAAGCGCCGGTTGTGTTGCTGCGCACACCAGCCCCGGAGCCGCCGCCGCCCGGAAAGCCTCCGGCATTTCCATGACCCGTGCCATTGTGTCCGGGGGCCCCTGCCGCTCCGTCCCCCAGACCGGCGGATCCAGCGGTTTGAGCGACCGCGCTCCCGCCGTTACCCTGCGATCCAGCGCCACCGCCCCCGCCGCCGGTTCCAGTGGAGGCGCTGCCCCCGCCGTTGCCCCCAGAGTAGGTGACCTCACCCAAATTTCCAGTCGTGGGCGCTGTCCTGGAGGTTCCGCCGGTTGAGGTGCTGGAGCCGGACTTGTTTTTGCCGCCCAGTCCACCCACGGCGGACACCACCGTTTGATCGTTTACCGAGGCGAACGAAGCACTACCAGCGCCGCTATCGGAATCACTGGGAAAAGTCTCGCCGGTGGACAACGTGGGACCGACTCCTCCTCCTCCCACCGTATAGTGAATCCGTTGGCCGGGGCGCACCTGCAGGGTTCTCCTGGCGAAGCCCCCGCCCGTTCCGCCACCACCCCGGACGCTCACATTGGTAGCCCCCGGCGTATGCTCGGCAGATCCACCGGCACCGCCGCCCCCCCAAACCTGGAAGGTGGCGTTGTAGACACCCACGGGCACGGCCCAAGACCCGGCTTTTGGGCCGCGGATGTCCACCGGTTGCGCTATGTCAGCCAAAGCGAAGGTCGCGGTGACGACCCGGTTTTCCAGAACTCTGACCGTGATCGGATTGGCCGTGCTGTCGGGGGATGGATCGTCCGCATTGAGTCCTTCCCAGTTTGAAAACCGATACCCTGGCTCTGCAGTGGCGTTCAGCGTGACCAAAGTTGTTTCCAAGTGTGTGGCTTGGTTTGGAGTCTTGGTGACGAAGCCCTTTACCGGGTCGGCAACCAAGTTTACGGTGAGTTCGCGAGGATAGTCAAAGAGGGTGTATTTTACGAACTCGTTGGTGTCAAAATAGTCACTAAAATTGGCTGCCGTGAGCAAGGTTCCCGTATCATAAGCGCCTTGCTCGCTGGTTTTGTAGGTGACGTTCCGAAACACCAGACGCTCATACCATGGGGCCAACGCGCTCCCCAGTAGGAGGGATTTGGTGCCGTTCTTAGGGATATAAAAGGAGATATTCTCAAAGGTCTGGCCGGTGAAACTTTCCGCCGTGGCGATGTCAAAGAGGTGACGAGGGTTTGAGAGTTTATCGTGGAACCGAATGTTCCGCAGGGTCAGGTTGCGCTCAAGGACTTGCGGTTGGGCGCCATCTGCGCTGGCAAATTCAAAAACACTGCCCACTCCTCGCGTGTCCCGCCAGCGGCTGTAGAGAATGTCGCAGTCTTCCACGCCGCCGGAGACAAAGTTCACAAAGCGAAAGATATTGGCATTGGTGTCTTTCCAAAAGGTGCACCTCCTCCGCCAGTCCCGCACGTAGGTGGAATCGTCGCTGGTTCTGAAAAAGGAATCCTCGACCTTGGAATAGCCGCCAAATCCGTCCCCATTGACCCGCCAAGAGTGCAGCTTGACCCAACTCACCAAGCCTTGGTCGTTGGTTCGATTTTGTTGGATGTCGAACTTGGTATTGAAATTCGCCGGGTCCACAGTGGTGATGCCGGTGATCTTGGTATCCCAGGCGTTCTGGATGGCGATTCCGATATCCGCGCTCTTATCGCCGGTCCATGCATTCCACTCCGGATATTCCGGGTTGTTTGCATTATTTTGATAATGTGGGATTTGGATGCCGCAAATGGTGCCATAGCCGTAGATCTGGATGCTGTCGCCATTGCTGCGGTAGCTGCCCTGACTCACATCGTAGTTGGTCAAGTTTCCATACAAGATCGCGTCTCCCGGAATGTAGTAGCTTTTGCCGGGATGAACCTTGAAACCGGGACCAATAAAGTGAACCCCGGGGCCAAATGTCAGGGTGTCGTAAGTGGTTGGATCAGGCGCGGCGAGACGGGAGGTTGGTTGGCTCTCGGTTGCACTCACCGTGACGACGCGATGCGTCGGGCTTGCAAGTGGCTTGGCCAGAATGGGATTGGCATAGAACGCCACGGAGTGGACATACATGTTTGACCCCGCCATGCGCCCTCCTGCAGTCGTTGAGGGGTAGGCCGCATTGTGGTCGTCCATTTGCCCATTGATATCGATGACGAGTTGGCACGGTTTATCGACTTTGAAATACACCCGGCCGTTCTGGTCAAAATGACTCCCGGGGATGATTTTGTGCGCGGGATGGACGGCGGATTTGACGATGAGGGATGAGCCGTCCAGCAGGGTGGTTCCGATTTTTCGGATCTCGACCTCGACGGGCGAGTCCTCGCTCATTTCCACATTGGCGTAGGAATGGGTCCAGCCGGCGGTAAACTTTTGATAAGCGTGCGTGGCCGTAGTGGTATTAAAACCGGCCAAGGTCGGCATCTCCGCGCCCCGGTTGTAGGTCATGTTGGTAAAACACTGAACCCAGGCGTTATCGGTCGCGGGAGATCTTACCCAGATCTCATAGGTATCCGATTTGGCCCGGGAAGGGTAACCATTGATCACGGAGGTGGTGTGACCTGGAACGTCGGTGTAAACGACGAGTTGATCGGTGCCATGCGCATACTCTCGCATGGAATCGGTCGATGAGACGAGGGCGCCCGGAAGTCTCCCAGGAAGTAGAACGACGAGACAAAATAGGAGGAGAGTGCGTTGTCTTGATGGCATCAGAGCGGAAATGCGGCGAGTAAACTAATGGATGAAATAGGGGTGTCAGGCGAGGTGACGGATCCCATCGGAGATGAATTTCTTCATAAACAGGAAGATCCTTTTCGAACTGCCTTGCCCTCCAGCGACCGGTCGGCGTGGGATGGATGGGCTTCAACCTGAACTCTTACGAAAACGCGGCCATCCGCCCCTTCGCCTCCATGTGCGCCGGATCCCAGCGATCCCGTCCTGCGATGACGAGGTGCTTCTCATTCGTCACGATGAGCGTTTCCGCCGCCTGTTTGAAATCAAAGTCCATCTTGGGTGATGAGAGCACGCGGAATTGGCCCCAGATTCAAGCGATTTACCGCTGTTGGCTTTACGACGAAGGCAAGGTCGTCTTGGATGAAGCGGGCCAGGTGATCCGCCGGGGCCTTGCACAAGATGACGTGGAGAAAGCCCTGACTCGCTGCGCGGGAATGATTGGCCGCGTGATCCGGCCTCGTCGCCGCGAGACTCAGCCGCAGAATCCTTCAAGAGTCTGGCCCCGGCTCACCATCCTCCAAATGAAGCTTGTCCCGGTGGGCATGATGGTTGTGGCCACAGATTGCCTGTCCCTGTGCAGTTTTTCGGGCGAAGTCGTAGCCCGGTTCCGCCTACCCGACCTCGGAACGCCGACCGGTCCGCGACGATATCCCGGTTCGATAGATGGCCGGGGTTCTGCCTATGCGCCGGGTGAACGTGTGGGTCAACGCGAAGCGGTCGGCGAACTGAGAAGACTTTGCTTTCTGAACCCTGTGGCGACCGGGTCATCGTCGGCCCGGGGATGGTAGGGGGGGGGCAGCGGCGCTTAGCGGAAGTGAACCGCCGTGGTCCGGTTGGGACCCCGGCCATGGCTGTAGCCGTAAGCGGTGAGCGCCGCGCGGATGGCCTCCTGGACGTCGCCGGAATTGGGGAGGTTGCGGAGAAAGTCGTCCATGAAGACGGCGTAGGCGAGTTCGTTGATTCCGTCCGGATGCGCCGAGCTGGGAGTCACGATGGCGCACTCCGCGGCAAAGGGGATGGTCTGACCGGGAAAGACCAGCTCGAACGCGGAGAGATTGTCCCGGTCCCGGCGCACGAGACGGAGCTCGCAACCGTTTTCGGGATCAAAGGTGCGGGCTTCTGGGGCGTGGATAGTTTGGAAGGTGTGGGTGGGCATACGAAAGGGTAAGAACGAACCTCTGCAAAAATTAGACGATCTCCGGATACACGCCACAATTCTGTCGCATGGAGAGTTCGAGTGCCTCTCTCGACCGGGAACTGTGGATGCGCCTTCTCGAACAGATCGCGACGAATCATTTCCATCCTCGAAGAGTTCACTGACGATCTGGCGCACCTGGTCGAGCGTCATGGGGCCTTGGCGTTCGCCTTGCATCGCGGCGAGAATGGCCCGGGCCAAGTGCCCCTCAGCCAGCCTCTCCCCAGGCACGCCCGCCAATTTCACCAGGCAAAAGCCACAATCTGGAGTGAAGGTCTCCGCCCATTCGCTGAGCCCCTCGGGAATGTCGATCAATTCCCGCAATCGCAAGATCCGCCCCCAGGCCTCGGACCGGGGTGAATTACGATAGGGACGACGTGAGGGCCGAAAAAGGTTGTCCCTGCGCGATCTATCAATCAATCAAACGGGTCCAGCGTTCGTCGCGGAAGCCCTGGTATTTTGATCGCCAGTATCAAGATTCCAGCTACGTTCGTCGCCGGAGGAGGGGGTAACTTCGTTCCCTGGACCCGCTTGATGACCGCGTTCCTCTGCGGGGACACATCCCCATAGCCCGGAATGATGGTTTCCTTCGATTGCGCCTCGATCAGGCGAATTCTTCCCTGGGCGTCGATCGACATGACAAACGTCTCATCTCTCGGTAATTCGTTGACCTCCCGGCAGTCTTTGAGCGCTTCTCTGATCTTGTCCTGCACCTCGGTCCTGTAAGCCTCTCCGTGCGTTTTGATCATCGCTTCGTAATGGCGGGCCTTCTCTTCGCGTCGTTCCATCGCCGCGCGCAAACCAGTCACCCCTGGCTCATCCGCATACCCCAGCGGCAAAACGAAGAGCACCCAGCCCATGCCGAGGAGAATTCGCAGACCAATTTTCCCATTCATCCTGGATTGACTTGAATCCTCCTGGATCGTTCCGTCAAGGATTTCGGCGACCGGGTAGGCGACCTTTGGTGGGGCGGACTTCAGTCCGCCCGATCAGATCCGGAGGGTTAGGCTCCCGCACAACCCGGAATCGTAGACAATGATCCCATGATCCCCAGCGGCCCAGGAGGAGCCGCCCTCCAGAAGGCACGCCGCCCGGGACCATCCACCACGAAGAGCGCGAAGGAGCACGAAGGGATTGGGTGGGGCGGTCTTCAGTCCGCCCGATCCGGAGTTAAGGCCGAAAAAGGTTGTCCCTGCGCGATCTACGATGGTGCGACTCTCCTATCTGCGACTTTTTTCGCACTTCCGCTTGACGGACATTTTCAATATGTGCGAAAAATCTCGCACATATGCCGGATCCCGCTGCATTCCATCCCGAGCCTCAGCTCAGTCGGCGCGAGCGCCAGATCATGGATCTGGTTTTTGCCAATCACCCCGTCACCGCGCGTGCGATTCATGCCCAACTTCCGGAAGCGCCCAGCTATTCCACCGTGCGCAAACTCCTCTCGGTACTGATCGAAAAAGGGGAGCTGAAGGCCAAGCCCGATGGAAGGGCGCTGACCTATGAGCCAGTGCGCTCGCCCATAGCTGCGGCGAAATCCGCAATTCAACGGCTGGTGGACACGTTCTTCGGCGGCTCCTTGGAAGCGGCGGTTGCGGGGCTCTTGGATCATGGGGAAGAACGGCTCTCGGCGGAGGAGGCGGCGGATCTACGGCGGCGCATCTCGAAGTCTGCCTCAAGCGAAGCGAACAAGGAGGCTGGGCAATGAATGGGGGCGAGACGTCCGCGTGGCTGCTTCTGGTCTTGCTTCAGGGAGCCTTGGTCCTCGCGTTGGCGACTGGTTTGGCGATGGCGTTCCGGGACGGACCGGCCCGCTACGTGATCTGGCGAGCTGGAGTCGCGCTCCTGCTCTTGCTCACTGGCCTAGCCGCGTGGGGGCCCGTTTGGATTTCGATTGAGTTGCTGCCAAGGGCGGCTGCGCCGACAGCTCAAGCAACCGCCGCAGAGGAGATTCCGATTTCGGAAATGCCTCCCGTCATCCAGGAAGCTCCCGTTCGAACCCAATGGACAGCCGATCTGGTGAAGTCCGGACGCCTCCTTCCCCCGCTCGTCTACCTGACATGGGTTTGGCTGGCGGGCGTGGCTTTGGGGCTGGTGCGCTTGGCCATGGTCTGGGTCCGCGCCGGGAGGATGTACCGTTGCGCCCGTCTCCGCAGGCTGCCGGAAGGAGATGTCTATGAGTCCCCATCGATCTTCTCTCCAGTCACCGTGGGAATCAGGCGGCCTCGAATCCTCGTTCCCGTGGGATTTGCGGATTGGGCATCGGAGGACCGCTCCATGGTTCTGCGGCACGAGCATTGCCACATCCGCAGCCGGGACGGCGCGTGGCAGCTGGCCGGGAACTTGATGGCGATTCTCCATTGGCCCAATCCGCTGGCGTGGCTCGTGCTGCGCTGGATGGGATGGGACCGAGAGTTGCACGCGGACGCGTCGGTGCTCGGATCAGGGGTTTCCCCGCAACGATATTGCGACCTTCTCATCCGGATCGCCTCCGGCACGCGGACCTCGCTGGTTCTTCCCATGGCCCGCCGATCTTCCGTGCCGCGGCGCATCGATGCCATCCTGGACGCGCGGCAGTCCGGCAAGGTGGAGCGTGGGCCGCTCCTCTGGCTGGCCGTTGGGATGCTGGGTGGCATTTGCTTGACCGTGGGCGTCACTAGGCTGGTGAGGCCGGAGTTGCAAGGCAATGTCCAACCGGAGCTTCTCACCCAGGTCTTCCATGTTCCACCCGGATGGCCGCCGGAGCCAAACTCCGCCCGGCAAGCCCTCGAAAACATCGGCGTGACCTTTCCGAATGATGCCTCTGCAATTTTGAATCCTATGGCCTCCCAGCTGATCGTTCGCAATACCCACGCAAACCTTAATTTAGTCGAAGGTTACTTGGATAGCTTGAAGGAGGAGGTAGCGAAGCAGATTTTTCTGAGCGCAAAAGTCGTCACTCTTCCGGACGCGAGGTTACTCCTCGAAGCTCTTGCGAAGGCCACGGGTCTGCCCGAAGGGCCGAAGGAATACAGGGTTCCCGACCGCCCTGGCAGGGTCTACATCGCAGGCATTCTTGAGGATTCGCAGCTTTCGGTCTTGCTCCGCGCCTTGAACGCGGACAAGGGCACAGAGTTGCGGACTCTCGACAGCTGCGTAACGCACAGTGGTGCCCGGTCCCAGATGGAGCACGACGGCAAAACAATCTTCGACGTCACCGCGACAATTGGCTCGGATGGTTATACCATCGATCTGTTTCCCGAGATGAGAATAAGCGACGGCGGAATCGCGACATTTGAGATTACCCTTTGGGACGGACAGACTGTTCTCTGGGCGGAGCGCCTTCGCGACGATTCCCTGAGGGCTACGCTTTTCACCGCGCGTCTCATCGAAACCGCTGCCAAACCCGTCCATTAACCTCGGCTCAGTCATGTTTCTGGCTTCCGCCACTGCTCCCGAACGTCTTGAAACTATGGCCGACGAGAACGATTTCATCCGCGCCACCGACGAATTTCTGCGATTGCTGCGAGACCAGGGCATCCCGCACGTTCTCGTGGGAGGGCTCGCGATGCGCGTCTATGTGTCCGCCCGCAACACCGAGGTCATCGACTTGATCTTTGCCGCCTCCGATTTGTCGCGCCTGCCGGGGGTTGATCTGGTGGAACAAACCGACTGGTTCGTCGCGGCGCGGTACGGTCCGCTGAAGGTCGATTTTCTCCTGACTCGCAACGACCTCTTTGATGAGGTGCGTCAAGGTCACAGCGAAGAGCACCATTTCCAGGGGAACAGCCTCCAATGCGCTACGCCCCTCGGCCTAATCGCGCTGAAACTTTACGCGCTCCCGTCCCTGTATCGGCAGGGACAAATCGATCGAGCGGATCTATGTGAGACGGATATCACCATGCTGCTCCGCGCCTATCCACACGATGACGCGACGATCATGAAGATTCTGTCTCCGCACTTGGCAGATCACGATATTTACGCCATCGGCCAAGTCCTCGCGGAAATCCGCCGCCGCCTCAAGCCGCGATTTTGATCCGATCACTGCTTCCCAATCGAAGAGTATCCAGTGACGCAGCTCCGGGCCTACGTCGGCAAGCGAGGCGTGAGTTCCGGACACGATGAGATCGATTTCATGTCGGCTGGCACCAAAAGGCTTCCATCAAGGTAGTCCGACGCCCTCGCTGTCAAAGTTCGGTCCCCGCACGCCTTCGTGCACTTCGTTGCTTCGTGTAGGCCAGCAGTTGTCAGATATCTGCGGCTTACGCTCAGGCAACGTAGAGGTCTTCCAGACGAAGGCTCAGGTCGATGCTGGTCAGCGTGATTTCCCCGGAGGTGATTGGTTCAGGCATGATCCAGTGGTTTTCCCGGCGGTAGACCCAGGCCTGGGGCGTGGCGGGATCTTGATCGAGGATCAGGTATTCCTCCAGAGAAGCGATTTGCTGGTAGATGAAGAGCTTTTCAAAGTGATCCTGCTTGAAGCGGGTCATCACTTCCGCCAGCAACTTGGGATGAACCTTGTAAACCGGATGGGTGTCGGCGGGGTCGCATGTTACCATTACGTCCGGGTAATAGGTCAGATCTACCGCCCCGGCCTGGAAGCGGAGTCGCATATCTCCCTTGTAGACCCGGCATCCCTTCCCGCGAAGGTGGCCGTGGACGGCGGCCGTGAGGTTTAGAGCCACCAGCTCATGCGGATCGCTGGCTCCGGCCATGGCGACGATTTGGCCGTTGATGAACTCGTGGCGCTCCTCCTGGTCTTGTTCCCAGAGGAGGTAATCCTCGAACGTCATGATCGGCGGAGTGCCGAAGAAGGAATCGGGCAGTGAGGCCATGCATGCAGTGTAGCAGAAAGGAGCCTTGCCCGCGATCAAACTCTTGTTGGGAGAAGCCGAGTGGATCGGCCCACTTCTTTCGACGCTGCGGAAGGAAGCGTGGACTGAACGAATCGGGGAATGCCTGGGGAGAGCCTATTCTTGGCCTGAAGATCACGATTTGTGAATCTCCTCGAAAAAAATCACTTCCACACATTCCGGGCGAGGGAGAGTAAGGTGGAGGTCCTTACCGTCCCAACGCCCGGCGCAGTTCGTGTTGCGCGGTATTGAACTCCGTGACGGCCTTGACCCGGTCTTGTTTGGCTCGGGTCAGTTCCTCGCGGGCGAGGAGGTATTCGAGCACGACGCCGAGTTGGCTGGCTTGCCGTTCTTCGGCCAATTTGACCATTTCTTCGGCGGCGGCGACCGCTTCGTCGTTGATGCCAATGCGGTCGTGGGCTGACTTCGCGCGCGCCGAGGTTTCCACCACATCGCGTCCGATGGCGGCCTTGACCCGGTTGGCGTCGAGGGCGGCGGCGCTTTGGCGGGCTTCCGCGATGGATTGGCTCTGTTTATCGAAGAGTCCGCCCGGGCCGATTTTCCAACCGATGCCGACGAAGTAGTCATGGGCGTCGGCAAGATTCCCGGGATCACCAGTGACCCCACCGGCCAGTCCGCCCATGGTGTAACCAGTGCGGAGATTGGGAATGAGCGGGGCGAGGCGGGCGCGTTCCCGTTCCAAAGCCGCTGCTTCCTGAGACGCCGCAGCGGCTTGCATTTCGGGCCGCTTCCGGGTGGCTTCATCGATTTGCAGGGTGAGCTCAACACCATCGATCAGGCTGACAGGAAGGAGATCGGCTTTGGCCGCGCGCAACTCGGTTTGCGGGGGAACCCGGAGCGTCTCCGCGAGAGCGGCGGAGGCGAGGTCGCGGGATTCAGCTCCCTGGAGGACGGCGAGTTTGGCGCGACTCACCTGGGTTTGCAGGCGCAACAGATCTGCCCGGAAGGCTGTTCCGGCGGCGACCGCTCCCTCAAGTTGCTGGGCGTAATCCTGGGTCAGCCGGAGGTCTTCTTCGATGATGGCCAGACTGGCGTCCGCCGCGAGAAGGTCGTAGTAGCGACGGATCGCCTCCAGAACGACCTCTCGCCGGGTGGACTCTGCCAAGTGTTCGGCGGCCAAGGCCGTTTGACCGGCCGCGAGTGCGCCGAAATAGATGTCGCCAGGGGACCAGTCGATGAGGATTTCCGTGCCGAGCGTGTACTGCCGCTTGCTGGCGTCGAAGACCAAACCGGCAATGTCCTGGACGCGGCCGTCATGACCGCGAAACGCGGTGCCAAGGCTAATGGTGGGCCAGAAACGGTGCCAGGCGAGTTTCTCTTTGGCGAGGCTTTCCTGGTGACGGACCCGGGCGAGTTCGATCTCATCGTTGTTGGCCCCAGCCAACTCCATCACGGTGCCAAGATCCACGTAGGCAGGTTCCGCAGTGGCGAGCCATGGCGAGAAAACGAAGAGTAAGAACAGGCCGACTCGGGCAGCGGACACAGCTGAACCTAGCCTGATTCTTAAGAGAACCAAACTAAATCTGGATGGCGGTAAGGTCCGGTCCACGTTTGGGTTTACTTGACGGTGACTTCCTGGCCGTCGGTGAGAGTTGTTGTGCCGGGAAGAAGGATGACATCCCCGGGCGCAAGCTCGGGCACCTCGACCTTAGTGCCGTCGTTGAAGCCTGGTTTCACGGGGGTCTTTACCGCTTTGCCGCCGGCATGTTTGAAAACGAAGCTGCCTGACTTTTCTTTCACCAGGCCCGCGACCGGGATCAAGGTGGCTCCATCGTGACGTTCTACGGCGAGACGTGCCGTGGCATACATTCCGGGACGGAGGCGGCCGTCGGTGTTCGGAAAATCTGCTTCGATCATCATGGTTCGAGTGTCGGCATCCAGGACGCCGCTGACCCGGTTGACGGTGCCGGTGAGAACCGTATTGCCGATCGCTTCGATCTTGGCTTCGACCGGTTGGCCGGTCCGGACCAGGGTGGATTCCATTTCCACGACGGGAACCTGCAAACGCAGCTTGGACGTGTCCGCGAGGTGCAAGAGAGGGGCACCTCCGGCGGCGGCGAATGCTCCCGGATCCACCAAGCGAGCGGTCACCGTTGCGGCGAACGGCGCTTTGAGCTGCGCAAAATCCAACAGCGTTTGGGCTCGATCCAGATTCGCCTGGGCAATGGCCAATCGGGCTTCGGCGTCATCGACGTCTTGGGGCAAGACCAAGTCGGGGGACTTGGCGAGCGCTTCGCGGAGGCGCTTGGCGGCGGTCTCCGCAGCGGCGAGTTCGGCCTGATGGCGAATCAAATCGGCGGCGAGATCGGGCACTTCGACTTCGATCAGTGGCTGACCGGCGGTCACGGAATCGCCAATGTCCACCGCTACCGATTTCACATATCCGGCCACGCGGGCCCGCAACTCCACCTGCTGCCACGGAGCCAGACTGGAGGGTAATGTCACCCAACGGTGGATCGTGCCCCGCTCCGGCTTGGCGGAGGGTAGTTCGATGGCTTGGGCAAGACTGGCGGCAAAGACCAGGGAGAGGAGTTGGCGCATCATGAACGGGTTACGGCACGGTTTCGAAACAAGCGCTCGTGGCGTCGTCGGGATCGAGCGAAGCGGAGGCGGACTTCCGGGACGCCAGCAGGGCATAGACGGCGGGCAGTACCAGAAGAGTGGCGACGGTGGCCAGAGCCAAGCCGCCCGCAACCGCCCGACCCAGTGGTGCCGTCTGTTCTCCGCCTTCCCCGAGGCCCAAAGCCAGTGGCATCATCCCGGCGATCATGGCGCAGCTGGTCATGAGAATGGGACGAAGCCGACTGGTGCCGCCCTCCACGGCAGCTCGGGCGCGGTCCCCGCCCAGGTGGATCCGGGAACGATCCGCGAAGGTTACCAGGAGAATCGCATTGGCCACGGCCACGCCGATCGCCATGATCGCGCCCATCGCGGATTGGATGTTCAAGGTGGTGCCGGTCAAGAAGAGGGCCAGGACGACGCCCGCGATCACCGCCGGCAAGGTCGAGAGCACGGTGATCGTGAGGCGTAACGATTGAAAGTTCGCGCAGAGGAGCAGAGCGATCACGATCACGGCGACGATCAATCCCGAGCCAAATCCGTCGCGCAATTGTTCGAACGGCACGATTTGGCCGCGGAAGTCCACCTTGGTTTTCCCATCGGGAGCGGGGCCCACTCCGGCCACGGTGCGGCGCACGCCTTCCATTGCGCGTTTGAAATCGGTCCCATGGTAGTTTGCGGTCAGGCTGACGACGCGGACCATGTTGTAACGTTCGTAAGTTCCCACGGCGGTCCCCGGGTCGAGTTTTGCCAGGTTGCGCAAGAGAATCGTGCCGCCGTCGGCGGAGGTGACCGGAATATTCCCGAGGTCCTCCAGCGACCGGGTGCGATCCTCGGGGATCTGGACTTGGACGTTGAAGCTGATACCCGTCCCCGGATCCGCCCAGTAGACCGGAACAGTGAACCGGCTCGAGGTGGTCGCGGCGACAAGGGAACGGGTCACGTCCTCGACGGTGACGCCGAGCAGTCCGGCGCGTTCGCGGTCGATCTTCACGTTGACGGTGGGGGCATCCAAGGTCTGCGCGATCTGGACGTCGCGCAGGTAGGGCAGTTCCTTGAGCTTGGCGAGGAGCTTCTCCGCGTGTTCCTTGCTCGCCGCCAAGCTGGGGCCGCTGACTGCGACCTCGATCGGCGTGGGGGAGCCGAAACTCATCACCCGGCTCACGATGTCCTGCGGTTCAAAGGAAAGACGGACCTCGGGAAGCTCTTGGGCGAGGACGGCGCGGAGCCGTTCCTGAAACTTCTCGATCGGGAGATGGGCTTCGGGTTTGAGTTGAATGGCCAGCCACCCTTCCTCGGGCCCGCCGTTCCACAAATGAACCAGGTTGACGGGAAAGCTGGCATTGTGAACGCCGACCATCCCGATGGTCATGGCGACTTTGTCGGCACCGCCTGCTTCCCGGGCGATCGTCCCGAGGATCTTCTGGGCGATTCCTTCGGTGATGGCTACCTGGGTTCCACTTGGTGCCCGAAACCGGAGCGCGAATTGGCCAGTGTCCGATTTCGGGAAAATCTCCGAGCCGAGGAACGGGCCGAACGTGATGATCACCAGCGCGCAACCGCCGAGATAGACCGGCACGAGAATCCAGCGCATCGCCACCGCCGCCTGGACCAGGGCTTGATAGATTTGCGTCAACGGCCCGGGTGTCCCAGAATCGTGGAGGGCCGCCGAGCGCAGGAACCAGACCGAAAGCACTGGAACCAAGGTGCTGGAAAGAATGAACGACGCCGTCATCGCGAAGCCCACGGCGAGCGCCAAGGGCACGAACAAGGCCTTGGCTGCGCCCGTCATGAAGAACGCAGGGATAAAGACCGCCAAAATGCAGAGCATGGCAAGGAGGCGGGGCAGGGTGGTTTCTTCGGTGCCGTCCAAGGCGGCCCGGGCCATCGACTTGCGGCGCGCCAGGTGGGTGTGGATGTTTTCCACGGTCACGGTGGCCTCATCCACGAGAATGCCGACGGCGAGGGCCATCCCGCCGAGGGTCATGAGGTGGATGTTTTGCCCGGTGATCCACAGGCCGAAGGCGGAGGCGAGGAGCGACAACGGGATATTGATGATCACGATGAGTGCACTGCGCGGATCCCGGAGGAAAAGCAGCACCATCAATCCGGTGAGCAAGGCACCCAGTCCACCTTCCTTGACGAGGTCTTTGATGGAGCGCTGCACCACGGGTGTTTGGTCAAACTCGAAGCTGACCTTGATGCCGGGAGGGAGCAGCTTCTGGAAGTCGGGAAGCGCGGCCCTCACCTTCTTGACCACTTCCAGCGTCGATGCCTCCGCCCGTTTCGTGACGGGCAGGTAGACGGTCCGTTTGCCGTTGGCGAGTGCGTAGGACGTGGTCACATCTGCGGAGTCCGCCACTGTGGCGACGTCGCGGATGAAGACCGCGCTTTGGCCGGCCCGCTTGACCGGGATCGATTCGAGTTCCTTGACGTCGGTGACGATGGCGTTGGTCGGGACGATCGGATAACGGCCATCGAGATTCACGTTGCCCGAGGGGCTGATCGGATTGCCCTTGGCGATCGCGCTGACGATATCGTCCGGGGAGAGTCCGTAGGAGCGCATCCGGTCGGGGTTTACATTGACTACGACGGACCGGGAGCTGCCGCCGAAGGGTGGGGGCGCGGAAACGCCCGGAAGGGTGGCAAAGGCGGGGCGCACCTTGTTGAGCGCCTGATCCTGCATCTGATTGAGACTGATGTTCGGATCGTCCGTGGAGAAGACGAGATGGCCGACCGCGACGCTCCCCGCGTCAAAACGCATAATGAACGGAGCCACGGTGCCGGGCGGCATGAAAGCGCGAGAACGATTCACCTGGGCGACTGTCTCCGACATGGCCTGGCTCATGTCGGTGCCCGGATGAAACTGCAGCTTCATGATCGAAGCGCCCTGGATCGTCTTCGATTCGACGTGCTCGATGTTGGCGATGTAGAGGAAGTGATACTCGTAGCGGTAGGTGAGGAACCCCTCCATCTGGAGTGGATCCATCCCGCCATAAGGCTGGGCCACGTAGATGGCGGGGATGCCGAGCGGCGGAAAGATGTCCCGCGTCATCCGCTGGATCCCGAGCCAAGCGCCCAAGCACACGGCCACAACCGCGACGAGAATCGTCCAGGGATGGCGTAGAGCATAGCGGGCGAGAGACATGGCTGGGCGGTCGACCCTCCTCTATACGCCGCGCCCGGCAAATAGTTTTGGGTGATTTGCCGCGATCGCGGGAATCGCAACCCTTCGGGAATTGGCCACTTGGCACACTTGGCAGACGGAGGCGGGGAATGCGGAAATCGCTAAGCTCCCGAATCTGACGACGTTGAAGGTTGGGCAACGCTTGCCGCGAACCGGGATCAAGGAAGCGAGCCTGAGTGACGCTTCCTTGCCCACGTTCGCGAAGATGCAGAGCTTGGAAGCGCTCAAGATCGGCGAGGCCAGGTTGACGTTGGCGGGATTGCGCAGCCTCAAAGCGCTTCCCAAACTGCGGCAACTGACCATTTATGAAACGGACATCGCCCCAGCCGACGTGGACACCTTGCGGGCTGAGTGGCCGGGTGTGAAAATCGACTTTGAGCCGCTCACCGACGAGCAGCGCAAGAAGCTCGATATGTATTTGAAGTGATCGCTATATTTATGTCGCACCGCGTTGCGCGACCAACTCATTCACCCACTGGGCATCATCAGCCTCCAGCGGCGGGGCGAGCGGGCCGGAGTAATCGACCGCGCGCTCGTAGGCTCCTTCCTCGTAAGCCGCTTCGATGGCACCCTGGAGATCGAGCACCACGTCGAGATCGCTCCGGCGGAGTGGAATCCGGAATGCGGGGAGCCGGTCGCGTAGGCCGATGGGGTAGATCTCCCATTGCGGCCACGAGGCGCGATAGACTCGGGCGAAGTAGGTCTTGCGGGGCACCGGAGCGATCGGGATTTCCGGCGTGATTGGCAGGAACGGGCCGGAGCGAAGTAGGTCGATTTCCACCACGTTGGTTCCGCTGCGGATGTAGTCATCCCGCTTCTGGAGATAACGGCTTCGGCCCTGCTCCCCCACTTTGTTGGAAGGGCTAAGAACCTCGATCACCGTGCAGATCCGGTGCCCGGAGGTGGTGGAAACGATCTCGATATGGCGATCCGTGAAGGCGTCGGCCGGAATGATCACCGGCTCCGCCACCGCCAAGGCCGAACCTGATCCAGGAAGTTCCGCAGCCCACGGGTCGCGTGCCGAGACGGAAACGTCAGGGACATACGTTTTTGAATCCGATTCGGCATCATCAATCCGGACGGTTTCCTCGACAGAAGCGCGCAGCCCGACCGGGAGTTGGCGCTGGAGCTGGTTGCAACACAGAATGATCAGACGGGTATGCACGTCACCCCAATATTTCTCCAGGTAGGGATCCATGCCCGGGAACGGACTCTTCATGGAGGCATGATAGCACAAGGCGGAGTGGCGTCACCTGATGCCTGGGGATGGACGGACATTCCCACAATTCCGTTGCACACCGCGCGAGTCTTCCCCACAATGCAACGTCGCAGACGCGGAGGGGTCCGGTTCGTTCCTGGTGCAAGGCAAGGCCAAACAGATCTTCCTGAGTTACTCCTCCCGCGACCGGGATGGCGTCAAGGAATTGGCGCGTCTCCTCCGGGCCGAGGGCTTCTCCGTCTGGCAAGACGTCAACGAGATCGTCTCCGGGCATTTCCGGGATGACTTGGGCAATGGGGTGGAGATGTCCAAGGTCTATCTCCTCGTGATGACCCCGAACAGCTTGGGCTCCGACGAGGTGAAACGGGAGGCGAACTCCGCCGAGATCACCGGCAAGGTCCTCCTGCCGGTCTATCTTGATGCCGCCTACGAAGACCTCAAGCACCACCTCAAGGGCACGTTCCTCAACCTCTTCGCCGGCCTTCAGGGGTACCGGTTCGACCGCACCGCCACCGCGCTGCCCGCCGGACTCTTCAACGCACTGGTCGCCGCCTGCGGGAAACCCGAGGGCCCGCGCAATTACGACGGCCTCAAGGAGGAAATCCGCCGGGATTGCGAGCGCCTCACCCGGATGATCGATCGCGTCCCCCAGGCCACCGCGGTTCACACGATGTTACGCGGGGCGTTTTCAAGCCGGGCGAAAGGGCAGCCGCTCCGCCCTCGCGTCCTCGTTCTGCACGGGCCGGACCACGAGCATGTCGGTCTATTTACGAAGAGCCTCCTGGAAGACCGCATGCCGCGCTTCCTCGATGGCGCACGCGCCCTTCCGCAACCGCCGGTCTTCATCCTCGAACCGCCGCGCATCGAGCGGTTCGATCCCGGCGCCGTGCTCAACGAACTCGCCGCCAAACTCAGTCTCCCATACACCTGCGAAGGCGCGGACGATATTCTCCACGAACTGGAGGCCATGGCCGGAGATCTCGCGCCCATCCAGTTCCGCGTCCACACCGCCCGTCATTCCGCGAAATCCCTGCGCCGCTTCCTCGAAGCCTTCGCAAAATTCTGGGGAGACTTCCCCGCGTCCGCCCGCTGCCAAGTCCTTCCCGTCCTGGAGTGGATCTATTCCGGGGAGAAACCCGGCGAGGACCGCGCCACCGGAGATTGGCTCAAAAAACTCAGCGCCGCCGGTTCCAAATCCGATCAGGCGGTCGTGGTCCTGCCCATGATGGAGCAGATCGAGCCCAGCGTCGCCAAAGGCTGGCTCATCCTCCCGGAGGTCGACGGCTTCCTCACCCGGCACGGCATTTCCCATTACGACGCGGACAAGCTCATCGATGCCGTTTACCTCCAGCACAAAAAAGCCAAGGCGCTCCCCATGAAGACCCTGGCCCCGGCTCTCTACGACGCCCTCATCCACCACCTCTCCACCCGTTCCTGATCCACCCATCCCATGTCCGATTACGATCACTTACCCGAAGGACTTGAATACCACCGCCCGCCTCAGGCCGCGCCGGACGGGGAACAATACTTCCCTTCGGAGAACCTCGCCGCCGCCGTGAACGTCGCCCTCATGCTGGGCCGCCCCATCCTCGTCACCGGTGATCCCGGGACCGGGAAGACCAAGCTGGCCAAATCCATCGCCGCCGATCTGGGCCGCAAGCTCTTCCGGTTCGATACCAAATCCACCAGCGAAGCCCGCGACCTCTTTTATCGCTACGACGCCATCGGCCATTTTCAGGCCAAGACCGGTGCCGTGACCGATTACCTGGAAGTCAACGCCCTGGGCGAAGCCATCCTCGAAGCCTCGGCCGATCCCGATGCCGCCCAACTCCTCGGCCGCGCCCCGTCCGGGAAACCCAGCGTCGTCCTCATCGACGAGATCGACAAAGCTCCCCGGGATTTTCCGAACGACCTCCTCAATGAGCTGGAGTCCTACACCTTCCGGATCAAGGAACTCCGCCAAAAGCCCTTCACCCTGGCGGATTCCAAGCTGCGGCCGGTCATCGTCATCACCAGCAACTCAGAGAAAAACCTCCCAGAAGCCTTCGTCCGCCGTTGCGCGTATCACGATATTCCCTTTCCGGACTCGGCGCAGCTGGACGACATCATCGCCGCGCAACTTCCCAAGCTCGTGGCCGGGGATTGGCAGGCGCATGCGGTGAAGTTCTTTCTTCACCTGCGCGCCCAGCGCAATCTCAGCCGCAAGCCTGCGACGGCGGAGTTGCTGGATTGGCTCTACGTGCTGAACCGCAACAAGCTCACCGGATTGCCTTGGGACGTGAACAAAGCCAAGGGGACACTCGGGGCTCTCCTCAAAGGGCGAGATGACCGCGCTGCCGGTGAAAAGGCGTTCACGGATTGGGCGAAGCAACCGGCATGAGGCAGATGACCTACAGGCCCAAAGGGCCGGGACAGGATAGCCCAGGGCAAAGCGAGGAACGAGCGACGCCCTGGGTTCCCTCCCGATTTGGACCAAGCCCTGCAAGGGCGAGACAATGGTTGTCCCGCACTTACAGCGCGGACGTCAGGATCGTCCGTTTCCCAGGCCTGCGGTCGCCATGGGCTCCCTTCGACCTGGGCTATCTTATCTCGGCCCGTTGGGCCTCACCCGCGAGCACGACTGGTCGCTAAGGCTTCGGACAAGTCTACACACGATGACCCACCGTTTTCATGACCTCACACGCTTTCTCGACGTCCTCCGCCGGGAAGGTCTCGCGTTGGATGCGCGGCATGATGCCGCCGTCCATGCGGTGGTCATGCGTCTGCTCGCGAAGCCCGGGGCGGATCCGGATGAGGCCACCGTGCGGCGTCATCTCCGGCCCATCCTTTGCGCCACGCGCCGGGATGAGATTGATTTCGATCGGCGGTGGGATGCTTTCTTTGGCACGGCGGAACCCGTCACCCCGCCGCCGCCACCGGTTGATGTCCGCCGTGCCTGGCGCTTTGGCTTCCTCCGCGCCGCTGCCGTGTCCGTTATCGTGGTTATCGCTGCGCTGGGAGCCGGACAGGTCTTCTTCAAACCGAAACCTCGCCAAGACGAGCCCATCACCGCGCGGGATGCTCCCGTCCCGGTCCCCGAGGTCCCCAAATCCTCCCCGGAAACCGGTGTCTGGGAGATCCGCCCCGTCGCGCCACCCGCACCGTTTCAAATCTGGACCCCGCCCGCCGATGCCCCGGCCAGTCCGTGGATGATCCGCCTCTGGTCCGCTCTAAACCCGGCGGAACGGATCGTGGCCATCGCGGCGCTCCTCGTCATCGCCTTGTCCCTCCTCGGTCTCGTCCTCGCATCCGCCGCACGCGCCCGGGTCCGGCACCTGGCCCGTGGTCTGGTCCATGCCGGGGACAACGTCCGCCTCGAACACCTCTGGATCGACCTGGAACGCGATGAACTCGATCTCGGTCCGTTCCTTCACGGCATCAGTGCCCGGCTCCGGCGACATGAGAGCGTGGCTTCTGCCCGGCTCAATGAAGAGGCCACCGTCCGGCGCACGGCGGAGAATGGTGGATGGCTCGTGCCCGTTCCCGCTACCCGGCCGCAAACCCCGGAATACCTCGTCCTCCTGGAAGAAAACCACCGGCACGATCACTGGGAACGCCTCCTCTCCGCTTGGATCGAGCAGCTGCGCTTTCGTGGTGTGGAGATGGATGTCTTCCGGTATCGCGGGCATCCCGGGGTTTCCTCCGCCGTTATTGGTGAAAACCGCCGCGCCTTTTCTTTGCGGGAGTTGAATGCGCGGTTTCCCCGGCATCGCGTCCTCCTCACCGGTGTGCCGGGTCCGGTCCGGGACATCCACCATGAGACCCAGCCTTGGGTGCAGGAACTGCGGCTCTGGGAAAAGGCCCGCGTCCTCCTCACTCCGCCCGGGGCGGAAGAGGATCTCGATGCCATGGCCTTTGCCGAAGAAGAAGGCTGGCGCGTCTTCCCGTTTGCGGCGGATGGCTTGCGGTCCTTTGCCGCTTGGGTGGCGGAGGATGGGATGCCGTCTTTGCGGCCGGAAGAATCGGATCCGGCACTGCCGCCGCTGCTGGCGGGGAATCTGGAAGCGTGGATGGATACCCGGCCACCGGCCGTCGCCACGGTGCGGGCGGGAGTCCGGCAGATTGCGGATTGGCTCGGGCCGTTCGGGATGCTTTGGCTGCGGGCTTGTGCGGTCTATCCGCAGGTGGATTGGAACCTCACTCGTTTCCTGGGCGCAGGGTTGCGGCGGTTGCGAACTACGGAGCAAGACGGCGATGTCCTCTGGAAACTGGCCCGGCTGCCCTGGCTGCGGGCAGGAAAAATGCCGGGTTGGCTGCGCTTGGAACTGTTGCGCGGCCTTCCCCGGGAAGATCGCTTGGCCGTGCAGACGCTCATCGCCGGGGCGCTTATCCAGGGCGCGGAAAAGCATGATCTGCGGCGCACGGATCAGCCGGTCGATGACGCCGCCGTCTATCCTCTGGAATACATCGTCACCCATCCCGGCCGCGTCCGGCGGGACGGGGATCGCGTGGCGGGACGGGCGCGGGGCGCCGTGCGGGATCAGGTGCAGGAAGCGGTTTGCGCCCGGCTCCTGGGCAGCAGCACCAGCTTCCGTCTTCCGGAGCAAGTGGGCGGTGCGCGGGTGCCCCGGCCCGGGTTGGCCGTGGTCAGCGCATTGGCCGTCGTGCTCGCCTTGGGCGGGGCGTTCTGGTATCTCGGGGACAAACTTTCTCTTCCGCCGATCGCCGCAGACCCGCCGGCCCTGGCCATCGAAAAAGTCCAGGTCGCGCCCGGGGCGGACAACTGGCGTCTGCGGCTCTCCGACGGCACGCCCTTCCTCTGGATTCCGGCCGGGAAATTCATGATGGGCAGTCCGGCGGACGAGGATGGACGATTCGAGGAACGTGAAGCCCAGGTCCAGGTCGAGCTGACTCAAGGCAGGTGGATGGCCGCCACCGAAGTGACCCAAGGTCAGTGGAAATCCGTGATGGGCAACTCCCTCCAAGAGATGGCCAAGGACGATCCGGTTTACATCGAGGACCCGGAGTATCCCATGTATTGGGTGGATTGGAATCAGGCCCGGGAGTATTGCGCGAAGCTCACGGAACGGGAGCTGAAAGCGGGAAGGATTCCGAACGGCTGGGCCTTCCGGCTCCCCACAGAGGCCGAATGGGAATTCGCCTGCCGCGCCGGAAAATCGACCGCGCTCTACTCCGGTCCCCTCAAAATCGAGGGGGACCGCAACGGCCGCGCTCTAGATCCCATCGCCTGGTATGGGGGGAACAGCGGGCGGAATTATCCGGCGGGCGCGCCGGGGTATGACACCGCAGATTGGAAAGAGAAGCAGTATCCGGATCTCAAAGCCGGTCCCCGGAGGGTGGGCGGGAAAGCACCCAATGCCTTCGGCCTTCACGACATGATCGGTAATGTGCTGGAATGGTGCGAGGACGGCTATGTGGACAAGCTAGCGGGTGGGAAGGATCCTCAGGGCGATAGCAAGGCCACGGTTCGGGTGTTCCGGGGCGGCGGCTGGGACAGCGGCGCGCGGGGCTGCCGCTCGGCGAGCCGCAGCAGACTCACGCCGGGCAACCGGGACTTCTCCCTCGGTTTTCGCCCAGTCCTATCCCCGGCCAGCACAACGGCAGGAGCTGAAGCCGCAAAGGATAACGCTTGGCGGATGGCGGGAAAGTTCAAGGACCGGGAATTCCACCTGTACGACGTCGGAGTGCATGGATATCTGGAGGAAGACAAAGGGTTTCAGCTCCTTGTGGTTAAAGACTATGATTATGTTATCCTCACTGCTCTAGACGTGGCGGTTGAGGTGGATTCCTCCCAGCAAACCGATGAGCTGGTTAAGACCGCACCCGACTTGGAAGACATCGAATTGTTCGTGTATTCGGCCGAGGGGCAGCTGATAGTGGGCGATAACCGTGCGGGCTCAAGCGGGATGGCCGGGGTACAGTTCCGAGCCGAATACACAGGAAGTGTTGACGTTTATCTTCGGCTTTACGTTGACCAGCCCAAACATAAAGGCCCGCGACCGGTCGCCTACTTTGCCTTGGTAGGCATTCGCGGAAACAGCTCCCTGCCTCCCGTCGAACCTCCTGCTGTAAAGCCGCTATCCCCGGCCAGCAAAAAACCGGCGGAGCCGGTCCCGGCCTCCCGGGCCGGAGACGAGGGAGGGACGACCGGCGCGGCGGAGCAGCGCGTCTCCGGCCCGGGAGACCGGGACTTCCGGAACGGCCTGGGCCTGGAAATGGTCTGGATCCAGCCCGGCACGTTCCTCATGGGCAGTCCCCCCGAGGAAGCTGACCGGAGCGATGACGAAACCCAGCACGAGGTCACCTTGACCAACGGCTACTGGATCGGCAAACACGAGCTGACCCAGGCCGCCTGGACGGAGGTCATGGGCGAGAATCCCAGCAAGTTCACCGAGTCCGGCCCGAACGCCCCCGTGGAACAAGTGAGCTGGGAGGAAGCCATGGACTTCTGCCGCAAGCTCACGGAACGAGAAGCCAAATCCGGCACGGTTCCGGCGGGCTGGGAATACTCCCTGCCCACGGAGGCGCAGTGGGAATATGCCTGCCGGGCGGGGACGACGACGCCCTTCAGTTTCGGCTCGGTCCTCGATGGGACGCAGGCGAACTGCGACGGCACGAATCCCTACGGCACGACGAAGAAGGGCCCGTATCTAGAAAAGACGACACCAGTGGGGAGCTACCCGGCGAATCCATGGGGACTTTACGACATGCACGGGAATGTCCGTGAGTGGTGTCTGGACTGGTATGGCGATTATCCGGCCGGAGCGGCCAGCGATCCGAGAGGGCCAGAAAAGGCCACGAATCGGGTGTTCCGGGGCGGCGGCTGGATCAACTACGCGCAGTACTGCCGCTCGGCGTACCGCTACTGGTCCTCGCCGGACAACCGGTCCGTCAACCTTGGTTTTCGCCCAGTCCTGTCCCCAGCCAGCAAACCCGCCGGAGGCGGCTAGGGTCGTAGACCGGTCCGAGCGCGGTAGCGCGGCCCCGGGAGGGGCGGACCGGGCTACGACCCGGAGTGGATTCTGCAGTCAATCTGTGTAATCCCCGGAATCCCGTAAATCTGTGAAGAGAGGAACGTTCTGCACAGATTACACAGATTGGCGGGATTCCACAGATAGGGCACGTTGAGCCAGTAGGCCCACCGGGCCGAGATAAGCTAGCCCAGGTCGAAGGGCGCCCAAGGCGACCGCAGGCCTGGGACGACGTTTCGGTGTTGCATCCGCGCTGTAGGTGCGGGACAACCGTTGTCTCGCCCTTTCAGGGCTTTGCCCGGGACGGTTTGGAACCCAGGGCGTCGCTCGTTCCTCGCTTTGCCCTCGGCTATCCTGTCCCGGCCCGTTGGGCCTATCGGAATTATGCGAACCATAGTCTCCACCCTGTGGGTCAAGCTCGGGACTCGTCTCCGCCTTGCCCTCCGAGGCTTGTCGAGGAATGATGCGCGGAGGGGGCTTGGTCTTCCGGCATCGTAAGTTGGACCTGTGGTCCGACCGGGAAGGATCGGAACGAATCTGCTCGGATCACAGATCCAAGCTACAGATGTAAGTTGGACCTGTGGTCCGACCGGCTCGATCGGGAAGGCCGGCCTGAATCCTCCCGCGGCCCGTCACTCCGCCGCATTCACCACCGCCGTGAGCTCGGTCATGGTGAGCAAGGGAAGCACATGAAAATGCCCGGCATCGTCGTAAACAATCACGGAACTCCCGCGCGGAGGAAGGGAGATGTAATCGTGATGCGGGACCGGAAATTCCTTTCCGTCCGCCATCTTGAGGACGAAGGACTGGTTACGTTGGATGGCGGATCCGATTTCGCTCCGGGTCGCGGGTGAATCATTATCGCAGCGGCTTCGCTACCGGAGCAACTTGCTCGCATAGATTGGGGAAGGCATAGAGTCGGCATCACCGAGCGGGTATTCGTTCGTAGGCCGGACATTCTTGTCTGGCCAAAAAACACCGCTGAGGATGGCCGGACAGGAATGTCCAACCTACTTCCATGGTATGCTCTTTCTCCAAGGATCGATGTCCTTTCTCCGAGGATCAGTATCCTTCCTTCAAGGATCGGCGGGCTTTCACGAGGGATTGGCGTTCTTTCTCCAAGGATCGGCGTTCTTTCTCCAAGGATCGGCCTCCTTTCTTCAAGGAGCGTCGTCCTTGTTCCAAGGATCAGCATCCTCTTCCCAGGCATCAGCGTCATTATCCCTAACATGGCCAAATTTGCGGTTGCCAGCTCGCGCGTTCCGCGTTACCCGATATTGCGTCGCCCCGCTTGGGGCGAGCGCACCATACGAAACAGACAAATCCAATCCATCATGGCCAGAACTACCACCCGAGTCAATATCCCCACCAACAGTCCGGACGAGATGATCAAACTGGGGACGAGTATCCAGGAAGAGCATGTGGAGGCGGGCGACAAGAGTCCGGTGGCTGGGATGAAGATGACGGAATTCGGCCAGATGATCGCCGACGCGGCGGCCAAGCGGGCGGAAGCTGCCAAGTTGGCGGCCCGGGCCGAGGCGCTCAACGGGGAAGCGGCCAGGATCATCGGGATCGCCAAGGGACAGACTTCCAAGACGGAAGGCACGCTCTATTACGAGATCTGCAAAGCCAGAGACCTCCTCCTCGTCGTCCACCGCGGCATGGAAAACAACCTGGAGCCCTGGGGTTTCAAGGTCGTCGTCGGCACCGCCGCCGCTCCCCGCAAACGGGAGAAGAAGGATCCGGCGGCGCAATTGAATTCCTGACGTCACCGGAGGAACTACTGCAACTGCGGCCGCAACTACGGGTTTCGGGCGCGCTGCTCACAACGAGTCGTAAAAGCTCCGCAACCGATCCTGATTGATCCCGGGCGCGTCCGCCTGGAGCAGCCAGCGTAGGTCGGACTTGGTGCCTTCGATATCGCCTCCCTGGTAACGAAGCAGGGCCCGGTCAAAGCGGGCCGGGGCGTCGTCCGGGTTGATTTTCAGGGCGACCTCCAGATAGGGGATGGCTTTGAGGGGGGAGCCTTCCTGCTTCTCCTGCTCGATCAGATTGCGCAGCATCCGGGTGACGATGTCCCGGTTCCTCATGGGCTGGATGTCGTCATCGGTCATTTCCCGGCCAGCCATTTCGAAGACAATTTTGGCGGCGTCTTCCCGGGAGATCAGGGTTCCGCCCTCGTAGGCGTCGACGATCTGTTTGCTGCCATCGGCTTTGATGTAGCCGGCCATGAAATGTCCGGGCAGACCGACGCCATGAACGGTCTTCGCGCCGGAACGCCGTGCCAGCTCGATGAAGACGATGGAAAGCGTGATGGGGATGCCTTCGCGGTCATCCAGTACCTCATTCAGATAGCTGTTGGACTTGTGATAGTAGTCGAGGCGGCTGGCGTGGAAGCCGCTCTCCTCAAACATGAAGCGAAGTGTGGCGTTGATGATGTCTTCTTCCGTCGCTCCTGGGGGAAGCTTGGCGCGCACCTGACCGGCCATGGAGTTGAGCAATTCCTCGTAGACCTCCGGTTCGATATCTGGGTTATCCAGGCGGGCGATCAGGAGGCCGGCCCGGAAAAGATCTGCGGTGGCGTCATCTTGGGGCAGGGAATTCGCGACGCTCGCGCCCACGATTTGGGCGAGCGCGCTTTCGGATAGAGTCTTGAGCCGGTCCATGCGCCGGTTCATTTCCACCCGAACGGCTTCAAGCGATGCCGGGACGCTCTCCGGTGCGGCGACCAACTCCTCCAAAATGTCGGTGCTCGATTCTCCCGGGGTGCGGAGGTATTGCTCGATTCGCTGGGTGATCCGCGCGGTCTTCTCCGGCGCGGGACCGGCTTCCTCCAGTTTGGCGGCGACCCGGAAACGCCGGAACTCCGCAGCGGTCTGCCGGAATTTGCAGAGTCCAGATTTCCCATCGCGCGGTCCAGAATCCTCCAGATTGGCCACTTCCTGGCCATTGACGAACCCGATGATCCGATCCGGCGAAACCCGGACGCGGAGTCGGTTCCATTCACCGGCTTGATAGGTCGGGGCATCGAATTGACCGAGGATGGTCCAACTCTGCACGTCGGGTCCCTCAAACCGGGTCAGGCGGATCCGCCCGCCCGAGGGATAGAAGCCGTAATGGGCGTCCGCGCCATCCGACGCGAAGACGAGGCCGGCCGCGCCCGCTTCATCGTCCAGCTTGACCTCGACTTCGATTTCGTACGAATCTCCGGTCAGCGCGGTCGCGTTCAGGCAGAGGGCGCGTCCTCCGAAGCCATCGCCGGGTTCGCTGACGAGGATCCGCCCGGCGCGTTGGGACCAGGCACCGCCCATCACGGTGGTCCAACGTTGTGGATCCAGTCGGCCGATGGTGGCCCAGGTCTCGATTCGGATGGGGTTGGGCTTTTCGAGGAGGAGCTTGAGTGCATTCACCGGCATGGCGAAACCCAGGTTGCGCGTCACCATGGATTTTAGGGTGACGATGCCCTGGACCTCGCCCTGAAGATTGACCACCGGACCTCCGCTGTTCCCTTCTTCTACCGGGATCGCCAGCTGGATGTAGGGGAAGGGGCTGTCTCCCACGTCTTCGCGGAAGCCGGAAACGATTCCCTCCACCACGCTAAACTTCAGTCCCCGTGGATTGCCCAGAGCGACGACTTGTTGGCCTTGGACGAGCGAGTCGGAATCGCCCAGTTTGAGTGGGTTGAGCGGAGCTTTGGGATCGATGCGAATCAGGGCGAGATCGAGACGGCGATCGGAGGCATGGACTTCGACGACCGGGTATTTCGTTCCATCGTGCAATTCCACCTCGATCTGGCGCCGGTCATTGATGACATGCCAGTTGGTGGCGATCAGGCCCTCGGGTGATACGATGAAGCCGGTGCCGGTGCCTTGGACATCGGAGTCGCGTCCCTGCTGGTAGACGACGACGATGGATTCAAGGGAGCGTCGGGTGAGCTCCTCGACGGTTGTTCCTGTGGCTTTCGGGGAGGAAGCTGGATCATCCGCGGCCAGGGAACTGAAGAGGAACGCCGCCAGACAAAGGCAGGAAATCCAAGGCACCATGCCGTGAAACTAGGGCCTTCCCCGGGAAATGGCTACGGGAAAAGCTCAAGCACCCATAGCGCCGGGGCTTCGTGGCCTACGATTATCGGAACGGGAAGCCGTTCCTCCACGATGTTCGTCTAAGTTCGGAGCTTCGGCGATGGGAAAAGGTCAAGCACCCGGGGCCTTCGCCAGGCTCCGCAATTCTTCGAGAGCCTTGCGGCTCTCCTCAAGTTTGGCCAGCGCGACGTCCGTGGTCTGAGTCCGCGGCGTGGGATAGGCTGCGTTTGCGGCGCTCCGGATCGCCTCGGCGTTCTTCGAAATGATTCCGGCGAGCTCCTCGGCGCGTCGTTTGGCTTTCGCTGCGGACTCGGCGGCTGCCTTGGCGGAATCCGCAGCCGTCGTCTGTTTGCTGACCGCAGATTGAAGTTCAACGACGGGTGCGGCAGGATCTGCGGTTTGCGCTTTGGTCAGGGCGGCCTTGGCTTCGGAAAGCGCTTCAGCCGACTGCGCCAGGGACTTGCGGGCGGAGGCCTCCCGATTGATGACTGCCGCGAGTGCCGACTTGGCGTCGGATACCACAGCGACGCCGTCCCGGACTGCGGCGCGCTCCGCGATGATGTCACGCCACTGGTGGAGTTCAAAGCCCTCCCCGATTCCGCCGAGGCCGTTCAAGAGGGTTTGGCATCGTGAGGTGATCTGAGACAAATCCGGAGCATCGTTGACCGCGGCGCCCGAGCCGGGGAAAATCACGTAGGTAACTTTGAGATCGCTGACCGGGCGCTGATAGGGGCCGGCGCTTGAGTCGATGGTGCGGGCGAGCAAGAGGGAAGCTTCCCCCATTTTCCAAGAGGGGCCGCTGTCGCCGCAAATGGCGGGATAGGCCTTGTCGCCATGAATCACCACGGCGTAATCGCCGATGGAGGGATGATGGGTCGGCTTGCCGTCGTGACGGACGATCGAAAGGGGGAGAACGATAAACGGATCCGCTTCGGCGATCAGGTAGCTGCGGCTGGCGAGGTCGGTGATGAGGCGTTTGAGTTCGATGCGGCGCTCGCTGAGGAATCGGTTGCGATCCGGGGTGAGTCCCTTGATGGCATACTCAGCCTCCACCTCCTCAAGTTCCTTCTTGAGGCGTGGCACCAGGGGATTCTCGGTCTTGGTCTTTTTAGGCCAGCCGTAGCTCGTGGTCGGTTGGTAGTATCGCGACATCGAGATGTAATCATCGATCGTCGGCATGCGATCGCCGTCGGAGCCATCGGCCACGACATCCATTTCGCCCTGGACCAGCACCGCCTTCTGGCCGGATTGCGGATGGGTGAGGTCGAGGATGGTTTCGCAATCGAAGTAATTGTGGCGTGTCTCCAGCTGGTCGAGCCGGGTCACGCTCGACTTGATGCGCTCGTGCTTGAGTGAGTAGAGCTTGGCAAAAAAGGGAGAGATCTTGGCGGTTCCCAGCAACGTTTCCAGACTGGGAAGGATCGCGGGCAGGCTGGGATTGAGTGCGCTCAATTCGGCGATACTGGTGTCTGCTTTGGGTACACTCACTTTGAGGACTACCTGCAACTCGTAGGATTCCGGGGTGACTCGCTCCTTGGTGGCGGTGTCGCCCTCTGTCAGATCGAGCACGGTGCGCACGCCGACTCCGTTGAACAGCTTGGCTACGTCATACTCGCGGCGGGGAAGGGTCTCGATTGCAGGCGCGACGTCGGTCACGGATGGGGCGACAGGGGTGGCCGAGGCAACTGGTGTGGGAGGCGGGGTTGCTTCTGCGGCGGCCGCTTGGCGCGCTTCGAGCAGTTCCACCTCATGTTCCAATTCGGAGATGCGTTTGCGGGCAGTCTCGAGTTCCTGCTGGGTGGGGGAGGTTGCTGCGGCGGTTGCTTGGACGGGGTTGACCAGCTTGCGAAACTCCTTTTTCGCGCGAGACCCGGTGTCGGTGAAATAGACCAAGAACGGAATCGAGATGAGCGACGCCAGGATGATCAGCAGGAAAAGATTCCCGAGGACGTTGGAGATGGATGACTTAGGCAGCCATCCGGCGTCTTTTGCGCCGTCCTGGCCGGGCTGTTTGGCCGAGGATTGCTGTTCCACCGAAGTCGCGATCGGATTTTTGGGTGGATTCGGCTGTTGTGGTGTGATTGCCATAATGGACGAGGCCGACTGCACCACTCGAATGCGATCAACCTCTGCGCAAGCTTCGACTGAGGGGCCTCGGTTTGACGGTGGTTGGAACTAGAGATTCAGGTTCGGCATGGGGCCTTTGCGTATTGACATTCTTGGTGATTTCTTGTTTGCTGGACGCGGATATGAGAAAAGTGTTCTTCCCGATGATTGTGGTGGCGTGTGCGTGTCTTTTCTCGGGCTGTGGAGCACTTCTTCATCCCATTGGGGCGGCGGCGGGTTTGGCGCGGGCGGCGGCCTCTACGGCCACTGGTGCTGCCCATGGACTGGTGGGAGCGGCACGGAACATTACCGGCGCGGCGATGAACACCGGTTCTGCGGCGACCGCTGCGGCGATCCGTACGACGACGAAAGCCGCCGCGAAGGCGCTTGAGATCGCTCCTTACGTCGCCGCTGCTGCTTTGTGATTGGCCTCAATATGGGGTTGCGTCCCTCCCGTGTGCTTTCTAAGATCCCCTACGGACTGGGCTGAGACTGGTCCTGAAACATCCAACCAACTCCATCTGAATGTTTAACAACCAGAAGATTTTGATCCTCACCGCCGCGACGCTTTTGTCGGCCGCCAGTGCGGTGGCGCAAGACAAGAAGATCGATTTCGCGACCGAGATCTATCCGTTCGTGAAGGGAAGCTGTGCCACTTGTCACCGGGCCGCTTATACCGACGAACGCGGTCGCTCCCGTCGACCGAAGGCTGACATGGTCATCACCAACAAGGCAGATTTCATGAAGGGCGGCGAGTCCGGCGTGGTCATCGTGGCCGGAAAACCGGACGAAAGTCCGTTCCTCCAGCGCACGTTGTTGCCGATCGACGACGACGACCATCAACCGCCGCAAGGCAAGGCACCGCAATGGACAGATGCGGAGAAGGCTCTTTTCAAGAAGTGGATCGAGCAGGGAGCCGATTTTGGCACCTGGACCGAAGACAAGGTGCCCAACGAGGGATTGGAATGGGACGGCATGGAGTTTCCCGCCGACTCCGTTCGCAAGGCCAAGTAAGCCTTGGTTGATCTGAGTCTTTCCAACCGGAGCCTGGTGACGGGCTCCGGTTTTTTCGTCCCGACCCGTGTCGTTGACAGGTGGCGCAACGGTCCCTATAGAATGACCATGCCCCCTCGTGCCGCCCTTGTATGGCTTGTGTCTTGTCTGGTCCCTGGCTTTCTCCATGCTCAGGGCACTGCGACCGCCCCCGGAAAGCTCAAACTGGCGGATGGATTCAAGGCGGAGCTTCTCTATTCCGTCCCCAAGGATGTTCAGGGGTCATGGGTAGCGGTGACGACCGATCCGCAGGGTCGGCTGATCGTAGCGGATCAGAACGGGCCACTCTACCGCTTCCGGACTCCCCCCTCAGCGGCGACTCTACGACCGGAAGATGTGGAGCCAATCAAGGTGGACATTGGTCACGCCCAAGGTCTGCTCCACGCCTTTGGCTCGCTCTACGTCGTGGTGAATTCCACAGAGCGGACCAAGGGGCTTTATCGGGTTCGGGACACGGACGGCGATGACCAGTATGACGAAGTCGTGATGCTGCGCGAGTTCGTCGAACGGGCGGGGGAGCATGGTCCGCATTCGGTGGTGCTGAGTCCGGACGGAAAATCGCTTTACGTCGTCTGTGGCAATCAGACTCCGCTGCCGCAGTATGACCTGACCCGCACTCCTTCATTTTGGGGTGAGGATGAAGTGGTTCCTCGGATCTACGGGCGTGGCTTCATGAAGGGCGTGCTCGCACCGCGCGGCTGGATCGCCAAGACGGATCCCGAAGGCAAATCCTGGGAGATTGTCGCCACCGGATTTCGCAACCCTTACGATGCCGCGTTCAACCATGATGGGGAACTATTCACCTACGACTCCGACATGGAGTGGGACTTGAACACCACTTGGTACCGGCCAACTCGGATCAATCATGTCGTCAGCGGTGCGGACTTCGGCTGGCGCAACGGCTCGCACAAATGGCCGGCTTACTACGTGGACAGCTTTGGCGCGGTGCTCAACATCGGGCCGGGATCGCCCACGGGGGTGACTTTCGGATATGGCGCGAAGTTCCCGGCGAAGTATCAGAACGCGCTCTTCATTTGCGATTGGAGCTTCGGGAAAATGTATGCCGTCCATTTTCGACCCTCGGGTTCCAGCTACACTGCGGAGCGGGAGGAGTTCCTGGCGGGGCAACCTCTGCCTTTGACCGATCTGGTGGTGCATCCGCAGGACGGCGCGCTCTACGTGACGGTGGGCGGTCGCAAGGTCCAGTCGGGGCTCTATCGCATCACCTACGTGGGCAAGGAAGCGACCACGCCAGCGCCAGCGCCGGTGGTGGTGGCGACATCCCCCGCCCGGAAATTCCGGCATGAGCTGGAAGCTCTGCACGGCCGGACGACGGCCACCGCCATTCCGCGCGCCTGGCCTTATCTGGGCAATGCCGATCGCGGCATCCGTCATGCGGCCCGCGTTGCCTTGGAACATCAGCCCTTCGAGCAATGGAAAGGGTTGGCGGTGACCGAGACGGAACCAGGGGCGCGGTTGGCGGCCTTGGTGGCGCTGGCCCGAGTTGCTCCGCCCGAGTCGGGCCTCCGGGACACCCTGTTGGATGCGTTGAATACGATGGACTACGGTGCCTTGGCCTCGAGTCACCGTTTGGACTGGTTACGCGCCTATGAATTGACCCTGGTTCGCCACGGCGGCGGATTCCCTACGCAACTGCCGCCGCCCCAACGCGAGGCGGCGATCGCGGCGCTCGACAGATTGTATCCGGCGAATACGGTCCAGGAGAACCTGGAGCTGACCCGCCTTCTGGCCAACCTCGGTGCGGCTTCCTTGCCGGTGAAAGCGGTCGCCTTGTTGGAGTCTGCTCCCTCGCAGGAAGAGCAACTCGGCTACGCGACCAACATCCGCTTGGCGCGTGAAGGGTGGACGCCGCAAGCCCGGAAGGCTTTCTTCGAGTGGCTGGTCCGCGCCCAAACCTTTCGCGGTGGGGCAAATTTGGAACTCTTCGTCGGGGAAATCAAAGCGGACGCGGTGGCCGGCCTCAGCGAGGCGGAGAAGGGCGAGTATGCCGAGATTCTGTCGAGGAAGGCGCAGGGAAGCGGACCGCAATTTACCACGACTCCCCGGGATTTCGTGAAGGCTTGGGTCACCTCAGATTTCCACGATGTCATCAACGTGGGTCTCGAAGGCAATCGGGACTTCGAGAACGGGCGTCGCATGTTCGGCGCGGCCAACTGCTACGCCTGCCACCGCTTCAACGAAGAAGGGGGAGTGGTCGGGCCCGACCTCACTTCGGTGGCCGGTAAGTTCAGTCCGATGGATTTGCTGGAGTCGATCATTGAGCCGAGTAAGGAGATCTCCGACCAGTACGGGGCCATGGTCTTTGAGTTGAATGATGGCACCCAGGTGGCTGGCCGGATCGGCAATCTCAGCGGGGATATTTACCAAGTCTCCACCAACATGTTCGAGCCGGGAAATTTCACGAAAGTGCCGGCGGACCAGGTGAAGTCGATCACGCCATCGCCGATTTCAATGATGCCGCCCGGCTTGATCTACTCGTTGAAGAAGGACGATGTTTTGGATCTGTTAGCGTATCTCCTCTCCAAGGGAAATCCGGGGGATCCGATGTTTCATTGAGGGGCTGTCAAATCGTTCGGGTGACAAGATTGTCAAGTAATCTTAAATAAATGCGTGACAAGCCCGCAGGTGCGTGTAACATGGTTAATATGAAGACCCTCTACTTCCTCTTCGTGTTGGCGTTGATGTATTTTGGGTGGACGTTTAGCTCCTACGAGATTCCCGTCGTCTACGGCGATGCGTCGTCCCCAACATTGCCACCCAGGGAGCTGCTCACGGTGGAAGGCTTTCCGAGGTAAGCCATCCGGAGTTTGTTCCAGATCGATTGTCAGGATAGTTCTCTTCCTGAAAGAAATTCTCTGAAAAAGTGTTCAAAAGGACCTGTTCGCGCGTAGCGTAAGCAGTGGTCTCTTTTGTCGAACTGCACGCTCGAAGTGCTTTCAGTTTCCATCGGGGAAGTTCTCATCCTGAGGAATTGGTGGCTCGGGCTGTCGAGCTTGATTTGTCGGCTTTGGCGGTCACGGATCGCGATGGTGTTTACGCTTCCGCACGGGCCAACACCCGGGCGCGCGAGGCCGGGGGTGGTTTCCGGGCTCTGGTAGGTGCGGAGGTCACCTTGGAAGATGGCAGCGTTTTGCCGGTTCTCGCCGCGACTCGAACGGGCTATGCGAACCTCTGCCAGCTCCTGACCCGGGGGAAGTTGCGCGCCGCGAAAGGCGAAGGGGCTGCCACATGGGACGAGTTGGCGGAGTTTAGCGAGGGACTCCACGTTCTCACGGGGGACCATGAAGGGCCCGTGCGCCGTGCGCTAAACCGAGGGAAAGACGAGGCCGCTGCGACGCTGCAACGCCTCGTGAGAATCTATGGCCCGGATCATGTTTGGGTGGAACTGCAACGCCACCGGCTCCGCGGGGAGGTTTTCATCGGGCAGTGCCTGCGCGATTTGGCCGCAGCACACCGTCTCCCTGTCGTCGCGAGCAACGGCCCGTGTTTCGCGTTGCCGGAGGGCCGGATGCTGCTCGATGCCTTTACCTGTCTTCGTCACCACACCCGATTGGATCTTGCCGGGACGTTGTTGGCGGTCAATGCGGAACGGCATCTCAAGGGGGCGCGTTCCATGAGCGAGCTTTTCGCCGATGTGCCGGAGGCACTCAGCAACACGGTCAAACTTGCGGACCAACTGGAATTCACCCTCGAAGACCTCGGATATCAGTTCCCCAAGTATCCGGTCGGGGAGGGGGAGACCGAGGCTTCCATTCTGCGGCGGGAAACTTATGCCGGGGCCAAGCGCCGTTACGGGAAAATCACGGTCGCAGTGCGGCGGCAGCTCGATCACGAACTCGACCTCATTCAACGTCTCGGCTTCTCCGGCTACTTTCTCATCGTCTGGCAGATCACGGAATTTGCCCGGATTGAGGGAATTCTGGCCCAGGGACGGGGGAGTGCGGCAAATAGCGCCGTGTGTTACAGCCTGGGGATCACCAACGTCGATCCAGTCGGCGGCAATCTCCTTTTTGAGCGGTTTTTGAGCGAGGGCCGCACTTCGTGGCCGGACATCGATATTGATTTGCCGAGCGGGGAGCGTCGGGAAGCGGTCATTCAGGAAGTCTTCCGGCGTTACCAACCGCGCGGCGCAGCGATGACCGCAAACGTGATCACTTACCGCACCAAGAGTGCCATGCGGGAGGTGGGCAAAGTTCTCGATTTGCCGACGGATGTAATCACCCGGTTTTCCGATCTGGGCGGGCATGGCGATTATCCGGAGACGACGGAATTGCGGGATCGGCTCCAGATGGCCGGGATGCCGGCGCGCCATCCCCGGATGAACGTGGCTCTGGAGTTGTGCCAACGAGTGCTCGGACTGCCGCGCCATCTCGGGCAACATTCCGGTGGTATGATCATTTCCGATCGTCCGCTTGATACCGTGGTGCCCCTGGAGAATGCCTCCATGCCGGGACGGACCGTGGTGCAATGGGACAAGGACGATTGCGAGGATCTCGGGATCATCAAGGTCGACCTTCTCGGGCTGGGAATGATGTCGGCGATCCAGGACACCCTGCACCTCTGTCAGGCGCGTGGCCGGCCGGTTGATCTTGCCCAACTTCCCAAGGATGATCCCGCCGTTTATGAGATGCTTTGCCAGGCGGATACCGTCGGCCTGTTTCAGGTGGAGAGCCGCGCTCAGATGGCGACTTTGCCGCGGATGCAGCCAAAGGTGTTTTACGACATCGTCATCGAAACGGCCCTGATTCGCCCGGGACCGATTGTGGGCAAGATGGTCCATCCCTATCTGAACCGGCGCAGCGGAAAGGAACCGGTCGATTTCATCGATGATCGCTTCCGACCGGCATTGGAGCGGACGCTCGGGGTGCCTTTGTTCCAGGAACAAGTGCTTCGCATGGCGATGGTGATCGCTGATTTCACCGGGTCCGAAGCCGAGGAATTACGCCGAGCCATGAGTTTTCATCGCTCTCCGGAACGGATGAACCGGGTCATGGACAAGCTGCGGCGGGCGATGGCCAACAAGGGCGTCGGGCCGGAATTGCAGGAGCGGATCGTCAGTTCGATTCAATCGTTTGCGTTGTATGGATTCCCGGAATCTCACGCCATCAGCTTTGCCCTGATCGCCTATGCGAGCGCCTGGCTCAAGGTGCATCGGATGGCGGAGTTTTATACCGGGCTGATCAACAATCAGCCTATGGGTTTCTATTCCGTGGCCACGCTTTTGCAGGATGCCAAGCGTCACGGGATTCGCGTCTTGCCAGTTTGCGTGGTCCGCTCTGGCGCCCTTTGCCAGGTGGAGTCGGATTCGGAGATCCGGCTCGGGCTCTCCGATCTGAAGGGCGTGGCACGCTCTACTGCGGAACGGATCGTGGAAAGGCGCGAGGAAGGGCCGTTCACGACGCTCGCGGATTTCCTGATGCGGACGAAAATCGCCAAGGACGAGCGCCGTGTCCTGGCGCATGCGGGTGCGCTCAACGCCTTGGCTGGGCATCGCCGGGCCGCGCTGTGGGATTCAGAGTCGGCCCTGCGCGAAGATGATCTCTTCAGCCGGTTGGAGTCACCGGGGGAACGTCTTGCGATGATGACGCCGGTGGAACGTCTTCAGGCGGACTACGAGACGCAACATCTCACCACCGGTCCGCACCCTATGTTTTATATCCGGGAGAAGCTATCGGAACTCTGGCGCGCCACGGAGCTGCCGCAAGCCCGGGATGGCGATACCATTTCTGTGGGGGGACTGGTGATTTGCCGCCAACGCCCCGGTACCGCCAAGGGCCACGTTTTTCTCAGTCTGGAGGACGAGACTGGCATCGCTAACATCTTTGTGCCCGCTCCCACCTTTGAGGCCTTCCGTTTGGTGGTGACCCAGGAACCGTTTCTCCGGGTGGAGGGCCGCGTGCAAAAGCAGGATGGGGTGGTCTCCGTCTATGCGTTGCACTTGAAGGCCTTGCCGTTTGCTCCGGTGGCCGAGGTCAGTTCACATGATTTCAGATAGATCGGACGGATCGGGACTCACGCTAACGTGCCCAAAGCTTCGCGCGGCAGGGCCGTCAACGGCTTGCCCTCTGCCTTGAGCTGTTCGAGCCTGCGGGCTTGGGCGGTCCATTTTTCCTCCTCGATTCGGCTCGCGGTGGGGAAGGTCTTGCGCACTGAATCGATAATCGGACTGGTCCAGCGACTGATTTGGTCAAACCGATAGATCCCGAGATCGCGCAGGTTCAAAGCGATCTGCGGAGAAATTCCGGTGATCAAGGTGAGGTCGTCGGCCTCTTGCGGTTTGGCTGTATAGACCATGCCGAGCGGTCCAACGTGGGCGAGTTCGGGCTGAACGTCCTTGGCGTGGGTTGGGGAACTGGGGGGCACCGGTTGGGGATGAGTGGCCGGGAAGGCTACCAAGGCCGGGGTGGGGAGTTGCGCGGCAGCGGCGACAGGACTCATTGCCGACGCCGCAGCGGCGGGAACCGATGGGGCGCTGGCCGCTTTGGTGGCGGCTTCCCTAAGATCGGTTAAGTCCTTTTCGGCGCGGGAGAGCGCAGCCTTGGTGGACTCTAGTTCGCGGACGATGGCTAGGTCCGGTTCAGAAGGGGAGGTCTCCGCCTTGGGAGAGGAGGCTGACCCTTTGGGCCGACAGAAAAGGCAGGACAGGATCACCCCAAACAGACAGCCCAGGAAGGCCGCCACAATCACCGGCACCAGGAAATGCCAGAAGGGGCTCAGTTCTTCGAGAAAAGAGGAAATCGATTCGTTCATGTCACTGGAGAATGAGTTCGACGCGGCGGGCTTGAGCGCTTGAAACGGGGGCTGGAGCAGTTTCCGGAACTGTCCCGAAATCCTCCACCTTGAATTGATTGGGGCTCCCTCCATTCGCGATGATGGCCTCCACCACGGCTTCCGCCCGGCGGCGATTCAAGGCTTGGTTCTGCGCGGGATTCCCGTGGGACTCGCCGTGACCGCCCACGACCACCTTTAGCGATGGAGAATTGATTTCCTTCAGGGCGGCACAGATGGCGGTGATTTTGGCGTGCTCAGCATCCCGAATCTCCGCGCTGCCGGCTTCAAAATGGAGCTCGTTGGCCTTGAGAATGGCGATGAGTTTGTCCCGTGAGGCTGGAGGCAGACCGGCTCCCCCGCGGTGGCTTGGGAAATGATGGACGGAGGCATAGATCTCCCACTTGGGGTTGATTCCGAAACCGGCCTGGGCAAACTTGTCGAGAACCGGCTTCCAATCGCGAAGCAGCGCCGTGGTGATTTCCCCGGATACGTTGAGGGAGGTCTCCGTCAAAGAGAAGCGCCGATCACCTGGGGCGGAAACGAAGCGGTTGGCCAATTCAGCCACCAGCAGTGGAGCCGGGAAACGGGGGCCCGGCTTCACCTCAAGCGCTCCGGCGTCGATCCGGGCTCGATGTCCTCCTTCTTTGAGGGCGGTCAAGATGATCTCCTTGGCCGCGTCCTCGGGGACGGCCCCGTATAGGCTCAAAGAGCTATCCGTCCACACCGCGCCCAGCGTGACTTCCTGACGCGGCGCTTCCGGGCGAGCCGGAGGGGGAGCCAACTCGAAGTGAACCTTTGCCGGATCCATCCGCCCGGCTCCGATGGTGAGAATCACCTGCTCTTGTGCGGGCGTTGCTCTGCCCCGGACGGTCAGGCCAGAGCCGGGATCGTAAATGAGTTCGCCATTCTGGAGGGAGGCCACCGAACCGATGAGCTGACCGAGGTTGGTCGGAGCCGGAGCGGCTTCATCGGAAACGAGCGGTGAGGTCCGTCCTCCGGGGCTGAGGGTGCTGAGGTTGACTTGTCCACTAGCCGCGGCGGCGGCGGCAATCGTGGATGCCCAGCGCAGCTCGGTCGGTCCAAGCCAGGAGAAGGTCGCAGGAGCGTCCTCCTGCGCAGCGCGGAAATGCAGGGATGGCCCGGTGCGGAGCGTGCTAACGAGTTTTCGCAGCCATGGGTAGCTGTTGTCGATGTCCGGAAACGCTGCTCCGGCCCGATCGGGCAGGGGGGGGGCATTCCAGCGGATCACCATCGGATCGATCGTCATCTTCGACGAATCAATCGTGAGGTCGGGCCGGACAAACTGGATCCAGGTGACGAGGGCATCACGAGTCGCGACGTCCGGAGCAATCCCGCGGAGGACGAGGTTGTCTCCGTCAAGGATCCCGCTGAGGCGGCCGGGTTCGGGCAGTTTGACTTCGACGTGGATCAATTCCGGGGGCAGCGGAGTCAGGTCGACCGCACGCAACGCGTCAAGGCGGGACGCATCCCCCTCACCGCGGATGGTCAGACCGGTTGAGGAATACTGGAGAAATCCTTCATGCAGTCCGCCGACGACTTTGACGAGGGCCGCCAAAGTGGCGACGGTAAGATCCTCGTCAGGTTCCGCAGCGACAGCGGGGGACGCTTGCAAGCCGCCGGGAAGATGCCCGGGCTTGAACGCCTCAACCCAGTTGGCCGAGGAGGGGATCAAGCCGGAGAGCGAAGTCTGGCCATCTTCAGTGCCGGCCCGGAACAGGATGGAGGGGCGTGTGGTGAGGCTCGTCCACAATGGGCCGAGCCAACCATCTGGCGCAGGCGCTGATCCCGGCGGAGGAAGAACAATGGGGCGCGTCTTGGGATCGAGGTCGATCCCTGAGCCATCGATCTTCAGGTCAGGACGGAGTCCCGCAATCCAGAGGGTGACCGCCTCCCGTTCCTTAGTGGTTGCGACACGCCCCCGAAGGAGGAGTTGAGTTCCTTCCGGATTGCCTTCGATCCGGGGAACTTTGGGGAGGGATTCCCAAAAACCGCGGAGCCAAACCATGCCGCTGACGAGTTTGGCGGTAGCCGGCGTGCTCAGGCTGATCGCACCGGCTCCCGTTCCCGTGACGTAGGGAAAAACGCGGATTTCGCTGACGTCGACCTGGTCCCGTTCGAAACCACCTTGGCGGAGCGCGAGGTCGAGGAGCGCCTCCCGTTCCAGTTCATCCTTGACCCATCCGATGGCGCGCAAGCCGCTATCGGAAATTTCGACCATGGTGAGCGTAGGGGGAACCTTGATACGGTTGTCCTCGGCACGGGCTCGCATTCCCCATCCGCCGGTGGGGTTGACGGCGGCTTGTACTGCCTCACGAGCCTCCGGAGAGGAGACGGTTCCGCGCAAGGTCACCGTGTAATACTTGGCGCGGGCCTCGACTCCCTTGATGTCCTCGTCTCGCAAGGCTTGGCGGGCAGATTGAAACACGACCGGACCCACGAACAAATCAAACGTCAACCAGCCGCCCCCAGTGGCGAGGGCGGTTCCGAAAAACAAGGGCAAGAAGATGCGACGGACGACGGAACGTTTCATTCAGGCATGGGGGCACCAAGCACCCCTCGGAAGGCTTGACTTCGGTCAGTACGACGGGCAGGGCAAGGCCTTATTCGAGCCCGGTGAGGGTCGTAGAAATTCTCTTCTCACCAAGACTTCATCAGCAGGATGGAATCCTCCAAGGATCGCCCTGGAGGCAGGCTCAGGTAGATGGAGATGAATGACTGGCTGCGGGCGACCTGGGACTTGAGGCCATGGATGTTCCCGTGCAGATCGCGCAAAACCTTGTAACAAAGGGCGTAAACCAATCCGGGGGTGTCGGCGGCAGAGTTGTGAGTCAGGCGATATTGCCCCGGACGGACCTCTTCGAGCCCCAGCTCACCGTTGATACTGACCAAGTCCGTCTCGTCGGCGACGCCGATGTGGCGTTGCTCGACAATCGCCCTTTCCACGCTCCGGGCGAGATCTTCCGACGGTGCCGGGCCGGAGGGGGCGACGTGAAATAAGTCGAGGGCCAACCCATGATTGATCGCAGAAAAAAGGTTGGCCTGGGTCAGCGAATAACCGCTTTTCCAGAGTTCTCCCGTGATGCAGGCCGCCAAACCGGGGAAGTCCCGTGCGGCGACCCCGAGGAGGGTGGCGGTGCCATCGCGGACAATGGCCGCTTTTGGAGAAGGACTGCCGGTGTGGCGACGGTTCGCCAAATTCACCAAATGGGAGCCGAAGCGAGCCGCGTGCTTGCGATACATCCCGCTGAAGAAGTCATGCCCGAAGTCGTTGAGGATGGCCAACTCTTCCTCGCCGTAGCCAGCCGCACGCAACGCCTTGCTGCTGTCATGACCGGGGCGGTAGCTCTGCACTGCTTTGAGGTAAAGCTCACGGATGTTGAACCAGCGCGAAGGGACGATGAACTCGCTTTCCCACTCAAACCGGTCCGCGTAGGTGAAGACGAACAAGGCGCGAAGGCGTTGCTCATCGCCACAGTGGCGGGCAAATGAGTCCACCTTGTCATCGTCGTTGAATCCGTTTTCTGCGAGCCGCTTGAACGCGCGCCGATTGGCGACGAGAAACTCCGTGGTGCGGATGGTTTCCTCGGGAAAACCTCCGCCAGTCCGCAGTGGGGCATAGTAGTCCTCAAGCGGGATTCGCGAGAAGCCGGAGCCGTAGCGCTCTTCCGGCGGAAGGTGCGGGTCGTCCATCGCGGTCAAGTCCTCCTCTGTGACCGGGAGGCGTTTGGTCTTAAGAGCCAACTTGACGGCGGCGAGGTGATCCGCATCGAGCAACGACGCTTCCAAGGTCGGGCTAAGGCCCTGATCGTAGTCGATCAAGCGATCCGGCGTGACTGCGGCATCCATCAAGGTAGCGCCTTCCTCGATTTGGCGTTGCAGGGCTTCCAACTTGCGGCGGGCCAGGGTGCCCCGGGACCAATTCCGCTCGAAAAGAACCCTCGCTTCGATCGAAGAGGCGAATCGGTCGTGACCCGGGAAGAGCCGCTCCTCGGCACCCTCGATCTGGGAGAGAAACTCAAAGGTGGATGCGAGGCTGCCCCGGCTTTCGTAGAAAAGTGCAGCGAGTTCTGGAACCGGCTCAAGCCAGTCGCCCGCTCCTTCGAAGGTCGCCTCCAACTCCGAAGGGTTGATCGCGACCCCGTAACGTTGTGACGCAAGGAGAAGTTGCAGTGCGGCGCTGCTTCGTTCCGTCATCGTGGAATCGGGCTTCAGGCCGATGTGGCGCAAACCTCCTGGCTCCACGATGACGGGGTGGGAGCGATTGCGTCCCCGGCCGCGTTGCAGCTCGCTGCCGATCACGCCCCGGGCAAAGGCGATCACACGACGCCGCGCTGCCAAGAGCCGGGACCGGACGTCGTGGCTAAACTCACGACGATCGGAGGGCGAGGCGTCCGCAGGGAGGAGTTCATCGAAAGAGAGAAAGTCGTTGAAGGTGAGGAGATCCTCGGGGTGAGTGCCATCCACCTTTTCGGGCAGGTGGGTGCCCCGTCGCAGGTGAATGAAAGCCCGGATCCTGAGGAGAAACTCGTAGGCCTCCAGATCACGTGGGTCCTCGAGTTCCGCGTAGATCTCCCGGCTGTGACGGAAGCCTTCGATGGCCAGGGTCCAGACGCCTCCCAGGAAGGTGCGCAACCCCTCGATCTTGATGTCGAAGTGGTCGAGCCGCTCAAAATCCAGAGGAGCCGATTGCATCACCTTGGTCCGGCCGGGACCATAACGGCTAACTTCGAGAAAGTGTTCGAAGGGGTCGAAGGTCGCACGGATCCGCTCGCGGAACCGATCGGTCAGGCCGGTTGGGTCGTAAATCGGCGCGAGGTCGATGAATGCGTTGAGTTGCTTGCCTTCCAACCGGGGCATGTCCTCGATCTGGAACGGCTGCAGACCCGGGGTAAAGCCGTAGCGCCGATGGAACTCCCCCGAGTGGAGCGTTTGCGCTTGGAGTCGTTCGCGGAAGGCGTTGCCCTCGATCGCATCGTCAAAGAGCAGTGCGAGGTCGGTATCGGAACAGGGCGTCATTTCTTCGCGACCGGTTCCGCCGAGAGCGGCTACGGCGAACGGGCGATCGTAACCGAAAGCGAGGTGCTCCTGCTCCGCCCAGCGGGCCACCAGGGCGGCGTGGATCCGCGTGCGCTGAGTGACAATGCGGCGACCGTTGCTGAGATCGGGCGAGAGAATCAGGGCGTTGTTCTCCCTGATCAAGGCTTCATAGGACGCCAGAGATTCATCCTCCTGGGGGGGCGTCTCTAGAAATGAGTGCAGGGTATCGTGCATGGTAGGACCGCTCCTGGCTCCAGCTTATACGATCAATGAGACGAAGGCGATGCTCCAGACTATCGACCCAATTGGGCGCGGCGCAAGGTTTCGGCACTCATCGGGCCCGAGCCCGGCTTGGACGGGGGAGCTTCTCAGGGGATGGTCCCTAAAAGATCAGTGTGGGACCACCTTGGCTCCTTTGGGCTGGCCGATGGACGCGAGCAGGGACGTGAACCAGGGCTCTTCGATGTCGAAGGGTTTCCCGCCGGCGATGCGGGGAAAAGCGATGCAGGACATGGCGTTGTCCGCCGCTTCGTCCTGTCCGGCGACCCCGCTTTGGCCGTTGAGAGCGTACTCCGCAGCGGCGAAGGCGCTTTCTTTAATAAGGGCGAGGTCCCGCTCGTTGGGTGCGGCTGAACGGGCGAAGTATCCACTCTTCTGAACCAGCACCTTTTCGGCTTTGACCCGAGATTTCAGTTGGCTGCCGAACCAGTGGCCGGGATTCAATTCGTCGATCTTGGGGTGATGGAAAGCGTCCCGGGGAACGGTTTTGCCGGCCGCCTCGTACTCGCGGACGATCGTCTCGATCCCGGCTCCTTCGCTGAGGAACACGTGGACCTTGTCCGTCTGGTCCATTCTTTCCCGGAGCCGAGCGCATTCTGCATCGAAATCCATGTCCATTTCCGGCAGGAACACGGCGTCGATGTCCCAACGCGCCCGATCGAGGAGCAATTCGGGAAACCAGGGGAATTCGTCGAGCCCGACATGATACTCGTGGGCGGTGGCGGCGGCGAGCCATCCGCAGTGGCGGCCCATCACTTCGTGGATGATCAGTTGCCTGGAACTGGTGGTATTCTCGTTGGCGATGTTACGGAAGAAAATCGCGCCCTGCTCGGCGGCGGTCCAGGCACCCAGGGTTTGTCGGATGGGCCGGACGTCGTTATCGACCGTTTTGGGCAGGCCGACCACCGTGAGGCCGTAGCCGTTGGCTTCGAGGTAGCCTGCCAGATCAGCGGCTGTCGTGTTCGTGTCGTCGCCCCCGATGGTGTGGAGAATGTCGATCCGGTCCTTGCGGAGCTGATCGGCGGCGACTTGCAGAGGGATCTGCCCAGGTTGGACCAGGCCGCGCGCCGTGCAATCTTTGACGTTGGTCAGCTTGACCCGGCTGTTTCCGATGATACTGCCTCCGGCCCGGTAGAGCGCCGCATAATTCGTGCGAAGAGTCTCCGTGAAGGTGACACTCCGGCCCAGAAGCAGCCCCCGGTAGCCGTTGAGGTAGCCGATCAACTCTGCGTCGGGAGACAGTTCATTGTAGCGTTCCACCAACGCACCGATCGACGACGAAAGGCACGGAGCGATGCCGCCCGCGGTGAGAAACGCAATCCTCTTAGCCATGCGCGGGCTATACGCTCCAATCGGCAATCGCGCAAGGGCCGAAACCGTGGCCTCTTTTCCCGGGGATTCCCCAGCTTGACCGTAGGCCGTTCCCCGGTATGGTGGCCGCCGTTATGCCTATCGCGACACCAAAGCAATTTGCCGCCATGCTGGATTCCGCCCAGGCCGGGGGATACGCATATCCGGCCATCAACTGTGCGAACCTCAGCACGCTGAATGCGGCGCTCAAGGGTTTCGCCGACAAAAAGTCGGATGGGATCATCCAGTTCTCCACCGGAGCGGGTCAGTTCATCTCCGGATTGAATCACAAGAATGCCGCGCTCGGGGTGATGGTGCTTGCGGAAGCGGCCCACACCTTGGCGGAGCAATACGGAGTGTTTGTGGCCCTAAACACGGACCACTGCCCTCCCACGATGGCGGACAGCTTCCTCAAGGTTCTTATCGAGGCCACTGCGGCACGTCGCCAGGCCGGGAAGAACAATCTGTTCCAGAATCACATGCTGGACGCCTCGAATCTTCCGCTCGCGGAGAACATGGCACTCAGTAAAGAACTGCTCACTCTTTGCGCGGCCAATGAAATCGTTCTCGAAGTCGAGGCCGGGGTCGTCGGCGGGGAAGAGGACGGGGCCGCCGGCTCCGAGGACACTCCTCACGACAAGCTCTACACGACGCCGGAAGACATGCTGGCGGTCTACGAAGCGCTCAATGGCATCGGTCGCTACACCTTCGCCGCGACCTTCGGGAACGTTCACGGAAGCTACAAACCCGGCGCGGTGAAACTCCGTCCGGATATTCTCCAGCAGGGGCAGGCGGCCGTGATGGCGAAGTACGGGGCTGAAGCGGAGTTCGATCTGGTTTTCCACGGTGGGTCCGGAAGTTCCCTGGAAGAAATTCGCGAAACGCTCGGGTACGGCGTCATCAAGATGAACGTGGATACCGACACCCAATACGCCTTCACCCGCCCAATCGTGACGCACATCTGCCAGAACATCGAGGGCGTCCTCAAGATCGATGGCGAGGTGGGCAACAAGAAAGCTTACGATCCGCGTGCCTATTTGAAGAAAGGCGAAGAAGCCATGGCCGCCCGCGTCGGACTGGCCTGTGACGATCTTCTTTCGACGGGCCGGACGATTTTCGGTCAGATCTGATTTCAGCTGGTATGAGCGGACGCTTTTTCGTGGGGCTGGACATCGGCGGAACCACCGTCAAGTCGATGCTGATCGACGAGGCTGGCCATCAGGTCGGCAAGATCGCCGAGTTGCGCAGTCATGTGCGCGAGGGCTATCGCAAAACGTTCGGGCAGCTTGACGCTTCGCTCTCCCAACTTTGTTCCGAGAACGGAATTGAGCTGGGGGCGATCGGGGGGATCGGGCTAGATGTTCCCGCCCCTTGTTGTCACGGGGTGATTTGGGGGCAGGCCAACCTTTCTCAAGACTGGGTCGGAACCGATATCGGCGGCCTCTACCAGGAGCATTGCGGGAAACCCGTCACGGTGACCAATGACGGGAATGCCGCTGCGTTTGGAGAGTGGCTTTTCCGTCCCGGTCGGGAGGCTGGGCTTCTCTTCGTGGCACCCGGAACGGGCTTGGGCGGGGGCTTGGTCCTTCCAGGCGGGATCATGTACGAGGGTGCCAATGGATTGGCCTTGGAAGTCAGCGATATCACCGTTCCCTTTGAGGACGAACGGGGAAAGCCCACGGACTCCATCGGGCGGGAAGGTTGTCTGGAGGCATGGGTCTCCCTCGTAGGGATTCGTCGCCAACTCGAACTCCGTCTCTCTCGCGAGCGACATCGCGAGCATCCGCTCAATCAATTGCAGGCACCGATCGAAGAAAAGGCCCTCAAATTGCGCGATTATGCGGAACGCGGAGACGGTCTTGCCCTTGAGATCTTTCAGGAGCAGGCCCGCATCCTGGGATATGGACTTGCCGATATGGCCAGTCTCTTCGATCCCGGACTAGTGGTTCTTGGCGGGGGGCTTGCAGAAACGGGTTTCCGCGACTGGTACCTCGACGAAGTCCGCGAAGGCTTCGCTGGCCGGGCGGCACCGTTTTACAAGCGGAGTCCTCTTCCTCCTCATGAACCCACTACGGTGTTCGAGTGGGCCATCGGTGGCGACGCTAGCGCCGCGTTCGGCTCTGCCCGCCGGGCTTTGGACCTTTCCAAGGCTTAACCCGCCATCCGGTAGCTCTGGGCGAGTCCCGCCGGGGCGAAGCTATCGAGCAGTGTCGAGAAGCGGGTGCAGCGCTCCGTGAGACGGTGGAGCAGCATGAGTGACGAGTGGCTCTCTGGGAGGTCCATTTTCATCAGATCGCCGAAGCCTCTCACCACCGCCAACTTGTTGCGGAAATCGTGCCGGACCTCCCGCCCGCCCAGGAGAACCTCTGGGTCACTGGAGCGGAGGATTTCTTGAAGTGCCGCCATCATCGACTGCGCCCCCTCGAGGACATAGCCAATGTTCTCGGCGCCAAAAAACGACTCATAGCTGGTGAGATCGAGCGCCGCAGAGTGAATCTGAATCGTCAGCTGGGAAAGCTGAGACAGAGGATTCGCGTAGAAGGACGTTTCATTTTGAGGAATACAATACATTTGGAAGCCTTGAGAAGATTGATAATCTGGATGGCCTGAAAATAATTCAGTTGAGTTGAATATCAATAAGTTTTGTAGATTTTACAATCGTTTCTCTCCTTCCGCACACTCCTGGAGGTTTCCGCTTTCCACCTCGGGGTTTTCTGCTTTCAGTTGGGCTCCCATGAAAATTCTCGTTGCCGGCGGTGCCGGATACATCGGTAGCCATTGCGTGCGCCTCCTCCATGCCGCCGGGCACATACCCGTGGTCGTGGACAATCTTGTTTTTGGCCACCCTGCGGCGGTGCCCTCGGGCGTTTCCTTCCATAAGGTCGATCTTGGGGACAAGGCGACGATGGTGCGGATCCTCCGGGACGAACAGATCGAGGTGGTCATGCACTTTGCCGCCTTCGCCTACGTCGGGGAGTCGGTGCAGCGTCCGCTTAAGTATTACCTCAACAACGTCGCCGCTACGCTGCACCTGCTGGATGCCATGCAGGAGGCGGGCGTCCGCCGCTTTGTCTTCTCAAGCACCTGCGCGACGTTCGGCGTGGTCGAGACGTTGCCGATCATCGAGACGCTTCCTCAACGACCGATCAATCCCTACGGGCAAACCAAGCTGGATGTAGAGATCGCCCTTCGCGCGATGTGCCAGGCGGAGAGCTTTTCCGCAGCGGTGTTCCGATACTTCAACGCCGCAGGAGCTGCCGAAGACGGGAGCATCGGTGAAGATCACGATCCGGAGAGCCATCTCATTCCCTTGGCGATCGGTGCGGCCCAAGGCAAACGTCCTCCCTTGCGGGTGTTCGGCTTGGACTATCCGACCCCGGACGGAACCTGCTTGCGCGACTATGTCCATGTGGATGACTTGTCCAGCGCCCACATTGCGGCCATTCCGCTTCTGGAAGAGCTGGGGACGTTTGTCGATTTCAATCTAGGCACTGGCACGCCGACTTCGGTGCTCGAAGTGATCCAGGCGGTGGAAGCCGAGACCGGACTCAAGGTGCCCTGGGAGCCGGCGGAACGCCGGGAGGGTGATCCGCCAGCGTTATATGCGGACAGCGCCAAGGCCAGGGAGCAGCTCGGCTGGGTTCCCGTTCATACCGGGATTCAATCCATCGTGGCGTCCGCCTGGAGTTGGCATCGGAGTCGGCCTGAAGGTTACGCCGGTTCCGCCCCGAGCTGAGTTTTACTTTGGCGCGACGCCGAGAAGGTTCGCGTAGTCGGTGGCCACGCTCGCCGCGTCCGTTTCCAGGGCGAGTCGGGAAACGCGGACGAGCAGGCTGGACGATTCCTCCGCAGGAATCACCATCGTTTCTTCCATGACGGCGGGCGCTACAGTGCCTGGGGGAAGAATTGCTTTTCTTGTGGCCTTAAAAATCTGGCCGTTCTGGAGATAATAGCGAAGTTCGGAGCCCGCTTGGGTGGCGCTTGGGGCGGGCAGGCGGCGGAGCACAAAGATCAATTCGCCGTCATTGAAATAGAAGGACTCGGAGACGGATGGGCCGTCTGTGTGGCTGGCGTCCACCGTGAAGTATTCCAACCGGCTTGTGACCGCTTCGTTGTGGTAAATCGCCTTGCCAGTCAGTTTACCGCCGGGCGGAAAATCCAGGGTGCGGATTTGCTGATCCGCGAGATGAAGCTGGTTGCACCGGGCTTGCGTCCAGGCGATCCGTTCGGTCGCTTGAGGTTCCGTCATCGTCTCGGTGGGAGCGGCCTCATCGGTGATCGGTTCCAAACGGATCGCGGCAAACCGTTCGCGGACGACGACGCCTTCTGCTTCGCTTCCGGGGGGCAGAATGGCACCCGCTTCGTCGATGAATTCGGGCTTGGTTTCGATGACCAGTTCGAAGGCCAGGTTCGAGTCCTTGCGGGGAGTGGCGTCGAAACGGTAGGGGCCGACCCGGCGGCCTTCGAGCGATTCAAACTGTTTGCCCAGGCGCATCGCGGATCCCCCGGGCGAAATCGCAAAGCTCTCTTCGAGAAAACGGCGGAGGCCCGGCTGCGCATCAAGGATTGGCATCACATCGTTCCAGGTGCAGGAGCCTTCAGCCTGGGCCCAGGCAGGCCAAAGGGCGGCGCAAGCGGGGAGCAAAAGGAAAAAGCGGCGGATCCACATGGGAGGAATCTGTGGTAGGATCATCCGGCCGGCAAGCAAACGCGCCGTTCGCGATGTTCTTCGACGGCAAAACGCGAGATTCCTCCAATTCACTCGTCTAATGAATTGGAGATCAGATGACAAATCGATTGCCGAGAATGGCTGAGGACAGGCTCGACGCCCTGTTTGACCGGCTCACAGAACGCCGGGAGACCTTCGTCGGATACCCTTGCACGGCGGATTTGGACTACCACGAATTGGATCGCTTCCTGAACTTCCCCTTGAACAATGTCGGGGATCCGTTCAAAGACGGAACCTACGGCCTGCACACCCACGAGTTCGAACGTGAAGTGATTCTTTGGTTCGCCGAGTTGCTCCACGCGTCGGAGGATGACATCTGGGGCTACGTCACCAACGGAGGAACCGAGGGAAACCTCTACGGGCTCTACCTCGCTCGCGAACTTTACCCAGATGGGATGGTCTATGCCTCCCAGGACACGCACTACAGCGTGGCCAAGAATCTTCGTCTGCTCAAGATGCCTCATATCATGATCAAATCCCGTGAGGATGGATCGATGGACTTGGAGGACTTGCGCGAGACGATCCGGATTCATCGGGATCTCCCGCCCATCATCTTTGCCAATATCGGCACCACGATGAAGGAGGGAATCGACCGAGTCGATTCGATTCGCGCTATCCTCGATGACCTCGCGGTCGCGCGACGTTACATTCATTGCGACGCCGCACTCTCGGGCATGACTCTGCCCTTCATCGCCGACGCGCCGCCCTTCGATTTCAGCCAGGGAATCGACAGCATCTCAATAAGTGGGCACAAATTCATCGGTTCGCCGGTTCCTTGCGGAATCGTTCTGGCCGACAAGAACCACGTACGCCGGATCGCCCGCTCCATCGAATATGTGGGCACGCTGGACACCACGATTCCGGGATCCCGCAACGGGCTCTCCCCGCTGATCCTTTGGTATGCCATCCAGCGCTGGGGGCGGGAGGGATTTGCCCTGCGGGTCCGCCGGTGTTTGGCCAACGCGGATTATGCGATCCACCGCTTAGAGCAGGAGGGAATTCCCGCTTGGCGCAACCCACATGCGATAACCGTGGTCTTTCCCCGGCCCAGCGAGGCGGTGCTTGCGCATTGGCAAATTGCGGTGCAGGGCCGTATCGGTCACATGCTTGTCATGCCCCAAACCGGGCGTCCCTTGATCGACGGCCTGGCCACGGCCCTGGCGGCGGACCGGGTGGAAATCGGCACACCGGCGTTGGTCACTTAAGCGGGAGCAGAGGATGAAGCAAATATCGGTCATTTCTCATGAGAATCAGGACATCACGTCGGGGTTGGCGGAGTCCTTGGGGGCTGCCGGCATCAACATCGAAACGCTTGATATGGAGCACGTCGATGAGACCTTTATCGTCACCCTCACGGTCGATCGTTACGATGAGGCTCTGCAGGTTCTCCAAGCAGCCGGATTCGACGCGGTCAGCGAGGACGCTCTCCTGATTCGCTTGGTAGATGAGCCCGGTGGGTTGGCGCGGATCGCCCGGCGCTTTCGGGATGCCGACATCCAAGTGCGCAGCCTCCGCCTGGTGCGCCGCGCCAACGGGCATGCCATTGTCGCGGTCTCCGTTGACCGGACGCAGCGGGCCTGTGAGCTGGTTCGGGATGTCTTGATCAGCGAAGAAGCGGCGGCCGACGACTGAGTCGGGGATCAAGGAGTCTCTTCCAGGAGCACCGCTCCCGAGAGGATCGGGGATGTATTGATGGTTTGACCGTTCCCTGGAACCTGGGGCATCAAGAAATAGCCGAAGCCGCGAAGCTTTCCATCACTGCCACCGGACAGGAACGTCTCCACCAGTGAACCCACGGCACCGCTTCCGTCGTTGCCTGAGGCGTAGGCCACGAAGACGAGAGATCTCGCAACCACGTTGGCCTCGATGGCGGCCTTGACCTGGGCGGCGGTGGTGGTGATCGCTGGGGCTACTCCGCTCACAGAGTTAGTCGAGGTCGCGAGAGGCGAAACCCCCGGCACTTCGCTGCCCCACTCGACGTTCAGGGTGCTATCGTTGGCTGCGGCGGCAAGCTTGGTGAGCGTGATTGCCGAGTCAGACCCGCCCACGACGTAGACGCTCGTCAACGCAGGGATTCCAGCCAATGCGTTCCGGATGGCCGTGGCAATCAGTGCGGTGGTGTTCTGGCCGGTGGTCAGTGCCACCGGGATGGAGAGCGGACTCCCGCTCACGCCAGAGGCGGTGACGACGACATTAAGGGTCCCGTCCGTACTAACCGCGCTATCGCCCACGGTAGCCGTCTCGACTTGGGCGATCCCGGGCCCCGTCGCCAAGTTCACGGTGATCGCTTTGTCCACCACCGTAATGGAAAGAAGAGCCGATGGAGCGCTCGGATCCACGTAGCGAATCGTGATTAAATTCACATCAGGGCCGGCTTCCTGGGAGCTGAAGACCAGATCATTGTTGCTCCCGGACAAAGAAGTCGTCAGGCTGGAAGACTTGGAATCGCGGGCGATCATCCCTTGAAACCGAACTGAAGGTCTGGAACCATCCGCCAAGAGGACGGTTCCGCTAAATCCACCTGTAGTTGGTTCGACCTTCAGCGTCGCGGCTGCTGGGTTGGCGACGCCCACTCCCGGCATCGTGATCGCGGCTGTCGGACGAATCGCGATCGACGGAACGTTGAGGTCAGTCTGAGGGCTGGAAATCCCGCCGTGGTTGAACACCAAGCGAATGTTCTCTGCGGCGGGTGCCGTTACGTCCGGTAGTCCCAGGATGAGCTTGCCTTTGGCGGGAGCGGTATAGAGCCCACCTCGCGCGGTCATGGTGAAGGTGTTGCCCACTGTGAGACCGAGACCCTCCGGGTAGAGGCGATCCGTTGGAATGGCTGGCTTCCGCCAAGTCGCGGTGCCGCTCAGCGGTTGGGTCACAAGGACTGTTTTGTTTGGGCCTTCCCTGACCAAGAGTGTCCCGAGCACGGATCCGGCGTTTCCGTAGAGGGTCTTAAAGATCAGCGCTTCGCCGTTGGGGCCGAGGGCTGCCGATGAGGTGAACGGGCTACCATCGGAGAGGTTCCCCGTGATCGACGCCGTTCCGCCCGTTGAGATCTGTAGGAAACCAGTTCCAAATCCCCTGGGGATCGGTGCTACTCCGTCCGGAACGGCCAGCATGAAATTGTGCCGTCCCAGGCGGGTTGATGGTTTTACTTTCGTAGACCAAGTGGTGCGCCAACCGTTGATGGCGGCCGATGCGGGTGGAACCGAAGGTGCGGGAACGATGAGTTCCTGCAGAGTGCCTGTCGCCAGATTGTTGGTGGCGTTCAGAGCGACGTTGAGTTGCAGTGAGGTTTGGCCAGCCCGTGCAATGGTTGACTGGAATGAGGCATCGCCTCCGTTGGTCGAGCCTATCGCAGGACTGATCGTTGCGTTCAGGATTCCGGAGAATCGATGGGTGATTGTTCCCAGAATCAATCGGCCAGAGTAGGAGCCCGAAGCGGTAGTAGTGATCTCAACGCGACCGCCAAGACTGTTATTGAGACTGTGCCTGCCGACAAGGCCGACAAAGCTGCCCACCGTTTGCGTGTTGAGGGCTTGCACCAAAAGGGTGAACGGGAAAGAGTAGTTACCGTTGATGTTGGCTACGGTGACCAGGAGATTGAAACTCCCAGATTGGGTCGGCTTTCCGGTGATCAGTCCTGTGACGCGATCGTAGGTTAAACCGCGAGGCAAACCGCTGATCGAAACCGAAGCCGGGTTGCGAAGCGCGTGTGTATCGACAATGCCGAAAGTGTAGGCCGCGTTGAGAATGGTGTTTGGACCGTCGTAGTTCAGCTGCGGGGGCGACACCACGCCCAAGTTGAAGGTAATCGTCTGCGTTTGGGAGCCAAACGTGACCCGACAGGTGTAGCTCCCCGTGCTGTCCATCGCGGGAGATAAAACCGTGAGGGTGGCTACACCGGTTGCGGTGGCTGGGCTGACGATGTCATAGACTGAACCGTCAGTGATCACGTTGCCGTCCTTCCTCCACTGAAACGTCGGACTTGATCCGGCGTATGGCACTCGGAAGGTCACCGGGATGCCGATCCCAGAGGGCACCGCTTGGGGCGTCAAGGGCGCGTCAATGATCGCAATTTGGACGTCCGGGCTGGTCCATGAATTTGGCGAGCTGCCTGGAAGATTGCTGAGGAGAAAATTGTAGGTTCCAGCGTCCGTGAGCTTCGGGGTAGGGAAAGTCAGGAGAGGGGACGTCCTGCCCGTCATCGCGACGTCGCCCTTGTGCCATTGTCCCACGATTCGGGGAACTCCCAGGTTTCCTGCATCTAGGGTGAGGGGCCGGTCGGTGGTGGCGATCTGGAGGACATCTGCGCCGCCGATCGCTGGATCGCCCTTCAACGCGAGCCGAATTCCGGTGTTTGAGTTCGCCGTAGTTTTCAGTAGGGTCGCTCTCGTGTTGTTAGCCAAGGCGGAGAGAGGATCCAACCATCCACCGCCCCGTGCATAAGCATCTGCCGTATTTCCGGTGGGCTCAAAGACCCACTCGGCGACGTTTCCTGCCAAATTGAAGATTCCGAATGCGTTAGAAGAGTGACTGGAAACGGGTTTGGTCTTGCCGAATTGAGAAGCAAAGTTCGCCTGCGCTGCCGTCGCGCCAGCGCCCGTGGGATAAGCGAGATCGGCTGCGCCCGAGCGTGCGGCCCATTCCCATTCCGCATCCGACGGCAGATAGTAGCCGTTTGCCGTGCCGAACTCCCAAGTCGCGGGAACATTTTTGCCTGAATAGACAGCAAAGGCGTTCATCGCGACGGTCGCTAGGTATGCCCCATGCCAAGTTACCCCACGAGCCGGGTGGTCTGCTACCTGCGAGCGGACGAAGAATCCGCCTCGATCGCGGAAATCCACCTCATCAAAGCCTACATGCCCGGGGTCAGCGGCGCGATGGGTTGCCAGGAAGCAAACCACCTCGCCTTGATACTTCACAGCGCGTCGCCCGCCCACCGGGGGGTCCAATTGGATCAGGTTCTGCTGGTAGGCATACTGGAGGATGCTGGCGAATTGCCGGTTGGAAAGCTCGTAGGCACCAAGCCAGAATGCAGGAAGGTTGCTAGGCGTTGAAGTCTCAGGGACTCTCCGGAAGAGCATGTCCCGCATGGCGGCAGGGCCGTCAGTCCGCGCCACAAAGAACCCAGTCGGCTTCCGAGTTGCCAGCGCTGGATTTCCCCCAAACTCCAACTCGGCGGCGTCATCGTATCCGTCGCCATCGCTATCGGTTTTACTGAGGTTGGCCTTGGCGGCGAGCTCCTCGTGGTCGAACACGCCATCGGCATCGGAGTCGATCGGGAGCACCGTCAAGGTCGCCGCTGGGCTGGTGGTAGAACCTGACGAATTGGTTACGACGACGCGGTAGGTGGTAGCGTCGGTCATCTCCGCTGCAGGAATAGAGTAGGTGGACCCTGTTGCTCCAGGGATGCGGGAGTTTCCCTTCAGCCATTGATAGCGAAGCGGGCCCGCGCCGACGGCGACCACGCTAAACGTGGCTGAATATCGATAGGTTCGGGTGATGCTGGAGGGCGGGCTTACAATCTGGGGAATCCCGCGCACAGTCAGAGCGGCTGGCGAACTGACTGCAATGCCGGCTTCGTTGGTCACCGTCACCGTATAGGCGGCTTCATCGGCGTAGGCTACTTGGGGGATGGACAATGAAGGGGAGGTCTCTCCTGGGAGATCGACTCCGTTCTTGCGCCATTGATACGAGATCGGTTGTGTTCCCGCAGCCTGGATAACGAACGTGGCAGTGGTGCCGAGCTTGACGGTCGACGCGATCGGGTCGGAGTTGACTACCGGTGGGACGAATGCGTCATCGATCTGGACCGTGAAAGTCTGCTCTGCCGTGGATCCATCCAGATCGGTGGCTCGGAGTGTAAGATCGCTGGTTTGACCGTCGGTTGAACCGGAAATTATGAGGTTGTTGCCGACGATATTGGCGGTGACTTCGGACGGATTGGTATTCCCCGTGACTTGAATGCTCAGTGCGGGAACGACGGCCGCGTTCGTGATGACTACATTCTTGGTGTTGTCCATCGAACTTGGCGCGGTGCTATCGTTGATCGGCCATCCCTCAAACGATGCGCTTTGTCCATCAAGCGTGATGCTGTAATTCGCCTTCGGAAGCCCAGCGATTTGGTCGACGACGGTCATTCCGCTGCCGGCGACCCGGCCAAAAACCGTGAATCCACCATTTTGGTTGTCCAGAGCGTTTGGATCTGAAGGAGAGCTGCTGTCCACCCGGTTGAAGAAGAAGTCGTGAGTGGCGCTATTGGGATCCCCACCTAGTTTGGCCATGGCGATGGTCCCCGGGCGGTTGGAGATCCCCGGTTCGTTGAGAACGCTGCCGCGGGAGGCGACTCGGGTGAATCGGTCGGGACCTGAGGCGGTGTCGGGCTTGAAAGCGCCCCCTTGAATGATATCGATTGGACTTTCGGCATAGGTCCGGTGGAACGAGACGCCGGTGTAGTCCCCGCCATTGGTGTAAGCCAGGAAGTTCGCGACCGTAAGGGGCGTGGCTGACGGGTAGAGGATCACGTCGATATGGCTCCCGAGGTTCGTCGTGAGGCGGACGGCTGACTCGGTATCAGGGTCTTTGAAAAGGCTGGACAATGGAATGGATAGGCTGGAGCCGACAGCGACGCGGCGGTTACCGGCGGGAATCACGATCGGGGCACCGGGAGGAAGGGCGATCCGAAGGGTGAATGTTGTTTGGTTCGTCGACCCGTCGGCGAAGGTCGCCTTCAGGGTAACCGGAAACACGCCAGATTGGGTTGCTGACCCTGAGATGACGCCATTCTCCTCATTGAACGACAAGCCCGGGGGCAAACCATCGACCGCCCAGCTCGTCCGAGGCAGCGAAGTTGACGTTTGCAGTTGGTGGGTGAAGGGTCCCGGAACGGTGCGGTTGGGTACACTGCCTATGAATCCGTTCCTCGTCGTCGCGCGAGATGGAGGGGACGGATCGGAAAGGATGGATTGTGTGCCCGTGTTGTAAAAGGCGCGGACGACAAAATCGTAAGCAGTCCCTGGGGAGAGCCCTGTCACGGTGGTGGAGGTCGTTCCAGGATCGACCGTCTTTTGGAGTGTATCGCTGGCGGGATTGGTGTTCCCGGGGGTCCGTGTGTAAATCGCGTAGCCCGATTCCACTTTGGAGTTGTCTCGCCAAGAGAGGTTGATGACGTCGGCATCCGGACTGGCCTTGGCAATCACTTCAGTGGGGGCGAAGAAGGGGGTGGTGATGGTGACTTCCGCCGAAGATGCCGACGTGACGATCTGGCGGTCGGCGCGCTGGTAGGCGGCCCGAATCTTCCAGGTGGCGGAGGTCAGGGGCGCCACATTTGTGATATCGTAAGACGTTGCATTGGGAAGGGTGTAATCCCAGGTGGAATAGGTGGTCGTCCCTTGGAGGTTCTGGATTTCGTAGCCGTGTTCCTTGTCGGACTCATCGAACCAATTGAGCCTCATGGTTTTCTCATCCACCGCAGTTCCCCTGATTTGGGTGGGAGGAGCACTTAAATCAGGGATTGTGCGATTGGTGATGGTTGTTGCTTCTGTGTAGAAGAGCTTGCCATCGACCGAGTAAGTTGGGTTCTGGCCGTTCGCGTCGGTGGCGACATGGGCCAGCAGCCCGGTGGCGGGGTTAATCGCCAGCCGAGTGTCTGCGGCGAGTTGGAGTCCTCGGACTCTGAAGTCGTAGGTCCGTCCGGGTTCGATCGACTCGGTCAGAAAGAACTCTTTAATGTTGAAAAACGGCAGTGCGTAGAAACTCCAGTTCGAGCTGGTGCTCAGCTTGAGTTCGATGACGTAGAAGTCCTCTCGTTCAGAGGCATCGTCCCAGGTGAGCCGGAGCCGGTCCCTGGTCGCATTCGTGGCGGCGAGATTCTGCGGAGCGCTGAAATCGCCGGAGGAGGGAATCACGAACTGAGCCGGAGTGGAATAGGCAGAAAATTGCCGCGCAGTGGATGGGCCTTTGTAGCTGCGGATTCGGAATTGGAGCGTTGTTCCAGCCGTGAACGCATTGAGCCGGGTGGTGATCAGCGTGCTGTTTGCCGCGATCGTCCCGAGTGAGGAGAATGGGTCGCTGGTCCCGAGGCGGGCGTAAAGTTCAAAGCCAAGCTCGTCGGTCGATTGGTCCGTCCATTGGAACAGATAAGTGTGGTAGGCTTTGCTGCCTACTGGGGAAGCTAGGGGAAATGTAAAGGAGACGGTGAGGTTAGATGGAGCGGCCGGTGCGGCAGCTTCAACCCAAACTGGGAGCGCAGCCAACAAAGAGACGAGCAGGCGAAGGCCGATTGGATGCCTGTGGCGGGCAACGAAATGCCGAAGGGGGTGCAGGGCCATGGGGTGGGGGAGACGAGGCCGACTTTGCCTCGATGGGTAAAAATTGTAAAACTAAAACAGGCGGATGCTCAATCAGTTGCCTTCAGCGAAGGCGATGTGACAGAAAAAGCCCCTGTTAGACGAAAAAAAACGGAGGGACGAGGTCCCTCCGCTTTCTTAAAATTTGGAGTGAGAAGTAGAAGGAAGGCTCAGTAGCCGCCTTTGCCGCGCTTGCCGCCGCCACCACCACCGCCGCCGCCGCGATAGCCACCGCCACCGCCACCACCGCCGCCGCCGCCACCACGGTAGCCACCACCACCGCCGCCGCCGCGGTAACCACCGCCGCCGCCACCGCCGCCGCCGCCACCTCCACGGTAGCCGCCGCCACCACCACCACCGCCGCCACTTGGGCCACGGTCACGGCGCTCTTCGGCTTCGCTCACGCGAAGTTTCCGTCCGGCAATCTCGAGTCCATCAAGTGCGCGAATCGCTTCTTCACCAGACTCGCGGTCGCTCAGGGTCACAAACGCGAACCCCCGAGGACGGCCGCTTTCCTGGTCCAGTGGATAGTAGAAATCCACCAGGGGTTCAAACGCGGCAAGGGCGTCGCGCAACTCTCGTTCGGTCGTGTCGTAGGACACGTTTCCGATGTATAGCTTCATCTAACAGTATTTCCTTTCTAACAACTCTAACGCCGCCCGTCGGGGCGTGGGGCCCGCTTCAAGGGGCACCGCAGCAACAAATGGCAGCGGGGACCGGTCGGGGGGAACCATCGAATCCAGTTCGGGACGGATTTCGGGGACTAATCCGTCGTGATCGACCTGAAAGCAAACGAGAATGTAAAGATTGTGGGCAGGGCGAAAGTCATCCCCTCCGAACTTTAGGCAACTGCTTCTTTACGTTTGGCAGGATTGCGGCATAATGGAAGCACAATGGGGGCGCTTTCTGCCTGCCACAACCACCTTTCGGATGATCCCAAATTTCCCTTACCGACGAGTCAATTGGGTCGCGAGCTATTTCCTCATCGCGACGTTCTTCACAGCCGTCATCGGCACGCCTCTCTACACTAAGCATTTCGGCTTGGACTGGTTCCAGGTTGCGATGTTCCTGATCTACTTCATGCTCACTGGGCTGAGTATTACGCTGGGCTACCATCGGCTTTTCTCGCATCGCTCTTTCGTCGCGAAGTGGCCCGTCCGGCTCGGGACTCTAGTTTTTGGAGCCTGTGCTTTTGAGGATTCCGCCCTCGATTGGTCGTCGGATCACCGGGACCACCACAAGCACACCGACACCGACGATGACCCGTACAACATCCAGAAGGGCTTCTTCTGGGCGCACATCGGATGGATCTTTTTTAAGCTGTATCCCCGGGTGATGAATAACGTGGCGGACCTGCGCAAGGACCCGATCGTGATGTGGCAGCATCAGCACCACCGGACGATCGCCGTGCTTGTCGGGTTCGTCCTCCCGGCGTTGATTGGCTACGCTTGGGACGGGCCGGTTGGCGCGTTGGGCGGTTTCCTGATGGCAGGGGTGACCCGGGTGGTCGCCGTGCAGCATTGCACCTTCTTCATCAACTCCCTCTGCCACTGCATGGGCAATCGGCCCTACAGCGGGAAGACCAGCGCTCGGGATAGCTGGTTCATGGCCCTCTTTACCTTTGGGGAAGGATACCACAACTATCACCACTCCTTTCAGCATGATTACCGGAACGGGGTAAAGGGATGGCAGTTCGATCCGACCAAGTGGACCATCTGGATTCTGGCTCGCCTTGGGTTGGTGACCGATTTGCGCCGGGCTGCGCCTGAGAAGGTTCTTTTGGCGGAACTCCGCGAGGCGCGCATCCAGGCCGAGATGCGTCTGGCTGAGCTCAAGCAAATTCCCACTCACGCCCGGCAGTGTGCGAGCTGGCAGAAGGCTTTCGATCGGGTCCAAGAAATGTCGGCAGCCTTCACCGCCAACTACGCCGAGTTGGAGCGCGCGGTCTCCGAGCAGGTCAGAGTTTCTCGGAAACGTTTGGAGGCTTGGCGGGGGAACAGTGTCCAGCTCCTCGAAGGCATTGCCGAGTTGAGCCGCCTCCAGACCGCCTATTCTTAGGCGCATTCTGGATCCGTTTGCTGCGCGGCGGGCGGAGCCATCGTTTCCGGCCTCACAATAGTTGGCTGACCAACAGCTCTTTGTGGGGCTTCTGGCCGTCCCTGAGAGGCGATTGTCGCCCAATAAAGTCTTGCCAGGGGGCTGGGCTCTAACCCTAGTTGGCCCGCCCGGCTGGTATCCGGGTGCATTTCGCCGCCCATTGAGGGTCTGCGGCATTGCATTTCCCGGCATCCCGTTTAAGGTCGCGCCCTACTCCCGGTTTGCCGCGAAATGAAGCTGAAGTATATCGATCTCATCGAACAGACGTTCGACTGGCCGCAAGAAGAGTTCCAACTCAACGATGACGCATATCTGGAGTTCCACGGGATTCCTTTGATGGAACTGATTGAGGAGCATGGCACGCCGCTCCGGCTCACTTATCTCCCTAAGATTGGGGAGAACATCAGGCGGGCGCACGGCTGGTTCCGTTCGGCGATGACCAAGCTGAACTACACGGGGGATTACCATTACTGTTACGTCACGAAGAGTTCGCACTTTCGCCACGTTACCGAGGAGGTCCTCCGGCACGGGGCGCTCATCGAGACCAGTTCACCGTTTGACTTGGACATCGTCCTCGCGCTGGAGCGCACCGGACACATGGACCGGGGAGCCACGGTGATTTGCAACGGCTTCAAAACGGCGGCTTACATCGAGCGAATCGCCGCCATGCGCGAGCAGGGATTCACCGGGATCCTTCCGGTCCTCGACAATGAACAAGAGTTTGCCCGGTTGAACTCGGTGATCCGTGCGCCCATGGACGTGGGCCTCCGGATCGCATCTGAGGAAGAGCCGAAGTTCGAGTTCTACACCTCGCGCCTGGGCGTGGGTTACAAGCATATCGTCCCATTCTACCGGGAGCGGTTGGAACACCATCCCTTCATGAATCTCCGCATGCTTCACTTCTTTGTGAACACCGGGATCAGGGATACGGCCTACTACTGGAACGAGCTGACGAAAGCGCTCAAGGTTTACTGCAATCTGCGGCGCATCTGTCCGACTCTGACCGCGTTCAATATCGGGGGCGGGTTGCCGATCAAGAACTCCCTGGCGTTCAGTTACGACTACGAGTACATCGTCGAGGCCATTTTGGAACAGGTAAAGACCTCGTGCGAGGACAACGATGTCCCCATGCCGGACATCTACACTGAGTTCGGATCCTTCACCGTCGGCGAGGCGGGGGCTACCTTGTTCAAGGTGCTCTATCAGAAATCCCAGAACGACCGGGAAGCCTGGAACATCATCGATTCGTCGTTCATGACGACTTTGCCTGACACCTGGGCAATCAACCGCCGCTTTCTCATGCTGCCGATCAATCGGTGGGAAAGCATGTATGAGCGCGTTTTCTTGGGCGGCCTGACCTGTGATAGCGACGATTACTACAATTCAGAGCAGCATCTCAACGCCATTTACCTGCCGAAGTTCCGTACACATGACGATCTCTACATTGGCTTTTTCAACACGGCGGCTTACCAGGACAACATCGGAGGCCACGGGGGGCTCCACCACTGCTTGATCCCCGGGCCCAAGCATGTCCTCATCGACCGCGACGAGAATGGCGCTTTAACTACGGAGGTGTTTTCTGATGAGCAGACCGCTGATCAGATGCTTTCCCTTTTGGGTTACGAAATGTCGGGGGTTCGCCCGGTGGCTCCGGTCAAACCGACGGTCCCGTTGACCTCACTGGAGGAGTCGATGGATCGGGTACTGATCCCGCGCAAACGCAAGGCACCGACGACACCCACTCGTCAGTGAGGTGGCGATGAATGCAATGGCCCCTGCCCAATGTTCCGGCTTGGGGCGGCGCGATCCAGTCAAGGCGCACCTTCTTCCGTTGGTCGTATTTATGGCCGTGGGTCTCGGGGCCGACTGGGGCGGATTCGGCTCGGATTCCAAGCTCTGGGTCTATCCGCTGCAGGCCATTGCTGGGTTAGCGTTGATCGGTTTCTATTGGCCTGCTTTCGAGTTCCGGCCCTGGCGCGGGTGGCTCCTGATTCTCCTGACCGCCCCGCTGGCGTGGGCGGCGTGGCTGGCACCGTCGTGGATTTACCGGCACTACGGGGCGCCCGCTTGGATGGATCTGCCTGTGCCCATGATGGAGATTCCGCTGCGGACCGTCTGCGGACTGACCGACCGAACTGATGGCTTCGATCCGAATGCCTACGCGGGTACGATGCTGCCGGTTTGGGCCGGTGTGGCGTTGCGCTTTCTTCGATTGGTCGTCACCGTTCCCCTGGTGGAAGAGGTCTGCTGGCGCGGATTCGTTATGCGTCAGGTGGATGATCCGGGCCGATCCTTTGCGGAGAATCCGTTCGGTCGTCACCGCTGGCGCACCTACGGGATCGTCACCGCGCTGGTCGTTTTGGTGCACCAACCGATGGACTGGTTCGGCGCTCTCGTTTTTGGCTCCCTGGCCTATTTCATCGCGGTCCGGACGAAGAGCCTGGGGGCATGCGTCATTTTTCATGCCGCAGTCAATCTCCTTTTGGGGATCTCCGTAATGCTGACGAGCCAGTGGGGCTTTTGGTAGATCCGTTAAGCCGACGACCACGCGGGGTAACCTCCTGCCAGGCTCCCTCCTGGTAGACGCCATAATCGGTATTGATCCGCCAGAGATCGTGGGTGGCTCCGTCTGCCACATTTTCGGCGGCGAGCAGACCCATGAGAATACTGTGATCCTGGTTGTTGTATTTGAAGGCACCGTAGCGACCGATAGCACAAGATTTGCGGATGGTGCGATCTGAGGTGGTCAACGACTGAATCGAGCCAGTCCCGGTAGCCTTTGCGATAAACCGGATAACAGCGAGGCAGACGGATGACGTGTCCTGCGAGGACCGTGGCACCCTTGAGAATACCGGAGAGGGCGATCTCGCTCTCCGCCATTGCGGTCAGTTGCGGATCAGGCTGAGACCAGAGGGCGTCCTCCTCATTGCACCAAGGATGCGGCCGCCAAGTAGGCGTATGCGTTCCGCCATCCGTTCATAAATGATGCCGCAGCCAGCGACAGGATGGGGAAAATTTTGGGCGAGGGTTTTGTGCTGGGATCGGGACCATGCATCCTTTCCGTCAAAGCTCGTAGGCTGCGGTGATCCCGGCCGGGCCTGCTCCGATGACGGCGACCCGCTTCATTGGGGAGACGGGCCGGAAAGGCGAGGGGGAATCCAGTCGGTCGGATGAAGACAAGTGATTGCCACCCCAAGAAACGCGAGGGTGGGGAGGTGCACGAGCCAGAGGGTGCCAGGCATCACCGCAATCATTACCCAACCCAAGGCCAGCGCCATGGCGCAGAGGACGAGGGGGGCACGAGGGATTGGTTGGGCCCGGATCAGGAACGCGATTCCGGTGAGGATCATGAGATCGTTGTAGGGATTCCGGTAGGCCGGGAGAAAGAAGTCGGCCAGGAAGCTCCACCCCGCCAAGCCGCAGAGGAGGACTTCGTCCGGGCGATGCCGGCTTCCCACAAACCAGAAACCGAGGGCGAGGAGGAGGACTCCCAACGGAATGGGTGCCGGCACGGGAGCCCATCCCCACGAGCGGAGTAGGCGGAAGAGGGAGGAGTCCGCGTATTGTTGCACCGCGTAGCGTGCGATCTGATCTAGCTTCACGCCTTCGATCTCGGCTGGATAAGGCAGGGCGCCGGGGCTCGGGTTCCGGTCATTGCGATAGACATCGGACCATTCACTCATGGCCTTCCCGTAGTTCGCCCAACAGTCTCCGTTGAGTAGCCACGGCAAAACCATTCCCGCTGCCAATCCCGCCGCAGCGCCTTTCCACTGATCCTTGCGTCGAAGACTAAGGAACGGAACCAAGATGAGGAGCAATGGGGGCCGCACCGCGATGAGAAGTCCGGCGATGGCGCCCGCCCACTTACTGGTCTCCCGCTTGTGTTTGAGGCTCAAGGTCAACCAGAGTGAGAAGAGGTAGACCAGGAGGACGTAAGCTTGTCCCCGATCGGTATGATGTCGCCAAGCCAGGGTATAAGTAAAACCCAGGATCAGGGCCGTCCAGGCTATGCGGATGCGGCGGTCTGGGAGAAGTCCGAACCAGAGCCACCAAATGCCCCCCAGCAGGGCCCACTCGCAGAGCAACCAAGCCTTCTGCGCAAGGGGATAAGTCAGGGCGGCCAGCGGGGCACCGAGGAGCAGCATCGCTGGGGAAACCGTCGTTTTGGTGATGGGCAGGGCGCGATTGGCGTAGACATCACACCACGACGCAGGAGCCCCTGGCAGCCATTTGTAGTGGTAAGGGTCTTCCCCGGCCACGAGGAGCCGTGCCCCGGTGATCCGGTTGCGGAAATCGATGGAACCAGTGTCGCTGACTAAATTCCAGTCCAACACCAGGCTGATCAGCGCCAGGACAGCCAAGGCCGCTCCCGCCACCCACCGTCCCAGGCTGGAACTTCCTGGATGGCCGCTCACTTCGCGGCGGAGGCGTAAAGAGCGGAGACCGCAGGCCAGTTCACCACGTTCCACCAAGCCGCGATATAGTCCGGTCGGCGATTCTGATAGTGGAGATAGTAGGCATGCTCCCACACATCCAGTCCGAGAATCGGGGTGCCCAGGTCGCTGTCCGGAACGATTCCCTTCATCTGGGGATTGTCCTGGTTGGGCGTGCTGACGACCTTGAGCTTCCCGTCTTGCACGATCAACCAAGCCCAGCCCGATCCGAAGCGCTTGGTGCCGGCCTCTGCGAACGCCTTCTTGAAGTCATCGACCGAGCCGAAGGTAGTCTGGATGGCGCTGCCCAGCTCAGCGGAGGGGGCTCCGGAACTTGAGGCGGGTGTCATGATTTTCCAGAAGAAGTCATGGTTCCAGTGGCCTCCGCCGTTATTACGGACAGTGGTCCGGAGGACTTGATCCGGGATCGCTGGGAGATCCGCGAGGAGGCCGGGGAGCGGCTTGGCCGCCAGTTCCGCAGCGGTATCGAGGGCCGTGTTGAGATTCTTGATGTAGGCTGCGTGATGCTTGTCATGGTGAATCTCCATGGTCAGGGCGTCGATATGGGGTTCCAGCGCAGCGAAGCCGTAGGGGAGAGCTGGGAGAGTCGCGGCAGCTCGGGCCGCGACAGGTGCCATGGCCGCCGTAGCGGCGAGCGTTCCAAGTTGCAGGAACTTGCGGCGATCGAGAGGGGAGTTCGTCATGTCAACGTGATAGCGCGAGTGGGACTGGTTTTCAATCTGGAAAGGAAATCCCCCCGTGCACGGGGCCGGTTCGGGGCTTGACTGGGGGGCGGATCACGGTTCCCTTGCGAGGCAGTCTGATCACATGAGTCCCTTCCTTGTCAGTTTCTACGATGCGAAGTCTTATGATCAAAGGGCTTTTGAGGAGGCCTCATCTGCTTCGGGCTGCGGGATCCATTGGCGCTTTCATGATTTCCGGCTGAGCGAGGACACCGCGCCTTCGGTGAAGGGGGCGACGGCGGTCTGTGTCTTCGTGAATGACCAGATCGACGCAACCTGTTTGCGGATCTTGGCGGAGATGGGCGTTCGTTTGGTGGCGCTGCGTTGTTCTGGATTCAACAACGTGGATCTGGCCGCCGCCCACCAAGAGGGGATCGCCGTCGTGCGCGTCCCGGCCTATTCGCCCTACGCAGTCGCGGAACACACGGTTGCCCTTTTGCTGACTCTAAATCGCCAAATTCACCGTGCCTACAACCGGGTGCGCGATCTGAATTTCTCCCTGAGTGGGCTGGTGGGATTTGATGTGCGCGGGAAAACGGTAGGGATCGTTGGCACCGGGAAAATCGGCCAAATCACCGCAGAACTGTTTCGCGGTTTTGGCGTGACTTTGCTGGGACACGATCCCTTCCCCAATCTGGCTTGGGCCACCAAGACCGGACTGGAATACTTGCCGCTGAACGAAATGTTGGAGCGTAGCGATATCGTCAGTCTCCATCTGCCCTTGACTCCGGAAACCCGCTACCTGGTGAATGAGACGACCCTGGCGCGAATGAAGGCGGGTGCCTATTTGATCAACACGAGCCGTGGAAAGTTGATCGAGACGACCGCACTGATTGCGGCACTGAAGTCAGGGCGCCTCGGCGGCGTGGCTCTGGACGTTTACGAAGAAGAGGAGGGGATCTTCTTTGAGGATCACTCCGGCAAACCGCTCCAGGACGATGAGTTGTCCCTCCTTCTGACCTTTCCCAATGTTCTCATCACCGCGCACCAGGCGTTCTTGACCCGCGAAGCGCTCGCGCAAATCGCCTCGACTACGATCGGAAATTTGATGAGAATGCGTGATGGGGAGGCTTGGATTGAGGGCACCAAATTGTAGCTATGTCGCAGCCAGCCGTTGTCGAAACTCCCGGAAGCGAAGGTGAGAGCGATGGCTCTTCCGCCCACCAACTGCTGGTGTGTGACGCGCTCCGGCTCACTGGATCCAAGCTGGAAAGCGGTTTGACTAGTGCCGAGGCCGCCCTCCGCCTGCAACGGTATGGTGAGAATCGCGTGAAGATGCAGGCGGGCACTCCGGCCTGGGTGCGGCTCTTGCGTCAGTTTACCGCTCCCTTGGTGTTGGTCTTGATCCTGGCGGCCACCGTGACCGGCTTCCTCAAGGAGTGGGTCGATGCCATCGTGATTCTCGTCGTCGTCGTGGTCAACGCATTCGTCGGCTTTCTCCAAGAATCCAAGGCGGAGAGCGCGCTGGAAGCTCTCATGAAGATGGTCGTGGGCGAGGCCTTGGTGCGGCGAGATGGGCGCAAGATCCAGGTGCCCAACACCGCCCTTGTTCCTGGGGACATCGTCCTCTTGACCGGGGGCGACCGGGTGCCTGCGGATATCCGTCTGCTCGAAACAAAGAATCTCCAGATCGATGAATCGTCTCTGACCGGTGAATCCCTTCCGGTTCACAAACGTCCCGATCCGCTCGACGCCGATACCGTTTTGGCGGATCGCGTGAATATGGCCTACGCCGGTTCCCTGGTGACCGCCGGGACAGCCACCGGTGTTGTCTGGGCTACGGGTGACCGCACGGAAACGGGGAGACTGGCCTTCCTCATTGCGGAAGCCGTCGATCTCACGACGCCGCTCACCCGGAAGATTGCCAGTTTCAGCGGACTGCTCTTGTGGATCATCGTTGGTTTGGCGGCATTGATGTTCGCCTTTGGCGTGTTTGTGCGTGGGGGCAGCCCCGTGGAGATGCTCATGGCCAGCGTCGCTCTTGCCGTTGGGGTCATTCCTGAGGGGCTCCCGGCCGCGATCACGATCGTGCTTGCGATCGGCGTTTCCCGTATGGCCCGGCGCAAAGCGATCATTCGCAAGCTTCCTGCGGTGGAAACGCTTGGTTGCACGACGGTGATCTGTTCGGACAAGACGGGGACCCTGACCCAGAACATGATGACGGTGCGCGTCATTTATGCCGGTGGCCAAACCTTTTCCGTTTCTGGCGGCGGCTACGAACCGCGGGGTGAAGTTCAGGGGGAAGACGGCCGCGCCATTGCTTCGATCGAGGAACGACCGGCCCTGCGCGAGTGCCTGTTAGCTGGGATGTTGTGTAACGATTCGGCGTTGATTGAGGAGGAGGGGCGCTGGAGCATTGGCGGCGATCCCACCGAAGGCGCCATGATCGTTTCTGCGGAGAAAGCAGGTTTGCGGCATGCCGATATTCATGCGTCCGCGCCGCGGGTCGACATGATCCCGTTTGAATCCACCCACATGTTTCGTGCAACCCTGCACGACCACGAGGAGGGGCGCCGGATTTATAAGGTGGGAGCGTTGGAGCGGCTTCTGGAGCGCTGCAGTCAAATGCTGGATCGCCAGGGGAATCCGGTGCCGGTGGATGCCGATGCCATCCGCACGGTGGCTCAAGACTTGGCCAGTGAAGGCTTGCGCGTGATTGCTTGCGCGCGGCGTGATGGGGACCATGTCACGGAGGAAATGGATCATCATCATGTGACCGAGGGCTTCGTGTTTCTCGGTATGCAGGGTATGATCGATCCACCACGGGAGGAGGCGATCGCCGCCGTGGCCAAGTGTCAGCGAGCCGGCATCCGGGTCAAGATGATCACGGGAGATCATGCTGCCACCGCTAGGGCGATCGCACGGCAGATTGGCCTCGACGGGGCGGAGAGCGCGCCTGCGCTGACGGGCCGTGAACTCGACGCCATCGAAGATGAGGATCTGCCCGCTATCGCGGATCGGACGGTCGTCTTCGCCCGGGTGGCACCGGAACAGAAGCTCCGTCTGGTGCGCGCCTTGCAGAGCCTAGGTCACATCGTCGCGATGACTGGAGATGGCGTGAACGACGGCCCGGCCTTGAAACAGGCTGATATCGGCATTGCGATGGGGATCAGCGGCACCGACGTGGCCAAAGGTGCGGCCAGTATGGTGCTGACGGACGACAATTTCGCCACGATCGCCGCAGCGGTGGAGGAAGGGCGGGGGGTGTTCGACAACTTGACGAAGTTCTTGGTCTGGACCTTGCCGATCAGCGTAGGCTTTGGTTTGATCCTGCTCACCAGCGTTGTCTTTGGTTTGACGTTGCCGACTTTGCCGGTGCATTTGCTCTGGGTCAATTTGACCACGGCGATCCTGCTAGGCCTAATGCTCGTTTTCGAGCCGCCCGAGGCGGACGTCATGAATCGCCCGCCGCGAGATCAGAAACAGCCGATCTTCGATTTCTCTCTCTTCATGCGGACGTGCTTGGTCTCGATCATCGTGCTGGCCGGAGCCTACACCGTCTTCCTGGCGGAGTTGGACGGCACCGATGAGACCACCATCGCGGAGGCGCGCACCGCAGTGGTGAACACGGTGGTCGCGGTGGCCTCGGCCTATCTCGTCAATTGCCGTTCCTTGCGGCGGAGTATTTTCAGCATAGGTTGGTTCACCAATCCCCAGGTCTTGATCGGCATCGGAATCACCTTCCTTTTCCAATTGGTTTTCACTTACGCCCCATTCATGAACCGGTTCTTGCACACCGCTCCGCTAGAATTGGAGGTTTGGGCACGGATCGCCGGCATCGCCTTTCTGGCGTTTGTCCTGATCGAACTGGAAAAGAAAGTGCGTTCGCTGATCCGCCCAAATTAGGCGAGAAACGAGCAGATGTATTCGCAGACTCCGTCAGGCACGGCGATCTGAAAGCCCGAATTCGCGGGCACTTCAAAGGACTCGCCGCCGGAATAGGTCGGGTTGGCCTCATGGCCATCGAGTGTCACCTGGCAGGTGCCAGCGACAATCTCCATCCGTTCGGCCTGAGCCGTGCCGAAGTGGTAGCTCCCCGGGTAGATGAGTCCTAGGGTCTTCTTGGTTCCGTCGGCAAAGAGGATGCTGTGACTGACGACCTTGCCTTCGAAGTAGATGTTGGCTTTGGTCAGAGCGGTGACGTTGGCGAATTCGGCGGGAATGGCGGACATGACTGGATTATGGTTTTGGGGCGTCTGGCTGGGCGGCCAAAGCGGTGACGTGGACGTCGTCGAATTGAATCGGCTGGCCGGAAAACGGAGTGCCAAAGAGAGAGGCTTTGCCCTGCAGCGTGAGGCTCTCTGAAATGTAATCGATCATCGCCTCGCGAGGCGGCTGCGCCGCTTCGGGCCAAACCCAGCCGGAAACTGACCACCCCCCGTTGGCGATGGCTTCCACCCGGAGCCGGACGAGATGCCACTGCCCCGCCGTCCAGGTGAAGGGGACCGTCTGGATGACTTCCTCTCCTTTGAGTAGTTCGATGGCGCGGGCGGCCGGGACGATCCGGAGCTGGAAACCGGCCTTTCCGTGGAGACCGACGCCGAAGCGGGGGAAGCTGCGACGCTGTTGCAGGCCCTTGACGCGCGCCAAGATTTCGCCGCCGGAACGAAGCGAATCGCCCAGTTGCACCGTGGCATCGACGAGCTCGCCGGGGCCGATCTGGAGGACCTGATTGCCGCCCTCCTCCTCTTCTACAGTGAAGGTGCCGGCCAGAATGAAAAGATCGGGAGCCTGGCCGACGGCGTAAGAGGTGAAATCCTCATCGAGAATTTCCTGGGCGGAGGCGCATCCGCCGAGCAGGGCGATGAGACAAAGGAGACGATGGCTATTCATGGCGGAGGGAGTCGCTCAAGTTCTCGCGCAACATGAGACGCGCGGCTAGCCAGCAAAAGGCCAGGCCGCCGCCCAGGATCAACGTATTGAGAAAGATTAGAAGGCCGAGCGGAAGGGTTTCGCTTCGGGAAAGAAGGGGCGGGAGGATCGCGGCCAGTCCCGCTACGATGCCAAGGACCACGCCGGCTCCATGGAGGAACCAGTGCTCCCAGACGACCAATTGTCCCAGTCGCGCCTTGGAGAAACCGACGGCGTTGAGGAGCGCGAGTTGACCTCGCCGTTCCAGGATGTTGCGTCCCGTTACGATTCCGAGCCCCGCCGTTCCCAGCAACAAGCCGAGCCCGCCCAACGTCGAGAAGATGCCGAGGTAGGTGTTTTGCACGCTGTTGAACTCATTCAGCCGCTCCCAGGCAGGAATCAATTCGAAACCGCGGTCCTCAAGCTGGCGAGTCCAAAGCGAAGCGGAGGACACCGGGTCCGTGCCGATCATACTGTCGATCAAGAAGAAGCGGTAACCGCTGGCATCGGGGAAGAGTTCGATGAAGCGGTCTTCGGCGATGACCAGGCTGCCCTGGAGGACGGAGTTATCGAGCAAGCCAGCCACGCGGATCCGGAACGGGCGTCCATCGGCGGCCGTCAGATTCAGGGTGGATCCGAGGCTCAGGCCGAGGGCATATTGCGCCGTGGCCGCGTCGAGGATGGCATTGATTTCGGGCACCCCTTCCACGATTCCTGGTGGCCGGGAGAGACAGTCCCATCCGCTCGCGTCCTTGGGAAAGATCCGGCCCGCGAAGGAAAAGGCGTCGCGTTGCGCGAGAGCGGCAGGATCGACCCCAAGCACACGGGGTTGGCTGGCCCGGTTCAGATTCAGGCAGCTGGCGTCCTCCCCCTGATTGACTCGGAATTGGACAAGCTCGAAGCCAGGGGATTTTCCGGGCAATCCGAAAACAGTACGGCCTTCGGCGGCATTGAGGTTCTCGTAGATTGGGAGGCTGCTCTGACCCACGTAGGCGAAACCGCCGGTTCCTGAGTGGCGGTTGGCGGCATTGTCTGCTCCGCTGAGCCTCAGGGAGTTGATCGCGGTGATCATGAAGACGCCGGAAGCGGTCAGCGCGATCACCGAAAGGCTGCGACCGTGGCGGCGAAGGCTATTGCTCCGCGCGAGGGAGGCAAGACTGCGGACCGGTTCGGCGCGGTGTTGCCAGGCCAGGAGCAGCAGATGGGCTCCGATGATTCCCGCCAGGACGAGTAGGAAGCCCGCGCCGAAAAATGCCCCCTGTCTCGCCATGACCGTGCCCTGTTGTGGGACGAGCAGGAGGAGAAGTCCCCCGAGTGCCGAAGCGATCGCCGCCCAAGGACCGGGCCGACGCTTCCAGGGACGAAGCTGGACTGGCGTCCATCCTTCCGCCCCTGAAATCAGTTCATTGGGCTTTACTCCACGCGTCGCCGTCCGGGTGGCGAAGAGGACTGTCCCCAAAGAGAGCGCCACGGTGGCGAACCACGCGATCGATAGGGAGGCGGGGGAGACTTGGTGGACGAATTGCACTCCGGCGGCGGCATCGCGCCAGGCCCCGCCCAGTCCCCAAAGAGCTGCCTTGGTGTAAAGAATGCCCAGAACCAATCCGGTCGTGGCTCCCACCAGAGAGAGCACGACCGCCTCGATGAGGAAGAGCCGGCGGATTCGCTGCGTGGGCAAGCCGAGCGCCAGCAGTAGTCCGATTTGTCCCCGGCGTTGCTCGATCCCGAAGACAAAGACGAGCATCGACAGAATCAACGCCGCGACGATCAGGAAAAAGCTCATTCCGGCAAAAAGACCTCCGAAATCGTAGGATTGATCGACCGCCGCAGCCGCTTCTTTGCGCAGGTCCCGGGTCGCCCAGCCCAAATCCCCCGGGGTCAGAGAGTTCTTTAGCTTTTTCCAGACGGCCGAGGGGATAAGGTTGGCCGGGACGTTGGGCAGCATGATGGAGGTCAAATTTCCGAAGCGGTTGGACCAGAGTTCTTGACCCGTAGCGAGGGGCAGGATCAGCTTGGGGCGGGTCTTCTCTGCGTCCCAATAGTCTTCGTCCTTGGGCCGGATGCGGTCTTTGTGAAAGGGCATTCCCGGGTCCCAGTCGGCGTTGTCCTCAGCATCGCTGATCCCAGGGAATTCCGGACTGAGGGTGGCGTGAAACGGGCCCGCCGCGAGCGGAGCAATCGACGCAACGGTTAGTTCCCGAGTTTCCTCGGTCAACTGTCGGCCCCGGGACATGGTGAAGAAATCGACGGTGATTTTGTCTCCGGGCTGCAGGGCGAGATCCTCGGCGAGCCAGTCGCTGACGGTGGTCTGGCCCGGTGGAATCGCGCCCAGGGACGTCGATGCCGCCATCGAATACGGGGTGAGGTGTTCGCCGTGATGGATGGCGTTGACGAGATAAGTCAGTGATCCCTCCGCCCCGGGGAAGGCTTCCATCGCCTTGCGCGCGATCGCTTCAGTAAGGAAGACCCGGCCGGTTTGGAGTTGAGGCCGCGGCTCTCCGGGCACGACCCGAAGTTGCGCGTCCGCTAAGGTCGCGGCATTGAGGATGGCGGCATCGTCCGGCGGATTGGCCGTGGCGGAAAGGATGACGTTGCACTCATCCGGCTTCTTCAGGGCCATCTGGAGGTCATCCAGGGGAACGAACACGGTGAGTGGGGGAACCTGCTCCGCATTGAGCCGGTAGTGCCCCAGCTCAGGGGCCAGGAGCACCCGGGTCACCTTGCGACGGAGTTTCTCCGGTTGATTGGAACTTCCGGAGAGAGGGGCATCCCGCGAAAGATCCCCGGGAGGCTCGACACTGAGGACGATCCGCCCGCCTGGGCCGAGGCCGAGACGTTTCGCGAGCGGCTGGTTGATCGCGAGATCGCCCCGCTCCAAACCCGGGGGAGGGACGCTCGCGAGCTTCCAAAAGGAGTCGTCGACTCCCACGACTTGGACGGCGTTCACCCGCACGGAACCGTCGGGGGTCGAAACGGTACCGGTGGTTTGCAAAACCGCAGCGGCCTTTGCATCGAGCTTGCCGGCCAGATTCGTGGTGAAGAAGCGATCTCCCGCCGTCAGCGCCCACGAAATTTCACCGAGGCGGGTTCCTGCGTTGGCCCGAAGACTGGCGCGCACGGAATCCCCGACCGCCAGGGACCCGCTGATGATGGCGGAGGTCAGGGCAACGCCCGCCAGAACCCCGAGGTTGAGCCAGCGGTAATGACGGAGAGAGCGGATCGCGAGTTTCCAGAGCGTCATTGCCGGTGCAGGGTCCCTCCCCGGAGTTCATGAACCTCATCCAGCCGAGCCGCCACCTCGCGATCGTGGGTGACCAGGACGAGGGAAACACCTTCCGCCGCCGAGATCTCCAGAAGCAGGTCGATCAGGTTCCGGGCATTGGCTTCATCGAGCGCGCCGGTCGGCTCGTCGGCCAGGAGCAATCGAGGCCGATTGATGAGGGCCCGCACCACGGCCACCCGTTGCCGTTCGCCCCCGGAAAGTTGGCCGGGCATTTTGTCCAAGTGCGTTTCCAGGCCGACCCGGCTCAGCAGGTCGCGCGCCCTGGCTTCCGTTTCAGCCCAATTCACCGAGGCCAGCGCGAGAGCCGGGGTGAGGACATTCTCCAGGGCACTGCATTGCGGGAGGAGGTGATGCAACTGAAAGACAAACCCGATGGTTTCTCCACGCAAGCGGGCGAGCGCGGCATCATCCAGCAGGCTTGTATCCGTGCCGGCGATCCGGATGGTGCCGCTCGATGGGCGGTCCAGGGTGCCAAGGATGTTGAGCAGCGTGCTCTTCCCGCTTCCGGACGGCCCGGTCACCGCGAAACGCTGTCCCGGGGCGATGGAGAATTCCAGGCCGTCGAGCACCTTCCTCCCGCCGTCCCCGGCATAGGTTTTGGTGACATTCCTCAGTTCGACAGTGGGATGATTCATCCGGGGATCCAGCGGTGGGACTTGAACTCGTGTCGCGGCAGGGTGCCTGGCGCGGTCGCGAGAACTGGAATACGTAAGGCAAAGGCGTTGCCGAGCGCAACTTGAATCCGGCGGGCAAGATCGACGCCGTCGGCGGTAGCTGATTCGACGAGGACCTCAAGTTCGGTCATGGCATCGTGGGTCCGGTGAAGCACTTGAAACTCGATAACCTCCGGAAAGCGGCGGACGACTTCCTCCAATGCGGAGGGATAGACATTTACCCCGCGAACCACGAGCATGTCGTCGCTCCGTCCCAGGATTCCCCCTTCGAGACGGAGTCCCTCTTCCGCCCAAACCGGTTTGACGAGGTCTCCGGTGCGGTAACGGAGCAAGGGGCGGTCGATCCGGCGCAAGGTGGTCAAGACTAGCTCTCCGGCCTCGCCCGACCTCGCCGGTTGTCCGGAAGACGGATCGATGACCTCCGCATGAAAGGCCTCGGGATCGACCAGGAGGCCGGCGGGGTGATCGGTCGTTTCATAGCTGACCGGACCGGTTTCTGTCATGCCGTGGTGATCGCGGACTTCCACCCCGTTCCACAAAGAAGAGATCTGGGACCGTGTTGCGGGAATGCTTCCCCCGGGTTCCCCAGCCACTAGGATGAGCCGGACCCGGAGCGTATCGCGAAGGTGCGGAGCTTCTCCGTGGATGACTTCGCCCAACCGCATGGCGTAGGTCGGGGTGCAGCAAAGCACGGTCGCCTGGTAGCGCGCCATCATCTCCAACCTCGCGCGGGATCCCAGGCCGCCTCCCGGAATCGACAGGTTTCCCCGGCGGGTGGCCGCCTCAAATGCCGTCCAGAATCCCAGGAAGGGACCGAACGAAAAGGCGAAGAAGAGGATGTCCTCCGCCCGCACGCCCGCGTGACGGTAGACCTTGTCCCAGACGTCGAGCATCGCGTCCCAGCTTTCCGGGGTATCAAGCGTGGGCAGCGGACCGCTGGAGGTTCCGCTGCTTTGGCAAAAGCGGGTGTAGTCCTCGCGCGGTCGGGTCAGATTGGATCCGAACGGAAGATGCCGCAGGCAGTCTTCCACCAACTCCGACTTGGTTGTGAAGGGAATCCGAGTGGCAAATTCCCCAGCGGACTCGACCCGGCCGGGCGCGCCGACGGACGCCAACTTCTCCTGATAGAACGAATTGGGGCCGAGCAAGGCAAGGAGCCGGTTAAGAGCCGGGGTCGGATCCGGGAGAATCATGCTGGCATGGAAAAGGATTGCATAAAAACAATAATAACAATAAAATATAAGGATTACCATCTCTCTTCTCTCTCTGAGGAGAAATGATCGCGCCGCTTAGGACGGCGTCCTGATCGTTCGAGACCTTTCCCCCAATTCGCCCGATGTCATCGCCAACTTTGTCCGTGAGTTCTCTCGGCCAGCCACTGGGTAGCCCCGAGCCTCATCCCTATCCCCTGGAAACGGTGCCGGTGGGTGGCCGCCCTGGTCTCAAAGGACGGGGTTTTCTCGTGGCCATTGGGCAGCATTGGAAGATCGGCGCAGTGGTTGGCGCTGCAGTGGCACTGCCGGCCTTCGTCATACTCTGCTGGCAGACACCTCAGTTTCGGTCCGAAGCTGCCCTGCGGGTGGTGGTCGAGACCGAGCAGATCGGGACCAGCGCTGCCTCCTTCGTGAAAAATCACGAATTGGGACTCCTGACGCGCTCCTTTCAGGAGTATTTCTACGACCGGCTCGATCCAGGAGATCGGGAGGAGTTCCTCCGCGATCGCCGCTGGCCCTCCGCGAGTTCTGCCGCCGATCCGGAGCGGGAGCATTTCCTGGCGCGGCTGAATGGTGGTGCTCTCGGGGTTTCCGAAGTCAGGGATTCCCACGTGATTCGGGTCAGTCTCAAAAGTCCGGACCGGGAGCTTTCCGCACGTCTGGCCAATCAATACGTCGCCTGTTACGCCGATTACCTCACCTACCGGGACCGCGAGAAGGCCCGGACGGATTACCAGTTTCTCAAACGCCGCGAGCCGAACTTTCGCGATCAAGCGCACCGGAGCCGCCAGGAGTTGGGCAAGTTCCGGCTTGAGAATGGAGACGCCGAGCGCGCTGAATCGGCCGAGGGAGAGGAACTCCGTCGGCTGAATGCGCAACGCGAGGCCGTGCAGAGGGAATACGCCACGGCGGAATCCATTCTTCTGCAGGCCGAGATGAGTCGAAGCAGCGGAGGCAGTCTTCACTTCGTAGCCGGGATCCAGGAGGAGCAGGACGCTCTGCGCAGTGCGCAGCGGAACTACGCCGAGCAACTATCCTCGTTGGGCGAGAAGCATCCCCAGGTCAAGGAGGCGGCCGAACGGGTTCGCTCTTGCGAAACGATTTTGCAGACGGCGATCGAGCAGGCGTTGCGCAAAATGGAAGACACTCGCGCTAGTGCCGGCAAGGAACTGGAGGCCCTGGACCTCGCCTTGGAAAAGATCATCAGCAGGGTGGTTCAGGATGATTCCAAATCCGAGGAGCTCTCCCGCTTGACGGCGCGGGCGGAGTCCGATCAGAAGAGCTATGACGAGATTGTCGACAGGCTGAACCAGTTGAAGATCGCCATGGAAATCCCGCAGACCTCCGCAGTTTTGGTGGAGGACAAGGCGGTGCCGTCCGCGAAAGCAGTCGAGCCACGCCTCGGACTCTCGATGTTGCTGAGCGGACTGCTTTTCGTTTCCATCTTTCTCGCGGTTCCCTTCGGCCTCGGATGCATTCTGGGGCAGAATCCCGTGCGATTCCCCCTGATCCATCGCCACCTACCTGCGGATTTGGGGCAGCTTCCGGCGATTTCAGCAAACGGCAGCATGAAGCTGTTGGCGGAGACCTTCGCTCCCGGTACGGCGCGGGATGAGCTGTTCCGGATTGCGCAGCAATTGGAGCGATCAATCGCCAGCGACGCCCACGGCTGTCTGTTGGTGACCAGTGCCCAGGAACGGGAGGGCAAATCGTTCATCGCGGCGGCGTTGAGTGGTGTCTTTTGTGCGCAGGGCCGCCGAACGTTGCTGGTCGATTGCAATCTGGGAAGCCCATCGATGACGCTCTGGTTTCCCCAAACCCCGCCCTTGCCCGGACTCCTCGAGTGGCTCCAATCCCGAGCGGACGTTAATCACGTTCCCGAATGTCAGCGACACGGGTCCGGCGATCTGTATCTGGTCGCCTCGCGCGGATGGGCCCGCGATCCAGTGGCGCTCCTTTCTGATCCACGGTTTGCCGGTTGGCTGCGCCGGGCGCGCGAAGAATTCGACCTCGTCATTCTCGACGGGCCCGAAGTGAACGGGGTGGGAGACGCCGCTGTATTGGCGAACCTCGTCGATGGAGTCGTCATAGTCAGCGACAGACGGATCTCCAGTTGGAAGCAGGTTAGCCATGCTTGCCGGGCCTTGCAGAATGCGGGGGGCAAGGTGGTCGGAATGATTGGCAACCGACGCTAAGCCCGCTCTGGAAAGAGGTGGAGGATGTCCTCCTCCACCGCCGCACAACAGCCCCGCTCGGTAATCAACCCGCTGATGAGATGACGAGGGGTCACGTCGAAGGCGAAGTTCACCGCCGGTGAGGCCTCCTCCATGAGTCGAACGGTCGTGATCCGACCGTCGGCGTCTTCTCCTTCGATCCAACGGACCTCATCTGCGGACCGTTGCTCGATCGGAATCGCGGTGAGCCCGTCGCGCAGGTCCCAATCGAAGGTGGAAGAGGGGAGCGCGACGTGAAAGGGAACCCCATTGTCCCGTGCGGCGAGGGCCTTGAGGTAGGTGCCGATCTTGTTGGCCACATCGCCGGTCCGGGTGGTGCGGTCGGTTCCGGTGATGACGAGGTCGACCATTCCGTGCTGCATGAGATGGCCGCCCGCATTGTCGGGGATGACTGTGTGAGGCACGCCGTGCTGGCGCAGTTCCCAAGCGGTGAGGCGAGCTCCTTGGTTGCGGGGACGGGTTTCATCGACCCAAACGTGGACCGCAATCCCGGCATCGTGAGCGGCATAAATCGGAGCGGTGGCCGATCCGTAGTCCACAAACGCCAGCCAACCGGCATTGCAGTGGGTGAGGATTTGCACCGGGCGGCCCGGATCTTTGCGGGCCGCCAATTCCCCAATGAGCGGAAGCCCATGCCCGCCGATCCGGCGACAGCAATCGGCGTCTTCGTCGGTGATGGCGAGAGCCGTTTCGCGGGCCGCAGCCACGGGATCGGTGGCAGATAGGATCGCCGAGAGTTGACGCTCGACCGCCCAACGGAGATTGACCGCTGTGGGACGGGTGCGAAGGAGCGTTTCGGCCAGATCGCGCAAACGGGCTTCGTCACCAGCGGCCTCTCGGGCGGCAAACCACATTCCCCAGGCGGCGGTCGCGCCGATCAGACCCGCGCCCCGCACGTGCATTTGCTGGATGGCTCGCGCTATTCCCGCGACGGAATGAAGGTCTTCCAGCACAAAACGGAACGGAAGGTGGCGTTGGTCAATAATCCGCACCCCGTTCTCGACGGGCCAGATCGTTCGGTAATTCTGACCGTCGACGCGCATGGGGATCAGCGCAATCCTGCGGAGCGGAGGTACCAGGCGACGAGTTCGGGCCCGGCGAAGAGATAAACGAAGGTGGCTAGTGCCAGGTAGGGGCCGAACGGAATCGGCTTGGACCACTTCTGACCGCCGAGCCATTTCTGGGCCAGACCGCCGATAGCACCCAGGATCGATCCGCCCATCAGAGTGAAGAGAGTGGCGGGCCAGCCGAGGAATGCCCCGATCATGGCGACGAACTTTACGTCACCCATGCCCATTGCCTCCCGGGGACGGACAATCCGGCGGGTCATGCCCTGAAGTCTTTTGATTCCCTCCAGCTTGATCTCCTCTTCGCCAAAGAGCGCACGGTTGTAAAACAGGGTGAGACCGCCCGGTGCGGGACGGGTTTGCCCGTCGATGGTTACCTCGGTGCAATCAATGAGCATCTTGTCCTGTTCGGTGCCGAACATCTCGCTCCAAGGATGGATGTGCTCTCCCACTTCGAGCTGCGGCTCCGCATCCGGGGAAGGCTCGTGAACGGTCCAGGCGGTCTCCTCGAGGAATTCGTGGGTGAAGCGGCCGAAGGCCATTTTGCCGAGTTTGACCACCGACCAGAGCAGACCGTAACCGGCGGCAAAGCCAAGGCCGGAGAGCAGGAGCGCGCGGTGCCAGGGAGCGTTTGGGATACCATTCTTATCGAGCCCGGCCGTGTGCAGCAGTCCGAGTTGGGGAAAGAAACCATCCAGCAAGGGGAGCAGACCGGCCAGGACAAGCCCGGCGATGGCCGCCTTCCAGGTGAGTCCGTCAGGAATGATGAAGTGTTCTGCGTCGATAAACGTCGCAGCAAGCAAGAGAGAAACGAGAACCCAATGCGTGATCGGCACCCCCCAGCCGTAAGGAACAAACCTCCACCAGATCGCAAGAAAGACAAAAGCCGTGAGGGCTTCCACCAGGACATAGCGTGCAGAGATCGGCTCCTTGCATTTCGCGCATTTGCCCCGGAGCAAAATCCAACTTAAGATCGGGATGTTCTGCCAGGCGGGAATCTGTGTTTTGCACGAGGGACAAAAGGATCGCTTGGGATTGGAAACGGAAAGATTGAGAGGCAGCCGGTAAATGACCACATTCAGGAACGATCCCACACAAGCGCCCAGCGAGAGGACGATCAGCGAGATGATGGGATGCCGCATGGCCGAATCCAGTGGAAGGGCCGCCGTTGAGGCGAGGACTGAGCAAACCGGAGCGAGGCTGGTCATGGAATCGTGGCTTCTCCGGAGCGAAAATACGTGCGGAGAGTTTGAAGTTCGCTTTAGGTAAAAGATCATGGCTCCGAAATCAATCGCGACTTTGCCATTGCTGCTTCTCGGCACGCTTTTGCTCGTTCATTGCCAGACGCCTCCGTCCGGAGCCGAAGGTCAGGCCGCCATCATTGCCGCCGCCGCCAAGTACGGACTCGTTGATGTTCGTGTCGCCGTTCCCGGAGTGATCGTCGACCTCCCCTACGCCACCTCGCGCAACTGTGCGGGCAGACCGCTCTATCCCGCAGACATGCCTTGTCTGATCGAGCGCCGGACCGGCCAGCAACTGGCCGAGGTCCAGCGCGAAGTCGCCAAACACGGTTACCGCATCAAGATCTGGGACGCTTACCGGCCGCCGCAATCCCACCTGGCCTTGTGGAAAGCGGTGCCCAATGGGAATTACGTGTCCGCTCCGTCCGTTTCTCTTTCCGTCCATTGCACCGGAGCGGCCATCGACATGACCCTGGTGGACTCCGCCGGGCGCGAACTCAAGATGCCGACCGGGTTCGACCATTTTTCTCCTGCGGCTGCGGCCGACTACACCGGTGGCGATCCCGAGGTCGCCGCGAATCTCGCGGTGCTCCAGCAGGCGATGCGCCGGGCCGGATTCAGCACGATGAAAACGGAGTGGTGGCACTTCTACAATCCGCAGGCCTCGTTCGTCTCGGTCCCCTCAGATCGCCTCGGCATTGTCCTTCCCCTTCATGTCCGCTCCATCCCCCTGCGTTCCAGGTAGCGCCGTCTTGCGCCAAGCGGCTTTGCGCATCATCCGCCGCCTTCAAGATGCCGGTTACGAGACATTTCTCGCAGGAGGTTGCGTCCGCGACGTGCTCCTCAACCGCGAGCCCAAGGATTTCGATATCGCGACCAGCGCCCGCCCCCGGGACGTCCGAGCTCTCTTCCGTAACTCCGGGATGGTCGGGGCGCACTTCGGAGTCGTTCTGGTCCACGAACCGGAAGCCGATTTCGAAATCGCGACTTTTCGGACCGACGGAGTTTACCTGGACGGGCGCCGCCCCAAGGACGTCCGCTTCTCCTCCGCCGAGGAAGACGCGCAACGCCGTGACTTCACCATCAACGGTCTCTTCCAGAATCCGATCACTGGCGAGGTCATCGACTTCGTCGGCGGCCAGGCCGATCTGCAGGCCGGCTTGATCCGGGCCATCGGCAACCCTTCGGAGCGTTTTCGGGAGGATCACTTGCGCCTCCTTCGCTCGGTGCGTTTCGCCACGGACCTGGGGTTCGAACTGGAATCGGATACGCTGGCGGCGGTCAAAGAAGAGGCCCCGAGCATTCGCCTTATCAGCGCGGAACGGGTCCGGGACGAACTTGTCCGCATCTTAGAAAATCCGCGCCGGCTCCGTGGATTCGATCTTCTGGTCGGCACCGGTCTGCTCTCCGAGATCCTTCCGGAGGTCATCGATCTTTGCTGGTGCGGCCCTTCCCACGGAGATGAATCGGCGGGAGATGTCTTCGCCCGCTGCCGTCGAATGCTCGAGCTCCTTCCGGATAACGCCGCCTTGCCGCTCGTCCTATCGGTGCTCCTCAAGGATGTCGCCAAACCGATCACCGCGACCCGAGGGCCGGACGGCGAAATTCATTTCCCTGATTCGGCGAAGGCCAGCGCAGAGATGACCGGCGAGATTCTCCGGCGGTTAAAGTTCTCCAACGAGGTGATCGATGCCACTGTCGAAGCCGTCCGCCATCATCCCGATTTCCAGGAAGTCCGTGGGTTGAGCGTCGCCGCGCTAAAACGATTCATGGCCCGTCCCCGCTTCGATGACGAACTCGAACTGCACCGGGTCGATTGCCTCACCTCTGGCGGCGATCTGACGAACTTCGAGTATGTGTTGAAGAGCCGCGCCCAATTTGGTGAGGGCCCTCTGATTCCTCCTCGTCTCGTGACGGGCAAAGAATTGCTCGCCCGTGGCTGGAACTCCGGTCCGCACCTCAGGGACATTCTCGATGCCGTTCAGGACGAGCAGCTTGAGGGCAGAGTGGCGACCACCGAACAGGGCATGGCCTGGGTCGAGTCGAACTTCTCGCCAGCGTGATCAATATCGCATCACCCGCGACAAAAACCGCTGGCAAACCACCGACGAGGGCGCACCGAAGAGGGTGCTGGGCGGTCCGCACTCCTCAATTCTTCCCGCCGCTACAAACGCCACTTGATCCGCCACGGCTCGGGCAAAGCCCATTTCGTGGGTGCTCAGGATGATGTCTTGACCGGCCTCCGCCAGCTCCTGGATCAGTTCCAGGACCTCCGCCGTCATCTCCGGATCCAGTGCCGAGGTCGGTTCATCGAGAAACAGCACTTCCGGGGAGAAGGCGATGGCCCGGGCAATCCCCACACGTTGCTGTTGGCCACCGGAAAGCTGCGCCGGAAGTTTGTCGGCGTGTTCCAAGAGTCCGAAGCGACCGAGTGATTGATCCGCCAGCTCGCGAGCCATTTCCGGGAGGTGGCCGTGGACCTTCTCCAACGGGAGAGTGATGTTCCGCCGGGCCGTCAGATGCGGAAACAAACTGAACTGCTGGAAGAGGAAACCGTTGCGACGTCGGTAAGCCTGCAACGCTGCCGGATCCGTGGTGAGATGATGACCATTGATCTCCACACTCCCGGTGTCGAGCGTTTCCAAGCCGCCCAGCGCCCGCAAGAGCGTGCTCTTCCCGCCGCCGGATGGTCCGATAAAAACCAGGACGCGAGCCGACGCGATCGTCAGGGAAAGGGAATCGAGAGCTTGAGTCGCTCCGTAGCGTTTCGCCGCTTCGCGAATTTCAAGTTTCATCGCGGAATCGTCGTTCGAGCCAGTGGGACAACCAAGCCACCGGCAAGGTGAGGATGAGGTAACCGAGCGCCAGGGGGATGTATCCTTCCAGCCCGGCGTAGGATCGGGAGATGAAGTTCTTGGTGTTGTAGAAGTATTCGGAAACCCCGATGACATTGAGCAACGAGGAGTCCTTGATCAGAGAGACGAAGAGTCCCGCCATCGCGGGCAAGACGCGGCGCAGGGCTTGGGGAAAAATCACGTAACGGTAGATCTGGAACCGGTCGAACCCGACGGCCCGGGCCGCATCCCACTGGGTCCTCGGAATGCTTTCGACCCCGCCCCGGAGGATTTCACCGAGGTAAGCTCCCTCGAATACGGAGAGGAGGAGGATGCCGATGAGGATCTTGTCCTCGAAGCCGCTCTCGGCCAAGGGGCGGGAAAGCAACGGCGCGAAGATGACGAAGTAGCCAAAGAGCAGATGCACCAGGAGCGGGGTGTCCCGGACGAACTCGAGAAACGCGCGACAGGTCCAGCGTGCCACCGGCAGCGGTGAACGTTGCCCGAGCATAAAAATCAGGCCGAAAAAGATGCTACCGAGCAGAGCCGCGCCGGAAATCCCCAGCGTGACCAACCAGCCGCGCCACAGCGATTCCCGATATTCCCAGGCGCGCGACCAATCGAGCGGCTTGCCCAGGCTCCCCAGGACCAGGGTGCAAAACCAAGCCGTGCCGATCGCCAGGACTCCGGCGAGGACGAGATTGGCGATCTGTTGCCGGCGAGTCACCTCAGGATGAAGGGGATACCCTGCTCTTCCAGGAAGCGCTTCTCCTCCCGGAGATAGCGCTCGCCCAGTTCTTCGAATCCGCGTCGCTCCCGGAAGGCGGCGATGAACCCGTTGACCTCACCCCGGAGTCCATCGTTGCCCTTCGCGATGGCGAGAGCCCAGGATTCCTCGACGAACGGTTTGAGGAGCCCGCGGGTCGTTTCCGGATTGGCCCGGGCATAGCTATAAATGCTGAGTTGATCGTAAATGAAAGCGTCGGCGCGCCCTTGGGCGACTTCCAGGACACAGGCACTCTGGTCTTCGAAAACGACCCGCTTGGCTAGAGGAAGATGCTGAATCGCCCAAGTCTCACCCGTGGTCGCCGTCTTGGCGGCGATGGTCCGGCCCGGCTGCTTGAGATCCTCTACGGACTGGATCCCGGAGTTCTTGGCCACCAGGATGGCCAACCCCGTAAAGGCATAGGGATCAGAAAAATCGATCGATTTGCGTCGCTCGTCCGTCGCGGTCATCGAGGAGAGCACCAAATCAATGTTCCCCGTCTGCAGTGCCGGGATCAATCCGGAAAATTCCATGGGAACGATCTTGAGCGGACGGCCTAGGTGCCGCGCCAATTCCTCCGCCATCCGTACCCCGACGCCGTCGGGGCGGCCCGACGGATCGAGCATTTCAAACGGAGGATAGGTCAAGTCCATCCCGATCCGCAGCGCCGCTTCGCCGGAAGAATCGGTCTTCGAACAGGCAATCAGCAAAAGGGCGAGCCCGCCCAACAACAATACCTTGGCCATCGCCTTCGAGCCTAGCGCAAGGGCGGGGAGGGGAAAGTGATTTCGCGATGCCCTTGGAACGGCTCCATCCTGTCTAGGAGGGGGGCTAGTGATGGCGAATGAACCGCTCGACGTTCCTTTCAGTGGCAATCTGCGGTCTGCACTGGCCCCGATGAGTGCTCCGCCCCCCCACCCGCTCCTAGGCGGCGGCTGACTGGGGAGCAGCCTGGCCTCGGGCAGAGGCGGGGACCTCCCCGATTTTCCGCTTTCGCGAGTTGCGGAAGCTTCTGGGGCCGAACCAGCAGCCGACCAAGAGCAGGCACAAGGCGACCATCGTGGAGGTCTCGGGAACGGCCGTGATGGTGATCGCGCCCAGTTCATCTTCGTAGTTGATCTGGAATTGGCCCCCTGAGCCGCCGGCGAAGAAGGTCGCGCCGTCACTGAGGCCGGAGAAGGTGCCGGTCCGGCTTCCCGTGAATTGGGCGATTGTCCAGGTGTCACCCAAGGTCCAGGAGGGCGATTGGGTGCTCAAGGCAAAACCCGCTCCGTTGATATTGAGATTTACGATGCTCTGGAGCCGATCCGCTGATGCCCCCACCAAGTCGACCAGCCAAGTGCTGCCGGCGTTCATCGTCAAGTTGTTGGAAATCGTCAGAGTCCCTACCGTGCCGGCCGTGGCACCGGTGATCCGGCCCCCGTTTTGGATGGTGGTGGCTCCTCCGATCGTGCCCGTGCCGCCAATCGTGTCGGTTCCGGAGGCATCCCCGACCGTGACTGCGCTTCCGGCGGCGGTCGATCCGTTGACCAACAGACTGCCGCCGTTGACGACTGTGTTCCCGGTGTAGCTGCTGGTCCCGGCCAACGTCAACGTGCCCGTGCCGTCCTTGGTAAGGCCCCCGGTGCCGGTGGCGATTCCTGAGTTGATCGCTACGTTACCAGCGCCGCCGACCGTGAGGGTGTTGCCGCTGCCGGCGATGGCGGAGGCATGGGTGAGGCTGAGGGTATCCGCATCGGAGTTGATCCGGGCATTGGCACCGAGGGTGACCGCGCCGGCATAACTGTTGTTCCCGCTCACGTTGCGCAGGGCGCCGCCATTGGAGATGCCCGTTCCCGAGATGTTGAGCGCCTCAGCGCCGGTGGTGATCCCGCCTTGGAGTTCGACCGCACCGCCGGAGCTGACCGTGGTGCCGGCTGCCGTAGAGCCGAGGGCGGTATTGTTTTGCAGGTTGACGGTCACGCCGCTGCCGACCGTTGTGGTGCCATTGTAAGAATTCGCGCCCGCGAGTTCGATGCGGCCGGTTCCGTTGAACGTCAGGTTCGCGGTCCCTCCGCTGTTGGAGACAATGCCGCTGATGCGCGAACGGTCGCCGCTGGAGTTCGCGTTGTCCGCGAGCGTGATCGTCCGGGTTTGCGTCCCTGTCGAATTCAGGTCCAGATTCTGACTGAGGGTCACCACGCCCGTGGCCATGTTGGAACCGAGGATGAGGGCTGTCCCGGTGCTCAGGGAATCGGTCGTCGATCCCCAGGTGCCGAGGTTGGTCGAGACGGTGAGATTTCCGCCATAAGCTGCGAAGCCACCGCCGCCAGTGCCAAAGTTTACGTTGGAGGCGCCCGTTCCCAAGGCGCGACTGAAGGTGCCGGATTGGGCGATGACCCCGCCGCGCAGCTGGATTTGGGCCAAGGCACCCGAACCGCTGAGGGCCAATGTGCCCCCGCTGATCGTGGCGGTGCCGCCGGTCGTGGCATCGTTTGTGATGAGGAAGTTGCTCGTACCGGTCTTTGCGATCCCCTTCGTGGCCCCTTCCCAGGCGCCACTCAGAGTGACAAGGCCCGTTCCGTTACCCGTTAGCGTCAGAGGGTCGGCTAGCTTTATCGGGGCACTGATGGTATGGCTCTGCGATGAGCTCAGCGTGATGAAGGGATTGGTGGAGCCTCGTTTCGCAAACTCGACCTGACTCCCAGTGATCGTGAATGCCGTCATTGTGGAATCTGTCGTTGATTCGAAGGTGATTCCACTCATCACGAACCCGGTCGTCAGGTTGTTCGCGGTGGTGAGGCCCGCAGCCCTTGCTCCGAAGATTAGCTGAGTCTTGCTATCACTCGCGGGAACCAAGTTGGTTCCGCCCGTCGTAGCGCTCTTGAAGTTCCCAGCCGTGCCCCAATCGCTGTTCACGCCGTCGCCACTCCAGTAGTAAGGTACAATCTGGCCGGTGGCCGAGGTGGCGAAGAAGGCAAGAGCTGCGAGGCAGACTGCCAATCTGCAGGAGAACACAGGCTTCCATAGGTCTTTACATCCTGACAAAGCAACCATTCTCCACACATGGATTATTAGGAGAAGTTGTCAAATAGGAAAAGCTGACAATCAGGGTGATCGCTGTGACCCTGAGCTCAGGTGGCGAGATTGCCAAATTGGGATGGTTGAAGCTCTGCGCCAAGTCGAATCCGAGCAAGCGGGCCTAGGCGCGTGCGACGTCGGCGGAGGCAGAGAAGTCGGCGAAGAATTGGCTGCGAAAGGCGAAGGCGCCGGTCCAGAGGATTGGGAAACACGAACCTTCGAGCGCATCCGGAAATGGCGCCTTTTCCACGTCTTTGCCGAGGGCCGCGTCCTGATTGTTCTCCTCGAGAGGCGATTGGGGCTTCAATCGCGGCTTCTCCGCATCTCCTCCTGACGCATCGGCATGGCATCGATCAGGGTGAAGTACCGCTGGAGGTCGAGTGTTCCGGCCTGGCGAGCTTTGACGCCGCCGTCCTTTCCGATGAGAACGAACTGTGCGGTTTGGGCGGAAAGGGAGAAGCGTTTGCGGAGCGGCTCAATCGATTCCTCCGCCGGCCGCACCGTATGAGCGATGCGTTTGCGATGCAGGGAGAGGTCGATGATGACGAGATCCCGATCGAGAATCCCGGCTCGTTCCTGTTTGAGGGAAGCGGCGACTGTCGCGGCTTGTTCCGGCAAGGTGGAGATCACAATGAGGCGATGCTTCCAGCGATAAGTGGAGAGGTCAGCGGCTGATGCGGTAGAGAGGGAGCTGAGTAGAATCATAGAAGCCGCGAGCTGACCGATGAAGGCGTTTCGCCGAATCCCGACAAAATCACTGGGCCGTTTCTGTGTTCGTTTCATGCGATTCCTCTTGTTCGTCTTGATTGCGACCGTCTCCGGGGTCGCTGCGGAGCCTCTCAAACCTCATTTACGGGCCGGCGCCGCCACCAGTAACATTACACCCGAACTGGGCGGCGACATCATTGGCGGATTTTCTCCCTATCCGTCCACCAACATCCACGATGAGTTGCATGCGCGCTGCCTGGTGCTGGACGATGGGACTACGAAGCTGGCCTTGGTCGTCTGCGATCTGCTCGGGGTGCACCGGAGTGTGACCGTGAAAGCGCGCGAATTCATTGAGGCGGAAACCGGGATTCCGGCGGCGAACGTGCTCATCTCCGCCACGCACACGCATTCCGCTACGAGTGCGATCAGCGGACCAGTCCGGCAATACACCTCGGATCTGGAACTGACGGACTATCAGAAATTCGTCGCTCGACGCATCGCGGATGGGGTGCGCCGGTCCGTGAACCTCTTGCGCCCGGCGGAAATCGCCTTTGGCCGGATCGATGTTCCAGAGCACGTCCACATCCGCCGTTGGTTTCTCAAGGAGGGGACGATGCCGCTGAATCCCTTTGGCCAGATCGACAAGGTGAAGATGAATCCCGGGGCGGGGAACCCCAACTTGGTTGAGCCCGCCGGGGAACCGGATTCGACGGTCAGCTTCATCGCGCTGCGCGAACCCGGTGGTCGTTTGCTTTCGGTCTACTCGGCCTATTCGCTTCATTACGTGGGGGGCGTGAACGGGGCGGATATTTCTGCGGACTACTACGGCTACTTTTGCGAAGCCTTGAAACGGCTCCAGGCCGATGGCGCGTCCGATCCTCCATTCGTCGCGATGATGGCGAACGGAACGAGCGGCGATGCCAACAACATCAACTTCCGCAACCCCCAGCCCCGCAAGAAGCCCTATGAGCAAATGCGCTACGTCGCGGATGACCTTGCCGCAAAGGTGAATGGTGCGCTTGGCAGCGTGACCTGGAAAGACAGTGCGCCGCTCGCGGCCCGGTATCGGGAGCTCGACATCGCCTGGCGGCAAATCCCAGAGGATCTGATCGCGTGGGCCAAGGAAACGGAAGGGAAATCCCTGCCCATCAAAGGTGGCAATCCCGACCTGCCGACCGCCTACGCCGGACGGATTCAGCGTCTCGCCAAAGCCAGCCCTGAGACAAAGGCTCCCGTCCAGATCCTGCGCATCGGCGATATTTGCATCGGCACCACCCCCACCGAAACCTTCGCCGAAACCGGGATCGAGTTCCGCAAACGCAGTCCGTTCGCCAACTCGTTCATGGTCGAGCTGGCGGGAGGCTACTACGGTTACATGCCGACGCCGCGGCACTTCGAACTGGGCGGTTACGAGACTTGGCCGGGCACGAACAATCTGGAACCCCAGGCCTCGGTCAAGATGATGGACGCATTGCTGGAAATGGCGGGGGAGGTGGTTCCTCCATGAAATTGCATTGTGCCGGCACCGGCCCAGGGCTATGCCATCGGCGATGAAACTTGCCCTCGCCCTGTCGCTTCTTGCCTTGCTCACCGCTGCAGCGGGGGCGGAAGACTTCGCGCTTCACGATGGGGATCGCGTGGTCTTCTACGGAGACAGTATCACCGACCAGCGGCTTTACACGACCTACACGGAGGCCTTCGTGGTGACGCGGTTTCCTCAGTTGAAGATCGGTTTTGTTCATTCTGGATGGGGCGGAGACCGGGTCACCGGAGGGGGTGGAGGCCCCATTGACGTGCGGCTCAAGCGCGATGTGTTCGCCTATCAGCCCACCGTGATGACGGTGATGCTGGGCATGAATGACGCTTCGTATCGCCCGTTGGATGAGCCGATCTTCGCGACTTACCGAAAAGGCTACGAGCATCTCATCGCTTCGACGAAGCAGGCGTTACCCGGGGTTCGCATCACCGTTCTGCAACCCTCGCCATTCGATGATTTTACCCTCCCTCCGGCCTTCGAGGGCGGCTACAACGGGGTCCTCCTCCGCTATGGTCAGTTTGTCCGCGAGCTGGCCCAACGGGAAGGGTTGGGGGTTGCCGACCTGAACGGTCCGGTGGTGGCGGCTCTCCAGAAGGCTCAGGCGACCGATCCAGCCGTCGCGCGGCAGTTGATTGCCGATCGCGTTCATCCGGGTCCGGCGGTGCATCTTCTCATGGCCGCAGAACTCCTCAAGTCGTGGCATGCCCCGGCCGTGGTCTCCGCGGTCACGATCGATGGCACCGCTGGCAAGGTCGTCGAATCGGTCCGGACCAAGATCGACGGTTTGAAGATCGAGGGAGGCGTGACCTGGTCCCAACTCGACGAATCGCTTCCGTTCTTCCTCAAACTGGCGGACCCGGGAGTGGCGTTGGCGATCAAGTCTTCGGACTTCATCCAGTCCCTTAATCAGCAGATTCTCAAGGTGACCGGTTTGTCGGCGGCACGCTACACCTTGAAGATTGATGCGGCGGAGGTTGGCTCATTCTCCAGGGAGGAACTGGGGACTGGAATCAATCTGGCGACATTGGCGACTCCGATGCTTGCGCAAGCGGCCGCCGTGGAGGGGCTGACCTGGCAGCACAACAATGTGCATTTTCAGCGGTGGCGCTCCGTCGAACTGCCCCTCAGCGGATCCAGCTCACCGGATGTGGTGAAGGCGGTGGCCAACCTGGTGACCGCCCTCGATCAGGACGAAGTCCGGATCATCGAGCAACAACGCGCCGCAGCCGTCCCGAAGTCCCATTCCTTTCAATTGGTGCCCGCGCTCTGAGAGGCCATTCGGCGGATTGCCTCGACCACGACAGGCTTGCGGTTCCAGGGAAGGAAGTGATCTCCGTCCTCCAGGGCGATGACTTGGAGTGAGTCGGAAGGTAGTCGTTCCTGGGTGAAGGCGACGTGGCGGAAATCAGCGAGGCTGTCGTTGCGCGCATGGATGATGACAACCGGGCAGCGGATGCGTTTCCAGTCGGGCTCCATCGCGGCGAGGTCAACGTGGTAAGCCAGGGCTTCGGCGTTGGCTTGGAGAATGGTTTGCGGCAATAGTCGGCGGGCCAATCCGGTGTTCGCGGCCGCATGAAACCACCGGGGCTTTTCCCAACGGGCATCCATCGCGCCGGCCAGCAGAATGATCCCATCCGTCAAATCGGGACGATCCATGGCGAGACGAGCGACGATCGACGCGCCGAAGGAATGGCCGAGCCAGTAATGCTTTCCGGGAATCGATTCGGCCCAAGCCGCCAGCCGGGCCGCCTGATCCGGCAAACTCGGTGGGATCGCGCCTGTTGGGCTTTGGCCATAACCGGGACGATCGGGGGCGACGATGCGGACTTGGGCAGTGAGCTCTTCGTCCGCGAAGTAGGCTCCAAAATCCCGCCAATCACCGGGGGACCCATGCACCAAAAAGAAGGTGGCGGAGGCGTTTTGGGGACCAGCGGACACCGCGAAAACTTCGGCCCGGACGGACGAGGCATCGGGATGGGAGGCGAGGAAGACATCGCCGGTGGCGTGCATGCCGTCCATTTCGCGGTGAAGAAACCAAAGGCCAAGGGCGGCCACGGCTAGAATGAACCCCAGTCCGCTGACGACTCCGAAAATGATCCGCCGCCGCATGGCGCAGAACTTGCTTGCGCGAGAACTCTGAGGCAAGTGGAAAGAAGATTGAGCGCTATTCCAGTGCGCCCATTCCCGGGCGGAGCCTCGTATTTCAATAGAGTCCCGCATGAACCCCCACCTGAACGTCCATTTCCCTGAAGTCACCGGCACACTGCATCGCCCCGAGCTGGAGCGAGATGCTTGCGGGGTGGGTGCCGTCGCTCACATCAAAGGGAAGCGGAGCCATCAGATTCTCCAGTATGGCCTGCGGAGTTGCTGCCGCGTCGTCCATCGCGGAGCCATGGAGGCGGACCTGAAGACGGGCGACGGGGCTGGGGTATTGACGCAGATTCCCCACGGCATCTTTTTGGAAGAAGCAGCCCGTTTGGGGACCCCCGTGGACAAAGGGGAAGAGCTTGCCGTGGGCGTGTTCTTTCTGCCGTTTGGGAATTTCGAGGGGATCGCCCGGGCCAAGGCCTTCAGTGAGGACATCATCCGTCGTCGCGGCCTTCAGGTAATCGGATGGCGGCACGTGCCGGTGCGTCCCGATGCGCTGGGGGAGAAGGCCCGGCAATACATGCCGGACATCCAGCATCTTCTCATCAAGCGCGCGCCGGACATGGATGGGGATCGCTTTGAGCGTTGTCTCTACATGTCCCGCCGGGAGATCGAAAACCGGGCCAAGCACGAGAATCTGTGGATCTACGTTTGTTCTCTTTCCCACCGGACGATTTCCTACAAGGCCCTCGCGCTGCCCGGGCCGATGGTGGATTTCTACGAGGACTTTCACAATCCGTCGTTCGAGACGGCCATCTGCATGTTCCACCAGCGGTTCTCCACGAACACGTTTCCGTCGTGGACCCTGGCTCAGCCGTTCCGGATGTTGGCCCACAACGGGGAAATCAACACACTCAAGGGGAACCGCAACTGGCTCAAGAGCAGCGAACAAGACTTTGAAAGCGAGCTCTGGGGGGACGACGTCTGCCATCTCAAGGGGGGCGCCGATACGATCGCGTCAGACTCGGCCAGCCTCGATTCCGCTTTGGAACTGCTGGTCCTTTCGGGCCGGTCCGTGCCCTATGCCATGGCCATGCTGGTTCCGCCGGCTTGGCGGATCGATCCCGAGACCACTCAAGCGGAGAAGGAATTCTACCAATATCACCGCTGCTTTCAGGAGCCCTGGGACGGTCCGGCGGCGCTGGTATTTACCGACGGCCGGACCCTGGCGGCGTGCCTCGACCGGAACGGTCTTCGTCCCTCCCGGTTCAAGTTGACCCAGGACGACATCTTCTTCATTGGCTCGGAAGTAGGCACCGTTGAGTTCGATGACGCCACCGTGATCCGCAAGGGGCGGCTCGCTCCCGGCGAGATGGTCGCCATCGACACCGAGGCAGGCACGGTGACTTACAACCGTGAGTTGAAGCAGCGTCTCGCCGCGCAGCAGCCTTATGGCAAGTGGCTCGACGAGCACCGAATCGAATTCGGTGACTTGGTCAGTCACAAGCCGGAGGCGGCCAAAGGGGAACTAGATCTCTTTTCGTTGACGCAGAAACAGGTCCTCTTCGACGTCAACACGGAAGAGGTCACCGACATCATCGCCCCGATGATCTTGAACGGTCAGGAGGGAGTTTCCTCCATGGGGGACGATGCGGCGCTTTCTGTGCTATCGAACCGCCCTCGTCTCTTGCCGAGCTACTTCAAGCAGCTTTTCGCCCAAGTGACCAACCCGCCCATCGATCCGATCCGGGAACGGTTGGTGATGTCGGTCGGTGTGACGCTCGGCTGGCAGCGCAACCTGCTCGCGGAGACTCCGGAGCACGCCAAGGTGATTCACCTCAACCACCCGCTGCTTTACCAGCATCACCTCGACAAACTCAATGACCTCGGCGGGGACTTTCCGTCCCGCACCTTGTCGATGACTTGGCTGGCCAGTGAAGGGCCGGACGGTCTGGAGCCGGCCATCAACCGGTTGTGCCAACAGGCGGAGCAAGCTGCCGACGATGGAATCCGGCTGCTCATCCTCAGCGATCGGTCCGTCAATCACGAACAAGTGGCCATCCCGGCACTGCTGGCGGTCGGTGCCGTGCACGGGCATCTCAATCAAGCCCACAAGCGGATGTGGCTCTCCATCATCGTCGATACCGGAGAGGTTCGCGACACCCACAGCGCGGCGACCGTGTTCGGGTTTGGCGCCCAGGCGCTCTGTCCGTATTTGGCTTACGAAACGATTCGTGAGGCCATGGAGAACGACCCGAAGGGCCGTTTTTCCCCCCTGAGTTACGAGGATGCCCTGAAGAACTACCGCTCCGCGCTGGAGAAGGGCGTTCTCAAGATCATGTCGAAGATGGGGATCAGCGTCCTCTCGAGCTACCAAGGGGCTCAGAACTTTGAAGCCGTCGGCATTCGCGAGGACGTGATCCACAAGTGCTTCGAGGGCACGCCGTCCCAGGTGGAAGGAGTTGGCTTCAAAGAAATCGCCGAGGAAAGCTTGCAACGTCACTCCCGGGCCTTTGCACCGGTCCCAGGAGAGGATCCGCTCAAGCTCGATGATCCGGGCTACAACCGCTATCGCCGGGAAGGGGAGCGCCACGCGGTGGGCGGGCCGGTCATCAAGAACTTCCACAGTTTCGTCCGCAACGGCGATCCGGAGCAATACGAGGAATATGTTCGCCAGTTGAAGTCGGTTCACCCCGTGGCCCTGAAGGATCTCATGGAGTTCGTTCCGGCGGCCAGCGGGCCGATTCCGCTTTCCGAGGTCGAACCGATCGAAAGCATCCGCCGCCGTTTCACCACGGCCGCGATGTCGCTCGGAGCGTTGAGCCCGGAGGCCCACGAAATGCTTGCGATCGCCATGAATCGGATCGGCGGGAAGTCGGATTCCGGAGAGGGCGGTGAAGATGCCCGTCGCTTCCAACCATACGAGAATGGCGATTGGGCGAACTCGAAGATCAAGCAGGTCGCATCCGGTCGCTTCGGAGTCCACACCCATTATCTGGTCAACGCGGAGCAGCTTGAGATCAAGATGGCTCAGGGGGCCAAGCCCGGCGAAGGTGGTCAGCTGCCCGGCAGCAAGGTCAACGAATTGATCGCCCGGCTGCGCCACACCCAACCGGGGGTGACTCTCATCAGCCCGCCGCCGCACCACGACATCTACTCGATCGAGGACCTCGCCCAGCTCATCCACGACCTCAAGGAGGTCAATCCGGAAGCGACCGTCTGTGTCAAACTCGTTTCCGAGAGCGGCGTGGGCACGGTGGCCGCCGGCGTGGCCAAGGCCAATGCCGATGTCATTCTGATTTCCGGTCACGATGGAGGCACCGGGGCTTCCCCGATCAGCTCCATCAAGCACGCTGGCCTGCCTTGGGAACTCGGTTTGGCCGAGGCGCAACAGGTTCTCATGCTCAACGGCCTACGGGGGCGGGTCACCCTCCGGACCGACGGCGGACTGCGCTCGGGATCGGACATTGTCACTGCGGCGATCCTCGGCGCGGAGGAATTCAACTTCGGCACGATCGCGATGATCGCGATGGGCTGCGTCTATGTCCGCCAGTGTCACCTCAACAATTGCCCGGTCGGGATCGCCACACAGGATCCGAAATACCGCGCCAAGTTTAGGGGGGAGGTTGAGCACGTCGTGAATTTCTTCAATGCCGTTGCCTTCGATGTCCGCAAGCACCTCGCCTCGATCGGAGTCCGGACATTGCAGGAGCTCATCGGCCGGCCCGAGTATCTCCGCCAGCGCGAGGTTCCGGGACATGCCAAGGCAAACACCGTCAACCTTTCTCGTGTTTTCGCGGACGTTGCCCGTCAGGCGGGTCGTGAGCTTGACCGGACTGCCAAGCAAAGTCGCAACGACGGGATCAAGGATCCTCCGCTCGACGATCAGATCATTTCCGATGTCGCCGCGACCATTGAGGATGGGCGGACTCCGGTGGCGGTGAGTTACGACGTCGTCAACACCAACCGCAATATCGGCACCAAGCTCTCTGGTCGGATCGCGAAGCGTCACAATGGCAATCACGTCATCCCGGATGGCACGATCAATATCCAATTGCGTGGCAGCGCCGGCCAAAGCTTGGGCACCTTCCTTTGCGGCGGCATTCGGCTGACGCTCACCGGTGAAGCCAACGATTACGTGGGCAAAGGAATGTGCGGAGGGGAGATCATCGTCAAGGCTCCATCAATTCGAGGGTTCAAGCCCAACGAAAACGCCATCATCGGCAACACGGTGATGTACGGAGCCACTGGTGGACGCTTGTTTGCCAACGGTCGGGCCGGTGAACGCTTCTGCGTCCGCAACTCGGGTGGCGTCGCGGTCGTCGAAGGAGTGGGGGACCACGGCTGCGAATACATGACGGACGGCCTCGTCATCCTCCTCGGGCCTTCCGGCAAGAATTTTGGTGCCGGGATGAGCGGAGGCACCGCCTACATCTATGATGACATCGAGCACATGGAGCTCATGTTGAATGGCGAGATGGTTGAAATCGTGGACTTCGACGATCCGGAGGACATCAACAACGTCCGTGCCCTGATTCAGCAGCATCACGATCTGACCGGCAGCGAAATCGCGGCTGAGATTCTGGCCGATTGGTCCGCTTCGGCTGCCAGGTTCGTCAAGGTGGCCCCCAAGAAAGACGTGGCGGCAACGGCGCGGGTTCAGGAACAAGGCAAGGTGCGCAAGGTCACTGCGGCAAAGTAAGAGCAAGGATTGCGCTTGACCAACCGTGATTTGTGGGGACACAGGGAGAAGGCTCTCTTTCCCCGTCTTGGCAGTATGAAAACGTTCACGTCCTATTTGCTCGCATCGATCTTCGTTCTGAGCTTAGCCTCGCCGAGTTACGCGGATTTCAAGAAGGATATCCTCCCGATTTTCGAAAGCAGTTGTGTCAAGTGCCACATGGGCACCAACTCGAAGGGAGGTTTGTCGTTGGATCCGGATAAAATTGCGGACGCGATCGGCCCCGCCGGTGCGATTGTTCCGTCGAAGGCGGATGCAAGCGACTTGATCCGGCGGATTTCGATGGAGGATGGGGGCGAAGACGTGATGCCACCAAAGAGCAAGGGGCTCGCCTCCCGCGACGTGAGGGCGATCAAGGAATGGATCGATGCCGGCGCACCGCTTGAGGGAGAAGGGATGATCGCGGAAAAGGCGGCAGCCCCGAAAGCTCCCCAGCCGATCCGGGGAGAATGGACCAACGTTCAGGGCAAGACGATTTCGGCGACACTGCTGCGGGTGGAAGGAGACAAGGCGGTGCTCCAGATGCCCAACGGAACGACCTATCCGTATCCAATCTCCCAGCTCGATTCCGAGAGCCAAGCCAAAGTCAAGGCCTTCGCGACCCCTTCGGCACCCTGAGGAAATTCTTCTATGAAAACCAAACTATCCCTTATCGTCGCTGCGGCTCTGATCAGCCTTGGCACATCCGCTCACGCCGAATCAAACTGCTGCGCCAAGAAAGCGGCCGCCGATTGCTGCGAAAGACAACACAGCCGGGCCATCTTCGGTTTCAACGGCGGTGGCAATCCGATCCGTTTCCGGATGGTCGCTCACCACTCCTGTGCCCAGCATGCGAAGGCCAAGAGCTCTTGCTGTCCAGCCAAAGCCAAGGACGCCAAGCATTGCAATGCGGCCAGGTCCACGTGCAAGACCTCGGAAATGACTTGTGCGAAGCCCGCCGCAGCCAAGTGCGCCAAGCCGACCGGCGATTGCTGCGCAAAGTAACCCGATACAGGGTTCGTTGCCCTTAGCTGCGCAGATCGAAGAACAGCATCTTCGATCCCACCACGATGAGGAGCACCGCGAAGATCTTCTTCAGGCTGTCGTTGCTCATCGACTGCATCCATTCCGCAGCAAACCATGCGGTCAGAACCGCACCGGCGGTGGCGGCCAGGACGATCTGCCAGACGACCAATGGTTCAGCTGCTGTGGCATTCCTCACCGTGGCCACGATGGCGGTGGGGATGATCACGGCGAGAGACGTGGCGACGGCTTGCTTGTGAGAGAGCCGCAAAAGGCCTTCGAAAAAAGGAACCATGATGATCCCGCCGCCGACGCCACAGAGCGCCGCGACCAAGCCGCTGAGGATTCCCACGAGGACGGCGATGATGACGAATTTCATGATCCGGCGGCGGGTCGTTTGAGTAAGCTGACGACGAGCTGGGAGAGGACCGTCCGGGGATCGGCCTGGGAAGTCACCAGTTTCAGGTTGGCATCGAGACAGGCGCGCAACCCCGCTTTGAGTTCATCGAGGGTGAAGCGATGACAAACTTTGGCCGCGAGGAAAATCGGGTAAGCGTTGGGGGCCCCTTCCTTGGTCCGGGGCAGGTGAGCCGTCGCGGAAGCCGGTAAGCGCTTTAGGCCAGCCTGATAACTCGGGTAAGCACCGCCAGCGCGAAGCCCGTGCATCTCATCCAATTCGCGGGCGACCAGCAGGCTGCGGACCCGGGGGACGATCGCCGCCAAGAGGATGGTGATGGCGCTCTCTCCTTGCCGTAATTGCTGATCGATCAGATCCAGGGTCCGCGGTAGCTGTCTTTGCGCCAGGGCATCCCCGATCTCGAAAATGACCCCCGCACGGGTTTGGGCGACAACGCTCCGGACATCGTCCTCGGTGGCTTTACCCGAGCGACCGACGTAGGTGCCCAGCTTGTCGATCTCCATGTCGAGCGTCCGGCTGTTGTCCCCAGTGAGGGCGACGAACAGTTCCAGCGCTTTCGGATGAAACTCGAAGCCGCGTTGGCCGGCGCGCCGCTGCACGATCTGAATGCAGTTCTCCTGCCAACCGGGTTTGCTGGCGTCTGGGAGATCATGGACCACGACCTTACCGAGCTGCGTGAGCTTCTTGTAAAAGGAGCGTCGTTTGTCGATCTCCGTCGCCGTGAGAATGAACGAAACGCCCTTGGGCATGCCCTGTTCCAGGACCTCGCCCAGCCGTTCAATTGCGTTGAGCGCGCTGGTTGTCTTTCCGATGACGTTGTCAGCCAGGAAGGTGGCTCCCTGCAGCCAGACCGTCTTGTCCCCGCCGAAGAATGGGAGCGTCTGGATCCCCTGGATGACTTGCCGGACGATGCTGGCGGAGTGCTCCGCAGTCTCAGCGGCCCCATGGACGATCTCCAGACCGAAATCCGCATTGTCCGCCGGCGTCAATACCCGGGCGAGGCGTAGCGCGTCCTCCTTGACCCGGGCCTCATCCGTGCCAAGAAACGCGAAGATCTGCGAGTCCGTTTTGGCCAAGTTCTTGCCTTGGTCTCGATTCATGCCCGAGTCAACATCGGGAGTTGCTATCGAAGGCAAGCTTCGCTTGGATGTGCCGATGCGTGCCCCGCTTTTGATTTCTTTCCTTTTTGCGAGCTTTGGTCCGGTCTGGGGAGGGTTGCCGGGGAGTCGTCCCAATATTCTCCTCGTGATCACCGATGACCAAGGCTACGGGCCGGTCGGACGGCATGGGAACCCCTGGATTCAAACCCCAAATCTCGATCAATGGCACGATCGCTCTGCTCGGTTTAACCGGTTTCTGGTGAGTCCCACCTGTTCTCCGACTCGCTCCGCGCTGATGACGGGCCGCCATGAATTCAAGAACGGCATCACCCATACCATTCTGGAGCGGGAGCGCATGACTCTGGATGCCGTGACCCTGCCCCAAGTGCTCAAGGGGGCTGGCTATCGCACCGGGATTTTCGGCAAATGGCATTTGGGCGATGAGGAAGCCTATCAACCGGAGCGCCGCGGATTCGACGAGGTCTTCATTCACGGCGCCGGTGGAATCGGGCAGGCCTTCGACAGCTCCTGCGCCGACGTCCCGAAGAACCGTTACTTCGATCCGGTGATCCGACAGAACGGGAAATTTGTCCGGACGCACGGATTCTGCACCGACGTTTTCTTCACCGCCGCACTTGGGTGGATCCGGAAGGCGCAGGAGGAGGGAGCGCCGTTTTTTGCCTATGTGGCCCCGAACGCTCCGCACGGCCCCTATCATGCGCCAGAGGCCAATGCACGCCGGTTCAAGGAGATGGGATTTGGCGATGACCAGGCTGGCTTTTACGGGATGATCGAGAACATCGACGAGAACATCGGTCGGCTCACCGCGAAGCTGGCCGAATGGAAGCTTCTGGAGAATACCGTGATCATCTTCATGTCCGACAACGGAACCACAGGGGGCGGCTCGGGCAAACCGGGCGTCGCCATGGGCAAGACAGCGGACGGGGTGGAACTGCTACCGTTCAATGCGGGAATGAAGGGCCTAAAGGGGAGCGCAGATGAGGGGGGCGTCCGGGTGCCATTCTACGTGCGTTGGGATGGGAAGATTCCGGCGGGCAAGGAGATCGGGAGCATCGCGGCCCATCTCGATATTTTTCCGACGTTGGCGGCCCTGGCGGGTGCCTCTCTGCCAGCCGGGAAACAGGTGGAGGGGCGGAGCCTCCTCCCTTTGCTGGAAGGTTCCGCGGAGGCTTGGCCGGATCGGTACTTTTTCACCCATGTGGGCCGCTGGCCCAAAGACGCCGACCCCGAAACTCATCGCTGGAAAAACTTCGCGGTGCGCAACCAACGCTATCGCTACGTCGCCGCGACCGGAAAAGGGGAGCCGACGCTTTACGACATGGAGGCAGACCCGGGGCAGACACGTGACGTGGCGGGAGAGCACCCGGAAGTCGTGGCGGCCATGAGGACGGCCTACGAAGCCTTCTGGAACGAATCGCGTCCCCTCATGGTGAACGAGGCCGCTCCCTTGTCGCCGATTCGTCCCTATTGGAAGTGGTATGAAGAGCAGACGCGCGCCGGAGGGATTCCGGATTGGGTTCAGCCCTCGCTTTGAGCGGAGAGCGAAATTGGCCGAAACACCGAGCAATTTTGGGACGTGAGAGGGTTGGGTCTTGGCCGCTTCCCGTTGCAATTCCCTGTCAGGAATGCAGGTTTGCGCCTCCAACCCTCCCCGAGCGCACCATGAAAGCTTTTCCTGTTTGGGTCGTAGCCACGGTCCTCTGTTTCGCCGCTGCCATTTCTGGGCGGGCCGGCGAGATTGTGGTCGAAGTGAAAACGCCGGAGGGCGACCCCAAAGAGGGGACTGAAATCCAGTTGGCCATGGACGACGGGGAGAAGACCGTTCCGGTTAGGACGAATAAGGATGGCGTAGCCTTTCTGGCTTGGAAGACGGATATGAAGAAGGGGCGGATCATCGTCAACGGGGCCGCCCAGTACGCGGGGACGATGCCGCTGCGCATCAGCTTCAAGCAGTGACTGCGGTTGCCATTTTCCGGCTTCAAGGTCAAGCCAAAACGGTTCCTGGAGAAAAATTTTGACTTCGGATTTTTATCGCTCCGAGGCACGCGTTTTGCTAGTCTCCGGTTTCATGCAGACAGCGAATATTAATCTTCCCATCCGCGTGACTGGCCGCCATGTGAGCATCACTGATGCGATGCGCGACCATGCGCAGAAAAAGGTGGCCTCCCTCCACCTGGATTACCCGCGAATCATCGAGGCGCGGGTCATCCTGGATGTGGAAGCCAACTTTAGGCACCGGGCGGAGATCGTGCTCCACTGCGCCAATCACATCACCATCGAGGCGCACTCGACCACGGTGGACATGTACGCTTCCATCGACGAAACGATCGCGAAGGTGGCCCGCATGATGCGCAAGCACAAAACGGCGATGCTCAAGCGCAACCACCGTCCCGGGAAAGGCAAGAACCGGATGGGCGTAAAGTTCCTCGCCGAGCGCTTGGGCAATGGAGCCGAGCCGTCGGAGCCGATCGAGCCCGTTGCCGCCCCGGAGGTCTTGATCGTCCACAAGGAAGTGTCTCGCGTGAAGATTCTTCAAGAGACCGAGGCGATCGAGGAGATGGAGGTCCGCAAGATGCCCTTTGTTCTCTTCAAACACCCAGAGACGGACAAACTGTCCATCCTCTATCGTCGCAAAGATGGTGACTATGCCGTGGTTCATCCGCAAATGGAAGCCAAGGCGAGCTGATCCCTTTTGATCTGCGGCGTGCTTGCGGCTGGGCTGCGGGCACGCCGTTTTCTTTGTGGGCCAGTCACCGTGACGAGGCTGGACTCCCTGGCGGTTCGAGTGCAAGATCCGGAATGGCAAATGTTGAGCCCAAGTCCTCTGTGGGGAAGGCCAAACGGATCGAATCACTCAGCGTCCGGGACTTTTTCGAGCGGCACGGCAAGGATTTGCGCATGCGCTTGGTCGGCGATGAAAGCGGTTTCGATCGCCTCATTCGCGAACCGACCATCAATCGACCGGGGTTGGCCCTGGCGGGGTATTACAATTACTTCGCCTTCATGCGTGTCCAAGTGATCGGCAAAGCGGAACGCTCCTACCTGAAGAGCCTGCCGGAGGAAGAGCGGCTCCGGCGTTTCGAGGAATTTTGTCGAAGTGACATCCCCTGCATCGTTATCAGCCGCGGTGAGACCCTGCCGGACGAGATGTTGGAAGCGGCGAACAAAGCGGGCATCTCGGTGTTTCGCACCACGATGGTGACCATGAATTTCATCAACGCGGCCACCATCCAGCTGGAGTGGGATTTCGCGCCGACCCAGAGTCTGCACGGCTGCATGGTGGATGTCCTCGGTGTGGGCGTCCTTATCCGGGGAAGCAGCGGCAGCGGCAAAAGCGAGTGCGTTCTGTCCCTGTTGCGTCGCGGTGCCAGTCTCGTCGCGGATGATAAAGTCGATCTACGCAACCTCGAGAACAGGGAAATCATCGGGATGGCTCCGGAAATGGGACGCTACCATATGGAGGTCCGTGGTCTCGGCATCATCAATGTGGCGGCCTTGTTCGGGGTGGGGTCGATTCGCTTGGAAAAGAGACTCGATTTGGTGTGCACTCTGAAGCTCATGAGTGACCTAGATGGGCTCGATCGACACGGGTTGGATCAGAAGTACTTCCATCTTCTAGGCCTGCGGATTCCCGAGGTGGAAATCCCGGTGGCTGCGGGTCGGGATGTCGCGCAGCTGGTGGAAGTGGCGGCTCTGGACCAAAAGCTAAGGAGTTATGGCTACAATGCCGCCGTTGAACTTGACAAAAAGCTAATCAAGGTGATGCGGGAGCGGACAGGAATCGGTTGAGGAGAGTCCCCTGAAGAATTTGCGGGAATCCTTGATCGGTCGTGCTAGGGTGGCGCGGTGGGGATTTGCGAGAGCCAATCCAGGGATACCGGATTCTCGCAAAAAAGTTCCAACTAGGCGCGCAAAGGGGAAACCAGAGGAGTTTGGAGGTCGTGGCCATGGCAGTGCGAAAAACATTTAAGATCACCAACAAGCAGGGGCTTCACGCTCGGCCGGCGGCATTGTTCGTGCGGACGGCCGCTCGGTATTCTTCGGAAATCTGGGTGACCAAGGATGACGACGAGGTCAACGGAAAGAGTATTATGGGCCTGATGATGCTAGCGGCCGAATACGGCTCCGAGGTGGAAGTTCGCGCCGAAGGGGAGGACGAGGTGGCCGCCATCAATGAACTGGATCGGCTTTTTTCCGGAGGCTTCAGCGGCCTATAATCCGCGCAGGTGGGGGGCAGTTACTGTTGGATGAAGGGCGCATCGCAAGAAGTGCGGCTCAAAGGGCTGGGCGTTTCGCCCGGTGTTGTCCGCGCCAGAGTCGTCGTCCGTGAAAATTCCTTCACGGAGCCGGACACTTTTGCCATCCGACCGGCTGACTTCCTTGGCGAACGAACCCGGTTCGATAACGCCCTGGTGGAAACGCGTCGGCAGATCGTCTCCCTGCAGAATCAGGTGCGGGCGACGGCGGGGGACGATGCCGATATCTTCGACGCTCACCTCCTGGTGCTCGAAGACCATTCCGTGCTCGAGCAGGTCTTGGACAAGGTCGCCAAGGAGAGCATCAACATCGAGTCGGCGCTCTACCAGGTCTTCTCCAGCTACATGGATAGCCTGCGCCGCGTCTCCGATCCTTATCTCAAGGAGCGTGCGGTCGATCTCGGTGATGTCATGCGGCGGATCCTCCGCAACCTCAAGCCGGGCACTGGGGAATCGCTTTCCGATCATCCGATCAGGCATCCGCACATTCTCGCGGCTAACGATTTGTCGCCCTCAGAGGTCGCATCCATGGACCGAACTCTGGTCCTTGCCGTCGCGACGGAGATGGGCAGTCCGACCTCTCACACCGCCATCATCGCCCGTTCTTTCGGCATACCGGCCGTGGTCGGGATTCATGAGTTCAACGGTCTCGTTCACACCGGCGACGAGGTCCTCCTGGATGGCTACAACGGGGTGCTTATTGCCCACCCGCGTCCGGAGACGGTGGAGCATTACGCCCGGATCGAAGCCGAGAAGGGGGTCATTCGCGACCAGCTCAACCAATTGGTCGGAGAGCGCGCCATCACGCTGGACTCTCAAGTGGTGGTGCTTTCTTCGAATATCGAATTCTCTCACGAGATGGCTCGGGTCCGGCAAGTTGGCTCCGAAGGGGTGGGGCTCTACCGGACAGAGTTCTTTTATCTCGATCGAGCCTTTCTTCCCGAAGAGCAGGCACTTGTCGATGATTACGTGACTGTAGCCAAGGCCGCCCGGCCCCACGGCGTCATCATCCGCACGCTTGATGCCGGAGGCGATAAGCTGCCGACTTCCATTCAGCATGGTGCCGAGCACAATCCCTTTCTGGGTTGGCGCGGCATCCGGGTTTGCCTGGAGGAATCCGAAATGTTCCGGACCCAACTCCGGGCCATTCTTCGCGCCAGTGCTGAGGGACAGGTCTCCATTATGTTTCCTCTGGTTTCGAGTTTGGAGGAGGTGCTCGCTGCCAAGGAGTGTCTGGAGGAGGCTAAGTCGTCCCTCCGTGCGGAAGGGATTCCGTTCGACGAAGCGATTCCTGTGGGAGTGATGATCGAGGTTCCCAGTGCGGTGATGATCGTCGATGTACTTGCACGGGAGGTTGACTTCTTTAGCATCGGAACCAACGACCTGATCCAGTACACCATCGCCGTCGACCGCGTGAATGAGCGGGTCGCCGGTCTATACGCACCTCATCATCCGGCGATCGTGCGCATGATCAAACGGGTGGCTGATGCTGCGGCGGAGCGAGGGATCTGGGCGGGCGTCTGCGGTGAAATGGCCGGGGATGTCCTTTCAACGCCGCTGCTTCTGGGGTTGGGGATCACGGAGTTGAGCGTCAGTCCTGGACAGATTCTTCCCGTGAAGCGAGCGGTGCGTGCCCTCGACCGGCGAGAATGCCAACAATTCGCTGACGAAATGCTGAAGCTGACCACGGTGGAAGCGATCTCAAGACGATGCCGAGAGCTGGCGATGAGCCGTTATCCCGAGTTGATCAGTTGAGTCAGACAGACCTCAGAGGAGGTCCTGTTGGCTGTTCTTCGGGGGTGCCGCCCCGAGTTTGCCATAGGCCTTGGCCATCGCCATCCGTCCTCGCGGTGTCCGCTTGAGGTAGCCCTGCATGATCAGGTAGGGTTCGTAAACCTCCTCGATGGTCGATTCGTCTTCTCCAACGGAAACCGCGAGGGAACTGAGTCCGACCGGTCCGCCGTCGAACTTGAAGATCAAAGCCTCGAGCAGGCGCATGTCCATCTCGTCCAAGCCCTCCGCATCGATTTCAAGCATGACCAGGGCCTGGTCGGCGACATCACGGGTGATGACATTGTCAGCCCGGACCTGAGCGTAGTCGCGCACCCAGCGCAGGAGATTGTTGGCGACGCGCGGCGTTCCCCGACTCCGGGCGGCGATCTCCCTGGCTCCGGCGGACTCGACCTCGACATCGAGAAGCCGGGCAGATCGCTCCACGATGAGGCTCAGGTGCGCGAGCCCATAATAGTCCAGGCGGTTGATCGTCCCGAAGCGGGAACGGAGCGGGGCGGTGAGCATCCCGGAACGGGTCGTGGCTCCCACTAGGGTGAAGCGGGGGAGCTGCAACTGAATCGTCCGGGCGTTGGGACCCTGATCGATGATGATGTCCAGTTTGAAGTCTTCCATCGCGGGATAGAGATACTCCTCAATGCTCGGATGAAGACGGTGGATTTCGTCGATGAAGAGGACGTCCCCTTCGCCGAGCTTGGTCAGGATTCCGGCCAAGTCTCCAGCTTTGTCGATTTGCGGGCCGCTCGTGATGTGGATCTGGGCTTGAGCGGCGTGGGCGAGAATGTGGGCGAGGGTGGTTTTGCCGAGGCCGGGAGGACCGCTGAGCAACACGTGTGCGACCACGTCGCCGCGGCGTCGGGCGGCCTCGACCATGAGCATGAGTCGCTCAGTGATCTTCTCTTGACCGAGGAAGTCCTGGAACTGGCTGGGCCGGAGCGAGAGGTCGAAGGTCGTCTTCGGAGCCTCGACAGTGCGGGAGTAAGAAGGGTCTGTCACGGGGCGGATCTCGGCCAACCCTGACTTAGACCCAAAAGCCGCAGTGGGCAAATTCGGAGTGAGAGCCAAAAGAAACGGAATTTATGCTCAATTTTGTTTTACAATCCTGAGTCTCTAACCAAGGTGAGGACGGAACACTTCGTCGACTGCTCCAGTTGCGTTGAAGGTGATTCCGGTTCGAGGGTAGGGCTCCTGACATGCGCCGACGATGGAAGCGCGAGATCTGTGGAGAATGACCTTGACCGGAAGTACCGGAGGCGCAGAATGGGGCCTGCGCGCAGGGAGGCGTTCTGTGTCCTTTTCTCGCTTAATTCGCTGCTCATGAAGATGCTTGCACCTTGGAAGATTGCTACCTTACTCACCGCGCTTGTCGCGCTGCTGCCGACAACCCCGGTATCGGCTCAAGGGGCCGCAGGGAAGACCGTGACCGGGATTGAGGTCGAATACGTGGGTCAGCAAAGTGTCGCCCCCGACCGAATCCTGTCCAACATGGCGACCAAGGTGGGGCAGCCGTTCTCCCAGGCCCTGGTCGAGGATGACATCAAGAATCTGTACGCCAGCGGGATGGTCGAAAACATTCGCATTTTGACCGAGCCTGCCGGAGCCGGGGTCAAGGTCGTCGTCGTGGTTCAGACTCGTTCTTCTCTGGGCAAAGTCTCGTTTGAGGGGAACACCGCATTCTCGGAGAGCAAATTGCGTAACAAGGTGGAGGACCTCGAACCCGGCACGGCTTTGGACGAGGGCCAGGTGCAACTCGGGCAACGAGCCATTCAGGAACTCTACGAAAATTCGGGATTCTCCGAGACGACCGTCTCTTACGAGATCCGGGCCGCTCGCCAGCAGGGGTACTCGGAAGTCGTTTACAAAATCAAGGAAGGTTCCAAGAGCATTCTGCGCGAGGTGGAGTTTGTCGGCAACACGGCCTTCAGTTCCAAGGAGCTTCGCAAGCAGATGAAGTCCAAGCAGGTTTCCCTGTTGCCACCTATCGGCGGCCGCGGGCGGATCGACGAAGACCAGATCGACGACGACCTGGGGACGATAGAGCGCTTTTACAAGGATCGCGGCTATCTCAATGCTCGCATCGTGGACACCCGCAGGGTTCGGATCGATGACAAGAAGGTTGATCTCGTGGTCACCTTGGAAGAGGGCGAGGTCTATTCTGTCCATGGTGTCCGGATTTCGGGCGCCCGTGCTTTCAATGTCGCCGATCTGACTCCTTATCTCAAGACCCGCACCTCGCAGGTCTTCTCGGCCGCCAACGTTGAGGCCGATCTTCAGGTTCTTCGGGATTATTATGGTTCCCGTGGTTATGCCGATGCATCCGTGATTCCGGTTCTCGACAGCGCTGGTGGGACTCAGGTTGATGTGGCCTATGAAATATCTGAGGGACCAAAGTATCTTCTCGGTAAGATCGAGATCGAAGGTAACGAGAAGACCAAGGACAAGGTGATTCGTAACGAGTTCCCCGGCCAGCCGGGCGAGATCTTCAACACGCCCAAGGTGATGGCAGGCAAGAAGCGTCTTGAGAACATCGGGTATTTTTCCACCGTCGATGTGATGCCCACTGAGTCTGACCAGGAGGGGTATAAGGACGTTAACATCAATGTCGTCGAAAAACCTACTGGATCCCTGAACTTCGGAGCGGGTTTCAGCTCGATCGACAGCTTCGTAGGCTTTGCGGAAGTGACGCAGACCAACTTCGATATTGGGAACTGGCCGGGCTTCACGGGTGCAGGTCAGCGTTTCCGGGCGGCGGTTCGGGTCGGCACGGAGCGGCGCGACTTGATGATGAATATTACGGAGCCATGGTTTCTCGATCGGCCCTTGGCTCTCGGTGGGGAATTGTTCTACCGGGATATGTTCTTCCTGAGCGACTATTTTGACCAGAGTAACGTCGGTGGTGCCGTCAACCTGCGCCGTCCGATGGGAGAACACAGCAACCTCGGTCTCGAGTACAAGGCGCAGAACGTGACGATCGACGTCGCGGACAACGCATCCGATGAACTGAAGACGGAGGACGGCGAGTACTTCCAGAGTTCAATCGGGCTGAATTATGCACACGACACCCGGGACGACCTTTTCCTGACCCGCAAGGGACACCGGCTGAACGGGGGCATCTCCTACTCAGGTCTGGGAGGCGATGTGGAGGACTTCCACATCGAGGGCGACGCCGTGCAATTCTTCCACCTGCCATTCGACTCGATCTTGAGCATTGAAGGTCACGCGCACGTCGTCTACGGCGATGATGTTCCGATCTTTGAACGCGAATTCCTCGGTGGTGCCAACAACTTGCGCGGCTTCGACTTCCGCGATGTGGGGCCGAAGGATTCCAATGGGGAGTCTGTTGGCGGGCAAACTTCGGCCTGGGCCAGTGTAGAATACACCATCCCGATCATGCCGCAGTTGCGGGGAGCAGTCTTCTATGATGCTGGTATGGTCGCTGCCGGCGAGGGCGATTTCAATGGGGACTGGAACTCAGATGCAGGTGTCGGTCTGCGGGTGTTCCTCCCGGTCGGTCCACTTCGTCTCGATTACGCCATCCCTCTTGCTGCGGATGAGTTCAATGATTCAAGCGGACGCTTCCAGTTCAATATTGGATACCGCTTCTGAGTCTAATCTAAGGCTTTTTCCTCAGCGGAGGACATTCGCGAAATCAGTGTTAGGAAGGGCTTGAAATTTTTCGAGCCCTTTCTACGTTCAGCGACCTTAACTGACCCATCCTAGAACAACCACTCGATACATGAACTTCAGGCTCCTTACTACGTGCATTGCAACCGCCGCCGCTCTCGGTGCAGGCGAACTCCATGCGCAGTCTCCCGCCAAAATCGGGCTGGTGGATTTTGCTCGTCTGCAACGCGAGTTCTTCCGCACCGACCTTGAGCGCAAGTCCTTCCAAGCTAAGCGGGACGAGGAGCGCGGCAAAGTCGAAGAGCGCCGCAAAACCTTTAAGACTCTCCTTGAAGCCCAAGGCGAAGCTCAGAAGAAGCTCAAGGATCCCACCCTTAGCGAAGACGCCAAGAAGAAGGTCGTTGAGGAAGCGAACGAACGCCATGGCAAGGTGCTCAGCCTTCAGCAGGAGATCCTTGAACTTGAAGGCAAGGTAAACGCCGAACTCGCGGCGAAGGCCAATGAGGTCCAGAAGAGCCTCACCGAAGAAATCTATAATACCATTGGCGAGGTGGCGAAGGCACAAACCTTTGATGTAGTCTTGAACCGCACCTTCGGCATCAACGGAGTTCCCACGGTGGCCTACAGCTCAACGGAACATCTTGCCGACATCACGGAGGAAGTCAGCAAGAAGCTCAATTCCAAGGCTCCGGCTGGTTGGACTCCTCCCAAGGAAGGCGATGCCGATATCAAGCCTTGATCGATTCGATCAGGCTTTGAGCTAATTTAAGAGTTTCGGGGACGGTGGTTGATCACCGTCCCTTTTTTCGTAGCCTATCACCATGGAACTCACCGTGGCCGATCTCGCTCACCTCGTGGAAGGCCGTCTTATCCAGGGCGAGCCAACTTTGCTCCTTCGGGGCTTCGGCGCGTTGCGCGAATGTGACCGGGATGGCGTGAGCTTTCTAGGAAACGAACTCTATCAGAAGGACTTCGAGGCGACCCGGGCCGGGGCTGTCTTAGTCCGCCCTGGGGTCGGCAACGCACCTGAAGGAGTCGCCTTGATCGAGGTGGCGGATCCGGTTCTGGCTTTCGATCTACTCGTGCGGCGGTTTGGCGCGCCCGAGGTTCCCTTCCGGCCGGGAATTCACCCGACGGCGGTCTTCGGTGAGGGGGTCGAGTACGATCCGACCAAGGTCTGCGTGGGACCCTATGTGACCCTGGGCGATGGCGTGATCCTTAAGGAGGGAAGTTGGATTGGGGCTCACGTTTCCCTCGGTCCAGGGGTCGTTGTCGGCAAGGGGACGCGGATCCATGACCATGTCACCGTCAGAGAAGGTTGTCGTCTGGGGGCCCGAGTCATCCTTCAGGCCGGCGTGGTGATCGGTGCGGACGGGTATGGCTACCAATTTAAAGATGGCCGTCATCTCCCGATCCGGCAGGCGGGGATTGTTATCCTGGAAGATGATGTCGAGGTCGGCGCGAATTCGACCATCGATCGCGCCCGGTTTGGAGCAACCGTCATTGGGGAAGGGACCAAGATTGATAATTTGGTTCAGGTCGGACACAACGTCATCACGGGCCGACACTGTCTGATTGTCGCTCAGTGTGGCCTGAGTGGGAGTTCGCGGCTCGGTAACCACGTGACCATGGCGGCCCAAGGGGGAATTGCTGGCCACGTGACCGTGGGGGATGGCGCGGTCCTCGGCGGTCGCAGTGGAGTGATCGCCGATTTGGAGGGGAATCAAACCTATTTTGGCTACCCCGCCAGACCCATGAAGGAGTGGGGGCGCCAGCAGGTTTACGCCAAGAAGGTTCCGAAACTCATTCAGCGCATTGCAGAGCTGGAGGAAAAGCTGGCGGCGCTCGAAGCCCGCATGTCCAGCGCCGCAGAGAGCTAGGGCTGAAGCGCCAGGGGTTTTTCGGTACTTGATTCCAGGAGGGCCGTTTGCGACGATAACACCATGGTGCGATGGATTCGGTGTTTGTGGGTGGCCGCTCTGACGTTGGCGGGCGGGGGCGATGCGTTTGCGGCGGATACCCGTGCCTTTGAGTTGCGCACCTATGTGACCAATGAGGGCAAGCTTCCGAATCTTCTGGCTCGCTTTCGCGATCATACTTGCGCCCTCTTTGCTCGGCACGGGATGGAAAACATTGGCTACTGGGTCCCTCTGGATCCAGCCGATGGATCCTCCAATACCTTGATCTACCTGATTGCCCACCAGAGCCGGGATGCCGCCAAGGAGAACTGGAAGGGGTTCCAGGCTGACCCGGAGTGGAAGGCCGCCAGGGAGGCCAGTGAAGCAAGTGGCAAGATCCTTGCGAAAGCGCCGGAGTCGATGTTTTTCAGCCTGACCGATTACAGTCCTGTGATCGCTCCGGGACCGTCGGGCGCGGATCGGGTCTTCGAGTTGCGGACCTATCAGGCCGCGCCGGGCAAATTCGAGGCGCTGAATTCCCGATTCCGCGATCATACGATGGCCCTTTTCGCCAAGCACGGGATAACGAGTGTTGGTTACTGGTCCGCAGCGGATCCAGCCCAAGGGGGCGGCGGAACTTTGCTTTGTCTCCTGACGCATCCTTCCCGCGAGGCGGGTGTGGCTGCCTTCAAGTCGTTTCAGGCCGATCCCGACTGGATCGCCGCCAAAGCCGCTTCGGAGCGGGACGGGGTTTTGACGGTCCAGGGGGGCGCGGCAAAGAGCATTTTGCTTCGGCCCACTGATTTTTCCCAGCTAAAGTAAAGGCAATCGTGAGTGCTCCAGATTCTGATCTGAGTGTGGTGACTTGCATCGCGGAGATCGTTGTCACCCCGGATCCAACCTTCCCGGAGATCAAGCCTTCTCAGGTCCTCGATGAGATCAAGATCGGAGCCATCGTGATCCTCGTCGCCTACATCGGGGCCATGAGGAAAAGCCGTCAGTGGGGGCGAGTTCCACGTCGGCCTCCCCGAAATCCAAAGGAGCAGCGGCGGGCGCGGGTGAAGGCCATTTTGAACAGCGGCCGCGGCCCGGGCTCTAAGCCGCAGGGTGGAGCATCTTGACCTCAATTACCGCCATTGGGTGGCAGTCGGCCTGATTGGGCTCTGCTTCAGCGTTGGCGCGCTCAGTCGGCGGATTCACTCCGGCGCTCCCGTTTGGACCTTGGGCAGGGAAGTCTCCCATTACGAACGTGACGTCGAGCCTCTCCTCGCGGAGCACTGCTTTGACTGTCACGGTGAAGGCTCCGCCAAGGGCGACGTGGCGCTGGACCACTTCGGATCGGCGGAGGAGCGCCTCAAAGCGATCGACTTCTGGGCCGGAGTTCACCACAGCATTGAGTCGGGCTTGATGCCCCCAGCGGACAAGCCCGGATTGGCGGACGAGGAGAAGGCTCGGTTGGTCGGGTGGATCGAGCGCGATGTTTTCCGCCTGGATCCGCGCAATCCCGATCCCGGGCATGTCGTCATCCGTCGGCTGAACCGGCAAGAATACCGAAACACGATGCGCGAGCTCTTCGGTGACCTCTCCTTGGATGCCGCCGCAGGTTTGCCGCTCGATGACGCCGGTTACGGGTTCGACAACATTGGTGCGGTCCTCTCGATGTCGCCGGATCTTTTGGAGAAGTATGTGATGGCCGCAGATCGGGTGCTGAGTTCGGTGATTCGCATCCGGCCACCCGATCCAGACAAAATCACGTTCGAGCCCGAAAAGGATTTTCGAGGTGTACAGCATGCCGGGCACGGAACCGGGAGCTTGGCACAGGCGGGCGCTGTGGGCGTCAAATTGCCCGTGAAACGGGATGGCGAATACCAGATCCGGATTCTCGCCGGAGGGGATCAGGCGGGAGATGAGCCCGCCCGGATGGGCGTCAAAGTGGCGGGTGTGCTGTCCGAAAATGTCGATGTCAAGGCGGATGCGTCCCGCCCGCGCCCCGTTGAGTTTCGGGTGGAGTTGCGCCGGGGAGAGCAATGGCTGGAGATGGCTTTCCTCAACGATTATTACGATCCGAACCATGGGGATCCACGGCGCCGCGATCGCAATTTGCACGTTCACGGGGTGGAATTGATCGGTCCGCTGGATTTGGCTCCCCCCCCGCCGTCGGTTATTCATCAGTCGATTTTCGCGGCGGGCGGGGATGGGACGGAGCGCCAGAAGGCGGAGCGGGTTCTGGCTGCCTTTGGACGGAAGGCATGGCGACGTTCGCTCAAGCCGGATGAGGTGAATCGGCTGGCCGGATTGGTCGAGCTTGCGAGTGGGCAGGGAGACAGTTTCGAGGGGGGCGTCCGGCTGGCGTTGCAGGCGACCTTGATCGCTCCGCAGTTCCTTTTTCGCGGGGAGGGCTTGGAGCCGAGTGGGTTGGAAAGGGGACCGGTCTTGGTCACGGAGTTGGAATTGGCCAGCCGGTTGTCCTTTTTCCTTTGGAGTGGTCCGCCGGATGAGCCGCTTTTGGAACTTGCTGAATCGGGCAAGCTGAGAGCCAATCTGGAGGGCGAGGTGGTTCGCATGATTCGAGATCGCCGGGCGGAGGCTCTGGTCGACAACTTTGCCGGCCAATGGCTTCAGCTGCGCAATCTGGACCTCGTGACCCCGGATCGAAAGACCTTCCCCAAATGGGATGATCGTCTCCGGGATGCGATGCGCCGGGAGACGGAGGAAGTCTTCGCGATGATTTTCGAGGGAGATCGCAGTCTCCTCGAGTTTCTCGATTCCAGCTACACCTTCCTCAACGAGCGGTTGGCCCAGCACTATGGGATCAGCGGGGTCAAGGGCGAGCAATTCCGACGGGTCAGTCTGGAAGGGGAAAGCCGGCGCAAGCGGGGAAGCGTGCTGACTCACGGGAGTATTCTCACCATCACCTCCAACCCGACTCGGACCTCCCCGGTGAATCGCGGCAATTGGGTTCTTGAGAACGTTTTGGGGAGCCCGGCACCGCCTCCGCCCGTCAATGTTCCGCTGCTCGAAGCGAGCGCGGCCAAGGCGGTCAATGGGAGTTTGCGCGCCCGGTTGGAAGCTCACCGCCAAGACGTTGTCTGTTCCAGCTGTCACGCGCGGATGGATCCGATCGGTTTTGCGATGGAGAACTACGATGGGATTGGTGCGTGGCGGGATTCCGACGCGGGCGAGCGAATTGACGCCTCTGGGGAGTTGGCCGGCGTAGGGCGATTCCAAGACATGGCGGGATTGCGCAAACTCCTGTTGGAGGAGCGCAGCGATGCCTTCGTCCGCACGCTCTGCTCGGCGATGCTGAGCTATTCCCTGGGCCGAGGGCTCGAATACTATGACAAACCGGCCCTGGCGCGAATTCACGAACGGGTGGTCCGGGGTGGTCTGCGTTCCCACGAGTTGGTGCTCGCGATCGTCGAGTCCGTGCCGTTTCAATACCGGCGCCCCAGCCCCGCTGGACTGCAAGCTACGCGGTGATTCTCTCTGAAGGAGCGTTGCACGGTTCGGCAAATCATCCTAGTTTGCCCCCCTATGTCGATTCCCGTTTCCCCGCTCCTGCACGATCCCCGGATTTCCGATGGGCGCCTCATGGCCGTCAATCGGGGTGAGATTGCGATCCGCATTTTCCGCGCGGCGAACGAGCTTGGGTTGCACACGGTGGCCATATTTGCGGATGAAGACCGCTTCTCCCGTCACCGGTTCAAGGCGGACGAGGCCTACATGCTGCGGCGTGAAAAAGGTCCCGTGGGTGCCTACCTGGACATCGAGGGGATCGTGGCGTTGGCCAAGGAGAAGCGGGTCACCTTGATTCACCCGGGCTACGGATTCCTTTCCGAGAATCCGGCGCTGGCCCGTGGTTGTGCCGAGGCCGGGATCATCTTCGTTGGGCCGCGCCCAGAACTCTTGGAATCGATGGGGGACAAAGTCGCCGCCAGGGCCGTGGCCAAACGGGCTGGGGTGCCTACTTTGCCCGGGACGGAGGACCCCATCGAGGATCCCAAAAAGGCGCTCAAGATTGCCAAGAGCATCGGCTTTCCGCTGATCATCAAAGCGGCCTTCGGGGGCGGCGGACGCGGGATGCGGGTTGTGGAGAAAGCGGCGGACCTTGAACGACTCCTTGAGGAGGCGCAAAGCGAAGCCGAACGCGCTTTTGGCAACAAAGCTGTCTTCCTGGAACGCTACATTGGCCGGGCCAAGCACATCGAGGTGCAGATCCTGGGGGATCACCATGGCAACGTCGTCCACCTTCATGAGCGGGATTGTTCGGTGCAACGCCGGTATCAAAAGGTCATCGAGATCGCCCCGAGTGTCGGGTTGGATCCGGTCTTGATCAAAGAACTTTGCGATGCGGCGGTGGCGATCGCGCGGGAGATTCGTTATGACAATGCGGGCACCGTAGAGTTCCTCTACGACATGGATGCCAAGGAGTGGTTCTTCATTGAGATGAATCCACGGATCCAGGTGGAGCACACCGTGACCGAACAGATCACCGGTTTGGATCTGGTGCGTTCCCAGATCCTCATCGCCAAGGGCTTCCCGCTTCATGGCAAGGAGATCGACATTCCCGCGCAAGAAGACATTCCGAGAAACGGCTACGCCATTCAGTGCCGCGTCACCAGTGAGGACCCCGAAAACAACTTCGCCCCCGACTATGGCCGGGTGGCCAACTATCGTTCCGCCGCCGGTTTTGGGATTCGTCTGGACGCAGGCAATGGCGATGCCGGGAGCGTGATTACTCCCTATTACGATTCGCTCCTAGTCAAAGTGACCGCGACCGGGCGGACTTTCCTCAGCGCGAATCAGCGGATGCACCGGGCCTTGCGAGAGTTCCGGATCCGCGGGGTGAAGACGAACATTCCGTTCCTGGAGAACGTCATCCTCCACGAGGCCTTCCAGACTGGGGAGGTTCACACCAAGCTGATCGACACCGATCCACGTCTCTTCACCTTCAAGTCAAGGCGTGACCGGGCCACCAAGCTTCTCGCTTATCTCAGCGAGGTGACGGTCAATGGGAATCCTCACGCCAAGGGCTGGCGACCCAAGGAAATCTTTCCGCCCGCACCCAAGCCGCGCCATGATCCCGATGCCGCGATCGCTCCCGGAAGCCGTCAGAAGCTGCTTGAGCTGGGGCCGGAGAAGTTCGCACAGTGGATTTCCAAGCAGCAGCGGCTCCTCATCACTGATACCACGCTGCGGGATGCCCATCAATCGCTGATGGCCACCCGGATGCGCACCTATGATATGCTCGGCGTGGCCGATGCGATCGCGCGGCGCACTCCGGAACTATTCAGTCTGGAGATGTGGGGCGGTGCCACGTTTGACACCGCGATGCGTTTCCTCCAGGACGATCCCTGGGAAAGACTGAGGCAACTGCGGGAGCGGATTCCCAATATCTGTTTTCAAATGCTCTTCCGGGGTTCGAATGCGGTGGGTTATTCCAACTATCCGGACAATGTCGTTGAGGCCTTCGTGAAGCACGCTGCCGCCGCCGGGATGGATATCTTCCGGATTTTTGACAGCCTCAACTATCTGCCGAATTTGACCGTGGCGATGGATGCTTGCCAAGGCACCGGCGCAGTCTGCGAAGCCGCCATTTGTTATACGGGAGATATTGAGGATCCGCGCCGGGACAAATACTCGCTGGCCTATTACGTGGCCAAGGCTAAGGAACTTGAGCGGATGGGCGCTCATATCCTCGCGATCAAGGATATGGCTGGTCTTTGCCGTCCGTTTGCCGCGCGCAAGCTGGTCAAGGCGCTCAAGGAGGAGATCGGCATTCCGATTCACTTTCACACCCATGACAGCTCCGGCATCAACGCCGCTTCCGTGCTGCAGGCCTGTGAGGCGGGCGTCGATATCGTCGATCTCGCGATCAGCAGCATGTCTGGTTCGACCAGTCAGCCCAACCTGAACTCCATCGTCGCCGCGCTGCAGGGCCACAAACGGGATACGGGGCTCGATCTGGATACGCTCAACGAGATGAGCGATTATTGGGAGGAAGTCCTCTGCTATTACGAGCCGTTCCTGAGTGCTCCTCGTGCGGGGAGTGCGGAGGTCTATATCCATGAGATGCCGGGCGGGCAATTCACCAACCTCAAGGAACAAGCCAACGCGCTGGGGTTGGGGCATCGTTGGCCCGAAGTGGCCCGCTGCTATGCGGACGTCAATCAGCTGCTTGGGGATATCGTCAAAGTCACGCCGTCCTCCAAGGTCGTTGGTGACTTGGCCATATTTCTGATCACGCGCGGGTTGCGGGCCACGGACGTGCCCAATCTCCAACCCGGCGTTCTCGATTTCCCGGAATCGGTCATCGATATGTTGGCCGGCGGCCTGGGGCAACCGGATGGCGGTTGGCCCGAAGACGTTCAGAAGGTGATTCTGGGCAACCGGCGAGCCACTACCAAACGGCCAGGTGAAATCGCGCCCCCGATGGATCTCGAAGTCACCCGCGAAGAATTGCATCGCAAACTGCGCCGCAAGCCCAGCGACAATGAATTGTTCAGCTACATCATGTATCCGCAGGTGTTCCTGGACTTCGACAAGTCGCGGAGAGCCTACGACGATCTGGGTGGATTGCCGACCAGCGCCTTCTTCTACGGGCTGCGGCCGGGCGAAGAAATCTCCGTGGACATCGATGAAGGGAAGACCCTCTTCATCAAACTGATCAGCATGGGCGAAGCGGATGCCCAGGGGATGCGGACTTTGTTCTATGAACTCAATGGGATGCCCCGGGAGGCTCAAGTCTCCGACTCCTCAAAAGCGGTGGCTTCCTCGGCGCGTGCCAAGGGCGATCCGGACAATCCGGCGCACGTCGTGGCCCCCATGCCGGGAATGATCACGCATTTAGGGGTTGGGGTCGGCACCTCGGTGAAGCAGGGCGATAAGCTCGTCACCCTGGAAGCGATGAAGATGCTCACCAGTGTCTGCGCAAACCGGGACGGCGTGGTCAGTGAATTGCTGGTGCATCAAGGTGATACTGTGTCGGCGAACGATCTCTTGTTGAGATTGGAGTGAGACGAGGATGGATGGAGCACCTCCCGATGGCCAGTCCGACTGTGTTCTCTTCGTCCACGGATGGGCGGAAAGTCGGCATACGTGGGACAAGGTAGTGGGCTTGCTCGATTCCCGGATCGAGATCGTTGCGCTCGATCTACCCGGCCACGGCGACAGCGGCGTCGTGTTGCCGTCGCGGCAGGAAGCGCTCGAATTTGCCACGATCAGCCTGAAGGCGGTGATTCAAGATCTGAAAGCCCGGCACAGGCATCTCCTGGTCGTCGGCCATTCGATGGGAGGGCTGATCGCCTTGCTGGCGATTGCGGAGTTATCGAACGGCGCGCGTCCCGATGGACTGCTCTTGATTGCGCCGATGGCTCCGGACCTGAAGGAAATCCCTTTTGCCGCCAGGGCCTTTGCCCATGTGCCCAAGTGGTTGGTGAAGCTGGGGGCGGGGATCGGGCTGGCAAAGCCGTTGTTAATCAAAAACCTCAAGCGTTGTGTCTGTGATCCGACCTGCCTTCCGGAATCCTACATAAAGCATCTCGTGGGTTCCCACGCGAGTGCGCGGGGAATGGACGTCCTCTCTTCGTATGTGGAATCCGCCCGGCGCTTGCGGGGACGGGCTCAAGCTCTCTCGGGCGACATCACAAATGCTAGGCTCGGCAAGGTGCGCATTCTTTGGGGGGATGACGACCAGTTGCTCCCGCCTGCCACCGCAGCGTTCTTTCAACAAGCGATGCCGGAATCAGTTGTGATCAGCGTGAAAGCCGCCGGGCACATTCTGCAGATGGATCAGCCTGGGATTGTGGCGGATCATGTGCTTAAGTTGGTCGATTTCTGGAATCGGGATTGAATAGAGGTCCCGCGACAGTAGCTTAGGACATGGGAACCGTGACTGGCCAATCCGACAGTCCTTGGGACGACACTCCTGTCAGCCCCGTCGTGCAGGCGATGGCGATGCAGGCGGTGCGGGATTTTCACGAGTGTTTCTGGTGGTGGAACGAAAACTTCATCCCAGTGAATCGCGGTGATGTGCGTGAGATCATCACTCAATTGCGCAAGTCTGGACCACGCAAGGCATGGGAGTGCGCGCAACGGCTACAAAAATGCCTTTAAGCCCACTGCAGCAAGACATCCTTCGCGTCATCGCCTCAAATCGAAGCGTGGAGAGTCATTTTGCGGGAGGGATGATTCTCAATGCCGGGGAACAATCGGCTCGATACAGCCACGATTTCGACATATTCCATGATGCGGAAGTCGAAGTGGACCGCGCCAGCCGAATCGATGTGCAGTCGCTAACCTCAGAGGGATTCGTTGTTGAGAAATGTGCTGGCGACTGGACGAAAGCTACCTCCTTTCGCAAGGCGCGTGTCGTCCGTGGCGATGAGAAGGTCGAAATCGATTGGGCAGCCGATTCAGCATTTCGATTCTTCCCCATTGAGCAAGACGAACTACTTGGTTGGAGATTGCATTTGTTCGACATGGCCACCAACAAGGCACTGGCGTTGGCGGCTCGATCCGTGACGCGTGACTACGTTGACATCGTAGAGTTGAACCAAATCTATCCCCTGCATGCCATCATCTGGGCGGCCTGCGGTAAAGACCCAGGGTTTACCCCCCTGCTGCTCTTGGAGATGATGCGGAGGTTTGCTCGGATCAACCCGAGACAACTTGAGACGATCCAGGCACGCGCCCTGGACCCTGTCGAATTGAAGAGAAGTTGGATCAAGATGTCGGATTTTGCCGACATTGAAATTACTCGCATTGCGGATACGATGCCGGACTTGCCGATTGGAGTGGCCTTTATCGACGAAGAGGGGCGGCCGGGATGGATAGGAGAAAACCCTGCGCTGCGCCCGCATGCTCCAAGTGTCCGCGGCTGCCTCCCGCAGCTCGGCGAAGGGTGACCTTCATGACCCGGCAAGCTCTAGCGGTGAACATCGCTTGATTCTGCGCGTTGTCGGCGGTCATTTGGATTGAGCCGCTTCGAGCGTGGCAATCCATTTGGCGACCTCATCCCGGTTGAGTGATGAATCGAGGGAGCGCCGCAAATGATCGAGCGCTGCCTTGCGATTGCCGCAGGTGAGTTCGATTCGCGCCATGAGTTGGTTGGCTTGAGGATGATTGGACTGTTTCGCGAGAATCTTGGCTGCGCTGGCCGCGGCGGAATCGAGGCTACCGTCGGAGAAATCGCGTTTAGTACGGACCCGTATGCTTGGTGGTGTGGGACCTTCGACTGACTGAGCAAAGCTCAGTCAGTCGTCGGGACCCGATTCGCCTCGTGTGGTCGTGAAGCGTGGATCGCAGCGTTGGCGCTCTTGAAGGGACCGCCCCAAGGCAACAACATCGAATCCGAATTCCTCGGCGATCGAGATCTTGTTTCGGCGTACTTCTTGAATCACCGGATCGGACACCGGCTGGATGGTCTCAGTTGTCTTCATCGTTCTGGAGGAGCTCGTCGGGACTACACATCACCGGCAACTTGAATCCCTCCGCAGCTACAGCGGCCCGGAGGCGGTCACGCGAGAACGGGTTGGCGATGTGTTTGAAGTTCCACGTCACCAGATAGTCGATTCCATGAGCGGAAGCAACGGCGATGTGGATGGCATCGGATGAAGCCTTTGCGGGAATGAGGCCGGACGTCACGAGTTTGGAAGCAAGCGCGATGACGTCGTCGGTCACGGAAAGCAACTGAACGCGGGCGAGCAGCGCTTGGCGGGCGAGCGCCATCTCCCCGTCTCCTTTGGCAGCCTCATCGAGAGTCTCGAGCGATGTGAAAAGGTCAAGCCCGGAGCAACCCCCGTCCCACCACTCGCGAGTGCTTGCCTGACGCGCCGCTTGGGTCAGGTTATTTGATGGACGCGCGACGTAGTAGCTTGGAATTGTCGTCTCAATGTAGGCTGTTGCCATTCTGCTGGATCAATTGTGGTGAGGCGAACGTCCGAGGTCATTCCCCATTGCTCGCCTTTGTTGGTTCATTGAAGAATCGTCGCATGTTTACCAAAACAACCACCAAGGACGTATAGCCTGCCGACGGGCCGTTACGTCCAGGGGACGAAGATTGACCAGTCTTCTCCACGATTCATCACGCATGGCAAATCGAAGAGCAACGTCAAGTGAATCTGATCGTCTGATGGGGCGCACACCACTCCAATGCCGGTCAATTTTCGTTTCGTGAAGTTCAACGTCCATCAATCCATCAGAGAGGGCAATGATCTGCAACGTATGCCTCGATTTCTGACAGGTGAGATCAACGCATCCGTCTCGTAATGCTCCCCATTCTACCTGCCGCACTGCGTCGAGAATATCTTGATCCGCAGGATTCTTGACAGTTCTCTCCTCGTCAGGGATCTCGAGTAGGATCATGTGATTTTCGATTTCTCGATCTGGCGAACGTCCGCGGACACCCGACGCGATCAGCGTTCGGCGTGCGCCGCCTGGTTCTCCTTTATAGTCTATCTTCAGGGGATGGCTCGACATCGGGCGCCGCTTCGAGAATCTGCTTCAAGGATTCCGCGCTTCCACGGCGGCCTCTCATTTTCACATACGAATCGGCATCAGCGACAGCGATTCGTTGGGCTAATATTGTCAGAATCAGGCTGTCAACTGACACACCATCCTCTTCGGCCATGCGTTCAATCCGATCCTTAAGGGAATCCGGAATGTGTAAGGTTACTGCACTCATAGCTTCTTCAAGAAATCAGCTGGGGTTACGTGAACTACGTTAAAGGCCCGACAAGGTTCAAAGTCCGAGATATTGTGCGTGATAATGGTGTCTGCCCCACCCGCCAAGGCACACTCAAAGACGAGATCATCCTTCGGATCTGTAAGGAACGGCCGCCACCGGAAGTAAATCACCGCCTCCACGGCAATTGCACAAACTGAGTCGACGAATTCGTCGATTTCAGCGGTTGAGAACGCTGAGATCAGGCCCGGTCGATGCAGGACATCTGCGTATTCCATCATAAGGGCCGTCGATACGCACGCTCTGAAACGCCCCGAAGCCAGTCTGATAAATATGGCATTTGAGGCGCCGTGTCGCGAGCGCAGGGCGGAAACGGCAACGTTGGTGTCGATCACAACCACGTTCGAATCCTAGCGCATTTTCCCAATCAGTTCAATTTCGATCAAGAAGTGGCACGTTCGAGAATCCATGGTGCGCGGAACAAGCGAAGGTCAGTCTGTTTTTCATGGAGCCAAGTCGACATCCTTAGAAGGCATCGGCTCATTAACCATCATTGCTGTTCGCGTCAGGGTTACATCGACAACTTTGCCGTCCAACGCTCTCTTAATGGTTACAAGGACAGTGGTCCCAGGTGCGCCCCGAAGACGAGACAGCACATCGTCAAATGAGCAGGTTTTTGTCTCTTCATTGTCTATTCTTAGCAGGTAGTCACCCTTTTGTATGCCGGCCTTAGCGGCGGGCATTTCAGGAAGCACTTCGTCAATGAAAAGGAAGTCCTTTCCGCATATCTTCAATCCAACTACGCCAATAGTTCTTGGGGTAGCGGACAGGCAACTTACTGTCAAGAAAAGGAACAGAAGGATGGAGTGTCTAGTTTGCATGGGAGAACGTCTGCGGTCACGCACGCCGATCAGGTGTTGCTGTGGACCGCTTTGTGTGTGCCCAGCATGGGCGAGTTGCAAATGGGGTTTGAGTCCCCTGTGGGAATTCCAGAGAACATGAAATGTCAAAACCACTATCTGAAGCCAACTCGGGAAGGGTGACCGACTCGGGGAAGACCACCCAAGCGCGTCAGCGCGGTCTGTCAAGGCGAAGCCTGGCTCGGGGAGCCCGCAGGGATAAAGGCTAGGAGAATTGAAGCAAAGCGGAGATAGACTGCCGCATGGCAGCCCGGAGGGCGAGCGCAGCGAGTCAAAGTCGCGAGCTGATGGACAAAAATCGCATAGAAGGCCGGCGCGGGTCGTCGAGGTGGCACAACACACCTCATTGGCTAGAGGACCAAGGTGTACCGGACATGAGGGCAATCTGGATAAAGCTGTACTACGGGCCTAATGCCCGAGTCTGATCGGATGCGGAGCAAGTAGCTATCCCGCGGGGATAGCCCACCGCCTTAGTACGGACCCGTATGCTTGGTTGTGTGGGACCTTCGACTGGCTGAGCGAAGCTCAGTCAGTCGTCGGGACCCGATTCGATCCGCTTTGCTTCACGTGTCTGGTTCTGTCTTTTGAATGGACGCGACATCCTTAAGATCCTGTTCCCTGCCCGATGCCAGTTTCACCGTAATCAAATCCTCCTTACTGATGAAGTGGATGACGTTCTCTCCGATCGCTCTGGTATTCCTTCGGTCCCAAGCCACATCAAAGTCTCCACCGGGAATCTCCATCATGACATCGACCCGCAGGGGGGGATTGCCCATTTGATAGAAGTAACCCGGCTCAGCGAAATTCTCCTCTGTCAATCCTGTGAGGGGAGCACCAAACTCTCTCAATGCTCTGAATATTGCCTTTGAATTCTCCGGGTCCACCGAAATCCACAGATCCAGATCCTTGGTCCAGCGTGGTTCTGAATAAAGCATTACTGCATAACCGCCAATTACCAGATAGCGGACCTTATGCTTTTCCAAAATGCTCAACAGTTCTTTGAAGTCTGGGCTCTGTAGCATCTCCGAGGGTTAACAGTCGATGGTCGAGGATCATCCCCCAAACCGCGTTAAAGATCGCTTCTGGCTCCTGCCTTTGCCAGAACGAAATGTCCCAGGATCGATCATCATCTTCAAAGCGGCTGTAGTTTTCGTCAATTATCATGATTCTTCCTCTTCAAGATCGAACGTCCCGCATCACCGGCGCCGTTTAGGCGTCGGGTGGATGCGTTTGTGTGTGCCCAGCATGGGCGAGTTGCAAATGGGGTTTGAGTCCCCTGTGGGAATTCCAGAGAACATGAAATGTCAAAACCACTATCTGAAGCCAACTCCGGAAGGGTGACCGACTCGGGGAAGACCACCCAAGCGCGTCAGCGCGGTCTGTCAAGGCGAAGCCTGGTTCGGGGAGCCCGCAGGGATAAAGGCTAGGAGAATCGAAGCAAAGCGGAGATAGACTGCCGCATGGCAGCCCGGAGGGCGAGCGCAGCGAGTCAAAGTCGCGAGCTGATGGACAAAAATCGCATAGAAGGCCGGCGCGAGTCGTCGAGGTGGCACAACACACCGACCACCCTCCGCGGCAGCGGTGATCTGGATGGCGAAGCCTGATTCGGGGAGCCGGAGCGTAGCGCAGGATAAGACGTCTGGAATGCCCGTGAAGGTAAATGCGGCGGTTGTGCGACGGAGCAACTCGTCATTACCTGGGGAGATCTCGCCCTTGTGGCGAGAAGTCAGCAGGTGCCATAGTAGTCGGAGCAAACGAGCCGGGGGCTGGAAGATGGCAGCGATTGGAAACAATGGAAACAACCGCGAACTCGCCGTCGTCACCTGCTCGCGTTGGGGATCTTCCCGGATCGCGTTCATTTGGCGACGCGAAGCAGGAAAGGGTATTGGCGTATGAGTCGTAACTCCATCGTCCATGCAGCGCTGAACAATCGTTGGCTAGAGGACCAAGGTGTACCGGACATGAGGGCAATCTGGATCAAGCTGTACTACGGGCCTAGCGCCCGGGTCTGATCGGATGCGGAGCAAGTAGCTATCCCGCGGGGATAGCCCACCGCCTTAGTACGGACCCGTATGCTTGGTGGTGTGGGACCTTCGACTGGCTGAGCGACGCTCAGTCAGTCGTCGGGACCCGATTCGTTTAGGGTGCAGTTGCTTGTACGAATCATGGCATTGGCGGAGCCTCCTAAGCTGCTAAGCTGGTCAGGCATGGGTAACTGTCTGTTCCTTGTTATACGGCCATCAATCGCTTCGCACTGTATTGATCTGGCCCTTTGGGCTTCGAACTTTAGAGAACTGGATCATGACTACCACGGCCAAGATGATCGCAATTAGAATCACTGCAGCGAAGGGAACAAGCCCAAGCAATACCTCGCTCATAAAATTCCTCTCAACTGCAAATGTAAGCGGAATGCCCTTGGACTGAACGAGAGACGGAAGATCGGATGGAAGCGGATCTGGAGCTGGAAATTGGAAAGGCTTTCCCTGATTGTCAGCGTATCTAATCCAAGTCTCAGCCTTGCCGTGCTGCTCGACAATAGTCACTGCCCCTACTTTGCCGCTCTCGACCAGATTGATAAACTCATCGTAACCCTGGGCGACAGCCTGAGGGATCTGGACTCCAATGAGTGTGACAATTATTAGAATTACTCTCATGAGCGTATTGTCTGTTGCAAAACGAACGTCAGCGCACAGACGCCGCGTTCAGCGGTCGGCTCTGCTGCGCCTTGTGTGTGCCCAGCATGGGCACGTTGTAAATGGGGTTTAAGTCCCCTGTGGGAATTCCAGAAAACATGAAATGTTAAACCACTATCGGAAGCCAACTCGGGAAGGGTAACCAACTCGGGGAAGGAAGGCTAGGAGAAAGTCGCGAGCCGATGGACAAAAATCGCATAGAAGGCCGACAGGGGGCGTCGAGGGGGCACAACACACCGACCACCCTCCGCGGCAGCGGTGATCTGGATGGCGAAGCCTGATTCGGGGAGCCGGAGCGTATCGCAGGATAAGACGTCTGGAATGCCCGTGAAGGTAAATGCGGCGGTTGTGCGACGGAGCAACTCGTCATTACCTGGGGAGATCTCGTCCTTGTGGCGAGAAGTCAGCAGAAGCCATAGTAGTCGGAGCAAACGAGCCGGGGGCTGGAAGATCGCAGTTATTGGAAACAATGGAAACAACCGCGAACTCGCCGTCGTCACCTGCTCGCGTTGGGGATCTTCCCGGATCGCGTTCATTTGGCGACGCGAAGCAGGAAAGGGTATTGGCGTATGAGTCGTAACTCCATCGTCCATGCAGCGCTGAACAATCGTTGGCTAGAGGACCAAGGTGTACCGGACATGAGGGCAATCTGGATCAAGCTGTACTACGGGCCTAGCGCCCGGGTCTGATCGGATGCGGAGCAAGTAGCTATCCCGCGGGGATAGCCCACCGCCTTAGTACGGACCCGTATGCTTGGTGGTGTGGGACCTTCGACTGGCTGAGCGAAGCTCAGTCAGTCGTCGGGACCCGATTCTGCTTTGGTGTTTCCCTTGTGACGATCCTCTCCGGGTGCATCTCTTGGGCCTTGCGCGCAGTGGCGATGATACGATCGATGTCGTAGTCGTGCTCGGCCGCGATGTCCTCTTTGATCCGGCGAA